>Ga0335073_10000005_pt1 | contig 429444 bp, 353 predicted proteins | sample Lox_Sample_22_FD_207093 | JGI IMG/M metagenome (GOLD analysis project Ga0335073, IMG submission 207093) | Soil microbial communities from Loxahatchee National Wildlife Refuge, Florida, United States - Lox_Sample_2.2 | ecosystem: Environmental > Terrestrial > Soil > Wetlands | place: USA... | reverse complement strand
CCGTGAACATGGCACGGCAGATCTGCAGCGCCTCCTCGAGGCGATCCATGCGCTCGCCGATCGGCGGGAACTCGAAGCCGTAGCCGGCGTGCTCTTCCTCGTTCCAGGCCGCGCCGATGCCGAGGATGGCCCTGCCGGCGGAGATTACGTCGAGCGTCGTGACCTGCTTCGCCAGCAGCGCCGGGTTGCGATAGGTGACGCCGGTGACCATCGCGCCGACGCTGACCTTGCTGGTGCGCGCCGCGATCGCGCCGAGCAGCGTGTAGGCCTCGAACATCGGATCGGCGGGCGGACCGACCATGTGGATCTGGTAGAAGTGGTCCATCACCCAGACCGAGTCGAAGCCCGACTCGTCCGCGGCCCCGGCGATGTCGGCGACGCGGCTGAAGAGCTCGCGCTCGCCGACGCCCGGATAGGTGAAGCTCGGAATCTGCAGGCCGAAGCGGGTGACGCTCATGTCGTGCTCCTCGATTGGGGCCGGTGACCAACGCGCGGCTCGCGCAGTCAACCGAGTGCGACGGAAGGGGGGGGATTCGAACCCCCGAGGCGGGGTTACCGCCTGCTGGTTTTCAAGACCAGTGCATTCAACCGCTCTGCCACCCTTCCAATGCGCGGGCCGAGCGCAAGGCTAGTCGATCCCGGCGCGGTCGATGAGCGCATTCTGGCAACGTCAGACCGCGATGATCGTGAAGCCGTTTTCGAGAAGGGCTCGCATGTCCAGGCCTCGCGAATCGCCGATCGCTCACACTCGCGGTCCCGCTCGCGCAGCCCGTCCATGGCGACACGAGCGTAGGAGCCGGATGCCCAGCTGGACTCGCCAGCTCGCGCTCGGGATCGACGCTCGCCCTCAGCGAGCCGCCCCCTGCGCCGCGATCGTGCGGTCGAGCAGCGCGAACAGCTCGGCGAAGTGGCGCTCGGCCGCATCCGCGTCGTAGACGGCGGAGTCGGCCATCGTGTAGCCGTGCGCGGCGCCCTGGTAGAGCTCTGAGCGATAGGTGACGGCGGCATCGTCGAGCGCACGCTCGAGCGTGGCGATGTTCTCCGCGGTCATGCTCTGGTCGTTGTCGGCATGACCGAGATAGATCTCGGCTCTGATGTCGCCCGCGCTCAGATGAGGGCTGTCCGGATCGTCCGTGACCAGCCCGCCGGCGTGAAAGCCACCGAGCGCCGCGACACGGTCGGGGTAGGCGACCGCGATGCGCCACCCCAGACGCCCGCCCAGGCAGTATCCGGTGATCGCGACAGGACCCGTGCCGACCTGCTCGAGCAGGTCGAGGTAGGCGCGTGCGTCGCTGACGATCCGCTCGGGCGTGAGCTCTGCCATCAGCGGCATGATCTGCTCGAACAGCGCGGCCCGCTGCTCCGGGTCGTTCAGGTCAGCATGCTCGAGCACCGGAGCGCGCCCGGCACGGTAGAACAGGTTGGGGGCCAGCACCGTAAAGCCGCGCGCCGCGATGCGGTCGGCCATCGTCTCGATCTGCGGGCGCAGCCCGAAGGCGTCCATCAGCAGCAGCACCCCGGGGTGGCGCTCGCCGTCATCGGGCCTTGCCAGGTAGGCGTCGGCGATTCCATCGGCGGTCTTGATGTCGACTGTCTCGCTGCTCATCTGCTCGCTCCCTCTTGCTCGGGGTATGTTGGCCATGACCTAATCACGTCCTGGGCGATCGTCGCGCTCACAGGCCGAACCTGGCTCTGAACTTGGCGGGAACCAGCGAGACGTATTCGCGATGGCGTTCGAGGAAGGCTTTTACGAACGGGCAGAACGGCAGCACCTCCAGATCGCGGGCGCGGGCGTCCTCGAGCGCGTAGGCGATCAGGCGATCCGCCAGTCCATGGCCCTGAAACTGCTCGTCGATCTGCGTGTGGATGAACGCGATCAGCCCGGGGCGCAGCTTGTACAGGGCAAAGCCCGCGAGCGCGCCGTCGAGGGAGATCTCGTAGCGCTCGCGCTCGGGCGCATCGGCCACCTCGACGCGCGCGCCGCTCGCATCTGCGTCCCGTCCGTGTGTCGTCTCGATGCTCATATCAGTGCCACCCGCCGAGATCGTGGGTCCCCGTGGGTCGAGATCGTAGGTCCTCATGGCCCCGCTCGGCCGGCACGTGCGAACTGGCCGAACACGGCGCGCGCGCCCGCATGGTGGCGCTGCTCGCCGAGGAATAGCCTGACGCTCGACGAGCCGACCAGACCCGACCGAGAGGAGATCCCGATGAGCGACCACGAGGCGCAGCGTCCCGAGGTGAGGTTTCTCGTGCTGGCCGCGTCGCTGCGGGCCGCCTCGTTGCACGCGCGGCTGGCCGAGCTCGCAGCCCGCTCGATCGAGGCGCAGGGCGGCATCGTCGATCTGGCGCACATGTCCGAGTTCGACTGTCAGTCCTACAACGGGGACGACGAAGACCGGATCGGCTTTCCGCCGGCCGCGGAAGAGATGAACCGGCGCCTGGCGGCGTGCGACGCGTTCGTGATCGCCTCGCCCGAGTACAACGCCTCGATGCCCGGCGTCTTGAAGAACGCGATCGATTGGGTCTCGCGGTTCGATCCGCAGCCGTTCAACGAGCTGCACGGGCTGTTGCTTTCGGCCTCGCCGTCGATGGTCGGGGGAAACCGTGGACTTTGGGCCTTGCGCGTGCCGTTCGAGCACCTCGGGGCGCGCGTGTATCCCGACATGTTCTCGCTGGCGCAGGCGCACAAGGCGTTCGACGACGAGGGCCGGATCGCCGACCCCAAGCTCCAGGACCGGTTCGACACGAACATCGTCAACTTCATGGACCTGGTCGAGGCCTCCAAGCACTATCCGTGCGTGAAGCGCAGGTGGGTGGAGTATCTCGGCGAGCGGCCCGAACCCGCCTTCGATCGCGTGCAGAGCTGATGGAACTGGGCGTTTCGACCTTCGCCGAGATGACGACGGGCTCGTCTGCGGACGAGCCGATGACGGCCCGGCGGCGACTCGGCGAGGTTGTGCAGGAGGCGGTCGGCGCCGACGCGGCAGGGCTCGACGTGTACGCGGTCGGCGAGCATCACCGCCCGGACTTCGCTGCGTCGGCGCCGGCGGTGGTGCTGGCGGCGATCGCGGCCCGGACCGAGCACATTCGCCTGAGCAGCGCCGTGACGGTGCTCTCGTCCGACGACCCGGTGCGGGTGTACGAGAGCTTTGCGACACTCGACCTGCTCTCGGATGGGCGCGCCGAGATCATGGCCGGCCGCGGATCGTTCATCGAGTCGTTCCCGCTGTTCGGGTACGACCTGGACGACTACGACGAGCTGTTCGACGAGAAGCTCGAGCTGCTGCTGAAGATCCGCGATCACGAGACCGTCACCTGGTCGGGCCGCCATCGAGCGGCGCTGGATGACGCCGGCGTCTACCCGCGCGCCTTGCAGCAGCCGCTGCCGGTGTGGATCGCGGTGGGCGGAACGCCCGCCTCGGTGGTGCGCGCCGGGACGCTCGGGCTGCCGCTGGCGCTCGCGATCATCGGCGGGGAACCTGCACGCTTCGCCCCGCTCGTCGAGCTCTACCGCGAGAGCGCGCGCCGCGCCGGACACGATCCGGCAAGGCTGCCGCTGTCGGTTCACCTGCACGGGTTCGTCGCCGACACGACCCAGGCGGCGAACGCCGCCTTCTACCGGCCCTACGCCGCCGCGATGACGACGCTGGGCCGCGAGCGCGGGTGGCCCCCGATGACGCCGGACCGCTACGAGGCGCTGCGCGGGCCGGCAGGGTCGCTGGTGGTCGGCAGTCCGGCCGAGGTGAGCGAGAAGGTTCTCGCGGTCAACGAGCAGCTGAAGCTCGATCGCGTGCTCCTGCATCTGAGCGTCGGCACCGTGGCCCATCCCGCGGTGATGCGCGCGATCGAGCTGCTGGGGAGCGACGTGGCGCCTGCTCTCGCGCGCTGAGCGGCTACGCCCGGCTCGCCCCCGGCCGTTGCTCGCCCCCGGCCGTTGCTCGCCCCCGGCCGTTCGCTGCCTCTCAGCGTACCGGAGGCGGATCGGCCTCGGCGCTGGCCAGCAGCGCCGGGTCCCATTCGGCGCATGTGCAGGCGTGGCGGAACACGGCGTGGGCGAATTCGAGCGCCAGTCCGTGAGGATCGCGCGCGCTGCGCACGTCGTCCCAGTCGAGCACGTACTCGCCGAGCCGGCCATCCCAGCGTGCGCCGCTCGAGAGCGTCATCGACTGAAAGTCCGGCGGCGATGGGTGGGCGTAGGCGTAGAAGGCAGCCTTTCCGTAGCGCGTGTCGCCGGGCCACCAGCCGACCGCGACCTCCTGCTCGTCCATGGCGTTGCGCATGATGAAGTCCTGCGAGGGCGGCGCGGCAGGCCGGCCCGAGAACAGGTTCACGGCGAGATCGAAGGATCCCCACCATGCGTTCACGGGCGTCGAACGACCTCGGTAGGGCGCGCGGAAATCAGCCAGGACGAGCGCCGCGTGGGTGGCGGCCGCGAAGTAGGCGCTGACGGCGCCGGTGTCGTAGCTCGCGTGTTCGGTGTCCTCGTCGAGCGGCGCGGTCCAGACGACCTCTTGCGGTCGGGGATCGATCTCGACTGGGCCTGCGAGCTCGGCGATCGCGGCGAGCAGCTCGCGCGTGACCTCGCCGACCGACCGGTTGTCGGTCAACGGGACTCGTCGCTGCCCCCCGTCGCTGTGTTCGACGAGCGCGTCGTGGGCGCGCAGGTCGAGCGCGGCGACGAACGAGCCGGAGCCGTCGGGCGCGGACAGCGGCAGCGTTTCCCAGCCGCGCGCGCTCAGGCGCAGGGCCGCGTGCTGCAGCTGCAGCTCGGGCGGCGCGAGCACGACGGCGAGCTTGCCGAGCACCTGCGTATGGGCGTGCACGGTGTCGCAGGTCGCAGCCCAGTCCTGATAGGAGCATGCCGGCCAGCCGCTCACGTCACAAGAGTATTGCCGACGGGACAAGCGGGTCGGGACGGTCGCGTGTCGCGATCGCCATCGCAAGGCAGGCGCGGTTGCGGACCGCGTTGCGGGCGTGCGCGCCGGCCGCGATCGCGCCACCAGTCGCCGAGTACCCTCTGCGCGCATGGGCATCTCCCCCTACCTTCGCCGGCTGCGCTCGGCCGTAGGTCACGACTTCCTGCTGGTGCCCTCCGTGGCGGTGCTGGCCTGGGACGACGATCGTCGCCTGCTGCTCGTGCGCGAGGCGCAGACCGGCCTGTGGCAGACGATCGGCGGCGCGGTCGAGCCCGACGAATCGCCCTACGAAGCGGCCGTGCGCGAGGCCGAGGAGGAGGCGGGCGTGCGGGTGCGGATCGAGCGCATTCGCGACGTCGCCGGCGGACCCGGGTTTCGCTTGCGCTACCCGAACGGCGACCTGGTCGGCTACGTGCCGACGATCTTCGACGCGCGCGTGCTCGACGGGGAGCCGCGCCCGGACGGCGAGGAGACGATCGAGGTGGCTTGGTTCTCAGAGCGCGAGCTCGGTGAGGCGCCTCTCACCGACTTTACGCGTGCGCTGTTCGAGACGGTCGGCCTCGAGCGAGGCGCGGGGCAGGCCGGCTCGGACCGTTGACTCGGCGATTCGACGAGGCGCAGCTCATTCAGTCTGATCGGAGCGTTCTGAGCTTCAGGATCCTTGGAAGCGTCAGACCGCTTTCGACAAGTGTGATGACAGCAGTTCAACCCGTTGCGCCCGGTCCGGCGTGAGCCGATAGCCTACGACTGGGTGACCGAACCGGGGACTGAGAGCGGGGAGTGCGGAGCCGAAGCGAAGGCCGGGAGCGCGTCACGCGAGCTGCCGTTTGCCGAATGTGTCCGCCACCGAGGCGCTGCGCTGCTCACACGTTTCGACATTTTCGTCCGCGGCATTCCGATCGCCGCAGTGGCTGTCGTCGCCGTCGCGACGATTGCGATTCCGTGGGCATCGCCGAGCGCGCTTGCCGCTTCCCATGGGCGCACGCACGCAGCGCCCGGCAGGTCCGAACAGGTTTCACCTCAGGACAGCACAGCGACACGCGAATACCTCCAGGCCAGGTATGCCCTCGCCCAGGCCGTGATCGAAAACCTGCCGGCGCAACGGGCACTCGTGCAGGCGCTGGCTGCGCAGATTGCCGGCGAATGTCCAGGCGCGCTCACGGCAGCGCCGCGGCTGGGGGCCCCAGAAAGCTCGAACAGCACCAGCTCTGCCTCGCCCTCCTCAGCCGGCTGGGCACGCAAATTCGCTGAACGCAGGCGCCAGGAAGAACAATCGAACGATCTGGCGGGGGAGCTGGACCAGGCGTTCGCGGTCACGGCCGTGACAGCCGACCGTCGGGCCGTTCAAGTCTTCATAGACACCGTCAAGCCCCTGCGCTGGAGCGAGCCTGCCGTGACACAGCAGTTGATGACCGAACTGAGAGCGGGCGAAGAAACACTGCGGAGGACCGTGCCGGATGTGTGCCAAGACATGAGAGCGTGGGCCGCAAGTGGCTTCAAGACCCTGCCGACATCCACCAAAGCGTGGGTCAGTGAACGTGACGCGCACGACACGGTCGCCGAGAGGAGCGTTTCTAGATACAGCGTGCCACTGACGAGTGTGCTGGTTCGGTATGAGAACGCAGAAGACAAGACGATTATCACCAAGACCAAGCAGCTGACGCAGGACTACCAGGCAGCCGCCCCGCCTTTGGCCGGAATCGTCGAATCTGTGACAAAGGTGCTTGGCTTCGCGCAGGGTGCCGACACCACAAAAGCCGCGCGGGAGACGACCAGCTCCACCGTGCTGACCCGTGGTCGAACTGCCGCGGGAGAACGCCTGGTCGCCAAGCTCGAACGCAAGCGGACGAGCGCCGATAACATTGAATCTGGCTGCTCGTTGGAGCTGTCGATCGAAACATCTGACGGTGGCGGTGATGGTCGCGTGAGCACCGGCGGCAGCGGGTTTACGACCTGTGTGTCACGCACGGCCGAGACCTACCGCCCGAGTGTGAACTGCTCTGCGGGGACTCTCAGCGTGACGGTCAACACCCCCTCGAGCGTGAGCCGGGTACGGCTTCGGCTGAGCAACGGCAAGCAGATCGGCTCCCGCGTGATCTTTGTGCCTCGAAAGCTCGGAGGGCCATACGGCATGTACTACCAAGTCGTGCGCGGACCGTCGCCGATTCCGGTCTCGCTTGTCGAGCTGAACAGACACGGCAAGATCGTACGGAGCGTTTCCCTTCCCCATATAGTCGAATGCACCAAGGATCCGCTCAAATACTTTCCCGGAGGAAGGCGCGCCCTAGCTCGAGCCACGGTGCCGGGGGGACCCATGTTCACTATCGTGGGCGAACACTATCGCTTCCTCGGACACAGCTACTTCGAATTGAAGCTGGAGCTCGACGAAGCCGGGCTCAATAGTTCGGCCAACAATTTCTACCGCTCGTCCGAGCCGGTGCGGAGCAAGCTCAAATGGAACAGCGAAATGACCTGCACACCACACCCATCGTTGATCATTTACAGCGTGCTGAAGAACCCGCGCGACGCAGTTCTCGTCCGTTATTCCGACCAGCTGGCCGAGCTGCGGCGCGTCCGCATTCCGGCCGGCATGCACGCGGGCGGCGTGCTCGTGTATACGGCCCCGCCAGCGCTGCCGACCGAACTGGTGCTGCGTGGCGCAAACGGCAGGACGATCGCCAGCGAAAGCCTCGAACGGCTCGCGACCGAAACCCAGGAAACCTGCGAAGGGGAAGAGGAAGGACCGGGTCCAAGCTCGGCGCCCGCCAGCTCGGCATCCCCAACCCCGGCCAGCTCGAGCCCCGCTCCGTAGCGGCGTGGCGCCCCGGCGCCAGCGCCGTCGGCCTGCACGCGGACCGACGCTTTTAGCCGCATCGATCCGTCTCCAAGCACCGCGCGGCCGAGCATGTCGCGACGCTTCCTGAGCGAACGGAGACGGACCCATACTGCGGCGAGTCGCCGATCGGGCCTGAGCGCCTGCCCCGGGCAGAGCCCCGCCACAGCCTCTACACTGGCCCCAACTCCGGGAGAGGTGGCCGAGTGGCTGAAGGCACTCGCCTGCTAAGCGAGTATGGGGGTCAAACTCCATCGCGGGTTCGAATCCCGCCCTCTCCGTAGCCTCGAATACCCTGTAAACACTGGGCTTTGACGAGCGTGGCAATGAGGCCGCCACCCGCCCCAAGGCTCCTACCACGGCGTGACATGGAAGCGTTTTGGAAGCGCGGGGTCAGTCGATGTCCGGCGGGTTCCGGCAGCCCGAGGACCGGAGCCGGCGTGCCGTCGTGGATACGGGCGAGCCTGTGCATCTGGTTGTGTTGGCGATCCTGGTGATGCGGCATCTGCCCAACGCGCGCCCGCCAGAGACGTGGACAAACGAGAGGCTTGCAGTGCAGTCGGGGCGGCCGGTCGAGGACTTCGCTCGCACGCAACGACTGCTGCGTGAGGTCGCGGCGGATGTGGGCGTCCCGTCGCGGCTTGGCTCCCGTTGGTGGGAGCAGTAGCGGCGGAAACCCGCCCGCCGCCGCGATCAGGTTGCGGGAGCAACGGGGGTCGAACCCCGTTCGGCACCACCCATCGAGATCCGCGCTCGCTCACTGCCGCGATGATGCAGGCGCCAGCGCCGGTGGCACGGCTTCCGCGCTTGAGTCGCCCGCGGCGGATCGCCCTGGAGCCCGGATCCAGATCGACCTTGAGATCCGACGCCGGTTCTGCTCTGCTCTGCGCGAAAGCCAACAACCAAAGCGGCCGGGACGAGCGCGCTAACGCCGCCCCGGCCTGCGACGCCGAAGGAACACACCCTTCGATGCCACGACCGAAACCGTAGCTGCCTGCGGCTTCCTCGTCGTGCGCTCGGCTGCACCCTTCCTTCGCGCTGCACGGAAAGGAGAGCGGAGAGCCCATGAGCCCCTACGACGATGAGACGCCTGGCGAGCAGATGGACCGCCGCCAGAGCCTCATGTCCACCGAGCGTCACGCCCTGCCTGTGCATGTTGACGCCGCCGAGCTCGGAACGCTGCTGCGCCGGCTGCGCCGAGAACGGCGCTTGTCGATCGAAGCGCTTGCGTTCGCTGCCGACATGCACCGGACGTACTTGCCGGAGATCGAGCGCGGGCTGCGTAACCCGTCGCTCGGCAAGCTCTCGGATCTGGCGCTCGCGCTCGGAGTCCCGCTCTCGATGGTCATTCTGGAAGCCGAGCGCCGGACGCGGGTCGCGCGGATCGCTGAGAGCATCGAGCGAGCCGGGGACGCGGCGTGATGTCTGAGCAGGAGCAGCAGCAGCTTGTCGCTCTTGGCCGCGCTGTCCGGCGGCTACGTGAACGGCGAGGGCTCACGCAAGAGCAGCTCGCCAAGGCGGCTGGCATGAGCCAACAGCGCCTGCACGCGCTCGAAGCGGGCGAGGTTGACCCGCACTTCGACACGCTGCTCGCGCTCGCCGACGGGCTTGGTGTCCGGCCCGCAACGCTGTTCCGGGCGGCTCAAGATGACGAGGCGCGCTGATGAAGGCCGAGGCGATGCAGCGCGCGATCATCCTCCAGCTGCGCTGCTGTGGCGGGTGGTGGACGCGCGATGAGCTGGCGGAGGCGGTCGGCGAGCACGAACTCGACGCCGCGCTGCTCCGACTGGAGTACAACGACGCGACGCGCACTGATGCCGACGGGCGTATCGCCGCATCGCGCGCCGTTGGTCATCTCGACCGGCTGGGGCTGCTGGCCGGATGAGCTTGGAGCAGCTGGCCGCTGATACGCGACGGCGGAGGCACGATGGGCGAAGTCCCTGATCGCTTTCGGCCGCGCGCTGGACGGCGGGAAGCTCATGTGTGTTCGCGGCTGTATGGATCGTCCCGCCTCTCATGAGCATGTCGGCAGTTGACGACCTTCGTCGCGAGATCCAAGAAGCGCGTGAGGCGTTGGCCTCGGGTGACAGGGAACCCGCACGACGGCTGCTGACAGCGGTCATACAGCATCTCGCACGTGGCGCTCGCGCTGAGCTACCGCGACGCGTAGACGCCATTGAGGTTGGAGTGGTGCTCCGACTCCTGCGTCGAGAACAACAGCTCTCGATCAAAACGGTCGCGTTCGATGCCGGCATGAGCCCAAACTACTTGTCAGAAATCGAGCGTGGCCGGCGCAATCCGAGTCTCGAAAAGCTCGCCGATCTAGCGATCGTTCTCGATGAGCCGCTCTCCGAAATCATACGCGATGCGGAGGCACGACGCTGGTCGGCGAGGCCACCGTAACACGACAATAGCGGTCGAGCAGTGCTCGACCGCTATTGTCCAACATCGAGAGGTGTCGCCAGAACCGCCGTTCGATTACGACGAGCGCTCAGCTAGGGTCCATACACCGGCGCTGTCAGTGTAGCTCCCGACGGCAGTGCAGCCCGAGGCACACGACACGCTCGTCAGTTCGTTGCTTCCGCCCGGTTCGTTCGGTGTCGTCTGTCGGATCCATTCATTTCCGCCGCTCCAGACCTCTGCCACGGTCGTTGCATTTCCGCTGCTTTCGGACACAGTGCCAACCGCTGTGCACGAAGTCGCAGAGATACAGGACACCCCCATCAACCGTATCCCGGTGTCAGATTCGATTCCGCCGTGGCCTTCCCACGTGCTACTACCGCTCCACGTCTCGCTATAAGGGTAGGCAATGCCTTCGTATGTCTCGTATGCAGTCGCGAAGCAAAACGTTGTGGACGTACACGAAACCGCCGTCAGTCGGTTATTGGGTGCGCCCGTCGCGTTCGGGGTTGTTTGGGGAATCCATTCTTTGCCGTTCCACAGCTCCGCCACGTTGAGCACGTGCCCGTTAGTTTCAGACAAACTCCCGACCGTCATGCAAAGTTTCTTCGAGACGCACGACACCCCGGACAACTGCATCCCAGTGTTTCCTTCGATACTGCCGTGTTCTTCCCATGTCGCGCCGTTCCAGCTCTCTCCGTAAGCGTAACTCCGGCCTTCATAAATCTCGTATCCTGTCGCGAAGCAGAATGTTGTGGAAGTACACGAAACCGCGGTCAAACGGTTGTTAGGTGCACCAGCAGCGTTCGTAGTTGCTTGCCGGATCCATTCTTTGCCATTCCACAGCTCCGCCACGGTCGCTACGTCTCCGTTGGTTTCAGACAGGCTTCCGACCGTCATGCAAAACTTCTTAGATACGCACGACACTCCGGACAACTGCATGCCAGCATTTTCTTCAATCGCGCCGTGTTCTTCCCACGTTTTACCGTTCCAGCTCTCGCCGTAGGCGTAACCCCGGCCTTCGTAAGTCTCGTATCCCGTTGCGAAACAGAACGTCGCGGCGGTACACGAAGTCCCAGTCAGACGGTTATTGGGTGCGCCCGTTGCGTTTGTCGTTGCTTCGGTCGACCAGGTGGTCGTTGTAAACGTTTGGTCGGACCCATAGCTTGTCCCCAGACTATTCGTCGCAACGATCCGGAAGTGATAGAGCTGGTTCGTCGCTAGCCCGGTGATGGCCTTGATCGCTTCCACGTTGTTTGTGCCGGAGCCCGCGCTCACTTCGGCTGTTTTCGTTCCGTAGGACGTCGTTTCCCCGTATTCAAAATAGTATTTTGTTTCCAAACCGTTTGGATCAACGGCGCCATTCAGCGTGGCTTCCGCGCTCCCTATTTTTGTTGCCGACTCCGTAGTTACGGAAGGTGCGGCTCCGGTGGAGATAGCACCGTCAGGTGTTCCATTCCCTGTAGGTCCATCGTAGCCCGTTTTGGCAGTGCACCAATATTCGTCTTCGGTGGGTGGCGTGCACGTGCCATTATTGCCTTTCGTAATGTCAAACAGCGAACCTTTCGCTCCAGCGAGCCAAAAGGCTTCCGCGCCGAGCGATCTTGAATGGCTGGTCGAAAGACCCTCCACGCCCGCAACAAATGGGGAGGAGGCACTTGTGCCGCCGTAGACAGCCCAGCCTCCTTCGTAGGAGTCATACACTGCCACGCCCGTTTTGGGCGAGGCGTCGGCGGACACGTCGTTCTCGATGTCCTTCGTACACGGTTTATCGAACGAGTATTCGCTCTCAAATTTTGGCTTGGGCTCGTACACGCTGCAGCCGCTACCCGTGCCGCGCCCCTTCTGATCGTCACCGTAGCTCGAGTTCGACCACACTTCCTCGGTCCAGCCGCGCGAGTTCGATGCTTTTTCAAGCGCGGTGCCTCCCACGGAGACCGCGTACTGAGAGTCGGCGGGGTAGCGCACGGCGTATCCGTAGTCGCCGCCTGCGAACAGGATCGGCGTTCCGGGATGATCGAGGAAGGGATCATCTTCTTCCTCTTCTTTCTTGCTTACGCAGTACCGTTTTTCTGTTTCGCAGGCGGTTTTGTTCGCCGGGTTGTTCGCCTCGAAGCCAAGGTTCCAGCTGTTAGTGACAGCTGCGGCGCCGACTTTTTTGACGGCCGTTTCGTCGGCTTCCAGCAGACCGCGTTCTTCGTTGGCCGCTTCAAGCAGCACGATGTGGCATTCAGGGCAGGCAGCTGACACCATGTCTAGGTCGAGCGAGATCTCACCGCTCCATCCTGTCGATGTTGGTTTGTGCGGTTCGCCTTTTTCATTTAGCTGTCTGAAGCATTCGTGTTCTTTGCTACATTCAGGCAATTCCATCTTTTTGCGGTATTCTTTGAGGTCCGCTTCAGCGTGTGGGTCGCCTTCACCGTCGACGATTGCTACAACGTTTTCCGCGCCACCGTGTTCGGGCAGCTTATACGCAGAACGGAGTTCTCCTGCAGAGATTCCCCCGCCAGGGCCGCTTCCTTCATACTTGTAGCCTTCCACTTCCGCGGCCTTTGGCGGCGCCACGATCAGTTCGCACTCGGCGTGTCCCTTTGTCGCAGGCGCGCATGGGGTCCACGCTTCGTTCGTCGGGATTTCCGAACCAGGTGGCACGTATTTGACGCCTTCCGCGGCGATCGCGTTGGCGCTTGGCAGTGCTCCCGCGAGCAGCACGGTCGCCAGCGCCATAAAACACGCGCCCCGAGCGCGAGCGCCGCGGAGGGTCCGCTCACGGAAGGAGTCGACCGTCAGACCAAATCGCAGAAGCCACCCGAACCGTGCCCGCATCTCTCCGTCCTCTCACTGGAAGTTGCCCGCGCGACCTATCGCGCCGCCGACCCGGCAATCCAATCATTTGTGCGAGCCGCTCTCTACACCAATGTGTTGCATGTCATGGCCCCCAGATGCGACACCTGTTGCATCACAAGTGCCGAGGGCGGCGCTACTTCACGATCGTGAAGCGCAACGAGTTGGCGTTGTTCGAGCGCCGACCGGCCGCGTTCGTGGCGGTGATGACGAGTGTGTACTTGCCGGGCGCGAGCTTCTTCGTGGCGGAGATGCGTCCTTGGAAGGAGACCTTGTTCGTGCCCGCGTGGCCGGTGAAGGAGAGCGTGCCGGCGGTCACGGTGCGCTCGCAGGCAGGCTTGTGGCGGTGCTTCTTGCTCTGCGCGACGCACTTGCCGTTGACTGTGCGCCCACCCACCTGCTGGGTGAAGGCGAACCTGACGCTCGCCTGCTCGTTGAGGGTGAACGAGAAGGTCGTGCCGACGGGTGGCTTCTGCTTGCGGGCGAGGCTTGCGAGCCGGCTGCCCTCGCGCCAGATCGAGGCCGACTGGCCAGCGGCCGCGATCGTCGGCGGCGTGAGCGTGAGCATGGGTGTGAGCATGGGTGTGGGTGTGGGCGTGGGCGGCGCTGAGGAGATCGTGATCGTGCGCGCACCGCTGCTCGTGTTGCCGAGCACGTCTTCGCCCGTGAGCGTCACCTGGTAAGCGCCGGCGGCGGCGTAGGTGTGTGTGACGCTCGTGCCCGTGGCCGAGCCGCCATCGCCGAAGCTCCACCTCGTCGCCCTCAGCGCCGCCCAGACATCCAGCGGTGAGACGGAGAAGCCGACCGGTTCGCCAGCGGTGCCCGTAGATGGGATGTCGAGGCTCTGCAGCTGCGGCCCGGCGGCCTGGTAGCCCGCGGCCTGAATCAGGTAACTCGTGCCGTCGTAGAGCTCCCACGCGGCGAGCGCGTCACCCTGATAGTCAACCGCTATCTGGGGAAACAGTTCCGCGTGCGTGCTCGGTTCTGAGATGGTGGACGGCACCCCCCAGCCTTCATCGTCGGGTTTGACATTGGCTTGCACGGTCCAGGTGCTGTCGCTGTTGACTTCCCATACAGCTACCGCATCACCCTTTGGGTCGATCGCCAACTGAGGGTTGTAAGCGTACCCATCTGCTGCGGAAAGATCGCTTGGCGTTCCCCATGTCTCACCCGAAGGTCGGGTGGCCTGTTGGATCACGGAGTGTCCATCGCTTTCGAGCTCCCAAACAGCCAGCGCGTTCCCTGCGGAGTCCAATGCGACGCTCGGAGCGTATGCGTCCTGACCGGCTTCGGACATGTCAACAGGCGCTTGCCATGAACCGTCATGCGGCCGCGAAGCTGTCTGGATGGTGTAGCTTTCGCCGGTACTGAGCATCCACGCCGCAACTGCGTCGCCGGCTTCGTCGAACGCGATTCGCGGCTCAAAGGCAGCGTGACCGCTTTCGGAGAGCGTTTCCACTTCGGCAGTGCCTTTCGGCTTTCGCCAGTTCTCGCCGGCCGGCTTGTACTCCGCATCGATTCTGTAACCAGAACCGACCCAGACTGCGGTCGCGTTACCCTGCGAGTCGATCGCAACCGCCGGTGCACTATCAATGCAGCAGGGTTCTTGGATCTCGACAGCGGCCTGCCAGGAGCCTCCGGCCGGTCGATATGCGGCCCAGACCTCTTCAAATTCGAACTCGGTTTCGACTGACCAGACAGCCACCGCGTCACCTGCGGAGTCGATCGCGACATGGCAGTCGGTCAGGAGCAAAGCTCTAGGAGTGAGTTTTTCGGCCACAGTGACGGGCGCCTGCCAGCTGCCACCGGCCGGCTTAGAAGCAGCCTCGATTACCAGTTCGTCTTTGCCATTTCCAGCTGCCCACAGGGCGAGGGCTTCCCCTACAGAGCTCATGACGACGCATGGATGCTCCACACCCTGGCCTTCCCCGGTGAGGCTTCCCGGCGGTTGCCAGCTGCCGCCGGCCGCCCTGAACGTCTCGTTCCCGCCGCCAGATCCTTCCCATGCGGCCAGCGCATCGCCCTGCGCGTCCATTCCAACGAACGGTCCGAATCCGACTTCATGTTCTTCTTCTGCCAGGTTGACGGGCACAAGCCACCCTGGCGACGCCGAGGCGGCAGCAACCGGCAGGCCCCCGGCCAGGAAGACGCCCGCTGCCATGAGGGACACGAACCCTATCTTGCTCACGGAGACAAGCATGGCATGTCCCGCTTTACCCTATGCCATCTTCCCGGCATGGTGGCGCGCGCGCAGATCCTCGACGCGCAGCGCGACCTCGATCTCAGCCTGGCGCTCGTGCAGCCGGCAGCCCAGCCGCCGCTCGATCTCATTGCGCTGACGGTGGACGGTGCTGCGATCGACTTTTAGCGCAGATGCAGCCGAGGAGACGTTGTGTTCGGCGTCGAAGAGGGCGCGCATCATCCTGCGGGCAGTCTCGCCGCCGATCCGCATCTCATCGAGCGGTGAGAGGTACGTCTCGATCAGCGCATCTGCCAGTGCATCGTCCTGGAGGACCATGGCGTCGGTAGCTACGTCCAGGTAGCGCGTGAGCTTGCGTGGCCAGTTCCGCGCGACCAGCAGCGCACCTTCGGCCTCATGGTGTGTCTGACGCCAGCCCTTGATGCCTCTTCCTGGCTCACCTATCGCCAGTGCGACATCCAACGACGGCTGCATCGATCGGATTCGCTCGATGTCGGCGAACGCGATCCGACGCGGGCCTCCGAGCCATGCCCGGACAGCTTCTGCGCCATGTGTAACGGTCAGAAGCTCACAACCTAAACCAGCGGCGAGGGCGCGCACCGCGCTCATCGCCTGCGCGCCGGCCGCTATCACGCCGAGGTGCCAACGATCAAGCTCGTACCCCAGCTCGAGCAGCTCGCCGGCGTCGACAGGCTCTTCGCGTAGCAACTTGTGCACTATTTCGTTCGTACGCTGCTCACGTGAGCGTGCTTTCCGTTTGATCTCGGACGAGTGCGCATCTGCGACCTCAGCCTGGATGCGAGCAAGTATCAAGCTCGTTACGCGCGATACCTGGGACAGCAGCTCGAACCGCTGCTCGGCCGGTAGGTCACAGCGGGACACTTCACCGAGTACAAAGGTCCACACGCGCGAGTAACCGGCGACGCAACGGTCAAGCGCCGTAACCAAGTCCATGCCACGAGACGCGCCACGACGTGCCTGCATAGCGACCAGCGGTGGCATTGTCCCCGACCATCGCTCTCCCTGCTCAATCGACGCAAGGCAACAGTCTACACACGCCGCGATCGTCTCACGTAGTCCGCGAGCGAGCTCTGCGTCGTCGTCCACGATTGGGTCCGGAACGGTTTCGCGAACATGTATGTAAATTGCATCCTGTAGCTTGTCTTTCTGTGATCGCCATCGGCGAACCAGGTCACCGCGAGCAGTCAGCGATGGCAGGTCGATCCCATCCGTGTCTATTGTGTTGTGGGAACTAGTTACAACAAGGGTATCCATTTGGGTTCTTATAAATAGAGGGAGAACATATAGTCAAGAAGGGGGTCCGGCAACCAAGTCCCGCCGCTATTTGTCCGAGTCGGCAGAGTATCGCATAGCTGAACTAAGCGGTCCGCTAGGACATAGGGCTTCTTTATTGCCGCCGGCCACGACCCACGCCGCGAACTCTACCGGGAACGTGTTCCCTAGTCATCGTGGCCTGCGCCACGGAGGGTTCGGGTGTGCGGATCAGCCAGCACCCCCAAGTAGCCCTCGGTCGAGCAGTCCGCCTACGCCGGGACGAAATCGGGCTCAGTCAAGAGGCGCTGGCCGACGCTGCCGACCTCGACGCCACCTCCATTCGCGGGCTTGAGCGGGGCGTCGCCAACCCAACCTGGGACGTCGCAGACCGGATCGCCCGAGCCCTCGGACTCGCGCTCCACGAGCTCGCCCGTCAAGCCGACGAGCTGGAGACCAGAGACCGACGGCCCACCAACCGACCGTTGCGACGCAGGGCTCCGTAGTAGAAGCTCTGAAGGCGGCGCGCTTCCGGCCCTCCGACCCCCGGTTCCTCCCGCCTACTTGATCGCGCGCACGATCGCGCGGTAGTGGTGCGGGCCGTCGCCCCGGCGTTGGTCGTCAGTGGGCTCGCCGGCGAGTATGTCGGCGTCGCTGAAGCCGGCGGCGCCGATCAGGCCCATCAGGGCGTTGAGGTTTGGCGCCCACCAGTTCGAGCGGTCGTGGTTGAGTTCCCCACGCGGGAAGAAGCGCCACAGCGCCTCAGGATGGCTGCGGATGAACATCGCCTCGGTCTCGATGATCGCCTGCTCGCGAGTGACCGTCGCGAGGCGGCGCAGCGCTCGGAAGGGGTCGCGCATGTGGTAGAGCACACCGAAGTAGAGCACGATGTCCCATTGGCCGACCGCGGCGAGGTCGCACTTCTCGAAGTCGAGCGCCATCGCTTTGGCGCGGCTGTGAAGGGCCTGGCGGGCGGCGTCGAAGCGCCAGCGAGACGGCAGGGAGTCGGGGTGCCACGCGTCGCTCTCGTGCGGCGCGGGAGGGGTTTTGCCCGCGGCGACGTGTTCCTGGTAGATGCGACCGTAGCGGTCGGAGTCGGCCGCCCACACGTAGTGGTCGAGCACTGCTACGCGACTGGCCCCGGCTTGCTCGGCGAGAAACGCGTAGGCGCCGTCGACGCCGCCGATGTCGAGCACGCTCTTGCCGGTCAGGTCTCCGAGCGCGGCCAGCTCCCACTCGCGGCGGATGTCCCGGCGTGACTTCATGCCCGGTGTGATCACGCCGTCGCCGAGATCGATCTCGTGATACCAGCCCATGCGACCTACGTACTCGCGTAGCTGCTCGGGCGTGAGTCCCGCCGGCAGCTTCTCCTCGACATACGCTTCGCCATAGACTGCGCGTGTCCGCGAGGGGGCCAGCAGTAGCCCGTCGGCGTGACGGGTGAGGGTGAGCGGGCCGAGCCGGATTATTCGTCCGCGCGGCAGAAGACGCGCGAGACGGGCGCGAAGCGGTCTACCGATGGACACGAGCGCGCTGGAGGCTAGCGTGTCTCGCGCCCGGAACCCAAAAGTACGCGCGCAGAAGCCAGCCCGTCCGGCATCGCCGAGGTCGGCTCGGCGGCGCGCCGGGCCTGCGGCGCTGGCGTGCGGGCTGGGTGGTGGCGCCGCTGGTGCCGTGATAGTGGAAAGATTCTGACTGCGGATAGTTTGGGACGCAGGGAGGTGTTCCTGATGCGGGTAGTCGATCGTCTGCGTGTAGGGAGAGGCCCGGCGGTTTCGCCGGGAGGGAGGATTCGTCGTCACGCGCGGGGTCGTGCTCGGTTGGACGGGGTGATGCCTGCTCCCTCCGCGCGACTGCCGTTGCCGCCTGTGCTCGATGCTGGAGAGCGCCGATGGCGGGGTTTGCGGGCACCGTGGCGGCGAGGGGTCTGGACGCCGGAGGAGGTCGCGTTGGCGTTGCACGCGCGTCGGGCCGAGCTCCTCGGGGAGCTGCGCAGGCTGCCGGTGGCCCGCGGGATTACGACGCGGGTTTTGGAGGAGGTGATCGATGACGCGGCGTGCGCGGTCGTGATGAAGCCGCGCGCGATCCGCGATGAGGAGCATTTGCGCCGGTCTTTCTGGTTGTCGGTCAAGCTGCTGCTGGCTCGCCACCGCGAAGGGCGCCATCGCGTGAGGTTGGGCTCGCGCGAGCGTGCCGAGTTCGATCCGGTCGCGGCGTCAGCGGTCGCTCCGGGGCGCGCGGTTGAGGAGACGGTCGAGCTGATGGACCGTGTCGCGATCGCCGCCGACTTCATGGCACAGCTCGACGAGCTGGAGGCGCGCGTGACGGCCGTGATGGCGATCGAGGGCGTCGGGATCAAGCGCGCGGCGCGCGAGCTCGGCGTGCCGCTGAGCACGGTCAAGGCCACGTCGGAGCGGGCGCAGACAAAGCTAGAGCAGGTCGCGACGATCGCTGCGGCGGGCTGCATGTGCGGCTACCGTCAAGGCGCGATCGTCGCGCACGCGGCGGGCACCGCCCGGACGCAGGAGGCCAGGGTCGCGCGCGCGCATCTTGCCGCGTGCGCGGGCTGCCGCCGCTCTTACATCCTGCTGTTGAGAGAGATGCGCAGCCGCGAGTTCCTGCGCGCTGCGAGCGCGGCGTTCGTGCCGGTGCCGATGCTGCCGGTGTCAGCGCATCCTGGCCTGGTGGAGCGGGTGGCCGCCTTCGTCGGTGCTCGCCTGCCCGGCAATGGCATGTCCGGCGGCGGGGCAGCGGGAGGGGCTCGCGAACGTGCGGTCACACTGCTCGGCGGGGGCGCGGGCGCGGCCAAGACGGCGGGGGTGCTCGCGGGCGCCACGCTGCTTGTGGCGAGCGCGACAGCGGGCGTCCACGATCTTCGCGGCGCCGGTCCGCATCGGCGTGTTCAACACACGCACGTGACGCACCGCGTCGCGCCGGTCCAGGAGACGGCGAGGATAAGCGCAAGTCCACCCGCACCGCGGGTGATCCACCCGGCCGCGCCGGCGCCAGCACAACCGGCCCGGGCGGCACAAACGGTCAGCCATCCATCGAGCGGCGGCGGTTTTGCCTACTTGGGCGGAAGTCCGTCGAGCGCCACTGCGTCGAGCAGCGCTGCTGATCCTGACCCCGCGCCTGCCGTTGAGGCGAGGACGGCCGCGGCTGACCCTGATCCCGCGCCGTCCGCCGAGGAAACGACGGCTGGTCGCGCGGCCAGCATGCGATATCTGGGCGGCGGCCCATGAGCGTTCGGGCATCGGCAACGCTCGCTCTTGCGCTCATTCTCAGCGTTGTGCTGGTCGCGAGCGCGAGTGCAGGTGAGTACACGATCCATGATTGTCCCGGCTCGCTTGAGCCCAACTTCGACGCCGGCCCGTGGCAGGCTTACGGAGGCCCGCTTCCGGCCGCCGGCGCGTTCCAGGGCTCGTGCACGCCCGGTGGCACGCTTGGCAGCGCGATCGGCTGGTATGGGAGCGAGCAGAGCCTGAACTCGAATCTCGGCGCCATGCTCCAGACCCCTTCGCCGGCAATCACGATCCGCGAACTGCGGGTCGTGTGGTCGGCGTCACATCAGAGCAGCGGCTCGGACACATGGGCACAGATCATCACCGAAGCCGGCGCTCAGCTGATCGCCGAGACGCCGTTTGCGGGCGACCCTTCGCAGGTTCAGTTTCCTGAAGGCACACGAACCGTGCTGGTCTACAGCTACTGCTCGTACGATCAGTCGACCAACTGTTATTTCCCGTCGGGGACCACGCCGATCGTCAAGCTCGAAGGCATGGACACCACGTTGGAGGACAACGAACCGCCGAGCGCGACTGTCACCGGCGGCGCGCTCGCCGCGAACGGGCCGCTGGCCGGTGCAGCCACGCTCGAGTTCACCGCGACCGATCAGAACAGCGGCGTGCGTGAAGCACAACTTGTCGTCGACGGCGCTCCGGTCATGACACACAGCTACACAAGCCAGTGTCCCTACACGAGCTTCTTGGCGTGTCCGGCCTCACAGACGGACTCGATGACGTGGGACACGACGACCGTCCCGAACGGGGAACATGTGATAGGGCTGCGGGTCATCGACGCCGCGGGGAACGTGCAGACCGTCGATGAACATACGGTCAACGTTGCCAACCCCACAACGGTCGTGCCCGTTAGCGCTCCGACCGCCGCTACTTCCGAACAACAAGCCTGCACCGCCGCCCCAGGCACGCAGACGACCATTGCTACCAGCGCCAAGCGCGACACCTTGCATACCGGCTACCGGAAGCGTGCCCGCCTCAGCGGCGACCTGCTCGGTCTCGGTCGTAAGCCGATCGGCGACGCGACCGTCGAAGCGCTCGTTCGACCGGACGTAAGCGGCAGTGCTTTTTCGCCGCTTGCTCAGGTAACCACTGGCGCAAAGGGTCGATTCGCGGTATCGATCCCGCCCGGCGTCTCGCGAACGGTTTGCCTGCGATATCGTCCGCTTGGGGTTGGCCGCTACACGGCGGCGCTCGAGGTGGCCCAGCAAGTGGGCGCGGGCGTCACCCTTGCTGTACACCCTAGCCGGGTCGGATCGAACGGCACGATCATCTTCACCGGCAATGTGCTCGGAGGATACATTTCCGAAGGCGGTAAGGTAGTCGAACTTCTGGTGCTGTACTTGGGGCATTGGCGAGTGTTTGAAACCGTCAGAAGTCGTCCCGACGGCGAGTTCATATCCTTCTACAGCTTTATCGAAGGAGCGGGGGACTTCTCGTTCCGTGCTCGCGTACGCGGCGAAAACGAGTACCCGTATTCGCTCGGATATTCGAATCCCGTAACCGTCCGCGCCGGGTAGCTCCCGACCGGCGGCCGGGCAGTCCGTCGTTCTCGCGCGGCCGCACTGCTGCCATCACCCATTGCAGTTGAGCTACAGCCTCACATAACTCAGTTGCCTCGCGCGGAGAGAAAAGCGGGCCCCCCGAGGAGGCCCGCTCCAAAAACATCGAAAACCTTCAGTCGCCGTGTTGGTCGGCCGGACCGGTGCGTTTGCTCCCGGTCCTCATCAAATCTGCCGGCACTTCACGGACGTCTCTTTGATCGCCCTCCGGCAGCGAAAAATCCGTACATGCATGAGTCCCTCGGGGACTTATCCGGATCGAGAAGACCGGCTTGATCCCAGCTTCGATCGTCGACTTTGGTTCTGGCCCCCAATAGGCCAACAACGCCAGAACCAGAACGACACCGTAGCCGAGGCAGATGCCCACGACCACTTTGCGTGGCCGACGGGCTTTCATCTCGACTTATGCCTGCTTGTACTTCGATTTCATATGGTCCTTTCTGCCGTCCTTTCCTCGAACGGCGCCCTACATCTTCGCACGTGCCATCACGGGATGCAAGTGGCCCAAGCCAGCAACAACCCCATGCGTCCTCGCCCGGCAGTGCCTTGGCGTAGGCTGCTGCTCGTTGTCGTCCGGCCAGTGGCGCTCGCTTCGAGGCTAAGCTCCAGACGAACACGAACCGAATCACATTTCACCAGAACACCGTGCTGCGGTTCCTTTGGGCAGGCACGGTCGGGGATGGCCGCCCCGCAGGCTATGGGTGCGGCAGACGAGCGCGGCGGCAGCTACGAGCCGGCCGGTGGGCGCCGACCATCGCTGTCAGCGAGCTCACCGAGTCCGTGTTGATGGGCTTCGTGTCGCTCATACCGAAGGACCTTCCGGAGTGTTGCTTCGAACCCAAGCGTTGCCGCTTAGCTGGTTTCGCGAACGTTTCCGCTGAGGAGAGCGCACCACCACAACCACTCTCTCCTCGTGGGGAGAGGGTCTGCTCCTAAGATGTCTGCCCGAACACCGAAAACCGAAGCTCGTTGGCCGCGACTCCTCGCTTCCCCGCCGCGTCGATGGCAGCGACGTGCATTGTGTAGTTGCCGGGCGGTAGTTTAGCGGTGCGCGAAATGCGGCCCTGGAAGCGAACGGTGTTCTCGCCCGGGCGTCCCGCGAAAGTGAGCGTGCCGCGTACGACGCTGCGTGTGCACGCTCGCGCGCGGCGGTCTGTGCGGCTCGGTGCGAGACATTTACGCCGCTGCCTGCGCCCCGATAGCTCCTCTGTGAACGTGAACGTAACGGTCGCCGGCTCATTGAGCACGAACATGAACGTCGTCCCGACCGCCTCCCTCGCGTGCCCGATGCGCGTCTCTTTTCGCGTTCTGGTCTCAGCCCGCGTGTCGCTGACCTGTGCGATCGCTCTCCCCTCGCGCCAGCGCGTGTGCGACTGGGAAAGCCGCGTGAGGCTCGGCGGTGCTGGCGCCGCCGCCTGCGGGACCGATGAGGCTGGCGGTTGCGGCTGCGCCTGCGGCTGCGGCTGCACCGCGTAGATCTCGGCGCTGCTCATCTCGTATCCCGATACGGGACCGACGTTGCCGCCGGTCACGAGCACGCCGCCGTCGGGTAACAGCGTCGCGGTGTGTTCGTTGCCGCTCAGCACGGGATCGGTGAATTCCCACGTGTTGGCCGCGGGGTCGTAGACCTCCGCGCTGCTCGCACCGCAACAATCCCCGGACCCGCCGGATCCGAGGCAACCCGCGCCGCCGCCGCAGTCATAGCCGCCAGCGATCAGCACATCTCCGTTCGGCATCAGCGTCGCGGTGTCCTGCGCGCGCGGAAGCAGCGTCGGCGCGCGCGCGGACCATCGATTGGTGGCCGGATTGTAGGATTCAGTGTTCCGCAGACTGTCCCACTCATCGTTCTCGCCACTATTGACTTCGTAGGTGCCCCCGGCGACTAGGACTTCCCCATTTGTCATGAGCGTGACGGCCTCGTTCATACGCGCGTGCGCCATCGGCGCGACTTCGCTCCACGTGTCCGTCGCCGGGTCGTACTCTTCGACGCTCGCGAGCAAGGTGTCGATCTGGTCGACTGGAAACGGCGCCGGTTCGCTGTGTGACCCGCCGATCATGAGCACGTCGCCGTTCGGCAAGAGAGTGGCCGTTGCGCCGTAGCGCAGCAGCTTCGGCGACGCCACGCGCGTCCACTTGTTTGACGACGGATCGTAGATCGCAGCGCCTGCCGTCTGGTTGAACAATTCGGTGCCGAAGACGCCACGGAGCAGCAGCATCCCATTGGGAAGCGCGGTCAGGCTCTGCGATTCCTCCAATTCCGCCGGCACCGGCGCGGCGGTCCAAGTGTTGCTCGCAGGATCGTAGAGTTCCGCGGTCCTCACGTATTCGCCACCCTTGGGCATTTCCCACCCACCGACGACGAGCACATCCCCGTCGGGCAGCAGCGACGCCACCTGGCCTGAGCGTCCCACCAGCATCTGCCCGGTCTGCGTCCACTCGCCCGTCGCCGGATCGAACACTTCGGCGCTGCGCAGGCTCACGTGAGAGCCGCCCGCTGGGCTAAACCCGTTATAGCCACCCGCCACAAGCACGTCGCCGTCTGCGAGCAACGTGCTGGTCTGGTCCGCACGCGGTTCACTCATCGCCGCGACCGGGAACCACTCCATGCCCGAGAGCGTCGGCGCACTCGGTGTTTCGTTCGCAGCTGGGTCATATACGGCCCGCGCCGTCGCGGTGCGCGCCGCGCCCGTCCCACCAGCGTTGCTCGCCTGCACTTCACAATAGATCCGTCGCCCGACATCTTCGGCGGTCGGCGTATATGTCGGAGAGGACCCGGACTGCAACACGATTCCGTTCGCCGAGTCCACAAACGCGTAGCTGATCGTGGGTGAGCCACCCCACGCGCCTGGTTCGCAGGTCAGAGGAGTACCCATTTTCGCTTGCGCGGCTTCCTTGCCTTCTCCCTGAAAGGCAACACCTTTCCCACCACGCGGAGCCATCGGCGGGGTTTCCGATCCTTCGATGAAGTCCCTGATCTCGGGCGCGCTGGTGTTCACGAACCCGTTCGTGGAACCAGCCTGACAGTACTCGCCCGACACCTCCTGGACCGTGTCCATCACACCAACCAATTCCGCAGGAAAGCCACTCGTCAACGCGCTGCCGCTGTCCCCGCTGCACCCCGACCCCGCCTGCGAGCGAGCGCACACGAACACCGCGTCCGCTTCCCCACCACACGTCTCCGCAAACCCGGCGGTCATCGACAGCGAATATAGGTCATGACTCCCTTCAACGTCGTACTGCTGCTCACCGAACCCGGTCAGAGTCACGCCGGCGCCTTCAACCAGGCTCGCACCCGCCTGAGCGAGGGCAATAGACCCCACAGTCGAATCCAAGCTCAACGGACTGGCAAGCGCCAACACCGCCACATCGTCGGGAGCACCCGGACCCGACGCATAGGAAAAATCGGGATGAACCCGAGCATCCGTCACGAACCTCGCCTGCACAGCAGGGTTGCTTTTGATTTCTTCAGCGCTCACAGACCCGGTCCCCGCGACGATCACAAATGCACTCGCCGGGAACGGCGTGTCCGTTTCAGGATCATAGACGCAGTGCGCCGCCGTCAGGACGCGCGTGGGATCGAGGACCGCGCCACCACACGCAATCGTCTTTTCCTTCGATACTTCCGCGAAGATCTCTACCTGCCACGGCGCGCTTGAGATCCCGACCGGCTCCCCACCCGCGATCGACAAGTGTGCATGCCATGCACGACCCACCCGATGCTCGGGATGCGCAGCGCGCAGACGAAGCGCGCGCATATATGAGCGACCAAACACCGCTCGCGCGCGAGGCCAGCGATAGCGGGCCACGCGAGCCGATGCCACGCCACAGCAGGCAGCCGCGCCCACGATCGCACAGCAAACGCCGAGCACGCCCGCCGCACTCCGCCCGGTGATCCTCATGCAGCGAATCCTACGCCACGACCCAACAGGCTTGCCTCGGCGAGCAGCGGCGCAATGCTTGAGTTCGGCCCACGCTCGCTCGCGCCTAGCGATGCGGAAGGTGTCACCTCGGTGCCCGTCAGCGCTCGTCTCGTCCCAGACAGGAGCGACGTGGCTGCCGGCGACGACTGCTGCTTGGCACGCGGATGCACCCGGGTGTCACGAGCTCCGCGCAACCCTCTCCGTAGCCTCCTTCGAGGGCTGGGCCTCGCCCAGCCGCGGTAGAGCGTCCTGCCCGGCCGCCACTATAGCGGCATGAGCTATATCGCTGCGACCGATTGGAACGAGGTCACAGCCATCGCCACGAGCTTACTGGCACTCGGCCTCATCCCCACGGCGATCGGTATATGGGTCACTTACAAAGCCGCGAAGGACGACCTGCACGCAACCCAGGACGCAGCTCAGAAGGCCGAGGCTGCTGCGCGAGAACAAATAGCCGCGTCGCACAGGCCATTGCTTATCGAGGTTGCGCCGGACGGCCCGATCGCGTGCGACCCGCTAATCATACACCCAGCCGGCGATGTTCCTCGCATCCACACGGAGTTTTCCGGCGGACACGTGGCCGACCTTGATCCCCGCCAGGTCTATGTGCATCTCGGCGGTCCGTGGGCGTCAGTGGTTGTTCCACTTCGTAATGTCGGTCGTGGTTTGGCCGTCATCGACCCCCAGGAGATTAGGGTGGTCGGCGAACGTCTCGGCGCGATGCACAGCTCGAAGGTCTCGCACGAACGGGTGCCGCCGAACGAGTCGACGCGCATTCTGTGCACGCCGCGGATGACCCCGGGGGCGGCGGATTATCCATGGGTCTGGGAGCTGTTCGTCCCCTATAAGGACTTCGCCGGGAGGCAGCTGACGGTTGCCGTGGTCCGCCTTATACAGGACTACCCCAAGGAAGACTGGCGCCTCTGGGACGTGAGGCAGAGCGCTCCGGAGGACGTCACCTTTCCCAAGGCTCCACAGCACATGAGTCGTTGAGGGCACAAGTACGTCCTCGTCCGCAACGCCGCGAGCAATGCTTCCGGTAGCCTCATCCTGGGTACGTGCAGCGAGCCTAAACGCGGTCGCGCCAATCGTGGGCGGGTTGCTCATTACTGGTTTCCTGGGATGGTTTCAGCGACGCCGTAAAACCAGGCAGGTTCGATCATCCCTTGCCAGCGAAATGATGCAGGTCGCATACGGCTTTTATACGACGCTCATAGAGTCGATCAGGCGTGTTGAACATGGGGAAGCGTCGGTCCCCGTTGGTCATCTCGCGAAGGCTTATGAGGCTTACAGAGTTGCTGCGCGTGTCATAGAGGCCAAGCTCACCATTTACTACAAGGATCAACACGCTAGATGGTTGTGGCACGGGACGATCGACATGCTGAATGTTCGTTACTATGAACATATGTTTGGGCCTGCGAGTAGTCGTCTGAATGCCATGCGTACGAGGCATGGTCAGCATCCCAGAGAGTCGGAGATACCCGTTCAGGCGCGCGCGATGTTTCTTACCGAGGATGAGCTCGGAGATCCGGAAAAGGTGCAGAAGCGATTTGAGGAGATGCTTGACGAGAGCATTGCGGCGGTACTGAAGGATCGGGTGTTGCCTTCCCCGCGCAGCCAGCAAACGGCTCGTGTAGAGCGGCTGCCGCGCATCCAGCGCTACTGAGAATGCGGCCAACGAGGGTAGAGTACATTCGCTCACTGTGAAGCGTCAGCAGGTGCCAGCGGGGCAGGGTCATGTTCGAGACGGACGATGTTTCTGACACTGGTGCTGCCAGGCGAATACGGGCGTCAACACCAAGCCACCGAGGTGGCCGCGTTGGACGACAAGCGAGCCTGTCGGCAGGCATGCGCCAGGCTCCCCTACGAGCACCGAACAGCAGCCGTCTGGCGAGGGCTCAACCTGCCGATGAGGCAGGATTGCGGATTCCGCTGACCTGTGAGACGTCGGTCGGGTGGCTCGGGCCACTCGTTCGGACAGTCGTGGTCGGGCCCGAGAACTGGGGGCTGTGTTTCGGCGGCCTCACAATTCATTGTGACTGTGTATGGCCTGCTCGGTTGGGGGTGTATGAGAAACCGAACAGCAACGGTCTCGGACGAGCTGCCGACCGAGGAACATATCTCGAGGCGACCGCCACGCGGAGACCCGGAGCTGATCAGCTTCAGACGACGGCGGCCAGCAAGGACGGCGGCTCTGAGGAACACGGGTGTGGTAGTCGGCCTTGTCGTGATCCTTATGGCGACGGTGTGGCTACCGCACCGAGGGTCACCCGGCGCTGATCGAACGGCGGCAACCCGCGCTCGTGCCAACCCGGTCGTCGTCGTCCATGCACGCGCAAAGGTCGCGCCCGCCAGCGTCAGCCATCCGCGTCGCGTTTTGCATCGGTACAGGTTGCAGGATCCAATCTCTGTTCCAGAGTACAGTCCGCCTGCGGCGAGTAACGCGCCACACGCGCCGGTCGAAACGGACAGCTCCACGGTCCCAACGCGACCCTCAGCGCCTGTCGTCACTCCGGCCCGACCGACGTCGGCTGAACTTAACCCGTTTGTCTATTTGGGGCGGTGATCACGTCTGTGGGACACATTGACATGCTCCTGTCGGAGCGTTATTGGCAGCGCGAGCTTGCCGGGCGCGCTCTCAGCGAACGCCTGCGACGGTGGCGCGAGCTTGAGCCGGCGCTGTGGCCGTTCACACGGCCCGCCTCGCTGGTCCGCTATCTCGGCCCGTTTACGCCGGCCGAGCGCAAGGACGCGGTGCTGTGCGCGCTTTTGCGGTGCGCACGCCAAGACCCCGTGGCCGCGCGGCTGGTGTTAATGCTGCTGGTCCCGGCGCTGAAGCGACGGGTCGGTCGGCTGCTGATCGACGCGGCTGAGCGCGAGGACCTTTGGTCGGCGGTGCTCGACCGTATCTGGCAGCGCATCCGCAGCTACCCGGTCGGGCGTCTACCCCGCCACGTCGCGGCGAACCTTGTGCTCAGCGCAGTGCGTGATGAGCTGGAAGCGCGCGAGCGCGAGCGCAAGCTCGCCCGGCACGTACGTGGTGAACCATCGCCGGAGCTGCCCGATCGGGAGCGTGAGGAGAGCAACATCGACGCGCTGCTTGAGGGAGCGGTTCGGGCCAGCGCGATCACCGAAGCAGAGGCCGAGCTGATCGCGCGGACGCGAATCGACGGCGAGCTGCTTGGTCCCGTCGCAGCAGCGCGCGGGGTTCGCCTGAACACGCTGGTGCAATCTCGTGTGCGGGCTGAGCGGCGACTGCTCATGTATTTGCGCGGTCGCGTGTCACCTGGAGGGGGGCGATCCCGCCTGTCTGTAGTGCTCGGGTCGTCGGGCGAGGGTCCAACGGGCCTGTCTGGCGAGAAGACCGATCGACACCCCAGAAGGAGGTGAATACCGGGTCCGTTCCCGCGCCGGACCCGAGCAACCTATGACGCGTAAGCTCGGCCTCGCGGTCGTCCTGGTGCTGGTGGCGGTGTTGCTCGTGCCGCAGGCGGCGGATGCCGCGACGAGCCTGAACCAGGTCATAGAAAACCTGCGGAACTGGCTGATCGGGCTACTGGTGGCGCTCGCCACACTGCTGTTGACGGTGGGCGGCATTCGCTATCTGCTCGCAGCGGGCGACCCTGGCGCGCTTGAGAAGGCGAAGGGCACGATCAAGGCCGCGATAGCCGGGTACGCGCTCGCGGCGCTCGCGCCCGTGCTGGTCACAGTCATCCAGCACATCGTCGGGTGACCGCCGGGCGACTCACAGCCCTCGGCCTGATTCTGCTCGCGCTCATTCCAGCGGCTTGTGACGCTGTGCCGGCAAGCGCCGCGGCAGCGACTCGCGCCCCGGCTGCCTCGCCGCCGCTGTCCTCACCCGCGGCGTCTGAAAGCGGAGGCATCGAAGTTGGTCCGACGCTGCCCACGCCGGCGCCGTCCGCGAAGGGCCGCGAAGTACGAGCTGGGAAGGCGTCTCATCCTGGTTTCTTTGACATTCCGGGCCAGATCGAGAACGCGATCAATGAATGGTTCGCTGGCTTGGTGAAGGATGCGCTGGACCCGGCGATGGTGCTAGTCGGGCGCACGCTGCTGTCGACGCCGCAGATCGCCGGAGAGGCGCAGGTCCGCTCCTACTGGCAGCTTTCGCTCGGGGTCGCCGACTCGCTGCTGGTGCTCGTCGTGGTCGCGGCCGGCGCGATCGTGATGAGCCACGAGACGCTTCAGTCAAGCTATGCGCTGAAGGATATCCTCCCCCGGCTTGTCGTGGCGGGCGTCGCGGTGAATGCGAGCCTCGCCCTCTGCGGCCAATTGGTGAACATCGCCAACGTCCTCTCCACGGGACTGCTCGGCAACGGTGTGGAACCCGAGCAGGCCGGGCACACGCTTGAGCTGCTCGTCTTGAACGCGATCGCCGGCGGCGGGATATTCCTGATCCTGCTCGGGCTCGCGTGCGCTGTGCTCGCCGTCGCGCTTTTGATCGTCTATTTGGTCCGGGCGTCACTGATCGTGCTGCTGGTCTGCGCCGCGCCGCTGTGTTTGCTCGGGCATGGCCTCCCGCAGACCGAAGGGCTCGCGCGGCTGTGGTGGCGCGCGATGTTCGCCGCGCTCGGCGTGCAGGTCGCCCAGGCGCTCACGCTCGCCGCGGCCGTGCATGTGTTCTTCGCCTCGGGCAGCAGCGTTCTTGGTGTCGGGAGCGGCGGGAGCCTGGTCGGGCTGCTGCTCGTGCTGTGCCTCTTTTACATTCTGCTGCGCATCCCGTTCTGGGCGAAGGAAATGGTCCTCTCGGGCCACCGCTCGAACGCCGTGCGGATGGCAAAGACGTATGTGACCTATCGGATCGTTCGGGGCGCGTTCGGGGGTGTGCTGTGAGCGAGGGGGGACGTGTCCGGTTGCCGGCCGACGTGGAGATGGAGGACCGTCTCGCGTGGGGGCTCACCGCGCGCCAGCTCGTGATCCTCGCCGTGACCGCGATCGTGTGCTACGCCGGGTTCGCGGCGGCTGCCTCGGTACTGCCTTTGCCCGTGGCGGTCGCGCTCGCCGCGCCGCTCGCGCTCGCGGGGGTTGCGCTGGCGTTGGGACGCCTCGACGGGCTCACGGGCGATCGCATCGCGCTCGCCGCCACACAGCACCTCACACAATCCCCGCGGCGCGTCGCCGCGCCCGAAGGCCTGTCCGCGAGGCTGGCGGGGGCGCCGCCCGCGCCTGGCGTCTCGCTGCTGCGGGTACCGGTCAGCGCGATCCTCGCGAGCGGCGTCGTGGAGTTGGCAGACGGCACAAGTGTCCTTTTGCTCGCGGCGAGCGCGACGAGCTGGGCGCTTCGCAACAGTGAGGAGCAGGCGGCGCTGTCCGAGGCCTACGGCAAGTGGCTGAACAGCCTCACCGAGCCGGCCGCGATCACCGTGCGCTCGCAGCCCGTCGACCTCGCCGGGCGCGCGAGCGCGATCGAGCTCGCGGCCAACGGACTCCCGCACCCCGCGCTGCGCCATTGCGCTCACACCTACGCGCAGTTCCTGGACAAGCTCGCGAGCGAAGGCGAAGGCCTGCGCCGCCGTCACATCCTGCTCGTGCTGAGCACCCGCAGCCGCGAGCGCAAGACCGCCAAAGCAGAGCTCGAGCGCCGCGCGAGCGAGACGACCGGCCTGTTGCACGCCGCCGGGGTGGAGCTTCACACCCTCGACGGCAGGCGGGCCGCCGCCTTGCTGTTCGACGCGCTGGAGCCACCGGGGCCGCCCGCCGGCTCGCAGTTGGACGGGGTGATCCACCGATGCTGAGCACACCACGCGCGCGCGCATATGGAAGGGCGGGTCGCTCGCCCAGAGCGTCGTCGCTATCGGCGCCGAGCGCGGTGCAGGTCGAGCGCGACTGTCTGCGTACCGGGAGCGTGTGGCATCGCAGTCTCGCGGTGATCGGCTACCCGCGCGAGGTCAACCAGGGATGGCTCGCGCCGCTGCTACACGCGGCGGGCGAGCTTGACCTGACGCTGCACATCGGGCCGATCCCGCCCGCGCTTGCAGCCGATCGGCTGCGCCGCCAGCGCGCCCGGCTTGAGTCCAGCCGCCGCATCGACGCCGACCGAGGACGCCTGACCGATCCGACGCTTTCCGCTGCGGCCGAGGACGCCGACGAGCTGGCAAGCGCGCTCGCCCGCGGAGAGAGTCGCCTGTTTCGCTCCGCGCTTTATTTGTCGATCACCGCGCCGAGTCAGGAGGAGTTGCAGGAGCGCACCGAACGCGCCAGGGCGCTGTGCGCCTCGATGCTGCTGCACGTCGTACCCGCCACATTCCGCGCATGGGACGGGTGGCTCTCCACCTTGCCGCTCGGCAGCGATCGTCTGCGGCTCCGGCGCACGTTCGATACGCCCGCACTCGCCGCCGGATTCCCGTTCGCGTCCGCCGATCCGCCTTTGGAGGACGGCGTGCTGTACGGGCTCACCGACAGCGGCGCGCCGGTGCTCGTGGACCGCTTCGCACGGACCAACTTCAACAGTGTCGTGCTGGCATATAGCGGCGCGGGAAAGAGCTACGCCGCGAAGCTCGAAGCGCTGCGGCTGCTCTACCGCGCCGTGCAGGTCTTCATCCTCGACCCAGAGGACGAGTACCACTCCCTCTGCGCAGCAGTCGGCGGCGCGTACCTGCCCGTCACCGGGCCGAACGCTGTCGCGCTCAACCCGCTCGATCTTCCCGCGACGATCGAGGGATCGCGGGCGCTCGATGAGCGGATTCTGTTTCTCGCGGACCTGATCGAACTGCTCGCCGGAGGCCTCGGTGGCGGCGAGCTGGCGGTGCTCGACCGCAGCGCCCGCGCCGCCTACCAAGCCGCCGGGATCACGGCCGACCCAGCGACGCACAGCCGGCCCGCGCCGCTGCTGGCCGATCTCGTGCGCGCCCTGGAAGCTGAGAGCGAAACCGGCAAGCGACTCGCCGAGCGCCTATCGCCGTATGCGACTGGCTCGCACTCCTCGCTCTTTGACCGGCCGACATCGGTGCAGCCCGACAGTCACCTTGTCTGCTTCTCGCTGCGCGGGCTGCCGGAGCGGATGCGCGCCCCCGCGCTGATGCTGACGCTCGACGCGATCTGGCGCTCGCTTGAGGGTCCGCTGCGCCGCCGCGTCGTGCTGGTCGATGAGGCGTGGGATTTGATGCGCGAGACGCCGAGCGCGACGCGCGAGGCACCCGGCGCTCGGTTCCTGTTCCGGCTCGCCAAGAAGGCACGCAAGCGCTGGACCGGCCTCACGACGATCACCCAGGACCCCGGCGACCTCTTGGACTCGCCGCTCGGGCAGGCGGTAGTGAACAACGCCTCCCAACATTTGCTGCTGCACCAGTCGCCGCAGGCGATCGACCGTGTTGGGCAGGCGTTCGCGCTGAGTGCTGGGGAGCGCTCCTACCTGTTGACCTGTCCCACAGGTAACGGGCTGCTGCTCACTGGGGAGCAGCGCATCCCGCTCGCGGTGAAGGCGAGCCCCGCCGAGCACGAGCTCGTCACCAGCGACCCCGCCGAGCTCGCGCAGGCCGCCTCGTGAAGCGCGCCGCCTTCAGCTCATGCGGGCTGCTGGTGCTGCTGCCCGTCCTATTCATCGGCGCCGCCGCGGGTGTTCTCGGCGGTGGCACGGGAATCAGTCTCGGCGAGCCGGCAGCTGGCCTCGAACAGGTCGCGGGGATTCCACCGGAATACCTGCGGCTGTTTCAGGCCGCCGGCGTGCGCTACGGCATCCCGTGGGAGGTCTTGGCCGGGGTCGGGAAGGTGGAGTGCGACGACGGCCAGGACCCCGATCCATCCTGCACACAGGAGGGCGCGGTCAACTATGCGGGCGCCGGCGGGCCGATGCAGTTTCTCGCCTCGACCTGGGCGGCCTACGGCGTCAGTGTCACCGGCGGGCCGCCCGACCGTTGGAACCCGGCCGATGCGATCTTCACCGCCGCACGGTATCTGAAGGCCAACGGCGCCCCGCAGGAACTACAGCGCGCGATCTTCGCGTACAACCACTCCCAGGAATACGTCGAAGACGTCCTGCGCTGGGCGGCCACCTACGAACAGCAGGCCACACCCCCCGCGCCGGCGCCGAGCGGCGCGGCCGGCGCGGCGCTGACGTTCGCGCTGAGCCAGCTCGGCGTGCCATACGTGTGGGGCAGCGAGAGCCCATCCGGCTATGACTGCTCCGGTCTGGTGCAAGCCTCCTACCGTGCGGCGGGAATCAGCCTGCCCCGCACCGCGCGGGAACAGTACGACGTGACCCCGCACCTGCCCGCCAGCGCCCAGCTAGCGCCCGGCGACCTCGTTTTCTTCGGACAGAGCCCCGGCGACGTTACGCACGTCGGGATCGTCGTGCGTTCCGGGGAGATGGTCGACGCGCCCCACACCGGGACCCTCGTGCGCACCGAGCCATTCCCCACCAGCGTCGGCGCGGCTTGGGGTGAAGACATCTATCTGGGCGCGACACGTCCCGCCGCAAGCGAAGGCGGCGCACGATGAGCCACCCCTCCCACCCGTCAGTGGCGCATCCCAACCGTGCGCTTGAACGCATCCTGCTCGAACCAAACCGGCCAGCACACGAGGGCCTCGCGTTCGCGCGTCACGCGCTCGTAACCGTCGAGTACCTCGCGCTGCTCGCCGGAGCGCTCGCGCTGACCGCGACCGTCTGTGTGCTGCTGCTCCGCACGGTGCAACGCAACCTGCTGGCGCGCGAGGCGCGACTTGCGCGGATCGGCGTGCCCCCGGAAGTACAGGAAACCGGCGGTCAGCTGCTGTGGTCGGCGCTACACGACCTGCTGCGCCCCCGCCTAGCTCGGCTGCTTATCGGCCAGCCGCATCTCTCATGGGAGATCGCCGCGAGCGAGACGGGCACGATCTTCCGCCTGTGGGTGCCGAAGGTGATCCCGCCCGGCCTGATCGAGCGCGCCGTCAGCGCAGCATGGCCCGGCGCGAGCACAAGCACCGAACCCGTTACGGCAGATGAACCAGACAGCTCCTACCCCCCGCGCGGGATGGTGCGCCTCACTTCCGAGCTTGCGCTTTCCGGGCCAGACTGGTTCTCACTCGACGCGTCGTTGAATCCCGATCCGCTGCCGTTGATCCTCGGCCAGCTATCGGGACTCACCGACTCAGAGCGCGCGCTGATCCAGGTCATCGCTCGGCCCGCGACCAGCCGCGAACAACACCGGCTGCGCAACGCCGCCAGACGCATACGCAAAGGCGAGCCAACCAGCCGCGTGCTGCGGCTCATGCAGGCGCTCCGCACGCAGCCCCCGGCGCCGCCGCCGCGGCTTGACCCGACGATCACCCCGGACGTGCGGGAGGCGATGAGCAAGAGCGGCGGGTCGCTGTACCGCTGCATCATCCGCGTCACCGTCGCGGCCGGCTCGCGCCGGGAGGCGCGTGGGCGCATCAATGCCCTTCTGGGCGCGTTCGCCCCTTACAACGGCACAAGAGTATTCCTGCGTCGCCGCCGCGCCCCACACGCGCTGCTGAGGCTCCGTCAACGGCGGCTGGGGCGCCGCGCGTTCCTGCTCGGCGTGGACGAGCTGGCAGCGCTCGCGCACCTGCCCGCCCAGGAGGCGATCCCCGGCGTAGTGATGGCCGGCGCGCGCGAGGTCGCGCCCCCGCCGGGACTGTCGAGTGAAGGCAAGCCGCTCGGACGAAGCTCCCGCGGCCAGCAGGTGCATCTCGCAGTCGAGGATGCGCGCCGGCACATTCACGTCCTCGGACCGACCGGCGTCGGTAAGTCCACGCTGATCGCGCGACTCGCGCTCGCGGACTTCGACGCCGGCCGCGGCGCAGTCGTGATCGACCCGAAGGGCGACCTCGTAGAGGACCTGCTCGCCCGCATCCCCGCCGGGCGCGAGCACGACGTAGACCTGCTCGACCCGCTGGACGACGCGCCGCCCGGCCTGAACGTGCTCGACAGCCCCGACCGCGACCTCGGCACAGACCAGCTCGTCAGCATCTTCCGACGCGTATTCGACCGCTTCTGGGGCCCAAGGACCGACGACATCCTCAGGGCCGCGGTGCTGACGCTCAGCACCGCCTCGCCCACCAGCACGCTCGCCGACGTGCCGCGACTGTTGACCGACCGCGCGTGGCAGGCAAAGCTCGCCGCCCAGATAAAAGACCCCGTGCTCGGCCCGTTCTGGGAGTGGTACAGCGAGCTATCCGACCCGCTGCGCGCGCAGGCGTCCGGGCCGCTGTTGAACAAGCTGCGCGCGTTCCTGCTGCGCCGCCCCGTCCGCGCGATCGTCGGGCAGCCGACCACGACGCTCGACGTTCCCCGCGCGCTCGACAACGGCCGGCTCCTCTTGGCGAAGCTCCCGAAGGGGACGCTCGGCGAGGACACAAGCCGGCTACTCGGCTCGTTCCTGTTTGCGCGGGTGTGGCAGGCGGCGCTCGCACGCGCGGGCATGCCGCCCGAGCAGCGCCGTGACGCCTCTTGTTATGTCGATGAGGTCCACAACTACCTGAACCTCCCCACACCGTTCGAGGACGTTCTCGCCGAGGCCCGCTCCTACCGGCTCTCGCTGTGCCTCGCCCACCAGCACCTTGCGCAGCTACCCCGCGACCTCCGCGAGGCGATCGGCGCGAACGCCCGCTCCAAGGTCTACTTCCAGCTCTCCCGCGACGACGCCAGCGCACTCGAGCGCGAAGTGCGCCCCGAGCTCTCCGCGCACGACCTCGCACACCTGCCCGTGTACACCGCCGCCGCGCGTCTCTGCCACGAAGGGCAGCCCGGCCCCGCGTTCACCCTCACGACCGAGAATCTTGCGCCGCCGGTCCCGGAGCGGGCACACGCGGTCAGGGCCTCGGCGCGCCGCCGCTATGGCACGAGCCGCGAGCAGATCGAGGCGCAGCTGGCCGCCAGCCAGCGCACACCCGCCGTCACGCCCGAGACACAACGCGAGGCAAGGCCTCGAATCCCGGCCGCCGGTCCGCCCTCCGATCCGTCCTCCAATCGGCCCTCCGATCCGTCCTCCAATTAAGACCGGAGGCCCCACAGCGCATGAGCATCCCCGCTAATAAACCCGATCCGCCTCGCGCAAGCCTGCCCGATAAGGGGGAGGTCAAACACAGATGAGTGAGAAAGCGAACCGCCGGCCCAGCCGACTGAACGAGCAGCATGTCGTGAAGCTGGCTGCGCATCTCACCGACCGTGATCGGCACATCGCCCTGGACTGCTACGAGCACCATGTCCTGCGCACGGACCAGCTAACGCGCCTGCACTTCACGGGACTGCGAACCGCCAACGAGCGCCTGCGACTGCTGTACGAGCTGCGCGTGCTCGACCGCTTTCGCCCCCGCGTAGGGCGAGGGAAGGGGAGTCTCCCCCACCACTGGGTACTCGATGAAGCCGGCGCGCTCATCGTCGCCGACCACAAGGGCCTCGACCGCGGCCAACTGCACTACACACACGAAGATGCCATGCGGATCGCCGCGAGCCGCAACCTCGACCACCACATCGAAGCGAACGAGTTCTTCACCCGCCTCGCCGTTGACGCCAACCGTGCCGGCGGCGCTCTCTCCGAGTGGTACGGCGTGCGCACCCTCGCGCACATGCTCGCCGGCATCGTCGTCCCCGACGGCTACGGCGTGCTCACCATGCCAAACCGTCCGCCACTTCACCTGCTGCTCGAGCTTGACCGCGGCACCGAGCCGTCAAGAGTCCTGCGCGAGAAGGCCAAGGCATACGCCGACATCCTTCCCCACAGCAGCCTTGCCAAACACCATCCGCTTGTCATTTTCGCCGTGCCGAGCGTCCGCCGCGCCCAAACCGCAACCGACGCAACCGCTGACACATACGCGCCGATCGCCGTCACCATATGGAACGCCGCCACCACGCGCTCCGCGCTCGCAATCGTCACCAGCGCATCACCACAAAATGAGCTTGCCTAATGCCATGAGTCTTCTCGCCAGCACTCATAGCCAATGGATACACCACACCGCAAGACCGCCGACCTGCCGTTGGCCGTATGGCCGTGCGCACAGAAGACAAGCCAGTGGCAGCGACACGGACGCTACCTGCCAGAGTCAAACCGCCACCCCGCCAAGATGCTCCCGGCGCTCGCGCGCCGGGCGATCGGAACCTACAGCGACCCTGGCGACCTCGTTGTCGATCCCATGTGCGGGATCGGCACTACGCTCGTCGAGGCCGCCCAGCTCGGGCGCCGCGCGATCGGCGTTGAGCTTGAGGGGCGCTGGGCCAAGCTCGCCCTCGCCAACCTCGACCACGTACAGGGCGACGGCCAAGCGCGCTCGCGCGCGAAGGTCATCGAAGGCGACGCACGCCAACTCCCGCGACTGCTCAGCACCCGCGGCCGACGCCTACTGGACAGTGAGCGTGGTGGGAAGGTCGCCCGCATCGCCAGCGGCGCCGTCGACCTGATCCTCACATCGCCCCCGTATGCGTGTGAGATCGCCGACGTCTCCACCGAGAATCTTGTGAGCGGGCACGGCCCGCTGCGCAGGGTCGATACCACCAACTACAGCGCCGACCGGCGCAACCTCGGGCATGCGCGCGGCAGCGCCTACCTGGACGCGATGGCCGAGATTTACGCGGCATGCGCCGCCGTGCTTAAGCCCGGCGGGTTCCTCGTGTGCGTCACCAAGGACCTGCGCGCCGACGGCGCGCTGCGCAACCTCTCCGGCGAGACGATCGCGCTCTGCGAGGACATCGGACTGCTCTACTGGCAGCGCGTCATTGGCCTGCTGGCGACGATCCGAGACGGCGAGCTGGTGATGCGCCCGTCGTTCTGGCAGATGCTCTACACGCGCCGCCGCCGCGCCCTCGGCGACAGGACGCACGTCGTCGCGCACGAGGACGTGCTCGTGCTGCGCAAGCCGCCCGCACGGGCAGCCACGGCCGCCCGCACGGCGCCCGTCCGCAGGGGGGCCTGAGCGATGGCCGCGACACGCGCGGCAGCCCGCAGGGCCGCCGAAACGTGCCGTCGGTCCTGCGCTCCCGGCGCCCGACCGGACGCGCCTGTCAGGACCTTGAGATCGGCGCTCAGCTCTGCTCTGATCGAAGGCAGCGATGCTCAGCCAACCGGACACGCCGAGCACGACGGCCATGCCGATCGCAGGAGGCGCATGGCGTGAGTGCGGCCGGCGCCGAACTGACGACTCTTGTCATCAATGCCACACGCGGCGACGCTCGCCTCGCCGCCGACCTTGCCGCCGTTCTATGTCCGCACCTTCAGATGGAGCAGCCGGCGGGCGGCTGGATGACCAGCCGCGAGGCCGCCGCCTATCTCGGGCTCACGCTTCCCGCACTGCACCGGCTCACGGCCGCTCGCGCGCTCCCCTTCCAGCAGGATGCACCCGGCGGAAAGTGCTGGTTCCACCGAGCCGATCTAGACGCCTGGCGGCGGCGTGGCGGCGCGCGTTCCCGTCGCGCGCAAGCCGCTTGAGATGCTGCGATCTGCACGCAGGCAGAGACAACGAAAGCGCCCCCGCGCGACGGCAATCGCCGGGGGCATGGCCCAGGAGGTATCAGCTCCATGAGCGAGACGAACGCTACCGCTCGGCGTGAGCGCGTCGAGCGCAACATCTACCGCAGGCGGGACGCCAGCGGGCACATAGTCCACGAGGTCGGCTACCGGGACTCCGCTGGCCGGCAGCGCTGGCGCACCGTCGAGGGTGGGATCACGGCGGCCCGTGCCGAGCGCGACGACGTGCTCGGGCGCAAGGGGCGCGGCGAGCGCGTCCAGCCGAATCCGCGCCTGCGATTCGGCGAGGCCGCCGACGCATGGCTCGCCAGGCAGGTCGCCGAGCTGCGACCCACCACGCAGGCGATCTACACCAACGCCGTCGAGACGCATCTTCGGGAGCGCTGGGGGCACCGGCGGCTCGACGCGATCACCGTCGAGGACGTGGCCGACCTCGTGCGCGAGCTTCGGCGAGCCGGCAAGGCCGAGTGGACGATCGCCGGCGTCGTCAAGGCGGCGAACCGCACCTTCAAGTTCGCCAGGCGCCGCATGAACTGGCACGGCCAGAACCCCGTGGTCGAGCTGGAAAAGGGCGAGCGCCCAAAGGTGTCCGCTGCCGCCCGACGACCGATCTTCATGGGCGACCAGCTCGCGCAGACGCTCGCCGCTGCCCGTGAGCCCTACAAGACGCTGTTCGCCGTCGGGTCCGTGACGGGCGCGCGCCTGAGCGAGTGCCTGGGCCTCGTGTGGGCCGACGTGCAGCTTGACGACCTCGATGCAGCGGCGATCCGCTTCGAGTACCAGGCCGACCGTCAGGGCCGCCGGCAGCCGCTCAAGACGGACGAGTCACGGCGCGCCGTGGAGATTCCGCGGCAACTCGCGATCATGCTCGTGGCGCACAAGCTGAGGAGCGATGACACGAGCGCGACCGCGTTCGTGTTCGCGACGCGTTCGGGAGCAGCGATCCAGCAGCGCGACGTTACGACCGCCCTGCGATGGGCGCAGAAACAAGCCACCGACGACCGTGGACGGCCGACGTTTCCCGTCCTGCATCAGCGCGACGAGCACGGGCGCCGGCTACCCGTGCCGCGTGGCACGGTGCCGAGCTTCCACAGCTTTCGACACACGGCGGCGAGCGAGGCGATCGCCGCTGGCGAGTCCGCCGAGGAGGTCTCCTGGCAGCTCGGGCATAAGACCAGTCTCATCACGCGAGCGGTCTACGTCCAGGAGATCAAGAGCGCCGAGCGCACCGCGCGCCGCCGCGCGCGAATGGAGGCGCGCTATGGAAGCCTCCTGGTAGCGGCGAGCCGCAACAGAGCGCAGCAGACGCCCGATCGCTCGATGGCCGAAGTGCTGGATTTGCCGGGTGAACGCGCGAAAGCGCAGTAGACGATGACAGGAGGAAGGAAGGCAAGGACGAGTGGACCAAGGGTGAATGCTCGCATAGGGGCGCACGCGGGGCATCGCTGGCTGCGCGAGGCGTGGCGTCGGCGTTCAAGCCACAACTGAGGCCGCCAAGGCGCCGGAGGCGCCGTGGCGGCCTCAGTTGCCTCTAGACATAACTGCCGTCGGCGTACGCCTCGGCTGCCTCGCGAACCCGCTCGTAGTGCCCTTCGGCAATGAGCTCCAGCGGGCGAACCCCGTGCAGGTAGCGGTTCCGCGCTCGCAACCAGCGTGCGAACTGCTCACCTGGCAAGGTCGAGCCAAGGATCATCACCAGGTCGCGTAGATCGTCGATGATGCGCGTATAGCGCCGCTGGATGTTGATCGAATCACGACTCGCAAGCCAGCGCCGCACCGAACGTTCATCGGCTCCGGTCATGCGAGCGATCTCACGCTGGGTGAGCATGTGCTTGTCGAGCAAGTAGCGCACGACCGTCGCGGCTGGCGCAACCTCACTGATCCCAGCGTCTGTAGTCGGTCTGCGCGGACGAGCCGCGCGAAGTTGGGCAGTAGTGGTGGGCATAACTCACCCCTTCTCGAACGCGCATGTCCTTTGCGCGTGCCGGTCGCGCCTCTCTACTGGCGACAGCCCGCAACGATCCGATCGCGAGCAACTGAGCCTCGTGAGGCATTTCGAGGCTCCCCGTGTCGCCGTACGGCTACAACCGATGACTCAGCTGCGGCCACCCGATTTCGCATTTTCTCATGGTCTTCCTTCCGGTTCGGTTAGGGTAACGCCCTGGATGATAGCCGAAAGGACGGCCGCTTTGGAGTCCCTCTAAACGACCGCTACAATGTCCTCAGCAATTGTCCCTACGACCGCTCACCCACGAAGGGAGCGCAATGTCGACACTGAGCAACCAGGATCTGGCCGAAGCAAAAGCGCTCCCCCCGCGCGCGCTCAATGAGGAAGCGTTCCACCAGGGACCGCCGGAAATCGACCCTCTCGAACGACCCCCGGCCGGGCATTTTGAAGGCCGCTACCACACGATGGCGGAACGACCGCCGCTTTACTGCTCGACGGGCTCCGAAATGGCCGCGATGATGGAGCAGGTTCGTCACACGGACCTGGAAAACCTGTCGAGCAGCCCCCTTCCAGTACGCCGCCTTACGGCGTTTCGCGTGCGCAACCTTCGGGTGGTTGACTACGACAACGATCTGGCGCTCGAAATCTGCAGCCTCGTCCGTGCCCAGCTCCTCGAAGACGACTGGACCATAACGCAGCAACTCGCAGGGCTCGCGCGTGGGCGTGGCGATGTTCATGGGCTTGTTGGTCCCTCGGCTGGCCACCCCGAAGCCAAGACGATCGTGATCTTTCACGAGGCGATCGCTGGCCACGTCGAGGTCTTAAGCGAACGGACGGTGCAGCTCCAGCTCGTCGAAACGCCAGCGACCCGCGGGACGGGGGCCTAGCGGAGAGAGAACGGATGAGGCCCGCTTGGAAGTATCCTGGAAGCGGCAGACCGCAGCAGAGCGCGAGCAGACGCCCGATCGCTCGATGGCCGAAGTGCTGGATTTGCCGGTGAAGGCGCCAAAGAGCAGTAGACGATGACAGGCCGAAAGCGCTTCGACCGCATAATGACAGTCTGACGCCGGCCGGTCGGGACGAGCCCCGGCACACTCACGGAGCATCGGTTTTCGCTATGCGTATCCCCAAGTTCACTGAGGATCAGATTCGCCTGCTGGAGACTGTCTACGCCGGATTCGTCGAGGCGGGCGAGTGGCCGACCACTGCGTATGTCGACTGGAAGCTCGACAGCGAGCACGGCTTGGACATTGACGTGGTGCTCGCCACAATGCCAATGGGCACCGTGGTCGCCTCCGGCGGCTACGGCGAACACTCGACGATCACTCCAACCATCGCGGCACTTCAAAGTGTTGAGGACGCGAGCGTGGACCTAGAGCGAATGGTCGACCTGATCAGGTTTGCAGCCGATCGCGAGCGTGCGACGCAACCCGGGCCACGGGATCCGAGCCGAGTCGAGGTCGTCAGCAGCGAGGCACGCAGCATCTTCCGGGATGAACCGACGGCGGCCGATTTGGTGCGACTCCTGAGCCTGATGCGTCTTGACGCGACGAACAGCGGCTCCAGCGGACCAGGCACCGACGGTAACTGGACGATCTATTTTGACCGCGGGGTCCGGCCGTTTCGCGGCGTCCAGAACATCGACGAGTATCTCGCGCTCAGGCCAGACTCGCCACAGCTCGTGTGGGCGGCACCACCCCCTGCTGAACCTTATGTCTTCGTCCTAATGCCTTTCGACACCGATTGGTCGATCAACGTAAAGTCAATTATCGGCCAAGTCTGCGATCGGCTCGCTGAGCAGTTCCACGGCCTGCACTGGGAGCGCGCCGACGACATCACCGAGCCCGGGCGAATCACTGACCAGATTATCTCGGCGATCGAGCGTGCAGATATCGTGATCGCGGATATCACGGACGCGAACCCGAACGTCCTCTTTGAGCTCGGCTACGCGGATGCCCTCAAGAAGCGGATCATCGTTCTGAATCAGCGAGTCGAGGATACACCCTTCGATATCAAGGACTGGCGGCAGATCATCTACTCGGCTAGCAGTTTTCCTTCGCTCGCCGCATCGCTCGCTAACTTCCTCGCTGGGGCACTACTGGTCGAGGGATTCGATTCAACGCGGTAGTTTGAGCGGACTCTCTGGAAGACGCATTGATGCCCGCGTTCAGAGCAGACGGTTGAGCGTCGGAACGAGTTCATCGAGCGTCGCGATGACCTTCGTGCCGAGACGATTCGGTAGGCGCGCGGCGTTCGCAAGGCTGCACGCATGTCTGTCGGTCACTACTACATCGCAGTAGGGAATCGCGACGCTCAGCGCGTCGAAGTCGAAGATGTCGTTCGGCCGCCACTGGCCCTCTGGGTTGCGGTGGGCTGCAGTGAGGAGCGATATCCACGCATCGCCGCTTGGCATCGAGTCGGTGAGTCGACGGGCTCCGTCAATGTCGTCGATCAGCTCTGCAAGGTCCAGCCCACGAGCTACGACGGCCTCCTTGAGGACGTCGACGAGCTCGAGCGCCAGGTAGCGGGCTGAGACTACATCGCGCAGGCGATCCCGGTACTCCGGCTCGGCGACGAGCCGTTGTAACAGTTCCCGCTCGCTTCGGGCACGGTCCTCGGCCATCCCGCGAGCGACGGTGGGGTCCCACCCGCGCGCACACATCTCCGCCACCTCCTTCTCGCCCGTCGGCCCTCGCAATACGGCGCGCGTGAGCTGGAGGTCTGCATCGCGCGACCATGCGTCAAACGCACCCGGGCCGCCAGGCCACTCCTGCCGCACCCGTGCGGTGACGTCGCCCTCGTCCTCGGAGTGCACCGTTAGGCCACCACGTCTGCCCAACGCGTGGAGGACGCCCCAGCCGAGGAGGGGGGCTTCCGAGAAGCGATATGACGTGCCGAGGAGGTGTGCGAGGGCGGCGTCCAACTCGACCTGGGCGATGCTCGACCGTGGGAGGACGCACACAAAACCACTCAACTCCTCCATGAGCCTCGCCAGGTTCGACCGCTGGGCGGCGTCGCGATTGCCCTCGATCTCCATGTAGTGAACCGAAGCAAGCGGGATCACCACACGCCCGGCTGACTGCCGCAGTGCGTCGAGCGCCTTCTGATAGCGCTTGCCGTTGGCATGTCCCGTAGCGGCTTGCGCCAGGTAGATCCACTGGTTCATGTCGAGATACACGAGCGGCACGTTGCCCTTGGATCTCAGCAGCGACGGTGGCCACACGTATTGCGTCGGCGGGCGGTCGAGGCCCGGCCGCATAGGTCGGCGGGATGCGAGTGGGGGCATAGCCATCAGAGTAGGTCGTGCCGCGCCTGCGGCCGCTGCGGCTACCCGTCACCACGCGCGGCAGTTCAGACGCCGGTCGAGAAGAGCATCGACGTGCAACTCGCGCTCGCGGTGGCAGAGATGATCCTCACCGACACGGCCGACATGGCAATCCTCTTCACGCGCACGACACCGACCTGGTCCCGGCGGTCCAGATGGCCGCCCGCCTGAAGGGAGCACGCCGGATCGAGACGGCCTCGTGGACCAGCCCCAGCTTCGCTCAACGTCTACGCGAAGTGCCGGGAGTCCACCATTCACCGCATCAGCGTCAGGGTGTTCGAGCTGGTCGAGACGCCGACCAGCTACGCACACCGCTCGACCTGAGACGGCGAGGCTCCTGAGCCCGTGCGAGAAGTATTCGTGAGCCTCGTACGGACCATAATGCTCGGCGAGGACTTCAAGCCGCCCGAGCCCGACGCGACCTGGGCTGGCACGAGGTCTAGGTCCAGAAGATCAAGCGCGCGAATGGAGGCGCGCTATGGAAGCATTATGGAAGCGGCAGACCGCAGCAGAGCGCAGCAGACGCCCGATCGCTCAAACGGCCGAAGTGCTCGATTTGCGGGGCAAACGCGCCAAAGCGCAGTAGACGACGACAGGCCAGAGGCGCTAAGCGAGTATGGGGGTCAAACTCCATCGCGGGTTCGAATCCCGCCCTCTCCGTACGGCCCTGTGCTATCCGAGGTCGAGCACCAGCAGCAGAGCGTCCTCGACTGCCCGCAGCTCGTCCCGGGCGAGGTGTCCAACGCGCCGGCCGAGCGCCCGGGCGTCAACTGCGCCGACCATCTCGCAGAGAACCTGCGTTGGCTGTCGGGCGACCGTGATCTCCGGGTGAAAGCTCGCTGGAAACGCCGAGCGCGATGTCGGGCACACGACGACGGTAGAAAGAGCGAGCAGATCGTCGGCTTGGACGATCACCGCGTAGCGGCGCCTCTCCTGAACGTGGCCGCGCTTGCCGGGCAACTTGATCGGGTGGACATCACCACGGACCACGCAGTTGCTCCATCAGGCCGGCGACCTCGCGTGCTTCTTGAACGTAGCTCTCGTTCTGCATGAGGCGCCTCGCCTCGTCCGCCAGCCCGCCGCGCCGGCGGTCGCGCTCCGCAGTCTCGGCGATCGCCTGCCGTGCCGCCTCGGCGCGGCTCAGCCCACGCCGCCTTGCGATCTCGTCGAGCGCGGTCAACCCATCGCGGCCAAGTCGCAAGGAGAGCGGATGCGGAGCAGATGCCATGCGCGCAGCGTAGCGCGAAACGCACTACGCCTTCGCATCATCTGGCCCAGACCGCCTCGCGCGGGCCGCTGACCTCGACGGCGGCGCGCTTGATCCGGCCCCCCACGAACGCCCATGGAGAATCGCCGGGTCCAGGCGACATGGCGAGACGTTTCGGCACCACCCGCAGGCGGGTAGTGTTCCGCAACATGGAATCCGTGCCGAGCCGGGACCTAGGTTGACCGCCTTCGTTCGCGTGCGGTGGCTGCCGGTCCTCGCGGTCGTGTTCGGCCTGGCCAACAGCGCGGCCGCTTTCGGCGCGAGTCTCCGGCTGGTCGCCGGAAGTACCGAGGGGCAGCACCGGCGGGTCGGCGGTGCGGGCGGATGCGATCGCGTGTCCGGACTCGACACAGTGCACAGCGGTCGACAGTCAAGGCCAGGAGGTGACGTTCGATCCTCAACAGGCCGAACCGGCGGCGGCGCGCGCAATCGATTGGGGCAACTCGCTCGAAGACATCGCCTGCCCGTCGTCTGCACAGTGCACCGCCGTGGACAACCACGGTGGTCAGTTCACGTTCGATCCCGCCGAACCTGGCGCAGTGACGACTTGGCGCGCGAGCGCGGTGAGCCTTTTTGGGCTCGCATGCGTGTCGATCACCGAATGTGTCGGCGTGGGCAATCCTCAGAACACTGCGGTCACGTTCGATCCGGTCGGCGCGCCGTCATCGAGCACGCTTCCGATCGAGGAGATCGACGGGCTCGGAGCCGTGTCCTGTCCGGCTGCGTCTCAGTGTACGGCGACCACGCTCGGCGATGAGATCACTTTCGACCCGGCCATGCCCAACGGCGCGGCGCTCGTGCCGATCGGCGCCGAGGGGTGGATACAGGCGATCGCGTGCCCGACGGTGACACAGTGCACCGCGGTCGAATTCGACGGTCAACAGATCACTTTCGATCCGTCTGAAGCGACCGACGCGAAGGTGCAGCCGATTGGGATATCGACGCCCTGGGGGGTTGCGTGTCCGTCGACCGAACAGTGCACTGCCGTCGGTGAGTCCGAGACCTCTACGTTCGATCCGCTCGATCCCGAACGCCCACCGCTGCTGGGCGGCGCGGGCGGCGGATTCGCGAGCGCAATCGCCTGTCCCGAGGTCACCCAGTGCACGGTTGTCGCGAATGATGAAGAGACCACCTTCGATCCGCAGACCGCGTTGGAACCGGGCCACGCTCAAATCCCACCAGCACCGCATCCCCCCGAAATCGCACCGATGCCCAGTCCCACCGTCACGGCGCCTGCGCCCAAGCCCGGACAGGCGAGCAGCCGGATAGTGGTGCTGTCAGGCGCAGCGCTGACCGTATCGCGCGACCGCGCGAACGTCGCGGTCCGCTGCCTCGGCGAAGCTTCGTGCTCGATCGAGCTCGCTCTTGGGGACAGCGCTCGCGCCGGCGCCGCGGCTCGCGCGTCCGGTCGCTCGGAGCTGATCGGCTCAGCGCGGCGAACGATCGCGGCGCACGGACAGGCAACTGTCGCGATCGTGCTGACCCGCGCGGGCGTACGTCTGTTGCAGGCGCATGGAGGGCACATGACGGCGCAGCTCGCGGTCAACGGGCGCGGCGGCAGCGCGCTGATCCACGCGAGCAGGTCGCTGCGGCTGACGAGCTCGCCGCGCAGGCGCTAGAGCGAAGCTCCCCCCGATAAGGCACCTTCGAGGGGCCCGGGCTAGAGCGCGGCGCTGCTCTGCAGGCCGGCGTCGATCCACTGCACGGTGCTCCCGTGCAGCTTCAGCGAGGCGGCCTGCAGTTGCGCGGGAGGACCGGAGTCGAGCACGCGGCGCTTGTCGGCAGACTCGACGGCGAGCATCTCCACGCTGACGATCTGACCCGTGTGTTCTTCGGCCACCGCGAGCGCGAGCTGTCCGGAGGCGTTCAGCTCGACGCGCTCAACGGTGTGATGGACTTCGCCGATTTCGCCGGGACCCTGGGATTCCTGCCAGAAGCGGTATGACTTGCCGTTGCGCGCGCCGCCGGCCTTGTTGATTTCCCGGCCGCCCGCTCCGATCGAGCTCGCGAAGTTGATCGCCACCGATTCGGCGGCCGAACTCGGAATCGGCAGGCCGTCCGGCCGGTGACACGACCAGGCCGCGGAGTCCAGCTTGCCGAGCTCAGCCGAGCGCCTTCGAGACGGCCCCAGTCGCCAGCACCTGCCCGCCGGGGCCGAGCGCCTGCACGGTCAGGTACGGGCCCAGGACTGCGGCGGGCAGCGGGATCGCGGTCTCAAAGCCGGTGCGCGCAGCGCTCGCGACCGGACGCAGCGCCTTGGCGCTGGCCCCCGCCAACACCCGCCAGCCGGCGAGCTGCGTGGCGCCGTTCCAGCTCGCGTAAACGGTTTCGGAGCCCGAGCTGGCAGCGTTGGATCCAGATGAGGTCCCGCTGGCACCGGGCCCACCCTCGGCACCGGCCGCGGCGGCGCGCTCGACGACGAACGTGGGCGGACGACCGGGCGTGCCGGTCCATTCGAAGCCGAGATCCCGGTAGGACTGGTCGCCGGCAGGGAAGTGGGCGTCGAGCAGCAGCTGGCCGCTCGGGCTGAGCTCCGAGAAGTCGGGGATCTGCCCCCAGCCGACGAGCCAGTTGCCGTCGGGCAGCAGCTGGGCGTCGCCCTGGCTTTCGGCCAGCAGCGGCGCGGGGCGCGTGAGCTGGCTCACCAGCGTGGCGGTGTGCTGGGGCAGATCGAGGCTGACGACGATCACGCGCGACTGCTTGTGGATCGGCGGCGAGGCGCCGTTGTCGAAGATGCTGAACGTCCCGTTGGGAAGTTCGCGCGGATCGTGCTGCCAGGCGGTGGCGGTGCCGGGGCCCATCACGAAGCTGCTGTGCTTGCCGCCGAGCTGCCACTGGATCTGACCGGTGCCGGGGTCGAGGGCGTAGGCCGCCCAAGTGTTGCGCGCCGAGACGAGCAGGTCGCCGTCCTCGAGCAGGTCGATCGAGTTGAGGTGAAAGAAGTCGAACGGCTTGTTCAGCGTCGAGTGGCGCGCCAGCTCGTAGGAGGCGCTCAGCGGGACGTGGTCGAGGCTGGTCCACTGGAACATGACGAGGCCGGTCTTGACGTCGATCTCCTGCATGGTGGCGTCGGTGAGCGCGCCGTCGCTCGGTCCGCCGACGGTTGCCAGGTTGCAGTGGATCGGGTCGTAGGCCGTGATCAGCGCCGTGCCGGCCGGGGTCAGCTGGAAGTCGTGCAGGTCGGCCTGCAGACCGTTGCCGGCGCGCACGCGCGCAATCTCCTGATAGGAGCTGTTGGCGATCACGTCTTCGCCCTCGCCGAAGCCGTGGATCGTGATGTCGCCCTGCCACCAGGTCAGCACCGGGCGTCCGCGGTAGGCCTGGACGGCGAGGTTGGTGGCCGAGATGTGGGGCGGGAGCGGCTTGAACCACACCAGCTTGCCGTCCGGTTCGACAATCATCGGACCGCTCTGGCCGGGACCGTCGTAGGGGGCCGCGAATATGTCGTAGGGCGTGGCCGCAGGCGGGCCGGGCGTGGCCGCAGGCGGGCCGGGCGTGGCCGCAGGCGGGCCGGTCGTGACCGTGAGCTCCGGCGGGCTGAGGTCGGGTCGGGAGCGAAAGCTCTGGACCTCGCCGGGGCTGCCGCGGTGGAGCGGCTCGGGGGTCGAGCTGAGCGGGTCCTCGTGGGCGATCCCGAACCGATCGAGCAGCGGGCGCGTGGATCGACCGCTGTGCAGGAGCGCGCGGACGGTCACGGTCTCGCCTGCGGCGAACGGGTGCAAGGGCACGAAGCTGGCGCCGTCGCCCTGCGAGTAGGGCTCCAGGCTTCCGGCATGGGGTCCGGTGCGCGACCCCGACACGCTCACGGCGCTCAGCTTGGCGGCGGGCACGCCGAGGAAGCTGATCTGCGTGTCAGGCGTCGAATCGCGGCTGCCGGGCAGCGGCGAGACCGTGACCGAGCCATCCAGCAGCCCGGAGTTGTTCAATGTGCTCGGCACACAGACCGGAGCACCCGTGGCGGCGCTTGTGCTCGCTGTAGCGAGCTCAAGCGCCAGCAGCGCCGCCACGGTCCCCGTCCTCGCACGTGCACCAGCCATGACACCAAGCGACCGTAAGAAAGACGAAAGAAGAATCGACCGGCGCACGTTCGTCAAGTCAGGGATCCTGGCAGGCGGCGCCCTGGTCGGCGCGGGCTGGGCCGCGTCGAAGCTGGCCGATGCGACCGATCCGCCGGGTGGCGCGCCCGCGCGCCCGCGGGCTCCCGAGGCCGGGACGTCGGCGTCGCGCGCCGGGGGCTCGGGGCCGGGCTCGGGGCAGCCGAACATCCTTGTGATCCTGGTCGATCAGCTGCGCTATCCGCAGTGGATCGGGCCGACGGCGGGCGGTCCCGGCCTGCCGCCGAACGTCCAGGGACTGCGCGAAGGCGGGGTGTCGTTCGCCAACCACTACACGGCGTCCAACGACTGCACGCCCGCGCGCGCGGCGCTGTTGACCGGGCTCTATACGCACCAGACCGGCTGCCTGATCACCGGCGGCAGCACCCTGGATGCGGCGTTTCCGACCTGGGGCTGGCTGTTGCGCGACCAGGGCTACAGCACGCACTGGTACGGCAAGTGGCACCTGACGCACGGGGACAATCACTGGAACGACGAAAAGGGCCCGCGGACGCTCGCGCGCTATGGGTTCGCCGGCGGCACGTTCCCCTCGCCGGACGGCGCGCCAGGCCAGGGTTGGCGCAAGGACCCGAGGATCGTCGAAGAGTTCGAAGAATGGTTCTCGAGCCTCGAAAGCTCCCAGCCGTGGTGCACGACGGTGTCGTTCGTGAACCCGCACGACATCGCCTGGTGGTACCGGTTCAGCGACCGCGTGGCGAGTGAGGCGCAGGCGCCGATCATCGCGGGTGCGCTGCCCCCCAACTTCGAGACGCCGGAAATGCTGGTGGCGGGACGCAAGCCGCTGTTGCAGCGCTCGCTGCAGGAAACGGCGGCGAGGTCGTTTGGCGCGGTCCCGTTCACGGGAGCGGAAGCCCAGAGCGCTTGGCTGCCGTTCCTGGACCTGTATCTGAAGCTCCAGCTCGAGGTCGACCGCCACGTCGGGCGCATCCTGCAGACACTCGAAAGCCGCCCGGAAATCGCGGCCAACACGGTGATCGTGTTCAGCGCCGACCACGGTGAGTACGGCGCTTCGCACGGCCTGCGCGGCAAGGGCGCGGGCGCGTACGACGAGGCGATCAGGGTGCCGTTGATCGTCAAGGACCCGCGCGGCACGCTGACCGCGGCAACCGAAGTGACGCGCAACCAGTTCAGCTCGAGTGTGGATGTGGCGCCATTGCTGCTGACGATCGGCGCGGGGTCGAACGCGTGGCGCGAAGAAGCGCGTTACGCGCACCTCGCCCGGCGCCTGGACCTGTCCGAGCTCCTGCTCGATCCGGATGCGCCGGGGCGCCCCTATGTGCTGCACGCGACCGATGAGATCGTGACCGAGTTCGCGACCGAACCGTACGCCGCGGGGGCGCCGTTGCACGTCGTGGCGATGCGCACCCCCGAGGCCAAGTACGCGACTTACTCGAACTGGGCCGTCGGACGGACGGCCGAGCTGGACGAAGGGCGCGAACGCGAGCTGTACGACTACAGCACGCAGTCGGGGCGCCTGGAGATGGACAACGTGGCCGGCGAAAGCACGCTCGAAGCGCCGCTGCAGGCGCTGTTCGAGCAGGCGGTCGCGGACGAGCTGCGCCGTCCGCTGCCGGCCCGCTTTCGCCTCGCTCAAGAGCGCGGGTTCGAAGACTATTTCAAGGTGGCCACGCGGGCGGCCCTGCGCGCCGCGCGCGTGCGCGCCGAACGCGGTCCGGAAGAGGAGGGCGGCGAACCGGGCGGCGCCTTCGAAGGCGCGCTCGGCGACGCGCTGCGCAAGCCGCCAGTGCACCGCGCGCCCAAGCCGCGCAGGTCGCGCAAGTCCGGGCGCCGCCCGATCAGCTCCTGAGAGCGTCCCCCGTCGGCTCCCGGGCGCCGCCCGATCAGCTCCTGAGGGCCAGGGCGCACGGGCGGGCGCACCGGCCGCGGAGCTCCGCTCGAGCCGGCGCGGGGCAGGTCCTCGAAGGACGGCTCCGGTCAGGTCTTGATCGCCGGCGAGGTGCCGATTGGCTGGCCCGCGGCGTTGAGCGCCTGGGCGGCGACGTAGGCCGGCGCGGACGCGAGCGGGATGGTCGTCTGAAAGCCCGTGCGGGCGGCGCTGGCCAGGGGCGCGAGCGAAGCGGCGGAGGAGCCTCCGAGGACGCGCCAGGATGCGACTTCCGTGGCTCCGTTCCAGCTCGTCGCGACGCTCACGGCGCCGCCGGCGCCGGGCACGACGGCCAGCGACGGCGGACTCGATGGGCGGGCTGTCCAGGGAGCCAGGTAGGTTCTGAAGTCCTGCACGTCCGGGCCGAGCGTGCCGTCGAGCAGGACTTCGCCGGAGGCGTTGTACTCGGTGAAGTTCGGCAGCCCGCCATAGCCCATCAGCCAGTTGCCTTCGGGCAGGCTCAGCATGTCGCCCTGGCTGGAGGCGAGCAGCGTTTTCGTCGGGTTGGTGTACTGCGCGGCGAGCGTGACGGTGTGTTCGGCGAAGTTCGGCCGCAGGAGCAGGCCGCGCGACTGCTTCTCCTTCGGCGGGGTCGAGCCGTTGTCGAACACCGAGATCAGCCCGCCCGGCTGGAATTCGGCGTCGTGCTGCCAGTAGAAGTCGGTGCCCGAGCCCGGCGCGAAGTCGCTGTGCTCGCCGCCGAGGCGCCAGCGAAAGGCGCCGCTGCGCAGGTCGACGTCGTAGAGCGTCCAGCTGTTGCGAGCCGACAGCAGCACGTCGCCGTTCGGGCCCGGGTCGGCCGAGTTGACGTGGATGTAGTCCCACGGATACGGGCTGTCGGGGTCCGGGTTTTTCGATTCGCCGAGCGGGATGTGCCCGAGCGCGTGCCACTCCCACATCACCAGGCCGGTCTTGATGTCGATCTCCTGGATGATCGAGTCGCTGAGGACGCCGTCGCGGACGCCGTGGGCCGCGGACAGGTTCAAGTAGATCGGGTCGAAGGCGTCGATCCAGGCGGTGCCTTCGGGCGTCAGCTTGATCACGTGCAGGTCGGCGTGATAGCCGTTGCCAGCCCTGATCGTGGCGATGTGCCGGTAGGAGGTGTTGTAGAGGACGTCTTCGCCCTGGCCGAAGCCGACCGCAAGGATGCGGCCCTGCCACCAGCTGAGCACGGGCTGGCCCTGGTACTGCTGGACCTGCATGTTGGTCGCCTCCCAGCCCGGCGGCAGCGGGTGAAACCAGACCAGGGCGCCGTTCTGTTCGGCGATCATCGGTCCCGCTGAGCCCTTGCCCTGGTAGGGCGCCAGGAACAGGTCCCCGGGCGCGGCGCCGCTTTGCGGGGGCGTCGTGATGTGGACCGTCGAGGGCGTGATGCCGGGCGCCGAGACGTAGTGCTGGACGTCCTGCGGGTTGCCGTGGTGGTTGGGGAACTCGCGCTGGTCGACCGGGGCCTGGTAGGCGATCGTGAAGCTCGTGCTGGCTGGCTGGTTGGGCGTGCCGGTGCCGACCAGGGCGTGCACGGTGACGCGCTCGCCGGCGAGGAACGGCTGCGAGGGCACGAAGCTCTCGCCGGTGCCGGTCGAGTAGGCCTCCAGGCGCCCGCTGTGGGTCCCGCTGCGGGAGCCGACGACGCGGACGTCGGCGACCTTCGTGCCGGGAGCGCCGAGAAAGCTGATCTGGGTGGTCGGCGAGGCGTCCTCGGTGCCCGTCTGGGGCGAGACGTCGACGGGATTGGCGCCTGCCGCATGGAGGTCGGCGCTGGAGATCACCCCGTTGAGGCTCGCAACCGGCGGATTGGCGGGGTCGGAGCTCGCCGAGGAGACCGCGCCGCATGCGCTCAGAGCCAGGCAGCCGCCCAGGGCGGCGCAGGCGCAGAGCAGGACGGCCATCGCGCGGGCCGCGCGGGCCGCGGGGGCGCGCGCTGGGCGTCGCACGCCGGCGGCGGGGGCGCGCGGCCCTGCCGGGCGGGCCGTCGGTCCGTCACGGGCGGTTCGGCGGATCACGTTCCAGAGAACAGCCGGGAGACGCCGATGACTCGCCCGTCGGCGGCGAGCGCCTGCAGCTCGAAGCTGCGGTCGCCCCCCGGCACGGCGATCGCAGTCTCGAATCCCTTCTTCGGGCTGGTCGCGAGCGCGTGCATGCCCCCGGCGCCGGGTCCGCCGAGGACCCGCCACGAGGCGAGTTGGGTGGCGCCGTTCCAGCTGGCGTAGACGGTGGTGCGCCCGGCGTGCTGGCGGGCGGCGCCGACGGGCGCGGACAGCGGCAGGCCGACCCAGGGCGCGATCGTGGTGCGGTAGCTGAGGTCGGGGCGCGGGAATTCGCCTTCGAAGAGCAGCTTGCCCGAGCGGCTGAACTCCGAGAAGTAGGGTTCGGCGCCCCAGCCGACGAACACGTTGCCATTGGCGAGCGGCTGCGTGTCGCCCATGTAGTCGGCGCTGATCGACTCGCCGGCGCCGTACTGGGAGGCGAGCGTGGCTGTGCGGGTCTGCTGGTCGAGGTGGAGCACGATCCCTCGCGAGGGCGCGGTCGGGTCTACGTAGGTGCCGCCGCCGGTGAGCTGGCAGCAGTGGTCGTCGAACATGCTGATGGTCGAGTCGGACTGCATCTTGACGTCGTGCTGCCATTGGAAGGGGGCGGCGGGGCCGAGCTTGAAGCTGGAGTGGCGTCCGCCGAGCGTCCATTCGATCGCGCCGGTGCGGATGTCGATCAGGTAGGCGGCCCAGGTGTTGCGCATCGAGACGAGCAGCTTGGTGTTGCCGATCAGGGCGATCGAGTTGACGTGGTAGGCGTCCCAGGGGAAGCCGTTGGTGGGCAGCGTGGCCCGCGAGTCGCTCAGGGGGATGTGGTCGAGGGCGTTCCAGCTGCGCAGCAGGGCGCCGGTCTTGAGGTCGTACTCCTGCACGGCCGAGTCGATCAGGGCGCCGTTGTAGGCGCCTCCGTACTTGGACAGGTTCATGGGGAGGTTCTTGTTGGCCGTGACCCACGCGTGGGAGCCGTCGATCAGCAGCTCGTGCAGCGTGATCGTCCAGCCGTCCTTGCCCTTGAGCGTGGCGACGCGCTGGTAGTGCTGGTTGACGATGACGTCTTCGCCGGTTTCGGTGGCGCCGGTGTTGGTGATGCGCCCCTGCCACCAGGCCAGCGCGGGCCTGCCCTCGTAGGTCTGCAGGCTCAGGTTGGCGGCGACGACGTTCTCGGGGACCGGCTGAAACCAGACCGGCTGCAGGTTGCGATCGAGGATCAGCGGTCCGCTCTGGCCCACGAGCGGGGGTTCGTTGACGTCGAAGAAGCTGGTCGTGAAGATGTAGCCCGGCGCGAGCTGGCTAGCGGGCGCCTGGCGGTCGAGGTGCAGCTTGGGCGGGTGCAGCGCGGGCGCCGTGACGAAGCTGTCGGTGTCGCGCAGGGTGTAGGCCCCGAGAGGCGGGCCGTGCGAGCCCGCGAACGCGACCGTGAGCGCGACGAAGCCGGCGACCGTCAACCCGATCCCAAACGCAAGCGCACGCACGCGCGGGCGCGCGCGCGCGTGCGTTCCCGTCGCGCCCTCATCCCCCGCGCCGGCGCCCGCCGGAGCGGCCTCGGGGGCGCGGAGCGCGACGAACGTCATGACGGCGGCCGCCGCGGCCAGGCCGGCGCCGATCAGGTAGGCGAGGCGAAAGCCTTGGGTGAGCGCCTGCGGGACCTGCTGGCCGGCGCCGATCAGGTCGCTGCTGCGCTGGGTGGCGAGCGTGATCAGGATTGCCAGCCCGAGGCCGCCGCCGACCTGGCGGGAGGTGTTGACCAGGCCGGATGCAAGTCCGGCCTGCCCCGGCTTGGAGCCCTGGGTGGCGGCGATGGTCGAGGGGACGATCGACATCGCGATCCCGGCGGCGGCGAGCAGGCCCGGGATCATCACGTAGACGATGCCGCTGCCGCTCGAGCCGATCCTGCTGAGCAGGAGCAGGCCGGCGGTCAGCATCACGAGGCCGCCGCCGAGCACCGGGCGCACACCGAAGTGGCTCACGAGCCGGCCGGCGCGCGAGGCGACGAGCATGATCATCAGGGTCATCGGCAGGAAGATCAGGCCGGTGTCGAGCGGCGAGAGGCCGAGGACCTGCTGCAGGTAGAGCGAGCTGACGAACCACATCGGGAACAGCGCGGCGCTGAACAGGAGCACGATGTTGTTGGCGATGCGGAGCGTCTTCGAGAGCTCCCGGAAGGGGATCAGGGGCGCGGATGCAAAGCGGGTCTCGATCAGCGCGAATACCACGAGCAGCGCGACGCCGGCGAGGATCGGGCCGAGCGCGACGGCGGCGCTCCAGCCCGCCAGGCCGGCTTCGACGACGCCGTAGACGAGCACCATCTGGCCGATCGTGAGGGTCAGCGCGCCGGCGAGATCGAAGCTCGACCGGGGGGCGGTGCGCGCGCGTTCGCGCACGATCGCATACGCGACGATGGCCGCGGCGATGCCGATCGGCGGGTTGATCAGCAGGATCCAGCGCCAAGTGAGGGCCTGCGTGATGATGCCCCCGAACAGCACGCCGGCGGCGCCGCCGAGCCCGTTCATCGCGGCCCAGGTGCCGATCGCGCGATGCAGCTGCGGCCCGGGGGCAAACGAGGCGGTGATGATCGCAAGCGACGAGGCGGCCATCAGCGCCCCGGCCAGGCCCTGGACGGCGCGCGCGCCGACGAGCAGGCTGCGGTCGGGCGCGAGTCCGCCGGCGAGCGAGGCGAGCGAGAACAGCAGGAGCGCCGCCACGAACGTGCGGCGCTGGCCGAAGTGATCGCAGGCGCGGCCTCCGAGCATCAGGAAGCCGGCGAACGTGATCGCATATGCGTCGACGACCCATTGCAGTTCGGGCGAGGAGAAGCCGAGGCTCGACTGGATCGAGGGGAGCGCGACGTTGACGATGCTGAGGTCGAGGATGACCATGAACTGCGCGACGCAGCAGACGGCGAGCAGCGAGCGGGAGTGCGAGCTGCGGGGCTGTTGGTCGGGACGAGCCTCGGCCGTGCGCGGGCCCGCGGGAGCCTCGACGCTCATGAGGGCCGGCTCGCCAACCGCGCTTGGCGCGTGAGGCGCTTGGTAGGGTGGGCGCCCGAGTTTTCGATCGACGGGAGCCGAGCAGATGAAGCGAACGCCACTGGCCGCCATGCTAACGCTGCTGGCCGCTGCGGCGGCGAGCCTGGCGATCGGCGGGTGCGGCGGCAAATCGACGACGCACAGCACGACGAGCACGACCACGAGCACGCACAAGAAGCCGAGCTCGTCGGCGCCGGGCTACTGATGGGCGCGGACACGGCTAGCGCCCGGCTTCCAGGGCGTCGTGGTAGCTGCGGGCGGCGACGGGGTGCGAGGTCGCCAGCACCTGGCCGGACGGGCCGAGCGCCTGGACCGCGGCGTAGCTGTACTTCTTGGGCAGGATCGCGGCGGTTTCGAATTCGTCGGCGGGGAGCGTGGCCTGCGGGCTGAGCGCGCCGGACTGCTTGCCGGCCAGCACGCGCCAGGCCGAGACTTCGGTGGCGCCGTTCCAGCTCATGTGCACGATGGTCTCTTCGCCGGTGTTGTTGAGGTTCGCGAGGACCGCGGGCGGACGCGACGGGCGGCCGCTCCAGGGGAAGCGGAAGCTGCGGTAGAAGATCATTTCGTAGGGCAGGTGGGCGTCGAACAGCACCGCGCCGGTCTGCGCGTACTCGGTCATCTGGGGGACCCCGCCGAAGCCGACGAGGGTGTTGCCGTCGGCGAGCGTCTGCATGTTGCCCTGGCTGGCGGCGAGCAGCGGTTGGTCGGGGTGCGTGAAGGCGACGCGCAGGCGGGCTTCGTGGGTGCTCGGGTCGAGCACGATGCGCACGCCGCGCGACTGCGGATGCTCCGGCGGGTTCGAGCCGTCGTCGAACAGGGTTATTTCGCCGTCTGGCAGCAGGCGCCCGTCGTGCTGCCAGGCGGTGCCCGTGCCGGGGCCCATCTTGAAAGAGCTCTTGCTGCCGCCGAGGCGCCACTGGATCCTGCCGGTGCGGCCTTCGAGCTGGTAGGCGGCCCAGGTGTTGCGCGCGGAGATGAGGATGTCGCCGTCGGGCTCGGGATCGATCGAGTTCAGGTGAAACCAGTCCCACGGGTTGGACTTCGGCGGCGAGGTCTCGGATTCCGAGACGGCGACGTGATCGAGGCTGTGCCATTCCCAGCGCACGAGGCCGGTCTTGATGTCGATCTCTTGGATGGCGGCGTCGACGATCGTCCCTCCGGCCGGCCCGCCGGCCGACGCGAGGTTGCAGCGGATCGGGTTGTAGGCCGTGATGTAGGCGACGCCGTCGGGGGCGAGCTGGAACTCGTGCAGGTCGGCGTGCAGGCCGTTGCCGCCCTTTACGCGCGCGACGGTCTGGTACCGGGAGTTCATCACCAGGTCTTCGCCCTGGCCGAAGCCCATCGCCAGCACGCGTCCTCGCCACCAGGTCAGGTCGCGCTGCCCTTCGTAGGTCTGCTCGCTGAGGTCCTCCGCGGTTTCGCCCGGGGGCAGGTGTTCGAACCACACGAGCTGTCCCTGGGGGGTGTAGATCAGCGGCCCATACTGCCCGGGACCGGGGCCGTTGGTGGTGAGGATGTCGCCGGCGCCCGGATCGCGATCGACGGTCGTGACGTGCAGGATCGGGGCCTGGGCGCCGGGCAGCGTGGCAAAGCTCTGGTAGTCGGCGGGCGCGGCCGGCGGATTGGGGAACTCGGCGGCGCCTTCGGTCGCGTAGGGGTCGTCGATGCGGAAGTGAAAGGCGACCTGCCGGCTGCTCGCGCCGCTGGCGATCAGCGCGCGCACGAGCACCTGCTCGCCGGCGTCGAACGGGGCGTTGGGCAGGAAGCTGGCGCCGTCGCCCTGGGAGTAGGCCTGCAGGCGGCCCGGGTGAGCGCCGCTGCGGCGGCCGACGACGGTGACTTCGCGAATCTCAGACGGAGCGACGCCGAGGAAGCTGATCTGCGTGTGGGGGTTGGCCGTGTCGGTTTCCGGCTCGGGCGAGACCTCGAGGGTCGTGGCGGTCCCGGCGACGGGCAGCGTGGCGGCGTGCCGGGTCGTGGCGGGCAGGCAGGCGGGCGAGACGCGCGCGGGCCCGAGCAGGGCCCCGGCGCTGAGCAGGCCGAGGCTGGGCGAGTGGCGCGCGATCGCGACGGCGATCCACGCGAGCACCAGCACCAGCAGGACGATCAGGCCGTAGCGCTTCATCGCGGCGGGCAGCCGCCGAGAGCCCCCCTTGCCGATCGCGACGAGCAGCCGCCGAGAGCCGGATTTGCCGATCGCGACGGGCGGCCGCCGAGAGCCCCCGTTACCACTGCAGCAGCATCAGGCCGACCGTGATTCCGGGCCCGATCGTCACGACCAGTCCGCGGTCGCCAGAACATGGTGCTCTCTGCTCGATGGTCTCGTGCATGACGTAGAAGATGGCGGGCGTGCCGATGTTGCCGCGGCGCGCGAGCACGTCGCGGCTGACACTGACATCCTCGTCGGACAGCGAGAGGGCGTCCTGGACGCAGTCGATGATGCGCCGGCCGCCGGGATGAACCATCCAGTGATCGATTTCGCCGCGATCGACGCCGTGCTCGTGCAGAAAGCGCCCGACCAGCTGGTCGAGGCCGGCGGCCGCCAGGTCAGGGAGGTCGCGGCTGAGACGCAGGTAGATGTCGGCGCCGGCGAGCTCGAGGCTGACGGCGTCGAGCGTGCCGGCGATCTGGAAGACCTTCGATGCCGTGATCGCCGGGCCATCGGCGCCTGGGTCGTCACTGAGCAGCGCGGCGGCGCAGCCGTCGCCGAAGATGGCCGAGCCGACGACCTTCGCGCGCGGGTCGTCGGGGGTGGTGCTGGAGAGGATCCCGCTCATGCTCTCGGCCGCCACGATCAGGCCGGGCTGACCGGGGTGGCTGTGCAGGCACTGGCCGAGGAGGCGCATCAGCGGTACGGCGCTGGCGCAGCCGACGCCCATCACGTGGTACTTGTCGGTGTCGGGCTTCATGCCGAGGTGCTCGACCAGGCGGTGGGCGAGCGTGGGGCCGCCGAGTGAGTAGAGCGTCGAGGTCAGGACGGTGCCGATGTCACGCTGGCCGAGCTCGAGCGCGTCGACCGCGGCGAGGGCCTGGCTGAGAAGCTGATCCTCGATCGAAGGCGTGCGTTCCTGAAGGGTCTTCGCGAGCGCGTCCGGCGTGAGGCTGAGCTTCCGGGTGCGGACGCCGCAGCGCGAGAAGATGCGCTCGGCGAACTCGTCGCCGCGCATGCCGAGCAGCTCGAGGACTTCGTCCTGGGTGAACGAGTCCTGGGCGTCGGTGACGGCCAGCCGGCTGATGCGCGGACCGACGCGCTGACGCGGGGGCACCGGGGCACGGCGCCGGACGGTGACCGGCGCGGCGACGGAGAGCTGGGGAGCTGTGTCGGGGATCTTCAGCATTCGACCTGTCGGGCTCGACGCAGGGGCACAGTCGCCGGAGCGCGGCACGATAGCGCTGCAACCCCACACTATTCGACGCTGGAGCGCCGAAAACATCGATCCTTACCAAGTTCTTCGCAGCTTCTTCGCAGCCTGGGCGCCCTTTTGCAGGGATTTTGCGGCGGGGCTCAGTTGATCGGCACCGCGAGCGAGCCGCGGAGGGGCCGGCCGTGTTCGTCGCTGCCCGTCACGTGGATCTCCCAGACCCCGCGTGTGAGGCGGACTTCACCGATCTCGTGTCCGGTTCCGGCGACGTACAGGTTGACGCGCGCGCGTCGGCCGCTCGAGGAGGTGGCCGACATCGCGAGCGAGCCGTAGCCGATCCTGGTGCTGGTGGTGCCCTCGAGGTACATGTGCACGTTGACGAGGCCCGGCCTGAGCGGTTCGACGTAGAGCTCGAGCGTCTCGCCGGCGGGCTCGCGGATGGTCGCCGACGCGGTGGCGGGCACGGCGAAGGAGTTGGGGTCGGCGAGCACGAGCGACCCGAGCAGGGCCGCCGGAATCGCGGCGGCCACGGCGATGCTCGCGTAGCGCTCGCGCAGGCTGCGCACGGGCGTCGGCCGGCCCGGGCGCCCGAAGCGGCGCAGGCGCAGGCTGTTGGCGACGACGGTGATGCTCGACAGCCCCATCGCGACGGCGGCGAGCGCAGGGCTGAGCAGCCCCGTCATCGCGAGCGGCAGCGCGATCACGTTGTAGCCGAATGCCCAGGCGAGATTTTGCTGGACGATCGTGTAGGTCTCGCGCGCCAGGCGCAGGGCGCGGGCGACGCCGCGCAGGTCGCCCGAGACGATGCTGATGTCGGCCGCCTCGATCGCGGCGCCGACGCCGGTGCCCATCGCGATGCCAAGGTCGGCCTGGGCGAGTGCCGCGGCATCGTTGATGCCGTCGCCGACCATCCCGACGCGATGGCCCTCGCGCTGGAGCCGGGCGATCTCCTCGAGCTTGCCGCTCGGGCTGACCTCGGAGCGCACCTGCTCGATGCCGACCGCGGATGCGACGGCGCGGGCGGCGCGCGGGTTGTCGCCGGTGAGCAGCTCGACGGCGATGCCCATCTTGCGCAGACCGGCGATCGCGGCGGGCGCCTCGGGCTTGATCGTGTCGGCCAGGGCGAGCGCGCCGATCACCTGTTGATCGCGCTCGATCACCACGGCCGTGCGGCCGCCGGTCTCCCAGTCCTCGAGCACTCCGGCCAGGCCCGTCACGCCTGCGGACCCCGCCGCACGTGCGGACTGCGATGGGCGCCCGACCCAGACGGGGAGGTCGTCAACGACCGCGCGGACGCCCTGGCCGGGCGTGGAGCGGAACTCGCTGGCGTCGGCGAGCTGAAGACCGCGCTCGCGCGCAGCCGCCACGATGGCGAGCGCAACCGGGTGCTCCGAGCCGGCCTCGGCCGCCGCCGCCAGCGCGAGCGCCCGGTCGGGAACCTCACCTGGGACCGTCCAGAGGTCGGCGAGCGACAGCTCGCCCGTGGTGACGGTGCCGGTCTTGTCGAGCACGATCGTGTCGAGATCCTGGCTGCGCTCGAGGATCTCGGCGCTGCTGATCAGCAGCCCGAGGCTGGCTCCACGCCCGGTGCTGACGAGGATCGCGACGGGTGTCGCCAGCCCGAGGGCGCACGGGCAGGCGACGATCAGCACCGAGATGGTGGCGTCCAGGCCGCGCTGCAGGTGCATCGAGGCGAACATGCCGACCAGGCCCTGGCCGGTGAGAATCCAACCGAGCGCGGTGAGCGCGGCGAGCACGAGCACGACGGGAACGAAGACGCGCGCGATTTCGTCGGCCAGCCGCTGCAGGCGCGGCTTCGAGGCCTGGGCGCGCTCGACGAGGGTCACCAGATGAGACAGGGCGGTGTCGGCGCCGACGGCGGTGGCGCGCGCCTCGAGCACCCCGTCGACGTTCAGCGTGCCGCCGGTGACGAGCGCGCCCACCTGCTTCTCGACGGGCAGCGACTCGCCGGTGAGCATCGACTCATCGAGCGCGGAGGCGCCGCGCGTGACGATCCCGTCGACCGGGACCTTGTCGCCGGGACGGACGCGAAAGACGTCGCCGCGGCGGACGCTCTCGACGGGCACGAGACGCTCGGGTGCCGCGGGGTCGGAGGAGTCGAGCAGGCGCGCCTGCGTGGCGCCCAGCTGTGCGAGCTCGCGCACGGCGCGGCCCGAGCTCCGTCGCGCCCTGGCCTCGCACCAGCGGGCGACGAGCAGCGCCGCGACGATGATCGCGCCCATGTCGTAGCAGAGCGGCATGTTGAACTTGCCGACCGGCACGCCATGCTCGTAGACCGGGCTCGCGGTGAGGAGCATCACGGTCGAGTAGACGAACGCCGCGAGCGTGCTGAGCGCGATCAGCGTGTCCATGTTCGTGGAGCGGGCGCGCGCGCGGGCCCACGCGGAGCGCAGGAACGGCAGGCCGCACCAGAACTGGACCGGGACGGCGAGCGCCGCGGTGATCCAGCGGGCGGTGGTGTCGTGCGGGGCGATGTAGGTGAGGGCGGCGATGCAGGTCGCGAGCGGCACCGCCACTCGGATACGCCGGGCGAGGTCAGCCTGTTCGAGCATCTCGCTGCGCTCGAGGACCTCGAGCGCGTGCGCCTGCTCGCTCGCGCTGGCGGCGGCGGGAGCGGCGTCGTAGCCGGCACCCTGGACCGCCGCGACGAGTCGATCAACTGCGGCGGCGGCGGTATCGGGCGCGCCGGCCTCGAGCTCCACCGTGGCCCGTCCGGTCGCGTAGTTGACGAGCGCCTCGGTCACCCCGGGTTGCTCTCCAAGCGCCCGCTGCACGCGCGCCGCGCACGAGCCGCAGTGCATGCCCGATACGTCGAGGTCGACCACCTCGCGCAGGCCGTCCGACGCGACGGCGGCGGCTTGCGGCTCTGCGATCTGGCTCGTGCTCATGGCTGGTGCTCTGACTGGAGGCTTGCGCTGTGACTGTAAGGCGGTCGGGAATCCCCCGGGGCGCTCGCAGGCACCGGGGTCCGCGTCCATTTCAGCACGCCGTGGTGGGGATCGCGAGGCGCAGCTCGCGTGGGGAGGGGCAGCACAAGAAACAGCCGGCGTCGAAGCGCGTCCCTCCCTGTCTACGCTCCGGCGCCGGCGCCCTCATCTGCGCGGTGCCCATGCCGCCGTTCGCTTTGGCACCGGTGCCTCGCCCCGGGACCCAGTGCCGGCCCGGACGGTGGACACGCGACAGATGCAACCATCTCGCCGGATCGCTGTCAAGCAGCGTGCAGGCCCGGCGCTCAGGTGCGAGGGCCCGTTGGAGAGCTCAGGCGGTTCCCGACACCTCGGCCGCTGCGGCGGTGGGTGCGACCCCGGCGCCGCGGATCAGGTCGGCGGCGCGCTCTGCGATCGCGATTGTCGGCGCGTTGGTGTTGCCGCGCACGATGCTCGGCATCACCGAGGCGTCGATGACGCGCAAACCCTCGACCCCGCGGACGCGCAGCTCGACGTCGACGACCGACGACTCGTCTGCACCCATGCGGCAGGTGCCCACCGGGTGGAACGTCGTGTAGGTCTGGCGTCGGATATAGGCGCGCCGATCGGCCTCGGACTGGGTGGCGGGCTCGTCGTAGGGCCGGCGGGTGTAGGGGGCGAGCGCCGGCTGCGCGCAGATCTCGGACACGACGCGCAAACCCTCGAGCATCGTCTGCATGTCCGAGTCCTCTGCGTAGTAGTTGTGGGCGATGAACGGCGCTTGGCCGGGATCGGGGGAGCGCAACGTCAGCGAGCCGCTGCTCGCGGGCTTGAGCGGGCACACGGCGAGCGTGAACCCGTGTTCGTAGACCGGCTCGTCGATGAGCGCCGCCGGGATCGCGTGAAACTGCAGGTCCGGTGCAGGCAGCGCGGCGCTGGTCCGCAAGAAGCCACCCGCCTCGGCCCCGTTGGAGCTCAGCGGGCCGCGCCCCTCCGCAGCGAACAGCGCCATGTTCCCTTCACTGGCCGCCGTCAGCATCGAGACCGGCTCGTCGTGCAGCCACAGCAGGCCGGTTCCGACGTGGTCCTGGAGGTTCGTGCCGACGGCCGGCAGGTCGGCCACCACCGGAATCTGCATCAGCGTGAGCACCTCGGCGGAGCCGATCCCGGAGAGCATCAGCAGCTGCGGCGAGCTGTAGGCGCCGCCGCACAGGATCACCTCGCGCTCGGCGCGCAGCTCGCGAAGCTCATCCACCTGGCCCACGCGCGCGGCCTGCACGCCGACCGCGCGGTCGCCGTCGAACAGCACGCGATGGACGTGCATGAACGTCTCCACGGTGAGGTTGGGGCGGGACATCGCCGGGTGAAGATAGGCGAGGGCCGTCGAGCATCGCCGCCCGTCGCGCTCGGTGACCTGGTAGCGCCCGAAGCCGTCCTGCTCGGCGCCGTTGAAGTCCTCGTTGCGCGCCAGTCCCGCCTGGTCGCATCCCTCGAGGAACGCCTCGGTGATCGGATTGCGCGCACGTCCCTCTGAGACCGTCAGCGGCCCGCCGACGCCGTGATACTCCGAGGCGCCAAGCTCGTTGTCCTCGGAGCGCTTGAAGTAGGGCAGCAGTTCGTCGTAGCCCCACCCCTCGCAGCCGGCGTCGCGCCACTCGTCGTAGTCGGCGCGGTGGCCGCGTATGTAGACCATCCAGTTGATCGATGAAGACCCTCCGAGCACCTTGCCGCGCGGGAGGTGGATGCGGCGGCGATCGGCGAAGCGCTCGGGCGAAGTGGAGAAGTCCCAGTCGAGCTCAGAGTGAAACAGCTGAGCGGCAGCTGCCGGGACGTGAATGGTCTCGCTGGTGTCCGGCGGTCCGGCCTCGACCAGCAGCACGCTGACATCGGGATCCTCGGACAGCCGCGCCGCCAGCACGCAGCCGGCCGAGCCGGCCCCCACGATCACGTAGTCATACATGAGCCCTCGCCCCTTTCGCAGAAATATCGCCGCTTCGTGTGAGCCTAACCCGTTTCGCGCGCGCTTGCGCGCTGCGGCCTCCGGGTGCGAGTGCGGCAACTGCCAACAGGACCCAAGCCGACGCGGGGATTCGAACCCCGGACCCCCGCTTTACGAGAGCGGTGCTCTGGCCAACTGAGCTACGTCGGCGCGCCCCCGCATCCTACCGAGGTGAAGCGCTGGCCTGATCGAGCGCGCGCAGCTCTGCCAGCAGCGAGTCGCCGTGCTTGGCGCAGAACGTCGGACCGACGCCGCGCACCGCAAGCAGCTGCGCGGCATCGGCCGGCCGCACCCGCAGGATCTCGCTCAGCACCGCGTTGGAAGCGATCCTGAAGGCCGGCAATCCCTCGCTGCGCGTCATGCGCCACGCGCGCAGGCGCTCGAACTGATCCTCGTCCACGGGCGTCTGGCCGAACACATCGTCGGCTCTCGGGCCGAGCGCATCGTCGGCTCTCGACCCACGCGCGCGTGCGCGCACGCGTGGGTCCTTCGAGCGTGGTGCCGATCGCGCGAGCCGCTCGAGGCCCGGCTGTGCCAGCGCACGCGCGAGCACGGGGTCCGGATCGCACACGTCGCAGCAGCGGCCACGGGGAGCGCTGAGCGAGACGTCACCGAAGTGCTCGAGAATCTGCCGGCGCCGGCAGCGCTCGCTGGCCGAGATGAAGCTCTCGATCGAGCGGTAAGACTCCCAGCCGCGGTCCTTGGCGGCTTTGATCGCGGCCCAGGCCTTGCGTGGACTGCCTTCGCCCGTTGGTCGCACGAGCAGCCCGCTCGCGCCGCCCGGGCGGAGCTCGACTGCGCCTGCCCGCTCGGCGATCGACAGCAGCACGCGGCCGCGCTCGTCGAGCTCGCCATGGCCGATCGCGAGCGCCTCGCCGTGGCGGGTCCGGGCGCGCAGGCCTGCAACGTAGGCCCTGACGTCTGCGACGGTCGTGTTCCGCTCGGTGTTGAAGCGGATCAGCCGCCCGAGATCCATGCGCGCGGCCAGCAGCAGCGCTCGCGCCGGCTGACCGTCGCGCCCGCCGCGCCCGGCCTCCTGGTAGTAAGCCTCGAGGCTCGTCGGCAGCGCCCAGTGGGCGACGGTGCGCACGTCAGCCTTGTCGACCCCCATCCCGAAGGCGTTGGTCGCGACGATCACCTCGGCTGCGCCGGTCATGAACGCCTCCTGGCTGGTGCGTCGTGCCGCCGCAGACATGCCGGCGTGGTAGGCGACGGTGCCGATGCCGTGAGCGCCGACCAGCTCCGCCACGTGCTCGGTGTCCTTGCGCGTTCCGCAGTAGACGATCGCCGGCCGGGCCGCCGCGTCGGCGAGCACCGACAGCAGCGCCGAGCGCTTGCGGGCCACGACGCCCTTGCCGGCGAGCGCCAGCACGTCGAAGGCGATGTTGGGCCGGTCGAAGCCGGCCTTGATCGACACCCAATCACGCAGGCCGAGCCGGGCCGCGATCTCGTTGGCCACGCGCGGAGTGGCGGTGGCGGTGGCGGCCATCACCGGCGGGCGCCCGAGCATCGCGATCGCGTCATGCAGGCGCAGGTAGTCCGGGCGGAAGTCGTGGCCCCACTCGGCGACGCAGTGCGCCTCGTCGACCACGAACAGCGCGACCCGGCGCCGCTGCAGGGCCGCCCGGAAGGCGCCCGAGGCGAAGCGCTCCGGGGCAGCCAGCACGAGCTGGGTCTCGCCGCCCGCGATCGCGCGCAGGGCGTTGGCGTTGTGTCCCTCCGCCATCCCCGAGGCCAGCATCTCTGCCGCCACGCCGGCATCGCCGAGCCGGCGCAGCTGATCGGCCATCAGCGCGATCAGCGGACTGACGACCACGACCAGACCGGTGCTGCGCAGCGCCGGCAGCTGGTAGCACAGCGACTTGCCGCCGCCGGTGGGCATCACGACCAGACAGTCGCGACCGTCCAGCGCCGCCTGCACCGCCTCGCGTTGTCCGGCGCGAAAGCGGCTCAGTCCGAAGCGACGCAGCAGAGCCTCGGGCGCCCCGCCGATGCGATCGGGCGCCGATGCAGTGCGATCGTCCGCGCGGCTCGCCGGCTCCATCGAGCGCAAGCTACTCGCCGACCCGGCTGGGACTGTTCAGCGACGCGTCCAGGCCACGCGCGCGCCTGCGGCCGGCACGAGCGTCACGGCACGACGGCGGCTCAGCTCGCCCACGCGCCGGCGGCCGTTCCCGGGCAGAGCCGGGCGCAGCTCGCGCAGCATCGTGCGCAGCATCAGCTTCATCTCGAGCATCGCGAACGACGCGCCGATGCAGCGCCGGATGCCGCCGCCGAAGGGAATCCAGGCGAACGTGTCGGGCGCATTCTGCAGGAAGCGCTCGGGCATGAACTCGCGAGGCCGGGGGTACACGCGCGGGTTGCGGTTGGTGAGATAGATCGAGGCCATCACGCGCGTCCCGGCCGGCAGCTCGTGGGCGCCGAGGCGCAGCGGCTGCGCCAGCCGGCGCACGACACCGGGAACGACGGGACGCACGCGCAGCGTCTCGTGGACGACGGCCTGCATGTAATCGTCTTCGCTCCCGCCGTCCTCACCCGCACCGTCCACCTCGGCCACGAGACGGTCGAGCTTGTCGGGATGGCGCACCAGCCGCTCGATCGCCCAAGCCGTCGCCGTGGCGGTGGTCTCGTGCCCGGCCAGCAGCAGCGAGACGAGCTCGTCGCGCAGCTCGCCGTCGGTCATCGCCTGCCCCTGCTCGTCGCGAGCCTGCAGCAGCAGCGAGAGGATGTCCTCGCGCTCAGCCAGGTCGGCCTGCTCGCGTCGGCGCCCGAGCTCTTCGTAGATCAACGCATCGAGCTGGTCGAGCGCGGCGCCGAGCGAGCCGCCGGGACGGTCGAGGCTCTGGCTGAGGGCGAAGCGCAGGATCGACAGCGCGCGCGTCGGTTCCGCGAGCTTTCGGATCGCGCGTTCGAGGTTCCCGGCCTGCTCGTCCTGGACGCCGAACACCGCGCGCATGATCACCGCCAGCGTGATCGCGCGCGTGCGCCGGCCGAAGTTCATCGGCTTGCCGAGCGTCCAGCCCGCCATGTCGCGTTCGGTTGCGTCCACGATCGTCTGCTCGTACGCGCGCATGCGCTCACCGTGGAACTGCGGCAGCAGCAGCTTGCGCTGGCGCATGTGCTCGGGACCGGTCAGCGTGATCACCGAGCTCGGGCCGAGCACGGACGCGATCGGGCTGTCGCCGGCGGCGGACGGCGCCACATCGGCGGGGGCCGTCAGCAGCGTCTTCACCGCGGCGGGATCGCTGATGACCGTGAACCGCCGTCCGCTCGGAGCAAAGGTCAACGTGAACGACTCGCCGCGACGCCGCGCGCAGAAGTCGAGCAGCGCCGTCGGCATGAACGCCCAGGCAAGCGTCTGCGCGACCGCCGGCAGCGGCGGACCGTCCGGCACATCCTGTGGCGCCTGGGAGCCGAGCTCGATCGGCTGGGCGGTTGTAGCGGTGCTGGCCATCGGTCTGGGCGGGGCCCGACGCGGCACTGGCGGCGCGGCAAGGCCCCTCCGTATGTTTAGCGCAACAGGCTCGAGCGAGCGTTCAGCGCCGGCGCATGCGCGGTCTCGTGGCGCAACAGCTAACGCGAACGTTCAGCGCACCCGCCGTGTGGGTGCGATTCGTACGAGCGGGCGCTCAGCGCGCTCGGCTCACACGCGCGATCGCGCCCGATCGGCGCATCCGCCGGTTGTGGGCGCGATGGTCACGCAGCGCATTTGCCAGACGCGCCTGCGCGTGCCGGACCTGCGCGGGCGAGAGCTTCGTGGCCGAGCGCTCGAGATAGCGCTCGAGCATGCGCATCGGCAGCACGCGCACCCCCTTGCGCCTGGCCAGCGGCCTGTCGACCCAGGCGCGGCTGTAGACGAGCAGCGGTTCCACGTGCAGCCCGGTGGCGCGTTCGATCGCCGCGCGCTGGCCCTGGGCCTGGCTGAGCGTGGCCCCGTGCACGCGAGACACGCGCACCGGCCCGGGATGGCTCTTGGTCTCGACCGTGAAGGCGCCGGCCGGTCCGATCAGGATGTGATCGACGTTGCCGCTGCCGATGCTGGCGTCGTGGATCACGCACCAGCCGTGCTCGCGCAGGCCGTCGAGCAGGCCGCCGACCTGCTCCTCGCCGGCGGCGCCGCGGTCGTGGCGGTCGACCAGCGGCAGCACGAATCGCATCACCGTGAAGATCGCGATCAGCAGCGCGATCTCGGCGCCGATGAAGCGCGGGTCGTGCAGCCCGAACGTTCTGCCGAGCAGCGCGGTGGCGACAGCCAGCACGCCGAGCGCAACGAGCGTGCGCAGGCTCAGGCGCCGCACGATCGCGCGTGCGTGCTGCCCCGCCACGTGGGCCGTCGGGTCCTGGCCGCTCTGGTACATCGCTCGGCAGCTGTATCGGTCAAACCGCTCGGCGCCGTTAGCGCGACCGGCCCACAGATATGGCGAGGGCTGTCAGCGTTTTCCCTGGAGAGGCGCGCAAACCGATCCCGTTCTCTAAAGCGGCTGTCGACGCTCGCCGAAGCCAAAGGCAAAGCCGCTCTCGAGCACGGACGCTCCTCATGTACAAGCCCGCCGACTCCTCACTGCCGCCCGATGTCTGCCTGTTGCTGCGGGCGAACGCCGAGCAGACCTGGCTGAGCTCCGAGCTCGTCCCCGTGCTGCGACACGTGCGCACGCCCGGCCGTCTGCCCGAGGAGCAGCTGGGCGCGGCATATGCCTATCTCGAGGTCGCCTGGCTCGAAGCGGGCCGGCTCGCGGCCGAGACCGAGGCCGCGTTCGCCATGCTCACCGCCGTCGACGGTCGCACCGATCGACTGCCGCTGCAGGCGCGCCGCTACCACGCCAGGGTGCGGATCCTGCGTGAGGCTGTCGGCGAATCGGTGCGCGCGCTGCTGGTCGCGCCCGCGAGCCTCGGGTCCGCGCGCGAACCGCGCGAACCCGCGGGCTTCTGAACGCGAGCCCATCCGGCGCCGCACGCGCGCGTGCGCTTCCGGCGCGACACCCATCCGCCGGCATCGGACGCGCGCGCGCGGGCCTGCGAGCGCGATCGACGTCCGCCGCCGGTGCAAGGGCCTCGCCACCGCGCGGCTCGCGCGCACGGCGATCACGTAGGCTGCCCCGCGATGCCGCCCGCCTTCGACCTGCAGTCGCACTCCATCCACTCCGACGGGGCGCTCGAGGCCGCGGCCGTGGTCGAGCGCGCCGCGGATGCCGGCGTCGAGCTGCTGGCCCTCAGCGACCACGACACCGTGGCCGGCGTGTCGGAGGCGATCTCCGCGGGCGAGCGCGCAGGGGTGCGCGTCGTCACCGCGGTCGAGATCTCCTCGATCGACGCCGACTCCGAGAGCCCCCGCGAACTGCACATCCTCGGCTACCTGATCGATCACACCGACGCGGCGCTCACCGCGAAGCTCGGCGATTTCCTGTCTGACCGCGAGCAGCGAACGCTGCGCATGGCCTCGGCCCTGCGCGAGCTCGGCTTCGAGCTCGACGATCGCAACATCTCCGCGCGCATCGAGCAGGGCAAGCCGATCGGGCGGCCCCACGTCGCCGCGGCCGTGCTGGACGCGCCGGCGAACGCCGAGCGCTTGCGCAGCGAGAACATCGACGACGTGGGATCGCTGATCCGCGCCTATCTGATCGAGGGCAAGCCCGCCTTTCGCATGCGCGAGAAGCCGACTGTCGCCCAGGCGATCGATGCGATCCATGCGGCCGGCGGCGTATCGGTGTGGGCGCATCCGTTTTGGGACGTCTCCGACGCGCACGAGGTCCTCGCGATGATCGACCGCTTCATCGCCGCCGGCATCGACGGCGTCGAGGCCTTTTACCTGACCCACACGCGTGAGCAGACCGAGCTGCTGGCCGCGCGCTGCGCGGAGCTCGACGTGCTCAGCACCGGCTCCTCCGACTTCCATGGCCCCGAGAACAAGCAGTTCTCCAGGTTCCTCGCGTTCGAGACCTACGGCCTCGAACCCAATCTCGGACCACTGCTCGACTGAGGACCGCCCGCTGTAGCTGGGCGCCGCCGCACAACGGCGGGGACCGTCCGAGCCAGCGCCCCAAAACCATCCCGAGAAGGCGTCACACCCGGATTCGCCAGAGCCCGAACGCGAGCCCTTCGAGCGCCGGAACGCGTCACACCCGGATTCGCTGGAGCCGGAACGCGAGCGCTTCGAGCGCCAGCTCCTCGGACACGTTCAGCGTCAGCCGCAGGCGCGTGTCCTGCACCAGCACGATGCCCGTGCGTACGCGGCCCACGGAGCACGCGGCGCCGTCCTGCTCGAGCTCGACGCGGCGATCGACGTTGTGAATCAGCTCGCCGGCGCCCTCGGCGAGACACAGCAGATCGCGCAGCCACAGCTCGACCAGCCGCAATGCCTGCTCGAGCATCTGTGCGCGACCTCGGCGCTCGGCTCGGCGCCTGATCTCCATCCCCTCGCGCTCGAGCCGTTTGCGCTCCTTGGCCGGCGCCAGCTCGAGCGCGCGCTGCATGCGCTCCTGCGTGTCCTCGCCTGCGCGCACCCCCGCGGCCCTCGCCACGTCGAGAACCGGGCTCCAGCCGCGCTCCTCGCTCGCACCGGCGAGCGCCGAGCGCACGTAGCCCTCGGCCGCCGCTCGCAGCGCCTGTCCCTGCTCTGCCGCCAGGACCGTGGCTTGACCGCTGTCGCCCAAGGCCAGGCGCGCGCACGCGTGCGCGCGCGTGCGCTCCTGCTCGGAACGCTCGTCCCGCGACAGCAGCCCGTCGGCGATCGCCGCCACCGGCAGCGGATCGAAACGCACGTGCAAACAGCGCGAGGAGATCGTCGGCAGGATGTCCTCGCGGCGGTCGCTGATCAGCAGCAGATGCGCGAACGGCGGGGGCTCCTCGAGCGTCTTCAGCAGCCTGTTCGCCGCCTGATCGTTGAGCGTGTGCGCCGCCTCGAGCACGAACACCCGCCGCGCCGCTTCGAAGGGCGTGCGCGCCGCAGCGGCGACCACCGCCTCGTCGACGTCGCCGACCAGCATTTCCGCCGCTCCGCTCGGGGTCACCCAGGTCAGGTCGGGATGCGTCCCGCGACCCACGCGCGCGCGCGCGGCCTGCGGATCGGGCGCCCCGTCGGCGAGCAGCGCGCCTGCGAACGCGCGCGCCACGGCCCGCTTGCCCGTGCCGGACGGCCCGTGGAAGAGATACGCGTGCGACGGCCTGCCGGCGGGCGGCAGTGCCGGGGTGAGCACCGCGCGCGCGTGCGCGTGTGCGTCGAGGCCGGGCAGCGACGCACACTCGTCTCGCCCGCGGTCGGACCGATTGGGCATCGCGGCCATCCTAGAGGCGCTACGGTCCCGCGGTGGCGGACGGGCGGCTGATCACGATCGAGGGGCTCGACGGCGCGGGCAAGTCCACGCTGGCCGAGCGTCTCGTGCCGGCGCTCGAGCTGCGCGGACGCGCGGTCGAGCTGCTGCGCGAGCCCGGCGGCGTGCCGCTCTCCGAGCGCATTCGCGAGCTCGTCAAGGACCCGTCGGCCAGCATCGACGCTCGCACCGAGGCATTGCTGTACGCGGCGGCGCGATCGCAGCTCGTCTACGAGCGGGTCCGCCCGGCGCTCGAGCGCGGCGCGCTCGTGCTGCTCGACCGGTTCGTGGACTCTTCGCTCGCCTATCAGGGCGCGGCGCGCAAGCTCGGCGTCGAGCAGGTGCGCGCGATCAACCTGTTCGCGACCGGTGGGCTCGTGCCCGATCGCACGCTGCTCTTGCGCGTCTCCGCCGAGCAGGGCCGCGCGCGCCTGGACTCGCGCGCGCACGTGCACGACCGTCTCGAGCGCGAGACCGCGGACTTCTTCGACACGGTCGCACGGGCCTACGAGCAACTGGCCGACGCCGAGCCGGCCCGCTATCGCGTGCTCGATGCCTCCCAGCCGCCCGAGCGGGTCCTGGGCGACGCGCTGAGCGCGATCGAGGACCTACTATGACCGCGATGCCCAGCCTGCCGGTGGCGGTCACGGTCGTAACGGTGCACACCAAGCCGATCCCGGCCCACCACGCCGCCACGCACGTCTCGACCGAGGCGATCGTGCTCGCCGCGATCGCGGCCCTGGCCGTGCTCGCCTGCGCCGCCTGGGCGTTCGCGCGAAGCCGCGCCTACGAGCCGCAGTGGATGCTCTCGCTGAGCCACTCGATGGCCGAGGCGGGCTTCCGCGTCTCGGCCACCTGGGCCGAATTCTGGGACTGGGCCCGGCTCGGGCGGTAGGCTCGAACGGCGATCTGGCGGGCCCCTCACAGGCTCGCGTCCCCGCCTGTTTCGAGCTCGCAGCCGCGCCCTCGAGCGGGCCGTGAAGGGCGTTCGAGCACCCTCGTGACGGCGCCCTCGGGCGGGCCGTGAAGGGCGCTCGCGCGCCCTAAAATGAGTGATGAATCCGCGCCTTTTCCGTCCGACCCCGGCGGGATGATGCTCGGCCCAGCAAACAGACTCGAGTGGGCGTCCGAGGCGCGGCGCCGGCGCGGAAGGAGCAAGGCCGATGGAGCACACAAGCCCGCACCCCACCACCCCCGTCGAGGAGATCGAGCCGCGCGGCGCGCTGGCGGTTGAGCGCTACTTCACGACCCCCGGCGAGCATCCTTTCGAGACCGTCGAGTGGGAGCTGCGGGACGCGCGCATCGGCCACGGCGAGCGCGTCGCCTTCGAGCAGGCGAGCGTCGAGTTCCCGAAGAGCTGGTCGCAGAACGCGACCAACATCGTCGCGCAGAAGTACTTCCGCGGCCAGCTCGGCCACCCTGCGCGCGAGCGCTCGGTCAAGCAGATGATCGGTCGCGTCGCGGGCACGATCGCCGCCTGGGGACGCGAGCGCGGCTACTTCGCGGGCGACGAGGACGGGGACGCCTTCGAGGCCGAGCTCACCCACATCCTGCTCCACCAGATGGCCGCGTTCAACTCGCCGGTGTGGTTCAACGTCGGCTTCGAGCCCAGCCCGCAAGCGTCGGCGTGCTTCATCCTCAGCGTGGACGACACGATGGAGTCGATCCTCGCCTGGAACACCAAGGAGGGGATGATCTTCCGCGGCGGCTCGGGCTCGGGCATCAACCTGTCGAACATCCGCGGCTCGATGGAGCCGCTCGCCAAGGGCGGCACGGCGTCGGGACCGGTGTCGTTCATGCGCGGCGCCGACTCGTGGGCCGGCACGATCAAGTCCGGCGGCAAGACCCGCCGCGCGGCCAAGATGGTCGTGCTCGACGTCGATCACCCCGACATCAAAGAGTTCATCTGGTGCAAGGCCAAGGAGGAGGACAAGGCCCAGGCGCTGCGCGACGCCGGCTTTGACATGTCGATCGACGGCGAGGGCTTCAAGTCGATCCAGTACCAGAACGCCAACAACTCGGTGCGCGTCAGCGACGAGTTCATGCGCGCGGTCGAGCAGGACGGCCAGTGGCGGCTGACCGCCCGCGCCACCGGCGAGCCGGTGGGCGAGCCGCTGAGCGCGCGCGAGCTGATGCGCGAGATCGCGCAGGCCTCCTGGCGCTGCGCCGATCCCGGCGTGCAGTACGACACCACGATCAACCGCTGGCACACCTGCCCGAACAGCGGACGCATCAATGCGTCGAACCCGTGCAGCGAGTACATGCACGTCGACGACTCGGCCTGCAACCTCGCCTCGCTGAACCTGATGAAGTTCCGCCGCGCCGACGGGACGCTGGACGTCCAGTCCTTCGAGCACGCCGTCGACGTGATGCTGCTCGCGCAGGAGATCGTCGTCGGGCCCTCGAGCTATCCGACCGAGGAGATCGCGCGCAACGCGCGCGCGTTCCGCCAGCTCGGGCTCGGCTACGCCAACCTCGGCGCCTACCTGATGAGCAACGGCATGCCGTACGACTCCGACGCCGGTCGCGAGACGGCAGCGGCGATCACCGCGCTGATGACCGGCCGCGCCTACCGGCGCTCGGCCGAGGTGGCTGCGGCGCTCGGTCCGTATGAGCGCTACGCGGAGAATCGCGAACCGCATAACGAGGTGATGCGCATGCACCGTGACGCCTCCTACGTGATACCCGATCAGGACAGCGAGGATCCGGGCCTGGTCGCGGCGGCGCGGCGCTCGTGGGACGAGGCCGTCGAGCTCGGCGAGCGTCACGGCTACCGCAACGCGCAGGCCACGGTGCTCGCGCCGACGGGCACGATCTCCTTCCTGATGGACTGCGATACGACCGGCATCGAGCCGGACTTCTCGCTGGTCAAGTACAAGGAGCTGGTCGGCGGCGGGCAGATGACGATCGTCAACCGCACCGTGCCGCTGGCGCTGCGCACGCTCGGCTACTCCGACCAGCAGATCGAGCAGATCGAGGCCCATCTGGCCGAGCACGGCACGATCGTCGGCGCCCCGGGCCTGATCGCCGAGCACCTGCCGGTGTTCGACGTCGCCGTCGGCGAGCGCGCGATCTCGCACATGGGCCACCTGAAGATGATGGGCGCCGTGCAGCCGTTCATCTCCGGGGCGATCTCGAAGACCGTCAACCTGCCGCAGGAGTCGAGCGTCGAGGACATCGCCGACGCCTACACGCAGGCCTGGCATCTCGGCATCAAGGCGCTCGCGATCTACCGCGACGGCTCGAAGACCGCGCAGGCGCTGCGCACCGAGGCCCAGGACCGCAAGGAGACGGACTCGAGCGCTGGGGCGCGCGAGGACATCGACGCGATCGTCGACGCCGCCGTGACCAGCGCGCTGGCCGAGGCCGGACCCAAGCGCAAGCGCATGCCGCGCGAACGCCAGTCGATCACGCACAAGTTCTCGATCGGCGGCCACGAGGGCTACATCACCGCCGGCATGTACGAGGACGGCAGCGTCGGGGAGATCTTCCTGACCGACATCGGCAAGGAGGGCTCGACGCTCCGGGGCATGATGAACGCGTTCGCCACCGCGATCTCGATCTCGCTGCAGTACGGCGTGCCGCTCGAGACGCTCGTGCGCAAGTTCAGCTACATGCGCTTCGAGCCCGAGGGCATCACCATGAACCCGGAGATCCCGTTCGCCAAGTCGATGCCCGACTACATCATGCGCTGGCTCGCCTCGCGCTTCCTCGACGCAGACGTCCAGGAGGACCTCGGCATCCTCACCCCCGAGGTGCGTGCGCGCAAGGCCGCCCAGGAGGCCGCGCAGTCGCTCGTCGCCTCCGATACGGCGGGTCCGAGCGCGGCCGGTAAGGCCAACGGCGCGGGCGCCACACCCGAGTCCGCCGCTGGTGAGCTGAACGCCGACGCGAGCACCGGCGGGAGCGCGGCCCCGGGCCCGAGCGCGTCTGCAGACGCAGCGCCCGCGAGTGCTCCTACATCGGCCTTGACTGACAGCCCGCCGGTCGTGCCGGCGCGCCTGCACGGCATGGACCTCGGCCCGGCCTGCAGCCAGTGCGGCGGCATGATGCAGCGCACCGGCTCGTGCTACACCTGCTCCAGCTGCGGCAACAACACCGGCTGCGGCTGAGCAGATCGGCTCTGCGAACATAGGCGCATGAGCGCCGTTTCGCTGCCCCCAGGCCCACGCCTGCCCCGCGCGCTGCAGACGCTCGGTTTCATCCTCGCGCCGAGCACGTTCATCGATGCTTGCCGCCGCCGCTACGGCGATGTCGTGACGTTCAGCAGTCTGTTCGACTCGGGCTTCGTGATGGTGTTCGCGCCCGAGCTGGTCAAGCAGGTCTTTCGCGGCTCCCCCGAGGTGCTGCGCGCCGGCGAGGCCAACGCCGTGCTCGGCCCGGTCGTCGGCGCGCGCTCGGTGCTGCTGCTCGACGGCGCCGAGCACCTGCGCGAGCGCAAGCTGATGCTGCCGCCGTTTCACGGCGACCGCATGCGCGCATATGCGCAGGTGATCCGCGACGCGGCCGATCGCTCGATCAACTCCTGGCCGGTGGGCGAGACGTTCACGCTGCTCCCCCAGATGCAGTCGCTGACGCTCGACGTGATCATTCGCGCGGTCTTCGGTGTCGAGGCGCAGGCCCGCCAGCAGGAGCTCAAGCAGCGCATCCGCGCCCTGCTCGATCCGGTCGGCTCGCGCGTGGGCGTGCTCGCGCTTGCGCTCACCGGCGGGCGCGTCGGCAGCGGCGCCGGGCAGCGCTTCGAAGATAGGCGCCGCGCCCTGGATCAGCTGATCTATGCGGAGATCGCGCGGCGACGCGCCGCCGAGGATCTCGACCGGCGTGAGGACGTCTTCTCGATGCTCCTGCTCGCGCGCGACGAGGACGGGCGCGCGCTCGGCGACAAGGAGCTGCGCGACGAGCTGGTCACGCTGCTGGTGGCCGGACACGAGACGACCGCCACGGCGCTCGCCTGGGCCTTCGAGCTGCTGCTGCGCAACCCGCGCGTGCTCGAGCGGCTACGAGCCGAGCTCGCATCCAGCGGCGCGCATGGCTCCAACGGCTCGAGCGGCTTCGACGGCTCCCCCGCCTCCTCCGGCTCCCCCGGCTCCTCGAGCTCCAACGGCTCCCCCGGCTCCCCCGGCTCCAACGGCGACCTGTACCTCGACGCAGTGGTCAAAGAGACGCTGCGTCTGCGCCCGGTGATTATGGGCGTCGGGCGGGTGGTCCGCGGCGAGCCCTTCCAGCTGGGCGACTATCTGATCCCCCCGGGAGTCGAGATCAACCCCTCGATCGCCACGATCCACCGCCGCGAGGACTGCTATCCGCAGGCGCGCTCGTTCTCGCCCGAGCGCTACCTCGGCCCGGACTCCCCCGACACCTACACCTGGCTGCCGTTCGGCGGCGGCACGCGTCGCTGCCTGGGCGCGAGCTTTGCGACCTTCGAGATGCAGGCGGTGATCCGTCGGGTGCTCGAGCGCGCGAGCCTCACGAGCGCCTCGCGCCGCCCCGAACGGGGTGTCCGCCGCGGGATCACCTTCATGCCTGCCAAGGGCGTGCGCGTGCGACTCCTGCAGCCGCCCCGCGCTGCCGCTGTGCCCGAGCCCGCGCGCCCGGGCGTCGCGACCGGGGCGCTCGCTCAGGCCGTGTAGGAGGCCGGCGGCGGCGGATCGTCGCGGATCGCGCCTATCTCACCGAGCAGCGCTTGCGGGCTGGTGCCACCGAGCACGCGCAGGCGGGGCAGACGGTACGGTTCGCTCTGCGGGCCGGCCCAGCCGGGGATCACAGTCGTCGAGCCGACGAAGCCCGCGGCCTTGACCTCGGCCACCACGCTCGCGTCGTAGTGCCCGGACGGGTAGCAGAACCAGTTCACGGGAACGCCGTAGCGTCGCTGGATCAGGTTGCGCGCCCCGGCGATCTGGTATTCGAGCTCGCCGGCGTCGAGCGCGGTCAGTTCGGCGTGGCTGTAGCCCTGCGTGTCGAGCTCCCAGCCGGCGGCGATCAGACCGCGGATCTGAGTCTGCGAGAGCCCACCCTGCGAGGGCGGCAGGCCGCTCAGCTGGATGTTCTCGTCGCCGACCCAGCCCATCCGCCGCAGCACCGGCAGCGCGTTCGTGTACTGCGACTGGTAGCCGTTGTCGAAGCTCAGGACGATCGGTTTGCCCGGCGGCAGTCTCGCCCCGTCCTGCCAGTAGGCGCGCAGCTGGTCGAGCGTGACCGCGTGAAAGCCGGCGTTCGCGAGCGCCTGCACCTGCGCGGCGAATTCGCTCGCAGACACGTACAGCCCCGGAAACGGCGCGCCCGCCGGTGCCGGGTTGATCACGTGGTACATCAGGATCGGCGCCGACTCGGTGCCGGGCTTGCCTGTCGGCCTTCCCAAGGATGTGCCCGAGGCCGATGAGGAGGACGCGCCGCGCGGACCCGTGCCGCTGTGCGTGCCGGTGCCGGGCCCACCCGATGCGCCGCCGCCGCGGCCGGCGCTGGTTGACGGTGTCGAGCCTCCGCCGCTCGCGAGCACCGCCACCGCCACCACCAGGGCGAGCGCCAGCACCAGGCTCAGCCCGGCAAGCAGACGACGGCGGCGACGGCGCGCCAGCTCTTTGCGGCGGGCCTCGCGGCGCTGACGGCGCCGCTCATCGTCCATGTTGCTCCTATGCGTTCAGGTGCTTGCTACGGGTTCAGGCGCTTCTTCAGTGCGCTCGCGGCCGAGAATTTCGCGGCGTTGCTGGCGGCGATGTTGATCGTCTGGCCGGTCGCCGGGTTGCGCCCGGTGCGCGCGGCGCGGCGGCTCACGCTGAACTTGCCGAAGCCGGCCACCGCGACCTCACCCCCGGCGGCCAGCTCGTCGGAGACGGCGTCGAACGCCGCGTCGATCGCCTCGCGGGCGTGACTGGCGGCCATACCTGTCCTTCCCGCGACCTTTTCAGCTAGCTCGTTCTTGGTCATGGCACTCCCTTCTGGGTGTCTTTGCTGAAGGCAGGCTAACCGCTCGTTAGGACGAGAGAGGCGAAAAACGGGGGCTTTCGCCCCGATAGTAGCCCTAATTTCCGGATTTGGGGCCCATCTGAGACCGGTTTCACGGGCTCTCAAGGGCACGACGAAGGCCCGTGGGGCCTGTTGTTCCGATTGTCACGAGCTATCGGTTGGGGCCTCACAGGGCGTCGCCGAGGGCTTCAGGCGCAGGGCTCGAGGCGCCGCGCCGCAGGACCCGAAGGCGCCCGCGCGGGAGGCTCGAGGCACGTCGGCCTGGAGGAGCTCGGGAACGCCGCGCCTCAGACCGGAGCCCGCGCGAGGGACGCCGCACGCGCCTCCGGTGCGGGCTCGGCCGGCGCCTGCCGGCCGGCTGCCGCGAACCCGCTCCACAGCGTCGCGATCCACGTGACGCTCGCGAGCGTCACGTGCACCCACACGAGCTCGGTCGGCAGGTGCGTCTCGTACTGATCGAGACCGACGGCGCCCTGGAGTGCCAGCAGGATGCAGAGCGTGGTGAGCGAGCGTTTGAGCAGCGGGTCGGCGCCGCGCCTGCGCGCGAGCCACCAGACCACGACGGCGAAGACGCTGAACACGAACGCGATCTCGGCGTGACGATGGATCACGAAGTCCATCGTCCCGCGCCCGTCGAAGCTCAGCCGGTTGATCTTCTGTCCGGGCGAGCCGCCCGCGTGCGGCCCGGCGGCCGTGGCGGCCGTGCCCGCGAACAGCGTCAGCGCGCCGAGGCCGACGAGCGCGCGCGTGGCCCACACGAGCGCTCGGTCCGTGGCCGGGCCCGAACGGCGATCGTCTGCCGGCGCCGGCAGACCCGGGCGCGCCGGCACCGGCAGACCCGGCATGCGCACGCCGGCCGACCGTCCGGCTCGCCACACCAGCGCGACGGCGGCCGCGATGATCAGCATCGACAGCGCAAAGTGGGCCATCACCCAGCCGTAGTCGAGCTCGCCGCGCACCGTCAGGCCGCCGAGCACCGCCTGGCCGATCACGCCCAGCGGAAGCAGCGCGCTCAACCACATCAGATCGCGGCGGTAGGGGCGGCGGCGCAGAGCGGCCAGCCAGGCCAGGCCGGCGGCGATGCAGACGGGCGCCGTCAGCACCCGGTTGGAGAACTCGATCACGGCGTGGGATCTCAGCGGCGGATACAGGTTGCCGTAGCACTTCGGCCAGGTCGGACAGCCCAGGCCGGACCCGCTCAGGCGCACGGCCGCGCCGGTGAGCACGATCACGGTGAGCGCCGCCAGCGCCACATACGCTGCATAGGCGCACTGCGGGGGCGTGACCGTGAAGCCGTTGGTGCGCTCGCGCAGGGGCTCGAGCCGTCCGCCTGCGGTCCGGGTGCTCATCGGCCCGGGGTCCGGGTGCTCATCGGCCCGGGGTCCGGCTGCTCATCGGCCTGGAGTCCGGCTGCTCACCGGCCTGGGGTCCGGGTGCTCGTCGGCCTGGGTCCGCTTGCTCATCGAGCTAAGTCTGCCAACTCGCGGCGCTCCGTTCGCGGCTACCGTGCACCGGCCCCCCGGCAGGCCTAAGCCGACGCCCACGCGCGCTCGATAATCGCTTGGATGAGTGAACGACAGGCGACCACTTGGAGCCCTGGGCCGCGCGCTCCACGCGCCGACGACGCGGTGGTCGAAGTCTGGCGCGCCGACCTCGCGGCCATGTCGGACGAGCTGGAGGAGCTGCTCTCGAGCGAGGAGCTGGAGCGGGCACGGCGGATCGTCAGGGCGGGCGCGCGCACGATCTGGGGCCGCTCGCGCGGGCTGCTGCGGGCGCTGCTGGGACGCTACCTCGAGCGCGACCCGCGCCAGCTGCGCTTCGAGCTCGGGGCGCACGGCAAGCCACGGCTGGCGCACGAGGGCTCGGCCCTCGACGGCCCCCCCGGTCCGGATCTGCGCTTCAACCTCTCGCACTCGGGCCCGCTCGTGCTGGTCGCCGTGAGCGCGGATCACGAGGTCGGAGTCGATGTCGAGCACGAGCGCGACCGCGGCGGCGACGGCGCGCACGAGCTGGCGCTGGCGGCGCGCATGTTCGGAGCGGCCGAGGCGCAGCGCTTGGGAAAGCTCGAGCGGGGCCGGCGCGCCGGCGAGCTGCTGCGCGCCTGGGCCCTGCACGAGGCCACGCTCAAGTGCCTGGGCACCGGCATCGGCGGCACACGATCGTCCCCGTCGGACTCGCTCGCCGAGCTGTGGACGGCGACGCTCGACGTCGGACCGGGGGCCGCGGCGGCGGTCGCGGCGCAGGGCGCGCACGCACGCGAGCTGCGCTGCTGGGATTGGCGCGCCCGAGCGCGCGGCCGGGCCTTCACGTGAGAACCGCGCAGCCGGGCCTTCAGTCGACCACGCAGCCGGGGCTGTGACCCTGGCCGGGGAAGGCGCGCGCCAGCGCCTGGGCGATCAGGCGGCTGCGCGCGGCGTAGCCGGGCGTGTTGTAGTGGATGCCGTCGTCGATGAACCAGCCGTCGTGCGCGACGGCGGCCCAATCGAAGACGCGCATGTTCGGGTACTTGCTGCACGCCTGCAGCAGCGCCTGGTTCCACAGCCGCATGTTGTGCTCGGAGTAGGGGCCGCTCGCGAGCAGCGACCTGACGTCGACCCACATCACCGGCTGATCGCCGATCACCGACATCATCTGCCGTACGCGCGCGAGGCGCCCAACGTTCGATCCGACGTACACGTCGGCGGTGTCGTTGGTGCCGAGCGCCAGCACCCAGCAGCCGTGGTAGCCGGACAGCTTCCAGCGCTTTGCCACTTCGTAGGCGTTGGGCTTGCCTTCGTAGCGTTCGACGATCGAGCGGGCGCCTGAGATCTCGTAGTGCTGCAGGGTCGCGCCGACGCGCGCGTACTGCGCTTCGATGCGCTGCGCGGGGTCGGGCAGGTAGTCGGATGAGATCAGGCCCTCGGAGGTCGAGTCGCCGATGTGGATCACCGCGCGACAGGAGGTGCGCTGTGAATGTTCGTCGGTGGCGGCGGCGACGCCGGCGTCGAAGGACTTCGTCACGGTCGACATCGGGACGCTCGCCGTCAGCGCTCCGGGTGCGGCGCCGGCTTCGCGGCCCGAGCCGATGCTGGCGCCGGCGAGGCCCACGCAGGTGAGCGCGAGCAGGCCGAGCGCGCCGGCGAGCACCGCCCAGCCCGCGCGCGGCAGCGCGTGCACCCGCCAGCCGTCCGAGCGCAGGCGCCGCCACAGGCGCGCGAGCGCGCCGTGGCGGATCGGCTGCTCGACAAAGCGCCAGGAGAGCGCGGCGACGCCCACGATCGCGCTCACCTGCAGGGCGTTGCGCAGCAGGTCGACGCCGTGGCTCGAGGCTGGGGTGGTGAGCACGATGATCGGCACGCTCCACAGGTAGATGCCGTAGGAGCGCACGCCGATCCAGCGCAGCGGCGCAACGCCGAGCACGGCGCCGAGGCGCGCCGCGGGGTGCACGAGCGCCGTGAGCAAGAGCACCGTGGCGAGCGCCAGCAGCACGAAGCCGCCGCGGTACAGGAACGTCGAGTACTCGCTGGTCCGCACGATCATCACGCAGATCGCCAGCAGCCCGATCGCGCCCAGGCCGTCGAGCGTCCGCCGCGCGCCCCGGCTGATTTCGGCGCGCAGGCGCGCGCTCGGCCAGACCATCGCGAGCGCGGCGCCGGCGAGGATCTCGAAGGCGCGCGTGTCGGTGCCGAAGTAGACGCGCGAGGGATCGAAGCTGGGCCTGTAGAGCAGCCCCATCTCGACGGCCGAGGCGGCCGCGAGGATCAGCGTGGCGAGCGCCAGTCGCGGGCGCAGGCCGGCGGCGGTGGGTCGCTCGCGGATCAGGCGCACGCCGAGCGGCAGCAGCAGCGGCCAGAGGATGTAGAACTGCTCCTCGACGCCGAGCGACCACAGGTGGTTCAGCGGCGAGGCCGGCCCGAAGCGGGCGAAGTAGGAGACGTGCTGCAGGATCAGCTGCCAGTTGCTCACGTACAGGGCGGCGGCGCCGACGGCCTGCCTGAACTGCGGGGGCTGCGCGGGTCCGATCACGGTGACCCACGTGACGACCACGGCGAGCATCAGGAACAGCGCCGGCAGGAGCCGGCGCGCACGTCCGAGCCAGAAGGCCGCGATCCGCTCGCCGCCGCGATCGATCTGGGCGAGCAGCATGTCGGTGATCAGATAGCCGCTCAGCGTGAAGAAGATGCCGACGCCGAGCAGCCCGCCCTGGGCCCATCCAAATTCCAAGTGGTAGGCGATCACGGCCAGTACGGCAAGCGCTCGCAGGCCGTCCAGGCCGGGCATGTAGCGCTGGCTGGGCCTGAGCGGTTCAGGCATCGCGGCCCCCGATGGTAGTCAAGCCGGGCTGTTGGGTCAGCAGCGGCAGGCGCCGGTGCAAGGCCCCGGCGGGTGCCCGCCGGGGCCCGCGGCGCTGCGGGGCCCAGGCCGCCGGCGCCAGGCGCAGACACCTCGCAGCAGGCGTGCTGCCATGGCCAGGCGCTCAGAGCAACGGCCAGGCGCTCAGAGCGAGCGCTGATAGGAGGCGAACGCGCGCGCCGCCAGGAACGCGCACACGAGCGCGAGCAGCGCCAGCAGTCCGATCCGGGTTGCGACGAGCCCCCAATCGATCTTCTGCATCGCGGCCGAGCGAGCGCCTTCGACCGCCCAGTTGACGGGGTTGAACTTGGCGGCGGTGCGCATCCAGGCGGGCAGCAGGTTGCGCTGCATCAGCGCGGCCGACAGGAACGTGAGCGGCAGCTGCACGAGCGTGACCGCGCCGATCACGGTCTCGCGCTCGCGGGCGAGCAGGCCGACGCTGTTGGACAGCGAGGCGAACACGGCCGCGAGCAGCGCTGCGACGAGGCACAGCAGCAGGATGCCGCCGACGCCCCCCTTGAAGTCGGCGCCGAGCGCGAGCGCCAAGACGACGATCACGAGCGTCTGCACGACCACCGCGAACGCCGCGTAGGCGACGGTGCCGAGGTTGAGCGCGCCGCGCCACACGGGCGAGGCGAGCATGCGGTCCATGACGCCGCCGTGGATGTCTTCGACGAAGCCCATACCGGTCCAGCCGGCCGAGAAGACTGCGAGCATCACCACGACTCCTGGGGTCAGGAAGTCGATGTAGGAGCCGTGAAAGCCGGGGATCTGGCTGACCGACTTGAACAGGGCGCCGAACAGGAGCAGCCAGATGATCGGCTGGAACAGCGTCATCCCCAGGTATGCGGGCTGCCGGCGCAGGACGCGCAGGCCGCGCAGGTACACCTGCCGGCTCTGCCGCAGCGCGGTCATGCCGTCACCTCCTCGAGCTCGGCCGCGCGGCGTTCGGAGGCGGCGCCGACGTCGAAGGCGCGCCCGGCGTAGCGCAGGTAGACGTCGTCGAGCGACGGGCGCGCAAGCGTGACCGCCGCCGCCGTGACCCCCTGCGCCTCGAGCGCGGCGAGCACCGCCGGGATCGCGGCGCCACCGTCGCGCGCGCGAGCGCGCAGGGTGCGCCCTTCGAGCTCGACCTCGTCCACCCCGGCCACGCGTGCGATCGCGGCGCGCGCGCGAGCGTCGTCGGCGCGCGCGAGCTCGACCTGGAGGGTGTCGCCCGCGAGCTCGCTCTTCAGCTGCGCCGGCGTGCCCTCGGCGACGACACGGCCGCAATCGATGATCGCCAGGCGCGAGGCGAGCCTGTCGGCCTCCTCCATGTAGTGGGTGGTGAGCAGGATCGTCATGTGCTCCTCGGCGGCGAGCCGCTCGATCTCGAGCCACAGCTCGATCCGCGCCTCGGGATCGAGTCCGGTCGTGGGCTCGTCGAGGAACAGCACCCGCGGGCGGTGCAGCAGGCCCATGGCGATGTCCAGGCGGCGCTGCATGCCGCCCGAGCAGGTCTTCGCCGGGCGCTCGGCGACGTCATCGAGCCCGAAGCGCTCGAGCGCTCGCGACACCCGCTCGGCGAGCTCGCGTCCGCGCAGGCCGTAGAACTCGCCCTGCAGCACGAGGTTCTCGCGCGTGCTGGCCTGCGGGTCGGCGCCGTGCTTCTGACCGACGACGCCGATCGCCCGGCGCACGCGCGGCGGATCGGACAGCACATCGATGCCGGCGACGCGTGCCTGCCCGCTGTCGGGCCGGGAGAGCGTGCAGAGCACGCGCACGGTGGTCGACTTCCCCGCCCCGTTGGGACCGAGCAGGCTGAAGATCGTGCCGGCGCCGATCGCGAGGCTCACCCCGTCGAGCGCCGTGGTGGCGGGCGGGTAGGTCTTCCTGAGCTCTGATGCCTCGATCGCGAGGTCCATCGGGTCTCCCTTCATCGCCTACAATATCTTGAGGGTCAGATCTTTTTATCATCGAATAATTTCAATGTCAAGACAAAAGCGAGAGGTCTACGAGCAGCTGATCGATGAGGTGCGCCGTTCGCAGAACGCGACGGCGCGCTTCGACCACGCGGTCGCCGAGGCACTGGGGATCAACCGGACCGACATGCAGTGCGTGGATGTGCTGCATCGCGGCGGCCCGCTCAGCGCGGGCGAGCTGGCCCGGCAGACCGGCCTGTCGACCGGCGCGATGACGGCCGCGCTCGACCGGCTCGAACGCGCCGGATACGCGCGGCGCGTGCGCGACAGCGGCGACCGCCGGCGCGTGCTGGTCGAGCTGACGCCGGCGGTGGCGCGGATGGAGGCGTTCTACAGCGAGCACGCCGCCCAGGCCGAGCGCCTGTACCAGCGCTATACGCTCGACGAGCTCGAGCTGCTGCTGGGGTTCGTGCGCGAGGGTCGCGAGTTCAACGAGCGCAAGGCGGCCGAGCTGGAGCGCGCGACTCGGGCGGGGCAGGACCAGGGACAAGCCGAACCGCACATGCTCCTGCCCGACGAGAAGCCATAGGCGAGGCCGCGCCGGCGGGGCGGCCTCGAGCACGCGAGCGGCGCCAGCTCGTCAAGGCTCACGCGGGCTCGTACACGAACGGCAATTCGCCGGCGAGCTCGCGCAGGCGCGGAGCAGCCCGGTCGCGGTCGGAGACGATCAGCTGCTCGGCCGGCAGCGGCCATGCGATCGCGATGTCGGGGTCGTCCCAGGCGATGCCGCGCTCGACGGCGGGGTCGTAGTAGGCGGTCTGCTTGTAGAGCACGTCGGCGCGGTCGCTGAGCACGCAGAAGCCGTGGGCGAACCCGATCGGGACGTAGAAGCTGTGCAGGGTCTCGCCGTCGAGCTCGACGGCCTCCCACTGGCCGTAGGTGGGCGAGCCGCGGCGCAGGTCCACGGCGACGTCGAGGATGCGCCCGCGCGCGCAGCGCACGAGCTTCGCGACGCCGGCGCCGATGTGAAAGTGCATGCCGCGCAGGACGCCGCGCGCGGAGTGCGAGTGGTTGTCCTGGATGAAGTCCTGCTCCTCGGGGATGCCGGCCTGCTCGTGCCAGGAGCGGCGATAGGTCTCCACGAAGAAGCCGCGCTCATCGGCGTGGACGTCGGGCTCGATCACGGCGAGGCCGTCGAGGCGGCAGGGCAGGACGCGCATGGGCGCTTGAGCCTAGCCGTTGGGATCGAGCTCGCCACGCCGCCACGGCATCCACGCGTCGCGCGATCGCAGCGTGCGCGGCACGGGGCTCGTACGATCGTCGCTATAGGCGCTCATCTCGTAGATGAGCGGAGCGCTTGATTGGTAGACTAGGCTCAGAGTGAGCACTACGATCAGAGTGAGCGAGCCGACCAGGGATCGCTTCGCCAGGCTGGCACGGGCAACCGGGCGGCCGATGAGTCAGCTGGTCGACGAGGCCGTTGACGCCCTCGAGCGACGCGTGTTCTTCGAGCAGCTCGCGAGCGGCTATGACGCGTTGCGCGCCGACGCGGCCAGGTGGAGTGAGGTCGAGGCCGAGCGCGCCTTCGAAGCTGCCGCGCTGCGCGATCACTCGAGATGAGCGCGCACCGAGGCGAGGTGTGGTTGGTCGACTTCGGCGACCCGATCGGGCGCGAGCAGTCGGGCAGGCGGCCGGCAGTCGTGGTGTCGGCCGATCCGCTGAATGACAGTCGCGCGGGCGTCGTGATCGTGGTCCCGCTGACCACGGCCCACCGCGGTCTACCGTCGCACATCGAGATCGACCAGCCGGGCTCGGGCCTCGACGAGGTGAGCTACGCCGAGTGCGAGGACGTCAAGTCGATCTCCGACGAGCGCCTGACGGCGCAGCTTGGAGCAATCGACGAGGAGGCGCTGTTTCAGATCGCGCGTGCGCTGCGTTTTCTGCTCGACCTGTGAGCGGATCGGCCCACGCGCTAGGCGAGACGATTCAGCCACTGTGAGAAGGCGTCGAACGCGCGCCGGTCGAACAGCCAGAAGCGCGCCTCCGCGACGTCCGGGAATGCATCGAGCGCGCAGCGCGTGGTCGTGAGCGCGACGCGAGCGGCATCGGCGAGCGGGTAGCCGAATGCGCCGGTCGAGATCGCCGGAAAGGCGACGCGGGCGCAGCCATGCTCTGTGGCGAGCTCGAGCGCGCGGATGTAGCACGAGGCGAGCAGCTCTTCTTCGTCGTCGCCACCGCCGCGCCAGACCGGTCCGACGGCGTGGATCACATGGCTCGCGGCGAGGCGTCCGGCTCCAGTGATCTTGGCGTCGCCGGTTTCACAGCCGCCCTGAGCGCGGCACTCCTCCAGCAGGCTCGGGCCGGCGGCGCGGTGGATCGCGCCGTCGACGCCGCCGCCGCCGAGCAGGCTCGAGTTGGCGGCGTTGACGATCGCGTCGGCCTCGGCGTCGGTCGTGATGTCGCCGACGTGCAGCGTGATCAGGGCGGGCATTGGTTGAGGTTAGGCGCTCCGGGACAGCGTCGAGATCGAGGGGCCGGGGCGTCTACTGTTGAGTGCATGACCCGCGGCGTGCGCATGCTCGGCGCTCTCGCGCTCGCGCTGATCTCCGCGGGCGCCGGCACCGCGCAGGCAGCGTCTGCGCCGATCCCCCCCGGCGCGCGCGTGCTGCACATCAGCGTGAGCGCCAGCATCAAGGCAAACCAGCCGAAACAGCGGCCGCTGACGGTGACGTCCGCCAAGAAGATCGAGAAGATCGCCGCATCGATCGACGCGCTCCCCGCCGAGCGGCCTGGACTGCGCGCGTGTCCGGTTGACTTCGGCATCAGGGTGCGCCTGGCCTTCTACCGTCGCCGCGGCGCGGCGCCGCTGGCGGTCGCCGAGGATGATCCGGGCGGCTGCGGCCCGGTGAGGCTGACGATCGAAGGCAGGGCGCAGCCGCCGCTGGAAGGCGGGGCGCAGCTGCTCGGGAGGGTCGACCGTGTGCTTGGGGTCAAGCTCGACGCCGTGCCGCCGCGACGCTGAGGCCACGGGACTCGTTCGCGCGTCCACCGGCAAGACCAGAACTGGCTCGAAGTCGCGTTCAGGCGGCGATCGTGCCGGCAGCGTGGTGAGGCGCGGGTAGCGAACGGCCCTGCAAGCGCAGGTCGTCTCGATACGCGGCCAGCGCCTCTTGGATGCGTCCTGCTACCTCGGGTTGCGTAGCTCCGAGCGCCACGACACCGGGCAGGTCAGGTAGGTACGCGCCCCATCCGCCATCGTGCGCCTGCTCGTAGATCACGACGTAGTCGCTCATCGAAGTTGCTCCAAGCCGCTTGCTCGTCGAATGCTAGCGAGCGTGCCAACCGGCACGGTGTCGCTGTCCTTTCCCGCCACCACGATGCGCTCACCCTCACGGCCTGGATGGAACCAGATCTCGTGAGAGCCACGTCGGCGGCGCACGCGCCAGCCCGCATCGGCGAGCGCCCTCCTCACGTCCCTGTACTTCTTTGGCACGGCGCCGACGTTAGGCCCCGATTGGGATGGGACTATTCGCGCGTCCGAGGCCAACACCGCACACGGACTACAGCGGCGAGTCTGCGGCGAGCTCGACACGGCGCCGAGCTCCGCTAGGCTCGGCGCGCTATGGCGATCGCGGTGGTCACGGGCTCGGGCGGGCTGATCGGCTCTGAGTCGGTTCGTTATTTCGCCGCGCAGGGGCTCGAGGTGATCGGCCTCGAGAACGACATGCGGGCGCGCTTCTTCGGGGCCGAGGCATCAACGACGCCGACGTCCGAACGGCTGGTGCAGGAGGTCGAGGGGTTTCGCTCCGAGCAGCTGGACATCCGCGACGCCGAGGGGGTGAAAGCGATGTTCGCGCGCAACGCACGCGAGATCGAGCTGGTGGTGCACACCGCGGCACAGCCCTCGCACGACTGGGCCGCGACCGATCCGCAGACGGATTTCGCGGTCAACGCCAACGGCACGCTCAACCTTCTGGAGGCGACACGTCAGCACGCCCCGGATGCCACCTTCGTGTTCACCTCGACGAACAAGGTGTACGGCGACCGGCCCAACTCGCTGCCGCTGCAGGAGCTGGAGACACGCCTTGAGCTGCCGGAAGATCACCACTGGTATCAGGGGATCGACACCGACATGTCGATCGACCTGAGCACGCATTCGCTGTTCGGCGTGTCCAAGGCAGCGGCCGATTTGCTCGTGCAGGAGTACGGGCGCTACTTCGGCATGCCGACGGTGTGCTTCCGGGCGGGCTGCCTGACCGGTCCCCAGCACGCCGGGGCACAGCTTCACGGGTTTCTGGCGTACCTGATGAGGTGCACGGTCACCGGACAGCCGTACACGATCTTCGGGTACGGCGGCAAGCAGGTGCGCGACAACATCCACGCGCGCGATGTGGTGCAGGCGTTTGCGGCCTTTCACGCCAACCCACGCGCGGCGGCGGTGTACAACCTCGGCGGCGGGCGGGAGTGCAACGTGTCGGTGCTGGAGGCGATCGAGCTGTGCCAGCGGATCGCCGAACGGCACCTGAACTACAGCTTCGGCGACGAGCCACGCCTAGGCGATCACCGCTGGTGGATCAGCGACCTGCGGGCGTTCGAAGCCGACTACGCGGGGTGGGGGCTGACGTTTGGAATCGAGGAGATGCTGCGCGACATCTACGAGCGCAACGCCGAGCAGTGGCTGGCGGCGGTGTGAGCGGGCAGCGGGCCCGGGATCGGGACTCTGGTCTGTCGTGGCCGAGGATCTGTAGCCGATTTGCCCAAGGGATCGTGCTGTAGGGGAGGTGTCGTACGACCGTGGATGATCCGATCGCGATGGATCGTTCTCCGTGCGCAGAGGTTACGAACCCTCGAGATCAGATCGCCGCGCCCTCTCGAGCGCGGCGCCCGCTCACGCTGCCACCCGCTCGTGGTCTAGCCCCAGCTCCGCGCGCATCCATGTAAGCTCCGGCGCAGGGGCGCGGTCGCGACGCTCGAGGGCGCTGTGATGTTCGAGGCTGCGCAGCTGACGCTCGAGCTCCTCACGGTGCTCATCCCGAGCCCTCGCTTCACGCGGGCTGAGACCGCGGAGCTTCTCGTTGGGATCGTCGATCCAGCGACGGTAGGTCAAGTTTCGAAGGCGCGTGTCGATCACGCTGGACGTGTCGTCCCGTCCCGAGGATGAGGTGTGACTGCCAGATGCTCGACCCTCCCGCGGGGGCGCTTGCGCCGCGCGTGCGACGTCATGCGCAGCACTGGCCTCCTGGACCGTCCGCACGTTTCGTGCGGGAGGGTCGACGAGACGCCCGAGGGTACGCTCGATCAGCGCGACGGCGCCGTCGAGGCGGCGTTCGGACAGCCCGAAGAACTCCAGACGGTCCTCCCGCAGCGTGAACGTGCCCAGCGAGGTGAGGTCGTTCGGCTCGAGCTCGCCGCTCTCGTCCAGCGCCGCGGGACCGCTCTCCAAACAGATCGCTCCCACGGGCAACGGCGGTCGACGGGCGAGCAGCGCACGGCGCGAGGTCAGCCAGTCGAACGTCACGCCCTCACCGTCCTCGGTGGGACCGTCGAACGCGAGCTCGGGCGCGGCGCGCAACACGATCAACGCGGCGCCGGGCACACGCACATTCCAGGTCGCCTCTGCCACCACCGCGGGATCGCCCTCGAGCGTGTACGGGACGCGCTCGGCGCGCCGGCTGGGAGGGACGAAGCACACCAGCTCGCGCGCGCCCACGCGCAGGGCGCCCTGCAACCCGGCGGGACCGGCACCGAGACGATGAGCATCGGCGATACGCCGCAGCTCAGCCACCAGCTCAACCTCCTCGGCCGGCTCGTAGAACGCGGCGGCGCCCCACAGCGACGGCGTCGGGCCACCCTCCATCACCCGGCAGAGCAGGACGTGCCAGAGGGCGGCCTCACGCGAGACGTTGGGGCTCGCGACGCGCGCGCTTGCGCCATCGATCGCGCTCTCGAGCTCGATCCACGCGCCCGCCTGGACGTCTGTGACGCGGTAGACCCCGAGTCGGCTGGCGGCGATGCGTTCGGCCATCTCGCGCTCGCCTGCCGGCAGCTCAGGCAGCCGTGAGTACAGTCGCGCCGGCGTGTCACCGGCGGCGGCGTCGCGATCGATCAGCAGCCAGCAGAGCGCCAGCGACAGATCCTCGTCGTTGGCCGGACGCTCTTTGCCGCCCACGCCGCGCGCATCCATGTGCTCCTTGAGCGCAGCGCCGATCTCATCGCCGAACCGCTCGAGCGCCCAGCTCTGCAGCCGAGACCAGACCCGCTCGGCCTCCAGCGCATCGAGCGCGACATCGCCCCGCCGGCGAAGACAGCAGCGCTTGTACTTGAGCCCGCTCCCGCACGGGCACGGCGCGTTGCGTCCGATTTCGCTCATGACATGCCTCCGGGTTCGACGACTGTTCGGGCGGCCCGGAAAAGGGCTCAGGGGTCCGGGTACCGGAGGCTACGAGCGCGAGCGGACGGAGCTGGCGGGCCGTCTCACCCCGAGCGGGTGTTCAGGGCAATGGCCGGTCAGGCGGCGCGGCCGGCGGATCGATCCACGTATTCGCGCAGCGCGGTCCGCGCGATGTCGCTGACGGAGCGGTGCTCCTGGCGGGCGCGCGCGCGCAACGCTTCGGCCAGGTCCGGATCGACGCGCACCTGAACGCGTGGTGACTCGCCCTCGCCTCCAAGGGCGGGGCGACCCATGCGCACGCGCTCGGCCTTCGTCAGGTCGTAGCCGCGCTCCGCCTCGTCTGCGAGCGCGTCGAGGACCTTCTTGGTGAGCTTGGTTCCGCGTCGCGTTTTCAGCGTCGCCACCGCTTGGCCTCCCGATATTGGACGCTGTACCTGTCGCGCAGCTCCATCGCGTGGATCACGATCAGCTCACCCGTCGGTCCTTCCACGGCCATCACCTCGAGCTCGTTGCCGTCGGCGTCGTCGCCAAGCACGACAAGCCTGTCGTCGGCCGCTTCCGACGCTTGTGGTGCCGGCTCCTCGAAGGCGAGGCCGCAGTGCGAGATGACATGTCGGATTCGCTCCTTCGATATACGGTGCTTGGTGGCCGAGCGTGCAAACCGGACCTGCCTATCGGACAGGTTAGCACTTCTGTCAGACATAAGTCGAGCGGACTCTGCGTGCCCGGCGAAGTACGTGTGGAGACACGATCACGATGATGTCGATCGCTTGGGATGGTTCTCAGCGCGTACTCCCTCGATATGCCGACGCGGTTGAGCGCAGTCGCTTTGCGGGGACGGAGCAGGGAAGTCGCGGCGATTGAGGTGACCAGGACGCCGTCGGGGGTGTGTAGGGCGAGCTTTCGGCGACGACGACGAGCAGAGCGCCGAACGCAGCGGGTACGTCGGGAGAGAGCTTCTCCGGCGGAACGAGCGGGTTGGCGGGCGGCCTGATCGACGCGATATCTCCCAGAGCGCTGGCCGCCGCTCAGGCAATCGCCTCTGCGATCGCGTCGGTCTCCAGGTTCAGCGAACCCCGCGTCACGAGTCCGCTTCCGGAGTTGACGAGTCCGCCTCGCGTCCGGTCGGGTCCGAAGGTCCGCCAGCAGGGCGGCTGCCGGCGCCGCCCAAAAGCCCGAGCGGCTTCAGCGCAAGCGAGCCGAGCCGCCCGCGACCGGCGACGCGCATCAGGCCGCGCTGTTGCTCGGGGCTGAGCAGACCACCCTGATCGATCAACGGCAGCCCCGTGCTGACGCGCTCGTCCAGCGAGTGATAGGCGTCCTGGTACTCCTGGGCGATGCGTTTGTGCCGAGCGACATCTTCGTCGAGCTCGACGATGTAGCGCTCGCGGTCGAGCTCCTGCCAGACCCGCGGCGCGGCCTCGGGACGAGGACCGCTCAAGGCCTGCTCGTAGACCGCAACGAGCCGGTCTGCGATCTCGCCCCACGTGGGCACCGGAAGCGCGCACAATGTCTCGAGATGCGTGTCGCGCGCTGGCCCCGGACCAAGCAGTGGCAGGACGGCGGCTGCGCTGGCGTGCGGATCCCACGGGACGAGCGTGGCCGCCGGGCCGGCCAGCTCAGACAGCGAGGCCTGCGCAGCGAACAGGCACGGCAGGTTCGCGCAGGCGGCCTCGAGCGGGATCAGCCCAAAGCCCTCGTAAAGAGTCGGGTAGACGAGAGCCCGGGCATGGGCGTACAGCCAGTTCTTCGCCGGCTCCTCGACCGAGCCCAGCTCGACGATCAGGTCCGCGAGCTCGGGATCCCGCGCGAGCAGCCGCTGCTCATCCTCCCGAGACGAGCCATGCGGGACGTGTGCGCCGGCCAGCACCAGCCGTCCCGGCCACCCCAGCTCGCGCAGGGCCCGCAGCAGCTCGATCGCGAACGGACGGTTCTTGTGGGCGTAGTCGGCACCCAAACAGAGCAGAAATGGCGTAGAGGCCTCGAGGCCCTCGGGAGGGCTCTGCGGCAGATCGGTGGGCACGCTCGCCTCGGTGCCCACCCCAACGACGTGCGCCCGCGCCTGCGGCAAGAGGTCCTCGGCTAGCGCGTCGCGACGAGCATGCTCGGAGAAGAAGATCGTCTGGTCGGCCGCGCCCAACGCCAAGCGAGTGGTGCGCCGGTACATGCGCCAGGCGTCTATGTCGGGGTGGTAGGCGCGGTTGTGGTAAGCGATCAGGTCTTGCTGGCCGATGACGATGCGCTCGCCGACAAGCCTCAAGAGCGCGAGGTCGGCCGGCGTGAACACCTGCTGGGGACGGTGGACCACGTCCGTGCGGGGCGGGTTGCGTGTGGCCTGTTCGTAGGGGAGCAGCTCGACGCCGGGAACGCTCTCAAGCGCATTCGAAGCACGCTCGGAGAGGTCGTGCGGCACGAGCACTCTCACCTTCGCCTCGCCTGCAAGCGCCAGGGCCTGGATCAGCCCGATGATGTAGGTCTGCGTCCCACCCGTGCTTGCCGTGAGTGCGCGTGCGTCGATCGTCACCGAGAGCCCGCGGACCGCCGCGCGCGCGCAACTCACGGCCTGGCGCAGCGGGCCCTGCTCATCGCGACTCACGGTCTCCTCGATCCGAGCGATACCCTGGCGAGCCGATACCGCCTCTCGGTCCGGCGGTAAACCATTGAGATCGCCCGCGACCAGCACGTCATCAGCGAGGACGTGCACCATCCCGAGGGCTGACACGCGCAGGGCCAAGTCCGCCAAAGCGTCGTCCGGCGTGCGCGACTCGTCCAAAGGACCCGCCAGCTCGAGCGCGGAGCGGCGTATGTACACACAGCCTGGGCCCATCGTCGCGATCTTCGGGCGAAGGCGGGGAGATCGCGTGGCGACTCGCTGCGCGAGCTCGTCAAACGAGGGCCCGCTGGCATGACCGCCAAGCTCGAGGTCCACTCCACCCGACCCGAGGCACAGCGGAGTGGCGCTGGCGACGGTGGAGTCGCTTAGCGCAGCTGCGCGCAGCCGCTCCAGCCAGCCCGGGCTGACGCTGATGCCCGGGATGAGCAGGACCAGATCGGCGGGAAAGCTGGAGCGGATCGCGGCGTTGATCGCGTGGGTCGGCAGATCAGAGTCCGATGTCATTCCGATCCACGTCTCGAGCCTGGGAGGAAGTCCGTCCGACATCTGCCCGAGCAGCACTTGCGTGCCCACAACGATGACCGGGATCGACGCGTCGGTGTGCTCTTGGACGGCGCGCAGGCTCACGAGCGGCCGAGCGTCGGCTCCCAACGCGGGAATGGACACGAGCACCGAGCCGCGCTCGAGCGCGAACTCGTCTCGGTGATCGATTAGTCGCACGTCATCCTCGTCGGGCAGCCTAGAGCAGTCCCATGGGCGGTTGAACGTAGGCGATAATGGCGGCACGATGCCAGCAGACGACCAGGTCGAGGCAGTCGAGCGTGCGGCCGCGCGGCTCGAACGTGGACCGAACGCTTCGTCCGGGCCGCACGGGCGGGGCCTGCGGGGCGCAGTGCGCAGGGGCGTGCTGCGTGCGATGGGGCCCTTCACCCATTACCAGCGCGAGCTCGATGTCGAGATCGTTGTGGCCCTCCGACGGCAGCAGGCAGAGCTCGACCGGTTGCGAGCGGAGCTTGACCATTTGCGCGAACGCCATACGGAGCAGATCGAGCGGCTCGAGGATCTGACGCGCGAGCTCATTCGCACGGCCGAATCGCTGAGGCGAGCGAGCGTCGCCGCCCGGACAGCGGAAGATCCGCCGCCGAATTCCGCCCAGCTCTCGGGTGCGGAGGGCGAGCGGCAACTTCGACCGCCCGGCGCGAGGGTCTAGGCTAGAAGCCGTCTCGGCGACGGAACAGGTTGTGGAACGATGTCGCGAATGCAGGTAATCACGCTCGCGACCTCGACGACCCTGTCGCAGGCGCACGCCCTCGCGGCCTCGCTCAGGCGTCACGAGCCTGACTGGCCGGTGGACATTCTCCTGATCGGAAACGCGACGACCGAAGGCCCCGGCGAGACTTCGCCACGACCGCGATCAGTGGCCGATGAGCTGAACATCGATCTCGAGACCCTCATCGCCTGGCATGACATGGACGACCTGCTGACGCTGCTCGTGCCAAGCGTGATGCAGAGCTACGCCCACCGGATCGACACGCCTGTGCTGCACCTGCCTTCGAGCGCGTGGGTGCTCGGCGATCTCGAGCCAGTAACGGCTGCTCTCGCCGAAAGGAGCGTCGTGTTGGCCTCCCGATTCGTGGGCGACATACCCGACGACGGTCTGCAGCCGAGCCGCGAGCAGTCGGAGCGGGCTGGACGGATTTGCGGCACTTTCGCGGCCGTCGACTGTTCCCCGCGCGCGGGCGAGTTCTTGGGATGGTGGAGGAGGCATGTCGAGGCCGCGTTCGGATCGCTCGATGGAAGCACGAGCGGCGCGCGACCCGAGGACCGGCCCTGGCTGGCACGCACGTTGGAACTAGCCCCGGCCCGCTTTGGCGCGGCGGTGCTCGACGATGCAACCTTCAACCTGAGCTACTGGAACCTGCACGAGCACATCCTTGAATCGACATTCGAGGGCGTTTGCGTAGATAGCCGGGATCAACTGCGTCTGCTGAATCTGCCGGGATTCCGCCCGGACCGCCCCCACGAGCTCAACCGGGCTGCAAGCCGAGTGCGCCTCAGCCGCTCGCCCGTCCTACGCGATTTGTGCGAGCAGTATGCGCTCGAGCTGCGCAACGCCGGTTGGTCTCTGTCCAAGCGCTGCTACGAGATCGGCGTCCACATGGCCGACGGGCTCGTGTATGACGAGGCGTTAGACGCGCTGCGCGTGCGAGCCGAAGCTCTTGGCGAGCGCTTCGATGACCTGTTCAGCGCCACGAGCAAGGACGCGCGCGCGTTCACGGACTGGCTCAAGGGACCAGCTCCAGCAGGGGCCCGCTATGGCATCAATCGCTACGTGTTCTACCGCGTGGTGCGCGAGCGCCCGGACGTTATGCGCGCCTATCCCGAACTCGACGGATCGGACGGCGCTGAGTACGTCGCCTGGTGCTGGGCGTTTGGACGCGAGGAGATGGCGATACCAGACCGGTTTATGCCGCCGCTTGCCGGCAAGGAGAAGGCAGCAACGACTGTGCCGGCAACGGGCGAGCGTCAGCCGGCCGGCAGCGAGCCCGCCGTCTCGGGCCCTCGCGCTCGAGAGATGGTCGAAACTCCGCCGATGCCCGGACCACACAACACAGAGAACGGCTCCACGCCAGTCGTACGGGTAACCGGATACCTGGGTCACACACTTGGGCTGGGCGCCGCAGCTCGCGGCTATGCGCAGGCGCTTCGCGCAACAGGTGTGCCGGTGAGCACCGTAAGCGTCCCGCTGCACCATGTGAAGTTGCCGCTCGAGTTGCAAGCGGGATACGGACACCACAGCTTCGAGGACGGTCTCCACCAACATGTCGGTGACGACATGAGCGTCCGAAACGGCTTCGAGATTGTGGCCGTGAACGCCGACGAGCTCCCCGACTTCGTCGAGCGTCTGGGCGAGGACTATTTTCACGGTCCCCGCATCGGTATCTGGGGCTGGGAGACCGACAGCATTCCTCGGCGCTGGCAGAGCGCATTCGCGCTCGTACAGGAGATTTGGGTTTACTCCCGGTTCATGGCGGAGAATATTGGGGCAGCCGCGCCGGTACCCGTGGTCGCGCTGCCGCCGCCTGTGGAGCCGCCCGTCAGCCCGGCCGTCCCGACCCGCCTCGATGTAGCGGATGACGGTTTCTTGTTCCTGTTCGTGTTCGACTACATGAGCACGATTCAACGGAAGAATCCGGTCGGATTGATCGAGGCGTTCAAGCGGGCCTTCTCGCCCGGTGAGGGCCCCCGTCTTCTGCTGAAGACGATCAACGCCCCGTTGCGACCGCTCGCCGAGGAGGAGGTGCTGTGGGCGGCTCGTGGTCGCGCCGACATCCATGTGATAGATCGCTCCCTCACTGAAGACGAGCTCAACGGGCTAGTGGCGATGTGCGATTGCTACGTATCCCTGCACCGCTCCGAGGGCTTCGGGCTGACGATGGCCGAGGCGATGGCGATCGGCAAGCCCGTGATCGGCACCGGCTACTCGGGCAACCTTGACTTCATGACCGCGCAGAACAGTTACCTAGTGGAGTACGAGCTGGGACGCGTTGGTCCCGACTGCGAGATCTACCCTCCCGACGGACGGTGGGCTGATCCCAGCATCGAGCATGCAGCCGAATTGATGCGTCGTGTCATCGAGCGGCCCGACGAGGCCGCCGCTTTGGGCGTGCGTGCAAGCGCGGACATCGCTCGCGCCCTCTCCACGAAGGTCACGGGAGCAGCCATGCGTGAGCGACTTGAAAAGCTCGATGCACTCGCCGCGAGACCTACTCGCTCCCACGCACTGAACTCTCTCGACCGGGCCCCTAGATAGGCTCCGCGGCCGTGGCGAACACACTCTCGGCTCAACCGCCTAACGCGACCGAACTACGCTCGGACGCCCTGGCGTAATCGCGACGATGGTCCGAGCGGTTTCGGAGCCGGGACAGCAGGGCAGAAACGGCACAGTCCACGCTGGCGCGTCTGTGCCTCGCGTAGTCTCTTTGAGCCGCGCCATCACGCGCATTCCGAGCTGGATTCGCGCACTGGCCTTCTACATCGTTCTCGCCATCCTTTCGATCGGGTGGCACGCTGTCACGCATCCGCAAACGGTGTGCGCATGCGTCGGTACCGCTGATCCCGCCGCGTACATGTGGGCGTTGAGCTGGTGGCCACACGCAATTCTCAGTGGTTTGAATCCATTCGTAACCCATTACCAATGGTCCCCAACCGGCACGAATTTGGCGCAAGCGGCGATGATCCCCACAGCCGCAATCATCGCTACTCCGATCACAGCGCTATTCGGACCGCTTTTCTCGTATAACGCGTTGGCAATTCTGAGTCCGGCCCTGGCCGCGTTTACCGCCTATCTCCTGTGCCGCCGCCTGATTCGAAAGGAGCTGGCTGCTGTCGTGGGAGGCCTACTCTACGGCTTTAGCTCATATGAGTTCGCACAGCTTCTTGGGCACCTTAATCTTGTGATGACGTTCCTGCTCCCCGTGATGGTGCATATGTCACTAATGCGCGTCGATCGGGAGGTATCACGGGTGAAATATGTGCTTGGTATGGCTGTGCTGATTTTTCTTCAGATCGGTCTGTCAACTGAACTTCTCGCCGAGAGCGTCGCCATAGGGCTTGTCGTTCTTGTTGCCGCGCGGCTGATAGCAGTCCCGCCGCAACGCGAACGAGTCTTCGGTTTGATTTTGGAGACAATCCTCGCGGGGCTGCTGGCAGCCGTCGTCAGCGCGCCCTTCCTGTATTACGCGCTCTTCAGCGGAGGTCTCCCACAAAGCAACCCAGCCCTCTCCGACGCTTACCCACTCGATTTCGCAAATCTCATATTTCCTAGTTTCACAACATGGTTGGGACATCATGACTTTCAATCCCTGTGGGCGACTTATGACAAAGGAGACGTGTCTGAGGCCAACGGCTACTTCAGCCTCCCGATCTTGATCGCGTTCGGCGCGTGGCTTTTGACGTCTGGCTGGCGGTCCGTGCTCGGCAAGCTGTTGGCTGTCGGAACGCTCGTGAGCATCATCCTGGCAATGGGCTCACATCTGCACGTGGCCGGCAATCAAACGATCACCCTGCCATATAGCTGGGTAAAAACGTTGCCAATTTTTGACAATATCATCCCGGCGCGAATCGTCGTTTTCTCCGGGCTAGCGATCGCAATCGGAGTTGCGGCGTGGCTGGCCGCCCGAGGGACTCACATGTTAGCGCGATGGTCGCTCGTTCTGCTGGGTATACTATTGTTAGTGCCCAACCTTACTTCTTCACTTTATGGAGTTCCGCCTTTCAATCCCCGTTTTTTTTCGACAAGCTTGTACCGTCACTATTTGAGCCGCAACGAGACAGTGCTTATGCTGCCCTTCGGACATAACGATAACTCAACGCTCTGGCAGGCCGAGACTGGCTTCTATTTCTATATGCCTGAGGGCTATGTATCGAGCCAGATCCCAGCCCCGTTCGAAGCAGAGCCCGGTGTCACCGAACTGTTCAACAATGTTGCGCCCGCCGCCCCAGTCTTGGGGTCGTTCATCCGGGCGCATTCAGTCAGCGACGTCGTGGTCGACCCTACCCAGGCCGGACCGTGGCCCAGAGCGCTTCAGCAGCTCGGATTCCGAGCACAATCGGTGGGCGGGGTTCTGCTCTTCCACGTGCCGGACTCTCCGGCTTAGCCTGGGCCTGTGAGTACCTCAAATAGCCTGGGGCAAAACCGCTACTGTTACCCCGACGATGGCGGCCGACAGTGAACGCCGATCAGTGGAGGACAGAGCAGCGAAACGCGCGTAAGAGCGTGGAACTCCTGCGGCGCTCACGCGAACCTGCGCCGCCAGAGGAAGCGCCGAGCACACCCTCGCCGTTGGCGTCGGTCATCGTGGTGTGCTGGAACTCGGCTGATGTTCTCGGTCGCTGTCTCAATCAGCTTCTCGCCCAAGACTACTTTCCCTACGAGCTGATCGTAGTCGATGACGGCTCGCAAGACGACACTATTGAGATCGCAGAGCGCGCCCCCGCCGACGGCAAGCTGACGATCGTGCGCAGTCTCCGCAATCGCGGCTGCCCACACGCACGCAACCTCGGCCTGCGGCATGCCCGCGGCGAAATTATAGTGTTCATCGATGCGGACGGCTTCGCCGCCCCGGGCTGGCTACGGCACATCGTGGCGATGTTCAGGACTGACGAGGCGATCGGCGGCGTCGCGTCAACCGTGTTCTTCGCCGACAACCCCCTCGTGCTCAACGGCGCCGGCGGAACTGTTAACCGCCAGGGATGGGCGGCCGACCTTTCTATGAACGAGTCTTACGAGCACGCGCAGATCGCGCCGGAAGCGCTCTACGCGATGGGTTGCGGCATGGCGATTCGACGCTCGGCGACGGAACGAGTCGGGCCATTCGACGATCGCATGCTCAATTACTACGACGACGTCGACTATGGCGTGCGCCTGTGGCGCGCGGGCTACAAGGTGGTCATAGCACCCGACGCCTGGATCGACCACGGCTTCGGCCAGAGTGCGACCGATCAAGCGCGCAAGCAACTACTATGCGAGCGCCACCGCGTTCGCGTGGTGCTCAAGCATGCACCTGCGTCGATTCTTCCACGTTGGGCGGCGCACGAGTGGCGCGCCGCGAAAGACGCCACCCCAGCCCGCCGGGCGCTAAAGCTGAGAGCGATGGCTTGGAATCTGTTTCACCTGCCTAGTACGCTGAGTACCCGTCGACGACTACGCCAAGTGCCTCGCGCTCCCGAGCGCCTGATCCATCGGTCATGGGGAGACGGTTTCCCGGCCGGCGTTCCGCCACGACGGACACCTCGTCCCGAATTTGCAGCCAGCGGCCTCGATATGGCCGATCCCGCTAGCGAGACGCAGTTGATCTACGGATGGTTCCCGGTGGAGCGGGACATCAACGGTCGCAGCTATCGGTGGGCTGGCGTCGAGGCGGCAGCGTTAGTCCGACTAGACGCACCCACCAGGCTGGTTCGACTCGACTACGCGCATGTACCGGTCGACACAGGTGGGGTCGAGCTCAAGATTCGACGCTTGGGCTCCGCTGATCCTCTCACTCCCGTCTGGACGACGTACCTGTCGTGGCAGTACGTCCCGCGATCGGTCGAGAATCATCTACTCGCGCTGGCCCCGGGCGACTATGAGGTCGCGTTCAGCACGGAGAACGGCTGGCGTGAGACGCCGCTCGAAACACGCCTACTCGGCTTCGCGCTCACGCGCATCGCCTTTGAGGAGACTCTTGACATAGCCACTGACGGCTTGGACATGGCAGCGACGGCGGTGGAGGATCAACTGTTGACAGGCTGGTTTCAGCACGAGCACCAGGACGGACGTAGCTACAGGTGGGCCACCGGTCACTCGGCCGTGATCGTGCGTGTCGCAGAGGCGATACACGGTCTCCGGATGAGCTACCGTCTTCCCCCGGGCTCAATAGGTGTGTTGCGTATCTCGGTACGGAGAAGCGACTCAGAGACGGTTGTCTGGTCGACTCGGATCAGCTGGCGGGACCAAGCCTGGCACGATGCTATTTTCCAAGTGAACTTGAACCCCAGCGATTACATCGTGACTTTCGACACAGAGAGGACTTGGTCCAACCCCGGCGGCAAGGACGATGCGTTTGGCGCCGAGGATCGCGCGTTGGGCTTCATTCTCTCGTCGCTCTCATTCAAGCGATCGTAGGCGCTGTATGGCCGGGCGCAGCTGGCGCGTCTGAGGCGGATAGTCGCGGGAAGAGCTCGCGCATCAGCGCCCGGGTTTGCGACGTCTGCATATCGCTGGACTTCGTGGTCCACGCGAGAACCTGGGGTACGTGCACGCCGTGAGCCCCCACCGCCGCGCACTTGCACCACAGATAGAAGTCGTCGTAGCCGGCAAGCCGAGGATCTGTCGAGTAGCCACCCAACTCGAGCAGACGCTGTCGCCGGATGAGAGCCATGCCGTCGATCCAGTCTTCCCTGCCCAGCCGCTCGGGCTCCCATGGAAGCGAGCTCAGTAGCTGAACCACTCGGTCACCCTCGTAGGCCGCGACCATCGGATAGGCGAAGGTGGCGCGCGGGTCCGCATCAAGAGCTCTTACGAGGCGCTCCAGCGTAGACGGATAGATCCCGCCCTGAGCATCGAGAACGAACACGTACTCGCCCCGGGCCTTCGCCACAAGCACATTTCGCGAGCGGGCCACGCCACGCTCGACCGACTGGTGCAACAGCAACGCAGGCAGCGTCGGATGTTCCTCCAGTAAGAAGCTAATCGCCAGGTGCGCGCCGTCGCTCGAGCCATCCGCGAGGACGAGCAACTCGAACTGGCGGTAGCGAGAGGCGACGACGCTAGCGAGCGCCTGGACGCCCTCGGGCGCGCGACCCTGCGCGAGCACGCTTATGACAGTCACGCGCGGGGTGTACCGAGCGTAGGCGGGAGTCTGCGCAAGCACTCTCGCGCGACGACGTCGTCTCCTCAGCATGGTCCCGGCAGCTCGGACCCGAGCGCGGTCAGCCGGCCGACGGCCGCGTGCATCGAGAGCTCTTGCCGCACAAAGTCGTACGCCTGCCCCTGCACCCGTTGCAGCCGCTCATCGTCATCGAGTAGGTCATTGACGGCGTCGGCGATGCCATCGGCGCTCGCCACCAGGAAGTGCTCGCCCGGAACGAGCGGCTCGCTATCGAGACAGGGCTCGGAGACCACCACGCAACCGTTGCAGATAGCCTCGAGGAAGCGCATCCACTCGAGTGCCGACGAAGCAGCGCGGTGCAGGTTGAGCAGGATTTGCGAGCTACGCAGGCGATGGTACTTGTCGATCCCCTTCAGGAAGTCCGGCCTAGGCCCGGTCCTACGCTCCAGCGGCGGAATCAGAAGCTCGCACTCGCGTGCCCACAGCTTCTTGCCGAGGCCCGCCAGCAGCAGGTCACGGCGGGCGTCTGCCGCCCCGAGATAGAGCACGTCGATCGGACGGTCGATACATTTGTCACCGCGCCAAGTGTCCCATGCCGGGGCGTAGCCCAGCTGGATGTGATCGCAGCGCAGCCCGCGGCGCCGGAGCTCTTCTGCGCTGGAACGATTGATGGAGACCGCAGCGGCGAACCGGGGAACCAGCTGGCAAGTCTGCTCGAACCACTCGGTCCCTGGATTCTCGGTGCATAGGGCGATAGTGCGGGCCCGCTGTCGACAGTCGGGAAATCCGGCTGGATCGCCATGAGCCTGGAACTCGTGCGGGATCACGACATAGACGCGCTCCTCTTGTATGGGAGGGAACTTGTCGAAGACGATCTCGACGGCGTGGCCGGCCGCTGCGGTCGCCGCGGAGATCGCTTCGAGCAGCTCGGTCATGAAGTAGCTGCCCAGGCGGGTACTTACGAAGCAGAAGTGCATCTAGGTGCGGCAGGGTAGCCCAGCCGACGGGTGGCGCGGGCATGAGCCGAGCGCTCCGCGGTGATTCCTGTACGCGGACCGGACCATTATGATTCGGCCCGGATGCCTTCGATCGCCGCCATGCCCGCGTGCCGACCTCGATAACCGGCCTCGATACATGAGCAGTCAAGAGCGGGAAGAACTGGAGCAGCGAGACCATGACCTCGCGCAGATGCAGCGAGCGATTGTCCGTCGCGAGCACGCTCTCGAGGAACTGCGACAGCGCATTGCTGCACTCGAGGGAGATCTGGCCCTCGCACGGCAAGCCGCGCGCAGGACCGAAGAATCGGTCACCTGGCAGCTCTTCCAGAAGGTGCGGGCGAGGCTCTATCGTGCCGTCGGCGGCGAGCGCTCGCTCGGGGCTCGAGCGCTAGCGCGATCGCTCCGCCTCGTGGGGCGATACCTGCGTGAGCGCAGTCCAGCCGAGCCCCCTTCGAGCCCCGGCCCGGGCGTACCCTCGATTGAGCTGCCCGAATATTCCGATCCACAGGTTTCGCTCATCATCCCGGTCCACTCCCATGCTGCGCTGACAGAAGCCTGCCTGTACTCGATCGCGGATCACACCACGCATGCCCGTTACGAGGTCATCCTGGTCGATGACACCGCCGATGCCGACACCAAACGCATGCTCGCGGGCGTGGCGGGCGCGACCATCCTGCGCAACGAGAGCAACTTGGGCTTCTTGCGCAGCATGAACCGCGGCGCGAGCGTCGCACGCGGAGATTGGCTGGTTCTCTTCAACAACGACACCGAGGTCACACGAGGCTGGCTCTCCGCAATGTTGGAATGCGCGACCTCCGCCCCGGACGTCGGAGTGGTCACACCTAAGTTCATCTATCCCGACGGCACCCTCAACGAGGCGGGCGGGATCGTGTGGCGCGACGGCACGGCGATGAACTTCGGCCGTTGCGATCTTCCTAGCCACTTTCAGTACGAATACAGGCGAGAGACCGACTACGGCTCGGCGGCCGCGCTGATGGTAAGCGCGAAACTCTGGAAGGACGTGGGCGGTTTCGACGAGCGCTACGTGCCGATCTACTACGAGGACACAGACCTTTGCTTTCAGGCCCGTGAGCGAGGCTTGCGCGTGCTGTACGAGCCAGAGGCGGTCGTGGTACACGTCGAGGGGGCAACGTCGGGAACCAACCCGACCTCAGGCGCTAAGCGATATCAGGAGCTCAATCGCGAGAAGTTTGTTGACAAGTGGACCGCGCGGCTCGCCGAACAGTGGCAGTCATCGCCTATGAATGTGCGCCTCGCGGCAAACCGATTCCGGGGCCAGCAGGTGCTCGTGATGGATCATCGGGTGCCCATGGCAGACCGGGACTCAGGATCGTTGCGCATGTTGAGCATCATGCGATCGCTCATCAGGCTAGGCGTGCACATTACGTTCATACCCGAGAATCTCGCCCAAATAAAACCTTACACGCGCACGCTTCAGCGCATGGGTATCGAGGTGCTCTACGGTGGCGTAGACGTTCGCACGGAGCTCGCCATGATCGGCCCGCGATTGACCGCAGCCATTCTCTGCCGGCCTCACACATCGAGCCACTGGCTAGACACGGTACGGGAGTTCGCTCCGCAGGCTACGATCTTGTATGACACTGTGGATCTCCACTGGCTGCGCGAAGCCCGCAGATTCGGCCCGGCGCACATGTCGGGCACACTCGTGGACACCAATGGCAGCCTAGATACCCACTCGATCCCACCGAAGGCGAAGATCCTGCGCGACCTTGAACTCGCGTTGATCCGTAACACGGATGCGACGCTTGTTGTGACCGACGATGAGCGGGCCCAAATTCAACGTGACGTACCCAACGCGAATGTCTTCGTCGTCCCGAATATCCATGACATAGAACCAGAGGTCGCGCCGGCTCAGGATCGGTCGGGGATACTGTTCATCGGAAGTTTCGAGCACCTCCCGAACGTCGACGCCGCGGTGCAGCTTGTGAAGCACGTAATGCCCGTCGTGTGGGAAAGCCTGGGCAACCTCCGCGTTACCATCGTTGGCTCCGATCCGCCCCCCGAGGTCCAGGCGCTGGCTTCGTCGAGGGTTGACGTCACCGGATGGGTCAGGGACCTACGAGCATTGCTAGGGCAGTCGCGTATGCTAGTGGCTCCGCTGCGGTACGGAGCGGGAATGAAGGGTAAAATCACTCAGTGTTTGGCAGCCGGACTACCGGTCGTCACCACTTCGATCGGCGCCGAGGGCCTCATAAAGCCGCACCCAGCGGGAGACAATGGCGAGTACAGCCACCAACCTCCTTATCTTCTCACTGCGGACCATCCTTCCGAGCTCGCACGAGAAGTTGTCCGCCTCCAGGAGGATGATGACCTGTGGGAGCGCCTCTCCGTCGGCGGCCAGCAATTTGTCGCCCAGCATTGCTCGACCGAGATCGTCTCGCGTCGGATTGGTGAACTCCTCGGTTCGATCAGCCGCCCGTCCATCTCGCGGGAGCCAGACCGGCTAGTCCGCTGACAGAACAGCAGCGGTCAATCAGATACCCTGCGCCGAATCCAAAACGAACCACCACCGTCGGGATAGCGCGCAGGATAGTCCGGTAGCACCTGGGCGAGGATGTCGGGTCGGAACTGGCTCATCCACGCGACCCCAACCAGGATCTCGAACGCTGAGTTGAAGGCAAGAAACGATCTCACCGCATACTGCTCGTTCCACGCGCGGCCGACCAAGACCCACTCTTGAGGATAGTCCCAGGGCAGAAAAATGTCGTGAATGTGGACCACTACTCCATCAGCCAGTCGGGGAAGCACCTCTTGCAGAAGGAAAACGACATCACCGCCTGTCTTGACCGTGTGAGATGTATCGATGAAGAGAAAGTCGCCCGCGCGAAGCTCAAGAAATCTATCCACCGGCACCTGCTCGACCGGCGAGACAATCAAGCGAGAGATTCCGTCGATGCCATCGCCCAGGAAGTCGGGCGGGTAGGGCTCGATGCACGTAAAATCGAGTGAACCGCCGAGCTGCTCGCGGTTAACGCGCGCTGTCATGAGCGAAGACCAGCCGCAACCCACCTCAATCATTCGTCGTGGACGGAAATGACGCAACATCGCCTGAAGCATCCACGCGTCGAGCCTCGAGAACATCTCGTTCGACGCGTGATAATCATGCGGGTCACCCGTGGGACCATCGGGGATCACGAAATCACTTTGGCACGCGAGCTGGTCCCGTACAAGTGATATCTGTTGTTCAGCTCGCCAGTTAATGCCCGGCGTGGCCGGCGGTGTCGCTGGCCACAGGCGCGAGCGAGCGGGCTCGCGACTCAGTACACGAGTGTCAGCGACCGGACTATAATAGTGATCCAGCGGCCAGCACAGTAGAGTAGGCTCGCTAATGGCATCCTCGCTTGACATGGCGTTTACCTCGACTTATCCTTAAATGCACTCGCAGTGCAAGATGGTAGAGAGCATTCCCGACTTGTAGGACCTACTGTTCACAGGTCTGTACGACTTGTGGTATCGAGGAACGCTCGTGGAAATATGAGCCAACACGGGTAGCTAGCTCATACCAGCGTACTTACAAGCAGCAGAAACATGCGCTCGTCATTCTCGAGGCTGCTAGGATCCGATGACACAATGTTCCCCGAATTCAGCTTCTCGGCAATCCTCCAGCCAGCGCGCTGCACGAGCCGTTCGACGCCAGTGGGAGAGAAGATCCAGTAGTTCGTAGCATCGTTGTTCGTCTCATCGGGCCCCACGAGATAGCCTACCGGGAGCTCACCAATGGGGGTGCGCTTCGCGCCGGCGAATCGTGCGACCCTGGTGCTAAGTAGACAATGAGATGAGTGTGACGCAAGCTCCTTCATCGCGTAGTAGGGGTTCTGTAGGTGATAGAGAGTTCCAAGCAAGAAGACCAGCCCATAGCGCTCACGTGGAAGTTGAAAATGCCGGTCGAGGTCAATGTCATAGACCCGGACAGCCGAACCGAGCTCATCACGCAGTGAACGGGCTCCTTGAAGTCGATTCATATTTGTTTCCGCCGTGTCTATTATATCTACTTCCCAGCCTCCGACATCCTCAAGTGCAAACGCAAGATCGCCATCGGCTGCTCCGATATCTGCCACCGGCAGTCCTCGCGCAAGTCTGTCCAAGTCGCGGTTATCACCAGTGAGCATTCTGTTCAAATGAAAGACGTTGCCAAGAATGTCGTATGGATACCAAGGGAAGCCATCCCCGATGTGCGACCGCGCGGCCCTCAGACGCTCCGCTTGTGTATCCAGATTCGTCGTGAGATACCCGATGTCCATAATCCCGGTATGCAGATTAGGCGTCTTGGCGCCACGTGGCGGGAAGATTCCGCTCGATCTCTATGTTGGAGAAAGGGCTAGTTGAGCGAGGTCCATGCTTCTTTACCCACTCGGCCATCCGCTTTACGCCCTCGTCCAGCGACGTCGAGGCGCGCACCCGGAACACGCGCTCCACCTTGGAGTGATCTGAGAAGGCGTGTATAACCTCGTTGCGGGCCTCTACGTAGCGAACGGGGTGTTCCGGTACACCCATCGCTTTCTTCACAGCGTCCGCAAGGTCATTGACGCTGTACGGTACGTCGGCACCAACGTTGAAAATTTCGCACCTCGCATCCGCAATAGTTGGAGCGTCGGCGATGACAGGTGCGACATCATCTATATATGAGAATGCGCGAGTCTGCTCGCCGTCGCCAAAGATCGTCAGCGGCTGCTCGTTCAAGATCTGGTTCATGAAAATGCCGAGCACGTTCCGGTACCGATCACCGACGTTCTGGAGCTCGCCGTAGACGTTGTGCGGACGAAAGATGACATAGTCCAGGCCGAACATCTCCTTTGAGACGGCTAGCTCCTGCTCGACCGTGAGCTTGGCGATCCCATAAGAATCCTCGGGCTCGGGTCGCAGCGACTCGAGCATAGGCACCTGTCCCGCTCCGTAGACAGCAATAGAGGATGTAAAGGCTAGGCAATCAACATTGTGGTTCACGGCAGCGTTGATAAGTGTCACACTACCGATCACGTTATTAGCGTAGTTGTATCGCTTGATAAAATGGGAGAGGCCCTCAGCGGCGTAAGCTGCGAGATGGTAGACATAGTCGAACCTCTCACGGGCGAATAGGCGAGAGATGAGCACATCGTCGGTGACTGACCCCTCGACAAAGTTCGCTTCTGGCGGCACGTTCTCGAGAAAGCCGCCGCTCAGATCATCGAGTACGACAACGGCATGCCCACGATCGAGCAAGCAACGTGCCACGTGGGCGCCCATAAAGCCTGCGCCACCTGTAACCAAACACTTCGCCATTGTGTCAAGTCGTCAGGTTGCTATCGATCCAGGAAGTCTCGACGGTCAAGCTCGCATGCATGCCGGGCACGGCCGGGCAGCACAAGGACCGCCTGATGAACCGCGACATCATACCCTGCCGAAATGACCGTGCCCTGAGACCCCTGACTTTCGGCCGGTCCGTAGCGAGCATCTTGCCCCGGATCAGAGCGGGCAGCGTCGCCTCGGCGCCCGCGCTCGCCCGACCTGTACAACGCGCGCACCAAAGCTCGCGGCGCCCAGCGCCGCCACGAACGGCTCGCCGAACAGCGGATCGAGCACCACGTCGATGCGGCCCTCACCGGCCGCGGCGAGCGCCGCGGGCCGGTCGTCCAGATCCAAGCCCACGGCCCCAACTGTCGGGAGCGCTCGGAGACCGGCCAGCCTAATCGGCGGGGCCGATTACTACGCGGCTTACCGCGTTGAGACAGATGCGCACATCGAGCGCAGCCGTCGCGAGACCGACGAGGCCCACTCTGCGTTTCTCGCCGCCCGCCAAGCCCTCGCTCCTTGAAGCTCCTGCTCGACGAGATGCTTTCGGCGGCGATCGCCCGCGACCTGCGCGACCGCGGACACGACGTCGAGGCCATCGAGGAGCACCCGGGCTGGCGCGCCTACGAGGATCGCCAGGTCTGCGAGCTGGCGCGAGCCGAGCGACGCGCGATCGTCACCGAGAATCTCGCTGACATGAGACCACTCCACTACGAGGCGATCTCGCCCGGCGGTCCTAGCGACTACGGAATGATCTTGATTCCGGCCGGCCGCCCTCGCACCCGCGCCCACACCGGGCAGATCGTCGCGCTCGAGCGCAAGCTGACCGTCTACCCGGGCGAGAGCGAGCTTGCAAACGGCGAGGACTGGCTCTAGCGGACGCTCGCCGCGGCTCCACGCGGCTGCCGGAGTCCTCCTCGATCAGCCCGTCGATCATCGCCTCGCTGAGCCGTTGCTTGCGAGGCCTCTGACGGGCACAGCCTCACACTCACGGCACAAGCACGATCTTCCGATGCGACCCCGCCGCCAGCCGCGCCCAGGCCTCCCCCACCCGCTCGAGGGCCAACGGCTCGGTCTCGACGCGCAGCCGCCCCGCCACAGCCTCCGCCGCCATGCGCTCATACGCCTCGCGCTTGACCTCAGGAGGGGCGGCGAAGTTCGTGTGGCCCATGATCACGAGCATCTTGCCCCGGATCGGCGCGGACGGCACCGTCGCCTCGGCCCCTGCGCTCGCCCCGATCTGCACGATGCGCGCCCCGAAGCTGGCGGCGCCGAGCGCTGCCGCGAACGGAGCGCCGAACAGGGGATCGAGCACCACGTCGATCCGCCCCTCGGCGGCCTCGCCGAAGGCCGCCGCCAGATCCTCGGGCTCGTCCAGGGGCACGGCGGCATCGGCGCCGAGCGCCAGGCAGCGCTCGAGGCCCTCGCGCGAGCGCGCCGCCGCGACCACGCGCGCGGCGCCGAGCAGCTTGGCCCCCTGCACCGCGATCTGGCCGAGCACGCCGCTGGCGCCGAGCACGAGCACGTGCTCGCCCTCGCGCACGCGTGCGCGCCAGGCGAGCGCCAGCCACGCCGCCAGCCCGGAGATCCCGAGCGATACCGCCACGCCATCGTCGAGGCCGTCGGGCACCGCATAGGTCGAGCGCGGGTCGATCAGCGCGCGCTCGGCCATCGAGCCGAACGGCAGGATCGGCGCGTCGAAGTACACGCGCCCGCCGTCGCCACCCGCCAGGCGCCCCACGCCCTCGCGGCCCGCGACCGACGGCAGCGGCGGCCTGCCCGCATAGAAGCGCCCGGCGCTGATCGCCACGTCGACCGGGTTCAGACCCGCCGCCAGCACCTCCACGACCGCCTGCTCGGAGGCGAGCCCGGGCGCGACCGCGGGCTCCTCGAACTCGTCGAAGCGCGGAACCCCGTACTCGTGCAGGACGGCCGCTTTCACGGCTACGTCCAACGGCCGAGTGCGTCCCGCAGCGTCCTGCAGACCTGGTCCATGCGGGGACCTTAGAGCAAGGTGACGGGACGCCGAAAGAGATCGGTAGCGCACGGCGCTACACTGCGATACATGCCAAGCGTGCCGCTCAGCATTCGCCTCCCGGAGCAGACTCTGGGACGCCTCGCCGATCGCGCGGATCGATCGCAGATGCCAGCCAGGACGCTCGCGCAGCGTTACGTCGAGGAGGGCCTGCGGATGGACGAACATCCGCTGGTCCGATTCGCCGACGGACCCGCTGGCCGTCGCGCTCGCCTGATCGGCGGGCCCGACGTTTGGGAGCTTGTCGCTGTGGCGAAGGACAACGCGGGCGACCTCGCCGAGACCGCCGCGTACCTCGAGCTGCCGCTCGGGCTAGTTCAGGCCGCCGCCGGCTACTACGCGGCGTACACGGACGAGATCGACGCCCAGATCGAGCGCAACCGCCGTGCGGCCGAGGAGGCGCACTCCGCGTTTCTCGGCGCCCGGGACGCTGTAGGTCGTTGAAGCTGCTGCTCGACGAGATGCTCTCCGCGGCGATCGCCCGAGAGCTGCGGGCCCGCGGGCACGACGTCGAGGCGATCCAGGAGCACGCGGAGTGGCGCTCGTATGAGGATCGCCAGGTTTGCGAGCTCGCGCGAACGGAGCGACGTGCGCTCGTAACCGACAATCTCGCGGACATGAGACCGCTGCACTACGAGGCGATCTCGCCCGGCGGCCCTGGTGACAGCGGAATGATCTTCATTCCCACAGGACGCCCCCGCACGCGCGCCCATACCGGCCAGATCGTCGCCGCGCTCGAGCGCAAGCTGCTCGCCTACCCGGGCGAAAGCGACCTTGCGAACGCAGAGGACTGGCTGTAGCTGGTTGATTGGGGAACGTCACGACCGCAACTCTCGCCACTTCGGGCGTGTCCCAGGATCGGATGGCATCGTCCTTCGGACGCCCTGAACCGGGCGCCCACGCTGGGCCCGCCGATACCCTTTTGCCCATGCCGCCCGTGAGCGACAGCGCCGTGCCGCCGATCGTGGTGCGCGGCGTGCACAAGACCTTCCGCGTGCCCGAGGAGCGCACGCACACGCTCAAGGAGCGCGCGCTGCACCCGCTGCGGCGGATCCGCCACCAGAGCTTTCCGGCGCTCAAGGACATCTCCTTCGAGGTGCGCCGCGGCGAGTTCTTCGGGATCGCCGGGCGCAACGGCAGCGGCAAGAGCACGCTGCTGAAGTGCATGGCGGGCATCTACGGCGTGGACCAGGGCAAGATCTGGATGGACGGGCGGCTGTCGACGTTCATCGAGCTCGGCGTGGGCTTCAACCAGGACCTGGCGGCGCGCGACAACATCGTGCTCAACGGGATCATGCTCGGACTGTCCCCGCGCGAGGCGCGCCGGCGCGTGGACGAGGTGCTCGACTTCGCCGAACTGCGCGAGTTCGAGGAGCTCAAGCTGAAGAACTACTCCTCCGGCATGCACGTGCGCCTGGCGTTCTCGGTCGCGATCCAGGTCGACGCCGACGTGCTGCTGGTCGACGAGGTGCTCGCGGTCGGCGATGCGGCGTTCGCGCAGAAGTGCTTCGACGTGTTCAACCGCATGCGCGACGAGGGCCGCACGATCGTGTTCGTAACCCACGACATGGCCTCGCTGAACCGCTTCTGCCATCGCGCGCTGCTGCTCGAGCGCGGCGCGATGGTCCATCTCGGCGAGCCGCACGAGGTCGCCGACCGTTATCTGGAGATCAACTTCGGCCGCGACCCGAAGGCGTCGGGCGCCGACGCAGACGGCCGCGGCGGCGACGGCGAGGCGCGGATCGTCGAAGCCTGGGTCCAGGACGAGCACGGCGAGCGGCTGAGCTCGGTGCCCCAGGGTCAGCGCGTGGTCCTGAAGGCGCTCGTGACCTTCGCGGTCGACGTCGAGGACCCGATCGCCGCCGTGTACATCCTCAACGAAGACCACGTCGCGATGCTGGTCGCCACGACCGAGCGCGATCACCCGCGCAGCGGGCGCTTCGAGATGGGCGAGGAGGTGCTGTTTTCGTTCGCGTTTCAGAACGTGCTCGCGCCCGGGCGCTACAACCCGCTGCTGACCCTTGCCCACAGGGGCTCGGGCCTGGACCTGATGGACCGCCTCGAGGGCGCCTTCTCGTTCGTGGTCACCGGTCGCGAACCGCTCGGCGGCCTGATCGACCTGCCCGTCGAGGTCGATGTCGCTCGCGGCGCCGCAGCAACACCCGCTGCCGGCGTCTCGCGCGACGCCGCGGTCTCGCCCTCCGCCACGGTAGCCCCGAGGTGAAGGTGTGAGCAGCGAGCCCTATCCGTACGTGCCGGTCGCGCCGGAGAGCTTCGGCGCTCCGATCAAGGGTCCGCGCGCGCTGACCGACGACTGGACGCGGTTCTGGCATCTCACCTACAACATCGCGCGCAACGAATTCAAGCTCAAGTTCTTCGGCTCGATGCTGGGGTACGTCTGGCAGGTGATGCGCCCATTGCTGCTGTTCCTCGTGCTGTACACGTTCTTCGTCGTGATCGGCCACGTCGGCAAAGGCGGCAAGCCGGGCGAAGTCAACTACGGCGTGCAGCTGCTCGGGTCGATCGTGCTGTTCGGGTTCTTCCAGGAAGCGACCACCGGCGCGGTGCGCAGCGTGGTCGACCGCGAGAACCTGGTGCGCAAGATCCAGTTCCCCAGGCTCGTGATCCCGCTGTCGATCACGCTGCTGTCGTTCTTCAATTTGATGCTGAACCTGCTGGTCGTGCTGATCTTCGCCCTCGCCGCCGGCATCCGGCCGATGTTCAGCTGGCTCGAGCTGCCGCTGATTCTGGTGATGCTCGCCGTTCTGTCGACCGGCGTGGCGATGCTGCTGTCGGCGCTGTTCGTGAAGTTCCGCGACATCCAGCCGATCTGGGAAGTGTTCAGCCAGATGCTGTTCTACGCCTCGCCGGTGATCATCGCCGGCGAAGTGGTGAGCGAAAAGCTGATCAACAGACCGGCGCAGAAACCGACGCCGCTGCACATACCGGACCACCAGCTGTTGTTTCACATCTACACGCTCAACCCGATGGTGGCGATCCTCCAGCAGTTCCGCCACGCGATGATCAACCACAACGTGCTGAGCGCCGGCGAACTGCTCGGCAGCTGGGGCGCGCTCGCGCTGCCGATCGGTGTCACGGCCGGGGCCTTCGCGGTCGGCTTCTGGTACTTCAACCGCTCGGCGCCGTACGTCGCCGAGAACCTCTGAGGGAGTCCATATTTTGCGCCGGCTCCGCACCGCGGGAATCGGGCACGGCACCGGAGCCGCGACCGCGCGCGACGCGGATCGAATCGTACGCGAGGAGCTTGGACGATGGGACCCTGGCGAGAATAAGACATCCCAAGCGCCGGCTACGGTGGCACCCATGAAGCCTGACAAGCTTCTCGACCGTATTGCTCGTGGCGCCGTGACGAATGTCGCGTTCGGCGATCTGCTCAAGCTCGCGAAAGATCTCGGCTTCGCGCTAGGTCGAGTGAGCGGCAGTCATCACATCCTTGTCCACCCCGACGTTCCCGAGCTGATCAACCTCCAAGAGGTCGACGGCCAGGCAAAGCCCTATCAGGTTCGCCAACTTCTGCGTCTGATCGAGCGCTACGATCTGAAATTGACGAGCGCACGATGAGCGACTACCACATCAACGTCTTCTACAGCGACGTGGACGGCGGCTATATAGCCGACATCCCCGACCTCGCGGCCTGCTCCGCATTCGGTGCCACGCCTGAGAAAGCGCTCGCTGAGGTCGAGTTTGCAAAGGAGGCGTGGTTGAGCGCCGCGCGCGACGAGGGCCGCCCGATCCCCGAGCCCCGCTACCGCCCGGCGATCTACACGTCGTAGCAGCGACTTGAGGTCTTCCTCGCCCTGACCGGACCCACGCTCAGCCCGTGCCCGTCGATGCTTCGGCTCGGGCCGCAAGACGGCGGATAGAGTTGGCCGCCGGTGCAGACCGCGATCCGCAACGACGAGACCCCTGTCACACCACCTGAGGCGCGCCGGCGCCTACCGCCCTGGCTATTGCCCGGGGCGGTAGGGCTCGTCGGTCTGACGAACCTCGTGGTGCTGGCGGCGCAGGCGCCCGCGCTGGTACGCAGCCTGTATCTGAACGCGGACAACGCGTCGGCGCTGGTGCTTCCCGCCCTGGCAAGCCATGCGCCGGCGGGGTCGGTTGTCAACCTCGGCAACCACGCGTGGTATGAGCCCTGGTGGTTCATGCGCGCGAGTGTCGGGCTGGCGGACTACCGCCGGCTGTGGGAGGCGGCGCCGTTCGTGTTCGTGCTGCTCGGCTTCGCCGTGGTCAGCCTCTGCGCCTGGTGGGCACTGGGGAGATTGGCCGGACTGCTGTGCGCGGTGGCGCTGGTGGCGGCGAGTGAAACGCTGCGCGAGATCCTCTACATACCCGAGAGCCATGGGGCGATCGTGCTGCACGTCGGTGTGCTGTGCGCGGCCCTGCTGGGCGTATATCGGTCCGCGCGCGCGGACCGTCTGGGGCCGGCCGTGCTGCTGGGGGTGGGCGTGCCGCTCGTGATCTTCACCGGGGCGGGGCTGACCGATCAGTTGCTGCTGATCGGCGGCCTGGGTCCGTTCGTGCTGGCCCCGCTGGTGTGCTGGTGGCGCTTCAGATCAGCGGCGTGGCGGAGTGTCAGCGCGTTTGCACTCGTGACGGGCGGCCTCTCAGGGCTGCTGGGGTTGCTGTTGACGCACATCATGCAGGACAACGGCGTGGTGCACGCGCCTTTCCCGATCGATTTCGTCAGCTCGGAAGCGATCCTGGTGAATTTGGGAAACCTGCTGGCGACGGTCGCGGGCCTGGGCGGCGGTGGCTTCTTCGGTGCGCCGGCAAGCGGCTCGAACCTGCTGACGTTCATCGCCGGCGCGCTCACGTTGCTGGCGTTCGCCGCGGTCGGGCGTGCGCTGTGGCGCTGGAGTCGCCCATACCGGCGTCGCGAAACAGGAACATCGGCCGAGCCGCGATCATCTCAGGCCGGCTTGCGCGAGCTGTTCGTCGCCTATTGGGGGCTGACGCTGGTGTTGGTGGTGGCGGTGTTTGCGCTCACGTCCGTGTCGGGGGCCACGAACAACGGGCGCTATCTGATCGCCGCGTGGGTGGCGGTGGCGGCATTGCTCGGCATCCTGGCGACCAGCCCCCCGGCGCGCACCGCGCTGCTGCTGGCGGTCGGGCTGTTCGGCCTGCTGAACGTCCACGCCGAGCTGGCCACCGGCGTGACGCCGGCGGGGGTCGGTCCGAACCAGCGCATGGCGGGCGAGATCGAGCACTACGCGCTCGCGCACGGCGCGAGCGTCGGGTACAGCGGCTACTGGGACGCGGCGCCGGTGACCTGGGAGACGAGCCTGAGGGTGAAGGTGCGGCCGGTCGCAGCGTGCAACGTCCCGGCCGGTCTCTGTCCGTATTTCAACAACAACATCAGCACGTGGTACGCGGCGCGACCGGGGATCCGCAGTTTTCTCCTGACGGACAGTCGGCCGAACATACCCGGCGCGATCGGGGGTCCTCCCGCGAGCCTCGGATCAGCTCTGAGTCACACCGAACTTGGAGAAGGCTTTTCGATCTATGTTTACGACCACGACATTGCCGGAAATCTCGGCAGTGAATGAGCCAGGTGCTCAGGCCCGCACGGCCAGCCGCACCCCCTGAGTGTGGCGCCGGGGCACCGACGTCGTTCGGCGTCCGGCCCGGAACGTCGCGGCAGCGGCGCTCTCGGCGGAATGTCATCGCCGCGTCGGGTGCGCAGCCGCCGCAGCCTGCTCGGGAGTGCGCGGGAGCTTCTGCGGGGCGCTCGGCGAGCGGCGCAGGCGCGCGACCTTCAGACGGGCGCCCGCGAGCGCGGTGCGCGCCAGCCGCTCACCGGCGGGCATCGGCTCGTGGCGGCCGACGTAGCGCGTGGGCTTGGTGGCGATCATGTTCATCGAGACGCCTCCCCAGATGTTGTTGAGCCACCACAGGTAGACGCGCCGGGCGAGGCCCAGGGGCCGCAGCGCAAAGCCCGCGCGCGCGGCCGCGGCGCGCAGAGCCGGCGTGTTCGGCGGCAGAGCGAGCTCGGCGTCGCCGAAGAACGAGCGGTAGTGCGGCTCGGTGACTTCGGTGAAGAAGCCCGCGCGCGTGGCCTCCCAGCGATAGCGGTAGGCCGGGTTGGCGTGCTCGTAGCCCTCGTACTGCTCGACGCCCTCGAGGTGCATGCCGCTGGGGTCGCGGAGCGTGCGTAGCGTCTCGTTGACCATCAAGAGGCGCCCGCCGGGGCGCAGGACGCGAAAGATCTCCTGCAGGGTGCGGCGCAGTCCGGCGGGGTCGTTGTGGTGCAGGACCTCGCAGCAGTAGACGTAGTCGATGCTCGAGCTGCCGAGCGGGATGGCGTCCATCGAGCCGAGGATGCGCTCGAAGAAGACGTGGCCGTTTTCGAGGAAGTACTCGGCCGTGTACAGGCCCTGGAGCTCGGTGGTGGCGATGTCGAGCGCGATCGCGCGCAGGCCGCGCTCGGCGAAGTGGTTGGATGCCCAGCAGGTGTTCGAGCCGACGTCGAGGACGGTCTGACCGGGACGGAACGGGACGGTCGTGAGCAGCTGGTGCATCGAGCGGGCCTGGACGTACCAGTAGCCGTGCTCGACGTCGGGCAGCCGCCGGACGAGCTCGCGATCCCAGCCGCCGAGGCGCATGTGCTCGGCGAAGCGCTCGAGCCCGGCGGCCTCGGTGAGGATGTGGGCCTGCGGGTCGTGGAGCAGCTCGGGGACGCCGCGACGCACGGCGAATTCGCGGGCGCAGGCGCTGCACCGCAACAGCCCCTCGCGCACCTCGCGGGCGTCGAGCTCCTGTACGCACAGGCGCAGCGCGTGGTCGGATCCGCACGCGGGGCAGCGCAGTTGCTCGACGAGCTCAGCCTTCACGACCCTGCGAACGGCGAGTTGCGGCGCAGCCACTCGGCCAGGAACGGGTCGATGATCCTCCAGGCTCCGGGCCCGGCCCCGGTTCCTTCGACCAGCCCGCGCCTTGCCAGGCGGGGCATCGCGGCCTTCGCGGTGGTGTGGGCGCCCAGGCCGTAGCGCGTGGCCAGCGACGTGCTGGTCAGACCCTGATCGGGGTGGTCGGCGAGCAGGTACAGGGCCTTGCGCTCGGTGGCCTCGGCCTCCTCCCCGTTTGCGAGCGTCTCCTCGATCACCGCGAAATCCGCCTGCTGGTCGTCCATGAGCAGTTCAAAGGCATTCTGCACGTCCTCGACCGCGAGCGGCCGGCGCGCCGCCTGACGCCAGGCGGCCCATGCGAGCTGCTGCGTGCGCTTCGGGTGGCTTTCGCTGAGCGCCAGCAGATGGTCGAGCGCGCGATCGTCGATCGAGCGTCCCGTGGTCTCGTACTGGAAGGCCAGGAACTCGTGGAAGTCGGCCCGCGCGATCGACGGCAGGCGCGCCTTGAATGCCTGGTTGAACAGCGGCTCGCGGCTGTTGTTGAGCATCATCTCCAGGTACTCCCTGATCGAGCCCGTGAGCAGCAGCGAGACGCCGGCCGCGCCCGGGCTGACGAGCGCGGAGCCGACGATCGCCAGGGGCTCGCCCGGACAGCGGTTCAGACGCTGGAACTCGTCGAAGCAGACCACGACGCGAGTCGCCAATCGTGGCAGCATGCGCAGCTGGGCGTGCAGCATCTCGGCGGCCTGCTCGGCCGGGCGCGAGCCGCGGCGGACCGCGCCTTTGATGACCTTCAGGTCAAAGCCGATCTCGTGTTCGAGCACCTCCAGCTCACGTGCGGCGGCGCGCCTGACGGCCGGCTCGGGATGGTCTTCGAGCGCGTCGTTGACACACGAGATGAACGCCGGGATGCTGAGCGCCCGCTTGAGGTTGATGCGCACCATCGTCCAGGGCGGTGCGTCCGACTCGTGCTCGATCGCCAGCTCGCGGTCCAGAACGGTCAAGAACGTCGACTTGCCGGTGTCGCGCGGCCCGAAGATCGCGACGTTCGTGTGCGCCTTGAGCATCAGGGCGACGTCGCGCGCGAAGTCGTCCATGCCGACGATCTTGGCCGGGTCCTCGAGCGGGCGATCCCACACGAAAGGATTGAGAGCCATGCCCCAAGAATAGCGAATGAGACTAGATGGACTAGCTTGCTCATATAGCTTTTAATAGTCCCTTACGCTAGCTTTCGTGCTCGCCTGGCGACCTCGACGCGAGGCGCTCACCGAACCGGTGATCCAATACCAGGCCATCAGGACTAGTCTGGCTGACTATCGATTACTAGTCCACCAGACTAGTCTTACCACCGCGGGGCTGCGGCACCGCGCCGTCGCCGTCGAGCTGCAGCCGCTGTGGAGTGGCGACGCGCTGCATGAACTGCTCCAATGCGTCGATGCGTCGCTCCCACGAGTAGTCCTGCGCGGTCGCCAGACCGGCGCGGCCGAGCCGCTCGCGCAACTGGCGATCATCGAGGACGCGCGCGAGCGCGGCGCTGACGGAGTCGCGGTCGGGGTCGGGCATCAGGCAGTTCTGGCCGTCGGCGCAGAAGTCGCGGTTGCCGTGGGCGTCGGTGCAGACGACGGCGGCGCCGGTGGCCATCGCCTCGAGCGCGGGCAGGCAGAAGCCCTCGTGGGTGGAGGTCTGCACGAACACGGTGGCCTGGTTGAACAGCTCGTTGACCTGGGCGTCGCTGGGGGAGCGCACGTAGCGCACGCGCGGGTCCTCGGCCAGGCCCGCCGCGGCGAGCACCTCGGGCTCGATCCCAAACATGCACAGCTCGGGGCGGTCGTGCGCGTGCGCGGGGTCGCTCGTTGCCGAGCCGTCGCCAGCCCCCGAGCCGTCGCCGGCCTGGGCACGCTGCGCGTGCCACCGGCGACCGGCCAGTGCCCGCCAGGAGTCGATCGTGAGCGGCAGGTTCTTGAGCGGGTTGGTGCGGCCGATCGCCAGCACCATGTCGTCGCGACGGGCCTGCCCCGGCAGCGGGCGGAAGTTGTCGAGGTCGATGCCGGGCGGTATCAGTTCGGCGTCGAGGCCGAACTCGCGCAGGCGGTCGCGGTTCCACGAGGAGATCGTCATGTAGTGAAACTCGGGGCGGTAGGAGTCGAGCACGGCGTGGCGGACGGCTTCGTCGTCGGGGTAGTAGGAGGTCTCGATGTCCTGGACGAAGTAGGCCGGGATCCCGCGCAGGACGCTCGCGAGCCAGACCGGGACGGCGGTGTTCCACCAGGTCGCGACCTTGATGGCGTCGAGCGGGGCGAGCGCGGCGACGAGGTCCTCGTAGTACTCGAAGCTGTGTACCGGGGCGCGCAGCTCAAACCAGTCGGGCTGATCGCCGAGCGTGTAGAGCGCGACCTCGTGGCCGCGGTCGAGCAGGCCGTTGAGGTGCTCGAAGATGTCGCGGTGGCCGCCGCCGACGCCGGTGTCCTCGGTGACGTAGACGACGCGCAGCTTGCCCGCGGGTGTGCGGACGGGGCGGGCGTCGAAGAAGTCCCCCCAGCGCTCCCAGAAGAGCCGCTGGGAGAGACGCTCGCGCTCGCCGACGTCGATGCCGCGCGTGACGGACTCGTGGTGAAACAGTCCGGCGGCCGGGAAGTAGAGCACGCGAAAGCCGGCCTGCCAGGCGCGCAGGCACAGGTCGACGTCCTCGTAGGCCATCGGGTAGCGCTCGTCGAAGGAGCCGACCCGCTCGAGTACGGGGCGCCGGATGTACATGCAGGCACCGGTGACGGCGAGCACCGGGCCGGCGACGCTGGCGGGCCCCCAGTTCTCGGGCTTGAAGCGGTAGCGGTGGTCGAACCATTCGGGGGCGCCGAGGTTGCGCACGGTGCCGGCGAACTGGATGCCCTCGTCGGGGTACATCAGACGAGCGCCGACGATCCCGACGTCGTCGTCCTGCGAGGCTGCGTACTGCAGGCAGGCGAGCCAGCCGGGACGAGCGACGACGTCGGAGTTCAGGACCACGAGGTCGCGCGCGGGATCGCTCGCGCGGATGCCGCGATTGACGTTGGCGGCGAAGCCGCTGTTCTGTGCACTCTCGACCACCTCGATGCCCTCGATCGCGCGCAGAGCCGCGACGTGCTCGGGGCCGCTGGCGTCGTCGGCGACGATGATGCGCGCGAGCTCGCGCGGGACGGTGCGCTGGATCGAGCTGACCGCGCGGCGCACGACGTCGGCGTCGCGGTAGGACGGGATCACGATGTCGACCGGGCGGCAGTGCACGCGATACCACGCCAGGGCCTGCTGGTAGGCGTCGTTGCGGGTGTGCGAGCGCAGCTGCAGGCGCCGTTTGAGCGGGGTCAGGCGCAGCGGGAAGGTGAGCACGCGAAACAGCAGCGTGCGCCAGCCGAGGTACCGATAGGTCAGGGAGATGCGCCGACGCAGGTTGCGCAGCGGGCCGCCCGGAGCGCCCTGGATCGGATCGCCGCTAGTCATGTCCTGATGAGTGGGTGGTTTTGGTTTTGGTGCGGCGATGCATTTGTGGAGGATTCATGGAACGGTTTCGCCGGGCCGCGCGAGCTGGATCTCGCCGAGGTCGAGCGTTTCGAACGAGCCGCGGCCCTCGAGCGAGAGCCGCCGCCTGACGCCGGCGGGCAGCCGGTCGGCCCGCGAGCCGAGCAGCGCGCCCGCGCGGCGCATGAGCTGGTGACGCGCGACCGCCGCGAGCGTAGCGCGGCGCTCGGCCGGGCCGGCGGCTCGCCGCGCGAGCCATGCGCGCGCAAAGCCCAATTCGCCGCGCAACCGTCGCGCCAGCCCCACCGGGGAGCAGGGCTCGCGCCAGCCGTAGACCTCACGCAGGGCGCGCCACTCGTCGAAGCCGCGCTGCAGCTCCTGGCGGGCGCCGTAGTCGTGCGAGTGCAGCACCGCGGCGTCAGGAAGGTAGGCCTTGGCGTAGCCGCAGCGCAGCATGTCGAGCGCCAGCAGCCGGTCCTCGGCGTAGGGGACCTCGCGGAAGGGCACGCGCTCCCAGGCGGCGCGGGCGATGCAGGCGTTGGCGTCGGTGAAGAAGCCGCGCGCGCCCATCAGCGCCCGCGGTGCCACGCGCTCGCCTGCCACGAGCCGGTCGATCCGCGGAGATCCGTTGGGTGCGAGCGAGGTGAACCAGCGCTCGAGCTCGATGCCGACCGCCGCGCAGGCCCCGGGCCGCGGTCGGTAGGGGCCGTACACGAGCGCGACATCGTCCGCGAGTTGAAAGCCCGCCAGCATCCGCCCCAGCCACTGGGCGTCGGCGGGCTCGGCGTCCTGGCTGAGCAGCGCCACGTGCGCGCCCGTGGCCTCGCGCATCAGCAGGTTGCGGGTGCCGCCATGGCTGTACTGCGCGGGGGCGATCTGAAGCACGCGCGCCCCGCTGGAGCGGGCCAGCTCGGGGGAGCCGTCGCGCGAGCCCGAGTCGCACACCAGCAGCTCGTGCTCGACCGACTGCGCGGCAAGCGCCTGCAGTACGCCGGCAAGCGCCGGGCCACCGTCGCGCACCGGGATCGCCACGGTGACCTCGCTCATGCGGTCCACCGCATCGCGCGGGCTTCCGCTTCCCGCATCGCGCCGGCTCCCCGGACGGCGGCGGCCGCCACCGCGACCCGCCGCGTCCCGGTGCGGATCGATCGGCGGGGTCGCGGATCGAGCTCGATCCTCACGGGCGCACCAGCTCGACCCAGTCGGCTTCCCGGCCGCACAGGCTGCGCCAGTCGGCGAGCGCCACGTTGCGCAGGCGCTCGACCGACGGGTCGACCTGCAGCGCGACCGCCCCGATGATGCCCTGCCCCCATTCGCCGGGTCCGAAGTGGCGGTGGCCGGCGGCCTTGACGACCCGGACGAAGTGCGAGCCCGCATGTACGTACACGGTCGCGGCTTGCAGCCACTGGTTGACCGTGTTCGAGCCCGACACGGATCCCACCTTGCGGTGATCGATTTCCACCCCGACGGGGCGCGGGAAGTCGCCTTGCACCCACACGTTGTACAGGCCGCTTGTGGGGATCTTGACGATGCCGCTGGCGTGGCCGGGCGTGTTGGCGATGATCGCGCCGGGCTGGCTCGGCACGATGCCCCAGCCGTACGAGCGTTCGGGCGAGTAGAGCGGTTCGAACCAGTGCAGGGCCGGCATTTCGGCCACGACCAGCTCGGTGCCGCTTGGCGCGCCCGCCACGAAACCGCGCATCGCCTTGCAGGTGACCGTGTCCGTGGCCGAGTACTGCTGCTGCTCGGGCAGGTGGCGCAGCACGATCGGGCGGGGCTGCTTGCGCCAGCCCAGGTAGTAGCTGTTCTGGTAGACGAGCCGGTAGTTGGCGGGCGGGCGGCTGGCGGCCGGGGAGCGGCGCGTGACGATGTTGGCGTAGCCCTCGACGAACGACAGCAGCTCCTGGTCGAGGTCGAAGGCGTGCCCGTAGAAGTAGGTCGGCTGGCGCAGCAGCACCTGCTGCGGCGTGAGCGTCTCAAACGGCGAGTAGATCCGCGCGACGCGCCCGAACACCTTGGCGTACTCCTCGAACTCGTTCCACAGCACCGGCCCTTTCCCGCGGAAGCGAGCGGCCGTCTGTTCGATCGCCGCCATCTGGCCGGTGGGCGCGACGCGGTCGTAGCTGTAGGCGAGCAGGTCGGACGCGAGCACCCCCAGCGACAGCGCGCCCCCGGCCGCGAGCGCGAGCAGTCCCGCGCGCCCGCGCACGCTGCCGAGCGCCGCGAGCGCCACCAGCACGACCGCCGGGCTGGCGATCGCCAGCACCTTGCCCTGGGCGTAGGGGCTGACCCGCGGAAACACGATCAGCACGACCAGGCCCATCGTGGCGAGCAGCAGCAGCGGGCCGACCTCGCGGCGGCGCAGCGCCCAGAGCACGCCCGGTATCAACAGCACGAACAGCGCGACGGTCGCGATCGCCGTCAGCGTGCCGGCCGGTTCGGCGGAGATCGGCAGGCGGTATTCGCCGGCCAGCCAGACGCCGCTGATCTGGCTGAGCGGCAGCGCGCGCAGCAGCTGCCCGAACTGGGTGGCGCCGACGCCGGTGGAGCCCTGGCTGCTCTGGGCGAGGTTGAAGAAGGTGCCGAACGTGATCAGCGAGGGGATCGCCAGCAGCGCGGCCACGCCGACTCCGGCCGCCAGCGGACCGGCCCAGCGCTCGATCCAGCGCCGCGGGCTCCATTGGCGCTGCAGCAGCAGCGCGCCGAGCATCGTCGCCAGCACGAGCGCGCCCATGTAGGGCACGGCGGCGGCATTGTAGGTCGCGAGCGCCGCGGCGGTCGGCACGGCGACGAGCACCGCGCCCGCGTAGGGGCGCCCGAGGCCGATCGCGGTGCGCGCGAGCGCCACGCCGGCGCACACGGTCGCGAGCAGCGCGATCTCCTTGAGGCCTCCCTGCAGCGCGTACTGGTAGGTGAGGTTGGCCGCGATCGCGACGAACGCGACGAATGCGGCGCGGCGCGCGCTGAGGATGCGCCCGGTGATCGTCGCAAGTGCGACCGCGCCGATCGCCGCGAGCCCCGAGATGAAGCCCTGGTAGAGGATCGGCACCTGGATCGAGGTGAGACCGCTGAACGTGCCGAGCAGCGCCTGCGAGCCCAGCGGATAGCCGGTGTTCAAATACGATTTGACGAATTCGCGCGCGGTGCTCTGCGGAATGCTGCCGAGGGTCGTGCCGAACCCCTTGATGTGTTCGGCCAGCACGATCTCGAAGCCGGAGTCGTTGACGAAGTCATACCCCGACCAGGTCCAATGCCCGTAGGCGATCACGGGCAGCATGTACAGGATGTAGGCGGCCAGGCCGGCGACCCCGGGCCAGCCGGGGTTCAGCCGCGCGCGCAGGCCGTCGCGGGCGAACACGAGCCCGGCCAGCGTGACCGCCACGAGCAGCCCAACGGCGAGCCCGTCGCCGGCGCCGGCGGCGTACCCGGGATAGATCAGCGCGATCGACACGCACATCCCCAGCGGCAGCAGCAGCGCATTTGACAGCTCGACCGCGAGCAGCCGCTCGAGCGCCAGCCCGCAGCCGAGGCCGGTGACCCACATCAGCGCAATCGGGACGATCAGGGCAAACAGGTAGTCGATCACAGTGCCCGCATCTCACCCATAGAAAGAGGTCAGGGTCAGCATCTGAGCGCCGTAGCTCAGACCGATCATCGCGACCATCAGCGCGACGCCGACGTACACCATGTTTCGCCGCCCGAAGCCGTGCAGGACGCCGACGGCGATCACCGCCAGCGGCGCGATCGCCGGGAAGGCGTAGCGCCCGTAGGTGGGAATGAGTGTCTGCACACCGCCGCTGAAGTAGGCGGCCTCGAAGCCGGCGATCACCGCCACCGGGATCAAGAGCACGGTCAGCACCTCCATCCAGTTGCGCCGGATCCAGGTCCACTCGCGCCGCGCCGCCCATAACCCGAGCGGGATCGCCACGATGATCGCGAGCGCGATCCCGCGATAGACCCACTCTGGAAAGAAGATGTCAAACCAGCCGAACGCGCCCCAGCCGCGCTTGATGAAGATCGTGTAGGCCGGGAGCCCGCCGACGGCGAAGTGCTGTGACATGCCGGGCAGGCGCGGCAGGAAGATCTGCCACAGGTAGGAGAGGTATTCGGGGATGTGCGTGAGCGCGACATGCGCGGCCGAGGTATTCGAGCCGATCGCCGAGAACCCGCTTTTGGCTTCGGCCGGCTGCAGCGTGCTGAGCACGCGGGCCGAGATCTCGTTCATCACGATCGCGCCCACCGCCAGCGCCGCCCAGCCCTTCAGCTGGGCGCGGGAGTGGTGCAGGTACAGGCCCGCGATCAGCGCGAGCGCCGCGACCGGGTAGATCGACAGCCCCGTCTCCTTGATCAGCGGCAGCGCCACCAACACGAGCCCGGTCGCGAGCCCCCAGGGGATCGTCAGGCCGCGGCGCAGCAGGCGCACGAGCAGATAGGCGACCGCGGCGGCGGCTGCGTTGACGCCGACGTCGTTGTTGACGGCTCCCGAGATGAAGCCGTACATCGGCTCGTACACGACGATCATCGCCGCCAGCACCCCCAGCCACGGTCGCGTGGGCGCCAGCTCGCGCGCGAGCAGGAACGCGAACAGCGCCGCGAGCGCGCCGAGCAGCGCCGAGGTCAGGCGCATCCAGGTGATCTGCGCGAACGCCGAGTCGTGCTGCGCGACGAGGTATCCCGGCGAGAGCGCCAGGTAGTAGAGCGGGCCGTGCGCCGCCGAGGTCGAATAGCCGCCGCCGTCGTTGGCCGGGGGGTGCTCGCGTTCGAAGAGCTGGTGGTAGCGCTGCAGTGCGAGCGTCGTTCCCGGCATGCGCGTGTCGTTGACTTCGTGGTCGGTCATGAACGCGGTCACTTCGAGCGCCAGGCTCTCGGCGTTGGCCCAGCGGTAGCGCGGCACGGCCGGGTTGTTGGTGGGGGTCTCGCCGCGTTCGACCAGCGACTGCACGTAGGCGAAGTGATCGACCTCGTCGGGGGCTTGGAACGGCGGCGTGATCAGCGCCCAGCAGGCGAAGTTCAGGGCGGCGATCGCGAACACCCACGCCGCTGCGTGGCGCGTGCGTCCGCCGCGCGCCAGCGCCACCGCCAGCGAGCGCACCGCCAGCAGCGCGAGCGCCGGGAGCAGCGCGAACATCAGGACTCCGTAGACCCACGCCCCGATCACGCGCGGGCGAAACAGCGCGGCCCGCCAGAAGATCCCGCCGGCCTCCTGCAGGTAGCTGCGTTCCGAACCCGCCGGAGGCAGAAACCACACCCCGAGCTCCGCGGCCTCGGGAGCGCCGGCGAGCGAGACCGACTGGGCATCGACCGCCGGCACGCCGGCGCCGATCCATTCCATCTTGCCTTCGGACGCCGTCGCGCACAGCGAGGCAAGCCGCGCCTGCGGACGGGCCGGGGTCTGCGGGATCGCGAAGTTCGCATTGCTGATCCGGGTGGCGTTCACGCGGGCGGGGGCGAGCGACGAGGAGATGGTGCTGTTGCCGACGTGCAGTTCCAGGTGCATCGCCGGGCGCAGGCGCGTGGGCGAGCGCACACGTAGGCGCACGAACGCCGTGTTGGCCGGCAGTTCCAGCACCGAGGGCGTGCACACCGGCGTGCCTGCCGTGGTGGGCCCGATGAACGTGGTTTCGTTGACCGAGTCCGTCCCGGTGAAGTAGGGACGGGGATTCAGCCAGTGGTAGGCGAAGAACGCCACCAGCGGGATCGCCACGATTCCGGCCGTCTTCCACACGCGAGCGTCGCCGGCGAACACCGCCGCCGCGATCCTGCGCAGTGGCGCCACTAGTGGCGGCGCAGACCGAGAATCGAGAGCAGGAATGAGGAGAAGAAGATCTGGATCCCGACGATCAGGAGCATCGCCGCGATCAGTGCGGCCTGCTCGTAGGCGAGCGAGCCGAAGCCGTTGGAGATCCAGGTGACGAGTACGACGGTGCCGGTGGCGATGCCGGCCAGCATGAACAGCCCGCCCAGCAGCAGGCCGTGCTCGAGGCGAAAGCGCGCCCGCATGCGGTCGAACCAGGGGTCGCGCTCGCCCATGAAGTAGGTGCCGTACGCGTGCGCGCACAGGCCCAGCGCGAGCACCTGCGTGCCGATGATCGTGAGCAGCACACCGCCGATCAGCGCATGTACGCCCCACTCGCGCCCAAATAGGCTGAGACCCGACGCGATCAGAACCGTCAGCAGCAATCCGAGCCCCGACAGGATCGCGCCCGGGACGATGAACAGGTGCGTCGGCGAGTGCACCAGCAGGAAGCGCAGGTGCCGCCAGCCGTCGCGGAAGCTCGACAGTTTCGACTCGCCCCCGCGCGGGTGGTACTCGATCGGGAACTCGGCGATCTGGAGCTTCTCCTTCGAGGCCCTGATCACCATCTCCGAGGCGAACTCCATGCCGGTCGTGCGCAGGTCCAGGCGCGGCAGCACTTCACGGCGCACCGCGCGCATGCCGCAGTGCGCGTCGGCGACGCCCGTGCGGAACAGCACGTTGAGCAGCCCCGTCAGGATCGGGTTGCCGATGTAGCGGTGCAGCCACGGCATCGCGCCCGGCTGGATGTTGTCCATGCGATCGCCGATCGCCATCTCGGCGCCGTCCTGGAGCGCCGCGACGAAGCGCGGGATGTCGTCGAAGTCATAGGTCAGATCGGCGTCGGCCATCACGATGTACTCGCCCCGCGAGGCGGCGAAGCCCGCCAGGTAGGCGCTGCCGTATCCGCGCCTGCGCTCGAGCACCACGCGCGCCCCCGCGCGCTCGGCCAGCACCGCGGAGTCGTCTTCGGAGTCGTTGTCGGCCACCACGACCTCGCCGGGCACGTCCATCCGCTCGAGCGCCGCCCGTGCCGCCAGCACGCAGTGCTCGATGTTCTCGGCCTCGTTCAGGCACGGGATCACGACCGACACCAGCGGCCGCTCGGACTCTGCGGAGTCTGCCGCCGGCGGCGGCCCTGTCTGCGTGAGTGTGCTCATCGGCTGACGCGATCGCCGCCCCCCTCCCACACGGCGACGGCGAGCTTGCTCCTTATAACGCCCGTCAAGGCGGAAAGTGGCGGCGCAAGCGGGGATCGATGCTAGCGGACGACGCCACGGGGCGGCGATGGCGCGAGGACCGCCAGACCTTGGACAGAGCCATGCCCCAGCGCCCGGTGCTCCCCGACGCCGAAAAGGCTTCATCAGCGTGCTCGCGCGTGAGCGCCGGCACGCTCGCCGATCACCCGCCCCTCGATCGGGCATGCTTGCGCGCGTGCGCATCTGCGTGGTCTACGACTGCCTGTTCCCGTATACCGTCGGCGGCGCCGAGCGCTGGTACCGCAACCTCGCCGAGCGCCTCGCCGGCGACGGCCACGAGGTCACCTACCTGACGCTGCGCCAGTGGGACCGAGACGAGCATCCGGACGTGCCGGGCGTGCGCGTGGTGAGCGCCGGTCCGCGCATGGGCCTGTACACGGAGGCGGGCGGGGCCGCCCGCCGGCGAATCCTGCCGCCGCTGGTGTTCGGCGCCGGCGTGCTTGCTCATCTGGCGCTGCGCGGCCGCCGCTACGACGCCGTCCACATGGCCTCGTTTCCCTACTTCTCGCTGCTCGCCGCCGGCCTGGCGCGCGTGCCTGCCCGCTATGCACTTGTCGTCGACTGGCACGAGGTCTGGAGCCGCGCGTACTGGCGCAGCTATCTCGGTCCGCTCGGCGGCCCGATCGGCGCCCTCGTACAGCGCCTGTGCGCGGCCGTGCCTCAGCGCGCCTTCTGCTTCTCGCGGCTGCATGCCCGGCGTCTGCGCGGCCTGGGCCTGCGCGGCGAGGTGACCGTGCTCGAGGGCGAGTACGCCGGCTCGCTGACGCCCCCGCAGGCACGTCCGGCACAGCTGAACGTGGTGTTCGCCGGCCGGCTGATCCCCGAGAAGCGCGCCGTGCTGGCGGTCGCCGCGCTCGCCGAGGCCGCCGGGCGCATCGAGGGCCTGTGCGGCGAGCTGTTCGGAGACGGGCCCGAACGCGCGGCCGTGCGCGCCGAGATCGGGCGGCTCGGCCTGCAGGAGCGGGTGCTCGCGCCCGGCTTCGTCGCGGCCGAGCGCGTCGAGCAGGCGCTCGCGCAGGCGCTCTGCATGCTGTCGACCTCGAGCCGCGAGGGCTACGGGTTGATCGTCGTCGAGGCCGCCGCGCGCGCCACCCCGAGCGTGCTCGTGGCCGCCGAAGACAACGCGGCCACCGAGCTGATCGAGGAGGGCGTCAACGGATTCGTGTGCGCGAGCGCCGATCCCGTGGCGATCGCCGAGGCGATCGAGCGCGTCCACCGCGCCGGTATGGAGCTGCGCGAGAGCACGGCCGGCTGGTTCGCGGCGAATGCGCAGCGGCTGTCGCTCGAGAGCTCCTTGCAGACGGTGCTGGCGAGCTACGGGGCAGCAGGCGAGCCCAGCCCCCGCGCATAGCTCGTAACCGTCTCGAGCACGGTCCGCCGCAGACCACGCAGGCGAGCCCAGCACCCGCGCATAGCTCGTACGCGTCTCAAGCGCGGTCCGGCGCAGACCACGCAGGCGAGCCCAGCACCCGCGCATAGCTCGCGAGCGTCTCGAGCGCGGTCCGCCGCCAGCTGAACTGTTGCGCCTGCGCCAGCCCACGCGCGCGCGTGCGCGCGCGCGTGGGTCCGTCCTGCACGAGCAACGCTTCGACCGCTCGCGCGATCGCGGCCTCGTCGTACGGGTCGAACAGCAACGCCGCGTCGCCGGCGACCTCGGGCAGCGACGAGGTGTTCGAGCACGCCACCGGCACGCCGCGCGCCAGCGCCTCCAGCACGGGCAGCCCGAAGCCCTCGTACAGCGACGGGAACACGAATGCGCGCGCGAGCGCCCACAGGCCCTCGAGCTCCTGCTCGGAGATCCAGCCGAGGAAGCGCACGTCGTCGCTCACGCCGAGCGCCGCCGCGCGCCGGCGCAGCTCGGTCTCGTGCCAGGTCTGATATCCGGGCAGCACCAGCAGCGGCCGGCGGTGAACGTCGATGCGAGCCAGCGCGCCGATCAGGCGCGCGAGGTTCTTGTGCGGGCGCTTGGCCGACAGGCTCAGCACGACATCCCGAGCGTCCAGACCGAAGCGCTCGCGCGTCTGGCGCTCGTCCAGCGCGGGTACCGCGCCCCCTGTGCCGGGCGCCTGCGCGATCACGTCGATCTTCGCGGGCGCCAGCCCGAGCAGCGTGACCAGGTCATCGCGGGTGCTGCGCGAGATCGCGATCACTCGATCCGAGCGCCGCGCCGCCGCGGGCACGAGGACTCGCATGCCACGGTCGCGCAGGCCCGGATGAGCCTCGGGGAAGCGCGCGTAGATGAGGTCGTGCACGGTCGCGATCCGGCGAAACGGACCCCACAGCGGAGCGGTCGAAGCCAGGCTGTGCACCAGCCCGACGCGCGCTCGCGCCGCCAGCGCCGGCAACACGGTCTGCTCGCCGAGCACCCATTGCACGCGGCGGCGCGAGGACACGGGCAATGTGATCGCCGGCAGCAGCTTTCCCCACGGGCCGCCCCGCGCCTGCGCGGCCTCGCGATTGATGAACGCCGTGAACCGCAGCCCGGGAGCCGCCGCCAGCAGCTGCGGAATCAGCTCGCGCGCATACACCTCCATGCCGCCCGTCTCGCCCGGGACGAGGAACAGCAGGTTCAGGCCGATGTGCGTGCCGGCCGGCGGTTGGGGCAGTCGGTCGAGACCCGCGAGCGCCCTCGGGCGCGGCGCTCCGCCGGTACCGGCGCCTTCCGACGGCCCGGCCGAGGCGCCAAGATCGGCGCTCGCGGGCGGCTGGTGCGGAGGCTCGGCGCTCATCGACGCGCGCGCGCCAGCGCCTGCTCGTAGACGGCGTACGTGGCATGCGCCGCGGCGCTCCAGCTGAAACGGGCCGCGTGCGCAGGTCCCGCGGCGCGCACGCGCTCCCCGTCGCACAGCGCCTGGCCGATCGCGCGGGCGCATGCCGTCGGGTCGCGCGGGTCGAACCAGCGCGGCAGCTCTCCGCCGGTCTCGTGCAACACCGGGATGTCGGACGCCGCGATCGGGACGCCGTGCGCCAGCGCCTCGACCAGCGGCAGGCCGAAGCCCTCCGCCAGCGTCGGCATCGCCGCGCAAGCGGCGAGCGCCCACAGGCCCTCGAGGTCGGCGTCCGGGACATAGCCGACGAAGCGAACGCGGTCCTCGAGCGCGAGCTCGCGTGCCAGCTCGCGCAGGCGCAGGTCGTATGGCTCGGGATGGCCGGCGAGCATGACCGTGACGTCCGCCGGCAGCATCGGCAGCGCTCGCAGCAGCAGCTCCTGGTTCTTGTGCGGCCGCTTGGCCGCGACGCACAGCACGACTCGCGCTTGGTCCAGGCGATAGCGGGCGCGCAGCTCGGCGGCGGGTGTCGCGGCTACGGCGCGGCGATCACAGCCGTTGTGAACCACGCTCACGCGCCCCGCCGCGACGCGCGTGAGCGCGAGGATTTCCGCGCGCGCCGCCGCTGTCGGAGCGATCACTGCGTCAGCGCGATGCGCGGACAGCCAGGCGAGCGCGCTCATGCCGAGCGACGTGGTCCAGCTGAACGTGCGCCTGCGCATGAACGTGAGATCGTGCAGCGTCAGCACCGTGGGCGTGCCCGCCAGCAACGGAGAGAAGTTGGCCAGGCTGTGGACGAGCTCCGCCCGCTCGGCTCTGGCCAGCCGCCGCAGCAGCGCCTGTTCGGCCCACAGGCGGCGCGTGCGGCTTCCCTCCTCGCACGGCAGCGCGCGCACGCGGCAGAACGACTCCCAGCCCTCCGCGCGCAGCGCCTGCGCACCGGAGCCGGTCGTCGCGATCGTCAGGCTCAGATCCGGAAGCTCGCGGGCGAGCGCCGGCGCGAGCCCCCGCAGATAGGTCTCCGGACCCCCCGATACCCCCGGCGCGAGATACGGCGCGCTGAGCAGCACGTTGCGGGGCGCGGGCATCGGCGCCCATGCTAAAGCGCCTCGAACGCCTCTCCGCCGGCCCGCTCGCGGGCCAGCGGCGACGACCCGCCCGCCGTGATCGGACCGAGCGCGGGCGATGGCCTATCCGCTGCTACGGTCCGCCGCTCGTGAGCGATCTCAAGCGCATCGTGCTGCTGCGCGGGCTCAGCGCTGCGCCCTGGGACCTGCGACCGCACGAGCGTCTCGGTCCCGGCTTCGCGGTCAGCGTGCTCGTCGCCCGCGACAATCTCTATTCGACCGACACGCTGGCGCTCGAGCGCAGCCCCGTGCGGACCGTCAGCGGCCTGCTGCCGCCGGGCGCGGTGCGTACGCTCGGCACGCGTCTGGTCGGCGAGCGCTTCCTTGGGCTCGAGAGTCGCCTGCGCGGCGCCGACGTGGTGCACGTCGCCGAGCTCGGCAACTGGTACAGCGCGCAGGCCGCGCGCCTGAAGCAGCGGCTCGGGTTCGCGCTGGTGGTGACGGCCTGGGAGACGCTGCCGCTGCGCGACAGCTACCGCAATCTGCGCACGCGCCCATACGCGCGCGCCGTGCTGGCTGCTGGCGATCGCTTCCTGGCGACGACCGAACGTGCCCGCGACGCGCTGCTGCTCGAGGGTGCCCCGGCGCAGCGCACGATCGTGTGTCCGCCTGGGATCGCGCTGGAGCGCTTCGCCGCCGCGCGCACCGCCGACGTGGCTGCCGACGGCTCGCACCTGATCGTCTCGGCCGGACGGCTGGTGTGGGAGAAGGGCCACCAGGACGTGCTGCGCGCGATGGCGATGCTGCGCGCGCAAGGGCGCGAGGACGTGCGCGCGCTGATCCTCGGCGACGGTCCCGAGCGCGCGCGCCTGCAGGCGCTGGTGGCGGACTTCGGGCTGCAGGACGTGGTGCAGCTGCGCGCGTCGGTGCCGTATGACGAGATCGTGGGTATCTACGCGCAGGCGTCCTGCCTGGTGCTGGCGAGCATGCCGACGCGCTATTGGGAGGAGCAGTTCGGCATGGTCCTGGCAGAGGCGATGGCGGCGCATCTGCCGGTGCTCGCGAGCACCAGCGGCGCGATCCCCGAGGTGCTCGGGACGAGCGGGCGATACTTCGCGCCGGGCGATTGGGTCGGCCTGGCGCGCGCGCTGGCCGAGGGTCCGCTGGCCACGGCGCCCGGGGCGCGGAGGGCGCCGGCGCCCGAGCAGCTCGAGCGCTTTTCGGCCGACGCGGCGGCGGCGCGCCTGCGGCATGTCTACGACGAGCTCCTATCGGAACGCGCCGGATGAGCGCCGGTCAAACGATGACCGCCGACGCGATCGTCGTGACCTGGCGCTCGGGCGAACGGGTGCTGGGCTGCCTGGAGCGGTTGGCAGACCAGCTGCAGCCAGGCCGGACGTTCGTGGTCGACAACGGCTCGGGCGACGGAACGGTCGCGGCGGTGCGGGCCAGCTTCCCCTCGGTCAGGGTGCTCGAGCTGCCCGAGAACCGCGGCTTCGGCGCGGCCGTGAATGCCGGGGCCGCGCTCGGCGACGGCGAAGCGATCGTGTTGGTCAACGACGACGTCGAGATCGAGCAGGGGTTTGTCGACGCGATCGTCGCACCGCTGCAAGCCGATGGGCGCTGCGCGATGGTCGCCGGCATGACGATGATTCCCGACAGCGGCCGGGTGGACGCGTTCGGGATCGAGCTCGATGTCACGCTGGCCGCCTACAACCGCCTGCGCCGCCGGCCGCCGCAGGAGTCGCCCGGCAGGCTCGCGATGCCCAGCGGCGGCGCGGCCGCCTACCGGCGCAGCGCGTTCGAGCGCGCGGGCGGCTTCGATGAGCGGCTGCACGCGTATGGCGAGGACGTCGACCTCGGACTGCGTCTGCTGCTCGACGGCTGGAGCGCCGGCGCGGCGCCCGAGGCTCGGGGGACGCATCTCGGCGGGGCGACGATCGGCGTCGACTCGCCGCTGCAGCGCGAGCTGGGCGGCTTCGCCCGCGGGTTTCTGCTGCGCCGGTACGGGGTGTTGCGCACGCGCGCGTGCGCGCGTGCGCTGCTGTTCGAGGCGCTCGTGGTGGGCTGGGGACTGGTGGCGCACCGCACCACCGTGCCGTTGCGCGCCCGCATGCGCGGTTGGCGCGCCGGCGCGGGTGAGCGCCTGCCGATCCCGGCGCAGGCGATCGATCGCACGATCACCGCGCGCGAGGCGTTCTGGCGCCTGCGCCACGCCCGCTGAACCGAAGGCGCAGCCGCCCTTGCCACGTCGGGTGAGTGGTGGACACAAGCTGCCAGCGCCACACGGTGAGCGGCACACGCATGCGTGCGTGCCACGTGCGGTGAGTCAGAGGCGCTGATAACGTCAGGACATGGACGCGCTCGGTCCCTCGGCGTCGGCGCTCGAGCTCGCGGGAGCGCTGCGCCGGCAAGAGCTGTCGGCGGTCGAGTTGCTGGATTCCTGCTTGGAGGCCGTCGATCAGCTCAACCCCGAGCTGAACGCCATCATCTGGCGCAACGACGAGCAGGCGCGGCGCGCCGCGCAGGACGCGGACCGGTGCCTGCGGGCGCTCGCCGGGGACGGCGCGGGCGAGCACGAGCACATGCCGTTTCTCGGGGTGCCGATCCCGATCAAGGACCTCACGCCGGTCGCCGGCTGGCCTACGACCTACGGTTCGCACGGCGCCGGCACGAGCCCCAGCGACGAGAGCGAGCTGGTCGTCGATGCGTTCGTGCGGGCGGGCTTCGTGCTGTGCGCACGCACGAACACGCCCGAGTTCGGCGTGCTGACGGTCACCGAGAACAGCCGCTATGGCGTGACGCACAACCCCTGGGATCTGTCGCGCTCGCCGGGCGGCTCGAGCGGGGGCGCGGCTGCGGCGGTCGCGGCCGGGATGTTCGCGCTCGCCCATGCCAACGACGGCGGCGGATCGATCCGCATCCCCGCCTCCTACTGCGGGCTGGTCGGTCTCAAGCCCAGTCGCGGGCGCGTGCCGCGGCTTGCACAGAGCTGGCTCGGGGCGGTCGTGGAGGGAGCGCTGACGCGCACGGTCGCCGACAGCGCGGCGGTGCTCGACGCGATCTCCGAGCCCGACCCGCTGGCCTGGTACAACGCCCCCGCGCCCGAGCGCGCGTTCGCCGATGAGACCGAGCGCCAGCCCGACCCGCTGCGCATCGGGCTGATGGCCGCAGCGCCGCTCGGCATCCCGACCGCGCCGGTCTGCACCGCCGCCGCCCAGGCGGCCGGGGCGATGCTCGAGCAGCTCGGCCACGTGGTCGAGCCGGTGGAGGTCCCGACGGTCTCCGAAGAGATGATCCCGCCGTTCGTGCTGCTCACGCAGGCGGGCTTGGGCGAGTACGACGACGTCGACTTCTCCGCGGTCGAGCCGCACGTGGCCTACCAGCACAAGCTGAGCGGCGAGGTCGGCGCGCGCGAGTACGTGCAGGCCGGCCGCACGCTCGAGTTGATGAGCCGCCGCGAGCTGGCGCGCTGGGGCCGCGACTTCGACGTGCTGCTGACGCCGACGTCCGGGATCGAGCCGCCGCCCGCGGGCTCGATCCTCGCCGCGCAGCACGGCGCGCCCGACCAGCCGGTCGCCGATGTGATCTCCAGCGTGTCGTTCACCGCCTTCAGCAACATCACCGGCCAGCCCGCGATCAGCCTGCCGCTGCACTTCACCGAGACAGGCCTGCCGATCGGCGTGATGCTCACGGGCGGGCCCTGGCAGGAGGCGACCCTGATCCGTCTGGCGGCCCGGCTGGAAGAGGCCTACCCGTGGTGCGAGCGGCGGCCGTCGCTCGCCGGCGCGGCTTGAGCGGCGGCGTCGGCCGCGCTGCCGAGGCGATACCCGGGCCCATCCGGCGCGAACGGCCCTGTCAGAGCGACGACGTTCGCCTGACCGCGCGCGGCCGCCTGGCAGCGCACGCAGCTACGCTCCAGCGGATGCGCTTCGCCGTCAAGTTCCTCGGGTGCAAGGTCTCGCAGGCCGACGCGATGCTGGCGCGCCGCGCGCTGCTGGCCGCCGGCCACGAGGAGGTCGCCCCCGAGCAGGCCGAGCTGCACGTGATCAACACCTGCTGCATCACCGGCGAGGCCGAGGCGAAGTCGCGCCAGTCGGTGCGGCGCTCGCTGCAGAGCGCCCGCCAGGTGTTCGTGGGCGGCTGTGCGGTCAACCTGCACGCGGATCAGTTCGCGGCGATCGACCCGGCCGTGCGACCGTTCGTGGGCACTGCCGACGATGTGGCCGAGGCGATCGCGGGCACGCTCGGCGCGTGCGTCGACCTCGAGCACGACGTGCTGGCACGCGGAGCCCCCGAAGACTGGGCGGGTGGGCGGACGCGCGGCTTCGTCAAGGTCCAGGACGGTTGTGACTGTCACTGCGCCTACTGCATCATCCCCACTGTGCGCGGGGGCGCGCGCTCGCGTCCGGCATCGGCGGTGCTCGCGGAGGCCGAACGCCGGGTCGCGCACGGCCAGCCCGAGATCGTGATCACCGGGATCAGCGTGGGCGACTACCGCGATCCCGAGCAGGGCCTCGATCTCGGCGAGCTGATGGTCGCGGCGGCGCGCGTGCCCGGCGTCGAGCGGGTGCGGCTGTCCTCGGTCGAGGTGATCCACGTCAAGGATTCGCTGGTGCGCGCGCTGCGCGAAGAGCCCAAGGTGTGCCCGCACCTGCACGTGCCGATGCAGTCGGGCGACGACGAGGTGCTCGCGGCGATGGGGCGGCACTACAGCGCCGACGAGTACCTGCAGACGATCTCGCGCCTGCGCGACGCGGTGCCCGAGGTCAACGTCACCGCGGACGTGATCGTCGGCTTTCCCAACGAGGACGAGCGGGCGTTCGAGCGCACGCTGACGCTGATCGAGGACGCGCAGATCAGCCGCGTGCACGCCTTCTCCTACTCGCCTCGGCCGGGCACCGCCGCGACGGCGCTCGGCGATCGCGTGGGGCCGCAGGAGAAGAAACGCCGCTCGCGCGCGCTGCGCGGCTTCTCCGAGGCGCGCTCGCGCCTGCACCGCTCACGCAAGCTGAGCCGCAGCGAGCGCGTGCTGGTCGACAAGGTCGCCGAGACCCAGTGCTCGGGCTACACCGCCGACTACACCCGCTGCTACCTGCCGGCGGGCGTTGCGGCGGGCGGGGAGCTGCTGGACGTGACCGTGCGGGAGCTGTACGCCGACGGGCTGCGCGTGACGCCGCTGGCGCCGGCCTGATCGAGGGCACCAGCGGACGGCGATGAGCGCGAGCGAGCCGAGCGTGGCTGTCGTGGGGCACGTCGAGTGGGTGCTGTTCGCGCGCGTCCCCCACCTCGCCCGCGCCGGCGAGATAGTCCACGCGAGCGACCCGTTCGAGGAGCCCGCGGGCGGCGGCGCGGTCGCGGCCGTGCAGCTCGCTCGGCTCGCGGGCGAGGCCCTGTTGATCACCGCGCTCGGAGATGACGAGCACGCACGCCGGGCGGCGGCGCGCCTGCACGAGCTGGACGTGCGCGTCTGCGCGGCGCGGCGCGCCGGCGCGAGCCGTCGTGCGGTGACGTTCGTGGACGACACCGGCGAGCGCACGATCACGACGCTCGGGCCGCGGCTCGAGCCCGCGATCGAAGACGCGCGGCTGCCGTGGGAGGAGCTCGCGCAGGTCGACGCCGTCTACTTCACGGCCGGCGACGTCGGGGCGCTAAGGGCCGCAAGGGCCGCTCGCGTGCTGGTGGCGAGCCCGCGCGCGCTCGATGCGCTCGACCACGGCATCGCGCTCGACGCGCTGGTGCTGAGCGAAGACGACGCGACCGAGCGCGGCGAGGCGGCGCTGGCGCAGGGCGACGCCGAGCTGGTGGTTCGCACGCGTGGCAAGGCCGGCGGCACCTACAGCACCCGCGATGGCGACTCGGGCAGCTTCCCGGCGGCGCCGCCCCCCGGCGAGCCCGCCGACTCCTACGGCTGCGGCGACAGCTTTGCCGCCGGTCTGACCTATGCGCTCGGCGCCGGCATGGCGGTGCCCGATGCGCTCGCGCTGGCGGCGCGCTGCGGCGCCTACTGTCTGACCGGTCGCGGACCGTACGCGCACCAGCTCTCGCGACGCGAGCTGCAGAAGGCGTGATACGAGACCTTCTGATGCCCGCGTGATGCCCCACCCGCTCGAGAACCCGCGATGCCCGACCGCTGCTCGAGAGAACACGTGACGCCTGAGCCGATGCTCGACATCGTCACGCTGCGCGACGAGCGCTCCTCGCTTCGCGCCGGCTTCGTGCCGGCCGCGGGCATGCTTTGCTGCTCCCTGCGCGACGGCGACGAGGAGCTGCTTGCCCAGAACGCGGGCGTCGCCGCCTATGCCGAGCAGGGCAAGACGATGGGCATTCCGCTGCTTTACCCGTGGGCCAACCGGCTCGCGGGCTTCGAGTACAGCGCGGCGGGACGCACCGTGCGGGTTCCCCGCGATCCCAGCCTTGTCGCGGTCGACGGCAACGGACTGCCGATCCACGGCGTGATCGGCGGGCGCATGCGATGGGAGCTGTCCGACGAGCCGGCTGGCGAAGCGGATCGCCGCTCACCGGACAAGCGACAACAGCTGCAGGCGCGTCTAGGCTGGAGCCGCGCCCAAGCAAGCCTGTTCGACGTGTTCCCGTTCCACCACGAGGCGTGCTTTCGCGCGCGCCTGCACGAGCGGCGTCTGCAGATCGAGGTGACCGTCGAGGCGTGCGGTGAGGATCACGTCCCGGTGGCGTTCGGCTTTCACCCGTATCTGTCCGTGCCGGGCGTTCCGCGCGAGCGCTGGCTCGTGCAGCTGCCGGCGATGAGCAAGCTCGCGCTGGACGCTCGCCAGCTGCCGACGGGTTCCGGCCAGGCCCTGCCGGCCGAGAGCTTCGAGCTCGCCGAGCGCGAGTACGACGACGGTTTCGACGAGCTCTCGCAGTCGGCGCGCTTTGCCGTGACTGGCGGCGAGCGGCGGCTCGAGCTCGATTTCGAGGAGGGCTACCGATGCGGCCAGGTGTACTCGCCCCGCGGCGCCGAGTTCATCTGCTTCGAGCCGATGACGGCGCCGGCGAACGCGCTGTGCAGCCATCAGGGCCTGCGGGTGCTCTCCCCGGGTGAGCGCTACAGGGCGGCTTTCGCGCTGCGCGTGAGCGAACGATCGGGTCCGGACGGCGCGCACTGAGCGCACGGTCCCCTGCAGGCAGACAGACTGAGCGCCCGTACCCGGCACGCGCACTGAGCGCACGGTCCCTGCAGGCAGACAGACTGAGGGCCCGTACCCGGCACGCAGACTGAGCGCGAGCACGCGATCGGGGAGCATGTGTCGATGGCGCGCAAGCTCACCGCCTACAGGGCCAAACGCGACTTCACCGACACGCCCGAGCCCGAGGGTCCTGCGAAGCGCACGCGTGGCAAGGCCGACGCGCGCGGCACGCGCGCCCCGCGCCGAGCGGGCGCCGAGCCGCGCTTCGTGGTCCAGGAGCACCACGCCCGCAGGCTGCACTGGGATCTGCGCCTCGAGCACGACGGCGTGCTGCTGTCTTGGGCGATCCCGAACGGGATTCCCCAGGATCCGCGCGAGAACCGCAAGGCGATTCACGTCGAGGACCACCCGCTGTCCTATCTCGACTTCGACGGGACGATCCCGCGCGGCAGCTACGGGGCGGGCAGGGTCGTGATCTTCGACCGCGGCACCTACCTGGCCGAGAAGCTCAGGGACGACGAGCTGATCGTGGTCTTCCACGGCGAACGCCTGCGCGGCCGCTACGCCCTGTTTCGCACGGGCGGTGACGACAGGGACTGGATGATTCACCGCATGGACCCTCCCGAAGGCGAGCGCCAGCCGATGCCGGAGCATCTCGCGCCGATGCTCGCCGCGCCGGGCCGGCTGCCGGCGGATGATCAGGGCTGGGCGTATGAGATCAAGTGGGACGGCGTGCGCGCGATGCTGTACTCGCGCCCCGGACGCCTGCGCATCGAGAGCCGCAACCTCAACGAGATCACGGCGCGCTACCCCGAGCTGCGCGGGCTGGGACGCCAGCTCGGGGCGCACGAAGCGGTGCTGGACGGCGAGATCGTCGCCTTCGACGAGCACGGCGCACCGAGCTTCGAGCGGCTGCAGCGGCGCATGAACCTGAGCGCCGAGAGCGAGGTCCGCCGGACGGCGAAAGCCCTGCCGGTCACGTACGTGATCTTCGATCTGCTGTTCCTCGACGGGCAGCTGACCGCGGCGCTGCCGTATCGCGAGCGGGCGCGAGCTGCTGGAGCGGCTGGGGTTGAAGGGCGCGGCGTGGCAGACGCCGGCCAACCACCTGGGCAGCGGGCGCGAGCTGCTGGCGGTCGCCGCCGAGCATCATCTCGAGGGCGTGGTGGCCAAGCGGCTCGACGCGCCCTACCTGCCCGGTGCGCGCAGCCGCAACTGGCTGAAGGTCAAGAACAGCGCCCGCCAGGAGCTCGTGATCGGCGGGTGGCTGCCGGGCAAGGGGCGGCGCGCGCAGCGAATCGGGGCGCTGCTGATGGGCTACTACGAACGCCGGGGCCGATCATCGCTGCTGCGGTACGCCGGGCGCGTCGGCACTGGCTTCGACGAGCGCGAGCTGGAGCGGCTCGGCGCGGAACTGGCCTCGCGCGAGCGCCGCGAGAGCCCGTTCGCCGAGGTCGGCGCGCAGCCGCCGCGCGGCGCGCGATTTGTCGAGCCCGATCTTGTGGCCGAGGTCGAGTTCACGGATTGGACGCGCGAACGTTTGATGCGCCAGCCCTCCTACAAGGGGCTGCGCAACGACAGGGCGGCGAGGGACGTGCGGATCGAGCTGCCATCGAGGCAGGGTGCGGCGATCGCAAAAGGGGTAGGGATCGAGAGGAGCGCAATGGCGAAGAACACGACGATCGCGACAGATGCGGGCACGGCGATCGAGACAGATGCAACGATGGCGCCGGGCAGTCGGCCCACGAAAACGCAAGCGCACGCGCGTGTGTGCGCGCGCGCGCGTGGGTCGGCGACAGGGAAGGCTCACGCGTCGCCTGCCGAGAAGACTCGTGGATCGGCTGCGGGGAAGGCGCCCGCTCGCAAGCCGGAGCCGCCCTATCGCATCGTGCGCGAGAACGCCAAGGGGACCGAGATCGAGGTGCAGGGGCGCGCGCTGCGGCTGACCAATCGCGACAAGGTCATGTATCCCGAGAGCGGCTTCACGAAGGGCGAGCTGGTCGACTACTACGCGGCCGTTGCTCCGGTGGTGCTGGGCCACCTCGCTGCACGGCCGTTGACGTTGAAGCGCTATCCGGACGGCGTGGACGGTGAGTTCTTCTACGAGAAGCGCGCGCCGGCGCACCGTCCCGATTGGGTGAAGACGGTGCCGGTGTGGAGCGAGGATCGGCGTGAGCGGATCGACTACTGCCTGGCCGAAGACCTGCCGACGCTGATCTGGCTCGCGAACCTCGCTGACATCGAGCTGCATACGAGCCTGTCACGGGCTCCCGATCTCGACGTTCCGACCTCGCTCGTGTTTGACCTCGATCCGGGCGCGCCGGCAGGCATCAAGGAGTGCTGCCGGGTGGCGCTGCAGATCAAGGAGCTGTTCGACACGTTCGGACTGGTGACGGTGGTCAAGACGTCGGGCGCCAAGGGTCTGCACGTGCACGTGCCGCTGAACACGCACGTGACCTACGCGCAGACCAAGCCGCTGGCCCTCGCGGTCGCCGGGCTGATGGCGCGCGAACATCCCAAGCTGGTCGTCTCGGACATGCGCAAGCGCCTGCGTGACGGTCGGGTGCTGATCGACTGGAGCCAGAACGACGCGCACAAGACGACGGTCAGCGTTTACTCGCTGCGGGCGCGCAAGCAGCCAACGATCTCGACGCCGCTGAGCTGGGAGGAGGTTGGCAGGGCGGCACGGCGCCGTCGCGAGCAGAGCTTGAGCGCGCAGCCGCACGAGCTGCTGGCGCGGATCGAACGCGACGGCGACCTCTATGCGCCGATGCTGACGCTCGCGCAGAACCTGCCCGAGCTGACGTAGGCCGGCCGCCTGCGCACCCCGCGCTCACAAGCCGTCTGGCCGAATGTGGCCGGCCGCGCAAGCCGGGACCGGCGGGGAGACGTCAGACGAGCATTTCGCCGGGCGGCTCGATGATGCGCAGATGCTCTGACACGCGGGTCATGTTGAGCAGCCGCTGCACCTGCTGCGAGCCGGGGGTGACGGCGAACTCCTGCCCCCGCTCGCGCGCGCCGGCGCGGGCAGAGAGAACTATGCGCAGACCGGTCGAGTCGATGAACTCGAGATCCTCCAAGTCCAGCACGAGCATCGGCGCCGAGTGGATCTCGGCGCGGTCGAGCTGACGCTGGAACAGCGGCGCGCTGGCGAGATCGAGTTCGCCACTGAGGGCCATTACGACCCGGTCGGACTCGCGTCGGAGCTCGACCCTCAGATGCTCCTGAGCCGCCACGAACCGATGGTAGCGCAGGGTCTCGCGTCGGTGTCCAGGGCGGGGTTTCGCGTCGGTGTCTAGGCCAAGCGCATGTGCACGCGCACCACCGTGCCGGCGGGCGTGACGCGGATCTGGACCAGGTCGCAGAGCTGATTGACGAGCCACAGGCCGCGCCCGCCGGACTGCTCGCGCTTGGGCCGCACGCGCCCGACCAGCGGGTCCTCGATCCGGCCGCGGTCGCGAACCTCGCACATCAGCACCTCGGCCTCCTGCCAGATGAGCAACTCGCCGCCGCGGTCGCCGTATTGGACGCTGTTGGTTACGAGCTCGTTGATCGCAAGCACGAGATCCTCGACGCGATCGCCGGCGAGACGCGCCTGCGCGGCGCGACTCGAGACCCGCGCCCTGACCGACGCGAGGTCGCCGGCGCCGAAAGCGATCCGTTCGGGAGCAGCGCCTGGCGCCGCCAGTGCCCCGTCGAAGACTCCGCGTGCACCGCTCGGCTCGTAGCCCTCGCTCCGGCACGAGCGTCCGTCGCGCTCGATCAACGGATGCCTGCGTCGAGCCGCCTCGATCGCGAGCCGATCGAGCGCCGCGAGATCGTAGGCGCAGAGCAGCCGCCAAGCCGAGCTGTCCGCGAATGCCGGGTTCAGCAGCAGCTCGGTGCGCTCGCACTCGCTCAGCTCGGCCGGCGTGCGGCCAGGCCAGGTGAGTTCACTGACGCCGCGGGCCGCCAGACCGTGCTCGTGACCGTCGAGGAGCTCCCGCCAGAACGCGATGATGCGCCCGGGGTTTCGCGCAAGTGTGCAGACGTCGACGAAGCGGACGCGCTCGCGCCCGGCACCCAGCGACCGTTCGATCGACTCGGCCCTCGGCTTCGAGACGGCCACGACCACAGCCTCGCCGGCGTCGAGGCCCGCCACGATGAACGGCAGTGTGCCCGCGAGGAAGCCCTCGGCGCCCCGGTAGTAGAGCGCGCTGTGCTTGAACCGGCTGGGCGTGGCCGCGGGCGTGATTCGCGCGATGCCATTCGCGGCGTCTCGCTCGTGCCGTGTGCCGGTTGCGGTCTCTATGCCCATGTCTGCCCGATCGGCGCGGCACGCAAATGAGACCTGCGCGAAACCACGCTGACACATAGTCGGTGCGCCCCAGTATGCCGCGCGCGGCCGACGAGTCCGCCCGCGGCAGCCGCCTGGCCCAGCATTTGAGAGCACGCCAGTATCCACGACATACGATCAGCGCCCACCGCGATATGTCCTCGACGTTCCATCGTGCTGAAGCCGGGGGTGGCGACGGAGCCGCCGGCCTCGGGCCCGGGTCTTGTATTGCCCGATCTGGCCCCCGGTCAATCAACGGGGGAGCAGCGATGTTTAGCGCACGCGCGCGCCGGGCAACTGTTGATACGAAACTCCTCCTCTCCCGTCGGGCGGTGGTCGTCCCCCCTGCCGGCCACCGCCCACCGGCTTGCAACGTTTGTTGCAGTGCGCGCGCGAAAGAGCGGGCGCAGTGAGCGAGCGAGCGCCTGTCGGCTGTGGTCGCGAGCGGCCTGTCAGCCGCGGCCGGTGAGCTGCCCCCTACGAGCGGCCTGTCAGCCGCGATCGGTGAGCTGCAGCGCGACCCTCTACGAGCGGCCTGTTAGCCGGGATCGCTGAGCTGCAGCGCGAGCGTCTCCGAGCGGCCGTCGCTCGAGACCCGATGATCGTCGGCCAGCCGCTGGATCACCGGCCCGAGTCCGTCGACGGCCGACTCGACGATCATCTGAGCGCTGCCCTCGCGCAGCGGGCCGACCTGCAGCTCGAGCTTGCGCGCCTGGACGGTGACGCTTACGGCGAGCGAATGGTCGCGGAGCGACTCGCGTACGTGGGCCGCGAGCGTGTCGGCAAGGATCTGCGCGTCGGAGATGCGATCGGTCGAGAAATGCGCGTGCGCGGCCAGCACGGTCAGGACGCGGGGCAGCACCGTACCTGCGAGTGCGGCCGGGACGATCGTGAGACCTGTTGTCGTGGCCAGCTCGGCAGCGGCGATGTCGCGGTGCTGTTCGCGGCCGTTGCGCGGCGCGCGCAGTGCGTGGGTGCTGGGCGCCGCGAACTCCATGCGCACCTCGGTTCCACCGCCGCTGGAATCCCTGAACTCGACGCGGCGAACGAGCGCCTGGATCACCGACAGCCCGATCCCGAGCGCCGTCTCCTGGGCGCCGCGGATGCGCGGGCGGATCCCGGTGCCGTGATCTCGCACGACGACTTCGAGGGCGCTGTGCGCGCCCCCGTAGACCTCGACTTCGAGCGGTCCCTGATCGCCCTCGTAGGCGTGCAGGACCACGTTGTTGCAGGCCTCGGTGACAGCGGTGCGAATGTCGTTCAGGTCGCTGCCGTCGAGATCGACCATCTCGGCCACACCGGTGAGCATCTCGCGAACGAGCAGGACGTTCTCGGGCTTGTTCGAGAGTGTCAGGCGAACGTTCGGCAACATCAGCCATCAGGCGCGTCGATGAGCGGTAAGCCGAGACAGCCGTATGCCGAAGGTCGGGTGGCGACAACGCCCCAGAGGAGCCGCTTGCGCAAGCGGACCTCCCTTATCGTATCTGCTCGCCGTCGCGCGTCAGAGCGCGCAGCGTCTCCAGCGAGCGGCGCAGCAGGCGCGAGACCTGCATCTGCGAGACGCCGACACGGGAGGCGATCTCTGTCTGCGTGAGGTCTTCGATGAAGCGCATCTGCAGGATGCGACGCTCGCGGGCCGGAATGTGCCGGAGCACCGCGCTGATCGTGGCGTCGAGCTCGACGAGCTCGTAGCGCTCGTCCTCCTGGCCCATCGACTCGACATACGCGAGGCCGTCGTCCTGAGCGCCCAGTCGCGGCGCATCGAGCGACACCGCTTCATAGGCCTGCACGGCTTGCAGAGCGTCGAGCACCTCTTCGCAGCTGCACTCCAGGTACTCCGCCAGCTGGGTCACGCTCGGCGCCCGACCGTGCTCCCCCACCAGTCGCTGCTGCGCATTGCGCACTTCCAGCGCGCGCTCCTGTGCCCCGCGCGGCATGTGGACCGACCAGCCGGAATCGCGGAAGTAGCGCCGCATCTCACCGAGGATCGTGGGGACCGCGAACGACGGAAACGGATGGCCGAGCCCGGGGTCGAAGCGGTCGAGCGCCTTCAGCAGGCCCAGCGAGGCGACCTGCAGCAGATCCTCGAACGGCTCTGACGAATGGTCATAGCGCCGCGCGAGGTTGCGCGCGAGCGGCATGAAGCGGCGCACGAGCTCTTCGCGAGCCGGCTCGTCGCCATGCTGGCGCCAGCGCACAAACAGCTGCTCGGCCCTCTCGTGGGCCGGGACCGATCGCTGCAGCATGGACCTGGCTGTCACCGTCGAAGCCATCTGGTCTTCCCTCCATCGCCCGGGGCCGACCGGCGGCCGGCCCCGTGCAACCACCAATGCTACCCCTCCCAGGGGCCTTCTTGCAAGCACGGGCATCGTACGCCGCCGCGAGCGCCGATCGCCGGCGCAGACGGCCCGCGGTTGCGGGGCGTCGAAGTCGCCAGATCCGAGCGTCGATCGCCGGCGGCGACGGGCCGGTGCCGACCGGACGCGACGCGGGGCTACGGGGCTTTGGCCAGGTAGTGGTGGGGGGCCTTGATCAGTACGTGCTTGTGGTTCACGAGGTTGGTCACGAGCACGCTGTCGCGCGTGACCGTGATCAGGGTGCCGTCGCAGAGGTCCTCGGTGAGCCACACGGTGCCCTGGACGGCGCCGCTCGCGTAGTTGCCTTTGGTCGTGTATTTGCCGTGTCCGTTTGCCCAGAGTTTGCGTACGACGTGGCTGCCGGACGCATGGGTCGAGCTGGTGCGAGCCAGGTGGCTGCGCTCCTTGGCGGTCGGGCAGACCGAGAAGTTGCCGCCCTCGAGCGTGATCAGCACCGTGCCGTTGCGCTGCTGCGTGAGCATGAAGGCCCCGGAGTAGAGCGTGATCGTTTGGGTCTTGCCGTTGGGGAGGATGGTCGTGATCGTGACGCTTCCGTGCGTGGCGTCGATGATCGTCCCGAACGGAATCTGTTTGATCGAGCTCAGCGGCACGAAGGTCGAGGATCCGGGCAGTTTCACGAGGACTTGGCCCGAGAACGCGCCGATGTTCGCGGTCACGATCAGCTGCGGGGCGGGCAACGCGCTGCTCGTGGTGCCGAGGACGCCGGATTTCGCCGTCTGGCTCGTCGTGCCGGTCGTGGTGTTGGAGGAACCTGTGGGTTCGACGTAGGTGAAGCGGGGCCCGCCGCTCGAGCTGCCGTTGGCGTCAGTCACGACCACTTCGTCTTCTCCGGGCAGGGCCGAGCTGGTGGTCGCGATGATTTCGGTTTCGGAGAGCACTTTCACCGAGCTCGCGGCCGGACCGATGGTGACGCTCGCGCCGCTCAGGAAGCCGCTGCCTTCGATCTTGACTTCGGTGCCCCCGGTGCTGGGTCCCGAGCTCGGCGTGACGCTCGTTACGACGGGCGGCGGGGGCGGCACATATGTGAAGCGCGGGCCGCCGGTGGACGTGCCGTTCGAGTCGCTGACGACGACTTCGTATTCGCCCGGAGCAGAAGCGCCGGTGGTCGCGATTATTTCGGTTGCGGACAGCACTTCCACCGAGCTAGCGGACGAGCCGATCTCGACGTTCGCGCCTTCGAGAAAACCGGTGCCTTCGATCTTGACACTGGTTCCTCCCGCGGCGGGGCCGGAGGTCGGCGTGACGTTCGTGACGGTCGGCAGCGGCGTGACTCCCGGGCCGGTTGCCCACACCTTCCCGACTCTTTCATCGCTCTGAGGAGCGCCCACCAGCGCGCTGACGCCGCTCGAGGAGAGCGCGGCGCTCGCTCCGAACCCACGGTTCGCCGCTTCTTCGGGGCTTTCGAGCGCTTCGTCTGGCGTCCATGTGCTTGCTTCCCCCGAGTGCGTCAACACCCATACCCGGCCGCTGTGGGACCCCGTGCGGGGAGCTCCAACCAGCGCGAGATCGCCGTCGCCGGACAGAGCCACGCTGTAGCCGAACTGTCCGGCTTCGGTCTCGCCGGCGCCGGCGGTGAGCTTTTCACCTTGGCCCCAGAACGTCGAAGCGCGGTTGAACGCCCAGACCGCGCCCAGACCGTCATTGTCGAAGCGGCCGCCGACCAGGGCGGTGGCGCCGTCGCCGGACAGCGCGACGCTGGAGCCGAAGTGGCCGCTGCCTATCTCACCGGCGCCGCTCAGCTCTTCGCCTTCTTCCCAGGACGAGGTCCCGCGACGCGTAAAGGACCATGCGGCTCCGATGTATTCGCCGGTCGCCGGAGCACCTATCAATGCCGTGTCTCCATCGGACGAGAGCGCAACGCTGTGGCCGAAATGGGCCTCGCCCGGGACAGCGGCCGCGGCGAGCTTTTCGCCCGGGCTCCACCCTGATTCCGAGTGCGTGAACGTCCACGCAGCGCCACGGAAGCTGTTGTAACCCGGGGCGCCGATCAGCGCGACGTCGCCACTCGAGGAGAGCGCGACGGCCCGGCCGAAGCGACCGGTCCCGCGCTCTTCGGCGCCGGCGGTCAGCTTTTCGCCCGGGCTCCAGCCTGATTCCGAGTGCCTGAAGACCCACGCCGCGCCGTCCTGTTCGTCTGCATGAGGGGCTCCGACCAATGCGACCTGGCCGTCCGCTGACAGTGCGACGCTCGTCCCAAAACCGCATCCGCTGACTTCTTCGCCGGGTTCTTCGACGCACTGTGTTTCGCCGCCTTCGATGCCTGCTTCTTCCTCGGCGAACGTCGTCTGTTGCATCCAAGATGAGCCCGATCGGACGAACACCCATACCGTGCCCCGATGGCGTTCGTCACGCGGCGCGCCGATCAGCGCCGTGTCGCCGTCCGCGGAGACCGCCACGCTGAAGCCAAAGCGCCCGGGGCCCTCCTCTCCGGCGCCGGTCAGCTGTTCGCTCAGACCGATCAGCGGATCGACCTCGAGCGGGTAGGTAGCGCCGCGTGTGTCCACATGCAGGAGCAGCGTGTCGCCCCGGAGCGTGAGCCAGCTGTGCAGAGTGCGACCGCTCGCGTCGGTCGCGGTGAGGTCGTCGTAACGCAGCGATGGGGACCCGGCACGGGCGAACGTGACGCTGTCGGATCCGGCGGAGATCGAGGCGTGGGCATTGCCTGCGACCTTCATCGCGAACGTCATCGCCGTCGCGGAGCTGCCGGATGCGGGGGCTCGCGTGATCGTAAAGCCCTGCTCGATGCCGAGCGGGCCGTTGAGATACCACTCGCTCATGGGATCGCCCGCGTAGGTCACGCGGTTTGCGCTGCCGTGCGGCGCCACTCCCGCAAGCGCCTGCCGGTGGGCGCCCTGGGCGAGCGTGGCCGGGCTGACCGCCAGGCGCATGGTTCCCGAGTCGATCTGAACGCCGGCACGGTCGAAGCGCGCACGCAAGCGTTGCGGGCCGCTCGTGGCCTGTAGTCCGCCTGCCGCAGGACTCACGTGGTAGGCGTCGCCGCTGGCGCCGAGCGCCGCCGAGACCGAAGCGCGCGCGCCGGCCGGCAGCCGCTCGAGGCCCGCGCCGGCCGTACTCGAGCGTCGCGCGTGCGCGACGGCGGACGGTAGCGCGGCTGACGTCCCCGCGACCGGCGTCCGCACCGGCGTATGAGCGCGGGTGAATCCGATTACGATCGCCAGGACGACCAGGCTCGACAGAGCCGCCTGCAGGAGCGCGCGCCGATCGCGGACGGCCGCACCGATTCGCGCGAGGACGTGCACGTTGCTCCCCGACAGGGAGGGACCATTCTCCGCCACCGGACTGGTGCTTGCGCGAGCCGCCGCCACCGAGCCTGCGCCTGCCGCCTTTAGGGGTCTCAGAGACCCTGACATCTCTCCATGCCTCCGCGTCGCGTTTCGTCTTCCTGCCGGTAACCCGGCGCGTCGGCACCTGCCCGCCGCGCGACCACCAACTATCTCCGTCAGCGGAGGGTAATCGCCGGTGAATGCGAAGTCAATCGGGGTCAGTAGCTTGCCGTAGGCCGAGCTCAGGCCATGATCCCGTGATTGGTGAGTCGGGCCATGATCCCGTCGTGGGCGAGGATCCTGCCTTTGGGCCAGGCGTCTTGCCTTAGCATCAGTCCGTGACGGTGCTGGGCATCATGATCGGGAGCGCCTGACATGGGCGGGATCTGGCGGCACAAGACGGCTCTGCTGATGGCCGTCGGCGTTTTCGCGGCCGGCGTGGGAGTGATCGCATATGCGACGCGGGTGCTGGGGCGCACGGAATTGCAGACGATCGACGCGCGCTTCTCGATCCGCGGCCGTCGCCCGGCGCCACGGAACATCGTGCTCGTGCAGATCGACAACACGACGTTCCAGGAACTCACGAACGCCGGTCTGCAGTCCGAGTGGCCTTTCCCGCGCCGCTACGACGCGGCTGTGATCGACCGCCTGCGACGTGCCGGGGCGAAGGCGATCGCGATCGACATCGAATTCGCGCACCCGACCGACACGACCGACGACAACGACCTGATCGAAGCGATCGGCAGGGCGCACGGTAAAACCGTGCTTGCCGCCACCGACGTGGGACCCCACGGCAGCAACGGCGTGCTCGGCGGCGTCCCGAGCCTGCTCGAAGAACTTGGAACGCGTCCGGCTGCGGCGATCCTCACGACGGACAGCGACGGCGCGGTGCGCCGCTTCGCTTATTCGTATAGCGGCCTGCGCACCTTGGGTGTGGTGACCGCCGAAGTCGCTCTCAAACACCCGATCCGGGCGTCGCTGTTTTCGAACGGCACGCTGCCGATCGATTTCGTTGGACCGCCGGAAACGGTCAGCTCTATTTCCTACTCAAAGGTGCTCAAAGGTCAGTACCAGCCAAGCCTGTTCAAGAACAAGATCGTGATCATGGGGGCGTCCGCCCCGGTTCTCCAGGACGTTCACTCGACCGCGACGACCGGCTCGGAAAAGATGTCCGGAACGGAAGTATGGGCTAACGCCACGAACACGCTCCTGCAGGGCGTGCCCCTGTGGGACGCATCGGGATGGGTGAACGTGGCGCTGATCCTGGCGCTCGGCATCGCGGCGCCGCTCGGCAGCCTGCGCCTGCAGCGCTGGCGCTCGCTGCTGAGCGCGCTGGTCGTCGCAGTGCTGTTCACCGTGGCTGCACAGCTCGCGTTCAACGATGGGGTGATCGTGGCCTACGTTTACCCACTGCTGGCGCTGGCGCTTGGAACGCTGGGGACGCTGTCGGTTCTGTACGTCAGCGAGACGATCGAGCGCGAGCGCACGCGCGACGTGTTCTCGCGGTTCGTGCCGGCCGGGGTCGTCGACGAGGTGCTGGCAAGGACCGACGGGAACCTGCGCTTGAGCGGCGTGGAACGGGACTGCACGGTGCTGTTCTCGGATCTGCGCGGGTTCACCAGCTTCTCCGAGACCCAGCCGGCCGCCCGCGTGATCGAGGTGGTCAATCACTACCTGGACGGCATGACCGAGGCGATTCTCGACGCCGGCGGCACCCTGATCGCGTATATGGGAGACGGCATCATGGCGCTGTTCGGGGCTCCGCTCGAGCAGGACGATCACGCCGACCGGGCGGTCGCGGCGGCGTGCGAGATGATCGGGCCGCGCCTGCTTCAGTTCAACGCGTGGCTGGGCGAGGAGGGCTTTGGCCACAGCTTCGCGATGGGCGTCGGCTTGAACAGCGGACCGGTGATGGCGGGCAACGTCGGGTCCGAGCAGCGCGTCGAGTACACCGCGATCGGCGACACCACCAACACGGCCTCGCGCCTCGAGGGCATGACCAAGGGATCGGGGCACATGCTGTTCATCGCCGAGTCCACGCGCGCGCGCCTGCGCCGTCCACCGGTTGGTCTCGAGCAGGTCGGCGAGTTCGAGGTGCGCGGGCGCGCCGCCAAGCTGCTCGTGTGGACGATCGTCGAGTCCGACCGGCGCGCCGCGCCTGCGGACCCGAGCGAAGCACCGCCGCCCGACACCGCAACGCCCGGGGTCGAGCAGCCCGCCGGCGCGAGCTCGGGAGCGGCCGAAGAGGAGCAGATGACCGGCGACGTGGCCGGTTAGCGTTAGCCCATTCGCGGCGTCCAGCGCGCGAGCCGCAGCTCGGCGAGCGCCAGGCGCGCCGCGGCGCGGCCGGGGACGCCGTGGACGGCCCCGCCCGGGAAGCTGGCGGCGCTGCCGATGTACAGGCCGCGCACGGGTGTCCGATACGGGGTCAACGAGGGGACGGGGCGGAAGATGACCTGGTCGAGCGTGTAGCTGCCGCCGCCGACGTCGCCGCCGACGAGGTTTGCGTTGCGGCGCTCGAGGTCTCCCGGCGCGAGCACGTGGCGGGCGAGGATGCGCTCGCGAAAACCGGGGGCGAAGCGCTCGATCTGCGCCTCCATGCGCTGTACGTGGCGGTCGCGCTCGCCGGCCCAGTCGATGGTGTGCGGGCCATGCGTGTAGGCCCACGCGGTGTGGCGCCCGGCCGGGGCGCGCGTCGGATCGGCAAGCGACTGCTGGCCGACGAGCATGAAGGGCCGCTCGGGCAGGTCCGAAGAGCGAGCCGCGCCGGCCTGAGTCGTGCCGGCCAGCACTTCGCCGACCGAGCCGCCGACGTGCACGGTGCCCGCTTCGCGTGCCTCGGGGGCGGTCCAGGGGATCGGACCGTCGAGCGCCCAGTCGATCTTGAGCGTGGCCGGACCGATGCGATAGCGGCGCAGCGCGCGCGCGTAGCGCGCGGGCAGGGCCTCATCGGCAAGCGCGGCAAGCGCGGCGGGCATCACGTCGGCGACGACGACCCGGCCGGCGAGCCGCTCGCCACCCGCCAGCTGCAGGCCGGTGACGCGGCCGCGCTGCGCGAGCACGCGCTCGACCCGCGCGCCGGTGCGCACGGCGCCGCCGAGCTCCTGCAGGTGGGCGAGCAAGGCCTGGGTCAGGCTGCCGGCGCCGCCCTCGGGGCTTGGCCAGCCGACACCGTGGCCGAGCAGGATCAGATAGGCGGCGGCGATCGCGCTGCCCGAAGCGGCCGGCAGGACGTCCGAGTGCAGTGCCGAGCTGTAGAGCCACGCGCGTGCGGCGTCGCCCTCGAACAGCTCTTCGGCGAGCGCCCGCGCGGGCATCAGCAGCAGGCGCACGAAGTCGAGCATGCCGCGCGGGCCGAGACCGGCCGCGAGCCGCACGGGGCCCTTGACGGGCGGAAAGCCGTTCAGCATCGTCTCGCGCAACGCGTCGAAGTGCGTGAGGAACGGTGACGCGAACGCGCGCCAGCGCTCGCCGTCGCCGACATGGATGCGCTCGAGGCCGGCGGCGGTGCGGTCGAGGTCGCGGTACAGGGCCACCGCGCTGCCGTCCGCCAGAGGAAGCGCGTAGCAGGCCGGCGGATGGATCCAGCGCAGGCCATGGCGCTCGAGCGGCAGGCGCGCGAACACCGGCGAGGCCGCTCCCGCCGGGTGTACGGCCGAGAAGGTGTCGTGCACAAAGCCCGGCAGCGTGAGCTCCTCGCTGGCGACCGCGCCGCCGGGACGCTCGGCTGCCTCGAGCACGAGCGTGCGCATCCCCGACTGCGCCAGCGTGATCGCCGCGGTGAGTCCGTTGGGACCCGAACCGATGACAAGGGCCTCGTGGCTCATGGACCCAGCATATGGGCGCCACGGTGTCGACACTGGGCGCGAGGGATCCTCGGACCGCCGACTGTCGGCGCACCGGGGCGCGAGGCGCCCGGTTGTCATAATGGCCGGCGGTATGCGCCACAGCAGCAGGGTGACGTCGCTGTCGTGGATCCCGTCGGAGGCAATCGAGGGTTCGACGCGGCTGGCATTTGACGCCGGCATGGCCCACTACGACGATCCACCGCCCGAAACGATCGACGATCTCGAGGAGCTGCGCTCACAGGATCGCTTTCGCTTCGCCAACGTGCTCGAGGCATGGGTCGAGATCGATGGCTCAGGGCGCATCCGCGACTGCGGCTACGAGGGCGGGGGCCTGATGGGCGCGACCTCTGTCAAGGTGGGACCGCTGTCGCGAACGTTCGAGGCGATCGGGCTGCCGGACATCAAGCAGGAGCCCGCGCGCGATAAGGGCTCGGTGACGTTCGTGCAGACCGCCGGCGGACGTACCGGCCTGCCTGCGCCGCGCAGAGTGCGCCGCCGGCCGTTCGTGCAGTGGCAGGCGCCGCTCGTCTGGACCACCCTGTCGCTGACGATTCACGTGGACGGCCGCGCCAAGGGCGCGCTGACCGGGGCGAGCCGGTTTCCGCGACACTGGGTGTATGACCGTGAGGGGCAGCTCACGCACAAGTCGGGCCTGGCGGATTTCAGGCACTGGTATCGCCGCTCCTTTGGACGTCACACGCCGTGGGGCGACACGGATTCGGAGGCGCTCGTGACGGCGGTCGAGACAGCTCTGGAGCGCTCGCTGTCGGCGCAGATAATGCAGGGCTCCGCCAAGCCGCAGATCCGTCGGGTCAAGGCCGGGACCGAGCTGGTCAAACAGGGCGAGAGCGGGTCGGAGGTCTTCCTGTTGCTGGACGGCGTGCTGCGCGTGGAGGAGGACGGCACGCGCCTGGCCGAGTACGGACCGGGCGCGCTGTTGGGGGAGCGGGCTCATCTGGAGAGGGGCAAGCGGACCTCGACGCTGGTGGCTGTGACGCCATGCAGAGTGGCCGCGGTGCAGGCGGATCAGCTCGACCGCGGCGCGCTGCACGAGCTCTCCAAAGACCATCGCCGAACGCGCCCCGACCGGAGCTGAGCCGGTTGCAGATCCACTTCTGCGGTGTGCGGGGATCGACCCCCGCGGCCGGGATCGAGTTCGTGCGCTACGGCGGCCACACTGCCTGTGTGGCGCTGGCCCACGACGACGTCGGGGCGCCGACGCTGGTGCTGGACGCGGGCGCCGGGTTGGTGACGCTTTCGCGCCTGCTCGCCGGCGCCCCGTTCATCGGCACGATCATGCTCAGCCACCTGCACTGGGATCACGTGCTGGGACTGCCGTTCTTCGCGGCGGCCGACCGCCCCGATGCGTACACGAGGGTGCTCGTGCCCGAGCAGGACAGCGGACCCGACCACGATCGTGAGAGCGCGCGCGACCGGGGCGTCGGTGGCAGTGGTGGCGCAGCCGACGCCCAGGGCAGTGGTGACGCGCCCGACACCCAGGGAAACACAGGCACGGCCGACGCCCGAGAGCCCACAGCAGGCTGGGACGGCGCGCGCGAGGCGACGGCGGTGCTCGCCGGTTTCATGTCGCCTCCCTACTTTCCGATCGAGCCGACCCAGCTGCGGGGGAACTGGACGTTCGGCACGATCGCGCCAGGAGAGCACGAGGTGGAGCGATTCACGGTGTTGGCGCGCGAGATTCCGCACAAGGGAGGGCGCACGTTCGGGTATCGCGTGAGCGACGGTCACTCGACGGTGGCGTATATCCCCGACCACTGCCCCACGCTGCTCGGCCCGGGCGAGGACGGCTTTGGCGAGTACCACGCGGCTGCGATCGAGCTGGCGCGCGACGCCGACGTCTTGATCCACGACGCCCACCTGTTTCCCGAGGAGCTCGCCGCCGAAGCGGCGTATGGCCATTCGGTGGCCGACTACGCGGTCGAGCTCGGCCGCCACGCCGGGGCGAGCTCGGTGGTGCTGTTCCACCATCGCCACACCCGCACGGACGACGCGCTCGACGGCCTGGCGCGGCGCTGGCAGGACGCCTCCCCGAAGGTGACCGTCGCCGCGGAGGGCGCCGTGATCGACCTCGCAGCCCGACCCACGAGATGACCCGATGAGGTCGCTGATGAACCGCGCCCGCCGCCGCGAAACCCACCCCGGGAGCGGTGGAGTCTCGCGATGAGCCCGCTCGGCATGCCGCCGGTCGACGGCGTGAGCCACCGCGACGTGCACGCGCGCGGGGTTCGCTTTCACGTCGCCGAAGCGGGCAGCGGCGAGCCGGTCCTGCTGCTGCACGGCTGGCCGCAGCACTGGTTCTGCTGGCGCAGGGTGATCCCCCTGTTGGCGGACGAGCGCAGGCTGATCTGCCCGGACCTGCGCGGCTTCGGCTGGAGCGACGCGCCCGCGGGCGCATACGACAAGCAGTCGCTCGCCGATGACATGCTGGCGCTGCTCGACGCACTGGAGTTGCAGCGCGTCGATCTGATCGCGCACGACTGGGGTGCGTGGGTGGGCTTCTTGATGTGCCTGCAGGCACCCGAGCGGTTTCGCCACTATCTCGTGCTCAACATGGTGGCGCCTTGGCCGAACAAGCCGTCGCTGGCTGGCGTGCTCGGTCTCTGGCGGCTGCTCTACCAGGTGATCATCGCGACGCCGGGCCTTGGCAGCCACCTGATCGGCCAGACCGATCTGGTGTGCCGCATGATCCCCACCGGGGCGGTCCACCGCGACGCCTGGAGCAGAGAGGACCTCGAGTGTTTCGCCGACGTTCTGCGTGAACCGGCGCGCACGCGCGCGTCCGTGCATCTGTACCGCACGTTCCTGCTGCGCGAGGTGGGACCCTACCTGGCCGGCCAGTATCGCGACCAGCGCCTGACAGTGCCGACGCTGCTGCTGCACGGGACGCACGACGTGGCGATCGATTCCACGCGCCTCGGCGACTGGGAGACGCACGCCGATCAGATGTCGGTCGAGCTGTGCGAGGACTCGGGCCACTTCATCGCCGAGGAGCGCCCTGACCTCGTGGCCGAGCGAGCGCGCACACTGTTCACCAGCTGACGGCGACCTCGCACCGACGCCAGCCGACTGAGACGTCGCAACTGACGACCCACGCGCGCGCGCGTGGGTCGCTCGAGCAACACGACTTGCGAGGGCCGGCACGTCCGGTGCATGGCGTTCAGACAAATGAGCACCCGCGAGGCCCCGGATTTGCGCCAACGGTCGAAGGTGAATGGCGCGGGAGCGCGGGAGAATCTCACGGTGAACCCTGGGACAGTCATGCCCGCGATCGCGGAGTACCGCCCGCGCGCGCCGTTTCTGGATGAGCTGTTCGAGGCGGCGGGGTCGCCTCGACCGGCGGCCGACGCCCTGATCCGGGAGCTGCACCGGCTCGGCCCGGACGGCCTGCTGGAGGCCGGGCGCCGGCGCGATGCCGTGTTCATGCAGCAGGGGATCACATTCGAGACGAGCAACGAGAGCGGGCTCTCGCACGAACGCCCGTTTCCGCTCGATCTGATCCCACGTGTGCTGAGCGGTGAGGAATGGCGTCAGATCAAGCGCGGGCTCGCACAGAGGATCCGGGCGCTCAACCACTTTGTCGACGACGTGTACCACGCTCGCGAGATCGTGCGCGAGGGCCTTGTGCCGTGGCGGCTCGTGGCGGCGTGCTCGCATTTTGCCCGGGCCGTGCACGGGATCCGACCGCCGGGCGGCGTCTACACGCACGTGGCCGGGTGCGATCTGGTGCGCCACAGCGACGGCTCGTGGAAGGTGATCGAGGACAACGTGCGGATCCCATCGGGCATCTCGTACGTGCTCGAGAACCGCGCGGCGATGGCGCAGCTGCTGCCGGAGCTGTTCAGCTCCTACCGGGTGCGCCGGGTCGACCACTATCCGCAGCTGCTGCTGCGCGCGTTGCGTGCCGTGGCGCCGTCCGCCGAGAGCGAGGCGACGGTCGTCGTATGGACGCCGGGACCGGCGAACTCCGCCTATTTCGAGCACGCCTTCCTCGCCCGCCAGATGGGCGTCGAGCTGGTCGAGGCATCCGATCTGGTGGTGCGTGACGATGTGCTTTACATGCGCACGACGCGCGGGCTCGAGCGTGTGCATGCCGTCTATCGCCGCCTGGACGACGACTTCGTCGATCCACTGGAGTTCCGGCCGGACTCGCTGCTGGGCGTGCCCGGGCTCGTGCGCGCCTATCGTGCCGGCAGCGTGGCGGTCGCCAACGCGCTCGGCACGGGCGTGGCCGACGACAAGGCGATCTACTGCTTCGTGCCCGAGATGATCCGCTTCTACCTGGCGGAGGAGCCGATCCTCGACAACGTCAGGACCTACCTGCTCGCGGACCCGGAGGTGCGCGCCCACGTGCTCGCCCACCTCGACGAGCTGGTGGTGAAGCCGACGGGGGAGTCGGGCGGAAAGGGCGTGATGATCGGCTCATGCGCGAGCGAACTGGAAGTCGCGCGCACGAGACAGCTGATCGAAGCCCATCCGGACGGCTGGATCGCCCAAGATCTCGTGCACCTATCGACGGTCCCGACCGTCGGCGCCGACGGCCGGCTGCGCCCGTGCCACGTCGACCTGCGGCCGTTTGCGGTGTTCGGCGAGCGCATCGACATCGTCCCTGGCGGACTCACACGTGTGGCGCTGGAGGACGGCTCGATGATCGTCAACTCCTCGCGCGGAGGTGGCTCGAAGGACACGTGGGTGCTCGAGGACGAACAGGACACCGACCGAGCGGGAGCGAACGGGTTCCCGGTCGCGGACACGCTGCCGCCGGCGCTGCCGGACCTGCGCTACGGCGAGTGGACCGGCCAGCAGCAGCAGCAGCAGCAGCAACAACAACAACGACAACAGACACGCTGATGCTGGCGCGGATCGCTCACGAGCTGTACTGGCTGGGACGTAACCTGGCGCGCGCGGAGTTCACCGCGCGCGCCGTCGAGGCCGTCTTCCAAGCCGAACTGCAGGGTACCCCGGAAGCCGTGCCGAGCGTGAGCTTCGGATCGGGCGGCCTGGTGGCGATGCTCGGCCAGGCGCCTGAGGGGCGCAGACGCGGCGCGCAGACGCTCACGGACCTGACGCTCGACGCGCGCCAGCCGGGCTCGATGCTGGCGAGCATCGAACGGGCTCGCGAAGGGGCGCGCACGGTTCGCGACGTGATCAGCGTCGAGATGTGGGAGGCGATCAACACGACGACGCTGAAGCTGCGCGGCGCCGAGCAGGCCGGTTGGAGCGCACCGGCGGGGCCGTATCTGGCCTCCCAGTACGTCAAGCAGCGCACGGCTCTGATCTGGGGGATCGCAAATCGCTCGATGCTGCGCGACGAAGCCAAGTGCTTTCTGGACGCGGGCGGGCTGATCGAGGTATCGGACATGGTCTTGCGCATGCTGCGAATCGCGCTGGCGCCTGGGGAGCGAGCCCCCGCGGACGGACATGCGTTGATCCTGCTGCAGGCGGTGGGTGGCTTCCACGCTTATCTGCGTGCCGTGACGGTGCCACCGAACGCCCAGCCGGTGGCCCGCTTTTTGATTTTCGAGCGCGCCTATCCCGACAGCGTGGCGGCGTGTGTCGATTCGCTGCACGAGGTCTTCAGCGCGGCGGACGCGGGCCCGCGGAACTCCAAGCCTGTGTTGCGGGTGAGCCGCTTGGCGGCCGATCTCGATTTCCAGCGCCGGGCGCTGCCCGCGGGCGCCGAGCTGACCGAGATCTGCGAGCGTACTCAGGAAGAGCTCACGCGTATCGACCAGGACGTCGCCGAGCGCTACTTCGCGGGCGCGGCGCCGGCGTGGCAGCTGGGTTAGCTCGTGCACTTCGCGATTCGCTATCTGACCGAGTACCGCTACGACGCGCCGGTGTCGGACAACCTCAATGCCTTGCGCGTCAGGCCGGCGACGACCTCGTCACAGCGCTGCGACGAGTTTCACACTCGCATCGAACCCGAGGCGCGCGTGAGCAGGCATATCGACTATTTCGGCACCGAGGTGCTGGAGTTCGGCATACCGACGGCCCACGAGCAGCTCACGATCGACGTGCGCACGCGCGTGGTCACCTCGCAGCCGGCGCGGCCCCAGTCGGGTCCATGGGAAAGCCTCACGAGCCCCTCCTATCTCGACGCGGCCGGCGAGTTTGGGCTGCCGTGGCAGGACCAGCCGGCGGTCGCCGGCCTGCAAGAGCTGCAGGCCGCGCTCGTTACGGCCAGCCCGCTGGAGTCGGTGCAGCGGCTGTGCGAGCTGATCCCCGAACGCTTCGAGTACCGGCCGGGAGCGACCTATGTGGGATCGAGCGTGGCGGATCTGCTCGAGCTGGGCGCGGGCGTGTGCCAGGACTTCGTGCATCTCGGCCTGATCCTGCTGCGGCGCATCGGCATCGCTGCGCGCTATGTCTCGGGCTATCTGTGGGCCGCCCCCCAGGATGGCGGCAGCGACTCGCTCGAGGTCGACACGCATGCGTGGCTGGAGGCGCTGTTGCCGGCCGACCCAAGCGAGAGCCCCCGCGGCGAGCCGATGTGGGTCGGGGCGGACCCGACCAACCGCACGCTCGCCGGTGACACGCACGTGAAGATCGGCCACGGACGCTTTTACGCCGACGTGCCGCCCGTGAAGGGCCTATATCTCGGGGGTGCCACCTCGGACCTGCTGGCCGCCGTGACGATGTCGCGGCTCGATCCGCAGGCCGGCGCGAAGGCGTGACGATCATCCGTCCAGCGTCTCGGGGGTGCCACCTCGGACCTGCTGGCCGCCGTGACGATGTCCCTCCTCGATGTGCAGGCCGGCGCGAAGCCGTGACGATCACCCGTCGAGCGTCACCGGGATCGACCGGTCACCGCAGGCGAGCTGATCCCCCGGCGACGGCCCGTGCGGTCAAGAACCCGCGCCTGCGGGCCCGTCAGGCGGGCTCGCGGCGGGGAAGCGCACCTCGACCTGCAGGCCACCATCCGGCCGGGCCCGGGTGCGGACGGTTGCTCCGTGGGCCGCGGCGATTGCATGAACGATCGAGAGGCCGAGCCCGTGGCCGTCGCCGTGGTCTGTGCGGTCGCCGGCGAGCCGCTGGAATGGCCGCCGCAGCCGGTCGAGCTCCTGTGGGGAGATCGGCGGGCCACTGTTGGCGACCGACAGCGTGGCCTCCCGGCTGGGCACGCCGGGAGCGGACCGGCCGGTCCCGGCCCCAACGGCGCCGGTGCTGGTCGCGGTCGCGATTTCGATCGAGCCTGCGGTCGTGTTGTGGCGAATGGCGTTGTCGATCAGGTTTGCCACGAGACGCTCGATCAGGCGCGGGCTTCCTTCCAGTTCGGCCGGGTCGAGTTTGACGGCCACCAGGCGCAGGCCGCGGCGCTCGATCTCGGCGCGCCGGCGCGCGAGCACGCGGTCGGTGACCACCGCCAGCTCAACGGGCTGGCGCCGGTCGAGATCCTGTCCGCTGCTGGCGAGGCTGAGCAGCGCTTCGATCAGCTCCTCGAGCTGCTGCTCGGACGCGAGCGCGCGTTCGTGGGCCGCGCGCAGCGACGCGACGCTGGCGTGCGGGTCGGCGAGCGCCACCTGAATCAGTGTCTTGAGCCGTGCGAGCGGCGTGCGCAGCTCGTGCGAGGCATTGGCGACGAACTGGCGCTCGGACTGGAAGGACGCCTCCAAACGAGCGAGCAGGCCGTCGAAGGTGTCGCCCAGCTCCTTGAACTCGTCGTCGGGGCCGTCGAGCGCGAGCCGCCGGTGCAGGTCCGTTGCCGAGATCTCGCGTGCCGCGTGGGTGATCGTGCTCAGAGGGCGCAGCACGCGTCCCGCCATCCACCATCCGAGCCCCAGCGACACCGCCGCCATCACCACGAGCGCGATCAGCGACACCACCGCGAGCACATGCACATCGGCGCCGTGCTGGCCGGGATTGAACACCCGGAGCGCGACTCCGGCAGGTAGAGCCTGAAGCGTTCGGTGCACGCGCGGTTCGCCAGGCCCAACGACCCCCGGGGGAACCGCGCCGGACGGCGCGGCGGGCGACCGGGAGCGTTCAGACGGCGCGGCGCTCGACTGGGAACGTTCGATTGACACGGACGGGGAGTACGCACCATGCGTGCGTGCGACGGCGATGAAAATGATCCCCAGCAGAGCGGCGCCGCAGAGGAAGAACAGGCCGCCATACAGCAGCGCCAGGCGCAGGCGGATGGTGCGCCCCGGCACGCGCAGGCGGCGCAGCAGACGGGCTGGTCGGCGGCGGATGCCCACAGGCGCACCTCAGATTCGGTAACCGGCCTTGGCCACCGTCTCGATCAGCGGCGGCCCACCGAGCTTGGCGCGCAGACGGCTGACCGTGATCTTGACGGCGTTCGTGAACGGGTCGGCCTCCTCGTCCCACACCCGCGCGAGCAGCTCCTCGGCCGACACGCAACGCCCCCGGGCGGCGAGCAGCAGCTCGAGCACACCGAACTCCTTCGGCGTCAGCTCGATCTCCCTGCCGCCCCGAGACACGCGATGCGCCGCTGAGTCGAGCACGAGGTCGACGTGGCGCAGCAGCGGCGGGACGGCGGGTTGAGCGCGCCGCGCCAAGGCGCCGATTCGCGCCACCAGCACCGGGAAGTCAAACGGCTTGGGCAGGTAGTCGTCGGCGCCCAGGGCAAGCCCGTCGACCACGTCCTCCATCGTCCCCGCCGCGGTCAGCATCAAAACGCGGCTGCGACATTCGTCCTCCACGAGCTTTGCGCACAGGGCGTCCCCGTGTATTCCCGGCAGGTCGCGGTCGAGCACGATCACGTCATAGTCGTTGACCCTCGCGCGCGCCAGCCCGGCTCGGCCGTCAAGCGCGACATCGACCGCCAAGCCCGTCTGGCGCAGTCCGAACGCGACCGCCTCGGCCATCTCCTCGTCGTCCTCGATCACGAGCACCCGCATCGGTTACGAGGCTAGCTGTCGCTGGTTTCGGTGTGGTATCGCCACCTCGGCCTTCGGCTGTGCGCGTTCGCGGAGCATCACACACCGGGATGGGTCGGACAGCGAAACGATCGGACAGCGGAACGGCGCGGCGATACGTTCCCGAAACCGCGCATGCCGTACAAGCGGTCCAGAGATTCTGAATCGCTGCGAAGGAGACGACATGCGACGCGACACCACGCTCATCGACCATCGAGTCACGGTCGCGACCAGCCTTCGACAAGCGGCGCGCGGCGGCCAGCGACAAGCGGTGCGCGGCGGCGAGCGACAAGCGGCGCGCGGCAAGAAGCGACGCACGGCGTGCGGCGTTGCGCGACGAGCAGGCTCGAGGGCTAGGCGACGAGCGGTCTCTGGCGCCGCGGCGTTGCTCGCGGGAGCGGCGCTGATCGCCGGCTGCGGCGGCGGTGGGCCAACGAACGGGAGCGTTGCCAGCCTCGGGTCGCATTCGTCGAGATCAGACACCTCGACCGGCTCCGCACGCGCAAGCGAAGGCCACGAAGCCTCGCCCGGGAGCCAGGCGATCGCCTATTCAGCCTGCATGCACCAGCACGGAGTACCCGATTTTCCCGAGCCGCAGGTCAGCGAACACGGCAGCGAAGTCAGCGTAAAGATCGCGGTCCCCGCCGGTGTTGGACACAACCCGAGGTTCGAGTCCGCCCAGGCAGCATGTCGCAAGCTCTTGCCCGGCGGCGAACCCGGCCAGCAGACGGCATTGACGCCGACCCAGCAGGAGCAGTACCTGAAGGCGGCGGCGTGCATACGCGCGCACGGCGTCCCGAGCTTTCCGGATCCGACGTTCTCGGGTGGGGGCGTGCACATCGCACATCGATCACTGAACGAGCGTTCGCCGGCGTTCAAGGCGGCGGTGCACGCTTGCGAATCGCTGATCCCGGGCGGCGTGCACGGCGGCGGTTCCGGCTCGACGAGCGAAGCGGCGCCCGCACCGGCGCCCTGACGCCGTGTGCCTGACTGTCCGCCGCCCTGGCCTTGGGCGGGTCCGCGCCTCGGCCCTGACCGTCCGCCGCCCCTTGGCTCGGGCGGGATTCCAGGGCGGTCCTTGAAGCGGCTGTCCTCAGCTTCCTTTCAGGTTCGCCTGTCAGCATCGGCGCATGCGCCTGCTGGTGGTTGACGACGACCCCTCGGTTCGCGAGGCGCTCGAGCTCGTACTGGACCTCAATGGCTTTGGCGTGGCGAGCGCCGCGAACGGCGTCGAGGCGATTCGCACGCTCGCGATGGACCGGCCCGATGCGGTGATCCTCGACGTGCTGATGCCCGGCCTGGACGGCCTCGAGGTCTGCCGGCGGATGCGTGCGACCGGCGATCGCACGCCGGTGCTGATGCTCACGGCGCGCGCCGAGGTGTCAGAGCGGGTGGCCGGCCTGGAAGCCGGCGCCGATGACTACCTGGTCAAGCCGTTCGCCAGCGAGGAGCTGATCGCCAGGCTGCGCGCGTTGCTGCGCCGCACCGGCTGGGAGGGCGATTACGAGGCCCTGCGCTTCGAGGACCTGGAGCTCGATCCGCTCGCGCATCAGGCGCGCCGCTCAGGACGTGCGCTCGAGCTGACGCGCACCGAGTTCTTGCTGCTGGAACTGCTCATGCGCCACCCTCGCCAGGTTCTCACGCGCACGAAGATCTTCGAGTGCGTGTGGGGCTATGACTTCGGGCCGGCCTCGAACTCGCTGGAGGTGTACGTCGGCTACCTGCGGCGCAAGACCGAGGCCGAGGGCGAGCCGCGGTTGGTGCACACCGTGCGCGGTGTCGGCTACGTCTTGAGGTCCTCGTGAGATGAGCTTTCGCCGGCGCATGGTGCTGCTCGCGGCCGGCGCCGTGGCGGCGGCGATCGTGATCGCCTCGGTCGTCGTGTATGTCGTGACCGGCAATGAGCTGCGCGGGCAGATCGATGCCAGCTTGCGCCAGAAGCTCACTCCCGGCCTGCCGCAGACCGTGCAGATCAGAACCGTGAACCTCAGCAAGGGCGAGCTCGCCAAGCTGAAGCGCGAAGGCAGGCTTCCGCCGGCCGGGCTGCCGCAGATCGGCTTCGGCGGGACGACGATGCGCAAGCTGTACACCGTCGGGCCGGGATCGGCGCGCGGCGGCGAAGGTCCCGCCCCCGAAGCCGGGGGGAACGTTGCCAGCCGCGAAGCCGGCGGGAAGGTCGCCGGCCACGAAGCCGGCGCGAGAAGTCTCGACAGCGAAGCCGTCAAGATCGAAGGCAATGCCCACTTCTCCCCGAGCGGCTCGGCGGTCAAGGGACCACCGGCTGGGAGCGTGCAGGTGAGTCCGTTCAACCAGCTCGTGCTGCCTGCGGCGGCGCTCGGCGGCGCCACGGGGTACGTCCAGCTGTTCCAATCCAATGGGCAGGTCGTGCGCTCCGACAGCAAAGGATCCCTGCTCCCGGTCACGCCCGCCACCAGAGCCGTGGCCGCGGGTCGGCGCGGCGCTTTCTTCAGCGATGCGACCGTCGGCGGAACGCGTGTTCGGATCCTGACCGAGCGTGCACCCGAAGGGGGTGTGTGGCAGGCGGCCCTGCCGCTGAGCGACATGGACAGCACGCTTGCGCACCTGAAGGTGGTGCTCGCGCTTGTGTGCCTGGGCGGGATCGCGCTCGCGGCCGCACTCGGGCTGCTGGTCTCGCGCACGGCGCTGATCCCGGTGCGGCGCCTGACGCGTGCCGCCGAACGTGTGGCGCGCACTCAGAATCTCCGACAGCGCATTCAGGCGAGTGAGGAGGACGAGCTCGGACGGCTGGCTGAGAGCTTCAACACTATGTTGGCGGCCTTGGAGCGGTCGCGACTGGCGCAGCGGCAGCTCGTCTCCGACGCCTCGCACGAGCTGCGCACACCGCTGACCAGCGCCCAGGCCAACCTCGACGCGCTCGCGATGGGCGAGGAGCTGCCCCCGCGCGAGCGCGCCCGCATTCTCGCCGCCGTGCAGGTCCAGTTGCGCGAGCTGACCGTGCTGGTGGGCGATCTGGTCGACCTGTCCAAGACCGAGATAGAGGAGATCGAGGTCGAGGATGTGCGCCTGGACCTGGCCGCCGCCGGGGCGATCGAGCGCGCGCGCCTGCACAGTCCGGAGTGTCGCTTCGTGCTCGACGCCGAGCCCTGTCTGGTGCGCGCTGCACCCGCACGCCTCGATCGAGCGATCGCGAACCTGCTCGACAACGCCTGCAAGTGGAACGCGTCCGCGCCGCAGGGCACTACAGCGCAGCAGGGCACTACAGCGCGCCAGGGCACTACAGCGCGCCAGGGCACTACAGCGCGCCAGGGCACTACAGCGCGCCAGGGCACTACAGCGCGCCAGGGCACTACAGCGGAGCAGGGCGGCCCGGTAGAAGTGCGCGTACGTTCCGGTGTCCTCGAGGTGCGCGATCACGGCCCGGGGATCGCCGCGGAAGATCTGCCGCGCGTTTTTGACCGCTTCTACAGGTCCCCTGGGGCTCGCGCGCGACCCGGGTCCGGGCTCGGGCTGGCGATCGTCCGGCAGATGGCCGAGGCTCACGGCGGGGCTGTTCACGCCGCCAACGATTCCGGCGGCGGCGCCAGGTTGACACTCGAGCTTCCGCCGCTCGAGATGACCGCCGCCGAGCTCGCCGCCTCTGAACGGTATGAACTCGTCGCTTCCGGGACTGCTTAGGAAGCTTTCGCTTCCTTTCACCCAATTCTCAGGTTCTATCCCGCATGATGTCGGCCCCGCCATCGGGACATTTGTCGATGTACCGCCACCGACGGGAAGGAGACCGAGACATAACGAGGATTAACCTCACCGCGGTCGTGCTTGCGGGCACCGCGCTGCTGCTCGCCGGCTGCGGCGGCTCCTCCTCGAAAGGGGGCGTCGCGCAGCTTGGCTCGCACACACCGTCACGCACGACGGCCAACGAAGGCACGGCCAGCGAAGGCACGGCCGGCGCAGGCTCGGGCTCACCAGAAACAGAAGCGCTCGCGTTCGCCAGCTGCATGCGCTCGAATGGAGTGCCCAAGTTCCCCGATCCGCAGCCTGGCGGGGGCTTCCGTTTCCACTCGGGCGCCGGCGTCGATCCCTCGTCGCCCGCGTTCGAGGCGGCACAGGCCAAGTGCAAGAAGTTCCTGCCCCCCGGCCCCGGCTCGGGACCACCCCCCTCCGCGCAGACCTTGGCGCACTACCTGAAGGTCGCTCAGTGCATGCGCCGGCACGGCGTCCCCGACTTCCCCGACCCTCGGACCAGGGTTCCATCCAACCCGCGAGCAGTGCTGGGCGGCAGCGGCGTGATCAGCGACATCGAAGGCGTGATCCTCGTGTTCCCGGGCACGATCGACCAGCAGTCGCCGGCGTTCACGCACGCGGCGGCCGTGTGCGCGTTCCCGTTGCACAACCATTGATGGAACCGGGGTCGGCGGACGGGCGGGAGGACGAACGAGCATGAGTTTCACCGTGGTGTGCGAGGTGACTTCGAGGTGTTGTCGGGCGGACTATCACGAGCGTGCGCGGCTTCCGCCAGGCCGTTTAGGAAATTTTCGCTTCCTCTCAGCCAATTCTCAGGTTGCGTCCCGCATGATGTCGGTGTGCCGCCGATGTGCCGAGCGCCGGGGCACTGCCACCGCCAGCCCCCCGGAACGACAGGCACTCGCCCGCCGGAACGACAAACACACCGCTCCCCGGAACGACAACACCCGCACCTGAAGGTGAAGGAGATCAAGAGATGACGAGAATTAACCTCAGCGTGGCCGTGCTCGCAAGCGCCGCCCTGCTCGTCGCCGGCTGCGGCGGCTCCTCCTCGAGCCCCGGCGTCGCGCACATCTCCTCCACCACGTCCACCAGCACCGACCCGAGCAACGTCGCGGGCTCGTCCGCTCCGGAAAACAGCGCGAGCGCTCAACGGAAGATGGTCGCGTTTTCGCAGTGCATGCGCACGCACGGGGTGCCTGAATTCCCCGAACCAACCGAAGGCAAGCTGCTGATCCACAGCAGCGATCACAACGGGCACGTGAGCGGAGTCAACCCGCAGTCGTCGCAGTTCCAAGCGGCCAGCAAGGCCTGCGAAAAGCTGGCGCCGAACGGAGGCAAGCCCCCGAGCCCGGCAGAACAGACGAAGATGCAGGAAAAAGCGCTGAAGTTCTCCGAATGCATGCGCACCCACGGGGTCCCCAACTTCCCCGACCCGGAATTCTCCCATGGCGGCGGAACTGTCAGACTGCGAATCGGGAGCAAACAAGGCGGCCCGGGCGGGATCGACCCCAACTCTCCCCAGTTCCAGGCCGCGCAGAAAGCCTGCCAGTCGCTCATGGGCGGGCCGAAGGGCGGCCCCGCGGTGGCAGCCCCCGCCGCCGGCGGCGGCGGCAGCAGCAGCAGCAGCAGCGAATCCGGGGCTGCGGTGGCGAGCCCGTGAGCGCCCCGGTCGATGGACTGCCGACGCGCGCTCGGTCGTGAGACCGGCGAAACGTTCCCGAAACCGTCGATCTCGTACAAGCGACGCAGCGCACGTGCTCTGGCGCGGCGCATGAGGCGACATGCGATGCGACGGTCAAGATGAGCGATCCAGTGTCAGGTGAGGCGGCGTCTGTGTCCGAACCGGCGGCGCAGCGGACCGAGGAGGCGGTCGTGCCGGGATCGCCCGACGGGCCTGGATCGCCCGACGCATCGTCCGACGTACCCGGGGCCGGCGAGACCTCGGGGCCGGGCTCGCCGTCCGGTCGTGCTCGCCGCAGGATGCTCGCGATGGCGGGCCTGGCGCTCGTCGTGGCGGCGGTGGTGGTGATCGTCACTGACCCGTTCTCCGGCGGGGGAAAGTCGGCTGGTGCCGTCCTTGACAATGCGAGCGCGGTCTCGCTGACGACGGTGAAACGGCAGTCGCTCTCACAGCAGACGCAGGTGAGCGGCACTCTGGGCTATGCGGGCTCCTCGACTATTCGGGTGCCATCCGGGACCGCGCCCTCTGCGGTTGCGCAGGCCGGCCAGCAGGTCACAAGCGCCGAGGCGATGGTCACGAACGCCAGGGCAACTCTGGCGTCTGACACACAGGCGCTCGCGGGCGATCAGGCGACGCTGGCGGCGGCGCGCGCGAAGGAGCAGGTCGACTGCGCGGGCGAGGGCGCTGCGGAAGCGGCGTCTGACAGCTCTCCCGCGAGCGACGAAGGCACGTCCGGTGCCGCCTCCCCCAGCAATGGGTCGAGCGACGGCTCCTGCTCGAGCGACGTGCAGGCCGTCGCTTCGGCGCGGCAGAGCGTCACCGGCGCGGCCGCCAAGGTCACGGCCGATCGTTCGCAGGTCTCATCCGCTGAAAAACAGCTCGCGAGCGCCCAGTCGAATCTGTCCACCGCGCGTTCGGCGGCGACGCTCTACGGTCAGAGCTCCACGTTCACGGCGCTGCCCTCGGTCGGCCAGATCATCGGACGCGGCCAGAGCGTGTACCACATCAGCGGCCAGCCGGTGTTGCTGCTGTACGGCTCGGTGCCCGCGACGCGCGCGTTCATCCTGGGAATGTCCCCGGGACCCGACGTCGCCGAGCTGAACGCCAACCTGCGCGCGCTCGGCTACGGGCAGGGCCTCGACGGCGATGAGTTCACATCCGCCACGCAATCCGCGATCCGTGCGCTGCAGACCGCGTCCGGCGCTTCTGTGACCGGCGAGCTGCTGCTCGGGTCGGTCGCCTTCGCGCCCGGAGCGGTGCGCGTCACGAGCGTCACCCCCACGGTCGGTCAGACCGTCATGCCCGGGCCGGTGCTCGCGTTCACCTCGACCGCGCGCCAGGTCAAGCTCGCGCTCGACGCCTCCGAGCAGGGGAGCGTCAAGGTCGGTGACCAGGTCACGATCACGCTTCCGGACAACCAGACCACCCCGGGCAGGATCACCTACGTCTCGACGGTCGCCACCGTGCCATCCAGCTCCGGCCAGGGCGGCGAAGAAGAAAGCGCGCCCACCGTCGAAGTGCACGCCGTCCCCACCGACCCGGCCGCGACGGGCCGCCTCGACCAGGCGCCCGTGAACGTCGAGATCACCACCGAAAGCGTCGCAAACGTGCTCGCGGTACCCGTCGATGCGCTGCTCGCGCTCGCCGGCGGCGGCTACGCCGTGGAGGTCGCCGAAGGTCGCGTGCACCGGCTCGTGGCCGTCACGGTCGGCCTCTTCGACGACGCCGAAGGCCTTGTCCAGGTCAGCGGCCAAGGACTATCCGCAGGCCAGCGCGTGGTCGTCCCCGTAACACCATGAGCATGCAGCCCACCAGCCTCGCCTACCTGGACGACATCGACGCGCCGCGGGTGCTGGAGCTCGACCGAGTGACCAAGGTCTACGGTGCCGAGCCGCCGGTGTACGCGCTGCGCGAGGTCAGCTTCGCGGTGGGCGCGGGCGAGCTGGTGGCGATCGTGGGTCCCTCGGGCTCGGGCAAGACCACGCTGCTGCACGTGATGGGCACGCTCGAGCGACCCAGCGCCGGCGCGGTTTCGATCACGGGCCTGGACGCCGCGCGGCTGTCCGACCGCGAGCTGGCGGCGCTGCGCGCCACGCGCATCGGTTTCGTGTTCCAGCAGTTCTTCCTGGCCGAGCACTCGACGGCGCTCGAGAACGTCGCCGACGGCCTGCTGTACGCGGGCGTGGCCGTCGCCGAGCGCCGTGATCGGGCCGCCGCGGCGCTCGCGCGGGTCGGGCTCGCCGAGCGCGCCCACTTCCGTCCGAGCAAGCTCTCCGGCGGCGAGCGTCAGCGCGTGGCGATCGCGCGGGCGCTGGTCGGACGTCCGGCGATCGTGCTCGCCGACGAGCCCACCGGGAACCTAGACAGCGCCGCCGGCGGGGCGTTGCTCGAGCTGCTCGAAGAGCTCAACGGGCAGGGCGCGACGATCCTCGTGATCACCCACGACCACGGCCTTGCCGCCCGCCTGCCCCGCCAGGTCCAGGTGCTCGACGGCCAGATCGTGGCCGACAGCTCCGCATGCGGAGCGCTCGGCCAATGACCGCGCGAGACGCCGGCCGGTCGACCGGCCGCTTCGCCTCGCCGCTCCACGCCGCGCGCGTGCTCCTGGGCCAAAGCGGTCGGGGGGCGACGCTCGTGCTGGTGCTCGTGGCCGGCTTGGGCGCATGCTGCGCCCTGATCGCCGGCGCTCCCGCGCGCGCCTCGGGGGAAAGCGGCGGTTCGCCCACCAGCGGCACGCCCAGCAGCGGCACGCCGAGCAGCGGCTCGCCCGGCGAAAGCGGCTCGACGGGGACGACCAGCTGCCCGTCCTTGAATCCGCCGAACCAGCTGGCGCTCGTCGCGGGCACGCCCCAGACCGCGCTCCTGCAGACGGCGTTCGCGGGCGTCCTGCAGGCCGTGCTCACCAACAGCGACGGCTGCGCCGTCACCGGCGCCGCCGGCATCCCGGTCACGTTCACCGCCCCGGCCTCCGGCGCCAGCGGCGTGTTCTCGGCCAGCGCCTCGAACACCGTCACGGTCGGCGCCGACGCCTCCGGCGCGGTCGCTGCGCCGACGTTCACCGCCAACGCCACTCGAGGCAGCTACATCGTCACCGCAAGCTCGCAATATGGCTCCGTCTCGTTCTCGCTGACGAACACCGCCGCGGGCATCCCGGCGCGGATCCTCGCGATCCCGCTGAAGCACAGATCGGCCACCGTCATGAGCCGCTACCCGCAGTCGCTGCAAGCCAAGGTGCTCGACGCGCGCGGCGCCCCGGTCGCGGACGCGACCGTTACCTTCACGCTCGGCTCTGGCGGCTCGGGCGGGTGCGCTGGCGCTTCTAGCTCCGCCGCAAGCGCTAGCTTCGTCGGCGGAAGCGCTCAGGCAAGCGCAAGCACCGGAGCGAGCGGCATCGCCACCTCACCGCTGTTCACCGCCAACGCGACCAGCGGGTCGTTCACCGCGAGCGCCGTGGTCTCGGACAAAGAACCCTCTGGCGGCTCGGGAACCGCAGCCGGCGCAGCGGGCGCCCCGACACCGGCGAGCTTCTCCCTCTCGAACCGCGCCGGCAGGGCCGCAAAGCTGACCCCCGGGGTCGGCACGATGCAGTCAACCCCGCTGGGAGCCGCGTTTCCGATCGGCCTGGCCGTCACGGTGACCGACGCCGAGAAAAACCCGGTGGCGGGCGCGCTCATCACGTTCTCCGCGCCCGCGGGCGGCCCCAGCGGGCGCTTCACCAGCCGGGCCCGCGGCCGCGACGGCCATCCCCGGGTCGCGCACGTACAGACAGTGAAGGTCAAGACGGGTGCCTGCGGGATCGCGGTGGCGCCTACCTTCACGGCCAACGACCAGCCCGGCGGCTATGTCGTCAAGGCGTCGGTCAAGCACGCCAGGCCAGCGGCGTTCGCGCTCGTCAACGAAGTCCCCGGCCAGTCGGGGTGAGGGCGCGATGAGCGCCGTCGCGGACCTCGCGCGGGATCACACCGGCGCCACGGAGCTCGCGCCGCGAAGGTTGCGGGCCGCCGATCTGGCGCGCGTGGCGAGCGTCGGCCTGCGCACACGCCGCTTGCGCGCGGGTCTCTCGGCGCTCGGGATCGCGATCGGGGTTGCGGCGATCGTCGCGGTGCTCGGCCTGTCTTCCTCCAGCCAGGCCGGCCTGCTCGAAGAGATCGACCGGCTCGGCACGAACCTGCTGACCGTCACCAACGGTCAGAGCTTCGCCGGGAAAACCGCAGAGCTGCCCCTGGTGGCACCGGCGATGATCGGTCGCATCGACCCCGTCGAAAGCGTGGCGGAGACCGGCAAGGTCGAAGGCAAGGTGTACCGCACGCCGCTGATCCCGGAAGTCGACACCAACGCACTGAGCGTCGAGGCTGCCAGCCTCGGCCTGCTGCACACGCTGGGCGTGCACGTCCTGCAGGGCCGCTACCTCAACGCCGCCACCGCCCGTGAGCCGGTCGCGGTGCTCGGCTCGGCCGCCGCGCAGCGGCTGGGCGTCGATCACATCTACGCGGGCGAGCGGATCTGGGTGGACAACCAGTGGTTCTACCTCGCCGGCATCCTCGGCTCCTCCGTGCTCACGCCCGAAATCGAAAGCGCCGTGCTCGTCGGCTTCCAGGCCGCGGAACGCTACCTGCATTTCGACGGGCACCCCAACACCGTGTACCTGCGCGCCGAAAACAGCCAGGTCGCGGCCGTCCAGTCGGTGCTTGCCGCCACCGCCAACCCGCAAGCGCCGAACGAAGTCGATGTCAGCCAGCCCTCGGCCACCCTCACCGCCCGCGCCGACGCCCAGGGCGCCTTCAACGGCCTGTTCCTCGGGCTCGGCGCCGTGGCGCTGCTCGTCGGCGCCGTCGGCGTCGCCAACATCATGGTCATCTCGGTGCTGGAACGCCGCTCGGAGATCGGGCTGCGCCGTGCGCTCGGCGCCACGCGCGGGCAGATCCGCACTCAGTTCCTCTCGGAGGCGATCCTGCTCGCGCTCGCCGGCGGGGCCGTCGGCATCGCCGCCGGTGCGATTGCCACGGCGGTCTACGCCACCACCAAGCACGAGACGATCGTCATCCCCACCCTGGCCTGGGCCGGAGGTTTCGGGGCGGCGCTGCTGATCGGAGCGATCGCCGGACTGCTGCCCGCGCTGCGCGCCGCGCGGCTGTCGCCCACCGAGGCGCTGCGCACGGTGTAGCGGTCCCCCCCTGCGGACCGTTTGGCAAGGGCCGACCCACGCGCGCGTGCGCGCCCGCGCGTGGTCTCGCGTTCGGACCGATCCCATGCGGCCTACACGCGAGGCCGGCACGAGCCCGGCACGCGGGCGAGCGCTCACGCGCGGCCCATGCGGTAAAAGGGAGCGAGATGGCCGTGCTCGACTCCACCGCTCGGCCGACCCCCGAGCTCGAGCTGAACCGCTCGGGCGGCTGGTCGGTGATCATCGCCTACTCGCTGGTATGCGCCTCGACCCAGGTGCTGTGGCTGACGTACGCCGCGATCACCACCGAGTCGGCCCGTCACTACGGCGTGTCGGTCGGCGCGGTGGGCTGGCTGGCGGAGATCTTCCCGCTGCTCTACGTGGTGCTCGCGATTCCGGCCGGGATCCTGCTCGATCGCTGGTTTCGCGCGACGCTCGCGCTGGGCGGTGGTCTGGCCGCGCTCGGCGCGCTCGTGCGCCTCGGCGGCGACACCTTCGCCTGGGCGATGGCCGGTCAGATCATCGTCGCGGTGTCACAGCCGGTGGTGCTCAGCGCGATCAGCAAGCTCGCCGGCGAGTATCTGCCGGTGCGGCAGCGCCCAGCCGGGATCTCGATCGCGTCCGCCGGCGGCTTCGTCGGCATGCTGATCGCCCTGCTGCTAGGCCCGACGGTCGGCGCCCACGGGAACATCGAACGACTTCTCGTGCTCGAGGCGGCGCTGGCGGTGATCCCGTCGGTGGCGCTGGCGGTCACGCTGCGCCGTCCGGGACAGGCGAGCAGCGAGCACGCGGCAATCGAGGGCGGCACCGCCCGGGCGCTGTGGGCGCAGCCGACGATGCGCAGGCTGTGCGGGCTGGTGTTCGGCGGCTTCGGCATCTTCGTGGCGCTCGCCACCTGGTTGCAGACGCTGCTGCACCCGTCTGGCGTGTCCGAAGCGACCGCGGGCGCGCTGCTCGTGACGATGGTCGTAGCTGGGACGATCGGCTGCGCGGTGCTCCCGCAGCGGGTCGCAGGGCGCCACGGCGAGCGCGGCTTTCTGCGCGCGGCCGTGTTCGTGACCTGCGTCGGCTGTGTCGCCCTCGCCGTTGCCCCGTGGCTGGGCGTGCGGGCGGTCGCGATGGTCGCGCTGGGGCTCGTGCTGCTGCCGGCGCTGCCGGTGATCCTCACGATGATCGAGCAGCTCGCGGGCGCGGCCGCCGGCACGGCCGGCGCGATCATCTGGATGGCCGGCAACCTCGGCGGGCTGGTGGTGGCGCTGTTGGTTCAGGCACTCGTGCACGAGCCGCTGGCCGCGTTCCTGACGATGGCCGGCGTCGCGCTGCTCGGCCTGCCGATACTCGCCCGGTTCACGGCCCCGCGTTCGACCGCCACCGGCACTCCGGGCACTCCCCCCGCTCCTGCCGGCGCGAGCAGCTGATCAAACGACGAGCAGCGCCGGACGAGCAGCGCCGCCGCCCGGCGGCTCGCAGCCGATGGGTTCGAGCACCAGCATCGGCTGCGCATCGGTGTCTTTGGTCACCCGCGTCAGTGCATTTGTGCGGGTGGCATTTCTGGCGGTCGCGGCTGGCCACTGTGAATGCCGCGCCGCGCTCGGCTGTTCGAGTCAGTTCTCGAAGTTCTCGAAGTTCTCGAACATCCGATCGACGGTGAACTGCTGCTGCCCTGCGAACTGCTGCTGCCCCGGGGTGTGCTGTTGCCCCGCGCCGTGCTGCTGCTCCGCTCCGACCCGTGCCGCGCTGCGGCTCGGTCCGCTGATCGAGTGCATGCGTTTGGCGGCTTCACGCACACGGTCGGGCATCAGGTGGCCGTAGACGTCGACCGTGGTCGAGGTCTTGGCGTGCCCGGCGAACGCCGAGACGAGCAGGATGTCCTCGCCCTGGCCGATCGCGTTGGTGATTGCCGTATGACGCAGATCGTGCAGGCGGATCGTGTCGGGAAGACATGCGCGCTCGGCGTAGCGGCGAAACACGCGTGTCACCATGCGCGGACTGAGCGGACGCCCGATCGGACGCATGACGCCGTCGCGACCGGGCTTGCGCTCGATCGTGGCGAACACGGGTGCGTCGTCACTGATGTCGAGCGCGGACGCGTACAGCGCCTCGAGCGCTTCCTGCGCGCCGTCCAGGATCGGCACCAGCCGCTGGCTGGCCTCGGTCTTGGTCGTCAGAACCTGCTCGCCGCTGTTGGTGTCGGGATCGTCGTAGGCGCCGATGCTGCGCCGCACATACAGGATCCGCTCGAGCAGATCTACGTCGCCCCAGCGCAGCCCGATCAGCTCGCCTCGGCGCAGACCGGTGTCGAGCGCGACCGTGAAGAACAGCCTCCAGCGCGCAGAGCACGAGTCCAGGAACCGTTTGACCTGGACCGGAGACAGCTCCGTTCCACGGGCGCGGCGCGCCGCCTGCTTCTGCCCACGCGCACGCGCGGCATCGGCGGGGTTGACGCTCACCAGGCCCGCATCCTGCGCGAACGCGAACATCGCGTGCACGTGCCGGCGGATCTTGGCGACCGTCTGCTCGCTCAGACCCTCGGCCCGCTTGCGGCCCAACAACGCCCGGATCATCTGTGGGCGTACGTCATCGACACGTACATTGCCCAGGGCCGGCGCCACATGCAGATAGAACGTGCCGCGATAGTTGGCGGCCGCTCCGGGCTTGAGGTTGGGGCTGACGTGCTCGGTCAGCCACTTACGTCCCAGCTCGAGCACCGACATGCTGGTCGGCACGAACCGTCCATCTTCGACGTCCGCCTGCAGGCCGCGCAACATCCGCTCGGCTCCGCGCCGCGAACGCCCCGCGGCCTTCTCGACCTGCTTCCAACGCGACTCGCCCGTGACTGGATCCACGGCCAGAACTCGCGTCCTTACATAGAACCTACCATTGCGCTCACGAAGATACCCAGTGGCCATCGCAGAATCACCTCCACCAGCTCTCCTGGCCTCCCCGGATCGAGCGGCTCACTGCTCTGCCCGGGTCAACCACCCCAACAACACTGTCTTAGAAAACGCAGATTACTAGATGTCAATAGCGATGTCAATACCGATGTCAACAAAAGTTTTTGATCGACCGCTCCCGGCGCTTATCAACAAGCCACTGTCAAGCCCGCGAGTACCCGTCCAGGCCTCGCAAAACCGGGACCTTACACAGACAGGTACAGCCGTTAGCTCTCATTCGCAACCCTCTATCAAGTGGGCCGGGCGAGGCGGATCTGGGCTCTGGGAGCCGGCTTTACGGCGGACACAGCGCGAGCGCCGGCCCGTGATATGCGCTCAGCGGCGCGCAGCCGGGTCGATCTCCGCGCCGATCGCCAGGCCGTCGGGCGAACCCTCGGCGAGCGCCTGTTCGCCGGCGCCCGCCGGCTGCTCCTGGACGCCGGCGCGCAGTCCGAGCATCGCGACGATCGCGGCGGCCAGCATGATCGCGGCCATCACGTAGAAGACCGAGCGGGTCGCGTAGGCGAAGTCGAGGCGAACGAAGTGCGGAATCGCGGCGGCGCTTTCGCTCGAGCCCTGCGACTGAGCGATGCTCGACGCCCGTGAGTGCGCCGTCCCGCTCGACAGGCCCTGGGAGACCAGCGATGTGGTCAGGCGGGAGCGCATCTGCGAGACCAAGATCGTGCCGAGGATCGCGAGTCCCATGCTCGCGGCGTAGTTGCGCACCGTCTGGGTGATGCCCGTGGCCTCGCCATAGGAGAGCCGGGATGCCCGGTTGACCGCGTCGGTGTTCGCCGTTCCGAGCATCAGTCCCATGCCGGCGCCGGCAAGGATGATGTAGCCCTGCTGGGCCCCGAAACTGAGGTCGGTGAGCTTGCCGGCAAGCAGCCACAGGCCGACCGCCGCGAGCGCGCAGCCGAGCACGACCGGACGCTTGGCGCCGACGCGGTCGAGCATGCGCCCGCCGATCTGGGCGGCGACTACGAAGCCGATGAAGAAGTAGAGGATGTAGACGCCGGCGTTCGACGGGGTTTTGCCGAGTGAGATCTGTGCGTACTCACTGGCGAAGAAGAACAACGGGATGAACACGAGCATCGAGATGAACAGCACGAGGTTCTCGACCAGAAACGCCCGGATCCGAAAGATCCGGACTTCGATCAGGGGCGACTCGGTGCGCGCCTCGAGCCGCGCAAACACGATCAGCAGCAGCAGGCCGGCGGCGATGCAGATGCCGATCGCGGGGTTGCTCCAGCCCCACGGCGCCGACTGCTGGAAGCCGAACACGCTCAGCGCGACTCCGGCCGTGATCAGCGCGAGCCCGCGATAGTCGATTCGCGCCGGCCGGTAGTCCGTGACCGGTTTGGAGAGCGCGATCAGGATGAGCGCGATCACTGCGACCGGGATGTTGACCCAGAAGATCGCGCGCCAGGTCCACTGCGTCAGATAGCCGCCGAGGATCGGACCGAGCGCCGTCAGGCCACCGGCGATCCCGAAGAACAGCGCCAGCGCGCGCCCGCGTTCACGCAGGTCGAACGACTGCACGACGATCGCGAGCGCCGCCGGGAACATGATCGCCCCGCCGGCCCCCTGGACGATCCGGAAGGTCACGATCCAGGCTTGGGCCAGGCTCCCCGTCGGCGTCAGCCCGCACATCGCCGAGGCGCCCGCGAACATGACCACCCCGAGCGTCACCATTTTGCGGTGGCCGAGGGTGTCGGCGAGGCGGCCGCCGAACGCGAACAGAGACGCGAGCGACAGCAGGTAGGCGTTGATCGCCCACTGCACCCCGGTGCTGGTCAGGCCCAGCTTGCGCTGGATCTCGGGCGCCGCGATCGAGACGATCGTCTGATCGATGAAGGTCATCGAGACGGCGAAGATCATCGCCGCCAGAATCAGCCTGCTCGACCGTCCGCCCGTGTCGCCGGTCGCCGCCATCCTCGAGCCAACGGTACCGGACGCGCTCGACCAACCGGCGTCTGGCACCCTGGGGCCGATGGGAGGCGATCTACCGGAGCTGCTGGTTGCGGACAGCCGCGCTTGGAGGGCGTGGTTGGGGGACCATCACGGTGAGCTGCCAGGGGTTTGGCTCGTGCTCGCAAAGAAGGGCATCACCGAGCCGACCGGCCTGAGCTATGACCAAGCACTCGAGGAGGCGCTCTGCCACGGCTGGATCGACGGGCAGGTGCGTCGCCGCGATGAGCTGACCTACAGGCAGCGCTTCACGCCGCGACGCGCGCGCAGCAAGTGGTCGCGGCGCAACGTCGGCCTCGTCGAGCGGCTGCTCGCCGAGGGTCGCATGCACCCTGCGGGCGTGGCCGCGATCGAGCAGGCGAAGGCGAACGGCAACTGGGACGCGGCCTACGAGGGCCAGGCGGGGATCGCGGTGCCCGACGACCTGGCCACGGCGCTGGCCGCGGATCGCGCGGCGCAGGCGACGTTCGAGACGCTCACCGCTCAGAACCGCTACGCGATTCTGTACCGAATCGAAACGCTCAAACGCGCGGATGCGCGCGCGAGGCGGATCGAGCAGTACGTGGCGATGCTCGCGCGCGGGGACACGATCCATCCACAGCGCCGCGCCCAAGCCAGGGGCGATCCCCGCGCCCGACCGCCGCAATGACACAGCTGACGGCCGTGGATCTCGACGTCACATACACGGGCAGCGGTCCGACCGTCGTGTTCGTCCACGGGAGCGTGGTCGGTGGCAAAACGACCTGGCGTCGCCAGCAAGCTCTGGCCGCGCGCTGGACCCTGTGCGTTGCGAACCGCCCGGGCTTCGGCCGCAGTCCGGCGATCGGGCGCGGCGACTTCGAGGCCGAGGCGCCGCTGATCGCCGAACTGCTCGCAGATGGGGCGCACCTCGTGGGACACTCCTACGGCGCCGTGATCGCGCTGTGCGCGGCGGCCCTGCGTCCGCACGCAGTGCGTTCGCTGACGGTCTCCGAGCCGGGCTGCCTGCGCGTAGCCGCCGGTGCGGCGCACGTCGACGCACAGATCGCCAACGGCGAGCTCCTCTACCAGCACGCCGACACGCTGACCCCCGCGCAGTTTCTCGAGGCGTTCCGCGCAGGCGCCGGTTCGCTGCGCCCGACGCCGCCCCAGCTCACCGGCCGCCTGCTGCAGGGGGCGCGCATGCTGATGCGCGAGCGTCCTCCCTGGGAGGCTGAGCTGCCCCTGGCAGAGCTGGCGTCAACCACGTTTCCGAAGCTGGTGATCTCCGGGGGGCATTCACCGGTGTTCGAGACGGTGTGTGACACGATCGCGTTGGATCTGCAGGCCCAGCGCGCGACCGTCGCCGGATTCGGCCACACCATCCCCGCCGCCGGTTCACCCTACAACGAGCTGCTGCACACGTTTCTCAGCAACTGCGAGCAGAGCGTGGCGCCAGATCAGACCTGAGCCGTCACACGCGCGCGCGGACGCGCGACGGACTCGGCATCTGCCGGTGGTCCCCACTCGCTGAGCGGTTCCGCGAGCATCTGATGATCGAGCCTTGCGAACACCGCCACCACGCTCGGGTCGAACTGCTGGCCCGCCTGGCTGAGGATCTCGCTGAGAGCCTCGCGAAGGGGCCAAGCCTCCTTGTACGGGCGCTCGTGCGTGAGCGCGTCGAACACGTCCGCGACGGCCACCAGCCGTCCCGACAGGGGAATGTCATCGCCGCGGAGCCCCCGCGGATAGCCACGCCCGTCCCAGCGCTCGTGATGGGTCAAGGCGATCTGCTCTGCCATCTGCAGAAGTGGGCTCTCGCTTCCAGCGAGGATTTCGGCGCCGATCGTGGTGTGCAGCATGCTCATCTCGAGCTCGGGGTCGAACAGCTTGCCGGGCTTGAGCAGGATCGCGTCCGGCACGCCGATCTTGCCGATGTCGTGCAGTGGGGCCGCGTGCTTGATCAGCTCGACCTGCTGCTTGGGCAGGCCCATGCCCTGGGCCAGCAGAGCGCATGTGCGGCCGATGCGCCACGCGTGCTGTCGCGTGTCATCGTCGCGGTACTCGGCAACGAGCGTCAGACGATCGAGCAGCTCGCGCAGCAGGACGACGTTTGAGTCTTCATCATCGATCGCCAGCAGCTGCAGCCGCTTCAAATGGGGTGAGTCGCGCCTCATCGTTCCGGAACTCCGAAGCATCGTGTGTGCTGATATCGACCATGATTGCCCCGTTCTTGAGATCTGTAAACAGGCATGAGAGCAAACGTGCAGGGCGAATCACAGTTAGGGTGTGCTTCACCGGCGTGAGCCGACATGCGGCGATTGACGCACATACCGCTCGTCGGCCCCGGTCGGCGCCGACGGAGCTGCAGGTGAACCTGGCGGGCGCAGCAGCTGCGAGATCGCCGGCGCGCGCAGCGGCGGGTGAAAGTGAAATCCCTGCGCCAGCTCGCAGTGCATATCGCGCAAGGCCTCGACATGGCGCGCAGCCTCGACTCCCTCGGCGATCACCTCGAGTGACAGTGCCTGGGCCATTCTCACGATCGCCGTGGTGATCGCCGTCGAACGCCTGTCGTTCGGCAGCGCCTGCACGAAGGAACGGTCGACCTTCAGCCCGTCGATCGGGAGCCGTGTGAGATACGCCAGCGACGAATATCCGGTGCCGAAGTCGTCGAGTGCGAAACGCACGCCCAGATCGGCCACCCGCTGAATCGTCTGGCTGACGCCCTCCGGCTCCTTCATCAACACCGACTCGGTCAGCTCCAGGCACAGGCACTCGGGCTCGAGGCCCGTACGGGCGAGTGTCTTTGCGACCGTCTTCCCGAGATCGCGTTGGGTGAACTGGCGCAGCGACACGTTCACCGAGATTCCGAGCGGACGTGAATCGGGCAGTTCCTCGTGCCAGCGGGTTGCCTGTGCGCAAGCCGCCTCGAGCACCCAGCACCCGATCGGCTCGATCAGCCCGCTGTCCTCGGCGACCGGTATGAACTGCGCGGGGCTGATCGCGCCGCGGTCGGGATGCTCCCAGCGCAACAGCGCCTCGACGGACGCGATCGAGCCATCCGCGAGCGTGACGATCGGTTGGTAGACCACTTCGAGCTGATCGCGCTCGAGCGCTCTGCGCAGATCGTTCTCCAGCGACAGCCGCGCTACCGTGCGCGCGCGCATTGCGCGGTCGAAGATCTCAAAGCGTGCCCGGCCGCGCTCCTTGGCCTGGTACATCGCGGCGTCGGCGTCGCGCATCAGGCTGTCGGCCGGACTGCCCTGACCGTCTGAGATGGCGATCCCCACGCTCGCCTTGGCGTAGTGCTCGCCGACGCTCAGCTGGAACGGAAGCTCGAAGGCGGACACGATACGCTCGGCGACGCGCAGCGCCACACCCTGGCCGGGAATGCCCTCGAGCAGCACGACGAACTCGTCGCCGCCGAGGCGCGCGATCGTGTCGCCCGGTCGCACCGCCGTGCGCAGGCGCGGCGCGATCTCGATCAGCAGCTCGTCGCCGGTGCTGTGGCCGAGGCTGTCGTTGACGAGCTTGAAGTTGTCGAGATCGAGCAGCACCACGGCGACCTGGGCTTCGGGACTTGCAAGCGACTGCTCCAGACGGTCGAGAAACAGCGTCCGGTTCGGCAGGCCGGTGAGCGGATCGTGGAGTGCCTGGTAGCGGATGTCCTCTTCGCTGGCGGTCCGCTGGATTGCGTCCGCCAAGATGTTCGCGAGCGCCTGCACGAAGTCGACGTCCGCGGCCCCAAACGGGCGCTCCTGGGCGCCCGCCAGCCACAGCACGCCCCAGCGACCGTGCCGTCCCTCGATCCGCCCGATCACGCCGCTCTGACCGATGCCGCTCGCGAGCTCCGCGGCGCGGTCGGATGCCGGTCCGAGGCTCAGCACGTCGAGGTTCAGACCGGCGCGCACGATCAGGCTGTCACCATCGCCGGCCTGCTCGAAAACGGCACCCGCCTGAAGCCCGAGCGTGCGCGTGGCGTGCGCCAGCGACTCGTTCATCAGCTCGTCGATCGCGCCGCCTTCCAGCGCGTGCTTACCCAGACGCGCAACCACCGCCTGCTGTTCGGCTCTCCGCTCGAGCTCGGTCTCAGCCAGCTTGCGGTCTGTGATATCCGACATCACGCCGTGCCAGCGCATGCGGCCATTGGCGTCGACCACGAGGGCGGCTTCATCGCGCAGCCAGACGATCGAGCCGTCGCGGTGGCGCATCCTGTATTCCTCGGGAACCGCCGGCTCGGCCAACTCGCACTCGCGCTCGAACACGCGCTCGCGATCATCGGGGTGGATCTGGCGCGCCCACAGGTTCGGGTCCTCGAGCAGCTCCTCCGGAGCGAATCCGAGAATCGCCCGAACCCCGCGACTGACGTAGTGCCAGCGGCCCTCGACGCCGACGTCGGCTACGTACAGGATCGCCGGCAGCTGGTCGACGAGGGTCCTGGCGGCAAGCTCGCTCGGCAGCCCCGGCGGACCCCCGCCGGGCAGGCCAACTTCCTGAGGCTCGCTCGCGGGGCCGTGCGAGGACATGCTGGTGCTCGTATCGGCATCCGCCCCGCCGGAGCTGAACAAGTGATTACATGGCCGGTGCCGCGGATCGGCGATTTCGCATGCACACCTGACGACGTTAGACCGGCGAAAGGAGCTCAGATGGCCGCCAGCGCAACCGAGATGGCTTCCAGGGCAAGTGCGCCCACAGCCGTTGCCCACGGGATCGAGGGCCTGCGGGCGTTGACCGATCAGGTGATCGGCCCGAGCGCCTGGCGCGAGGTGACTCAGGCGATGATCGACCGGTTCGCCGAGCTGAGCGGCGATCATCAGTGGATCCACGTCGACGTCGAGCGCGCCAAGCGCGAGAGCCCGTTCGGCACGACGATCGCTCACGGAAACCTCACGCTCGCGCTGATCGACGGCCTGCGGCTCGAGTTGATCGAGTCGAGCGGCTTTGCGCTCGGCGTCAACTACGGCTGGAACAAGGTCCGTTTTCCGGCCCCGGTGCCGGCGGGCACGCGCGTGCGCGCGTATGCGCAGCTGGTCGAGCTCACGGACGTGGGTGGCGGCTGGCACCAGGTCGTGACCCGCTTCACGGTCGAGGCCGAGGGCAGCGAGAAGCCGGTCTGCGTGGCCGACAGCGTGGGACGCGCGCTCGTCGCCGCTGGCGGGTAGTTGCCGGCGAGCGCCGCCGAGCGGCCCCGACCAGCGCCGCGAGATAGCCCCCACCCACGCCGCCAGATGGCCCCCACCCACGCCGCCAGATGGCGCCGACCAGCGCCGCCGAGCGGTCCCGACGAGCGCCTCCAGGTGGCCTCGACCGGCGCCGCCAGGTAGTTACGGACCGGCCCGGTCGGGGTATTGGGTCGGCCGGCGAGCTCCGCTGGCAAATCGACTAGCTTGGAGGCCGATGTCCACGGGTCCGCAGACAACCGCCGCAGCGCCCGCCAGCGTCGCTGTCTCGGCACGAGAGCTGCGACGCCGCTATGGCGAGGGCAGCACCGCGGTGGAGGCGCTGCGTGGCGTGGATCTCGACGTCCGCGACCGCGAGCTGGTGGCCGTGATGGGTCCTTCGGGGTCGGGCAAGTCGACGCTGATGCATCTGCTTGCCGGCCTGGACAAGCCGACCTCGGGCACGGTCACGATCGGAGACACCGACATCACGACCCTCGACGACGCGCAGCTGACCGCCCTGCGGCGCAAGCACATCGGCTTCATCTTCCAGTTCTTCAACCTGCTGCCGATGCTCGATGTCGAGGAGAACGTTGTCCTGCCGGTGTCGATTGCCGGCGAAAAGCCCGACAGGGCCTGGGTCGATGAGCTGCTCACCAAGGTGGGCCTCGACGCGCGCCGCCGACACGTTCCGTCCGAGCTGTCAGGGGGCGAGCAGCAGCGGGTCGCGATCGCCCGCTCGCTCGTCACCCGACCGACGATCCTGCTGGCCGACGAGCCGACCGGCAACCTCGACTCGGCGACGAGCGGCGGGATTCTGCAGCTGATGCGTGACTCGGTCGACACCTACGGGCAGACGACCGTGATGGTCACGCACGATCCGCGCGCGGCCTCGATCGCGGACCGGATCCTGTTCATCGCCGACGGCCTGATCGTCAAGGAGCTGATCGGCGGCAGCCCGACCGAAGTCCTGGCCGTGATGGGCGAGATCTCCTCATAATTGGCAGACCAGCTCAAAGCCCGCGAACCCGCTCGAAGCCCGGCATGACGAACCAGACCGCCTCATGATGCGCGTGGCGCTCAAGGGCCTGGCGCGGCGCAAGCTGCGGGCGGCGCTGACCGCAGTCGCGATCGTGCTCGGCGTGGCGATGATCAGCGGCACCTACATACTCACCGACACGATCAAATCCGCCTTCGGGACGGTTTTCACGCAGGTCTACAAGAAGAGCGACGTGGTGATCACGCGTAAGAGCGCGATCAGCGAAGGCGAAGAAGGCGAAGAAGGGCGCGCCGCCGGGGCGCCGTCGTTCTCGCAGTCGCTGCTCACGACCGTGCGCGGCCTGCCGGGCGTGGCCGAGGCCGACGGCGGCGTGCAGAGCCGGGCGCAGCTGGTCGGGCGCAATGGCAAGGTGATCTCGACCGGCGGCGCTCCTGGCCTCGGCTACAGCGTGCACACCTACGGCAATCAGCGCTTCAACCCGCTCGAGCTGGTGACGGGCCACTGGCCGTCTGGAGCCGACGAAGTGGCGATCGACGCGAACACGGCCGAACGTGACAACTACAAGGTCGGCGACACAATCGGGGTGATCACGCGCGGCGCGACCGAGCAGTACCGCGTCGCCGGCATCGCCAAGATCGGCGGGGTGTCCTCGCTCGGCGGTGCGACGATGGCGATCTTCAACTTCCCGGTGGCCCAGCGCCTGTTCGACAAGGTCGGCAAGCTCGACACGATCGACGTGGCCGACAAGCCCGGTTACACGCCCGAGCAGGTCCTTGCCGAGATCAGGCGGGTGCTGCCGCCGAACGCGCAGGCGCGCACGAGCGAAGCGCAGGCCGAAAAGGCCACCCAGGACACCAACGGGATCCTCGAAATCATCCAGGACTTCCTGCTGGCGTTTGCCGGCGTTGCGCTGTTCGTGGGGAGCTTCGTGATCGCCAACACCCTGTCGATCACGATCGCGCAGCGCACGCGCGAGCTCGCGACACTGCGCACGCTCGGAGCCACGCAGCGGCAGGTGCGCCGCTCGGTGCTGCTCGAAGCGTTCGTGATCGGCCTGCTCGCCTCGGTTGTGGGCCTGTTCCTGGGGCTCGGGCTCGCCAAGGGCCTGAACTCGCTGTTCGTCTCGTTGGGGATCGACCTGCCTCAGGCCTCGACCGTGTTCGCCACGCGCACGGTGATCGTCTCGCTGGCGGTCGGAGTCGTGATCACCGTGCTCGCGGCGCTGCGCCCGGCGATTCGCGCTACGCGCGTGCCGCCGATCGCGGCGGTGCGCGAGGGCGCGGTGCTGCCGCCGGGCCGTTTTGCGCGCTTCGGGCTGCACGCGGCGCTGCTGACGCTGCTGGTGGCGATCGGGTTGATGCTGCTCGGCCTGTTCGTCGGCGGCCTGTCGACCGGAACGCGGCTGCTGGCGATCGGGATCGGCGCGCTGGGGATCTTCCTCGGCGTCGGCATGCTTGCCAAGACGCTCGTGCCGGGGCTCGCGAAAGTGCTCGGCTGGCCTGCCGCCAGGCTCGGCGGCGCCCCCGGCAAGCTCGCGCGCGGCAACGCCATGCGCAACCCGACGAGGACGGCCTCGACCGCCTCGGCGCTGATGATCGGACTGGCGCTCGTGACGCTCGTGGCGGTGCTGGCGGCCGGCTTGAAGTCGACCTTCGGGGCACATGTCGATGAACTATTCAAGGCCGACTACGCACTGACCGCGACGAACAACTTCTCGCCGATCTCGACGGCCTCCGCCGAAGCGGTCCGCAAGGTGCCGGGCGTGGAAGTCGTGTCGGGCGTGCGCGCCGGCAGCGCCAAGGCGTTCGGTGAAAAGATCTCGATCACGGGCATCTCACCCGATATCAGCAGAGTGATCTCGGTCAAATGGCAACGCGGATCGCAGGCCGTGCCTGGAGAACTGGGCGAAGACGGCGCTGCGGTCGAAAATGAATTTGCGAAGGGAAACCATCTGCACGTGGGGTCGCCGTTCACCGTCGAGACGCCCGCGGGGCGCTTCATGCACCTGCAGGTGCGCGGCATCTTCACGCCCCCCAAAGGCACCTCGCCGTACGCCGATCTGGCGATCTCGACCACTCGCTTCGACCGCGAATTCCAGAACCCGCAGAACGTCTACACGTTCGTGAACATCGCCGGCGGTGCCACGGCGGCGAACACGAGCCGGCTCGAAGGCGCGCTGAGCGGGTTCCCCGACGCCAAGATCCAGACCGAGAGCCAGTTCAAGGAAAACCAGGAGAAAGGCATCGACACGCTGCTCAACCTTCTGTACGTGCTGCTGTCGCTCTCGATCCTGGTGAGCCTGTTCGGCATCGTCAACACGCTCGTGCTGACCGTCTTCGAGCGCACGCGCGAGCTGGGCATGCTGCGCGCGGTGGGCATGACGCGCCGTCAGCTGCGCCGCATGATCCGCGACGAGAGCGTGATCACGGCGCTGATCGGAGCCGCGCTCGGAATACCTGTCGGAATCCTGCTCGCGCTGATGATCGGACAGGCGATCGAATATCCCGCTTTCACCATCCCGGTCGGAACGCTCGTCGTGTTCGTGATCGCGGCGATCCTCGTCGGCCTGGTCGCCGCGATCTTCCCTGCCCGCCGAGCCGCGCGGCTGAACGTGCTGCAGGCGCTGCAGTACGAGTAGGCGCTAGCCCGGCAGGTTTCCGCCGGCGATCCCCTCGACCGGGCGCCCGGCCGCGCTCGGGACGTTCATCTCGACATGGATGCGACGCTGCTCGCCGTCATCGCGACCCGCGGGAAGTGACGCGTCGGGGCCGCGGTCGCGCAGCTGCTCGAGGTACTCGCGGTCCTCGGCGAGGATTCCGAGCGCCTGTTCGCGGCTCATCGGATGACCGTGTCCGGGGATCACGACCTCGGCGCCGGCGATCACCGGCTCGAGCCGGTCGAGCGTCTCGAGGTGGGCCCCGAGCGGGCCGCGCAGCCGCGGCAGCTCGACCGGGGACACATAGTCGCCGGCGGCCAGCGCGCGCGCCTCGCGGAACAGCGCGGCGGTGCCGTCGATCGTGTGACCGTCGGCGCGGATCAGCTCGATCGACAATGCGCCGATCTGTGCCCGCCCCGGAACGGGCAGGGGCTCGAGGCGATCGAGGGTCAGCGGCTGCGGGCGCTTGACGTAGAACATCTCGTCGAACGTCGTTTTCATCGCGGCCAGCTCGTCGGGGTTCTCGGCGAGCCGCTGGGCAGTTGACTCGCCGCACCACAGCGGCGCCCGCGGGAAGATCAGCGGTCCGAGGATGTGGTCCCAGTCGGCGTGCGTGTTGAACAGGCGCACGCTCGCGACCGGAAAGCCGTGCTCGCCCAGCAGCGCCGGGATCGCCGACAGCTCCTCGGGGAACACCGGCGAGTCGACCAGCAGCGTCTGCCCGCCGCTGCGGACCGCCGTGCAGGTCGTGTCCCAGACGGCGCTCGTGAACACGACGATGTCCGGGCCGAGAACCTGCGAGCGCACACCTTGAGTGTACGCCCGCGCTGTACGCCTGTGCGGATCTGCCGACTGTCGGCGATGGGCGTGCGCCCGGTTTACGGCTTATAATTATGGTCCGATGGCGGCAGCTCCGAAACCTGAGCGCAGTCGGCTTCAGCCCGTCGAACGCAAGCGTCTCGTCGATCTGGCGCATGACGCGATCCGCGAGGGGATCGTCGCGGGGCAGTTCAGCATGGGCGAGCGGCTGGTCGAAACGCAGCTGGCGCGCGACCTCGAAATGAGTCGAGCTCCGATCCGTGAGGCGCTGCGCCGGCTCGTCCAGGAAGGCTTGGTCGAAGACCAGCCCCACCGCGGCGCGCTCGTGGCAACGATGTCGGCGAGCAACATCACCGACCTGTACAACGTGAGACTCGGTGTCGAGACGATCGGGCTGCGCCTGTTCATCAAGCGCGCCGCCTCGACCAAGCCGCTGTGGCAGGCGATCACCGACATGGAAAAGGCGGCCGAACGCAACCTCGTGGCGGGCGTCGTGACGGCCGAGTTCGCATTTCACCACTGCATCGCCGTCGCGGCCGAGAACCGCCTGCTGATGAGCATCTTCGGCGACCTCGAGGGTCAGCTGATGATGGCGCTGGCCCTGGACGACGCATCGTTCGAGCAGCTCGCCGAGGTCCCCGCCGAGCACGTCCCGATCGTCGAGGCGATCGACGCGCGCGACGAGCAGCACGCCGTGGCGGCGTTCGAGGAGCACCTCGTGTCCTCGGTGGGCGCGCTGCTCGAGCGTCTGGGCGGCAGCCAGGCAGAGCTGCTGGTGCCGCTCAGCGGGCAATGACGCCGCCACGCGCGCGCATGGTGCTGCGAACCAGTGCGGTGCCTCTGGCCGCGCCTGGACCCTGGCTCATGTGGCGCCGCGAGCGCGTCCCGCCACGACCCTTGGCGGCCGCGCGGGGCCGTCGGTGAGCACCGACCGCACACGCTTTCAGCCGCTCGACTCGCTGGTCGTGCCGCGATACGCCGAGGTCGCGACCTTCATGCGCCTGCCGCGCAGCGACGAGCTCGACCGGCTCGACATCGGCGTGTTCGGCGTGCCGCTCGACATGGCGACCTTTCGTGGCGGCACGCGCGAAGGTCCGGCTGCGATCCGCGAGGCCTCGCGCGCGATCCGCCGCGTGAACCCGAGCACCTTGATCAGCCCGTTCGACCGCTGCAACATCGCCGACCTCGGCGACGCCCCGGTCAACGTCCTCGATCACGCGGGCAGCCTCGTTGCGATCGGCGAGTTCGTCGCACAGCTTGACGCCCGCGGCATCGCGCCGGCCGGCGTCGGAGGCGATCACACGGCCACGCTCGCGATCCTGCGCGGGATCCGCCGCGATCGTCCGTTCGGCGTGCTCCAGTTCGACTCGCACGCCGACATCCAGGACCGCTTCCTCGGCACCAAGGACAACCACGCGAGCGTCATGCGCCGCGCCCACGAGGAGGGGATCATCGACGCGAGGCGCGTCGTGCAGCTGGGTCTGCGCGGGACCCGCTACGGCGAGGAGGACGTGCGCTACGGCGCCGACGCCGGGTTCACGCTGATCAGCTACGACGACTACGAGAGCATGGGCCGCAGCCGCGCGATCGAGCTGATCCGCGACACGCTCGGCCAGCGGCCCTGCTACGTGACCTTCGACCTGGACGGGCTCGATCCGAGCCAGGCCCCGGGCACGCCCGCACGCGAGCCGGGGGGACTGTCGATGCGCGATGCGCAGGTGATCCTGCGCTCCCTCTCGGGCCTGCCGGTGATCGGCGGCGACGTCTGCGAGTGCGCGCCGATGCTCGACCCCTCGGGCCTGACGGCCACGAACGCCGCCAACCTGCTGTTCGAGATCGTCTGCCTGATCGCGGCGGCGCGCGCCGGCTAGGCGAGTCGCGGCGCGCTGTAGCCGGGTGAGGCCGGCGGCGCCGCCATATCAGGTGACGTGTCTCGGCAGGTTTCGAACGGCTGATTGCGGCATCGCGGCCGCAGGCGCCTCCCCGGACTCATCGGCGCGCACAGCGCCCGGCTGCCATCCCTCGTGGGGCACCGATTCGCGCAGCAGGCGCGTGTAGGGGTGGCGCGGCGAGCGCAGGACCTGGGCGGTCGGGCCGGTCTCGAGCACCTTGCCCTTGCGCATTACCAGCATCTGGTCGGCCAGCTGGCGCACGACGGCGAGGTCGTGCGAGATCAGCAGATAGGCCATGCCCGTGTCGCGCCGGATGTCGGCGAGCAGGTTGAGCACCTGGGCCTGGATCGAGACGTCGAGCGCGGAGACGGCCTCGTCGAGGATCAGGATGTCCGGCTGCACCGCGAGAGCGCGCGCGATCGCCACGCGCTGACGCTCGCCCCCGGAGAGGGCGCGCGGGCGCGAGGCGGCGTGACGGGGATCGAGGCCGACCTGCTCGAGCAGCTCGCCGACGCGCGTGGCGCGCTCGCGCTTGGGCCCGCTGAAGTGAAGGCGCAGGATCTCGTCGATGCAGTCGCCCACGCGCTGGCGCCGGTCGAGCGACAGGTAGGGGTCCTGGAAGACGATCTGGATCTGGCGCGCGCGGCGCAGGCGCTCGGCCGACCCGCTGCGCGAGGCCCCGCGCTCGCGACCGGCGAACACGACGATGCCGCTGCTCTGGCGCTCGAGCCCGACGAGGATGCGGGCGATCGTGGTCTTGCCGGCCCCCGACTCGCCGACGATCGCCAGCGACGAGCCGGCCTCCAGGGCGAACGAGACCATGTCGACGGCGACCAGGTCGTGGCCGTCGCGCACGTGAAAGCTCTTGCACAGGTCTTTGACCTCGAGCAGCGGCGCCCGGCTGTCTGGCTGCTCGCTCATGCTGGACTCAGCCTGCTCATGCCGCCCACGCACCTGCCCGTGTCACGATCGGCCCGCCGCCCGGCTCGCCCACATCACCCAACTCGCCGACCCGTTCCAGCCGCGATGCACCCCAGCCCGCTCATGCTGCGCTCAGCTCGCGCATGCGCCCATACAGCTCCTCCGCCCGCACGCACGCGACCTCGCCGCCGGCGTACGGGCGCAGCGGCGGCGTGTGCGTGCGGCACCGGTCCTCGACATACGGGCAGCGCGCGCTGAACGGGCAGCCGCCGTGCACCTCGAAGGCGGCCAGTGGGCGTCCGCCAAGGCTGGGCAGCCGGGCGAAGCGCCGCTCGACGCTCGGGCGCGCGCTCGCTAGCGCGGCGGCGTAGGGATGCAGGGGGCGCTCATGGAGCGTGGCCGAGCGCTGCACCTCCATGATCGCGCCGGCGTACATCACCGCCGTTCGGTCGCAGACCGCCGCGGCCAGGTCCAGATCGTGGCTGATGAACAGCAGCGCCAGGCCGCGCTCGCGTCGCAGCTGATCGAGCGTGGCCATCACCTCGGCCTGGGTGGTGACATCGAGCGCGGTGGTGGGCTCGTCGGCGATCAGCAGACGCGGTTCGACCGCCAGGGCCGCGACGATCATCACGCGCTGGAGCAGCCCGCCGGAGAGCTCGTGCGGATACTGGGACATACGCTCGCGGGCGTTGTCGATGCCGGTCTCGGCGAGCAGCGCGATCACACGCCGCTCGGCGTCGCGGCGCGCGACGCCGCGACAGTAGACGAGCGCCTCGCAGAGGAAGTCGCCGATGCGCCGCACCGGGTTCATGTGGGCGCGCGGATCCTGGTGGATGATCGCGATCTCTTCGGCGCGCAGCGACGAGAGCTCAGCGTCGCTGAGCGCCGGCAATGAGCGCCCATCGAACGTGATCGAGCCGCTCATGCGCGCGCCGTCGGGCAGCAGGCGCATGAGCGCGCGCGCGGTCATCGACTTGCCCGAGCCGCTCTCGCCGACGAGGCCGAGGGCTTCGCCGGCGTCGATCTGAAGCGAGACGCTGCGCACGACCTCGCGCTGCTCGTGGCCCATCGGCAGCGCGACGCCCAGCTCGGCGACCTCGAGCAGCGGGCTCACCGCAGCAGCTCCGCGTCTGCGCTGATGCGACGCCCGAGCAGGGTGACGCAGACGACCACGAGCACGAGCGCCAGGCCCGGGCAGATCGCCTGCCAGGGGCTGCCGGCGAGGACCGCCGTCTCTCCCTGCGCGATCATCAGCCCCCAATCGGACGTGGGTGGCTGCACACCGAGGCCGAGGAACGAGATCGCCGCAAGGTCGATCGTGGCATAGGCGAAGGCGATCGTCGCCTGCGCCGCGATCACCGGCACGAGGTTGGGCAGCAGATGGCCGAGCACGATCCGCCGGCCCGAGCAACCCGCGGCCTGGAGCGCCGCGACGTAGGGAAGGCGGCGCTCGCGCAGCGCCACGGCGCGTACGGTGCGGCCGATATAGGGGGTGTAGGCGATGCCGAGCGCGATCACCGGCGCGCTCAACCCGAGCCCGAACACGGCGACCGCCCCCACCGCCAGCAGCAGGCCTGGGAAGCCGAACAGGATGTCGATCCCGCTCGCTACCGCCCCGTCGACGAAGCCACCGCGCCAGGCGGCCAGCAGCGCGAGCCCCGTGCCGGCGCTCGCGGCGAGAATCACCACCAACAGCGGCCCGAGCAGGCTGGTGCGCGCCCCGTAGATCATCCGCGAAAGCAGATCGCGCCCCGATTCGTCGGTGCCGAGCAGATGCTGTGCAGAGGGCCCCTGATTGACGGCCGACAGGTTCACCAGGTTCGGGTCGTGCGGGGCCAGCAGCGGGGCGGCGATCGCGATCAGCGTCGACGCCGCGATCACGAAGATGCAGAACGCGGCGAGGCGGTCGCCCTGAATCCACCGGCGCACGCGGGAGCAGGCGGCGCGCAGGTGACGGCCCGCGATACGCCGGTGCTGGCCGGCGGCGACCGTGTTCATGTCTGGGCCCTGGTTCGCAGACGCGGGTCGAGCACGTGGTAGAGGATGTCGACGATCGTGTTGGTGACGATGAACGCGGTCACGAGGATCAGGCTGATCGCCTGCACGACGGCGAAGTCCTTGTCGGAGACCGACTGAATCAGGTAGGAGCCGATCCCCTGCAGCCCGAACGCCACCTCCACGACGGCGACCGCGGCGAACAGCGACGCGACCGTGACACCCCCGACGGTGGCGATCGGGATCGCCGCGTTGCGCAGGACGTGGTGTCTGAGGATCACGCCGCGCGGGAGCCCGCGGGCCTGCGCGGTGATGACGTGCTCCTGGCCGAGCTCGGCCCGCAGCGCGGCGCGCGAGGTCTGCGTCATGTAGGCCAGCCCCGACACCGCCAGCGCGATCGCGGGGAGCGTCAGGTGCCAGACGCGATCGAAGAAGCCGCTGCCCGAGCCGAGCGACGGGAACCACCCGAGCGTCACCGAGAACAGCGAGATCAACACGATCGCCATCACGAACGTCGGCGTGGCCAGGCCGATCGTGGTGCCGACCGTGACCGAGGTGTCGAGTCGGCCGGGCCGCGTCGCGGACAGCACCCCGAGGCCGATCCCGAGCACGATGATCAGGATCGCCGCGTAGGCGACCAGCAGCAGCGTGCTGCCGATGCGCGGCGCCAGCAGGCTGCTGACGCTTTCGCGGAAGACGATCGACTGGCCGAAGTCTCCGTGCAGGACGTCGCCGAGCCACAGCAGGTAGCGCTGGAAGAACGGATCGTTGAGGTGGTACTGCTGCTTCAGCGCGGCCAGGTCGGCGGGCGAAAGCGTGTGGCCGCCGACCAAAAACCCCAATGGCGTTCCCGGCGTCAGATACAGCGCGCCGAAGATCAGAAAGCTCGACAGCAGCAGCGTCAGCAGCGCGCGCCCGATACGGATCAGCACGAACCGCAGCATCGCGCTCAGGCACCACCCTGGCACGCGCTCGAGCGCCTCGGCCGGCGTCGCCGGACGATCAGGCCCGGCTCGTCAGATCTCGACTCTGACGCGCGGGGGGCTGCTAGTGGGCCGCACCGATGCTCGAGGCCCACGGTGCGTAGATGTTCGCCGTGAACGACACCGGGGCGCCGCTCAGCGAGTTCGACAGGTACAGGCGTTCGGGGGCGCTGACCATGGGGATCAGCGTGTACTGCCTGGACCATGCATCGAGAGCCTTGACCGCGAGGTGTGCGCGATTTTCCAGATTGGTTTCGCCGAGCGCGGCTTCGACGGCGCTGTCGATTTCGGGGTTGACGACATTGATCAGGTTGTACTCCGCTTCCTTGGTGGCCGCCTCGACGACGTTCTCGAGCGGTTCCGCGACGTCGTAGTAGCTGTCGGTGGCGGCGAAGAAGTTCAGACCGGCGCGCGCCTTGGGCTCGAAGAAGATTTCGCCGAACTGCGAGGGCGGCAGCTCGCGCACGCTCACGTTGAGCCCGACTTCCTTGGCGGCCGAGGCCGCATCGGTGGCCATGTTGGTGCTGATCGTGTCACCGGCCTGCGCCGCGATCACGATCGTTCCGCTCGGATGGCCGGCGGCCGCCACCAGCTTCTTGGCTTCTTCGAGCTTCGGCGTGGGACTGACGCCGACCCCCGCATAGCCCGCTTCGAAGACGTTCTTGGCGTAGCCGAACGAGTCCGGCGGGGCGGCCCACAGCAGCGGCTCGGCGTGGCCGTCGAAGACCGCGTCGGCCACTCCCTGCCGGTTGAGTGCGAGCGATAGCGCCTCGCGCACGCGAACGTCCTTCAACGGCCCGGTGAGAGCGGTCGGGAACAGCACGTAGTTGCGCAGGCTCGGGCCGAAGTAGAGCTTGCCGGTGCTCGAGGCCGACAGCTTGGCGATCGCCTGGGGCGGCACGTTGTAGGCGCCCTGCAGCTGGCCCGAGAGCAGGCCGTCGGTGAGCGTGGTGTCGTCGCTGACGAAGTCGAACACGAACTTCTGCGATTTGGCGGCCTGCGACGGATTCCAGTAGGAGCTGTTGCGGCTGAGCGTGATGTTGTTGCCCGGGCTCCACGACGCGAGCTTGAAGGGACCGGTGCACATCAGACCGCCTTTGGGTGTCCCATAGGCGCTCCCCTTGGCGCGAACGTAGTTGGCTTCGCTGACGATGCCGAGCCCTGTCGCGAGCATGTCGTTGGTGAGCAGGCTCGGTGTGTGGGTCGTGATCGTCACCTGCAGCGGACCCGACTGGCGCACGCTGGCGATGTTCTTGGCCCAGACTTCCCAGAACGACGCGACCTTGGGGTCGAGGTTGCGCGTGATGCTGTAGATCACGTCGCTCGGCGTGAGCGTCGAGCCGTTCCAGAAGTGGACGTTCGGCCTGAGGTTGTAGACCCACACGTTGGGCGAGGCGTGCGAATAGGATTCGGCCAGGCCCGGGCCGATCGTCAGATCGGGGTTCAGGCGCAAGAGCGATTCACACATATTCGCCAGGACGCTGTTTTCGGGCGGGTTGTAGGAGTGGGCAGGATCGAGCGAGAGCGGTTCGCCGTAGCCGTCGCCCCAGGTGACGCTCGACACCTGGCCGGCGGCCGCCGGGGTCGTGGCGGTGACCGCGACGCTGCTGCTCTTGGTCGAGCTCGACGATCCGCAGCCGCATACCACCATCGTCGCGCCGAGAGCGCCCGCGAGAGCCAGTGCGGAACGCGGGCTTCCCAGCTGCATCAACCCACCGAACCAGCGCGCCAGCGCCCGCGGAGCGACAAACCGCATGGTGCGACTATACGCATGGCGCGACTTTCAAGGCTCGCCGCATGGCTCGAGAATATAACTTGTCGACAAGCGACAGTCAACAGTAGTTATTGTGCCGATTCGCACGGACGACATCGACGAGCTGGGCGCGCGCGCCCTGAGCGCGATGCTCGCGCGCGGCCGGTTGAGCGCCGTCGAGCTGGTCGAAGCGACCCTGTCCGCGGCGCGCAGCGTCGATCCTCGGCTGAAGCCGTTCGTGCATCTGCTCGACGAACGAGCACTGGAGGCGGCGCGCGAGTCAGACCGGCGCCTGCGAGCGGGGTCGGCGCGCTCGCTCGAGGGCCTGCCTCTGACGATCAAGGACTCGCTCTGGCTGGAGGGACTCGAAGCGGCCGACGGGTCGCGTGCACGGGCCGGACTCGTGGCTCGCGCGACCGACGTGGCGGTGGCGCGCGCCGAGGATGCGGGCGCGGTGATCTTTGCCAAGACGGCCAACCCAGAGCTGTGCCTGTTCGGATACACGGCCTCGGAGCTCAACGGAGCGAGCGCCAATCCCTGGGACCTGAGCCGCACCCCCGGAGGCTCCTCGGGTGGAGCGGCGGCGGCCTTGGCGGCAGGCGTGGGGCCGCTCGCGCTGGGCAGTGACGGAGGCGGCTCGCTGCGCATTCCGGCGGCGTTCTGCGGAGTCGCGGCCCACAAGCCGACGTTCGGGCTGGTGCCCTACTGGCCGGACGTTCCAGCCTGGCCGACGCTGTCTGTGATCGGCCCGCTGGCGCGCGAGGTGGGCGACCTCGAGCTCCTGCTCGCCGTGATCGCGGGTCCCGAGCTCGCCGATCCCTGCAGCTCCGCGGCGCCGGCACTCACGCACACGAACACGAGGGCACAACCGCTCCCAAGACAAGGGCCCACGCGCGCGCGCGTGCGCGCGCGTGCGTCGTCCCGCGCAAGCACTCACCACACAGACGCCGCGCCCGCGCTGGCCGGGCTGCGGGTGATCGCGGACGTCGACCGTGCCGGCGCCGTCCCGATCGAGCCGGCGGTGCACGAGACGTTCGAGACGGTGATCGGCGAGCTGCGCCGGGCTGGCGTGAGCGTGGTGGCCGAGCGCGGACCGTGGCGCGAGAGCCACGTGCGCGAGTGGCTGACGATCGCAAGCAGCGACGCACGCGCGGCGTTCGGCGCGGAGCTGGCGCACAGGGCGGAGTTGCTCGGCGAGGACACGCGCGCGTTCCTGGCGTGGGGCGAGCGGTTGAGCGCGACCGAGCTGGCGCTGGCCGAGCGGCGCCGCATCGAGATCGCCGCGGCGTACGCCGAGCTGTTCGCGCGCACCGAGGCGAGCGCGATCCTCAGCCCCGCGCTCGGTCTCGAGGCGTTCGGCCTGGACACCCAATGCCCACGAGAGGTGGCGGGCGTGCCGATCGAGCGCCCTTACGACGACTGGCAGGGCCATCTCTGGGACGCGAACCTCGCCGGGCTGCCGGCATGCGTGATCCCGATGGGGCTCGGTCCGCATGGGCTGCCGCTCGGCCTGCAGATCGTGGGGCCGCGCCTGTCGGACTGGCGGATCCTCGCGCTCGCGCGGGCGATCGAGCAGATGCTGGCTCTGAACCTCAGGCCGCCGACGCTGTAGCGCGGCGCCGCGGAGCGACTGGACAGGGCCGCGACGGCTGGGGGCGCGGGCTTGCGGAGCGGCGGCGTTTGAGCTACTGTCGATTGTCGTCAGTTCATTATTCTCAAGGTGCAAGCGCCGGTTGGAGGATTCAGGCGATGCCGCTCGTCGAGGTGAAGGCGTTCGATCGCCGTTTTGAGGACCCAGAGGTGACCGAGCGGCTGATTGCGCGCGTGACCGACGCCGTCTGCGAGGTGCTTGGTGAGGCGGTGCGGCCCGAGACCTGGGTGATCGTCGAGGGAGTGGCGCCCGCGCGTTGGGGCTTTGGCGGAGCGGTGCGGGAGTGATCGTGCGCAGCGGCGCTCGTTTGCTCTCGACCAGCCTGACCCTCAGCCGGGAGGCTCTGGAGGTGACGGGCGGGGAAGGGGTGTGGCTGGAGCTCGCCGATGGGGAGCGCGTGATCGACGCGTCGAATACCTCGGCGCCGCTTGGGCATGGGCATCCCGAGATCGTGCAGGCTGCGCGCGAGGCGGCGGGCGCGCCGGTGCTCAACGAGGGGCTCGGCTGGCACGAGCGCGAGCAGGCGGCCGCGGATCTGGCGGAGATCGCGTTCGGCGGTGAGGAGTGGCTCGGGGCCGTGCGCTTTTTCATCAGCGCGAGCGAGGCGAACGATGCGGCGCTGTCGCTGTGCCAGGCGTTGACCGGACGCGCCGCGCTGGCGACGCGCACGCGGGCGTATCACGGGGGCGCGGGGCTCGCGCGTGAAATGACGGTTCAACCACATTGGCACGGCGGCCTTTCTTCACCCTCGCACGGTGTGCAGGCGCCGCCGCGGCTGGCCACGGTCCATCAGCTGCCGGCTCAGGTCGGTGCGCGAATCGGCGCGGCGGGACCAGTGCCGAGCACGCCGGCGCCGCATGCCGGCGCGGGAGCTGGAGCGACCGGTCTCCAGGCCGCGGGAGCCGGAGCGACCGGTCCGCCGGCGAACGGCGCGACGAGCGCACGCGATCCGCTCGATCGCGCGGGCGAGCTGCTCGAGCAGAGTGCGGCCGTGATCATCGACTACAGCCAGGGGGGCGTGTATCACACCTCGGCCTATCAAGATCGCTTGGCCGCGCTCGCGCGCGAGGCGGGAACGTTCTGGATCGCCGACGAGACGGTGACGGGCTTTGGACGGGTGGGCGGCTGGTTTCAGTTCCAGGCCGCGAGCACGCGCCCCGATTTTGTGACATTGGGCAAGTCGTTGGCCGCCGGCGCGGCGCCGGCGGGAGCGGTGTTAATGTCCAAGCGCGTGCTCGATGCGATGTCTGACAGCAGCTGGCAGAGCTACAGCACATTTCGCGGCCATCCCATTCAGGCGGCGGCGATCTCTGCGCACCTGCGCGTGTCGGCACGCGAGGGCGTATACGAACGGGCGCGCGAGCTCGAGGGCTCGATGCTCGAGCGGCTGCGACGGCTGGCCGCAAGCCATCCGAGCGTCGCACGGGTCGACGGTCGCGGGATGCACTGGACGGTGGAACTGCACGGCCCCGAATGGAGCAGCTGGCGTGGCGAGGAGGCGGAGCCGACGGCGAGCCGCGTGGTGACACGGGCCTTGGAGGCCGGAGCGCTGTTCTCGACCAGCGGCGAGCAGACGTCTCTGTTCATCGCGCCTCCGCTGGTGATCTCCGAAGCTGAGCTCGAGCGGATGTTCGAGGCCCTCGATCACGGTCTGACCGTGGCCGACAGCGACCTGGCCGGCGCCGGCGAGCGCGCGGGTGGTTGATTGGCGCGCGAGCTGCATGGCGTCGGGCGGGGCGCGCACCGGCAGCGCGAGGTGACGCTGCACGGGCTGGACGAGCGCGAGCGGGCGCTCGTGCGGTTCGCCAGGCGATTGGTGGCGACGCCCAGCCTGTCCGGAGAAGAGCATCAGGTGGCGCGCCTGGTGGCCTCCGAGCTGCGGCGACTCGGCTATCGCAACGTGACGGTCGACCGCGCCGGCAACGTCCTCGGCTCGTTGGGGCCGGGGCGAGCGCGTCTGATGTTCAACGGGCATCTCGATCACGTGCCGCCCGCGGGGATGCTCGATCCGTACGACGCGCGGATCGAGCTGAGTGAGCGGCCTGGTGGATCGGCCCCGGTACTGCGCGGGCGCGGTTCGTGTGACATGAAGGCGAACGTCGCGGCTGGGGTGTACGCCGCTGCGTTCCTTGAGCCGGAGACGAAGCTGCAGGCGGCGTTCGTGTTCACGGCCGACGTCCAGGAGGAGACCGACAGCCCCGCGGGGGTGCGTGCGCTGCTGGCCGAGGGCCTGCGCGCCGATTACGGGATCAGCGGCGAGGCGACCGAGCTCGGCGTGGCGGTCGGCCACCGCGGCAAGGCGCAGTTCGACGTGATCGTCGCGGGCCGCGCGAGCCACGCCTCGACGCCCGAGCTGGGCTCGAACGCGGTCTTTCGGGCGGTTCCGTTTCTGCGCGCGCTCGAGCAGGCGCAGGCGGGCCTGGGCGACGATCCCCTGTTCGGCCCGGCGACCTTGACGGTGACGCGCATCGAATCGCAGCCGCACGGGGATGTCGCTGTCGTGCCGAGCGCGTGCGTGATCAGGGTCGACCGGCGCTACCTGCCGGGTGAGAGTGCCGAGAGCGCTCACAGAGAGCTGCAGGCGATCGTGGCGCAGACAGCCGAGCGTGAGCGGGTGCCTGCGCGGGTCGAGCTCGTGGACGACTACCCGCTGATGTCGACGCCGCTCGACGATCCCGTGGTGGCGGCCGGACGTGATGCCGTCGCTGCGGTCATGGGAGAGAGCCCTACGATGCGGACGTGGCGGTTCGGGGTGAACGCGACGTTCATGAATGCCGCTGGGATACCGTCGATCGGGATCGGCGCAGGGGACGAGAGCTGCGCGCACACCGACGAGGAGCACGTCGACGTGGACCAGCTGGTGGCCAGCAGCCGCATCTACGCCGAGCTGATCCGGCGTTTGTGCACCTAGCCGCCGGCGACTCGGTGAGCGCTTGAACGCCGGGCTCGCGGCGGACGTCGCCACCAGGCGGCGCGCGCTCCTGACGCTGCTGGTGGCCACGCAGTTCATCGTGGTGCTGCTCGACACCGACATCGCGCTGGCGCTGCCGGCGATCCGGCGCGAGCTGGGGTTTTCGCGCGTGAGCCTGCAGTGGGTGCAGAGCGCGTATCTGATCACCGCGGGCGGGTTCCTGCTCGCGGGGGGCCGCGCAGCCGACTTCTTCGGTCGCAGGCGGGTGCTGGCGAGCGGGCTGTGGCTGTACGCCGCGTTCACGCTCGTGTGCGGGCTCGCGGCCTCACAGGCGCTGCTGGTGGGCGCGCGTGCGGTGTCCGGTGTGGGTGCGGCGGTCGCGGCGGCGGCCGCCCTTTCGATCCTGACGGTCACGTTTCGATCGGGGCACGCGCGCAACACGGCGTTGGGCGCGTGGGGGATCGCATCGGGGCTTGCGGCGGCCCTCGGTCCGGCGATCGGCGGCGTCTTGACCGACGCGCTGGGATGGTCGGCCGTGTTCCTGACGCTCGTGCCGGTGCAGGTCGCGGTCGCGGCCGGCGTTCTGCTCGTGCTGCCGGCCGACGCGAAGCGTGAGCCCGCGGGCGGGGCGGAGCTCACCGACGCTGCCGAGACCACGGGCGCGGCGGCACAGGATCCGCCGGACGTGGCGGGCTCGCTGCTGGCAACCGGCAGTCTGACGCTGCTGATCTACGCGATCACCGCGACGGCGAGCGTCGGCTGGGGCTCGGCACGGACGCTGGCGGCGCTGATCGGAGCGCTGGCCTTCGCGGCGCTGTTCGCGCTGCGCGAGCGGGCGGCGCGAGCCCCGGTGGTGCCGCCGCGCATCTGGCGGCTGCCCAACCTCGCCGGCGGCAACGCGGTGGCGCTGCTGTTCGGAGCCGTCGTGATCGGGATCTTCGTGTGGCTCGCGATCTACGTGCAGGACACGATGGGCTACTCGCCGACGCAGGCGGGCCTCGTGCTGCTGCCGCTCGGGGTCGCCGAGTTGATCGCGTCGATGAGCGCAGCGCGACTGATTGGCAGGCTCGGCTTTCGCGGCGTTCTGGCGATCGGGATGCTGATGCTGGCGGCGGCGATGCTCGGCTTCACACGCCTTCACCACGGCGCGAGCTACGCGGGTGCGCTGCTGCCCGCGGGCGTGCTGTTCGGGGCCGGCATCGGCCTCGCGTTCGTCTCGGCGGTGGTGGCGTGCACGGAGGACCTCGGCCACGGCGCCGACGCCGGTCTGGCGTCGGGCCTGGTGAACACCTCCGTGCAGCTCGGCGGGGCGCTGGGGCTGGCGATCGTCTCGGCCGTGGCGAGCGGCGCGGCAGGCGCGCTCAGCGCTGCCGGTGGTGGTGCGGCGGATGTGTCGCTGACGACCGGTTTTCACCATGCGCTGTTGATCGCCGCCGCGCTGGCGGCGGCCGGGGCCGTCATCGCCTGGGTGGTGCTGAGCGCTCCGGCACACCCGGATCGCAATCAGCGCTTCTAGCTCGCCGCTGTGGCGAGGCCATACCATTGGCCGACAAGGAACTCGGTCGATCGTCCGCGAGTCGCGCGATCAAGCCAATGTGACCGGCACTGGGCAGGATGCGAGGTTTGGATGACTCGCCGGGACCCACGCCGCGCGCCGCATCTCAGAACTTGTCCGAGAGACCGATTCTAGACCACGGTGTTGATCTCGACCGGTTCTTCGCTTGTCAGGGTGCTCGTCATCGTCAGCCCGAGCTGCACCGGCGCGGCATCGTCGAGTGAGGCTTCGAGGCTCTCGTCGGGGCCTCCGGCAAAGCTCTGCGGCTTCTGCTTGCCTTTTTTCGCCTTGAACTTGAGTGTTTGCGCGAGCGACATCTTGTCGGCCGCGACCGGCACGATCACCGAGCCCGCGACCGACACGTTCGTCAGGCCGCAGCTGAAGGTCACGGTCGTGCCTTCTTCGGGCGGGGACAGCGCGAGGCCGATCTTGTCCTTGCTGCTGGTGGCGCCGAGTTTTTCGATGCCGAGCACACCTTCAAGCGGGCTCGATGCGACTTCTCCCGCGGTCAGCCCGCTCGAGCATGTTTCGCCCGCGCGTTCACATCCGGTGAATGTGAGAACAACATCCGCGACGGTGTTCGACCCACTGTACCGGCCGGCGCTCGTCTCGCCGGTGCACGTCACCTTTGACCCGGTCGCCGGTTCCAGGGTTATCGCCGCCGAGGTGCTCTTGGTGGTGAATCCCGGAAACTGTATGCCCGGCTCCCATTCATAGTCATCGGCTCCGCCAAGGCGGGTGCAGCTCGCGTTCGCGTATTTTCCGGCGCCTTTGATTACTTTCACGCAACGTCCGAATTCAGGCGGGCCGGGTGGCGGCGGCGGGCTCGCGAGCGTCGTGAACGTCCGGTTGCCGCCATAGCCCGTGCCTCCCGCGTTCACGGCCACGACACGGAAGTCGTACGTCTCATTTTCCGCCAAACCTGCCGCGGAGCCGTTCACCGAAACCGCGCTTTCACCCGATCCGGGCGAGGGCGTGCACGGGACGCTCGCTTCATAGGCGGTGCTGAGACCGTATTCGAGCTTGCACGCGGTCACTTCGGCGCCGTTTGGATTGACCGAGCCGGACAGGGTCGCGGCGGTCTGCGAAACCCCGGACGCCGAGCCCGTCACGACGACGGGGGCGTACGGGAGCGTCGTGAACGTCTCAGCGCCGCCGTAGCTGGTGCCGCCGGCATTTGTCGCCAGGACCCTGAAGTGGTAGGTCTTGTTGGCGAGGAGCGTCGAGACCGAGCCGCTGACGGCCACCGCGCTGTCACCCGAACCCGGCGATGGAGTGCATGCGACGCTCGAGCCGTATTCGCTGGTCAGGCCATATTCGAGCTTGCACGCTTTGACTTCCGAGCCGTTCGGGTCGACGGTTGCTGCGAGTGTGGCGCCGGTCTGCGTGACGGCCGAGGCGCTGCCCGTGACGACCGTGGGCGCCGGTGGCGGCGGCGGCGAGGATGGCGGCTCGAACGCCGTGATCCCGTCCGGGGTGCCGAGCCCGGTCGGACCGTCGTAGCCGGTGCCGGCGACGCAGATGGCCGTGGCGTCGCAGCTTTTGGCCTCTTCGGCGATGGTGCAGCCCGACAGGCCGGTTCCCTTGAACGGCTTGGTGCACTTTCCGTTTGAGCCGGACGTGACGTCGTGCAGCGAGGCGGGCGAGGCGAGGTCGTCTTCGTACAGGGTCTGCGCCGGATAGGAGACCCCACCGGCTCCGCCGGCCAGCGCGTAGACGGCGGAGATCAGCGGCGTGGCGAGGCTGGTGCCTCCGATCGTACACCAGTGCAGCACGTGTTGGACTTTGGCTTCCGTGTAGGAGTATTCGCATTCGGGGTTCGTGTAGTGCACAGCGACGCCGGTGAACGGGTCGGCGTCGGCGGACACGTCGGCCTCCGCGCGTTTGCTGCCACAGCCGACCGCAGACCAGTTCGGGAGGCTCTGTTGCCAGGGCTGGGCGGTGAACACGCTGCTGCAGCCGCCGCCGGTGGCGCCGTCGCCGTTCCACACGACCTCACCCGACCATTCGCCGTGTTCACCGAGCGTCAGGCGAGTGCCGCCGACCGCGACGACATGCGGCGAGGAGGCGGGGTAGCCGACGCTGCCGCGCTCGCCGGCGCTCCCATCCCAGTTGAGATAGCCCTCGTCGCCTGTCGCGGCGGCGATCACGACACCGGGATGGTTGAACGGGCTGGCACTCTCGAGCCCCGGAGTCTCGCCCGCCTCGGGACCGGACCACGAGTTGGAGATCTCACCGGCGCCGAGATCGGCCGCCGAGCGCTCTGCCGCTTCGAGATCGGCGTAGCTGGCCGTTTCGGCCTCGGCGAGCAGGATCTCACAGCTCTGGCAGGTGGCGTGCGCGACCTCGATGTCGAGCGAGATCTCGAGGCCCCAGCCTTCTGCTTCTTCGGCCTCGACCTGCTGGGCGTGCGATCCTCGGCCGGCGGATTCGAGTTCGCTCAACGTCTTCGGGAACGACGGGTTGCCGGTTTCGCCGTTCTGGTTCACCTGCTTGAAGCAGCCGTTGGCGGCGGTGCATTCTGGCAGGCCAAATTCTTCGTCGTAGCCTTTGAGGTCGGATTCGGCCTGCGGATCGTTGTAGGCGTCGACGAGGGCGATGGTCTGCGAGCCGGAGGCGGTGTCGGGCAGCTGGTACGCGCTGTGCAGGTCCTGGGGGCGCAGGCCGAAGTAGCCGGCCGCCGGCGAGGGCGCGGCGGCAGGGGCGCGGCGACGAGCGCGGGCGACGCCGAGCGGGTGGGTGCGGGCGCGTGCTTCAGCCGTCTGGGGCTCGAGCTGCAGCGCCAGGCAGCTGGCGCGCCCGGGCGCGGGCGGGGAGCAGATCGCCCGCACCGTGTAGTCCGAGCTCGGCAGCGGCGTGACGGTTTCGGCCGTCGCCGCGCTCGCGCTCGCGGGGAAGGCTGTCGCGACGGCGCACACGAGCGCAAGGCAGACCGCCGCGAGCAGCGGCGCGAAGCCCACAGCCGCGAGCCGCGCGGCAGGGTCCCTGCGCGCCGTCATCGCCAAATCCCCCTGAGCTCGTACAAACCAGATCCCTCTGCGGCCTCGCCAACAGGTCCTTCTGTGACTCACCGATCGGCCGGGTGCCGATGTCCGGCAAGGATAGCCGGCCGGCGCCGAGCGGCCAAGCGTGAACCGTGTCGCCCACTCCGGGGCGCGCGTGGTGGTGATGATCGTCGCGAGCTTCATCGCGGTCTGGTGATCGTCGCGAGCTTCATCGCGTTCTGGTGATCGTCGCGAGCTTCATCGCGTTCTGGTGATCGTCGCGAGCTTCATCGCGTTCTGGTGATCGTCGTGGGCTTCATCGCGGTCTGGTGATCGTCGTGAGCTTCATCGCGGTCTCGTGACAGGATCGGGCCGCTCGCAGGCGGCTCGGCAAGTGTTGCGCGCGCCAAATGCCGCCACGCTCGGGCGCGCCGGAGCTCGTGCCTATGGACAACCCGAGACTGCGGGCGCCGTTATCGGCTTGCGGGCTCGCCCCCGGGATTGATCGCCTGGGCCGGCGTCTGCCCGTGCAGCAGCGGTTGGTCCTCGACCTCGACGCGGGTGGACTCGAGGAAGCGGCTGACCATGTTGTAGTAGCTCACGAGCAGGATCAGCTCGGCGGCTTCGCGCGGCCCGTAGCGCTCGATGATCTGCGCGAGCGCGTCATCGGAAAGGCGCACCTCCCGGGAGATCTCGTCGGCGACGCGGCAGAGCAGGTTGCGCTCCGGATCCAGGCTGGCCACGGGGTCCTCGCTTTCGACCGCCGCGATCTCCGCGTCGCTGACGCCGACGTTGTGGGCGAGCTGCCGGTGCTGGGCCCACTCGTACCGCGCTCCCGTGGCGTATGCGACCCGCAGCACCACGAGCTCCCGCCCGGGGGCATCGAGTGCGCTGGACAGTACGGCGGCGCCAAGCTGCATGAAGGGCTCGACCGCACGCGGCGCCCCGGCGACCATGCGAAAGACGTTCAAGGCCGGCAACCGGCCGAGCAGCTCGCGATGCTCGGGCGTGAGCTCGTCGTCGGTGGGCAAGGGGATCTTGGGGGGCATCGTCTCCTCCTCTAGGCCGATCGCGCCGGCGCCACGGCCCGAGCTTCGCGGTCTGAGCGGGCGACGCCATCGTTCAGCCCGAAGACGCGCCGGGCGTTGCCGGCCAGGAACAGCTCGCGGGTGTCGGCATCGAGCTCGAGTGTGGCGAGGTCGGCGAGCGCATGCGCGGGCACGATCATCGGATAGTTGCTGGCGAACAGGACCTTGTGGCGGCCGCTGGCGCTGCGCAGGTAGCGGACCAGCTCTGCCGGGTAGCGGCGGGCCGTATACGCCGAGGTGTCGATGTAGACGTGCTCGTGCTTGCGCGCGACCGCGACCATCTCCTCGGTCCACGGGTAGCCGATGTGCCCGCAGACGATCACGAGCTCGGGAAAGTCGATCGCGACCTGGTCGATGTACGGGATCGGACGGCCCATCTCGGACGGACGCAGCGGACCGGTGTGGCCGACCTGGGTGCAGTACGGCACCCCGAGCTCGACGCAGGCGGCATACAGCGGGTAGTAGCGGCGGTCGGTCGGAGGGGCTTCCCACAGCCAGGGGACGACACGCAGGCCCTTGAAGCCCAGCTCGCTTACGCAGCGGCGCAGCTCGCGCACGGCGTCCATCGGCCTGCGCAGATCGACCGCGGCGAGCCCGGCGAAGCGACGCGGCTGTTCAGCCACCCAGCCGGCGACCTCGTCGTTGCCGATCAGCACGCCCTCGGGCGAATGCCACGCGCTCAGGAGCCCGAGCTCTATGTCCGCGCTGTCCATCGCCGCCAGCGTCGCGTCCAGCGACGGCTCCGCGGCGGGGATCTGTGCGCCGGTCCAGCGGCGCAGCGATGCGAACATCTCGTGGTCCAGGAAGCGCAGCGTCGGATGCTGCATCCAGACGTCGATCGTCATGCACAGAGCATGACGGTCTCGTGCATGCGCTGCGCGCCGCCTCTGTCAGTGCCTCGCCTGCGAGGCCGAGCGCGCAGGGCATGCGGGCGTTGTGCAGCGGCCGGGACGCGCTCAATCCGCAAAGTGCGACATTCGCGTCCCACCGCGCACGACCGCGGGATTTGGTAGACGGGGGTCACTGGGCACCGATATCTCCTTGCTTTACGGGGACCGGCTTGACACCCCCTTGACAAAAACTCAGGTATGTGTTCTCATGCTTGACAGAAGGCGGGTGACGCCCTGGAAGCGGAAGCCAAAGACGCGACAGCGGCCGGCGGCGACGATGACAGGCAGAGTCCGCCCGGGAGTCCAAAACGAGGAATCGTGAGAGGGACGACTGAGGAAGGCGGAACGTGATGGCGCAGACGAAAACATTTATGGATTCCGCTCTGCAATCCGCTTTTCGTGAGACTCGAGCCGGCTCACCCATGCTCGGGTATAGGGATAATGGCCAGCTCGGCGATCTCCGAGCGAAGCTCATCGGCGGGTCCACCTAGACCATCGCAGACGCCGGTGAGTTCGCACCTATTGGGCGGTGACCCCCGTCTTGGTAGATCGCGGAACTGGCCATAAACCCCAATAGCTGCGGGGCATTCTGCCGCGCGCCCCACGCTCTTCCCACATTTCCCCCACGGATTGCGACATCGTGCGTGCGCTTGCGCGATGATCGTGCCGGCTCGATCGATCGACCTCGGAGCTGCCCTTGGCGTCTCGCGGCAACCATCGACGACCGATATGTGCGGCGAGCAGGCGGGCGTCCGGCAGGCTCGCCGGCTGTCTCCTGGCCGCGATCGCGCTGGCCGGCGTCGGTGCTCCGCTCGCCAACGGCAAGACCGCAGCCATGCCGTCCGCCGGCGCCGTCAAGGCAGGATCGCCGGCCGCCGCGCGAGGCAGCGCGCGCACGCCGTCCACTGTTGCGAGCGCTGAGCCACCCGCCGGCTCTCGGCTCGCGCTGATCGACGTCGCCGTCGCGACGCTGTGGCTGCAGCCGGCCCAGACGCGACCGCTCGACGACCCCTCGCTCGAGAATCCCGTCCGGCTCGCGCTCTGGCTGGGCGCGATGGGAGCGGAACAGCGACGCTGGCTCGTCGGCCGCCTGGTGACGCAGGCCCTGTACGGGCAGCAGGTGCTGGTGCGCGCTCGGCGGGGCGCCTGGGACGAGGTCTCGCTCACCGACCAACCGACACCCAACCACCTCAGCTATCCGGGCTGGCTGCCCGCCCGCCAGCTCGTTCCCGAGGCGCCCACGGCTTCGGCTCCGATTTCGGCGAGCGCCCCCGGTCCCACTCCGAACGCGCCGACCCCGACGTCGAGCCCGCCCGGACCGGCCGCGGATCCCGAGAGCGCGACGGCGTTCGCGCTCGTCACGCGGCCCACGGCCTGGCTGTACCGGCCCACCGCAACGGCCGGCGCCGGCGAACGGCTGCTGCTGCTCAGCTACAACACGAGGCTGCCCGAGCTCGGCCAGAGCGGTCCCTGGACGATCGTGCAGACGCCCGCCGGCGCTCCCGCCGTGATCGCCAGCTCGGCCGTGGCACTGCGCGCGCCCGGCGTCTCGTCGCCGCCCGCGACCGGCGCGCAGCTCGTCGCCGCCGCCGAGCAGTTCCTCGGCGTGCGCTACCTGTGGGCGGGCACGTCGGCGTTTGGGTTCGACTGCTCGGGGCTGACCTTCACGGTGTATGACGCGTTCGGCATCCTGCTGCCGCGCACCGCCGAACTGCAGGCCGGTGTCGGTCGCCCCGTGGCCCGCGGAGCGCTCGAGCCGGGGGACCTCGTGTTCTTCGCGACCGACCCTCCCTCGCGGGCGATCACGCATGTCGCGATGTACGTCGGCGACGGCCGCATCATCGAGTCGCCCAACTCAGCCGGCGCGGTGCGCATCATCCCGCTCGCCGACCGCGCCGCGCAGTACGTCAGCGCGCGCAGCTACATACCCGAAGCTTGAGCGCCCTTTGACTGGCCACGACGCAAGCAAGCGAAGCATGACCGCCGTCCCGTGCGCCGAGCAGGGCGCGCGAAGCGTGAAGGCCGATTCGCCGGGCGGCGCCTGAGGACACTCAGCCCTCCGCGCCGCTCACTTCGATCATCGGACCGCCGGCGGCATGAGCTGCGTGAGCCAGCGCATCAGCCGAATCCTGGTGTGCGATCGCGGCGGGCTGGATGTCTCGCTGGGTCACCGTCACGTATGCGACGAGGACCACGAACACGGCCAGCGTGATCGCGCTCACCGTCCCGTCACCGAGGCCGAGCCCGCTGATCGCCGGCGGCTTGCTGAACCAGTCCGCGAACGAGGCGCCGAGCGGTCGCGTGACTATGTAGGCGAACCAGAACGCCGCGATCGGGTTGATCAGCGAGCGCCACCAGAGGAAGGCCGGGATCGAGATGATCGATGCGAACAGCACCGCCGAGGGCAGGTAGCCCATGTCGAGCGTGGTTGCGGTCATGTCTCCGAGCGCGGTGCCGAGCGCGAACGTCGCGAACACCGCGCCCCAGTAGTAGTTCTCGCGTCGGCGCGTGGTGATCGTGTGAATCGACAGGGTGCCCTCGGAGCGGTACCAGAACAGGAACACCAGGGCCGTGATCGTCGCGTAGATCAGGGTCGTGACGGGATACGGCAGGCTCGTGCCGTCGTGCAGGCCGTCGGCTGCCATCGTGCCGAAGACCGCGACCATCATCACGGCGAACCAGTAGGTCGGCGCCCAGTACTCGCGTCTGCGCAGCTGCAGGCGCAGAGCCAGCCACATCCCGAAGATCCCGATCGCGCCCGCCAGCGGGACGTTGACGCTCCCGAGGAAGTCGGACATCGCCTCGCCCATCCCGGTGGTGAGCACCTTCAGCACCCAGAACATCACCGTGATCTCCGGGACCTTCGCGGCGAGAGGCTGCAAGCGCTCACCGCGTCGCCAACGTGCGCGCGCCACTGCTCCACCTTTCTGCTCGAGCGGGCCGCCGGCCCGCTCCCTGGGGATGATCAGCCGGGTCGGACCGCGTGCTCAGCCAATTTGAGGAGCGCGCAACCTACTGCGGCTGGATTACCCGCCAATAAAGGCAGGCGTTGCGTCGCCTAAAGATGCGGGCCGCGCCAGGCCCGCCGGCTGCTCGGCGGCGGGCAGTGAAAAGCACACCCGCGTGCCCCGCTGGGCCGGTGCCAGCCAGATCTCGCCGCCGTGCGCGCTCACGATCTCACGCGCGATCGCGAGGCCCAGGCCGGCGCCGCGGCCCGCGCGGGCGCCGTTGCCCCCGCCGCGGAAGAACGCCTCGAACACCTGCTCGCGCTCGTCGGGCGCGATCCCGCGGCCGTCGTCGGCGACCTCCACCTCGACGCGGCCGTCGCAGCCGGCCGTGCGCGCGACCACGCTGCCGCCCGCAGGCGTGTGGCGGATCGCGTTGTCGAGCAGGTTGAGCAGCACCCGCCGGATCTGCTCGGGGTTCGCGCGCGCCGTCAGCACCGCGCCGGCGGCCCGTCCGGCCTGCGGCTCGGCCGTCAGGCTCACGCCGCAGGTCTCGCCGGCGGCGCGCATCGCGGCGACCGTCTCGCTCACCAGCTCGCCGATCTCGACCGGCTCGCGGTTGAGCGCCGGCTCACCGGCCTGAGCGCGCGAGAGCTCGAACAGATCGTCGATCAACGAGGTCAATACCGCCACGTGCGTGCGCATCTCGCGCAGGTAGCGCGCGCGGGTGGCGCCCGTCGCGATCCCGTCCTCGATCGCCTCGGTTAGCACGCGCAGCGCCGCCAGCGGCGTGCGCAGGTCGTGCGAGGCCGCGATCACCAGGCGCCTGCGTGCGTCCTCGGCCGCTTCCCTGCCGGCCTCCTCCTCGCGCAGCTGCTCGATCATCGTGTTGGCGGCGAGCGCCAGCTCAGCCAGCTCGTCGTTCCCGCCGGTCGCCACGCCGCTGCTGCGATCGCCGGCGCCGACCGCGCGCAGGCGCTCGCGCAGGCGCTCGATGTCGCCGACCACCGGCTCGGTCAGCAACCGCGCGATGCTCAGGCCCGCAACCGCGATCACCGCCGCCATCACCGACACGAGCAGGGCGTCTTCGCCGGAGATGAACATCACATACGCGGCCACCCACACCGCCGCGAGGATCGCGCCCACGGCGATCCCGACCGCGACCGCCAGCTGCCGGCGCAGCGGCCCGATCCGGGCGCGCATCCGCCGCGCCTGCGCGGCCGCGAGGAGCGCCGCCGCCGATACGCCCAGCAGCAGCCCGAACGTCACCACGGCGGTGTGCAGGCGGGCGCCGAGGGCGAGCACCACAGCCCCGACGATGCAGGCCGAGACGCTCGTGACCAGCGCGCGTCTCATCGCGCCGGGGCCCGAAAGCGATAGCCGACGCCGCGCGCGGTCTCGATGTAGCGCGGGTGAGCGGGGTCCGGCTCGACCTTGGCGCGCAGGCGGCGCACGTGCACGGTGACCGTGTCGTTCAGCCGTGGCGCCTCCCACACCGCCTCCATCAGCTGGTCGCGGCTGAACACCTGGCCCGGATTCGAGGCGAGGTGCAGCAGCAGCTCGAACTCGAGGGCGGTCAGCGCGACCGGGCGACCCCGCACCTCGACGGCGCGTGCGGCGGCATCGATCCGCAGACCGTCGATCTCGATCGCCTGAGCGCGCACCGGCTGCTCGTGCGCGATCAGGCGGCGCAGCACGGCGTCGGCGCGCGCGACCACCTCCGCGGGCGAGAACGGCTTGACGACGTAGTCATCGGCCCCGCGTCGCAGGCCGACGATACGGTCGGACTCCTCCGCACGGGCCGTCAGCAGGATCACGGCCGGGCGCCGGCGACGGCCCGCGCCGGCGGGTGCCAGCTCGGCCTCGTGCAGCAGGCGCATCACCTCGAGACCGTCGAGGCCCGGCAGCATCACGTCGAGTACCAGCAGATCGGGGCGCCACGCGCGCGCCACGCTGAGCGCGTGCGGCCCGTCGTGCGCGCAGCGGGTCTCGTAGCCGGCGCGCTGCAGGTAGCGCGCGACGACCTCGGCGATCGTCGGTTCGTCGTCTACCACCAGCACGCTCGCGCGCGGGCGCCGGCATCCTTCGGTCTGCTCGATCATGGCCCTCATTGCAGGGATCGCAGTCGCTCGAGAGAGGATAGGCCGGCCGGGTCGCCCGCGGCGCGAGTTGCTGGATACATCGCTCAGGGCGCGACGATTCCCTCGCCGCCGACCGCTTCTGGAACGGTGACCGAGCCGATTTCGTTGAGCACGCCGCCAGCTTCGACCGCGAACTCGTCGATCACGCCTTCACCACCGGTCTGCAGGTAGACGAAGTGCCCGTTGCCGGTGGCGGCCGCGTCCACCGGGCCGGGGCTCGTGCCGGTCGTGCTGAACAGGGTCAGCACCTGCCCGCCCGCGCTGGCCTGAAACCCGCTGAGCGAGGCGCTGCCGGCGTTGGAGGTGTAGAACCGGCCGCGCGCCCCGACGAGCCAACACGTGGCCGTCTGGCCGGTCGGCGTCGAGTCGAGCTGTGCCAGCGTGCCGTTTTCTCCGAGCACGAAGCTCGCCAGCGCACCGGCCGCCTCTGCCACCAGCAGGTGACCGCGGCGATCGAACGTCATCGCAAACGGAACCGTCCCGCCGAGCGAGTTCACCACCGGCGTCTTCGACAGCCGGCCGAGCGGATCGACCGCAAAGACATCGACGTTGCTGCCGTTTTCCTTGGTCGTGACCAGCAGCTGGGCGCCGCCGGGCGAGAACGCGACCTGGCCCGGCGTGTTGGTGAACTGCGGGGTCGCCGCGGGGTTCAGGCCGAGCGGGCGCGACGAACCGGGGATCGCCTGCAGACGCCCGGCGATCACCCGGAAGCCCTGCAAACTGCCCCCTTCGAGGCCGTTCAGCACGTACACGAGTCCGCTGTCGACGGCGATGCTGACCGGGAACGACCCTCCGGAGGCGATCACCTGGCGCAGCGCGAGCCGATCGCCGAACACCGCGAACACCGAGATCGTGTCGCTGCCCGCGTTGACCGCATACAGCAGGCGGTTCTGAGCGTCGTACGCGAGCGAGCCCTGCGAGGCGAGATGGTCCACGACCGATCCTTCGAGCTGGCCGCCCAGCCCTCCGGTCGCGTAGGTGCCGGCCTGTGTCAGCGTCCCGTCGCCGGCGCGTTCGTAGGCGACGATCTGATTGCCGGAGAGATTGTCGGTCTGGACGAACACCGCGTGTCCGGCCGCGAGCGCGCTCGCCGGGCCGGCGAGCATGGCCAAAACGGAGACCGCCGCCAAGCCGACTGCGGTCGCGAGGGCGCGCGGGGCGCGCAAACGTGTCGCGATCGTCCGCGCGCCACGTGAGCGTGTCCCCTCGGCCCGCAGGTCGCGTGAGCATGTGTGCATTTGAGCTCCTTCGGGTCACGGAGGGCGAGCGCCCTCCTGATCGTCATCACCGTCCCCGGGGAGCAGTCCAGCCGATCGTCATTACGGTTTCATTACGCGTCCGTAGCAACCGGACAGGTGCGCGCGGTGGCCCCGCCGTTCCAGGCGAGCCACCGCGACACCGTTGCGTCTCGGTTAAGGAACTACCTGGCCCTGATATTCCGCTTCCTCTTTTTCGCCGCCAACAACCGTGCTGAACTTGCCCTTGGCGATGTTTTCAAAGCCTCCGAGCACGGCCGCCCATTCGGCCTCGGCATCGTTCTTTTCCCCGCCGCTCACCGACGCCCCGGCACCATTCGCGGTGTTGTCATGGCCCCACGCGCCGGTGTATTCGGCGAGCGCCTTGTTGTCGAAGCCGCCCAGGCTCGCGCCGAAGCTGGTGAATTCCTGTTCGCCGCCGACGACGAGGTTGTTCGAGCCGGTTTGCAGTTTTGTTCCTTCGTCATTGCCGACGATAAGGTTGCCCAGCCCGGTCGTTTCGTTCTCTTTTGCGCCGGCGAGAACCTGGACGTTGACACCCGAGAAACGAACGGTGGGCTTACCGTCGACGCCGGCTTCCGAGTAGCTCAGGTGCTCGAGCAGCATCTTCAGCGTTTCGCGTTCCGGTTCGGTCAACCCGGCCCCTTCTTTGCCTTCTTTGCCTTCACGGCCTTCTCTGCCTTCTTTTCCTTCTCGTCCTTCGTCGCCCTGTTTACCTTCGGCGCCCGCTTTGCCTTCTTTGCCTTCCTCGCCGGGGACGCCGTCTTTGCCCGCGCCGCCTTCCTTGCCTTCGCCGCCGGCCGGCCCGGTTGCACCCGTTCCGCCCGCCGCCCCGGCGGCGCCCGCCGCGCCTGCCGGTCCGCTCGCGCCCACCACTCCTTTCGCGCCCTTCGGCCCGCTTGCGCCGCGCGGCCCGGTTTTTCCGGTCAGCTTCTTCAGCACCTTCGGGCTGATCTGGCCTGTCGAGGTGATCAGGTAGCGCTTGGCTGCGATCGCGGTGCCACCCATCGCGAACACCAGCGCGAACGTCGCGACGACGTTCGCATAGCTCAGATGGCTGCGGACAGAGCGTGGCATTGTCGATCCTCCTCCAGGTAGGGCGGCGCGAGCTCGCGGCCGCGTGCGACGTTGTTCGGCAATGTGGAGACAATCAGACCGATCGGATGTCATTTTCCGACACGATTCGGATTTATAGAAATCGATTGCCGACAATCGAGCCGCCGAGGGCGGTTCCCCTCCCGATTAATAGTCAGAATATCGGTATTCGCCCAAAAATGGGGCTATAGCATCTGATCCGTACTTTCTGCTATACACCCGGATGATGCACCGCATGCTGCGGACCTGGGCAGAGAGGCCGCAAATACCGGACGGAACCGCGATCGACGTGCCCGAGCGCGTGCGCTCGGCGTGCTCGTGGGTCGTGGGCCGAGCCCGCGACGTAACCGTTCTGGAGTCGCAGATCGAGTCGTACGCGTGCTCCCTCGCGACCGACGGCGAGACCGGGCTCGACCCCGCTACGCACTTCAGCGGCGGCGACGCCGAAGCGCAGACCGCCTTCGTGCTGTGTCTCGATGCCATCAACTTCGGCTCGGGCTGGTGGCCGACGATCCGCAAGCGCGCAGGGTGCAGCGGCTACGAGACGATCGCGGCCGGCCTGACCAAGCGATTTCGCGCCAACGGCCCGTGGACGTGCGAGCAGCTGGTCGGGCTCTCGACGAACGAGGTCGCGAGGGTCTTGGGACAGGCGCGCGAGCATCCGCTGATCGGCCAGTTCACGGCGTGCCTGCGCGATGTCGGCGCACACGTGCAGGCGGAACATCGCGGCCGCTTCACCGGCGTGCTCGACGTCGCCGGCGGCTCGGCGGTCGCCCTCGTGAACCTGCTCGCCGGCTGGGACGCGTTCGCCGACGTGTCGCTGTACGACGGCCGCGAGGTGCCCTTCTACAAGCGCGCCCAGATCGCCGCCGCCGACATCAACCGCGCGGGCGTGGCCGAGCTGGACGGCGAGGAGCGGCTGACCGCGTTCGCGGACAACCTCGTGCCGCACGTGCTGCGGCTCGACGGCGTGATCCGCCTCGACCCGGCGCTGGCACGCGCGATCGACAGCGGCGAGTTGCTCGTGCACGGCTCGCCGGCGGAGGTCGAGCTGCGCGCGAGCGCCGTGCACGCGATCGAGCTGCTCTCCGACGCCTGCGACCGCCGGCTCTGTCCGGCGCAGATCGACGCGATCCTGTGGAACCGCGGGCGCGAGCAGCGCTACAAGGCCGTGCCTCGCCCGCGCTCGCGCAGCACGGCCTACTGATCGACGCCCAGCCCGCCGTCGCGCTTGACTGGGCAGGCACGCACGACCCGGCCCGCTGTTACGGTTTCGACCAGCCCGGCGAGCCAGCACGCTGGGCAGCCGCGCAGCACGATCAGGCCAGCCGGCACCAGCAGCAACCCGGCCGGTCCGACGTTCACGGCCAGCGCGAGCGCCGAGCCGATCAGGCCGAAGCCGATCGCGCCGCGCGCCAGATGACGGGCCACCGAGACGGTTTCGCGCTCACGGCCGCTTCGACTTGCCATCTCCGGCCCCTTCCTCGACGGTGTCCGGGCGATTCACGGGCGCGTCCTCGACGGTCTGCTTCTCGCGCGTGCTGAGGCGCAGCCGCAGTGCTTCGCGACCGCGGTGCAGGCGCGACTTCATCGCGGCGCGGCTGAGACCGAGCGCCTCGGCGGTGGCGCCGCCGGACAGGCCCTGGATGTCCCGCAGCACGAGCACTGCGCGCTGCTCGGGCGGGAGCCCGGCGATGCCGTCGACGATCCGTTCGACCTCCAGGCGCGCGAGCGCGGCGTCTTCCGCCGAGGTTTCGACCCCGGCGGAAGGCACCGGCCTGCGGAGCGTGAGACGCGTCCGACGGATGCACTCGTTGCGCACGATCTGAAACATCCACGACGCCAGCGCCGCCGCGGCGCGCAGGGTTCCGATCTTCCGGTACAGGACGATCAGCGCCTCCTGCGCGGCCTCTTCGGCGTCCTCGGGCGTGGCGCAGAGGGTGCGGGCGAACCGCCGCACGTGCGCGTGCGAGCCCTCGAGCAGCACGGCGATCGCGCGCGGGTCGCCCTGCTGGGCGGCGTGGACGACCTGCTCGCCCGGCCAGGCCCTTGCCTGCGTTTCAGTCACGGGAGCGGACCCTCATCACCAGGAACAGGCAACCACAGATCAGCACTGCGGCCACTATCAGATACACGATCAGGCTCATGATCGATCAGCTCCTCGGACAGGGCAGCCTGAACGAGGCTTCCGCGCTGGCGCCCCCGTAAAAGCGGAGCTCGAGCTTCGCCGGCCAGCCACCTGGCGTGCACTTGCGCGGCAGCGTGATGTAGGAGATCGTCTTCCTGCCTCGCCTGTATGCGGCGCCGACGTTCAGGCTGCCTTCGATGAAGGACGCATCGAGCGCGCCCGGCACCGTTTCGATCAGCGGAATCTGCGCGCTGAATTCCAGGCCGAACGGCGCTGACGCCTTGACTATGTTCGCGACCGCCACGATTTCGAGCGACACCGGGGTGGAGCCCTCGACGAACGCCTCGAGGCTGCCGCCGGGGGCGAAGAACGGCTGCACCGACGCTCGCTCCTGCACGCGTTCGCCGGCGAAGCTGACGACCCCGACCCCGAAGCCCTTCGGCCCGGCGATCGACTTCTTCGGGCAGGCCGACGGTCCGGTCTGTTCGAGCACGGTCGGAGCGCAGGTGACGAATCCCTGCGGGTGCAGCACCAGACCGGCCGGTCCGAACACTTTGCCTTCGATCAGCGGCGGCGGCGCCCCGCCGTATTCACTGCCGAGGACTTTGGCTTCGCCATCGATCTCGGCGCCGGCGCCGAGATGATCGCCGGTCCCCGGAAAGCCCGGGATCGGGACGACCGTGGCTTTGAATCCCGTGATCGTCGGCGCCGCCGCGGCGCCGGCCGGCAGGCTCAGGGCCGCGAGCGCTGCCAGCGCGAGTCCGGCAGTCGTGGCGCCGGTGTGCAGAGAGCGCACACGGCTCACGATGGTCGTCATTGGCCTCTCCTTCCACTGGACGAGTGCTACGTGTGGATAAGAGGGGCCGCCGCGCGAAAAGGATTCCAGCGGGACAGCCCACGCGCGCGCGCGCGCGTGCGTCCGTCACGGTCTAGTCCGTAGCGTGTGCCCGCTCGCGTCCGACCTGCGCGTGCCCCCCACCACGCCCAGTCGCGCGCGCGCGTGGGTCACCGTGTGGTCCGTAACGTGAGCCCGCTCGCGTCCGACCTACGCCTGCCCCCACCACGCCCCGTCGCACACGCGCCCGCGTGCGCGTGGGTTCTCGCGCGTGTGCTCATCGTCCCGGCCCGCCCGTCACGCTGGCGCGCCGGGACGGCCAGGCCGGGAGTAGACTTGCGCGCGCCAACCGGGTCGTGGATTGTCAGCCGAAAGGGGGTCGAGGTCGATGCCGTTCGCCGATGTAAACGGGCAGCGCCTGCGCTATGAGGACAGCGGCGGCGACGGGCCCGCCGTGGTCTTGTCGCACGGCTTCCTGATGGATCACGAGATGTTCGCGCCTCAGCTGCCGGCGCTCACTCCCGAGTACCGGGTGATCACGTGGGACGAGCGCGGCTTCGGGGCGACCGAGTTCGACGGCAAGCCGTTCACCTACTGGGACTCGGCGGCGGACTGCCTCGGCCTGCTCGATCATCTGGGCATCGATCGCGCCGTCCTCGGCGGCATGTCGCAGGGCGGGTTCCTGTCGATGCGCGCCGCGCTGTCGGCGCCCGAGCGGGTGCGCGCGCTCGTCCTGATCGACACCCAGTCCGGCCTCGAGGACCCCGAGCGCCTGCCGGCGTACCGGCAGATGCAGGAGATCTGGCTGAAGGACGGACCGGTCGATCAGCTCACCGAGGCGGTCGCGAACCTCATCATCGGCGATCCGGAGCTGAACGAGGTCTGGATCGAGAAGTGGAGACAGCTGCCGCGCGAGACACTGCGGGCGCCGGGCGACTGCCTGTTCGACCGCGACGACATCACCGAGCGCCTCGGCGAGATCTCCTGCCCGGCGATCGTGTTTCACGGCACCGCCGACTTGTCGATCGAGATGGAGCGCGCCGAGGAGCTCTCGGCGGGGCTGTCGGGATCCACGGGCGTGGTGCGCATCGAGGGAGCGCCGCACGCCGCCAACCTGACCCATTCCGAGCAGGTCAACGGGCCGCTGCTCGAGTTCCTGCGCTCGCTCTGAAGGACCGGCCCTTGGCAGCGCGCAGGGAGGCGCTCGGTCGACGGCGCGCGGTCGCGCCGCGAGCGGTGCTGCTCGTGGCGTCGATGGCCGCGTTCATGGCGTTTCTCGACGACACGGTCGTCGGGATCGCGTTCCCGAACATGCTGCGGTCGTTTCCGCAGGCGACCGTGGCCGAGCTGTCGTGGGTGTTCAACGGCTACAACATCGCCTTCGCGGCGCTGCTGGTGCCGGCGGGCAGGCTCGCCGACCTGCTCGGGCGCAGGCGCATGTTCGGAGTGGGCGTGGTGCTGTTCACGGTCGCCTCCGGGCTGTGCGCGCTGGCGCCGTCGGTCGGGACGCTGATCGGCGCGCGCGTGCTGCAGGGGGCCGGTGCTGCGATCGTCGTGCCGGCGTCTCTGGCGCTCGTGATCGAGGCCTATCCGGCGCGCGAGCGGGCGCGGGCGGTCGGCCAATGGGCCGCGACGGCAGCGCTGGCGGCCGGCATCGGGCCGACGATCGGCGGCGTGCTGGTCGATGCCTACAACTGGCGGCTCGTGTTCCTGATCAACCTGCCGATCGGCGTGCTCGCCCGCTACCTCGCCGGCCGCCAGCTGGTCGAGAGCCGCGCGCCCGGCCGGCGCGAGCTGCCCGACTTGACCGGCGCGCTGGTGCTGGCCGCCTCGGTGTGCGCGCTGGCGCTCGCGATCGCGCAGGGGCCGGTGTGGGGCTGGACGAGCGTCGGGGTGCTGGCCGCGGCGATCGCCGCCGGGCTCGGAGGCTTCGTGTTCGCGCGGCGCTGCCTCACCCACCCGGCGCCGGTGCTCGATCTCGAGCTCGTGCGCGCGCGCGGGTTCGCGGTCACGAGCACGCTGACGCTCGTCGGCTCGGCGGGCTTCTTGACGCTTGGGCTGGCGAACGTGCTGTACCTGATGCAGGTGTGGCACTACTCGCCGCTGACGGCAGGTCTTGCGCTCACGCCGGCGCCGCTCGTTGCCGCGCCGACGGCTGTGCTCGCCGGGCAGGTGGCGGCCAAGCGCGATCCTCGCCTGCTGGTGGTGGCGGGAGCCGTGGTGCTGACCGCGGGGGCCGTGTGGCTGGACCGGCGCATGGGCGCGACGCCGGACTATCTCGGGGCCTATCTGCCGGGCGCGGTGCTGATCGCGATCGGCATCGGGCTTGCGTTTCCGCTCGTCAGCGATGCGGCGGTGGCGGATGCCCCGCGCAATCGCTTCGCCGGCGCGATCGCCTTGAACACGGCGATCCGCCTGATCGGCGCGGCGCTCGGCGTCGCGATCCTGGCGGCGCTGATCGGCGACGCGGCTCAACTCGGGCTGCCGTCTCCGTTTCACCGCGCATGGGTGTTCGCCGCCGCCTGCTTCGCGGCGCTTGCGCCGGTCGCGCTCGCGCTGCCGCGTGGAGGGCCCGCCGACCTGGAGGACGCCCTCGAGCCAGGGCCCACGCGCGCGACGCGCGCGCGTGCGGCCCGCCCTGTTGGACCAGCGCCACCAACGGCCCGGACGCGGGCATCCAACGATCGAACGCTGTCCGGCGCGAGGCCGGCGCACGATCCCGCCCGGCCCGGCGCCACAAGGGCGCCCGACGACCCAGCCCGGCCCGGCGCCACAACGGCGTCCGACGGACCAGCGCGTTCTGGCGCTGCTGCAACGCCCGCAAGCCTGCTGGCGGCGGTGCCGCTGTTCGCCGGCCTGTCCGATGAGCTGCGCTGCTCGCTGGCCGCACGCTCGCAGATCGTCCACCTGAGCGCCGGCGAATGGCTGTTTGAGCAGGGCGAGCAGGCCGACGCGCTGTATGTCGTGCGCAGCGGCCGGCTGGAGGTCCTGCAGGAGCGCGCGCTCGGCAAGCACGAGCACGTCCAGGAACGCCCGCTTGACGAGCACGAGCACGTTCGCGAGCTGGGCCCGGGCTCGGTGGTCGGCGAGCTCGCGCCGCTGTCCGGGGCGCGGCGATCGGCCTCGGTGCGCTGCCGGCGCGACGCGGAGCTGCTCCGCCTGGGGCGCGCCGAGCTCGACGGGTTGCTGGAGTCCACGCCCGGGTTCGCCGCGGGCGTGTCGCGCGCGCTCGCACGCCAGCTGCAGGCGAGCCGGATGCTCGACACCGAGCCCGCGGGCGCGGCCTCGACGATCGCCGTGCTGGCGCTCACGCCGGCGGCCGCACGCGCGGGCGTCGAGCCGCTTTTGCTGCGCGAGCTGGGGCGTCTCTGCCGCGTGGCACGGCTCGACCGCGCGACGACGAGGACCCTGCAGGGCGAGGCCGAGCCGGGCGCGGCGCTGGCGCGAGCGCTCGATCGCCTCGAGCGCGACCACGAGTTGGTGCTGCTGTTCGCGGGCGCCGACGAGCAGGCGTGGGCGAAGGCCTGTCTGGCGCAGGCGGACCGGACGCTGCTGCTGCTCGGCGACGTGCCTTCCGCGAGCGGGCCGGGGCTCGAGGGGCTCGCGAGCTGCGACGTACCCTCCGCGGGCGGGCTCCGGCGCGCGGGGCTCGAGGGCTGCGACGTGCTGCTGCTCGAGCCCGCCGATGGCGCCGGCGTCGCCGAGCTGCTCGAGCGGCTGGCGCCCCGCTCGACCCAGCGGATCGCGCGCGCAAGCTTCGAGGCCGACGTCGCGCGGCTCGCGCGCCGGCTGACGGGCAGGTCGGTCGGGCTGGTGCTGTCCGGCGGAGGCGCGCGCGCGTTCGCGCAGATCGGCGTGATCGAGGAGCTGCTCGCCGCCGGCGTCATGATCGACAGGGTCGGCGGCACGAGCATGGGCGCGTTCATCGGCGGGCTGCTGGCGCAGGGTCTCGACGCGGCCGAGATCGACGCGCGCTGCTACGAGGAGTGGGTGCGCGGCAGCCCGCTCGGCGACTACCGCCTGCCACGCCACGCGCTGCTCAGCGGGCGGCGGCTGCGGGCGATGCTCGAGCGCAACCTGCCGGGCCGGATCGAGAACCTGCCGTGCCGCTACTACTGCGTGAGCGTCGATTTGGTCGCCAACGAGCTGGTGGTCCATCGTCGCGGGGGTCTCGCGGACGCGGTCGCGGCGAGCATGGCGCTGCCCGGCGTGCTGCCGCCGGTGATCGCGGGCCAGCGGCTGCTGGTCGACGGCGCGGTGCTGGACGGCTTACCGGTGTCGGTGATGGCGGGCGAGGCCGAGGGGCCGATCATCGCGTGCGACGTCACCGAGCGCAAGCTGCGGCGCGAGCCACAGGGAGAGGCGCCGCGGCTGCCCGCGTTGATCGACATGCTCGCCAACCTCGCGTTCCTGGTGACGGCCGATACCGCAGAGCAGGCCGGACGGCACGCCGATCTGCTGATCGTCCCCGACCACGACTCGGTCGGGGCGCTCGAGTTTCACATGCTCGACTCGCTGCGCGACGCCGGCCGGCGCGCGGCGCATGAGGCGCTGGAGCACGCCCCCGCGGAGCTGTGGCCGGGATAGCTGCCCGTCCTGTTCGGGCACAGGTCAACCCCTGTCCTCGCTTCCCACAGACGGGGGTCACTCGTTCCCGAAATCGCCCGTGCTGGCGGGCCTTGACACTTCTTTGCTTATTGTCAAGGGGGGTGCCAGGGCCTTGATTTTCAAGGGCCTTCGAAGGCCAGTGACCCCCGCCCACGCGGGGCGCGGAACGAGCCGTGATCGCCCGCCATTGCTGGGCTCTTCGAGCCCGCACCGCGCTCTTCCCACGTCCTCCCCGAAACGTCCCGCGCGTGACTCGACGAACGCGGGTCCCGCGTTCGCGGGAACCGGCTCTCGGGCCTGTCGCCGGACCCGCGCGCGCCCGCGTGGCCGCTCGCGGAGAGCCCGAGCGGGGCTCCGTGCCAGACTCACAGCATGGCAAGCAAGCGCCCCCGCATCGTGGTCGTCGGCGGCGGCTTCGGCGGCCTGCAGGCCGTGCAGGCACTGGCGCGGGCCGACGCCGCGATCACGCTGATCGACCGCAACAACTACCACCTGTTCCAGCCGCTCAGCTATCAGGTCGCGACCGGCGCGCTGTCGCCGGGCGAAATCGCGGTGCCGCTGCGCCGCATCCTGCGCCGCCAGCGCAACGCGGACGTGCTGATGGGCGAGGTGACGAGCTTCGACCTCGAGCGGCGCGAGGTCTCGTTCGAGCCGGTGACCGGCACGGCGGCGCGCACGCTGCCCTACGACACGCTGATCGTCGCCGGCGGTTCGAGCTACGCGTACTTCGGCCACGACGAGTGGCGCACGCTGGCGCTCGAGGTCAAGTCGCTGGACAGCGCGGTGCGCGTGCGCGGACACATCCTCAAGGCGTTCGAGGCGTCCGAACTGGAGGACGACCCGCAGGTGCGGGCCGCCTGGCTGACGTTCGTGGTCGTCGGCGCGGGGCCGACGGGCGTGGAGATGGCGGGGCAGATCGCCGAGCTGGCGCGCGACACGCTGCCGCGCGAGCTGCGCAACGCGGGCGCGCACGAGGGCAGGGTGCTGCTGGTCGAGCTCGCCGAGCGGGTGTTGACCGCGTTTCCGTCCTCGCTGTCAGAGCACGCGCTGCGCTCGCTCGAGCAGCTCGGGATCGAGGTGCTGCTGCGGCGCACGGTGGTCGAGGTGCACGAGGACGGGGTCGAGCTGCGAGACCGCTCGGGCGAGAGCGTGCACGTGCCGACGCGAACCATCGTGTGGGCGGCGGGCGTCGAAGCCTCTCCGCTGGCGCGAGCGCTCGCGCAGGCCGACGGCATCGAGGTGGACCGCTCGGGACGAGTCACGGTCGAGCCCGACCTCACCCTTCCCGGCCACGACGAGGTGCTCGCGCTCGGCGACATGGTGCGCGTGCGCGATCCGAACACGGGAGAGCCGCGCGTGTTCCCCGGCGTGGCGCCGGTGGCGATGCAGCAGGGGCGCTACGCCGGGCGGCTGATCGCCGCGCGGCTGCAGGCCCGGACGTCGGGCTCACCGCGCCGTACAATGCCGCCGTTTCACTACAAGGACAAGGGCCAGCTCGCGACGATCGGCCGCGCGCGGGCCGTCGCCGACGTCTACGGCCTGCGGCTGTGGGGCCTGCCGGCCTGGCTGATCTGGCTGGTCGTTCACCTCTTCTACCTGGTCGGCTTCGAAAACCGGGTCCTGATCGTGCTGCGCTGGACCTACAGCTTCGTCACGCGCGGGCGCGGAACACGCCTGATCACCGAGGCCGCGGGAGTGCCGTATGAGACCGATGGCCAAGAGGAGCAGGCCGGGGCGGACGAGCGCCTCCAGGGGCATGCGTGAGCAGGCTCGCGGAGACGCGACGCAAACCTGCTCGACCTCGCGGTCGTGCTCGACCGCAGCCTCGCCTCAGGCTGAGGCGAGCTCGCGCGCGACGAGCGACAGGCGCAGCGGCTCGCCGCGGCGCAGCACGACGACCTCGATCTCGGCGCCGATCAGGTCGGCGGCCATCAGCCGCTGGATGTCGTCGACGCCGCTTACGCGCGTGCCGGCCAGTTCCACAATCAGGTCCTCGGCGCGCACCCCGGCGCGCTCGGCGGGGCTGCCGGGCGTCACTTCGATCACCTCGACCCCGGTCGCCTGATCGCGCTCGCGCCGCGCACGCGCCGGCAGCGGCCGGGAGCCGCCCGCCACGCCGAGATAGGCGCGGCGCACGCGGCCGTCGCTCATCAGCGCGCCGATCACGCCGCGGGTGACGTCGTTGATCGGCACGGCCAGCCCGAGCCCGACGCCGGCGACGGCGGTGTTGATGCCGACGAGGCGGCCGAACGAGTCGACCAGGGCGCCGCCGGAGTTGCCGGGGTTCAGGGCGGCGTCGGTCTGGATCACGTTGTCGATCATCCGCCGCGCGTCGCCGGCGCGGGCCGGCAGTGAGCGCCCGAGCGCGGACACCACGCCCGCGGTGACCGAGCCGGCGAACCCATGCGGGTTGCCGATCGCCACGACCAGCTGTCCGACTCGCAGCTGGCTCGCGTCGCCGAGCACGGCCGGCACCAGATCATGCGCGTCGGCGCGCAGCAGCGCCAGGTCGGACAGCAGGTCGGCGCCGATCACGCGGAAGCCGATCTCGCGACCGTCCACGAAAGTGGCGCGACCGAGCCGGTCGCGTCCGGCAACCACATGGGCGGAGGTGAGCAGGAACCCGTCGGGCGTGAGCACGACCGCGCTGCCGGCGCCGGCGGGCACGCGACCGCGCCGCGTGGCGCGCAGCACGCGCAGGTTGGCAACGCTGGGCGCCAGCCGCTCGGCGACCCCGGCGACCGTGCGCGAGTAGGCGTCGAGCGCCTCGGCTTCGACGTCGAGCGCGGAGGTCCGGCCATCGGCGCCGGTGTCGGCGTCGGGCTCGAGAGCCGGCTCGCCGGCGACCAGCAGGATCCCCGCGCTCATCGACCGCTCACCCGAGTGCGGGTATGGAGCTCATGGATATTCACTCCTCCCACGATAGAAAGAGCGGCACGGATCGTTGGCTCGGCCGCTCGGAAGTCTGGCCGATCCACTGTCACGCGCGAGCGGTGCTCGACACCCCCCGCGGCATCCGCGGAGCCGATGCCGCGAGCCTCACCCCCGCCGGATCACCACCTCATCATCCCGCGCCGCGCCCAGCAGCGCGGCTGCCGAGCCGCGGTTGACCGCGAGCGCGAGCGTCCACTGGGCGTCCTCGTAGAGCAGCAGCTCGCCGGGCGGGACGTCGGCGAACGTGCGGGCGTAGCGCGCGGCGTGCGTGCGCGCGGCGTGCGTGCGCGTGGCGTGCGTGCGCGTGGCGTGATCGATGCACAGCGGCTCGCCGGGGCTCAGCCCCAGCTCCGCCAGGTCCTCGGCGCGGGCGTCGAGCACGAGGTTGCCGAACGTGTCGGCGCGGAGCACGTGCGTTGTCAGAGCCCCATCACGCGCAAGTGCGTGCGGCTGATCGAGCCGGCGCAGGCCGTCCGGCGCGATCGGCTGGCCTACGTCCGCGAGCATCGCGCCCGCGGCCAGCGCGGCGGCGACCGGCGCGAAGATGTCGCGGCCGTGAAAGGTGGCCGACACGCGCTCGAGGCGCTCGCGCGAGTCCCCGATGTCGACGGCCTCGGCCACGCCGCCGAGGCGTCCGGCGGCTGGAATCAGCAGCCCGTTGTCGGGGCCGACGAGTACGTGGTGTTCGCTGACGGTGCGCAGCGCGACGGCGCGCCGGGCCTGGTCTCCGCCGGCGGCGCCGACGCCGGGATCGACGACCGCCAGGTGCACGCCGCCGGGCAGATACGGCGTGGCGGCCGCAAGGATGCCGGCGCCGGCGCGCACGTCCTGCGGCGGGATCGCGTGCGTCAGGTCGATCACGCGCGCGCCGGGGCAGCGCTGCGCGATCACCGCGTGGCAGACCCCGACGAACTCGTCGATCAGACCGTAGTCCGACAGGAAGGTGATCACCGGCGGGCGGGCGCGATCGGGGGGCATCGCTTCGCTGAAGATATCGGCGCCACGCTGCTCAAGGGTGGGGCGAGCGTGGCCGATACGGCGCCCATGCGCTCACTCAAGCTGCTCCCCACGCTCCTGCTCTGCTCATGCCTGCTGGCCCTGGCCTGCGCCTCGGCCGCCCAGGCCTACGAACACACCTGTGAAACCGCCAGAACCGGCAGCGAACAGGACTGGAGCAGCCCGCAGACCTGGACATGCGAACCCGGGGCGGTACACGCGGTGCCCGGGGCAAGCGACTCGGCCACGATCAAGGCTGGCGCCCAATTGGTGACCGGCAGCGACAGGTCGGTAGGCCAGTTGGTGCTGCAGCCCGGCGGCGCGCTCGACCTATACGGCTCGACGCTGACGGCAGGCTCGGCTGTCATCGGGACGGGGGCCGACTCGACCGACGCGACGCTCGAGTCGCTGATGGGCACCGGAACGCTCGAAACCAGCGCGCTGGCTCAGTTCGGCAACGCAAGCATCGCGAATGTCGATGTGAGGACGACCGGCGGCGACACGGTGTTCGAAAGCGACGCCCCGGAAACGGTCTCCTCGACGTGGACCCAATCGCAGCTCACGGTGACCGCAGGGCAGGTCACCTTCGCGGGCGCCGGCGCGTATGACCTAAATGGCGTGAGCCCGACGTTCGAGACGAGCGTGAACGTCGGAGGGATCGACAGCATTCCCGAGACACTGACGCTCGACAGTCCGGCTTCGCTGATGTTTCAACCGTCAGCCGCGGGCTCTGGGGCGGGCGCATCGATGCTGACGTTGGGCGGGCTCGACGTCAGCGGCAGCGTGAGCGTCGCCACCGCGTTCAGCGGGTTCACGCCCAGCGCGGGGGAACGCTTCAACCTGCTGTCGGCGCCGGCCGCGGGAATCGCCGCGCTGACCGCGACGAACACGAGCACGCAGACGTATGCCACCGATGAAGCCGGAGCCAGGCTGTACGACTCGATCGTGACGCCCGAACCGCCTCCTCCCGCGCCCAAATCGCCGCCGTCGCTGACGCTCGGACAGGTGAGCCCCGCCAAGCCGCACGCGGGTGAAATCGTCACGATCGCGATCGCGACCGAAGCCGGGGCCACGGTCACCTGCGCCGTCAACGGCCTGCCGGCGCCGTGCACCGCGGGCGAAATAAAGTTCACGGCCCCCGAAGACGTCTCGGCGGCGGTCGAGGTAACGGCCTCGAACGCCGCCGGCTCGACCAGCGCCGAAAGGACGATCGCGATCCCATGGCTGCCGGCGCTCGTTTCGCTGTCACCCTTCGAAACCGGATTTTTCGGAGTGCTTCAGCTGGGCAGGATCGTGTGGGAAAACGAGCCCGCGAACTCAATCGAATGCTCGCGCATCCCGGGCATCGAACCCGCCAACCCTGAATACGGTTGGTACGTCGGAGTCATGTACGGATACAACCCGGTGTCGGGCTTCTATCCCGACATGCTGTACGGCTGCGACGGAGCGGAAAACCGCCTCGAATGGGGTGCGGGCGGCGACGTGACGGCCACTGAGGCCGAGGTCGTCCCGACCACGTATGGCACGTTCACCATGTGGGTGTCCGCGACCGCGCTGAGTCACGGAGCAAACTGGCCAGGGCTGACGCCGCCGCCCCCGGAACCCGGCGGCGTGCTCGAAGGCGGACCGCTCACCTGTCCGACGTTCAAGGGCGCGCAGGGGTACGTGTGGGTCATCAACGGCAAGCTGAAGACCACCACGAGCCCGACGCTGCCGGCCGGCGAAGTGCCCGCAAACGGAACGGTGACGTGCGGCGCAATCGGTCCCTTCGGGATCGTGATGAGCGCCTCGGTGATCGTCTACAAGGGCGTTCGGGTGGCCGCCAGCAGCACCGTGGAAGAGTCCTCGGGCGGCTCGGCCCACTCCGCCGTCGCCACCGACGCCAGCACGATCAGGAAGCACAGGCGTCACAAGCGACACGACGAGCACCCGCAGGGACACGTGCGCACCGTCGCGTTGACGGTCAAGGCCAGCGGGCGCGCGAAGCTCGAAGTGCGCGCATTCAACACGACCACGACCGGCGTGGGCAAGGCCGCCAAGACGACGTACAAGCTCGTGTACCACAAGCGGATCACCGTCGAGCACGGCAGCACGAAGGTTCACTTCGGCGCCAAGCTGCACACGAGCGAATACGAGATCGTCGTGCGCCCGATTCACGTGCACACGATCCGCGAGCACGGCAAGCGCCACCGGAAGACGACGTACGGCAAGGCGCTGGTGGTGACCTAGCCAGCGGCGTACCAGACCGGTGGAGCCTCCGCGTCTGCTGACGCCCAGACCGGTGGCGCGCCTGCGCGTTTGGTGTCGCGCCTTCGGGACAACGGCCTCCGGCCGGCGGTTGATGTCGGGGTGGATTATCGGATCAGATAACAGGCCCCGCTCAGCCCCGCGCCAGCTGCAACCGGTGTGAGCCGCCGATCCGCTCGGCCAACCGCTCATCGACCCCGACCTCCTCGGCGAGCGCCGGCCAGCCCGAGACGACCTTGGCGACCTCGGCCAGGATGCTCTTGGCGCGGCCGCGCGGCAGGCCGGCAACCTGAGCGACGGCCCGCAGGTCGGCGACGGTGAAGCCGTCGCGCTTGCCGTTGACGGTCATCTGGTGAGCGTGCAGCCAGCGATTGCCAGGACTCGAGGCCCAGATGACGTCGTAGGCGGGCGCCAGCCGCCAGCCGCCGTCGCGGTCCATCAGGAAGGCGACGTTCTTGACGTGGTCGTCCTGGTTGCGGGCGACGATGTTGAACACCATGCGCCGGAACTGCTGTTGCACGACGGGCGTTCCCAGCCCGAGGCGGCGGATCAGCAGCATCAGCTGCTCATAGCTGTAGGTTCCCGGTTCGTTATAGCTGACGTGCTCGAGCGCGGCGAGCGTCTGCATGTGGAGCTTGCCGCCGCCCTCGGGACGGTCGAAGCGCCGTGTCATGAAGTGACGGCGCCCGTGCTCGTCCAGCAGGCGGCACTCGGTCATCTCGATGCCCGCGTCGCGCGCCATCTTCGAGTAGGCGTACTCGACCGCCCCCCAGCCCCGAGGGTCGCGCAGCCCGTGGTCGCCGGCGTGGCGCACGCCGTCGAACTTCAGCAGCCACTGGCGAAAGCCCTCGCCGGCATCGACCTGCCCCGAACGAACCTGACCGGTGAGCTCGTTGTAGGCGATGTAGGCCTTCGGCCGCGCTCCACCGGCGGAGCTGCCCAGCGCCAGGATCGCCTTCATCGCCTCCTCGTCGGGATTCTCGCGCAGCTCGGTCACGAACGCCGCGCGGTCGCCCAGCACCTCGCTCGCGAGCCGCACGAGCTCCTGCACCTGCAGCTCGGCGTCGGCGGGGGCGTCCACATCGAGCGCGGGCTGCAGCTCGATCGCGCCTGCGCCGCGCGTGCCGACGTAGAAGAGACGCTGAACGACGTCGAAGCTCGACTCGTCACGACCCTGAGCGGCCAGCCACGCGTTCACCAGCGCGGTGCCCCAGCGGTCGGGGAGCGAATCCGCGAGCAGGCCCGGCAGGCCGGCGAACGCGTCCACGGGAAGCCCGGGAAAGCGATAGGGCTGCTCGCGCAGCGGCATGCGGATCGGCGCGAGCTCGATCCCGCTGCGCGCGAACGCCGGGTCGTATTGAAACGTCGCGACGTTTTCACCCTCCTCGATCGACACGGCCGCGACGCGCCGTCCCCACAGCGTCACTTCCGCGACGGTCACCTGCGCCCCGCGGCCTGGTCGCCCGGCTCATCGCCCCAGGTCCACGATCGCTCGGTCGGCCGCACGCCCGAGGTCGGCGGCGTCTCGTTCACTTGCCCACGCGCGCGTGCGCGCGCGCGCGTGCGCCGCTCGCGTTCGAGCTGCGCGATCGGCAGGCGGACCGACTCGGGGATCGCGAGGTCGAGCCCTTCGAGCAGCCCGAGCGTGCGCAGCAACCTCACCATCGAGGTCATCTGGACCGACCTCCCACGCTCGGCACGCTGGACGGTCGCCTGACCGACCCCGGCCTCGCGCGCCAGGTCTGCCTGCGTCCAGTTGCCCTCGAGCCGGTGTCGAGCCAGCCTGCGGCCGAGCTCGGCGAGCACAGCCGCGTCGGTGTTTAGGTCGCGAAAGCGCATAGGCAAAGGGCACATCAATTTCGATGTGTTATGACCGATTATGGATGTAACGCATCGCTACTGATAGCAACCATAGCACCCGGCGAAAAGTACATCAGTACTGATGTACTATTCGCTAATTCGATGGTAAGCCATCAGTTTAGATGTATGCCCCGTCCCGATGCGTCGCGTCCGAGGCCCGAGGCGCGTCTGGGCGCCGGTGCGAGGACGCGACATAGGCGAGTCGTCCCAGTACGTCGGTGGTGGGGGCGACCTTCGCGTTCTCGTAGTCAGACAGGCGCGACGCCGAGGTGCCGGCTGCGTGGGCGAACTGGCGCAGGGTCATGCCCGTGCCAGCGCGCCATGTCCGTATCTGTTGGGCATACGCGGCCCGTCCGCATCGCGTGATCTGTTCGCGCGCGTGATCGATCACCCCGGCGAGCAGCGCATCGACGCCGTAGTGCTCACCCCAGCCGACCACCGTCTCGGTCGTCCGTGCGGCGGCGCCCCACGGGTTGCGTCGGATCGCGTCGGCGAGCTGGCGCCAATCCGACAGCGAGCCTCGATCGATGATCGTCGCGATCGCCTCGGCCGGCCACTCGTCGAGCGGAGCGCTTTGATCGAACTCGACGTTGCGGAAGATCGTGGTCATCGCGCGAGCCTCTCCGCGAGGTCCGCCAGCACAGCCTTGACCGCCGACCAGTCGTGCCAACGCCGATCCAGCGCCTTGTAGCTGGACAGTTGCGTCGTAACCTCGGCGTCGCGCGGGCGCGGATCGGCCAGCTGCCGGACGAGCTGTGTGGCGACGGCCTCTGGCCGGCGGTTGATGTCGGCGTAGTACTGGTCGATCCCGCTCAACACCGCCGCCGCCTGCTCGACTCCGATCCGGTCTGCCAGCGCGGCGATGTCGAGATAGTCGCGCGTCTGGTTGCGCGTCAGCGCCAGCCACCCCTTGATCCGCAGGATCTCGGCCGCCGTGGGTACCACCAGCTGTCTGCCCCGCACGTCCATCTGGGTGGTCTCGAGCGGCCGGCTCCGCAGCAGCTGACGCAAGCCGGTTTCGATGCCTCCGAGCTCGCCGAGAATCAGCTTCCCCGGGGCCGCCCTGTTCAGCGACCAGTCACCGAGCGCCTCCAGGTTCTCGAGGATCGAGTCGAACCGCTCCGCCAGATCAGCCACCACGTGGTCGTTGTCGACCGATTCCCGATGTGCAGCATGCACGGCAGCCGCAGAGCCACCGACCAGCACGGCGCCGGGCACCAGCTCCTGCAGCCGCGCGGCCTTCTCGAGGACGTCCTCAAACGACGACTCCATATCGCAATATTATCGGATCAGATAACAATCCGCGCCAACTTCAGCCGGTGAGCAGATGCTAGACTCAAACATCATGAATCTGGATGCCCGGATTGACATACGGCGCACGACGGTGGCAGCGCGACGGTCCTCGCTCGAGACGCTCGAAGCCGAGGCTCGCCGGCGCGGAGTGACGCTGACGACCGTGCTCGCGGAGGCGATCGACGAGAAGGCCAAAGCACTGCACGCTTCTCGCCGACCCCGTCTCGGGATCGCGCGCTCGACCGACGGCCGGTCCGCCGCAGAGACGACAGCTGAGCCCGTAGCCAACCCGCCGTCGTAGATGGCGCTGGTGCTCGACACCGGCCCCCTGCTCGCGGCCTTGGACGCAGCCGACCCCGACCACGATCGCTGTGCCGCGCTGCTCGACCAGACCGAGGAGGACCTCGTCGTGCCGACCCTGGTGCTCGCCGAGCTCGACTACTGGTGCCACCAGCGCCTGGACGCGAACGCTTGGATCACGTTCCTGGAGGACCTGCTGGACGGCGCCTATCGGCTCGAGGAGACGACGACGTCCGACCTCAGACGCTGCCGAGAGCTGCAGACTCAGTACGCCGACCAGACGCTCGGTGTGGTCGATGCCAGCGTGCTCGCACTCGTGGAGCGCCTGGCGGAGGACAAGCTCGCAACGCTCGATCACCGGCACTTCGCCGTGGTGCGGCCCATACATACACCGGCTTTGCGGCTTTTGCCCGAGTGAGAACACACCGGCCACCGGACTGTTGATCCAAGGACCTACCGCCTCATGTGCCGGCCCGCGTACCGACGATGGGCCGCACGTTCGCACCCGACCCGCTTGGCGCGCGAGCGCCGATGGGCCGTGCGGCAGGTCACGAGGGCGCGTTTCAGCCTCTGCTTGCGCGTGAGCTTCTTGACTTTGCTGGCCTTGACGGCGCGGCAGCCTTGGACGGCGACCTTCACAGTCTCGCTGACCGCCGTGCCGTTCTGCCCGGTGAGCGCCATCGGGATCGTGAGATGCCGACCGCACAGGCTGTAGTGGTCCTTGAGTGGCAGGTTCGTGGTGAGCGCCGAGTGCGGACCCTCGGGCAGCGTGGCTTCGACGCTTTCAAACGGCGCGTCCGGGACCGACAGGAAGCTCGAGGTGGTGACGCCCTTCTTGATCGCGGTCTGCCCGTCGAGGATCACCGTGATGCCTTCGCCCTGCAGCACCAGCTCGGCGTCGGGCCATGCCGCATTGCCGTGCGAGACGAGATAGATCGGACCGGTCAAGGGGCTCTTCAACACCGGCGTGTGCACGATCGCGGTGCCGATGTCCGAGCCTTCCGGACACGACGCCGGGTTCGCTTCGAACACGCTCGCCACACAGGCTTTCTGGATCGTCGTCAGCCGCGCCGGCAGCGTCGCCGGGATCGTCAGAATCGTCTTGGCGACGTGCGCTTCACCGTTCTTTGATCTGAACGTGAGGCCGAGGCTGGCGCCGTTCGCTTTGCTGGTCGCTCCCCGGGTCGTAGCTGTGACGCCGGGGTTGAACGGCAGCGAGGCGCAGCCGGTTACGGCGAACGGAGATGCGAGGCTCGCGCTCCCACCCTGTGCACCGCTGAGATCGGCGCCGATCTGTAGCGCAGAGCAGCTCGTGGGGTTGAACTCGAAGTTGGGGCGGTCGACGATCACCTTCAGCTGTTTGATCTGGGCCGGCACGCCCTTGACGATCGTCGGGATCGGATCGCTCGAGATCGTGACCGCCGCGGTGTGCGGATCGACTTCGATGCGGGAGCGCACGATCACGTTCCCGAGGTTGAACGGGCCGGCGACGGCCGGTGTGAGGACCTCGATCCCGAACGGTCCGCCCTCATACGGGCCGGTCAGGTACACCTGGCCTTCGAGGTTGAACGGTTCCGGGCCGAGCCCGGCACTGGCGACCGAATACCCGATGTGGCTGCTCGCGGGACACGCGCCCTGCGCCGCCTGCGGTTCACCGCACGGTTCGACGGTTGACAGCAGCGCCGCGACACCGCGCGGCAGGTGGACGGTCAGCGCGGAGAGGGCCTGGTCGCCGTCGGGGTTGCCGAGCGTCAGTTCAAAACCGGTGAACGCACCGGCCTGCAGGCTGGTGGAGCCCGTCACCAGGCTTGGATCAAACGGCTGGGGATTCGACAGGCAGGGTCCGCCGCCGGGGCCGCTGGTGATCGCGAACCCCGGTTCGGACTGCGGCGTGGTTTGCGCCCCGGACCACGATTCGAAGCTGCTGGTAGCGGTGTAGGTTCCGCACAGAGCGGGTGTGGCGAGCGAGCCGCGGGGTCCGCCGAACAGTTCGAGCTCGAGTTCTTCGAAGGGCACCTGCGGCGTGTTGGTGAACGTGGTGGAGACCTGGCCGGTGCTTTCATCGAGATGTCCTTCGCCGGCGAGCTTGATGTGCAGGCCGAGCTTTTCGCTTTCGGCGACCAGATACAGGGCGATCAGCGATCCGAACGGGTTGTGTTCCTGTTCGGCCAGGTACACAGACCCGGTCAGTTCTTCGCTCAGGAGCGGCGTCTCGATCCGCACACGCCCCACCTTCGACCCCTTCGGACACTGCGCTTCCTCGGCGCTGAAGTGCAAGGGTTCCGGCGCGCCGGGGGAGAACGGGTCGCTGCCGCCGGGTCCTTCGTAGCCGACTTGTTGCTCGGAGCAGGCTTCCAGTCCGTTGGCGGCGCCCGGGTTCAGGCCGATCCCGGCGGGCAGCGTCACCGTCGCCGAGCGCGCGTCACCGTCGCCGAGCAGGCCGTTCGTCAGCGTTCCCGTCTGGGGGAGCGTGACCTTAGCGTCCAGGCCGGTGGGCGTGTCCGCGCTCGCGCTCGGCCGGTGTTCTTCCTGCTCTGGTTGGATGCTCAGCGCTGGTTCGAACGGCACCTGCCCACAGCCTTCCAGGCCGGCCAGTGGTTCGCCGAGCTGGTTCTGGAAGGTGTAGCCGGCTTCGACCGGATTGTCTGTCCACGATTCGCCGACCATCAGGCTCGACAACCGGCCGGTGCAGCTCGTGGGCAGCGTCAGGAACGGCGTGTTCGACCGTTCACCCGGGGGCTGGCAGGTTTCGCCTTTGCCGGCTTGATGGCCGCTTCGCAGGCAGCTCCAGCCACGCGAGCTGTCATGCCCCTGTTCGCTCGGATCGCCCCAGAAGATCACCGAGGCGCCCAACACCTGCGCCGCGGCAGTCGCGTCGTTGACGCTCGCGCTGACGCCGTAGTCGGTGCTGGTGTGCACGGTCGTGTCGATCACGACCGGCACCGATTCGGCCTCGAACCCGAACCTTGCCGGCTCTCCCGGCGCGGGTTCGAGATTGAACAACGGCACAACGAGGGTCTTGTAGGTGATCGGGCTGGGCGCCAGCAACGTGACCGTCGCCACCCCGATCGCCGAGCTGTCGGAGCAGAGGTTGCGGGTCCCACCCTCGGTGCTCGCCAGCGCGTTGAAGTCAGCGTCCGGACACTGTGTCGCGGCGGTCACATTCCCCAAAAGGCCGGGTGGCAGGCTGAACTTCAGGTTCTTCGTCAACGCCGGCGCGCCGGGCACCACCCGCCTGGGCTGGCCGGGCAGCTGCACTTCGGCGAGGATCTCGTTGAAATCGACCGTGCTCTGCAGCTCATACGGATGTGACCCCGCCTGGGTATCGAGTGACCCGTCTTCATTTTCAGCGGCGAACGTGAAGCCGCCTGGTTCCACCCCGTAGCTGACGGGCGCTTCGCTGATCTTCAAGGCGCGCGTGAGCGACGCTTCGCCCATCGGGTCACTGCCATCGAGCGCTTCGCCGCCTTTGACGCTGACCTGGTTGGCCAGCGAGCTGCTCGTCCCCTGCGGCTCCTGCACCGTGATCGGGATGTCCATTTCCAGACGTTCATACGGCGGGATCGCAAGCGAGGTGCTGCACGTCACGACCCGCGCTTCTGTGACCGAGCACTGCCAGGTCGCTTCCTCTTCTTCGGACTCGCTGCGCGCCAGATGCCCGCTGACCTTCGCCGGTTCGCTCGCCACCACCCCTTCGGGCAGCACATCGGTCAGCGTCAACCGGCTACTCGCACCCGACACCCCGACGCTCCCGATGTCATCGGCCGCGACGGTGATGAACCCTTCACCGCCCGGCGGCAGGTTCGTCGGCGCCGCTCGCGAGGACAGCTCCCACCGCGGACCCACGCCCGCCGCAGCCGCCGCACCGGTCGCGACCATGCAGGCCGAAACCAGCGCAAACAAGACCGTCGCGGTCGCGATGCTGGCACGCACGAGCGTCGTGATCGCCAGCCGTCCACGACCCGGACATCTCACAAGCGGGCCCATCATCGTCTGCTCTCCACCGGCCTTGCGGTATGTGCCGAACCCCGCACTTTGCCGCTCGAGGCCTTCTTCCTCTTCTTCGTCTTGTGCTTGCGCGACGCATAACGACTGCGGGCCTGGCGTTCGCAGCGGTGTCGTGTGCTCTTGGAGTGCCTGTGGCGTGTGCGACAGCTATGGAGGGCTTTGGTCAGCTGTTGCGCGCGCGTGAGCTTGCGTACGGCTGGTTTGCTCGTTTTTTTCGTGGCGCTGACGGTCTCTTTCGCGCCCGGCCCAGAATTTGCGGCGCCGGTGGTCGTGACTGTCGGCGGTGTGGCGGTGCCAGGCGCTTGCACGCTGCCTGGGCGGCATTGGCTGGAGGCTTCGCAGTTGCTGGTGGATCCGTTGGGGTATTGCAGGCAGGGGCTTTCCGTGGTGCAGACGTGCGCGTCGTAGATGTCGAAGGACTGGTCTTTGTCGGCCGCGACGAGCGGCGCGGCGGTGATGAAGAACACGTCATCGCCGTTTTCGCTGGCGTCGAGGAACGCCGATTCGCGTTCGGAGGTCCCCGAGGAGATCAGACCGGTGCAGCCCCCCGAGTCCTGACAGGTGCCGACGCCCTGGGGCTCGTACTCGTAGACGTCCTGCTTGCCGTTGGTGTCCTGTGGCACGAGCGCGTCGGGGCTGTCGAAGAACAGCCGGCCGCTGTCGGAGAGGTAGCGTGGCTGATAGTCGGTTTCGGGGAAGGAGCTGCCGTTGATGTTGTAGGTCCAGCCGGGGATCGAGGCGGCGAGCCAGCGTTCGTTCCAGACCTCGGGACGGTCGGCGAGCAGGCCGACGCCTTCTCCGGAGTGTTCGGTGTCGAACACGCCGTGGGGGCGTACCCAACCGCCGGTTTCGCTGTTTTCACCGGGGTTGCAGGAGGTGCAGGTCAGCCGGTCGGTGGCGGCGTCGTACAGGTAGACCTCCTCGTCGGGTTCTCCGCTGGTCGCGTCGGTGTTGTCATAGCCGGTCAGTGGCTGTTGGGACATGAACGCCAGGTATCGTCCGTTGGGGGAGACGCTCGAGCTGACGGTCGCGAGGTTCAGTTGCTGCGGTGAGAGCTGCGAGGTTGGGCTCGCGCCCCAGTCCGCGCCATCCTGCGCCGAGAGCGCCGCGATGAAGCGAACCTGCCGGCCGGCGCCCGGGGTTTCTTCTGAGACGTAGAGGTTGCAGGTCGCGCCCGGTGGGGAGGGTTCGCTTTCTTCCAGATCGCGTGCGCACCGTCCGGGTGTTGCGCCGGGCGCTAGGACACCGTTGGCGACGAAATAGACGACCGACCCGTCCTGGGAGCTGCCGGGGATCACGTTGAGCACGTCCGCGCTCGCCGACGGGGCGCCCGCGCTGATGTCGCTCAGTCGCGCGTGCAGCGGGTCGAGGCTCGTGAGCTTTAGTTCGTAGAGGTCGGCCGGTGATTCCGAACCGTCCGGTTCCTGGTTGGATTCTTCGGCCAGGCGTGCCGTGTCGGTGAAGAACACCCTCCTACCGTTCTGGCTGGCCGCCTGGAAGCGCACTTCACGGGTGGGATGTTCTTCTTCGGGAGGTTCGGACAGTGTCTGCCCCCCGGGCCCGGGTTCTGTAGCTTCCTGGCCCTGTGCGGCGTTGACACGGATCGTCTCACCCAACGCCACGTCGCGCAGATACAGGCCCGTGCCGTCCGCGTTGGTCCAATACACCAGGTTGCCGTCCTGGCCGATCGCGCCGCGTGCGCTGCGCCCTTCGTAGGCGCCCAACGACGGTTCCCCGAATTCGCCGTCCGCTGCCGGTTCCCCGTTCGGCAGCACGCTCACCAATTCCAGCGGCCTGTCCTGCTGCCACACGTACAATCCCGCGCTCGAGGGATGTTCCGCGGTCAGCCCGACGTCGGAGTGGAACAGGACGTGTGAGAGGTCTTCGCTGGCGCCCGCGAAGTCAAGCGCCCCACCGAACCGGCTGTTCGCCGTGTCGTTCGCGCTCGTGACCAGCGGGGTGTAGTTCGGGTGTTCTTCGGGAAGATTGGGACGACGGTAGATCGTCTTTTCGTTCGCTTCCGGGGAGAGCGCGGGATGTTCGACCACGCCTTCGGTCTTGCCCTCGTCGTATTCGGTGGGCGCCACCAAGGCTTCGGAGAGATCCGGGGTGAAGTAGCGGTACTCGCTCGGCGAGGGAACCAGCAACCCCCAACCGTTGGTGTGCGGCGTTTCAAGGCTCGTCGTCTGCCAACCATTCGCACTACGAACGGAGATCAGCTGCGAGAGTTCGAACGCGCGGTTGCCTTGCGGTTCGCCCACCGCAGGACCGGCCGCCAGCCACACCAACCTGCTCCCGTCCAGCGAGGCCTCGCTGAGCCCTCCCTGCAACGGCGAATCGCTCGCCACCGACGCACCATGCATGTCCGCCGGCGAGACCAGCTCCCAGCCACGACCATCCGGCAGCACGCCCGGCGAGGGCAGCGTCGAGAACGTGCTCGGCGACGGCACGCCTTCGCTTTCACCGTCTTCATTGGCGGCGATCACGCGCACGTAGTACACGCTCGCCGGCTGAAGACCCTCGACCCGCACGCTTACGCTCACATCCCCCCATCCGGCCGGGATCGTCTGCGCCGTCGAGCTCGCGCATCCCGACCCCGCTTCGCGACAGTCGCGCGTGCCCCATTCGAAGCGGTAGCTGGTCTGCAGACCCTGCGGATCGATCTGCGCCTGCAGTTCGGCCGAGCGCGGCGTCACGTTCTCCGAGGACACGCTGTCCACCACGGGCTTGGCAGCCGTGTCTTCTGCTCCGAACACGACCACGCGATCCGCGCTGGCATCGGCGACCAGCACTTCGCCCGTGCCGGTGTCAACCGCCACGCCGCTGCCCGAGGTCAAGTCCCCTTCGCCGAAACGTTGGATCGGCACACCCGCCGACGTGTAGGCGTCGACGCTCGTGCGACCGTCCAGGTACACATCCCCGTCGCCTGAGTCCACAGCGACGCCCGTGGTGTCGTGATGGTCGATTTCGGCGATCAGCGTTTCCGGAGTCGGCGCCACTCCGCTCAGCTTGGCCACGACCGTCGGATCCGGGGTCGCGCCCTCTTCTTCGCCCGGACACAGTTCGGCGTCGTTGCGCCTTTCATACCCCGTATAGAACGCGCTGTCGTCGGGCGCGACCGCGAACGCCGAGCGCGCGGGACATTCGAAGCGCTCTTCCATGTCGCGTCGCAGCGCCGGCTGCCATTGCAGCTTGGGACCGTGAGCGCCCGCTTCTTTGGCGAACGCGTCGATCACGCCTTCTTCTTCCCAATACACCCACAACGTCCCGTTCGCATCGACTGACACGCCCGAGATGCTCTCTTCGAATTCTTCTTCCAGTTCTTCCCCGTCGGGCGCCTTGAACTTGAACGCATGGATCTTGTGCGTCACTTCCCCCGCAGTCGGCGAGAACACGTACAGCGTGTCCCGTTCCCCTTCTTCCTGTTCTTCTCTGCCCCCGGCACCGGCGACATACACCTCCCCCGGCGACGGATCGCTCGCGCTCGACGAGTTGTCCACTGCGATCGGTCCAGGATCGCGCACCGCGAACTGCGACACATACGCGAACGTCCCATCTCCAGCGCGCCTGAACACCTCCACCCGATCGTTGGCCGTGTCCGACACGTAGACCAGGCCAGACGCTTCATCCACGGCCACCGCCGACGGACCCGAGAACTGGCCTTCCCCCGATCCCGATTCACCGAACGACGAGCTGAACACATGTCCCCGGCTCGCCAGTGCCGAGGCATCCGCGCAGCACGTGCCCACGACCGCGCCCGCGGCCATGCACGCGAGCAGCACACGCGGGCCGCGTCGACACGTGCTCCGGCCTGGACGTCGCCGCGCCCCGCGGCCTCGCTTGTGCATCCGCCTCACGCTCATATCTCAGTCACTCACGATCGACCGGCTTGGCACGGCGCGTGCGCGGAGCCCTCGACGAGCCCCGCGCGGGCGCACGCACGCCAGCCGGCCTCGCCGGCTCACACGTAGGTGTTGAGCTCCAGCTCTTCTTCGTTGTGCACAGTCGCCGTGATCGTCTGGCCGGATTTCGCCCAACCCTTTTCTTCGAAGTTCGCTTCCAGGATGTCTTCGTACAGTTTCCCGCCTTCTTCGTAATCTTTGACTTCCTGGAAACCCTTTTTCTGCTTGTACTTCAGCGTGAACGTCGAGGCCATCTTGTTTGCCGTGATCGGCACCAAGATCGAGCCTCGTACCTTCACCGTCAGTTCACCGCAGCTGAATTTGATGAAGAGTTCTTCACCGTGCGCCGGGTACAGGTCGAGCGCCGCTTCGTGTTTTGCTTCGTTTTTCCAGACGGCGCGACCTTCAAGTTCTTTCGTCACCAGTTCGCCTTCGGCATGGCCCGGCGACGTACAGATATACGGCGGCACATGACAGCCGGTGAACGTCACAAACAGTTTACGCGCTTCTTTTGTGCCGAAATATTCGCCTGTGCTCGACTCTGCGTCGCAACCCACCGCGTATTTACCGACTTCCTGCAGCACCGCTTTGCCACCCGTGCTCGTCTGCCCGAGCTTCACACCGCCAGGCAGCCAGTTGTACTTGTTCTTTTTTCCTTCTTCCTTTTCTTTCGTCGTAGCCGCCTTCGTGCAGCCCTTGTCCGTATAGGACCCGTTGTACTTCTTTTCCACCTTCGCCACTTTCACGCAGCGCCCGTATTCAGGCGGTGCAGCGGACGCGCTCGACGCCACCGTCGCGCCTACGGCCAGGACCGCCGCCGCGGCCAGCCCGAGCAACCTCACAAGCTTCATCACAAACACTCTCCTTATCGACATGTTCCAGTCCTCGAGTAGAGGACCAAGCGCTGATTGACTAAACACTCCTGCTCCAAATTCAACGCCCCGTTGCGGCGAGACCCCGCCCGAGCACCGGGCGAGGCCCCACCACTGTCACTATGTATTACGCACTACTGCGTGCCAACACACTCATCTTTCTACGGCAGTCCTTCTTCGAACGCTTTTTTCGTCGCGTACGCGTTGCCGGTCCACAGGGTTCCCTGGAGGAACGTGGTGCCGCGGGCCGCCGGGCTCAATTCGAGTACTTCGTCGAGCGCCGCATTAACGTACGATTCGTACGACCCACCGCAGCCGCTGGCCTTGGCTTCTTCCGGAACTGGCCAGCTCAGGTCGACGAGACGGCTGCCCCCGATTTCGAGCTGGGTGAAGGCTTCGTTGTGCTTGAAGGCGCCCGGTTCAGCAAAACGTCCGGGCGGTTCCGAGGTAAGACGTTGCGTAATCGGGGATCCATCATTCCCGATCGTGCACGGACCGCCACCCAGTTTTTCGAGGAACGGATTGATCAGCCGCACCTTCAACGGCAGAATAAACGCCGGGCCGGTTTCATCGAGGAGGTTGGTGGTGTTCAGACCGCCGTAGGTTTCGTACAGGCCCGAGCCAGCAACTTCGATCTTGGCGTAGACATTTCCTTCTCCGTTGCGCTCGGCTTCCTTGAGCGCCGCGCTCAGTTCTGCCGGCCATTCCTGATCTTCCTGGATGGTCTGGGTGATCAGCTTCAGTCCCTTGTTCACCTTGAGTTCAGGGGCTTCGAGCGTTTCGGCGCCTTCAGCCGCGACGACCTTCAGGTTGTTGACCTTATATTTCCAGTACTTTTCAAAGCCTTCCGGCGATTCCTCGGCTTCTTTGCACACCGGGCTGTATTCCGGATTCGCTTCACATTCTTTCTGTTCGGTTTTGATTGCGGTTTTTTCCGCGCTGGTGTGCGTGAGGTAGCCACCCTGTAGCGTGATCGGCTTGCTCAGCTTAACGGTTACTCCACCGAGAATGAAGAAGCCTCCTTCGCTTCCCCCCTTTGTACGACCGACAAAGCAAAAAGCCCTGCTTTTTAGGGGCACGGCGTCTGCGAATTCTTCATTACCGAATGGGCAATGCTTGTATTGGCCCCATGTGTAAATGCTGTACTTGCCTTCCGCGACTTCTTTTTCGGCTTTTTCCTTTTCCTTCTGCTTCTTAGCTTCTTCCTTTTCTTTTTCCTTCTGTTCCTTGCGTTCCTGCTTTTCTTTTTCCTTCTGCGCTTTACATTCTTCGTTGCAGCTCGCCAGCGCCGGCGAGGCGACGACGGCCGTCGTCGCGGCCATCGCGAGCAGCGCCATCAGGCACAACCCCAGCATCCTTACGTGTCTCACTGTTTCCACTACTCCTTTTCCTCTCGGATATGACCGACCGGCCGCCCGCCCGCTCACTGCGCACGCCGTGGCCACCAGTCGCGATCTGCCTGCAAGCGGATGAGGGGCCACTCGCGCCTGCGGCACGCGCCGTCCCTCATCCCCCTGCCCTCTCACGGCGCGCGTCAGACACGCTGCGCGATCACGCGCCGAAAGGTCTTTGTTGTCGAGCGCCGGCTTCATGCCAGGCCCCTTGCGTGGGCGCCCGAGCGCGCCGCGGCGGCGCCCTCGTCGGTCCGAGCGAGCAGCTCGAGGGTGCGCCGCCCCGATGTGGTCAGCAGCCAGGCGTTCGGTTCGCCGCGCACGGCGCCGACGCCGACGTTTTCGATCACGCCCTTGCGCTCGAGACGCGCCAGCAGCTTCGATGCCTGCCCCTCGTCGATCAGCCCCGCGGCCTGTGCGACCTCGCGGTTGTTCGAATACGGCGCGTGGGCGATCGCGCGCAGCACCAGCGTCGTGCGGTGCGTGGCGCGAATCGGGAGCTTCGCCGCCTGCGCCAGCGCCCGCGCGCGCGCGCGCTCGTCTCGGCGTGAAACACCTGTGGCGCCCGCACCTTCTCCGCCGAGTGCCGGCCACCCATCCGTTGAGCCTGATCCGCCCGACTGACCGCGATACGGCATCGCCACGAACGCCATCAGCGACGGAGCGAGCTCGACGAGCTTGCCGCCGTCGTTTTCGAGCACGGAAGTGCGAATCACCGAGAACACACCGCCGGCGACCAGCTCGCCGGTGAACGGAGTCGGCGACGAGGATTTCGCGGCCGCGGCGCTTTCACCATCGAGCAGATGCGTCAGCACGTCATGCAGCCAGCGCCGGTGGTCCGGGGCGAGCGCGGGCGTCGCCGCGGTGTCGAGCACCAACACGCGAGCCCAGTGCGGCTCGTCATCGAAAAACCCGAGCATCGCCACCAGCCCGGCGCGCACGCGCCCGAGCCAGCCCGTCTCGCGCGCCGCGGCCTCGTCGACCGCGCGTTTGAGCCGCGTCAGGCCCTCGTCGTAAACAGCCCGGTAGCACTCCCCGGCGTCGGCGAAACTCTTATAAAACTGTCCTACATCTACACCTACGCGCGTGACCACCGTTTGCCCTAGACGGGGGCCACTCGTGTGGAATGCCTCGGTTTCTCAAGGCCCCTTGACAAACTAAACGCGATCTGTTCTCCTTCTTCCCACAAGCTGCACTTGGGAAGCAACACCAAAAGGCGCCGCTTGGACATTGCTGTCGGGAGGAGGACGGGTGTTCTCTTGACAGCCGCGAGAGGGAATATCGAGAGGGACGACGGAGGGAAACCGGGGCTGCACCATGGGGGACGGAATTCAGATTAACCGCGTGGCTGCGTGCTATTCCAGCCACACCCAGGTCCGCTCGCGAGCCCGCCGTATGGGGACTCGGGCGGGCGCGACCGCCCTGCGCGAGCAGCTGATCGAGGCCGCCGCCGAAGTGCTCGCCGCGGGCGGTGGCCCCCGTCTAGGGCAGTCGCTGGCCTAGCCGGGATCCCGCATCACGACTGGAATTCCGCGGGCCTTCCCACGTTCTTCCCGCATGCCCGGCCGCAGGCAACCGTCTCGACCCACGGCGATGACAAACGTCTCTTATAGAGCGGTATGCCTCATCCGCGGTGGTGTCGGCGGGCACGTCGTTCGCACCCGACCCGCTTGGCGCGCGAGCGCCGATGGTCCCTCCGGCAGGCCGCCAGGGCGCGTTTCAGCCTCTGCTTGCGCGTAAGCTTCTTCGCTTTGCTCGCCTTCACGGCGTGGCAGCCTTGGACGGCGACCTTCACCGTCTCGTTGACCGCCGTGCCGTTCTGCCCCGTGAGCGCCGTCGGGATCGTCAGGTGCTGACCACACAAGCTGTAGTGATCCTTCAACGGCAGGTTCGTGGTCAGCGCCGAGTGCGGACCCTCGGGCAACGTGGCTTCGACGCTTTCAAACGGCGCGTCCGGGACCGACAGGAAGCTCGAGGTGGTGACGCCCTTCTTGATCGCGGTCTGCCCGTCGAGGATCACCATGATGCCTTCGCGCTGCAGCACCAGCTCGGCGTCGGGCCATGCTGGGATTTTTGACGGACGTCCCACGTTCTCCCCACGTATCGCGCGTGATCCGCCCGCGCCGGCCGCCTCTGGGCCGGCTGGGCCCTTTCCAGAAACCCAGCGCCTACCGGTCCGGTCAGACCATGCCAAAGCCGCCCGTGATTCGGCAGCGCGGCCCGAACACGCACGGAGATCTCGGCCGGAGCGATCCGGGCTCACCCGACCGGCCGAAGCACGTCGGCGCCGCGCCGGCCAGCTCATCCCTCCCCTGCGAACACGCTCGCGCCAGGAATCTCGCCCGGTGCGATCCGTGTCGGCCGCGGGGCGCGCACGAGCACGAGCCTGACCGCGTCGACCTGCAGGCTTTTCAGCATGGCAAAGCCCGGCAGACTTGGCACCGGCGACGGACCCAGCGCGCGGTGCCCGGCGGCGCGCACCGGTTCGACCACGATCCAGGCACGTGTCGCGCTGAGGCCCGCCGGTCCGGTCTGCGTGCGCGCGAGATATGTCTGAATCACCGGCGCGTTCATTTGTGTGACGGCCACGACGGCCGCGTTAGGTTCGATCGCCTGCGCGCGTGCGAGCGCCGCCTTCCAGTTGACCTGCTCGTAGCGCCAGTCGGTCGCCACCCAGATCGAGGTCAGCGTCGCCAGCGCCAGGTACAGCGCGAGCGGCACGCCATGCAGGCGCAGCAGCGCGGGCGCTGCCAGCGCGGCCGCGAGCGGCGCCATCACGATCACATTGCGCACGTAGAAGCGATCCTCGATGCCGAGCGCCGACAGCAACAGCGGCGCCCCGAATGCGATCACCGCCACCGCCAGCAGCGCACGGGACCCCCGATCGGATCGGCAGGCGATTATCACTCCAGCCGCGAGCGCCGCGCAGAAGATCGTCACACCGGCCGCCTCGAGCCACGTGCGCGGTACGTTCGGACCCATCGCGAATTGCCGCACCGTTTCGGTGAAGCGTGTGCCCAGCGGGATCCCCGCGATGAACTCTGCCCGTTCGTCGCCGGATTGGCTCAGCGCGAGCGGCACCAGTGGGAGGACGAGCAACAGCACGACGGCGGACCAGCCGGCGACTGCGCGCCGCGCATGCGGGCACATGACGAACAGCACCAGGACCTCCCCGCCGATCAGGAAGATGCCGAAGTAGTGAGTCCACACGCACGCCACCGCGGCCGCGGCCCACAGACCGAAGCGTCGCGCCGAGCTCTGCTCGACGAGCGCCGAGAACGCCCAGACTGTCAGCAGCGCCGCCAGCACGAACAGGCCGTAGGCGCGCGCATCGGTCGCATACGAGACAAGCACCGGGCTGACCGCCAGGATCGCCGCCGTCGCCAGCGCCGAGCGCCAGCCGATCAACCGCCGCACCGCCAGATAGCCGACGGGCACGGCCGCGACCAGCGCCAGCGCGGGGATCAGACGCAGAGCCACGGTGCTGCGCGCGTGCAGCAGCCAGGCCAGCACGTAGTAGAGCGGCGGGGTGGACTCGGTCGCGCGCACGTGACGCCAGACGCCCGCGAGACTCGCTTCCCTGACGATCGCCCGGGTGAAGGTCTCGTCGAGCCACAGGCTCTGGTGGCCTAGAAACGGCAGACGCAGCGCCGCGGCCACGACGGTGGCCGCGCTCAGGGCGATCACGACCGTGCGCCGTTCGCGAGCAGCACCTGCGCCGGCCGGCCGCAGATGCCCGACGGCGGTGTGCGAGCTCGCCGCCACGCGCGAAGCATTGCAGCGCGCGCGGTGGTAGCGTGCGCTCGTCTAGAGCGATCAATCTAGTGCCGTCAGTCACTCGGCGCTACCAGCGGAGGTGCCACGCATATGAGCGTCACGCCCGACACGCCAACGCCCGCCGAGCCGCGCGATCGCGCCGGCGCGGCGACACCGCAGCCCGACCGAACGGCAGCGAACGAGCCACTCGATCGCCCGGCGCCCGCACCCGCGTATCCGCCGCGATTCCCAATCGCCGGTGCCGAACGGGCGCCCCGGCGCCCGCGCGGTCCGCTCCGCCACTACGGCGGCTTCTTGCTCTCGCCCAGCGCCGGCGCCGCGATGCCGCTGATCCTCGAACGCAACCGCACCCAGCGCCTGCGCCGGCTGGCGGCGACCACGGGGGAGCGCGCCGGCTGGCGACGCCGGCCCACGCGCGCGCGCATGCGTGCGCTGACGGCCGCGCCGGGTGCGCGCCTGCGCTGGCGCTCGGTGCCCGCCCCGCCCGCGCCGGGACCCGACGGGGCGCTCGTGCGCCCGCTCGCGATCGCCACCTGCGACATCGACTGCCCGCTCGTGCTGGGCGCCACACAGCTCGCGCTGCCGCTGCAGCTCGGGCACGAATGCGTCGGCGAAGTGCTCTCGATCGGTGAGCGCGTCGCGACCGTCGCCCCCGGCGACCGCGTGGTCGTGCCGTTTCAGATCAACTGCGGCGCGTGCGCGTCCTGCCGCGCCGGACACACCGGCAACTGCCTGTCGGTGCCACCGCTGTCGGCGTACGGGATGGGCGTCGTCACCGGCCACTTCGGCGGCGCCCTCGCCGACCAGCTGGCGGTGCCGTTCGCCGACGCGATGCTCGTGCCGCTGCCCGCCGGCGTTGACCCGGTGGCCGCCGCCAGCGTGGCGGACAACCTGTGTGACGCCCACCGGCACATCGCGCCGCACGTGCCGCGACTGCTCGAGCAGAGCGCCGACGGCGAGATCCTGATCCTCGCGGGACTCTCGTCGCGGCCGCTGTTCAGCCCCAGCACCCCCCTCTTCGCAGGTCTGCTGGCACGAGCCTTCGGGGCACGCAACGTGACGCTGGCCGACTCGCGCGCGCACGTGCGCGCGCATGCGCAGCGGCTCGGTTTGCACGCGCTCACGCCGCGCGAACTGCGCGGGCACGGCCAGGCCCCGCTGGTCCTGCACATCAGCGACGACCCGCTCGCGACCGCGATCGCGCACACGGCCCCCGACGGGGTCTGCTCGAGCACGGGCAGCCTCCACCGCCACGCCCGCATCCCGATTCTCAAGATGTACGTGCACCGCGTCAGCCTGCACATCGGCATCCCGCACGCGCGCGCGATCATGCCCCGCGTGCTCGAGCTGATCGCCGACGGCTCGCTGCCGGCGGGCGAGGTCGTGAGCATGGTGGCACCGCTCGACGACGCCCCCGAGGCGCTCCGCGAGCACGTGTTCGGCGGCGGCGTCAAGACTGTCTTGACGGCCTACTAGATCGGCTGCGCCCTGAAGCTCGCGGCGCACCACAGACGGTCGCGCGCTTGAGCTCGCGGCGCACCGCACTCTAGAGCTGGCTGATTTCGGTGGCGTGCGCGGGGGCTGTGAGCGTGACGGGCTGGTTCCAGTCGCTGAAGGTGGTCTGGCCGGTTTCGCGTCCGGTCTTGTGTTGTGCGATCGGATAGGCCTTGCCGGACGTGGCGATGAACAGAGACCCGACGTACAGCTTGGCGATCTGCTTGAGCTCGATCGCTGCCTGTCCGTTGACTGTCGTTTCCGCGCCCTTTTTCACCGGGGCACCGCTGCCGAGGATCAGCGCGATCTCGCTGCTCATGTCCGTGATGCCGGCCAGCCCCGAGCCGGGACCCTTGCCGACGGTCGTCTTCAACCACGTACCCGGGGGCAGCTTCGCGACCGCGCTGGCCGCGTGACCGCTGAGCGTCTGCGCGAGCTCCTGGTAGAAGCGGCTGTTGCCGCTCGCGTACAGCGTGTCGCCGATCCGGATCAGCTGATAGTCCAGCCCGAACAGCGAGACAGAGCCGTGCGCGCCGTCTTTGGTGTAGCTCATGTCCAGCGTCAGCGTCAACGGGCCGTCGGCCGAGTGCGACCGGATGCGCACCGAGTTCGCCTGCTGCGCCGTGCTGGTCGCCGTGGCGAGGATCTCGGCCGGCGATTTCGAGGCCACGCCGTTGCTCGAGGACCCGCAACCGCACAGCAGCACGAGCGCGACCGTCGCGACGGCTGCGCCCGCTCTGTGTGCGAGCGCCGCGCGCCGGGCTGTGGGCGGCGCTGTCGGACGCGAGTCGCCTCGCGTGCCCGACGCCCTTCCAGGCCACGAGCGGGCACGCGAACGAGTGATCGGCGAACGTCCCGGCACGGGCCAGCAGCCTAGCGTTTGCCCGCGGATTTGCTCGCGCGCTTGTGCTCGTGCGCCGTCTTGCCCGCCGGGTAGCGCCGGCGCGCAGCCCGTTCGCACGCCACGCGCCTGTGCCGGGCGTGCCTGTAGCGCTTGCGACACACTGCCAGGGCCTTGGCACGCTTCTGCGCGTTCGTGAGCTTGTGCGCCTTCACGCTCTCAACCGCCCCACACCCTTCGATCGCGATCCTTGTGTCGCGTTCGATCACGGCGCCGTTCTGCCCGACCATCGTCGTCGGCATCGAGAGCCTTTCCCCGCACAGGTCGAAGTGCTTCTTTTCGGTCACATTCGGGGTCAGCACGCCGTGGGGGCCGGCCGGCAGCACCGTTTCGAAAACCGTGAACGGCGCGTCCGGGGTGGATTCGAACTTCGAGTAGGTGATCCCCTTCTTGATCTGGGTCTTGCCATCCAGGACGAGCTCGATGCCTTCGCCTTGGAGCACGAACTCCACATCCGGGAATGCGGCGTTGCCGTGCGACACCAAGTACGCCGGCCCGGCGAGCGCGCTCTTCAAGACCGGCGTGCGAATCGTCGCCGCCCCAATAACAGACCCTTCCGGACAGGACGCGGGGTTCACGTCGAACGCCGCTTCCGTACACGCTTTCTGCAGCGTCGGCAGGCGCGAGGACAGCTGCTTGGGCAGCTGCAGATCGACCTTCGCGATCCCAGCCTGTGCCACGCCGTTGCCGTTCACGCCGGATGAGGTCACAGTCACCTTGAAGGTCGTGCCGTCGGCTTTGCTGCCGTGCCCGGTTGCGCTGGCCGAGAAGCCCGGGCTGAACGGCAGCGCCGCACACGCCTGCGCTTGGAAGCTCGATTGCACGTTATGGCCGGCGCCTTCCGAGCCGGTGACGGTGCCATCGATGCTCTTCTGCGCACAGCTGGTCGGGTTGAACTCGAACTCCGGCCGATTCACCTGCACGATCACGCGTTTGAGCTGCAGGGGAATGCCCCTGATCTGCGTGGGCAGACTCGGGGTTTCGATGTTCACCGCGGCTGTGGTCGGGTCGATCCGGAGCTTCGAGCGCACGCTGACGAAATCGAGATTGAACGGACCGGCGACCGCCGGGGTGAGGATTTGCAAGCCGAAGGGCGCGCCGTCGTATGGGCCGGTGATGAACACCTTGCCGCCTTCTTGAATGAACGGATCGGGGCCCAGGCCAGCTACGGCCGTGGCGCTCCCGATCTGGCTTTCGGGCGGACAGCTGTTCGCGTCTGCCGCGGCTTCAGAGCACAGCGTGACCTTCGAGAGCAGCGCGGCTATGCCTTCGGGCAAATGAAGCGTCAACCCCTTCAGCGCTTGATCTGCGTCCGGACGGGTCACTTCCAGGTTGAATTCGGTGAACGCCCCGGCTTTCGACGACGCGCTGCCGGCGCTCACCGATGGATCGAAGGGTAGGGAGGCTCCTGGACAGGACAAGTCTTCTGCGCCTGAGGAGATTTCAAAGGGCGGGGAAGCCAGCTGCAGCGTTTGGGCTCCGGACCAGGGGGTGAAGGCTGCCTGGGCGCTGAACGCTCCGCAGCGCGCCGGCGTTGAAAGCGAGGCCCTGGGACCGCCGAACAGGTTCAGCGTAAGTTCTTCGAACGGAACCTGCGGGGCGTTCTCGAAGGACGTCGAGAGCTCGAGCGTTGATTCGCTCAGAGTGCCTTCGCCCACGAGCTTGACGAGCACACCGGAGATCGGGTCTTCTGCGACCAGATACAGGGCCACGAGCGAGTTGAACGGGTTCTGGCCTGGTTCCGAGGCGCCATTCGGCGCCGGCGTGGCCAGGTACAGCGAGCCTTCCAGTTCGTGGCTCAGCAATGGGGTCTTGATCTTCACCGTCCCCACCTTCGACGCTTCGGGGCAGCTTGGCTTCTCGCTTGAGAATTCGTCGGTCTGGGTCTTTTCGTTGAAGCCCTCGTAGCCGATCTGGGACTCTGAGCAGGCCTCGAGACCGTTCGCGGCTGATGGGCTCAGCTCCATGCCCTCAGGGAGAGTGACGGTGGTGTTGCGCAGGTCTGCCTCGGCCAGGCCGCCGACCTCGAGGGTGCTCTGCTGCGGCACCTCGACCTTCACTTCAGCGCCCGTCGGGGTGGCGGCAGTGCGCTGTTCGGGGTTGACCAGGATTTCGGGGTCGAACGGGAGCTGGGCGCAGCCTTCGAAGCCAAGCGCTCTCCCGTCTGAGCTCATCCAGACGTATTCGTCTCCCAGGTAGCGCCCCGGTTCTGCCCAGGAGTCGGTTTCGATCGAGGAGAGAACCGGTTCGGTAGCCGGGTCGGCGGCGCAGGAGGTCGGGAGGGTGAGGAACGGACGGTCGGGCTCTGCGCTGGTGGCGGGACAGGGCTTGCCGATCTGCTTCTGGAAGGTGCCGCCGGCAATGCATTCCCAGCCGCGCGAGTTGTTGTGCGCAGGGTCGCCGGGGTCGCCCCACAATGTGACCTGGCTGCTCAACAGCCCGGCGGTCTGCGTGGCGTCGTGCACGGTGGCGACGACGCCGTAGTCCTTGCCCGTGCGCACAGACGTGTCGATCACAATCGGCAGCCTGCCGATCACCTCGAAGCCAAAGCGCGCTGGCTCACCCTCGGCCGGCACCAGGTTGAACACGGGCACGGTCTTGGGGATGATGTGAGTCAGCGGTTCGTAGGCGACCACCGTCGCCACGCCGACGACCGACGTGGCCGGACACAGATTCGCTTCTTCGATCACCGCGGCGAAATCGGCTTCGCTGCATTGAGCGACCGCGTTCGGGTTGCCGACGAGGCCGGGCGGAAGGTTGATGCTCAGATCTCTGGGCAATGCCACCGGCTGACGACTGCCGATCTGGACGTCCTCATTGGTGGTGAGCGCCGTCGTGAGCTGAAATGGCTGCGCGCCGGCCTCGGTGGCGGGCGTCCCGTCTTCGTTCAGCGGGGTCAATTCGTAGCTCCGAATACCAAACGGCACAGGTTCGCCGCTCACCGTGAGCTGCTGAGTGCTCGCCACGCGAGGCGCCAAGCCGCCTTCCACGATGATTTCATTTGGCAAGGACGTCGCCGTGCCGGCAGGCTCTTCCACCTTCGCTCTGATCGTTATTTTCAAGCGTTCATACGGGTTGACGGTCCCCTTCACCAGCGTGCAGGAGATGCTCGCGCTCAGCGCGCCCGTCGGGCATGTGACTTCAGCCCCGCGCCCGCCTTCCTTCAACGGTTGACCCGCCACAGATATCGGCACCAGACCGGCGGGGAGCCTGTCCGTGATCGTCACCGGCGCTTCCGACCCGCTCACCGCTTCGTCACCCATGTTCGTGACACCGGCAACCAGTTCGACTTCGCCTCCGGGTGGCAGGTAGGTGGGTGCGGCTTCGATCCCGGTCTGCCACCACGGTCCATTCGCAAACGCCGGTCCCGCGCCCACCAGCGCCGGTACGAAGGCCGACACCAGCGCCGCGCAAAGCAGTCTCGATACGCGTGTCCGCCACTGCCGGCGCCCCGTCACGGGCCAGGAGGCCGACCTGCGCCCTCTGTTACCGGACCTCCGCGCCGAAACCGCGATCATCTTCTGCTCCCGGTGCGCGGGTCGTTGTTCGTACCCCTGGGCCTCTTGGGCGCCGACCTCTTGGTCTTCTTGCTCGTGTGCTTCGGGCGAAAACGCTTGCGAGCCTGGCGTTCGCAGGCCTGTCGCTTCTGCTTGGAATGCGGGTGGTGTTTGCGGCAAGCAGCCAGCGCCTGCTCCAGCCGCTGCGCGAGCGTCAGAGATCTGGTCTTTTTGGCGGCCTGGGTCTGCTGTTTTGCCGTAGCGCCTCGTTGCGTTGCGACGTTCCCGCTGCCCGAGGCGCTTTCGGTCGCCGGCGCGACCGTGCTCGGCTGCGCCGGCTGCGCCGGGCGGCACCCGTCCGCGTCGCGGCAGCCGGGGGGCGCGCTTTCAGGCGGAGTCAGACACGGTGACAGTTCGGTGCACACACGCGCGTCGTATATGTCAAAGGCGGTGTCGGTGTCTTGCGAGAGCAGTTGGGCGGCGGTCAGGAAGAACACATCGTTGCCACTGGGGGTGGCTTCCAGGAACGCCGATTCCTTCGATGAGGAGCCAGAGGAGATCAACGAGATACATGCGCCCGAGGAGCTCACACAGCTGCCGACGCCCGAGGGCTCGTACTCGTAGACATCCTCCTTGTGATTGGTGGCCTGCGCTACGAGGTCGTCGGGGCTGTTGAAGAACAGGCGTCCTTCGTTTGACAGGTAGCGCGACTGCAGCACCGCGCTCACGTCTCGTTTCGCCGTCCAGCCGGGGATGTTGCCCGCGAGCCAATGTTCGTGCCCAGCGGCCGCCCAGACCTTGCGCCGGTCGACCAGCAGACCCAGCCCTTCGCCCGATTCAACCGTATCCAGCACCCCCACCGGCCGTGCGCCGCTCGGGTTGCAGGACACGCAGCTCAGGCCGTCCGTAGCCGAGTCGTACAGGAACACCTCCTCGTCGGGCTCGCCACTGTTCTGATCCACGTTGTCATACCCGGTCAGCGGAGCGGCCGACATGAATGCGAAGTAACGGCCGTTCGGTGACACGCGCGCCGTCACGAACGCGCTGTCTGCCTCTTTGTTTCCTTCCCACTCGGGGCTGTCTTCGCTCGATAGCCCGGCGATGAACGTCGTCGTCCATTCGCCCCCGCTTTCGTGCAGGAGATAAAGATTGCTGTGCCCCGGTTCGGCCCGCTGGCCGACGCCGTTCTCGTTGGATGCCAGCACCCCCTGCGCCACCAGGTAGACGTCTTCGCCGCCTTCGCTGACAGCGAGCACGAGTCCCTGCACGTCTGCGTGTTCCGCTTCGCCTCGATCGACCGTCAGATCACTCAGATGGCAGCCGAGCCTTCCCGCGACTTCGGAGACTTCGCACTCATACAGATCCGGCTTGCCCGCCGGTTCTGCAGTCGAGCTCTGGGTGAGCCGCTGCTTGTCGGTGAAGAACACCTTGGAGCCGCTGCTGCTCGCGCCCTGGAACTCAGCCGCTCCGCTTTCGGGTTCGGCGACGCCCTGAGCGGCATCGAGCTGGATCGTTTCTTCCGTTTCGGTGTCACGCAGGTACAGGTGGCCGAGCGCGGTGCCTTCGGCTTTGTCTTGCCAGATCACCCTCGAGCCATCGTCCGACACCGCCCCCACCACCACATGACCTCCGAACCCGAGCGCCGATGACGGCGACGGAGCGCCATCCGGCAGCACACTGACGAACTTCAGCTTGCCGGCGCTCCACTCGTAGAGCCCCTTGCCGGCCGGAGCTTCGGCGAGCGGCACGGTCGACTGCAGGACGATGTGGGCAAGATCCGGCGTCGCCTCGACGAAGTGCAGCTGACCTCCGAATTCCGTTCCAGGAGGGACATTTGCTTCCGTCACGAGCGGCGCGAACGCAGCCGTGCTCTGATCGCGCAAGTAGATCGTCTTCTGGGTGGCTTCAGGCGAGAGTGGCGGTTCGGGGCCGAACGGTTCGACAAGCGCCATCCCCAAGCTGGGCGAGAAGAACTGGTACTCCGGCGCGCTTCCGGGCGCGTCTCCGTACGCCCTCGAGTTGGGCGTGGCGATGTCTTCGGAGCTCCAGGCTTGCGGACCGCGAACGGCCATGATCTGCTCCATTTCCGGACTGCGGTTGCCCTGTGCTTCTTCGCCGAACGCGCCGTCCACCACGTAGGTGAGCGAGTCCCCGTCGGCCGAGGCCAGGATCACGCCCCCTTCGCGGGTGAGAGCTTCGATCGGCGCGCCGTGCTTGTCGGGTGGCGAGACCATCTCCCACGCGCGGCCGTCGGCGAGCGCGAACGACGATGCCTGCGCCCCGGTCGTGAACGAATGTTCCGGACCTTCGGTGGTGCCGAGCGAGTTCGTCGCGAGCACTCGGTAGTAGTAGGTCGTGGCCGGCTGAAGGTCGTCGATCGTCTCGCTCTCGGGCACGTCGGTTGTGCCCGAACCCACTTCAGTGGGCGGGGCTGGCACGTCGGTACAGGCGGACGGCGTCGTCCGGCAGCGCTGCTCCCCGTACTGAAAGTAGTACGCAGTCGGATTGCCCAACGGATCGATCTCGGCGTGAAGCGTCGCTTCAGTCGTGCCCACTTCGGTGACGTAGCTCGCATTCACGGGCGCGGGCGGCACCGATTCGAACGTCTCGTCCGGCCCCGCCGTGGTCCCGGCGCTGTTTTCGGCCAGCACGCGATAGTGATAGACCGTGCCTATCCTCAGTCCGCTCAGCGCGGCGCTGACCGCGACGGGGCTCCCACCTTCGCCGATCGAGGCTCCTCCAACCGGGCTTTCCAAGCCATACGCAGCGGTTTCGCCATACTGAAAGCGATAGGTGGTCGCCAGCTTGTCTGCGTTTAGCTTGGCGTGGAGCGTGGCGCTCGTGTGCGTCAGTTCGGTGGGCGCTTCGGTCGCGATGCGCGGCGGACCCGACGTGGTGAGACTGCGATCGGCGCCAATCGTCACGCCAAACTGGTTCTGGCCTACGAGGCGATAGTGGTACGTCGTGTTTGGCTGCAGGTCCGCCAGCGTCGCCGTGGCTTCGACGGCTCCGGACCCTGCGCCGGCGCTCGTAAGCCCCGTTTCGTTGCCGTAGCCGATGCTCGTCCCCCACTCGAAGTGATAGTTCGTTTCAAAGCCGTCTGGCAGGATCGATCCGGCCAACGTCGCGCCATCAGTCGTTATTTCCTTGGCAGTCCCGGTTTCCAGCTGAACCGCCGCGAGGGTATGGAATTCGTGTACGAGGCCGTAGCTGATGCCGTTCTCGCCTGCGCCGACGATGCGGAAGTAGTACGTCGCGCCCGCTTGCAGGCCTTCCAGCGTCGCCGACACCTTTTCTTCCCCTGCGCCTGCGCTTTGAAAGCCAGTGCTCTGACCTAGTTCTTCGCTGCTACCCCATTGAAAGCTGTATTTGGACGCTTCGCCATCTCCGTCGATCACCCCACCCACGAGCGCGGAAGTTCGCGCCAGCTTCGACGCCCTCAGGGTCGTCACGTCCGGCACCACGACACCGGAACCGAACAGGTCCACGAGATCCGTCCCAGAGTCAACGCCATACAGTTGCGCTCCCGCGGTCAGTGCGATGCCGCGCGGTTCTTGCAGCGCGCGTTGGGACTCTCCGGTGGTCGTCGTGCCCAGCCATTCGCCTGCCGGGTCGTACTGGGAGATCGCCCGATGTTCGGCTTCCGCGACATAGATGTCGCCGCTGGCTTCGTCGACAGCGAGGGCGGCGACGTTTTCAACCTCGCCTTCCTTGCCCAAGAACGATCCATACGGCTGGCCTTTGCCGGTGAACTTCGCTTCGTAAGCTCCGTGATCACTGAACGCGACGATTGCCCCGCTGCCTGACTCCGCCACCAGCACGCGCCCGGATTGCGAATCGACCGCGATCGCGTTCGGTTCTTCCAGCTTGACGCCGGCGAGCCGTCCGACGTATTCGCCTTCTTCACCAGCTTCTTCATCGCTCGGCGGATTCGGCATCGGCTTGTAGAGGTCGACGGCTCCGTGGCCTTCGGTTTCAATGCCTTCGCGCTCGACCACATACAGATCGCCCGCGGCAGGGTCGCCCGGACTGGTCGAGTTATCGAATGCAACCCCCACGACTTCGCCAAACGCCTTGCCCGGTGTGCTCGCTCCCCTCCACTGCGAAAGCAAGCGATAGCCGCCACTGCCGTCGGGCTCGTACACCAGAACCGCCGCTTCGAGCGGTTCCGCGACATATACGTCGCCATTCGCTTCGTCGATCGCGATCCCCACCGGTTCGATCGCTGCGTCGCCGAACCGCGTCTCGTACTCTCCGGACGCGCTGAACACGTCTACGTATCCGGCCAGCGGATCGCCCACAAACAGCTGCCCTGTGGCGTGATCGACCGCCACGACCTGCGGTTCGGAGAGGTTCGTTCCCGGTGGCGCTTGCGCGATGGCCGTGATGAACTCGTGGCTGATCTCGGCTTCGGCCGCGACCGTCGAGCTCGACCACTGAGCGCCAAGAGCGACGATCAGGGTGAGCAGAAGCACGCGAAGTGCCGACGCGGTGTCGTCGGTTCGCTCAGCCCCGCGATTGCGCATATGCCCGTGTAGGAAGCTCATAGGCCGGTACCGTCCTCGATTCGACGAGTCAGTCATGCGGTCTTGCTGATCGCGGCCGGTGGATGAGAGCGGCGCGGAGCCAGCTTGTGACTCCGCGCACGCTCAGGTTCGACTAGACCTAGCGTTAGTTCGCTTTGATCTCGCCTTCTTCTTCACCGACGGCGATATTGGTAACCGTCTCGCCGGCTTTCGACCACTGGCTGGTGTACTGGGGTTCTTCGGTGTTGTATATGAACGATTCGAGACTCGCTCGAGGCTTGCCTTCGAGTTTGCTCGGTTCGTTTTCCTGGGTTTCTTCGTTGATCTTGAACGTCTGAGTCAGTGACGGGGTCTCCTCGTTGACCGGAGTGACCGTGCCGATGATCCTGTCGTCACCGCACAGTTTGGTTTCGGTGTAGGCGCACCCTTCCTTCTTGCTGCCCACGCCGACCACCGTCGTCACGAAGCCGAGGCATTCGAACTGAGCGAAACGACCCTTGTTCTGAGCGGGCGTGAGCTGGAGCCCGACTTCGCGCGGCGAGGTGCCTTTGTTGATGAAGCCGATTTCGCCCTTGAGCTCGTTGACGTGGATTTCGCCTTCTTTTTCCGTGTTCGAGCAAGGCGCGGTCCCGAGCAGCTTGCAGCCCTTGAACGTCACCGATACGTCGCCCACTGTGTTGGAGCCGTTGATTTCGCCGTGATTGGCCTCAGATTCACATTCCACAGTGATCGGTTTTTCGAGGAACTCGACTTCTTCTTCGTAACCTGGCTTGCACGGACGCCCGGTCCGCGGCTGATCGCCTTTTTCACCGACACAGAAGAAGTACGAACCCTCGAGCACCCCGGCGCCGGCGCTTCCGACGAATTTCTTGTGCGCTACCTGGGCGGCCTTGCGCCATTCGTATGCTCCTTGACCTTTTTTGGCCTTTTCGGTACAGCTGCTGTTGGCGTATTTACCGCCCGCCTTCGCGTAGCACTGGCCGAATTCGGGCAGCTTTGCCGACGCGCTCGTCGCGCTGATCGCCACGACCGCAAGCACTGCCACCAGGCACAGCCCCAGCATCCTTAGATGTCTCACTTTTCCACTGCTCCTTTTCCTCTCGGTGATAATCGACCAGCGCCGCGAGCCCTCTCGCAGGCGACCCCTCGCCGCCGGTCGTCCACAATCACGGCCGGAGCGCCGGCAGGAGCGCTGATGCGAACGGTCCTCCCGCGATCCCGGTCGTGCCCTCAACGGCGCCGTCGCACAGAACGCGCAAGCCTGCGCCGAAAAGCCTTGAAATCTCACGCCACGCTCCTGACTCGCGCGCCGCGCGTCCCGCGCCCCTCCAGTCGGTGAAACTGGCCGACGGTGTGCAGCTCGCGCTCACCGTCCGCCGTCAGCAGCCACGCATTCGGTTCCCCGTACGCAGCTCCGAGGCCCACGTTCTCCAGCAGACCCCTGCCCTCCAGACGGCTCAGCAGCTTCGACGTCTGCCCCTCGTCGCGCAGGCCCGCCGCCTCGGCGATCGCGCGGTTGTTAGAGCGCGGCGCGGCAGCGATCGCGCTTAGGACGCGCGCCGTTCTGTAGGTGACACGACGAGCCGGACCGGCCTGCTCCGGTTCGCTCGACCCGCGCCCGGTTCGATATGGCCTCTCGATGAACGTCATCAGTGCCGGCGTCAAGCTCGTCAAGCGTCGCTCGGGCCGCTCGCGCAGGTGCATCAGAACGACTGCGAGCACACCCCCGACGATCAACTCGGCGGTCAGGCGTGCCGAGCGCACCGCCCGAGCGCCGTCGTCCACCGGTCGCGTCTCGCGCTCCAGTGCACGCGCCAACACGCGCACCGCCCGCTGGCGGCGCTCGGCGAGCATCACGGCTGTCAGCGAGGACTCGACGATCAGGAAGCGAGCCCAGTCCGGCTGCTCGTCCAAGAACTCCAGCGACGCGTCGAGGCACGCGCGCACGCGCTGCCGCCAGCCACGCTGCGCAGCCGCCGCCTCCGCGATCACCCGTGAAACGTGTCCTGCGCCCTCGTCGAAGGCCGCGCTCACACACTCCTCGAGGCTTCCGAAAGCCTCATACGACAGGCTCTCGGAAATCCCGCGATCCGTAACCCCTGAATCGGCTAGACGGGGGTCACTCGATCGCTACCAACACTGATTTGCCGGGTTTCTTGACAGTCCCTTGACAACTGCTGTGGGATATGTTCTCATTCTTCCCACAAAGCTGTACGTCGACTTGGGGAGCACGAGCGGCAGCGCCCACGTGGCGAGCTGGCGGCGGTGAAAGACGCAGGTTGTCGAGGAGCCTGAAGCAGGATCGTGAGAGGGAAGAGCGAGGGAAATGGGGACGTCGCAATGAGTTCGAGCGTGCGCATGAATCGCACTGTTGAAGCCTCGTTTACGGTCACTCACGCGAGTTCCAACACCCTCCAGGGCGGCGATCGGCGATCCACCGAGGCTCGGCGAGCACGGTTGATCGAGGCGACCGTCGCGGCGATCGCCGCGGGCAATGACCCCCGTCTAGCCGAGACGCTGGCCCTCGCGTAAACCCGCATCGGGACTGGGGTTCTGGAACCCTTTCCCACCGTTTTCCCACAGCTCTGTCGCCGTCTGAGGCGGAGCCGGCCCTGAGGACGCTCGTCCGCTGCCCGCGCGCACCGCCGAGCGCACCGTCCTCAGGACGGCTGCGCTGAGGGCAGCGCCGCGCGGACCGCGTCCGCCGCGCTCGCCCCGGCCACTTCCAGCGGCTCGACGCTGCGCAGCGCGCGGCAGAACACGAACGCACCCTCGAGCAGCGAGAGCATCGTGAACGCCAGCCCACGCGCGCGCGCGCGTGGGATGGCGGCGGACGCAAAGTACTCCGTGGCGCCCGCGATCCAGCTTTCGAACACGTCGGCCGTGGCCTCGCGCAGCGGCTCGCTGGTGCTCGCCACCTCGAGCGCCACCGTCGCGATCGGGCACGCGTCGGCGTAGTCGGTTTCGCGCAGCGTCTCCGCCGCGCCCGCGAAGCATGCCTCGACCGCGCCGATCACGTCCGGCGCCTGCGCCGCGATCGTGGCGAGCAGCTGCATGTACAGCTCGCCCGAGCTGCGAATCGCCTCGGCCCCGAGCTGCTCCTTGCCACCCGGGAAGAAGTGGTAGATCGACCCGAACGGCGCGTTCGCGGCCGCCACGATCTCTTTGACTCCGGTGGCCGTATAGCCCTGACGGCGAAACAGCTCGGCGCTCGAGCTGATGATGCGCTCCTTGGTGGTGCTCCCCATGGTCGGTCCTCTCGATAGCCGGGTTTCGTGCCCGAGTCGTGCGACGCCCGAGTCGTGGCGCCGCGGTGCGCGAGTCGTCGCCGCGGCGCCCCCACGCGCGCGTTCGCAAGTCAATGATAGGCTCCCATTCACTAGAGCGATCTATCAAGGAGATGCCCCATGTTTTCCTGGCTGGCAAGGCGCTTGCTCGATCGGGCCTACGGCCGCCTGAACGCCGGCGACCCGGGGATGCTGCTGAGGCTGGACGCCAAGGACGTCCACTTCCGGTTCCCCGGCGAGAGCTCATGGACCGCCGACATTCGCGGTCGAGACGAGGTCGAGCGCTGGCTGCGGCGGATGATCGCCACCGGCCTTCAGCACCGACCCGAGCAGGTTGTGGTTCAAGGGCCACCGTGGAACATGACCGTCTGCTTGCGCGGGACCGATCATCTGAGGACACCCGACGGCGCCACGGTCTATTCCAACCGGTACGTCATATGGGGCCGCATGAGCTGGGGCCTGCTGCGCGACTACGAGGTCTACGAGGACACGCAGAGACTCGAGGGCTTCGATGAATATCTCGCGGCCCGGCCCGGCGCGTTGGCCTAGGCGCGAGCGACAGCCGTAACGCTCGCACGCCTGCCGACACCGCCGGATTCGAGTCGTTCGGGCGCCGGTCGGTCAGCCGCAGGGATCCTCGATCATCTCCACCACGACCCGTTCGGCCTGGGGGCGCTCCAGCTTCATGTCCAGCCGCAGGATCCGCCACACGAGCAGATCGGTGACGGCGGTGATCGCGACGAGGCGGCGCCCGCGCCTGTTGCCGCGCAGACCGCGCAGCAACGGCGCGAACGTGGTCTGCGCCCAGTGGCGATGGTATGCGCGACCCATGCCCGTCATCCGAGCGATGGCCGGGATTCGCTCCTCCTGCGCGAGCATGCGCAGGATCGCCTTACCGTGCTCCTCGTAGCGGTCGTACAGCTGGGCCACAGCCGCCGCGACGTCGTCGGTCGGCGCGGGCGGCCGCCGCTCGATCTCCTGTGTTCCGAACCAGGAGTAGGCCGCGGTGAACAGCTCCTCCTTCGAGCCGAAGCGGGCGTGCAGAGTCTGCGCGGTGACGTCCGCCTCGTCGGCGATCTCGCGCAACAGCACCTCCTCGTAAGGGCGCGTCGCGAACTGGCGCCAGGCTGCCGCCAGCACGCGCTCGGCAGTCGCGGCGGCCGACTCGGCCCGTGCGCTCATGCGGTAGGGGCGCTTCTGGCTTGACAGATTCATCTGATCGTGACTAAAGTGAAATTATACAGATGGCGCACGACTTCTGATGGCCCGCATTCTCGCTTACACCTCGCCCGGGCGCAGCCACCTGTTCCCGCTGACCCCGATCCTCGACGAGCTGCACCGGCGCGGGCATCAGATCGTGCTGCGCACGCTCGCCTCGCAAGTCGAGCCGATGCGCGCACGGGGGTTCGACGCTGCGCCGATCGCGGCGCAGGCCGAGACGATCGAGCACGACGATTGGCGGACGCGCAACCCGCTGCAGTCGGTCCGGCTGAACGCCCGGGTGTTCACCGCGCGCGCGCAGCACGACGGCCCCGACCTGGCGCGAGCGCTGAGCGAGACCCGGCCCGACGCGGTGATCGTCGACATCAACAGCTGGGGTGCGCTCACGAGCGCCGAGGCATGGGGCGGGCCGTGGGCGATCTTCTGCCCCTATCCGCTGGCGCTGCCCTCGCGCGACGCGCCGCCCTTCGGACCGGGGTTGGCGCCGGCCCGCGGACCGCTCGGTCGCGCGCGCGACCGGCTGCTGCGTCCGCTCGTGTTCGGGACCGTCGAACGCCAGCTGCGCCCGATGTTCAACGCCATGCGTGCGCGCGCCGGCCTTGCCCCGGTCGCCAGCGTGGCGCAGGGCTTCGCGCATCCCCGGCTCGTGCTGTACATGACGGCCGAGCCCTTCGAGTACCCGCGTCGCGACTGGCCCGCAAATGTGGTGATGGTCGGCCCGTGCGCGTGGGACCCGCCGGCCGACCCGCCGCCCTGGCTCGAACGGGCAGAAACACCGATCGTGCTGATCAACACCTCGACCGAGTTCCAGAACGACGGGCGGCTTGTCGAGGTCGCGCTGCAGGCGCTGGCCGACGAGCCGCTGACCGTCGTGGCAACGCTCCCCGCCGGCGACCCCGCGCGCCTGCGGATCCCCGCCAACGCCCATATCGAGCGCTTCATCCCGCACACGCCCGTGCTCGAACGCGCGGCCTGCGCCGTCACGCACGGCGGCATGGGCTCGACCCAGAAGGCGCTCGCGCACGGCGTGCCCGTGTGCGCCGTGCCGTTCGGGCGCGACCAGCTCGAGGTCGCGCGGCGCGTCGAGGTGGCGCGCGCCGGCACGCGCCTGCCGGCCTGGCGGCTGAGCCCCAGGCGCCTGCGCGCGAAGATCGCGGAGGCCATGGGCCTGGCCGACGGGGCGCGACGGATCGCCGAGGCCTACGCCGCCACCGGCGGGGCGGGCACGGCGGCCGACGCCGTCGAGACGCGACTGCTGGCCCGGGCTGCAGCGACGACCGGAGCCTGACCGCTACTCGCTCGCCAACTGACCGCTACTCGCTCGCCAACTGACCGCTACTCGCCAACTGGCCGCTCTACTCGCTCGCCAAAGCGCTCAGCAGATCGACCCGCGCCGCGCGCCGCGCGGGCAGCTGCGCGGCGGCCAGCCCGGCGAGCGCGGCGACGACGAGCAGCGCCAGCAGGGTCGGGACCGGGATCGAGAGCACGTAACCGGACCCGGACAGCGCGAGCTCGGTGACCAGCACCGCGCCGACGACGCCCACCACCAGACCGAGCACGCCGCCGATCAGCGCCGTGATCACCGACTCGTAGCGGATCAGCTGACGGATCTGCCGGCGCGAGGTGCCGATCGCGCGCATCATGCCGAGCTCGTGCGTGCGCTCGTAGATCGACAGGATCAGGGTGTTGACGATGCCGAACAGCGACACCAGCACCGACAGCGCCAGCAGCACGTACACGAGCAGCAGGAACTTGTTGACTTTGTTGCTCTGTTCCTGTGTGAACTGGGCCGCGGTCTGCGACTGCGCCTGCGGGAAGCTGGTCCGCAACACGGCATCGATGCGCGCGCGTACCGCGGCCTGGTCGGCGCCGGGAGCGTAGGCGATGAAGTCGACGCCGTCTTCGCGCTGCCCGAAGGCCGTGCGCGCCAGCGAGCGGGTGATCGTCAGGTTCGAGAAGACTCCCAGCACTTCTTCCTTGACGATGCCGAGCACCGTCAGCGTCACGACGCGGCTCGAGGGCGTCAGCACCGACAGGCGCTGTCCGACCCGCAGGCCGTGGGCGCTGGCGAATTTCTTCGACAGCACGGTGCCGTCGTCGTCGAGCGCGGCAAGCGTCGCGGCCGAGCCGTGCTCCCATTCGACCTTGTACATCTTCGTGAACGATTCCGGTTCGATCGCGGTCAGGCGGCCCGTTTCTTCGATCACCGGCGCGCCCGGCTTGTCGAGCTCGCGCACGGTGCCTTTCGTGAAGGCGACCGCGGACACCGTGCCGACGCCGGGGATCGACCGGACCGCGGGCGCGATCTCCCCGGGTATGCCCTGTTCGGCCTGGGTGCTCTTCACGATCAGGTTGCCCGCGAAGGAACGGTGGACCGCGTTGTCGATCGTCGCCTTCGTGCCGGCCGCCAGCACCGAGATGAACGCGACCAGCCCGAGCCCGACCGTGAGCGCGAGCGCGGTCACGAGCGTGCGGCCCGGCTGGCGCACGGAGTTCTCGCGCGCGAGCCGTCCCATGATCCCGCGCCAGCTCACCAGCCTGCCGATCGCGCCCGCCAGCGCGGGCACGACGCGGTAGTGACGTGCCGGGCGCTCGCCTTCGCGGCGCAGCCGCACCCACAGCCTGATCGCTCGTCCGATCCACAGGATCACGAGCAACAGGCCGATGCCGTGCCCGAGCACGCTGCCCACGGCGAGCACGAGCACCAGGCCGACGAGGAACCGTATGACCAGCGTACGGCGAGTCGGCAGCGGCGCCGGCGGGATCGCGACCCCCTCGCGCATCGCCGCGATCGGCGGCACGCGCGTGGCGCGCAGCGCCGGGAAGAAGCCCGCCAGCACCGTCACCACGATGCCGACGCACAGCGAGACGATCACCGTGCGCGCCTCCAGCACCGTTCCGTTGTCCGGCAGATCGGCGCCGAACGCCTTGAACAGCCCGTCGAGCGCCGGCGCCAGGCCGATTCCTGCAAACAGCCCGACCACGGCGCCGCCCACGCCGAGCAACAGACCTTCCTCGACGACCGAGCGCATGATCTGCGCGCGCGAGGCCCCGAGCGTGCGCAGCAGGCCGAACTCGCGCGTGCGCTGCGCGACGGTGATCGAGAAGGTGTTGAAGATGATGAACGCGCCGACCACCAGCGCGACGTACGCGAAGATCAGCAGGAAGGTGCGCAGGAAGCCGAGGTCTTCTTCCAGTTCGGCGGTCTCGTTGGCCGCTTCCTGGGCGCCGGTGCGCACCGTCAGCGTGCTCGGCAGCGCGGCGCGCACGCGTGCGGCCAGTTCCGTTGGCGTCACGCCGGCGCTCGCCGCCACGTTGATGCTGTCGAACTGGCCCTGCTTGTTGGCGACGTACTGGGCCTGCGCTGCGACCAGCAGCGCGACGCTCGTGCCGCCGAACGATTCGCTGCCCGCGAACCGCGCGATCCCGGCGAGCGTGTACGTGCGCGCGGGCGCCCTGCCCGCGATCACGATCGGCTGGCCGAGCCTCAGGTGCTCGCGCGCAACCGTCGATTGGTCGATCGCCACTTCGCGGGGGCCGCGCGGCAGATGGCCCTTCGCCGCGGTGAACGACTCGAAGCGCGGCGGCTGCAGCGCCGACACGAGCGCCGGCGCCGCGCCGCTGTTGATGCGCTTGCCCGCGCTCGTGAGCAGTGTCGCTCGGGTCTCGACGCCGCCCGAGGCGGCCGCCACGCCCGGCACCGTGCGCACGCGCGCGAGCGTCGCCTCGTTCATCTGCGAGGCTTCGGCGCGCGTCCCGCGACCGAGAGCTTCCTTCGGCGTGACGACGACGGCCTTGTTCTTGAACGAGGTCGCGAAGACTTCCGAGAAGGCGTGGTCGATCGTGTCGGTGAGGATGTACGTGCCCGCCATCAGCGCCACGCCGAGCGCGATCGCGACGCCCGTCAGCAGCGCGCGCACGCGGCGCTCGGCAAAGCCACGCAGCACCAGCGTGGCCATCAGCCGACCGCCTTCATCAAATCGAGCGCCTGATCCGCGGTGACCGCGCCGCCGTCGTGCACGATCGTGCCGTCGGCCAGCAGCAGCAGCCGATCCGCGAACGAGGCCGCGTGCGCATCGTGGGTGACCATCACGACGGTCTGGCCGAACTCGTCGACGGCCTGGCGCAGCAGCCTCAGCACCTCGTTCGAGGAGCGCGAGTCGAGGTTGCCCGAGGGCTCGTCGGCGAACACCACGGCGGGACGCGTGATCAGCGCGCGCGCCACCGCCACGCGCTGCTGCTGGCCGCCGGACAGCTCGGCCGGACGGTGGCTCAGCCGGTCGGCGATGCCGACCGTCTGCACCAGCTGATCGAACCACTCGCGGTCGACCTCGCGGCCGGCGATCGACAGCGGCATCAGGATGTTCTCGTGCGCGCTCAGCACCGGCAGCAGGTTGAACGTCTGGAAGATGAAGCCGACCCGGTCGCGGCGCAGGCGCGTGAGCGCGCGCTCGTCGAGCGTATCCAGCTGCACGCCGTCGAGCGTGACCGTGCCCGCGGTCGGCCGATCGAGCCCGGCGAGCAGGTGCATGAGCGTCGACTTGCCCGACCCGGACGGGCCCATGATCGCCGCGAACCGCCTCCTGGGAAACGCGACGGTCACGCCCGCCAGCGCCTCGACGGCGGCTTCGCCTTCGCCGAAGCGACGCCGCAGATCGACTGCCGCGACGATCGCGTCGGCCCCGTCGGAGTGGTCGGATGAGTTGCTGCGACCACCGGGGTCTTCGGCTGGGTCCAGAGCGCTGTGGTCACCGATCCTGGTACCGAACGAGTGTGGGTCATGCGAGTTCGTGAGCATGCCCTGCACGCTACGCCCGAGCCGACCGGCTTTCATCGGCGCACGGGTCGAACCCGGGGCTCCACCCGTGGGCGGAGGTCGCGGGCCTGTGGCTCGACCCGCGGGCCGATGACGCGAGCCGCCAGCGCACCTAACCTGTCGACGGGATGCTCGAGATGCTGCGGACCTTCACGAACTGGCTGAGATACGGAAGCCATGCTCGCCGTCCCGGCAGCCAGGCTCGCCGTCCCGGCGCCGGTGCGATCACCGGGTCCTTCCCCGAGGCGATCATGCTGCGCGGCATCCTGATCGTGGTCGTGCTGGGAGCGTTCGTCGCCAAGACGTTCGCGACCGTCCCGCATGCCGGGCTCGCGGGGCGCTCGGCCGGGGTGCTCGCGGCGCTCGTGGCTTTCGTGGCGGCGGTCGTGGCCGTCGTCGTGCTGTTCTCCGCAAGTGCCGCGCAGCCGCGCGCCCAGAGGCCGCAGGCTTGGCTGATCGGGCCGCTGGTGGCGCTGACGGCGGCCACGGCCGCGCTGATGGTGCTGCAGCCGAACGGGCCCTGGCAGCTCGGCCCGGCGCTGATCGCCTGCTTCGCCGCGATCGGCCTGGCGCGCGCCGCCGCGATCAGGACGGTCACGCTGGCCGCGGCGGTCTTGCTTGTGGTGGCGGCGTTCACGGGCCGCGACGGCACGATCGTGTCCGTGCTGGTCTTCACCGCCCTGCCATGGTTCGTGGTGTTTCGCCTGCTGCGCGAGATCCGCGTGCAGCACCTCGAGCTCGAGGCCTCCCAGGTCGCCGAGGCGCGCGCGGCGGCGGCGGCCGAGCGCGGCCGGCTGGTGCGCGAGATGCACGACGTATTGGCGCACTCGCTGTCGGCACTGGCCCTGCAGCTCGAGAGCACGCGTTTGCTGGCCCGCGATCGCGGCGTCGACGAGCAGGTCGTGCGCGCGGTCGACGACGCGCACGACCTCGCCACCACCGGCCTGCAGGAAGCCCGACGCGCGATCGCCGCCGAGCGCGGCGACGAGGTGCCCGGACCCGAGCGGCTCGGCGTGCTGGTCGAGTCCTTCCGCGAGCAGAGTGGCATCGAGATCGCGCTCGAGCTGCGCGGCGAGCGGTACGAGCTGGCGCCCGATGCGCGCCTTGCCGTGTTCCGTGCAGCCCAGGAGGCGCTGACCAACGTGCGGCGCCACGCGACCGCCCAGAGCGTCGAGGTCACGCTCGACTACCGGGCCGACAGCACCCTGCTGAGCGTCGAGGATCACGCGGTCCCAGGCGCACCGCCACCCGCCAGCCGGCCGTCGGCGGCGGGGGGCTTCGGGTTGACGGGCATGCGCGAGCGCGCCGAGCTGCTCGGTGGCAGGCTGGTCGCGGGGCCGACGACCGACGGGTTCCGCGTCGAACTGTGGCTGCCGGCGCAGGCGCGCGTGCGGGCCGGCGCGCGGGCATGAGCGCCGAGCGCGACCGGCTCCCGTCGATGCGAGCATGAGCGCCGAGGGCGATCATCCGGGCGTCGACGCTGCCGAGCCCGGCAGCGAGGCCGGGAAACGGGTGCGCGTGGCGCTCGCCGACGACCAGCGGCTCGTGCGCGAGAGCCTCGCGACACTGCTCGGACTGCTCGACGGCATCGAGCTGGTCGGGACCGCGTGTGACGGCGAGCAGGCGCTTGCGCTCATCTCCGAACAAGCTCCGGACGTCGTGCTGATGGACCTGCGCATGCCGCGCCTGGACGGGATCGAGGCGACCCGCCGCCTGCGCCAGCTGCACCCCGACGTGCGCGTGATCGCGCTGACGACCTTCAGCGACGACGAGAGCGTGCTGGGCGCGCTGCGCGCCGGCGCCCGCGGCTACCTGACCAAGGACGCCGGCGCCCAGGACATCCGCGCGGCGATCCTCGAGGTGGCGGCTGGCGAGGCGGCGCTCGATCCGGCCGTGCAGCGCCACGTCGTCGCGGCGCTCGCCGCCCCGCACGACATCGACGACGACATCGACGAGCACATCGACGTCGACCCACGCGCGCGCACGCGCGCGCGCGCGTGCGCCGTGCTTCCCGACGAGCTCACCCCGCGCGAGGCGGAGGTGCTGGTGCTGATCGCCGAGGGACTGACGAACGCCGAGATCGCCGAGCGCCTGGTCGTCAGCCCGACGACGATCAAGTCGCACATCAACCACCTGTTCGCCAAGGCCGGCATCCGCGACCGCGCCCAGGCGGTCAACTACGCCTATCGCACGGGGATCGCGACGCCGCCGCGGTAGTGCCGCGATCGCGGCTGCGCTGCTACGGTGCGTCGGGGAGGCGGGGGCTGTGGACGGTTGGGTCAAGATGCGGCTCACGACCGCTGATGCGGAGCGAGCCGGAGCCAAGCCGGCAGCCGTCGCGCGTGTGGCGGTCGTGCCGCAGCAGACAGGAGACGAGCGATGAGCGCACATCCCGCACCGATCGACGGACTGCCCCCGGGCCCGCGAATGCCGATAACGCTGCAGACGTTCGCGATGCGAGCCAGGCAGCGGCCGTTCTTCGAGCGCGCCCGGCGCCGCTATGGACCGATGGTGACGGTGCGCGTGTTGGGTCTCGGGCCGACGGTCGCGGTTTCCGACCCCGAGCTGATCAAGCAGACCTTCAAAGCCGACCCGACCGTGCTGCACGCCGGGACCGCGAGCCCGCTGCGCGAACTGCTCGGGGACAACTCGCTGCTCGGGATCGACGAGGCGCAGCACATGGAGCAGCGCAAGCTGCTGCTGCCCCCGTTCAAGGGACAGCGCATGAAGCAGTACGAGCCGATGATCGAAGAGATCGCCGCCGCCGAGATCGACAGCTGGCCCGAGTCCACCGAGCTCGATGCGGCGCCGTCGATGCAGCGCATCACGCTGCGCGCGATCCTGCGCGCAGTGTTCGGCGCCGAGGGCGCGCGGCTGCAGGCCCTCGAAGCGCTGATCCCGCAATGGACCGACCTCGGCGCGCGCGTCGCGCTCGCGCCCGAGCTGCGCAGGAACTACGGACCGTGGTCGCCGTGGGCGAAGTTCAAGCGCCTGCGCGTAGAGATCGACGTGGTCCTCGACGAGCTGATCGCGATCGCGGCGCGCGATCCGCAGCTCGAAGAGCGCGCCGACGTGCTCGCGCTGATGGTGCAGGCGTGCCACGAGGACGGCAGCCCGATGTCGGGCGCCGAGATCCGCGACGAGCTCGTGACGATGCTGGTCGCCGGACACGAGACCACCTCGCACTCCCTGAGCTGGGCCGTCGAGCGCCTGCGCCGCCATCCCGAGGTGCTGCAGCGCCTGACCGACGAGGTCGACGAAGGCGGCAAGGCGCTGCGCGAGGCGACGATCCGCGAGGTGCTGCGTTCGCGGCCGGTCGTGTCGTTCGCCGGACGTTACGCGCGCAAGCCGTTCGAGCTCGGCGGCTATCGCCTGCCGGTCGGCACGCGCATCCTGCTGGCGGCGATCCTCACGCACTACGACCCGAACCTGTTTCCCCACCCCGACCGCTTCGATCCCGACCGCTTCCTCGACGCCGTGCCCGACACTTACAGCTGGATCCCGTTCGGCGGGGGCATCCGGCGCTGCATCGGCGCGACCTTTGCGCACATGGAGATGGACGTCGTGCTGCGCGTGCTGCTCGAACGCGTGCAGCTGCTGCCCACGACCGAGCCCGGCGAGCGCCCGGCGTTTCGCGGGGTCGTATGGGCGCCGGCGCAGGGAGGGCGGCTGGTGATGCGCCGCCGCGTGCGCGAGCGCACGCCGAGCGCCGCGCCCGCGCTTGTCTAGCCGCGCATCGTCGCCGGGCCGGGGGCACGGCGACCGGGACGACGGATAGCGCTCGGATGCGACAGATCGCGCTGCTGCGCGGGATCAACATCGGCCCGCGCAACCGCATCGCGATGCCGGCGCTGCGCGAGCTGCTGACGAGCGCCGGCTTCGAGGACGTTCGCACCTACGTGCAGAGCGGCAACGTCGTGCTGTCCAGCGACAGGGCGCCCGAACGGCTGGCGCAGGAGCTCGAGGGTCGCATCGGCGAGGGCTTCGGCCTGGACATCGACGTGCTCGTCAGGACGCGCGACGAGCTCGCGGAGGTGGTGCGTCGCAACCCGCTCGACCAGGTCGCCGTCGACCCCAAGCGCTACCAGGTCAGCTTCCTCGAGGCCGAGCTGCCGTCGGAGGAGATCGAGCGGCTCGCCGCGCTGGCCGTGGGCGGGGAGCGGCTGAGGGCGATCGGGCGCGAGCTCTACGCCTGGCACCCGAACGGGGTTGCACGCTCGCGCCTGTGGGCGGGGCTCGCCGATCGCGCGCTCGGGGTCAAGGCGACGGCGCGCAACTGGGCCACGACGACGACGCTGTTGCGAATCGCCGACGAATGACCAGCGGGGCGGCTACCTGGTCGCGACGCGCGCACCCTTTGGCCGGCTACGCGCGCGCGACCCCAGGGAGCTCGCGCGCGAGGGTCAGCTCGAGGAGGCGATCGTGACGCGGCCGCGGCCGATCACTTCGATCTCGGCCTGCGGCGCACAGACGGCAATCTGCTCGGCCTCGTCGCGCAGCGTGCGCCGCAGCGCCACAAACGCGATCGAGCCGAGTACCGCGGGGACCCAAAGCGCAATGGCGCGGTAGGCGAGCACCGCCGCGGTCGCCGGCGCCAGGCGCACGCCGTAAAGCACGAGCATCCCGACCAGCCCCGCATCGACTCCGCCGATGCCGCCCGGGACGGGTATCAGGCCGCCGAGCTCGCCGATCAGATATGCCATCCACACGATCGCCAGCGGCACCGTGACGCCGAACGCCTGAAAGCCCGCCCACAGGATCATCACGTCGAACGCCAGGTAGGCGACCAGACCACCGACGAGCAGCAGGTTGCCCTCGCGTAGCAGCGCCACAGCCTCGTCGACTCCGTCGGCGACGGCACGCGCCGTGCCCCACACGGCGCGGACGCGCCGCGAGCCGGCACTGCGATCGTCGGCCTCCAGCCTTCGCTGCAAGCCTGCCGCCAGCCGGCCGGCCAGCAGCGTCGCGGCGATCGCGAAGATCGCCGCGGCCGCCGGCAGGATCGTCAGCGCCCAGTGGGACTCGCCCGGGAACACGCCGACCGCCAGCCCGGCCCCGACCACGATCACCGCGAGCACGTTGGGGACGCTCGTGAGCAGGAAGAACGCGACGGTGCGACGCGCGATCAACTCGACCGACATGCCGCCGCGGCGCAGCGCCCACGCCCCGAGCGCGAGCCCGCCGGCGCCGCCGGTGGGGAACAGGGCGTTGGCGCCCAGCTCGGACATCCCGATCTGCAGGGCCACACGCCAGCGCATGCGCCGGCAGAACACCATCCGGAAGACCGCGACGTAGCCGAGCCCCGAGAGCACCTTCAGCAGCGCCCCGAGCGCCAGCCAGCCGGGTTGGGCGCGGGCGAGCAGCGCGCGCAGCTCGCCCAGACCCGGCAGCAGCGCGACCACGACCACGACCACGACCACGAGCGCGAGGCCGATCAACAGCCGCGAACGCAGGTGCCGGGCGCTGAGCTCCTCGGGCACATCCAGGTCGGTGGCACGCACGTTTGGTACCGGCGCGGGTTTCGGCGCGTTCGTCGTGGGCGACGACGACTCATGCGGGCCGCCGCGCGCCGACGCGGACGGGCTCGGCGCGGTCGCGGCCGATGGACTCCCGGCGCTCGCCCCGGCCGACTTGCCCGGGGCATTGCGAGGACTGGATGGTGGCTTGCGGATCGAGGGCACCGGGAGCATGCGGGTCGAGTGCGTGCCGCCGCGTCGTGCGAGTGATGTCGAGCCCACGCGCGAGGACCGGCGCTGGCTATGAACATAGGACATGCCAGGCACTGGCCCGATCCGGGCCGAGATTCGCGGTCGAGGGGAAGCGCGCCCCGCCCCGAGCGCCCCGCGCCGCACAGCCCCTCGACCACGTCACCACAGACGCCGCCAGCGAAGGCCCGGCCCAGCCGGAACGTTCGCCTTCTGCCGCGACGATCAGGGCTCCAGCTTCGGACTGCACCAGCCGCGGTGAAGCCGCGGAAGGGCCTCAGCCCTCCTGTGCGATCCGTTCCGGCGCCGACACCCGAGCCTGGCCGGACACGAACGCCAGCACGAGCGCCTGCACGAGCAGCGCCGTTGCCGTGGCGAGGGCGAACGCCGCGGCGATGTCCACGCGGCGGAGCGCCAGCGAGAGGGCGAAGCAGAACAGCGCGAACGCGCCGAACCCGCTCAGCAGACCGCGTAGCAGACGGCGCAGCTCGTCGGTGCCGCGCTGGGCATGGGTGAAGGTGGCGAGCACCGTGGCGATGATCGGAAACGGCGCGAGCAGCCCGCTGAGCTGCGGCCCCAGCCAGCCGGCGATCGCCGTCAGGCTCAACACCAGCGCAGCCGCACACGCTGCTCGCAGCGGCAGATCCCAGCTCGGGGGCGGCGCATGCACAGCAAGTGCGCCGGCCGGCCGCGGCAGCGCCAAAAGAGCCGCCGCGAGCACGAGCGCGACGATGCCGAGGGCCACGGCCAACGGCAGCGACAGCAGGCTGAAGATGGCCGTGCTGGTCGCAAACGCCAGCCAGCCGAAAAGCATGCTGGCGACCCACGAGAGACGGCCGGCGAGATGGGCGTACACCACCACGAACGCGATCAGCGAAACGAGACCGAGCAGCGTCCCGGCTGCGGCGCCGGCGGCAAACGAGCGGCCGTGGGCCAGCGCATACGCGAGCAGGATCGGACCGGCCACCACCGGCAGCCCACCGATCAGGCCGCCGACCCGCACGCCGAAGCGGCGCCCTGCGAGGGAAGCGCCGACCACGAACGTGGGGGCGAGCAGCAGCTTGACGGCGAGCAGCGTCACCGGCACATGATGGCCGATCAAGCCAGGCGCAGCTAGACGCGGGCGCCTGGCGGGCACCCGATCGCTTAGCGATTACGGCGGCCGCTTGGCGAGTCGTGGCCGCCCCTTGGCGAGTCGGGGCGGCCCGATTCAGGGCGGCGCTCGGCGCGAGCTGTCGGCGGCAGGGGCCGACGAGGCAGATCGAGAAGCCATCGTCGAGGCTGGCCCGGCGTTCCGCGCAGTTCGCCGTGGAACCCGCCGGCTACTTCCGCGGGTGGGCGCGCCGATTACGCTCTCATCTCGGTGGCCGTCGTCGCCCCGCGGTCGGGGGCAGCAGAGCCGGTCAGGTGGCGCGCGGCAGCGACGTTCGCCGCGATCGCCGGGAACGCCGCGGGAGCTCCGCTCGCCTCGCGCGCTGCCGGGCCCGTCTCGAGGATCCTGGCCTTCGCCCTCGAGAACTCTTCGTTGGTCAGCACGCCGCGCCCGTGCAGGATGGCAAGGCGTTCAAGCTCGTTGATCGTGCCGGTCGCAGGACCGGACTGCTGGGCGACCGCCGCCGTCCCAGCGACCCGTGGGTTCGCAGGCTGGCTCGGTCGCGCCTGCGCCGTTGATCCTGTTTCCTGCGCCATCGGCCGTCGCGCTGCCTGTGTCGTCGGCCGTCGTGCGGACTGCGAGGTCGGCCGTCGTGCAGACTGCGAGATCGGCCGTCGGGCCGCGCCCGATGTCGGGCGTCGTGCCGTTTTGCGTGACGCTGTGACCTTTGTCTGCTTTTTAGGCCGTGTGCGCTTGTCGGTGGCTTTCGCGATGTGCTGCTGCTTCGAGTCGTCCTTGAGCACCAGGCCCGATAGCCCCCAGGTGGCGATGAATAGAGCTTTTCGCATGGACACCACTGCCAATCAGCCTCCTCGAGATCGCGATAGGCCTTGGTATCAGGCTCGTCGGACACGATCGACGATCGCCCGGCCACCTGGCTCGCCGCTCAGGTCGGCCGCCGGCTCGCCGCGCGTTCGCAGCTCGCTCACGCGCTCGAGTATTTCGCGCGGCACGGCGCCGATGCTCGCGCCCAAGCCTGTCGCCCTCTTCCGCGCCCGTCGATGCTCCTCCGGCCGTTCGGCGGTGCCTACGACTCGGCGCCTACCGCCGCGGGCACGGGACCTTGAGCGTGGTGACGATCGTTTCGCCGCTTTGCAGTGTCACTTCGCCCTTGCCCGGGAGACCGCCCTTTGGGCACTTGGCCGGGACCCGCCCGTAGTAGTAGGTCTTACCGTTCTTGCGTATCGCGGCGCCCGCCTTGACGTGTAGGGACGTGCCGGACACGGGCAGCGCGCCGGGCACGGTTTCGACCAGCGGAATATTGAAGGTGAGCTTCAGCCCATACGGAGGCGGCGCGGCTTCCCATTTTGCCGGAATCACGATCTGTGCAGAGATCGGGGCGGCCGCGTTGCTGTAGGCCACGACCCCGTTGCCGGGGGTCACGAACAGTTCCAGCGTCGCGTTCTCGCGCGTGGGTTCACCCGGCCCGATCTGGTCGGCGACGCCGACCGTGCCGTTGGCGATTCGCGCCTGCTTCGGGCATCCCACCGGACCGAACTGTTCGAGCTTGGCCGCCGTGCAGGTCGGGAAGCCCTGCGCGGAGATCTTCGTACCCGCCGGGAAGTAGACGACCAGCTTACGGGTCTGCGAGGGCAGGCCTCCAGGCAGTTCGTCGCCTTCCAGCCTGCCTTCGATTTCGACCTGCGCGCCGGCGCCGAGGATGTTGCCGGTGCCGGGAAAGCCCGGGATCGGCAGGATCCTCGCGTGCACGCCGGTGATCGTCGCCGCCGACGCGAAGGCGGGCAGGCCCAGCAGGACCAGCACGATCAGGATCAACCATGTTGTCGGTTTGCGAATCGGACCCTCCAAGCAGACCTCGAGCGCATCGCGCGCCCATCCAGTATTCCAGCTGGGGCATATCTGAGCGCCGCGTCTCCGAGGGCAAGGGACCGGCGCTGCCGGACGGCTCGTACGGCTTCAGCGCCGGGGCGAGCACCGCGGTCGCGAGGACGAGCAGGGCCTCAGCGCCGCGGTCGCGAGAACGAGCAGGGCCTCAGCGACGACGCGAGCGCCGGCGGCGTGGCGGTGCGTAGGGCTTCAGGGTCAGCGAGCGCCGTGCGGCTAGCACCTGCTTGGTGCCGGTCTCCACGATCGCGCTCGCCAGCGTCACCAGCCCGCGGTGGGCGGCGGCGCTGACGCTGCGGCGGGCGTTGTTGGTGAGGCTGACGGCGATGTTTTGGGTCTTGCCCGCTGTGATCGAGAATCGGGCGCTACCCAACAGGAGCGTGCGCACGCTCGCCTGCGGGCGCCGCCGACGAGCCGCCCTGCGCGTCACCGCGACGATCCGGCGGTCGAGGGTGAGCTCGCCTGAACATGGGCCCCCGGTGCACCTGAGCAGGACCGGGGCGCGACCGCTGCGGTTGAGGTCGACCGACGTTGAGACGATCGTAAGCTTGCCGGCTGGCGCAACCGAGCCTGGGGTCGTGACACCGCCCGCGGACGCGCTGCGTCCATTCGCGGCGCCGCCGTTCTGCGAGTTGGTGGATGAGCTCGAAGGTGATTCTCCGGCGGGCGCGGACGAGCCTCCGGTGCACGCTGGGATATTCGGCCCCTGGTCGGGCTCGATCGTCAGACGCAGGGTGGCCGTGGCGGCTTCGAGCGGTACGGTCACCGGTTTAGGGCCCAGTTCGTTGAACGCGGCGCCATAGGCGTCGGAGTATTCGTTGATGATCGCCGCGTACTCGTTGTAGGTCGCGTAGGGCTCCACGTTGGCGCGAGCGGCGGCGAAGTCGGGTTTGCCGAGCCAGCTCCTGCTGTTGTTGCCGTACCTGCCGCCCCAGTACCCGAGTTCGAAGCCCGCGACGATGTCGCGGTAGATCACCGAATACCTGTTGTTTTCGCCCACGTACTCGGTCGTGCTGCCTACGGTGAACGGGCCGTTCCCGGTGTAAGCGGCTTCGGGCAGCGTCGAGCCTTCGATGTGCAGCGGTTCACCTTTTTCTTCGTGATGTGCGCCTTCGATTTCCGTGAACGTTCCGTTGAGCGTGATCGATCCGTCGGGTTCAAAGGTGCCGCTGTACTTGATGCTCACCTTCGGCGGGTGTTCGCTGTTTGCGTAGACGTCTTCGACTTCGATCGTCTGCCCGGCCATCGACTTCACGTACGGTTCCATCGACGGGTAGCTCGCCCAGGCGTTCTTCGGGGAGCGGAAGCGCAGGAACTGCCCGCCGCTGTTCACTTCCGCAGATGGCGCCAGTTCGCGGAGCTTGGAGATGATGGTCGATGTGTAACAGCGATAGCTGAGTGCTTCTCCGACCGGCGCGCCGTCGCTGTCGAGAGCTTCGAGCTGGAAGGGGATCGCAAAGAAGTCGACCGCGGTCACGTCGGCGACGCCGGGCGCGGTGAGCTCGATCTTGTCATAGCGAAACGGCGGTTCCAGGCCATTTCCAAGTTCAGTGTACGGCTCTCCATACGAGACATACAGACGCCCGGCTTTCAAGCTTTCGAGCGAGAACGTCGAATTGTGGATTTCGCTGAGCGCTCTGGGGGTTTCATCGGGGAGCTGCCCGTCGCTGCTGGATCCGCCGTGGAGCGTCAGATAGACGTTTTCGGGCGGCTGGCCCGAGTCGTTGACGACTTCCACGTCGAGGGCGGCGGCCGAGCCGGCCGAGATCCCGAGCAGCGCGCAGGCGCAGGTCGCGGCCAGCAGCGATCTTGCGGCCAGACGACGCGTGCGCGCGAGGCCGACCGCCGAAGCCAGGAGCGATCTGACGGTCACACGACGTGCGCGCGCCGGCGCGCCGGCCGGGGCCAGTCCTGCTGGCGACGCGACATGGACGCGTCTGGCAGCGCTCCAACGAGGAGGTTCGCGTGGCAGATCGCCTCTACGCACGTTGAACGCTTCGGCAGCCCATCTGCCGGACTTGAGCGGGCGCACGAGGCTTGCGCGTCAGCAGTTCCCTGAACGACCGACGACTTTCCGCTCGCCCCCCCGGTGAGAAAGGACCGCCTCCCCCTCTCACCTCCTATTTTATATCACACATGGGGGCTTGATTCAAGCCCGGGGGTGTGCTTCATAATCGCCCGCCGCAGGTCAAAACCTACGGAAATGGGAGAGCTGAATGCACGACCACGCAGTTGTGATCGCCGGAGGCGGTCCGACGGGGATGATGCTGGCGGCCGAGCTGGCGTTGGCGCAGGTCGACGTCGCGCTTATCGAGCGGCGCCCCGATCACGTGCTCGCCGGCTCGCGGGCCGGCGGATTTCACTCGCGTACTATCGAGGTGCTCGACCAGCGCGGCGTGGCCGATCGGTTTCTCGCGGAGGGTCAAGTGGCTCAGGCCGCGATGTTCGGCACGACCGTGCTCGACATGAGCGACTTCCCGACTCGTCATCCGTATTCGCTCGGGATCTGGCAGAACCGGATCGAGCGGATCATGGCCAGCTGGATCGCCGAGCTGCCCGTGCACGTCTACTACGGATGTGAGGTGACAGGATTCACACAAGACGACAGCGGGGTAGACGTTCAGCTGCACCCCGTCGACCAGCCGCTCGAGCGCAGTGCTGGCCCCCGCCAGCGCGAGCCGCTGCGAGCGCAGTACCTCACCGGGTGTGATGGAGGACGAAGTCTCATCCGGAGAGCAGCCGGCATCCAGTTCCCTGGGTGGGACGCGAGCAGAAGCAACCTGATCGCCGAGGTCGAGATGAGCGAGGAACCGGAGCTGGGCACCCGGCACGACGACCTCGGCGTCCACGGGATCGGCAGGTTGGAGTATCAGATTCGGGACGGTCACGTGGTCTATCGGGACGAGGGACCCGTGCGCGTCACGCTCACAGAGAAGGTGATTGCGTACGACAACGAGCCCAGCCTGCGCGACCTCAGCGAGGCGCTCGTCACCGTGTACGGCACCGACTTCGGAGTCCATGATCCCATGTGGATTTCCAGGTTCACCGACATGACGCGACAGGCTGCCGCCTATCGCACCGGGCGGGTGCTGCTGGCCGGCGACGCCGCCCACGTGCACTATCCGGCCGGTGGACAGGGGCTCAGCCTCGGCGTGCAGGACGCGGTGAACCTCGGATGGAAGCTGGCTCAGGTAGTCAAGGGAACCAGCTCGGAGAGCCTGCTCGACTCTTACCACGCCGAGCGCCACCCCGTCACTGCCCGTGTACTCGAGTACACGATGGCCAAAACCGCGCTGCAGCGCGGTGACGATCGCACCAAGGCCCTCGTCACCGTGCTCTCGCAGATCGTCAGCATGGACGAGCCTCGCCGCCAGCTCGCCGGAATGATCTCCGGCCTGGACATCCACTACTCGCTCGGCGAGGGCCATCCGCTGCTGGGACGGCGCATGCCAGACCTTGAGATCGTGACGGCCGACGGTCCGCTGCGAGTGTTCGAGCTGCTGCACCAGGCACGTCCGCTGCTGCTGAACCTCGGCGAGCCGGGCGGTTTTGATATCGAGCCATGGGCTGACCGGGTGCGGCTGATCGACGCCCAGTATCTTGGTGAGTGGGAGCTGCCGGTGCTCGGCGTGGTCGACGCGCCCAGCGCCGTGCTGGTTCGTCCGGATGGTTACGCCGCGTGGGTGGGAGACGACACCCAGCACGGGCTTGCCGACGCGCTCAGCAGGTGGTTCGGAGCTCCCGCCGGGAGATAGCGATCCTGGGCGCGCCGCTATTTGCCGGTGCGCTCGCGATGCTTGCACCCCGGCCAGCAGCACGGCCGGCGCAGACCTTCTTCGAGCTCTTCCCGGGTGCGTCGAACGCGGCGCTCGCGCGTGGTCTCGCGCTTTGCGTCCTCGACCCAGCAGATGAACTCGTTGCGCGCCAGGGGTGTGATGTCCTTCCACACATCGAGTGCCGTGGCGTTGGCGATCAGCGCCTTGCGCAGGTCCGCGGGCAGTTCGTGCACCACCCCGCCGGGCACTCTCTGGGCGTTCATCGGCCAATGGTAGTGAGCCGGATCACCGAGCGGCCGTGCGGGCGGGCAGGCGTCGGTGCCGGCCGACGGGTCACCGGTGAGGCTGTGAGGTCCGCGATCGCCCACCGCGATGGACGTCCGCCTCCAGGCCCCTGGGGCTCGCGGGAGCGTGGACCGTCACACGAGCCTTGGAGCCCCGACGGGCGTCGCGCGCGGTGGGGCTTTCATCCGGCCAATGGCCGTGAATGTCCAGGTAGACGCGCGCGGCCTCCTCTTCCTCACGGGCACGATCGCCCTCGATCGACGCGCGGTACAGCCAGTTCATCCCGAACACCGCCAGCCCCGCGCTGATGATTCCGGCGCCCCCCTCGAGGTCGACGTCGCTGCCGAACGCCATCACGATCGCCCCGCCGAGCACGATCGCCACCGGCAGCACGTAGCGCAGGCCGATCATCCGCCAGTCAGGTGACTGGACGCGGGGCTCGGGCGGGCGTGTGGCGGGGCGATTCACGGTCATGGCGCCGGCAGGCCGATCATAGCCGCGTGAAATGGCGCGACTCCGAATCGAACGAGGACACCGCATTCCCCCAGAGCGGAGAACCAGCCGCGCAGCGTCGAACGATCGAGACGGCAAGAACGATCGAGACGGCAACCTCCAGGGAAACGCGCCCCGCGACCGCTTCGAGCCACAGCGCGACGGCCTCGAGCAAGCGTCATCGACGCTCAGGCGTTGCGAGCCCTCCTGGCCGCCTTGCCGCCCGAGGCGTAGCGCCGGCGCATGAGCCGTTCGCAGCTGATGCGCTTGGCGTGCGAGTGGCGGTGGCGCTTGCGGCAGGCCTCGAGCGCCCGGACGAGCTTCTGTGCGCGTCTGAGCTTCTTGGTCTTGCTCGCCCTGACGGCGTGGCAGCCTTGGATCGCCACCGCGACGCTCTCGCTGACCGCTGTGCCGTTCTGTCCGGTCAGCGCCGTCGGGATCGTCAGGGAGTGGCCGCACAGGCTGTAGTGGTCCTCGAGCGGGAGGTTGGTGGTGAGCGCCGAGTGGGGTCCCTCGGGCAGCATCGCTTCGACCTTTTCGAAGGGCACGTCGGGGACGGACAGGAAGCTCGAGGTGGTGACGCCTTTCTTGATCGCGGTTTGGCCGTCGAGGATCACGGTGATGCCTTCTCCCTGCAGAACGAGCTCGGCGTCGGGCCAGGCGGCGTTGCCGTGCGAGACCAGGTAGATCGGGCCCGTCACGGGATTTCTCAGTACGGGGGTGTGGACGGTGGCGGTGCCGATCACGGAGCCTTCCGGGCAGCTGGCGGGGTTGGCTTCGAAGACGCTTGCCACACAGGCTTTCTGGATGGTGGTGAGCCGCGCGGGCAGGGTCGCGGGGATCGTCAGGATCGTCTTCGCGACGTGCGCTTCGCCTTCTTTGGATTTGAACGTCAGCCCGAGGCTGGCGCCGTCGGCTTTGCTGGTCTTGCCCAGGGTGCCGGCGTTGACGCCGGGATCGAACGGCAGGCTCGCGCAGTTGTGCGTGTCATACGGATAGGACGGGTTCGCGGTGGCGCCATGGTCGCCGGTGAGGGTGCTCGTGACGGTCGCCGGCCTGCAGCTCGTGGGGTTGAACTGGAAGTCTGGACGGTCGACGGTGACCTGGAGCTGTTTGATCTGGGCGGGCACGCCCTTGACGAGCAGTGGGATGGGGTCGGAGGTGATCGTGACGGCCGCGGTGTGCGGATCGACTTCGATACGCGAGCGGACTGTGACAGTGCCGAGGTTGAAGGGCCCGGCGACGGCGGGGGTGACGACCTCGATGCCGAACGGCGCCCCCTCGTAGGGGCCGGTGAGATAGGCCTCGCCCGGGAGCTCGTACGGTTCCGGGCCGTAGCCGGCGCTCGCAAGGGTGTGCCCGATCAGGCTTTCGAGACCGCACTGCGCCTCGCCGGCCTGGGGTTCGGGACAGGGTGTGACCGACGCCAGGATCGCGGCGATCCCGGCAGGTAGATGAACGCTGACGGCCCGTAGGCGCTGATCCGCATCCGGGTTGGTGAGGGTCAGGTTGAAGCTCGTAAATGCTCCCGCCTGCGGGCTCGACGAGCCGGCTTTCAGACCGGGGTCGAATGGCAGCGGGTTCGCGCAGGGCTGGCCTTCCGGTCCGCTCGTGATCTGAAAAGCCGCTTCGCGCAGCAGCGCTGTCGGGCTCGACCACGGTGTGAAGGATGCGAGCGTGCTGTAGCTGCCGCACAAGGGCGGCGTGCTCGTGGCGGCGCGGTCGCCTTCGAAGAACTGCAGGCGCAGCGCTTCGAACGGGACCTGGGGTGTGTCGCTGAAGGTGCTGGTGATCTGACCCGTTTCTTCGCTCAGCGAGACCTGTCCGGCGAGCTTGACCCGGATCCCCAACGCCGGGTCTTCGGCGACGATGTACAGCGCGAACAGCGAGCCGAACGGGTTGCTCGTTTGCTGCGCGATGTAGGCGCCGCCTTCCAGTTCATGGGAGAGATCGGGCGACTTGATGTGCACGAGCGCGACCTTCGAGGCTTCCGGGCACGTCGCCGGCGCCGGGGAGAACCGCAACGGTTCACCGGCGCCCGGCGAGAACGGGTCCGCGGCGTTGCCGGCGCCTTCGTAGCCGATCTGCGCCTCTGAGCACGCCTGCAGTCCGTTCGCGTCAGACGGGCTCAGCTGCACCCCTGCGGGAAGCGTCACGGTCGTGCTGCGGACCGCCGACTCGCCGAGACCGTGTTCTTCGCTTGGGAGGCTGACACCGACGTCGAGCCCGGCAGGGGTGCTCGCGCTGGTGACCGACCCACCGGGGCCTTCGCCCACCTGCGCTTGCGTCGGCTCGACATCGAGCGTCGGATTGAATGCCACAGCTTCGCAATCCTGCAGGCTCGAGAGCGGTTCGCCGAGGTTGCTCTGAAACGTGAACTCGGCTTCGCTGCTCGCGGTGTTCCATGCTTCGGCGTTTATCTGCGTGCTGATCGCTCCCAGACACGAGGTCGGAAGCGTCAAGAAGGGCGCGATCGCGGGTTCGCCCGGCGGGCTGCAGGATTCGCCGTTGACCGTCTTGTCACGCAGGCAGGCCCAGCCGCGCGAGGCGTCGTGGTTCTCGTTCTCGGGTTCGCCCCAGAGCGTGACTCGGCTGGAGAGCAGCTGCGCCGCCTGGGTGGTGTTGCGCACCGTCACGTCGACGCCATAGTCGCCGTCGGTGCGCACGGACGTATCGAGGATGATCGGCACCTTGGTGTCCTCGAAGCCGAATCGCGCGGGCTCCCCCGGCGCGGGCACCAGGTTGAACACGGGGACGGCTTCCGTGAAGACGCCGAGCGGCGGGCTGGCGAGATTGAGCGTCACCAGGGCCACTCCGATCGCGCTGTCCGCGGGGCACGAGTTCACGTCGTTTTCACCGATGCTCGCGAAGTCGACGTCGGGGCATTGGGTGACAGCCTGCGGATCCCCCAACAGGCCCGGCGGCAGCTCGAGGCTGAGGTTGCGCGTCAGCGCCGGCGCGGAGGGCTCGAGCTCGGGCGCACCCTGGCTCTCTGGCGCGAGCGTCTCGTTCAGGTCCAGGGCCGTGCTCAGCTGGTAGGGATGGGAGCCCGCCTGCACATCGACGGAGCCGTCTTCGTTTTCCGGCGTCACTTCGTAGCGTTCGACTCCGAACGGTGTCGGCGCGTTCTCGACGGCGATCGGTCGGCTCTGTTCGGCGCGCGTTTCCGGTTCGCCTCCGCTCAAGCTGACGGAGTTCATTTCGCCCGTGGCCGCCCCAGCGTCAGCTTCAACAGGGATCGTCACCCTCAGCTGCGTGTAGGGTGCCAGCGGTTGCGTGTCGGGAGTCGTGCTGCAGCGGACTTCTTTGCGTTGGGCTTCTTCGATCGAGCAGATAAGTTCGAAGCTCGCCGCTTCACTGCGTTCACTGGTTTCGAGCTTCCCTTCGATCGCGCTCGTCTGCACACCCGCGGGCACGCGCAGGTTTGCGGGAAGCTTGTCCGTGAGGGTCACGGCGTGAGCGCCGTCGCCGAGCACGGTCGCGTCGCCGAGATTGCTCGCGCTCGCGATCAGCCGCGCTTCGCTGCCCGCCACGAGCTGGCTCGGTGCCGTGTTCGAGTCGAGCCGCCAGACTGCGCTGGCGAACGTCACTGCGACGGTCGGGGTGGCGAGCAGCAACGCGAGCGCCGCGAGCGTCGCGCCAAACAGGACGAACACGAGACGAGGCGTGGTGGGCCGCAACGTCACTTGCGTCCCTTCCGTGTTCGAGCTCGCCGCTTCGGTTTCGGTGCATATCGTCTGTGCGCTTGCCTTTCGCACTCGAGGCGCGCGCGCCTGTTCTTCTTGATTCGACATCTCTTCAACGCCTTGGCGAGCAGTTGGGCGCGCGTGACGGGCCTCGGCTTGCTGCTGTCTTTCGGGGCCGTCTTCGTGTACGCGAGCGTCTGCTGTTCGGCCGCGTCCACGGTCGCGGTCGGCGGGCTGCCGGGTGTCGGCGCGGGAAAGGATCCGGGCTGGCACGAACCGGAGCCTTCGCAGGTCACCGAGGACGACGCTTCGGAGCTCAAACAGGGCGAGCTGGTGGTGCAGACCCGCGCGTCGTAGAGATCGTAGTTGGTGTCGTGATCGGCGGGTACGAGCGGCTGGGCGGTGATGAAGAACGCGCTGTCGCCGTCTTCGCCGGCTTCGAGGAAGGCCGATTCCTGTGTGGCGCTGCCGGAGGAGATCAGTGATACGCAACCCGAGGCCTGCTCACAGCTGCCGGCGCCTTCGGGCTCGTACTCGTAGACGTCCTCCTTCCCGTTGGCGGCCTGTGGCACGAGCTGATCGGGGCTGTCGAAGAACAGCCTGCCGCTGTCCGAGAGGTATTGCGGTTGGTGGATCGCCTGGTCGAGGCCGAGCGGCGTCCAACCGGGAACGCTGCCGGCGAGATACTCACCTCTCCAGTCTCCGCGTCGATCCACGAGCAACCCGTTTCCTTCGCCCGAGTCTGACGTGTCGAATACGCCCACGGGCGGCCCCGTCGGGTTGCACGAGGCGCACACCAGAAGCTGCGAGGAGGCGTCGTACAGGTATACCTCCTCGTCGTGGATGCCTTCGCTCGCGTGGTCCGCGTCGAGTGTTTCGTAGCCGACGAGCGGCATCTGCGACATGAACGCCAGATACTGGCCGTTGGGCGACACGCGCGAGGTGACATCGGTCAGATCGGGCCGGTTCGCCGTGATTCCCGCGACGCGTCCACTGCCGTGCAGGCTGCCCCAGTCGCCGGAGTCTTCATTGGAGAGAACGGCGACCAAGCTGATTGTGCCGTTGCGCCAGAGGTAGAGATCACATGTCGCCCCGGCGATCGCGACTTCCTGCACTTCATGCACGCAGTGTCCCTGCACCGCGCCCGGCGCCAGGATGCCGTTTGCCACGAAATACACGCTCGAGCCGTCTTCGCTGACTCCCGGGATCATGTTCAGCACGTCCGCGCTGCCACCCGCGGGCAGCGGAGTGAGGTCTTTGAGTGCGCACCCAAGCTTGCCGTGTGCTTCTGTGATTTCACACTCATAGAGGTCCGCCTTGGTTTCCTGACGCTGCGTCGATTCCGGAGTAAGCGGCGCCGTGTCGGTGAAGAACACCTTCGACCCATCGCTCGTGGCCGCCTGGAAGGCCACTTCGCTTTCTTCGCCGGTCGGTTCGACCACGCCCTGGGCCGCGTTCAGCTCGATCGTTTCGTGCGTGCGCGTGTCGCGCATGTAGAGTCCGCCGGGCTCTCCTTCTTCGCCTTCGACGCCGAACACGATTCGCGATCCGTCGGACGAAAGCGCGCCGCGAACGTCGGTGTCTTCCTGCCCGAGCGACGGCGCGATCGCAGGCGATCCGTCGGGCAGCACGCTCACCAGCTGCAGCGAGCCGCCCGCCTGCCACTCGTAGAGACCCTGGGTCTCGCCGCTCAGCAGCGGCACTTCGGATTCGAAGAGGACATCGTCCATGTCCGGTGTGGCGTCGACGAAATTGAGATCTCCACCGAACTTCATCTTTTCGCCCGGTTTCGCTTCGGCCGTGATATCCAGCGGCGTCACGAGCGGCAGGTAGCCCGGCGCCAGAAAGCCGCTGTTGGCTCGCGCTTCGTCGTAGAGACCCTGCTCGGGCGCAGATGGCGCGATCGACGGATCGGCTCCGGCGTAAAGCGTCTTTTCGCTGGCCCCGGGGGCGAGCGGCGGATCTTCCCGCGGTTCGACCTTGCCGAGGGGCGGCTGCAACAGGTTCAATGCGAGGTCTTCGGAGAAGAACCTGTAGTCCGCGGGTTCCCCGGTTTCGAGACCTTCGCCTTTTTCACGAGGCACCCCGAGCTCATCCGAACGCCATCCTTCGCTCGTACGCAGCGACAGCACCTGCGTGGGTTCTGGCGCGCGGTTGCCCGCCGGTTCACCGATCACCGGACCGGTCGTGACGTACGTGATCGCGCCACCGTCGCCGGCGGCTTGAACCAGGCCGCCTTCTTTCGCCAGAGGTTCGACCCCGGCGCCGTCCTTTTCCGGCGGCGAGACCAGCTCCCACGCGCGACCGTCCGCCAGCACCGCCTGTGCGCTCGGCAGCGTGTTGAAGGTGCCGTGACTCGTCGCCTGTTCGGCTTCTCCGAGCGAGTTGCTGGCGACGAGGCGATAATGATAAGTGGTGCTCGGCCGCAGACCTTCGAGCTTCTCGCTGGCGTCGACCGCGCCGAAACCGGCGCCGAGGTCGACCCCGGGGATGGCGGGCACGTCCGTGCAGCTCGAGGGATCGCTCACGCAGTCACTCGTGCCGTACTGAAAGTAGTAATGCGTGTCCTCGCCCTGCGCGCTTATGCTCGCCGAGAGCTCGACTTCGCTGGGCGTGAGATCTTGCGCGGAGAGATCTTCGACCACCGGCCTTCCCGTCCCTTCCGGCACGAACAGCTCGACCTTGTCTTCGGCCCCGTCGATCACATACACGTTGCCGGTCTTCGAATCCACGGCAACGCCCATCCCGTCTTCGAGCGACCCGGCTCCAAAGCTCTCAATGAGCGAACCGGTCGCGTCGAACACCGACACCGAGCTCCCGTCGTCCACGTACACATCGCCCCTCGCGTCTTCTCCCAGCGGCGTCCCGGCCCCGCTTGCCTGGTCGACCGCGATGCCCGTCGTGGGCTGCCTGGCGAGCTCGCTGAGCGCGATCCCGCCGTCGCTCAACACTTCGGCGCCGTTCAGCTTCGCCGTCACGACCGGTCGCGCGTACTGCCCTTCGACCGGTTCCTTTTCTTCGGCCCTTTCCCGTTCCACGACCGCCGGGCATTCTTCTTCCGCGGTCAACAATTCGTGCGCGACATAGAACTCTTCGCCGCCGCCGTCGACCGCAAACCCCGGTTTCGGACACGCGACCGGGGACAGCAACGTGGGTTCGAGCTGTTCACCGGCCTTGCTGTCGCTGAACTGTTCGATCGCGCCGTCTTCTTCTTCTTCTCCACGATAGACCCACACCCGCCCCTGCCGATCGACACCCAGACCATCCAGCCTGCCTTCTTCCAGGTCGGGCAGCCTGCCCAGCAGATCTTCGCCATCCGTGGAGAACCGCTGCACATCGGGATGCTTCGCCGCCGCGTCGGCGCCGACGTACACGGTGCCTTCACCAGCCTGCGAGTTGTCAACGGCGATCGGTCCCGCTTCCTGCAGCTGCCCCTTCCCCGCGCCCGCAATACCCGCCCGGCACGCGCTCGTACATACCTCGAATTCATCTTTGCCATCGCTCACGCCCCACCCCCAGGCAGCGATGAACTCCCCTTCCGGTCCCAGCTCCTGCACACGATGATTCCCACGATCCACGACATACACATCACCCGTGGCTTCGTTCACCGCGATCCCCGCCGGTTCCTCATGCTTGAACGCACCTTCAAACCGAAACTCGCCCGCATCTTCGCCCTCGCCGCCGAACGACCGTCCGAACGTGTGCCCGCGCTGGCTCGAGGCTGTCGCCGCCGAAGCGCTCCACCCAAGCCCGACGGCGAGCGCCAGCATCGTCAGGACATATATGCTGCGTCCGTCACGCAAACGACGGTCGCGACCGATGGACACCTCATTCTCCTTGTTCGTCCGGCGATCGTCTCGACGTGGCAACGGCCCAGGGCGTGGAAGGGCACCTGGCCCTCCCACGCACCGCGCCTTCGCGCCCGCGCGTCAGCGCGACTCGCACCGCGACGTCAGGCGACGGTATTGACCTCTAGCGCTTCTTCGTCCGTTTGGGTGTTGGTGATCGTCTGCCCAGCCTGTTCCAGCGGAGCCGATCCACCGATTTTCGAAAACAGCACGTCCTGCACCTTTTCGCCGGTAGCCGTATAGTAGTATTCCGGCTTTTGTTTTCCGACTTTCGCCGTGAATTTCTCGTCAAAGACCGTCTCCACCTTGTTCGCCGGAAGATTCGTCATCACCGAGCCCCTTACCACGACGGGTACAGGGCCGCATCCGAATTCGACAAATATTTCTCCGCTTTGCGGCACGAGATCTATCGCGACCTTCTTCTTTGTCGCGTCTTCCCACCTCAGAGTGGCCGCGATCGGGTTCACCACGATTTCGCCTTCTCCGGCCCCAGGCGATTTGCATTTGTATTCCAATGCTTCGCATCCAGTGAACTTTACAATGATGTTACCTGCGGTTTTGGGTGACGTGAATTCGCCACTCGAGGACTCGGCTTTGCAGGTTACTTTGACTTTATGGATGGTTTCCAATGTTGCCGCCCCGCCGACCCCGGTGAACTTGTTTTTCACGGCGCCCGGTTCCCATTCGTACTTTCCGGGTTTTTTGCCTTTCGCGGCCTTGGTACATACATTGTTGGCGTATTTGCCTCCGGCATGAGCCACACAGCGTCCCATTTCAGGCGCTTCGGCCCATGCGCTCGCCGCCGCGATGGCGCTGAGGGCGGCTGCCGCGAGCAGACACCAGCGCATTGCTTTCAAGCGTGTCATATGCGTTCTTTCTCCCTCTGATGACGAGATATCAAGTTTTTGGAGGTCCCGCCGCGCGTCGCGGCGGGACCCGACTACCATGCTTCGTCTAGCTTGCTGAGCGTCGACTCACTGGTGAACGTGTTTTTCCGTCTGGTGGACCGTGGAGGTCCACAGAAGGCCGATTAGCTCCGTCGTGTTGGAGCCAGCCGGCGAGGGAAGACCGAGCCCCGCGTCGACAGCCGCGTCAGCTCCGCCATTTACCCCGCACCCTTTCACGCCCGGCGCTTCATATTCGTTGTTGACGAGCGTCGCTTCTGCGTTCAGCAAAGCGGGTTCGGGTTCGCCCTCGTTCCCAATACCACCCCTAATCGGGGTATTCGGCGGCGGAGGATTGGTTTCGCCCGTCGTATACGGCACGTTGATCGGTTCCGCGGTGCTGCCGTCATAGCAGCTCTTACCGAGGAACGGATTCTTGATGTGGATCAGGACGGGGAAGCCGAAAGACTCGCCGTTTTCGCCAAAGAAAGGAGTGAAGTCCACGAAGATATCTTCCTTTGCGAGTTCGATCGTCTCAGTTGTGCTCGTCGATTTGCCCGAAGCGAGGTACGCTTCGTAGCGTGCCTTTTCGGGTTCTTCGAGCTTTTCCGCGTCGATGCCTTCTGTCAGGCTGGGGCCGGGCTCTGCCTCTTTGCTGATCTGGACATTGTTGAGAGGCGGCACATATGTATTGGCTTCAGTGTTTTCTGGATCTTCCGCGACCCCGCCGTAGAGATCGATCGGTTTCACGAAGTGCACCGTCACCTTACCGGCTTGGAAGAACGATTCCGGACCAGCTTCGCCGAAGAGGCAGAAGTGGGTTTCCGCTTCGCCTCCCGGGGTCATCACTTTCGCGCCGAACGGGCACTCGTCCATTTTTGTCCACAGGCTTTTCTTGGCCAGCGCCGACGACGCGAAGGTCAGTGTCAGCGCGCTCATCGTGAGCATGGCCACCAGGGCGAGCCCCAGCATCCTTAGATGTCTCACTTTTCCACTACTCCTTTTCCTCTCGGTGATAATCGGCCAGCATGCAAATCCGCCCAGCTTGGCGGTCTTCGCGGCTGGTCACTTGCGACCACAGGCGGACGACCCGGCGTGACCGCCCGTGCAGACGGGCGCCCCGGTCATTGGCCTGCTCCCTCAACGACGCGGCCGTGCACCATGCACGCTGCCGTGTCGAGAAGCTCTCATCCATCGGTCGACGCGTCATCTCACGCCTCTGGTCTGCGTGCGCGCGCGCCTGGGGGTGCGCTCGGCAAAGCTTTGTGCGAGCAGCTCGAGTGCGCGCCGGCCCTGCGGCGTCAGCAGCCACGCGTTCGGTTCACCGCGCGCCGCTCCGATCCCAACGTTCTCGATCACGCCCCGTCGCTCGAGCCGTGCGAGCAGCTTCGACGTCTGCCCCTCATCGGCGAGCCCGGCGGCCTGCGCGACCTCACGGTTGTTCGAATATGGCGCCTGCCCGATCGCGCTCAACACCAGCGTGGTGCGATGCGTGGCGCGGATCGGCAGCTCGTCTGCTCGCGATATCGCCTGCTCCCGCGCGGGTCCCGGCTCGGCCACCGGGGCCTCGCCGCGACCGCACGGCCTGCCCTCGAGCTCGGCCTGAGCCGCGGCCTGGCCGAGGTACGGCGCGACGATGAACGCCATCAACGGGGGGGCCAGCTCCACTAGCTTGTGGCCGTCGCCTTCGAGCATGCTCGCGCGCACGACGGAAAAGACGCCTCCGACGATCAGCTCGCTGCCCACCGTGGCCGCCGGCTTCGGCGACCCGCTTGCACGACTGCCGCCGCCATCCGGGTCGGCATCCGCCCGGCGCTCGACGAGCGCGGCCAGCATGCGGTGCAGCTGCTGTCTGCATTGAAGCGTCACGGCGGCGTTCAGCGGCGTGTCGAGCAGGAGCAAGCGAGCCCAGCGCGGCTCGTCGTCGAAGAACCCCAACATCGCAACGAGCCCCGCGCGCAGTCGCTCGAGCCATGCCGTCTCCCGGCCCGCGGCGTGCTCTAGAGTGACCGACAGCCGCTCGAGACCGGCCTCGAAGGTTGCGCGGTAGCAGTCCTCGACGGTTGGGAAGATCTCGGTGAAAATGCGCTCGGACACGCCGGCGCACGTGGCCACCGCATATGCCAGACGGGGGTCACTCGCTTGCTAGGCCCTTATTTTTCAGGACCCCTTGACAAACCTGGCGACGTATGTTCTTCTTTTTCCCACAAGCCGGGCTTGGGGAGAACCACAAAAGAGCGGCTTTGGAGACGGGCCTCGAGCAAGCCAGACGAGGTCACCGAGAGAGGCGCAAGAGGGAATCAGCGAGAGGGACGACGGAGGGAAACGAGGGAGCATCATGGGGGACGGGATCCAGATCAACCGCGTGGCTGAGCGCTTTTCAAGCCACACGCTCTCCCATCAGAAGGCCGCTTGGCGCAGGCCTTCCGGGCAGACCGCGGCTCTGCGCGAGACGCTGATCGCCGCGATGGTCGAGGTCGTCGCCGACGGCGGCGACCCCCGTCTGGCATAGTCGCGGGCCCTGCCGTAATCCCGCATCAGTACTGGGGTTTTCGCCGGGCTTCCCACGATCTTCCCACAGCAGGCTGTTTTGCCCGTCGCGCCGGCTCCGGAGCTACGGGAGCGTCAAGAACGACTGCTTCGGCGTTGAGTCACGGCTGCCCGGCGCCGCGACGCTCAGCTTGAACGCGACACGCTGACCGGTGCGCCGCCCAGCAGTGTCTGGTAGACGACGCAGTAGCGCTCGGTGAGCTCCACGAGCTTGTCGAGCTGCTGCTCGGTCGCGTCCGATTCGAGGTCGAAGACCAGCCGGATCGCGCGAAACCCGACCGCTGCGTCGTCGGCGCCCTTGACCGCGAGCGTCCCGCGGAAGTCGAGGTCCCCCTCCGCCCTGACGCTGCCGGCGACCGGGATCTCGAGCGAGGTGGCAACCGAGCGCAGCGTCACTCCGGCGCACGCCGCGAGCGCCTGCAAGAGCATGTCACCGGAGCACGCGAGCGCGCCCGATCCGCCACTGGCAGGGTGAAGACCCGCACGCACGAGGGCCTGGCCCGCGGCGACCGAGCAGGAGATCTCGTCGTCGTCGAGCTGCGCCTCGGCATGCAGCATCACCAGCGCTGACGCGGGCTCGCGTTCGTAACGCTGCTTGATCGGCTGCTGGGCTGCGCGCAGTTGCGTTCGGTCCACGGCGATGATCGCCTCTCCTTCAGTACTCGTTCTTGATCACGAAGAACGAACCACGGATGGTTCCGGCCAGCTTCGACCTCTGCCTGGCGAACTTGAACTGCGAAGCGAGCTCAGCCGGCACCTCCATGCCGTCGGAGAGCTTGAGCCCGACGGCCCGCTTGCCGTTGTCGTCGATCGTGTACATGACGTTGATCGATAGGCCGCTCTGATAGAAGACGTAGGCCATCCGGACGTTCTCGACCTGGAAGGCGGTCGCCTCCAGCGGCGGAGACAGGATGACCAGGTCGCGTTCCTCCGCGAGGATGCGGTGGACCCAGTCGATCGTCTCCTGAGCCTCGCCGGCGGGCTCGACAGTGAACACATGGTCGTACTTGTTCTTGAAGTAGCGGGCCTCATTTGCGCGCAAACCGGCGAGCGAGGCTGCCACCGGCGAGGACTCCAAGCCGGTGGTGGACACGGTGTTGAAATCCACGGCGTAAGGCACAGCGGGCTCCTCAGTCCCTGAGATGTGTCCGCTCGCGTCCAGACCGGCCGACGGCACCGACAGAAACGAGCGGTGGGCTTTGCTCAGGCCGGCTCGGGTCAGCAGAACCTGACTGGTCGATCCCGGGCTCCGGACGGTCGGGGAGGCCTCCCTGCGAGCGGTGCAGGAGCACCACGTCGCTCGCGTCGGGCACCTCGCGCGTCACGGATCTGATCGGGGTCATGCTCGCCACGGTAGCGCTCCGGTCGCGAGGCCGCTTCTCCATTCCTGCTCGACCGGTCGGACACTGCCGGGAACGGCGCGCGATCGATCGAGACGCAAGACGAGTCGTCGAGGCTTGCCTGCCAGACGCTCGGAGGAAACGCTGAGGTTGGGTTCTGTGGCGCACGCCGAAACGGCAACCCTCGCGACGTCCTCCTCGCAGAGCGGGCCGACCGCGACCTCCAGCGAAGAGCCGCTCGCGACCAGGCGAGCGTGGACACCCGAGGCGGACCACATCGACGGGTCGGCGAGCAGCGCGGCCGACCCCACCCGTTGAACGTCCTCGTGTCTTTCGACCGAGAAGTGAGCGCGGTCGGCCATGGCACGCAGCAGGCGAGGCAGGACGCGCTCCGCGACCGACACGGGCGCCATCCCCACCTCGATCGCCTCGGCCAAGCTGCCAGGCTCGGTCGAGTAAGGCTCGGCGAAGGCGTAGCCTGATCCCACCCCTTTCCAGTCGAGCGAACCGGTCGAGAACGTCATTTCGACCTCGGTGCCGCCACCGGAGGGCTCACTCCAGCGAGCACCCTTCGCCAGAGCCTGGATCGACGGCACGCCGATTCCGGCAAGCTCACCGTCGACATCGCTTGGGAACACGCGTGGAGCGCCACCGTCGAGCGCCAGTCCCACCCCGCGGTCGCGCACCGTCACGACGATCGTCGCGCCCCGGGCGAGCAGCCCGACCACGAGCGACCCCTCTCTGCCTTCATAAGCGTGCGCGGAGACGTTGTTGCACGCCTCCGTCACGGCCGTGCCGATGTCATTCAAGTCTGCCGGAAACAGCCCCGTCGCGTCGGCCAGGCCCCTGAGCGCCTGACGCACCAAGGCCACATTCTGGGCTCTGCTCGAGAGCTCCAAGCACACATGCGCCGATCGATCCATTGCGTTCGTTGCGGTCACGTCGCTATGGATTTCGACTGGATCGACCACGAGCGTAGACCAAAAGAGACGGTCGGCGGCCTATGGCGCGTTTGCAGAAGGCCGGGCGAGCGCTCGCAGTCGGTCGAGCGAGCCTCGCAAGAGCCGCGAAACCTGCATCGATGCGATCTGCACGTTCGCAGCTCCTTTCCGGGTTGCTTCACCGTGCCGACGCTCCTCCCCGACACGGCCTATCCGAAGTGCTACCCAGAACGCTCGACGCCAATCGCCGGCAACGATTCTCCGGACACAGTCGGCACCGCACCGCACCGCTGGGTCACATGTGCCCGGCCGGGTCACACGTGGCCGGTAACGCGCACGCGTGCAGAGTCTCGTTTGCCGACGAGCACCACCAAGCTTTTCGCCATCGCCACCGGCGCGCTTGTCGCGAGCCTTGCGGCGCTCCCGTTCCTGGTGCTGTGGTTCGCCGTTCCGCTCAGACGGTTGAGCGCGCTCGAGAACCGCCAGCGTGATGGCGCGCGGTGCGAAAGCGGAAGGCTCGACTAGCGAACCCGGTTTCGATGCGACGCGAGAGGGTAGCGCCACAGCAGGAGGCCGCCGGGCTTCGCGAGCGTTCGGACTCACGCCGGGCCGGGGCGGTTCTCCGAGCCGGAGCAGATCACAGGCCCCGCCCAACGTTGCAGCTGTTGACCGATGCAGCGGTCAGGTGTCGTGCCGCGCTTTCCAGACCCGCCCACAACGAGAGGATCGACGATGACCAGCAGCACGAAGAAGCTCGTAAGGTATCTGCACGAGGCACACGCGATGGAGCTGGCGCTCATCAGCGTGCTGCGCTCCGATGCGCTTGTGGCCCCACGTGGCAGCTACCGAACCGCGGTCGAGTCGCACCTACGCGAGACCCATCGTCATGCCAGCAGGGTCGAGCGGCGCCTGCGCGAGCTCGACGCCGGCGACGGGCCGATCGAGTGGATCTTCGGCGCCGTAAGCACCGTCGTGGGCCAGGCGCTCGCGCTCGGCAAGGCTCCACTCGGCCTGATTCGAGGTAGCTCGGGTGAGGAGGTGGTGCTCAAGAACGCGAAGGATGAGTACGCAGCCGAGGCTTTGGAGATAGCCACATATTTGGCGATCGAGCGTGCAGCCCAGGAGGTGGACGACGAGCAGACCGCGCGCCTCGCCGCGGACATTCGCGCACAGGAGGAGCGCATGCGCACGCGGCTCGAGCGCGAGATTCCCAGCCTGGCGGCTGCGGTGATGGGCGAGGTCGTGGGTAACGGCTCCTACGAGCTACGCCAGACGGGGGCGCCGACGCCATCCGCGATGCACGGAGCTCGGTGTCCGACTCGGCGCGGCAGCTCGAGTCCGCTGCACGGCAGACCGCACGCAAAGCACGTAAGGTGCCCGGCGTGGCGCGCACCGAGGGACGCGTCAAGGGAGCAGTCGCCGCCGCCGAGGACCTGGCGATCCCGCAGTACGACGAAGCCACCGCGCAGGAGATCGTGGAACGGCTTCCGCATCTCTCACAGATCGAGATCGCGAAGATCGAAGCGTATGAGCGCCGTACACGCGCGCGCTCTACGATCCTTTCGCGTATTTCCACTCTGCAGGCCGACGAGCCGTGGCCCGGCTATGACGAGCTGAACGTGGACGAGATCAGAAAGGCTCTCGTCGCCGCCGATCGGACTCGCATGCGCGAGGTCGCATCCTACGAGCGCTCGCACAAGGGACGTGTCGGCGTGATCGAGGCAGCAACGCGTGAAAACGAGAGCGTGGCGAGCTAGAGCGGGGGCTGGATAGGTGAGCGGCGCGCCGGCGCCAGAGAGCGAGACGTGTAGCGGCCTCGCAACGGGGTAGTCGGACGTCAGGGGCTTCTTACGGTGATCGGAGGTTTCAGATGCCACCTCGAGGTGTGAAGCCGGGCAGCAAGCGCGAGCGCCAGTACGAGCACATAAAGGACAGTGAGCGTGCAAGCGGAGCATCGCTCGATCGAGCCGAGGAGATCGCCGCGCGGACGGTCAACAAGGAGCGCGCACGCAGCGGCGAATCCCAAAGTGCTTCGCGCACATCGACAAGCGACGTCTCCTCTGGGCGGCGCGGCGGCCTGCGCTCGGGCAAGCCCGGGCCGCGCGGGCGCACTCGCGAGCAGCTCTATCAGGAGGCGCGCCGCCTCGGTATCGAAGGCCGCTCGCAGATGAACAGGGCCGAGCTTCAGCGCGCAGTCGACGCTCACAAGCACTGATCAGTCTCGGATCGTCGGCGTCCTGCACGATTGAAGTACCGGGAATCCGGGGTAGAGGTTCTCTGAGCAAGAGAACTCCAAGAAAGGGAAGCCGATGGCTACTGATAAGAATGTCGATGAGGGTAAGGGTCGCTTGAAGCAGGCGGCTGGCAGTCTCACGGGCGATGAGGGCCTCAAGCGCGAGGGCAAAGCCGACCAATCAAAGGCGTCGGCGAAGGACAAGATCGACAAGGCCGCCGAGAAGGTCAAGGACATCCTCGACGCGGACAGGAAATAGATCATGGATCTACTGCTGCTTCTGATCGTCGTTTTGGTGGTTCTCAGTATCGCGGGCGGAGCGCTTGTGAACCCTCTGGCGCTGCTGCTGCTACTGGTGGTACTGGTGCTCTTCTTGGGCCCCTACCGCGGCCGACGAAGCCGTCTTTAGGAGACGGCTGCCCGAACGCGGGGTCGGCCATCCGCCTCACGAGCGCAGCCGCTTCAAACGTGAACCGGCTATTCGCCGCTCGCCGCATGTGTGGGGTGGCAGCAGTCCATATCGCTCGAAAGGGCGCGCGTAGCGTTAAAGTGCCCGACGTAGCTGTTCGCCGGAAGCTTTTTCACGCGCGTGTGCCCGCCCGTTGTCGACAAATGTTAGGGGCGTAATCCTAGCTCGTGCGGCGCCTGTCGCCTTTGCTAGACTCGCCTGCGCTTGCCGCCGGTATTCACGCCAAGGGCCGGCCACGTTGCCCGGCACTGAGCGAACATTCACATCAATCGAGTCTGTATAGCCATAGCGATACAGGCGTCTCGAAAAGGGGCACCAGATGGAGTCGTCAACTGAGTACCCGAAGGTGACCACCGGTGAGGGGTACGCGGTCGCTCATCTGCAGGACCTCGGCGATGGGCCGGGCTTTCTGAAGATCCGCAAGGGCATGGGCGTGACGGCGTTCGGCGTAAACGCGATCGTGTTGCCGCCGGGCGTGGAAACGGGCTTTCACTACCACGACGAACAGGAGGAGCTTTACTTCGTGCACCGTGGAGCGATCGAGATCGAGTTCGGCGACGGCTCGGTGTGTCAGCTGGGCGAGGGCGGACTGGCGCGCGTGGATGCGCCGACCCTGCGCAAGATCCGAAACGTCGGCGAGGTCGAGGCGGTGTACCTGTGCGCGGGAGGCAAGGACGGCTACATCGGCCGTGACGGTCGCGTGCCGGAGGGCGAGGAGCAGCGGGTGCGGGTGATCCACGACCTCTCCAAGGGACAGCAGTCGGGCTGAGCCAGGATTCGCGCGGGCTGCGACGCGGCGCGGCGTTGACGATCGTGCTCGCCCAAAGGCGAGTTTGAACCCATAGCCTCCCGGGCGCTGCCGCAGGAGCGTCGAGCGCCTGGTCGCCCCCGAAACCCTGCATGGCCTCGAGTGATATGAATCTCGCGATGGACGAACGCGCTACTCCCATCGCCGCGTTGCTGCACGAGGCCGGTGAGACGCACCACTTGGTCTACCGCATCGTCGACGGCGAGGACCCGGACTGGGCGTCCTGGTACGCCGACTGGCTGATCGAGCATTCGGAGCTGCCCGCAATCCTGGGGGCCAAGCCGATTCGGAGCGAGCTCGTGTGGCTGCTCGTAGGGCTCGACAGGGATTACGGCGACACAAGCCCCAACGTGCCGTGGCCGGAGTGGTATGCCCAGCGCATCGTGGAACATCTCGGCGCTGGCAGCTAGCTCGGCATTATCGCCGCCGGCCGGCGCGGCAGACGCTTGGCGCGGGACAGCCCGCAGGAGGAGGAGATCGTGAGCAGGAACGTCGCTTCGGAGCAGCGCCTGGTGCTACCGATCGCTGACCGGCCGTACACGGGTCCACTGCCCTACGACGCGAAGGATTCGGACGCCAAGTTCGAGCCGATCCGGCCGCTGCGCCCGCCGGCTGGCGCCCCGAACGTGCTGATCGTGCTGCTCGACGACGTCGGCTTTGGCGCCTCGAGCGCGTTCGGCGGGCCCTGTCGGATGCCCACGGCCGAGCGGCTCGCGGCGGGGGGACTGAAGTACAACCGCTTTCACACGACCGCGCTTTGCGCCCCCACGCGCGCAGCGCTGCTCACGGGGCGCAACCACCACGCCGTTGGCATGGGCGCGGTCACCGAGGTCGCCACCGCCGCCCCGGGCTACAACGCGGTGCGACCGAATACGGCAGCGCCGATCGCGCAGACGCTGAAGCTGAACGGATACTCGACGGCGCAGTTCGGCAAGTGCCACGAGGTTCCCACCTGGCAAACCAGCCCGATGGGGCCGTTCGACGCCTGGCCCACGGGTGGCGGCGGCTTCGAGCACTTCTACGGCTTCCTCGGCGGCGAGACAAACCAGTACTACCCGTCGCTCTACCACGGGACGACGGCGATCGAGCCCGAGCGCACACCCGAGCAGGGCTATCACCTCACCGAGGACCTTGCCGACCGCGCGATCGACTGGGCCCGCCAGCAGAAGGCGCTGATGCCGGACAAGCCGTTCTTCATGTACTTCGCCCCCGGCGCCACGCACGCTCCCCTGCAGGTGCCGCGCGAGTGGGCAGACGGGTACACAGGGCGGTTCGATGATGGCTGGGACGAACTGCGGGCGCAGACGTTCAAGCGTCAGCTCGAGCTGGGGGTCGTCCCCACCGAGGCCGAGCTCACGGCGCGCCCGCCCGAGATCCCTGCCTGGGAGGAGATGCCCGACGAGCTCAGACCGACGCTCGTGCGCCAGATGGAGGTATATGCCGGGTTTCTCGAGCACACCGACCATCACGTCGGTCGTGTGGTGCAGGCTCTCGAGGAGCTCGAGATCCTCGACGACACGCTCGTCTTCTACATCATCGGCGACAACGGCGCCTCCGGCGAGGGTGGCGTCAACGGCAGCTTCAACGAGGGATTCGTGTTCAACGGCGCCGGCCACCTCGAGACTCCGGAGTTCCTCACGGCGCACATCGACGAGATCGGCTCACCCAGCGGCTACAACCACTACGCGGTCGGCTGGGCCCACGCGATGGACACGCCCTACCAGTGGACCAAGCAGATCGCCTCGCACTGGGGCGGCACGCGTTGTGGCACGGTGGTTCACTGGCCGCGCGGCATCACTGCGAAGGCCGAGGTCCGCTCGCAGTTCTGCCACGTGATCGACATCGCGCCGACGATCCTCGAGGCCGCCGGGATTCCTGCGCCGCTGAGCGTCAACGGCGTCCAGCAGATGCCCATTCACGGGGCGAGCCTGGCCCCCACCTTCGACGACGCCGGCGCTCCGGAGCTCAGCGATACGCAGTACTTCGAGGTGTTCGTGAACCGCGGCATCTACCACAAGGGTTGGACCGCCGTGACGCGCCACAGCGTCCCCTGGGTGACCGCGGACATGCCCGCGCTCGATGACGACGTCTGGGAGCTGTACGGTCCCGGCGACTGGACCCAGGCGCACGACCTGTCGGCGTCGCAAGCGGACCGGCTGCGCCAGCTTCAGCGCCTGTTCCTGATCGAAGCGGCGCGCCACAACGTGCTTCCGCTCGATGACCGCCGCATCGAGCGCTTCGATCCCGCCACGGCCGGCAGACCCGAGCTGATCACGGGCAACTCGCAGCTGCTGTTCCCGGGCATGGGGCGCCTGACCGAGAACTGCGTGCTGAACATCAAGAACAAGTCTCATGCGGTAACTGCAAGCGTGTCGATCACGCACAGCCCCGGGAGCGGGGTGATCATCGCCCAGGGCGGAGCGTTCGGCGGCTGGAGCTTGTATCTGCACGAGGGGCGTCCCACCTATTGCTACAACCTGCTCGGCCTCGCCCGGGTGAAGGTCGCGGCCGAGGAGCCGGTCGCGCCCGGCGAGCATCAGATCCGGATGGAGTTCACATACGACGGCGGCGGCCTGGCGAAGGGAGGAGACGTGGCTCTCTACCTGGACGGCAGGGAGGTTGCCACGGGTCGCCTGGAGGCGACCGTGCCGCTGATCTTCTCGGCAGACGAGACCACCGATATCGGCAGAGATGCAGCCAGTCCCGTCAGCGACGACTACGGTCCCGGCAGCTGTACGTTCAGCGGCCGCGTGCGATGGGTGCAGATCGACCTCGGCGAGGATGCTCGTGACGCGGACCACCTGATCACGGCCGAGGAGCGACTGCGGCTCGCGATGGCGCGCCAGTAACGCTCTGACGGGAACCGTGCGCCGATGAGTTGGGCTCTGGCCACCGTCGGGCTCGCGGCAGCCCCGGGACGCGCTCGAACTCGCGCTGGTTGGTGGTCGCCAACGGCATGCCGTGAGCGACGGCGGTCGCGCCAGGCGAGTATTCTGAGCATCGATGAGAGCAGTAAGGGCATCTGCTCGCCTCGATGAAGCCGGCGCAACGGTGAGGATGTCGTGAGCGTCGCGGGGTGCCTGGCTCGCGGTGGCTGGCAGGGCTGTCATGAGCACGCGTCCACCTACGAAACGGTGTTCGTAGCGCTCGTGATCGCTGCGCTTCTCGGCGCGTGCGTGGTGATCGCGATCCTTCTCAAGCGCCAGCATCGCCGCCCGAAGCCGGTCGCCGACCAGTGGGGGGCACTGGCAGTGATGGGCGAGCTCTGTCCGCATGGCTGGCAGGCCCAGATCACGCTGTACGGATGGAACGCTCCGGTGCCCGCCGATGCGCCGCGGGCACGGGCGCCGCTCGTGGAGCTCGAATGGAAGCAATTCGACGAGGATCCCATGCAAGTCGCGGTGGCACGACGCGTTTGGGCGCCGACGATCGACCAGGCGCTGCAAGCGATGGTCGACGACCGCCACACGGACATCACGTTCGAGCAGATCGAGCAGGCCGTCGCCGAAACAGACGACGTGCAGTGGAACGACTGAGCTCGGTGCCGTCAACCGAACCCTGTGGGTGCCGAGTGCCGTCGGCCGAACCGTGCGGGTGCCGAAGATCCGATCAAGCCGATCTCGTGGGAAACCAAGTCATCGAGACCGTATAGGGGACGCCTAGGGGACATTCCCAATTGCGCGGCTCGCGCTGGGCGCCGAGACTGTGGCCATGCTCGAGACGGCGACAGATCGCGAACTCACGCAAGCGCCGGTCTGCGTTGAGGACGCGGCGTTCCTGTTCGCCGACATCGTCGGCTTCACCGCGTTCACCGATGATCACGGCGATGCGCGCGCGGCCGAGCTCGCGTGGCGTCTGCGGCTCGGCGTAGAGAGCCAGCTGGGCGCCGACGCACATGTCGTCAAGACGCTCGGCGACGCTGTCATGGTTAGGATCGCAGACCCCGTCGAGGCGGCCGCTGCAGGGCTGCTGATCATCGAGCGCGCGCTGCCCGGGCCGGTCGATCCACCCGTGCGCGTCGGCATCGCGTCCGGACCGGCCGTCGAGTGCGACGGCGACTTCTTCGGGGCCGCCGTGAATCGCGCCGCGCGCGTGGCAGCGCTGGCGGGCGCCGGTGAGGTGCTCGTCAGCGACGAGTTCGCCCGGGTCGCGCGCTCGCAGAGCATCGAGCTCGAACGACGCGGGGTGAAGCGGCTTCGAAACATCTCACGTCCGGTCGTGGTGCACGCGGTACGCGCGCGCGCGGGCGCGAGCGCGCGTACGGAGCGCGAGCCGCGGGCGCATGCAGGGACGATGCGCCCAAGTTCGAGAGCGGGAGCGGACCATGTCCACGCCTGAAGAGCCGGCCACGCCCAAGCCCGAGGAGCCGGCCATGTCGACACCCGAGGGACCGGACACGCCGACGCCAGAGGGTGGGAGAGAGGGCGCAGCCGTGCCTACGCCCGAGCGCCGGCCCCATTTCGTGCGGACTCGCCGCGGGCGACTCGCGGGCGGCGTGTGCAGCGGCCTCGGCGCGCACTTCGGGGTCGATCCTCTGCTGCTGCGCATCGCGTTCGTGGGCCTGACCCTGCTGGCGGGCGTGGGGTTGTGGCTGTACCTGGCGATCCTGCTGTTCACGCCCGAGGAGGGCGCGCGGCGCGCGCCGATCCTGCTGCTCGGCTCCTCCTGGCAGACCGTGCTCGGCGCCGTCACGCTGATCGCCGGGGTCGCCGTGCTCGTCGCCGTGCTCAGCCACAGGCTGCTCGGCAGCGCGGCAGGATTCGGCGCCACAGTCGGCCTGATCGCGCTCGTCGGGGCGCTCGCAGCGCTGATCTGGATGCGGCTGCGCGCGCGCGTGGACACGAGCAAGAGCGCGGATCTGCAGCTCGCGCGCAACCTTGCGCACTTCATCGCGGTGCTCGCCGGCCTCGTGCTGCTCGCGGTCGCAGGCGCCGGTCTCGCCGGCACCGAGCGCCACGTCGCCGCCTGGGCGGTGCTCGCGCTCGGCGTAGCGCTCGCGCTCAGCGCGTTCACGTCTGTGCGATGGCTCGTGCTCGCGGTCGGCGCCTTCGTGCTGCCGGTCGTCATATTCGCCGCCGCCGGGGTCGATCTGGACGGCGGCCTCGGCGAACGTCTCTATCGCCCGCGCGCCCTGAGCCAGCTGCGCAGCAGCTATGAGCTCGGCGCGGGCAGGCTCGAAGTGGACCTGCGCGGTGTCCGCATTCCAGTCGGTCGGACTGCGCTGCACGTGCGCCTGGGCCTCGGCGAGCTCGTCGTGGTGGTGCCCAACGACGTGTGCGTGCTCACGCATGCACGCCTCGGCGGGGGCTATGTGGGAGCGGTCGGCGGCGAATCGAAGGGCCTCGACGTCGCCTGGCACGACCGACAGTCCTCGCCGGCGAGTGCACGCGTACTCGACCTCGAAGGCCATGTCGGGCTCGGTGCCCTGTTCGTCGTGGACCGTCCGCTCGAAGGCCGCTACCAGGTGGGCGCGTACGGCAACGACGAAGCCTGCCTTGCCGGCGAGGCAACACAGTGAGGCCCACGGCGAGCATAACTGCGCTCACCGGCGGGTTCGTCGTGATCGTGCTCGGCGTGCTGCTCGTGCTCGCGGCCGACGGCCAGATCACCCTGCGCTTCGCGTACACCGCACCGCTGATCGTCGCGGGGGTGGGCGCGGTGCTGCTCGCGAGCGGCCTTGAAGCACGCGGGCGCGGCCGCGGCTGAAATCATCTGCGCGAGCGATGTCCGCCACCAGCAACCCCTCGCGCGGCAGCGCGAGGATCGCAGTCGGGGTCAGCCTGCTCCTCGCCGGCGGCCTGCTGCTCGTGCGCCCGACCGGCCTGTGGCCGGGCGACCCGATCGTGTGGCCGGCGGCCGGCGGAGTGCTCGGCGCGCTGCTGATCTGGCGCGCGCCCTCGCCGGTTTCGCGGGCGAGGCGCCCCTGGGCTGCCCACCCCTCGCGTGAGCCGGTGCCCGAGCGCGCCAGGGCGGCCCGCGTCGCCACGCTGGTGCGCCCCGAGGTGAGCCGTCGCGGCCTCGGCATCGCGCTCGTGCTGGCGGCGGGTATCGCGTTCCTGTGGGCAAACGGCGCCGTGCGACCGGCCGGTGAAGCCGTGCTCGCCGCCGTCGCCGTCCTGATCGCCGCCGCGCTCATCTTCGCGCCCTCCTGGCGGAGCCTCGCACGCAGCCTCGCGGCCGAGCGCACCGAGCGGATCCGCTCACAGGAGCGCGCCGACGTGGGCGCCCACCTGCACGACTCGGTCCTGCAGACACTCGCTCTCATACAACGAAACGCCGCGGACCCCAAACGCGTGGCAAGCCTCGCCCGCACCCAGGAGCGCGAGCTGCGCGCGTGGCTGGCTGGTGAGCAGCCAAAGTCGAGCGATCGGCGTCTCGCCGGCGCGCTCGAGTCCGCCGCCGCAGAGATCGATGCTGCCAGCGGAAGCTCGATCGAGCTCGTCGCGGTCGGCGACTGCGATCTGGATGAGCGCAGCTCGAGCGTGCTCGCGGCAGCGCGCGAGGCGATGCTGAACGCGGCGAAGTTCGCAGGCGAGCGTCCGGTGTCCGTCTATGCCGAGCTCTCCGAATCGCGCATTCAGGTGTTCGTGCGCGACCGCGGCGCGGGCTTCGACCCCGGCGCAGTGCCCGCCGAGCGGCGCGGCGTGCGCGAGTCGATCGTCGGGCGCATGCAGCGCGCGGGCGGCCGGGCGAGCGTGCGCTCGACACCCCAGCAGGGCACCGAGGTGGAGCTCACGCTCGAGCTCGGAGGCCACGCATGAACGCCGCATCGCCGCCGCGCGTCCTGATCGTCGATGATCACGCGCTCTTTCGCGCCGGCGTGCGAGAGAGCCTCGGAGCGGGCGTAGAGGTGGTGGGCGAGTGCGGCGACGTCGAGCAGGCCGTGTGCAGCATCCAGGAGCTCCGGCCCGACGTCGTGCTGCTCGACGTGCACATGCCGGGCGGCGGCGGCGTACAGGTGATCGAGCGCTCCTCGCAAACCGCCCCGGCCACGCGCTTCCTCGCGCTGTCGGTGAGCGACGCCGCCGAGGACGTGATCGCGCTGATCCGCGCGGGCGCGCGTGGCTATGTGACAAAGACGATCTCCGCGCAGGAGCTGACCGACGCGATCCGCCGCGTCAGCGACGGTGATGCCGTCTTCTCGCCGCGCCTCGCCGGTTTCGTGCTCGACGTCTTCGCCGGGCAGCTCCCGCCCGCACAGGTCGACCCGGAGCTCGATCTGCTGACCCCGCGCGAGCGCGAGGTGCTCCAGCACATCGCGCGCGGCTACATGTACAAGGAGATCGCCGTGCGCCTCGGGATCTCGGCGAAGACGGTCGAGGCACACGTCTCGGCGGTACTGCGCAAGCTGCAGCTCTCAAACCGGCACGAGCTCACCCGCTGGGCCGCACACCGGCGGCTGATCAGTGAGTGACCGGCGAGCGCCTCAGAAGCCGACCCGGAAGGCCTGCGGCGATGACGATCACGATCGGAACCCTCTCGTTCGACAAGGTCGAGTACGACGCGGATGCGGACGTGCTCCACCTGAGCGTCGGGGAGCCCAGGATGCCAGCCGAGTCGTTCGGCACACCGGAAGGCCACAACATCCGCTACGACGACACGGGCGCGGTCATCGCCATCACGATCGTGAACGCGAAGTGGCTGCTCGAGCGCGATGGCGAGATCAGGCTGACGATCCTCAAGTCGTGTGCCGGCAGCCGATCTGGAGCCGGCGCTCGCTGGCTGACCGCGCCGCGAAACATCGCGGCCTTCGGCTCCGGTAGCTAGCTTGGCTGCGAAGACCGACCCGCCCCCAAGAACGGCGGACTACCGGCCCTCCCTAACGCCGGCCTTTGGGCCGGCGGTCTCTTTGGCGGGGCCGTGCGGGTCAGCCGGGCAGGGGCCGTCGGTGCCGCAAACCCGATCACGAGGCAATCTCATATTCGTGGGTGAGCCCGCCGAGCACATCACGCCGCCTGACCGACGGAGGATCGTTGCCATCGCCTTACCGCGCGCGAATCCAGCATCGGCACGGCCATGCCTCGCTCATGTCCCGAATCCCGTCCGCTCGAATGCCGGGCCAGTCCTGGCGCCATACGCCGGGTCGTTGGTCGGCGTGGTGATCGTGTAGAGCTGCGTGAGTAGGCGGCGCAGCTGAGCGAACTTTCGCGGTCCCAGCTGTTGTTCCCAGTCGGCTTCGACCTCTTGGACGATTTCGTAGATCGCTTTGGTTGCAGCATGGCCTCTGGGGGTGAGGCGGATGCGCTTGGAGCGTTGGTCGTTGCTGTCGGTTTCGCGGGTCAGGTATCCGAGCTCCTCCAGTTGCCCGAGGAGGTAGTTGAGCGCCTGCTTGGTCATGCGCGTCTGGGTCGCGAGCTCCGAGGGGCGCTGGTTCTCGGGGCCCGGGTACCGCCAGACGTCCACGTGCGCTGCGACGAGGTCGGTGAAGCCGCGGTCGTGCAGGCCGGCGAGCATTCGCTGGCGCACCGTCTCCCATGGCACTCGCAACAGCGCCCCGATCAGCGGCGGCGGCGGTGAAGGCCTAACATCGGGCTGAGTAAAGCCACTTGACAGACTCATGGGCCAAGTATACACTGGTCAAGTCACTTGACTCATGGGCTCTGCCCGAAGAAGCCGGTACGTACAGGACCATCGAAAGGAGCCAGCGTGCACGAGATCATGGACAACGACACGATCACGGTCGGTGATCTCGGCGTGCGCTTCCTGGTCGAGGCCGGGGATTCGAACGGGAGCGCGTCGGTGTTCGAGTGCTACGTCCCAGCCGACTCGCGGATGCCGACGCCGCACAGCCATGACGGGTTCGAGGAGACGATCTACGGGCTCGAGGGCATTACGACCTGGACGATCGATAGCGAAACGGTCGACGTCGGGCCCGGCGAGGCGGTGTGCGTCCGGCGCGGACAGATCCACGGGTTTGAGAACCACGGCGACAGTGACGCGACGTTCCTGGCGATCGCGACCCCGGCCGTGTTCGGCTCGGCTTACTTCCGCGAGATCGCCGAGGTCCTCGCCGCCAGTGCCGGCGGCCCTCCGGATCTGACGGCGATCGCTGGGGTGATGCGCCGCCACGGCCTCACCCCCGCCCAACCCAGGGATTCGATCTCGACCCGACAGGAGCAACCCAGATAAAGATCCTCGTCTTCGGAGCCACGGGGATGATCGGCACTCGCATAGGCGAGCTGAGTAAGGGGAAGCGCACATGGATCAACCGACCGCAGAGCAGGCGTTGAAAAGGCTCGAGCCGCTGATCGGTGAGTGGAGCTTGGAGGCGATCCCGCCCGACGGAGAGCCCTGGCCCGGAAAGGCGCGGGCGACGTTCGAGTGGCACGAATCCGGCGCTCACCTCCTCGCGTGCTCGACCGTGGAAATGCCCGGTGCACCCAACACCGTCTCGATCATCGGGTGCGACGCGGCGAACGGCACCTACTACCAGCTCTACTCCGACGACCGCGGTGTCTTCCGCGTGTACGAGATGACGATCGGCGACGGCGAGTGGAGATTGTGGCGCGAGGGCCAACCCTTCGCCCAGCGCTTTATCGGCAGGTTCGCGGACGACGGGGACACGATCGTTGGCCGCTGGGAGGCGGCCGAGGACGGCACGAACTACCAGACCGACTTCGACCTGATTTACAGGCGGATCAACTGATCCCCGGCCGCGCACTGTCTGATCGCCCTCCGCCGACGGCGGATTTCATAGGATGGGACGCACGACGAGCATCCCCTGGCTCGAGACGAGCTCCGCCAGGTCGTCCGCCAAGCGTTGGACGAGCTCGCTCGCCTGTTGCTCGAAGCGATCCGCCTCGGCGATCTCCGCGATCAGCACGTAATCGGCTTGATCGATCGCCTGTCCGGGCACGTCCGCCGGCCGTGTGAGACGCCACTCCGACACTACGTCCAGCGACCCGCGCACGATGTCCCGATCCCCCGCCATCAGACGCTCGAAGTCCGCCGCCCGCTCCGGCGAGCGCAGCTGAAACCACATGAGGAGTGTCGCGGGAGGACTCATGCCACCGTCGACGCAACGGGTGTCGCTGCTGAACTCGGCATTGACTCGGGGTCCCCGCCGGCCGCGCTCGACAGCCACGCGGGCTTGTCGTCGGTCGGGCCTCCGCCCCGATTGATGACGATCCAGCTGTTGGCGAGCGCGACGTTGGTCGGCTCTCCCGAACGGGCCACCCTGCCGCCCAGAACATCGGTGTAAAAGCGGCGCGAACGCTCTACATCATCGGAGACGATGAAGTGGGTCAAGACCAGTTCCTGGTCGGGGGTGCTCATGCTGATCTCCCTTGTGAATTGATGCCGTGCCTTGCACCTCAGGGGCTTGGGCTGTCCGCGCGACGCCCTCGAGGCCGGGAAGACCTGGGCACCGGTCCAGATCTCGTCCACCTCAGCGCCTCACCCGGCAAGGTGCTCGTGAGCCTACTGCAGCGGTCACCGTGGACCCTTTCAGACCTCGGCGCGTTGACCGCGCTCGAGGACACCTACGCTCAGCGCGCGACGCTGCCGAGCTGATCGGAGCGTCCGGCCTTCAGGCGGGACCACTGGGCGGACGGACGTCCGTTGGTGCGTAGATGGGACATGACGGGCGACTGCGGCCAGCCGGCGGGCGAGTCCTCCCAGGTCTCCTGCCGCCCGTAGACGGTTAGGTCGAGCAGTCCGTAGCTGTAGTCCATCGCCTCGACGCCGCGGAGGGTGGTCCAGTAGGTCTCGAAGACCCTGTCGCCCTTGCGCAGATAGCAGACCACGTGCATTTTGCCGACGCGGCGCCCGATCAACAGGGCGTCGCCGGACTCCTCGGCCGAATACCAGGGCATGTCCCAGCCCATGAAGTCGCGGTAGCGGATGCTCTCCTCGTACGGCCCCTGGCAGAACGTGGCGTAGGTGACGCCGCGCGAATGCAGGTAGGAGAGCTCGCCGACCTGTGTCGTGTAGTGGGTGCAGCCCTCGCATTGCTCGGCCGCGGTTCCCCCGGCGTGCCACATGAAGTAGTAGGCGATGAGCTGCCGGCGTCCCTCGAACGCGTCCAACAACGTCACCGCCCCGCGCGGACCGATCAGCGGGAGGCTCGGGTCCATCTCGACCATCGGGAGCCGGCGACGTGCCGCGGCGATCGCGTCGCCCTCTCGAGTGTGCGCCTTCTCTCGGACCCGTAGAGCATCGAGCTCAGCTTGAAACGTGTCCCGCTCGACCACGACGGGACTTGCCACTAGGTCGGTCACATCGGCTTCTGTCGGCCTGCGCTCGTTCGGTTCGTGGTTCATTGTCGCCTCGATTCGCTCGCTAGTGGTCGGTTATAAGCGGAGCCTCAGTATTGCTCGATGAGACGGCGGCACACCTCGCCGACGAAGCCGTCGAGGTCGATCACCAATCGTTCCCCGCCGGGGGCCGGCCGATCGATGGCCGTCGGGTTTCCCTTACGTTCGCTGTCGGGTTTTCCCTAGTTGCCCAGTAGGGATCGCGGGGTGGCGGCTCGGGGTTCGGCGGTGCAAATATTGTCGAGCCACCGAGTCTCAAGAAAGGCAGAGGCCCATGAAAGCGTCAAGAATCACGATTTTCGTCCTCGCGGCCGTCTCGCTCGTGCTTGGGACGGGAGGAGTCGCGTTCGCAGCAAAGGCTCCACCAGATCCACACAAAGTGGGCGGCACCACGCTCAGCAGCATCGCGCTCAACGGCAAAGTCGGCACGAGGTTCACGGTCGAGGAGGGGGAAGAATTGAAAGTGAGCGCCCACTGGGCAGACGAAAACGGAGCGTGCCCGGAATGCGACGACTTCGTGGCGGTGGCCCTCGCCGGACAGACCTCCGCCGGTTGCATCGAGGACGGATACGATGACACGGAAAGCGGCGACGGGGAAGTCGACCTGGGGCCGGCGCCCGAACCGGGGACATATGACATCGTCGCCAACTTCGAAGAGGTGTACAACTGCGGGGAATACTGGAATGCGAGCAACTCGACCTCCTACCCGGTGCTGGTGGAAGTCAAAGTGAAGGCGGTCGTCCACAAGGCCCGAGCGGACGTTCAGCACAACAACGGCGACTGCGGGAAACCGCTCGAAAATGAGCCGATCGTGGGTTCGGCGAAATTCACGCGCAACGGCAACACTCTCACTGTCAGCTACAAAGCCAAAGACCTCGAACCCGGTCACACCTACGCGTTCGAATTCTACGGCAACGAATGCCAGCGTCTCGGAACAGTCGCGACGTTCGTGGCGAACGCGAAGGGCGTCGGCCACGTCAAAGGTTCGATGATCGTCCCCGCGGGCGACACAGAATTCTTTGTGGACGCGTTCGACGGCGAACAGCCCAACGACTCGTTCATCGTCACGCTGCCGTAGCTGTCCGCCGAACAATGGAGTTCATCTGGGCGGGCGGTCGCCTGCGGCCGCAACGACCCGGTGCGCGCGACCGGCGGTACGCCGGCCAAGCTGGGCGACCGGCAGGCTTGGAGCGGCGCCGGGTCCGCGGCCTTCGGCGGGCGCCGGGTTGGCGGCCTTCGGCGGTCACGTGCGGACGTGTGTGCGCGCGATGCTGGTGGTACGGGCGCGCAACCATCTCGGGGTCGCACGACCATCCGAGGTTCGCCGCAATCAGCGGATCGTCCGCGGTCACGCCCTCAGATCGATCTGCGTTAGTCTCGGTGTGCTGGGCGCGGGCTGAGCACCGACAGAGGGTGGACCCCCTTGCGTCTGGGGCCGGTTCCGCGTCCGGCTTGGGGTCCGCGAGCTTGCACCGCGAGCCGGGCGGGAACACGCTCCCGCCCGGCTCGCGACACGTCGCGATCGCCGCGCCCTGCCCGAGCACCCCGCGCGCAGCAGGCCTCGCTCGAGCGGCCGCTCACTCGATCGCCTTGGATGACATCGTGAGGATCTGTGCTGCTCCGACCGGTGCCGGAGCAGCCTGCTCGGCGGGAGCACCCGGGATCTGCGGATGCGGGAGGTGATGCTGGCGCTCCTCCTCGCTCACGGCGATGTCGTGCGCGGAGGCCGCCAGCGTCTGGTCGAGGCTGCGCTGGATCTCGGGCAGTGTCCCGGGCTCCGTGCGATGCATCCAGTACAGGCGCGCCGCGCCGAGCAGCATGAAGCCGAGGAAGATGTACGGGAACAGGTTGACCGGATATTCCGGGGCCGGGTAGAAGCTGCCGACCGTCGGGACCATCAGGCAGGCGAACGCGGCCACGGCCACCACCACGTGCCGGGCGCGCAGCTCGCCGAGCTTGCGCATGTAGAACGGCGCCGCGACGGTGATCATGAAATACGCGAACAGGAAGCCGAACGCGGCCATCGTGCCGGCATCGCCGAAGATCGTCGACGGTTCGGTGCCGGTGGCGTACACGATCATCGCCACACCCAGAATCAGCGCCCCATAGGATGCGAGCGCCACGTGCGGTGTCAGGTTGCGCGGATGCGCCGCGTGCAGGCGCCTGGGAAGGAAGCTGTGGCCTCCGAGCGGGAAGATGATGCGCGCGCCCGCGTTCAGGCAGGAGAGCGACAGCGAGAAGAAGCTCACCATCGCGCCGAGCGCGACGGGCACCTTGAACCAGGCGACGCCATAGGCCTTCGAGATGGTCGTCAGCGGCGTCGTGAGCGACCCGAGGTCTGCGCCCGCCTGCTTGGCGCCGAAGACCTCGACGTAGCTCATGAGCACCATGAAGGCGCCCGTGATCAACAGGCTCCAGACGACCGCCCGCGGCACGTTGCGAAACGGGTTCCTGGCCTCACCGCCGAGCGTCGTCGCGCTCTCGAAGCCGACCAGGCTGAAGATGCAGATCACGATCGCGAAGTCCATGCCTTTCAAGCTCACGCCCTTCAGCTTGAGCTGCGCGGTGTCGACCGTGAAGCCGTGCTTGAAGAGGATCACGGCCGCCAGCGCGAGGATGCACGTGACGGATATCGCCTCGAGCGCGAGCGTCAGCAGCGAGGAGATGCGGATGTCCTTCCAGGCGATCGTCAGGCAGATGAAGCCGCTGATGGCGAACAGCAGGAAGGGGCTGACGGTGCCGTGCAAGCCGATCCCGGACAGGAATTCCTGTGCGAAGATCGCAAAGCCGGCGAGTCCCGCGGTCGCGATGCCCCAGTATGACCAGATCAGGCTCCAGCCGGAGAGGATTCCGGCAGACGGGCCGAGCCCCTTGGCGGTGTAGGCGTACATCGAGCCGGCGGTCGCCGATCGCCGTGCGAACTGGTTCAGTCCGAACACGACGAACAGGAGCATGATCGTGCCGAACAGGTACGCCGCCCAGGTTCCCTGACCGGCGTCCACATATGCCAGAGCGATGATCAGCACGGCTGTCATCGTCGGCGAGATCACTGCCACCGACTGGGCCAGCAAGGGCGGAAAGCCCAATGCGTGCGGCCTCAGCCGGGGCGGTCGCCCATTGTGTGGCTGTTTACTCGCAGCCTTCGCCGGCTGCGACGCGATGGTGCTGCTCATATCGGGTGGACCCCCTTACTAGCGTTTTGGTAAAGGTGCGCGGAACTTATGCACCCGATGCACGCGAGGGTATGGCCGGAAGTCCAACGTTGTGTCACACCATTTGGACGCAACGAGAGCATGTCTGACGAGGCGCCCAGTGCGTTTTACCACTATCGGCGCAGCCGTGAATTTGTCACAACTGACGCGTACGTCGTGCGGCTTTGCACTATGAGAATGAGTGTGTCCCGATGGCCGTGGAACTTGGTGACGGTATCCAGGTGAAGTCTCTCAGGTGAGGGGGGTCGGTGTCTCCTTTGCGATCGTGTGATGGTGAAGATTGCGCTCGACCGATAGCGCTAGCTTGGTGAGGGGCTGCGCTGCCGGGCCGCTCGCGTAAGTTTGCAGCCGACGCGGTTCTCGCCGCGTGGAGATGTCACGCATGTGAGAGCGAGAGAATCGACTCGAGGCGAGCGCGGTCGTCGGAGTCCAGAGGAAGCAGCGGCGGCCGCGGAACGCCCGCCGGCTCGCCGAGGATGTCCAGTCCGGACTTGACCGCCGTGGGCAGGCCCTTGGAGACGATGAAGCTGAGCAGCGGCAGCAGCTCCTCGTAGAGCTCCTCCGCCCGATCGGTGTCGCCCGCGAGGACGGCCTCATACAGGGCGATGACCGGGCCCGGCCGCAGGCACGGGGCGGCCGTGCACCAGCCGCTGGCTCCGGCCAGGAGCGCTTCCAGCACGAGCGGGTTGCTGCCGTTGTAGAAGGGCAGCAACCCGCCGGAGAGATCCTTCAGATCCAGCATGCGCTGCAGGTCGCCGGTGGACTCCTTCACCATCTCCACGTTCGCGATCGAGTCGAACATGTGAGTCAGCAGCTTGGGCGACATGTCGATCCCGGCGGTCGCGGGGTTGTTGTAGGCCATGATCGGGATCGAGATCGCGTCGCTGACCGAGGTGTAGTGCTGCACGATCTCGCGCTCGTTGAGCGCCCAATAGGACACCGGGATCACCATCACCGCGCTCGCGCCCGCCTGCTCGGCGTATTCGGCTCGGGCGACCGTTCCGGCGGTGCTCAGGTCAGACGACCCCACCACCACGGGCACACGTCCCGCAACTGCCGCGACGGTGGTGTCAACGACCGTCTTCCACTCGTCGAAGCTGAGGTAGGCGGACTCACCTGTGCTTCCCAGCGGCGCGATCCCGTGAACGCCGGCGTCGACCATGGTGCCGACCAGGTCGCTGAGACGCTCGACGTCGACGCCCGTTTCACTGAAGGGCGTGATCGGGTAAGCGATGATGCCGTGGATGCGTTGTTCTCGAGCCATCAAAGCTCCTTTCGGGTAGCGGGAACTTGCCGGTGACGCGGACCTCTCAACATGCGCCCGCGGTGACGAGGTCGACCCCGGCGGCTCGTTGTGCCAGCGCGGTGGCGCGGCGTTGCTCGCCGAGGCCGTCGAGCTCGTTTGAGTACTCGTTCAAGCACGTAGCGTGAATCGTGATGAGATCCGCGTCGAGCAGCTGACGGGCGAGATCGGGGTCCGGGATCCCGGCGTTGCGCCACTCGAGCGCCTTGAGCGCGAGCGCGCTCCCGGGCAGGTCCTCGGCCGCATACCAGCGGGCCGAGCTGTCATTCAGTCCGATGCGCCCCGCCGTGAGGGTGTACATGAACCGGACCGGGAACAGGATCGCCTTCGTCACCGCGCGCGGTCCGCCGGCGAGCAGTGCTCGTGTGTCTCGCAGCCCCTCCAGGTACTCGCGGGTGAACTTGCCCAGCATGTGATCGGCGCTCATCAGCACGAGCTCCCGGTGCGAGGGTCGAACGCTCGGCTCGCGCAGGTCGGATCCGAGCAGCAGGCGTCCGGACTCGAGCAGGTCCAGCCGATCGACGGGCCCGAGTCGTTTGTGATCGCCCTCGCCCGTGCGGACCGCCTGCCAGTCGCCCCAGAACAGCGACAGGCGTCCCGACAGCGGACTGCTCGCCTGCTCGACCACGAGAGCCTGCACACGGGCGATCTGGTCGGCCGTGTCCGGCGCGGTCGAGTGCAGCACGATGGCGACATCGACGTCGCTGACCAGCGCAGCGAAGCCGCCGTGGGCCAGGCTCCCGAGGGTGAAGATCGCCTCGACGCTGCTCCCGAGCACGGCCGCGGCCGCCCGCACGGTGTCCTCGACCACCTGCTCGGCTCCTGCATGCTCGGGTCCTGCGGCGCTCATCTCGGGCTCGGCTCCTGCATGCTCGGGTCGTGCGGCGCTCATCTCGGGCTCGGCTCCTGCATGCTCGGGTCGTGCGGCGCTCATCTCGGGCTCGGCGTCTGCGTGCTCGGCTCCTGCGGGCTCGGCTCCTACGGCACTCATCTCGGGCTCTATCCTCCTCGGGGTCGCGCGGATGTTGTGATCGTGCGGGTCGTGCGGATCGTGGGCATCCTGGTGATCGTGGAGATCGTGATCTGGCTGGTCGCGGCGTCGCAACTTGACAACGTGCGTTGCCGATCGGCAAACTAGCGGCTGGCGTCTAGTCTGTCAAGGCCATGGAACCCCAAGCGAGCGTCACAGAGCCCCTCGACACGACCCGCGAAGCGCTCGACGACGATCAGCGGATCGCGGCGTTGATTCGCAGCTACCGGCTACGGCGCAATCTCACCCTGGCACAGCTCTCGGAGCTGTCGGGGATCTCGGCCGGGCACATCTCGCGGCTGGAAAACGGCGAACGCACGCCGACCGTGCGGCTGCTGCTGCAGCTAGCGCGGGCGCTCGGCGTCTCGTTGGGGGCGCTCGTGGGTGAGCCGACCGAACAGGACACGGTGTACGTGTCGCGCAGCGGAAACCGGCACACGATCCCGGCCGGCGACGCCTCGCTGCAATCGCTGTCGGATCCTGCGCTGCGCTGGCTGCAGGTCGTCGAGCTGAGCCTGCCGCCGGGTCGCGTGGGCGAGCCCGCGGCGCACCCCGGCGAGGAGTGGGTGTACGTGCTCAGCGGCGCGATCGAGGTGGACGTCAACGGCGGCGCGTCCGCGCTGGAGGCGGGCGACTCGGTCCACTTCCGTGCCGACATCCCGCATGCCCTGCGCAATCCTCACGAGCAGAGCGCGACCGTGCTCGTGGTCAATGCCCTCGAAGCGCCGGCCCTGCACCTCAGCCACTGACCTGAACGGAACGGAACGGGCGGATCGATGACACGTGTTGCTGTGGCTCAGGCGGCGTCGATCCCGTTCGACCCCGCCGCGACCACCGCGAAGGCCGAGGACCTGATCGCCGAGTGTGCGGCCGGCGACGCCGAGCTGGCGGTGTTCCCGGAGGCGTTCATCGGTTGCTACCCGAAGGGCACCGCCTTCGGTGCGGTCGTCGGGCGACGGACCGGTTCCGGCCGGGAACTCTACCAGCGGTACTTCGATGCGGCCGTCCGCTTGGACGGCCCCGAGGTGGCGCGCCTGATCAGCGCTTCGGGCGCCAACGCGATCTTCGTGGTCGTGGGCGTGATCGAGCGGCTCGGGGCGACGCTCTACTGCACGGTCCTGATGATCGATCCCGTCGCCGGCCTCGCCGCGATCCATCGCAAGCTGATGCCGACCGGAACCGAGCGGCTGATCTGGGGCTTCGGAGACGGTTCGACGATCGGCACCGCACAGAGCCCGGCGGGGCGCGTGGGCACCGTGATCTGCTGGGAGAACTACATGCCGGCGCTGCGACAGGCGATGTACGCCCAGGGCGTCGAGCTCTACTGCGCCCCCACGGCCGACGATCGCCCGACGTGGATCTCGACGATGACCCACATCGCGCTCGAGGGCCGCGTGTTCGTGCTGACCGCGTGTCAGGCGATCCGCGTGGGCGCCTATCCGGACTGGTACCAGCAGGAGATCGGCGACGATCCTGCCTCGTACCTGATGCGAGGCGGGAGCGCGATCATCGCGCCCGACGGCTCGGTCCTGGCCGGGCCGGTGTTCGACGAGGAGGTGATCCTGTACGCCGAGCTCGACCTTGGCGAAATCGCGCGCGCCCATCTCGACATGGACGCGGTCGGGCATTACAGCCGTCCGGACATCTTCGAGCTGCGGATCGACACGCGCCGGCGATCGCCGGTCGTGTTCCTCGGCGCCAGCTCTGACGAACGCCTTGACCGCAGCTCCGACGGCAGCTCGGACGGCAGCTCTGCGCGCAGCTCGGACCGCAGCTCCGACGACACCTCCGACCGCAGCCCGGACGGCACCTCCGACCGCAGCTCTGTGCTCACCTCGACGGCCGACATCACGGCCGAGATCGGCGCGGGCAACCAACAGTGATGCGAACCGCGGTCGCGATCAGGCATGTCGATTTCGAGGACCTCGGCCTGCTGGCGCCGCTGCTGGCGCGTCACTGGTTCACGACCTCCTACCTCGACGCAACAACGACCAACAACGACGCATGGCGCAGCGCGCGTGACGCCGATCTGCTCGTGGTGTTGGGCGGTCCGATCGGGGTCGCGGACCTCGACGCCTATCCGTTCCTGCGCACGGAGCTGGAGCTGATCGGCGAGCGCCTTGCCGATGACCGGCCGACGTTGGGCATCTGCCTCGGCGCACAGCTGCTTGCCGTGGCCTGCGGCGGGAGCGTGGGGGCCGGTAGCGCAGCCGAGATCGGCTACGCGCCGGTCACGCTGACGGACGCCGCGCGCGGCGGCGTGTTGGAGCCGCTTTCAGGTGTCCCGGTCCTCCACTGGCACGGGGACGTCATCTCGACGCCGCCGGAGCTCCCACCGCTGGCCTCCACGCCGATCTGCGAGAACCAGGCGTTCGCGCGAGGCGCGAACGTGCTCGCGCTCCAGTTCCACCTCGAGGCGGACGGCGCGTCGCTCGAGCGATGGCTGGTCGGCCACGCCTACGAGCTCGCCACACGCGGTGTTAGCGTCGCGGGTCTGCGTCGGGACACATCCGCGTACGGCCCGCAGCTCGCGGCCCGGGCTCAGGATGTTTTCGACGCCTGGCTGTCGGAGCTGACGCTCGCCGCCACGCGTGACGGTGCGCCCGACGGTTCGGCGCTCGAGGGTCCCTTGGGAATCAGGCCAGAGTGAGCCCTGATCCCTGACGAGCCGGGTCCAAGGGGACGCCAGAACCCCCGCGACCGCACCGCCCAAGATCCTTTGACGTCGTCCCCCGTTTCGCGAAGACTTCACTCCGCACGAGGATTGTCAGAAAGCTGACCACGCAGCGCCGGTCGATGAATATGCGCGTATATTTGTCATGCGGCTCCCTACGGTGGGCCTCGGGGGGGCGACACGATGTCGTCCGGCTGCGGCTCGGACGGAGAAAGGGGAGCAGTGATGGGATCGAGAGGGACAGGCCGGCGTGCGCCGGTGTGGGCTGCTGTGCGCGCGATGCCCGGGAAAGGGCGCGTGGCGAGACATGTCTTGCGGCCGTTGCCGGTGGCTGTGCTGGCCGTTTTGCTGCAGATGTGTGCGTCGCCGTCGCTGAGCCAGGCCGCCGGCGCCGCGACGGGCAGATCAGCGGGCAGCCCGCTGGGTATGAGCTGTGCGGCGTATGAAGGCGGGGACACGATCTGCTCGGGGGAGCTCAAGAGCTTTGACGGGGCGCCGATCGACACCGACGTGACCGAGCCGGCCGGGCCCTCGCCGAAAGGGCGCCGTCACCCGCTGATCGTGCTGTTGCACGCGTCCAACGAAAACAAGCATACGTATGAGTCGACCAACAACACGGCGGACGAAGACCAGCATTGGGATTGGAACAGTCACTGGTTCGCGGAACACGGCTTCTACGTGCTCACGTATACGGCGCGCGGCTGGAAGGACCGCGGACCGGGCGCCTCCTACGAGCCTGACACTCCGGTCGACACTGCTCCGGGCTGCGAAGAACCGGGCGGCTCGGCCTGTCCGCCGCTTGGACTGAACTACGTCGCCGCCAAGGAATATGAGATCAAGGATCTCCAGTGGCTGTCGGCTGAGGTGGCCGCGGCGTTCCCGGGTGTGAACCCGAATGCCGTTGCGGTGAGCGGCGGCTCGGAGGGCGGGGGCGAGTCGTGGATGGCCGCGGCCGAACCGGTGTGGTCGTTCCCGCACTCGATCGACAGCGCGCTGCCGGTGCTGCATCTGCGTGTGTCGCTCCCGGACGCTGGTTTCACCGACCTGTTCAACGGCCTGTTGCCGGACGGGCACCCGGGTGGCTCGGGGCTGTCCGACATCGAAGACACGTCGAGCGGCGAACCGGGAACGCCCAGTGCCGACAACCCGGTTGGAGTACCGAAGGAATCACTGATCAAGGGCCTCGTCAAAGCGTATTCGACCAACAGCGCGTTCGCGCCCAAATTCGTCAACTGGGCCGAAGCGATCGAGGCCGGCGAACCTTACGACGAAGCAAATGGCGAAGACAAGCCCGCGATCGGGGAACTGCGCAAATACTACGAGGAAGAAGAGTCCGCCTACTTCCAGCCGGGATGGGCAAAGCAGGCCGCAGAAGGCGACGAGGTCGCGGTCTTCACGACGCAGGGGTGGACTGACCCACTGTTCGAGGCCAACGAATCGATCAAGATGTTCGACTATCTCAAGCAGCTCGACAAGGGCTGGCCGATCACGCTGGAGCTCGGGCCGATCGGACACGGCTCACAGGACCCCGACGAAACCTGGCATCGCATCAACGAAGAGCGCATGAGCTTCCTGATGGGCAACCTCTACGGCAAGCACCACTCGCAGACCGGGCTCATCCAGAGCCAGCAGCAGATCTGCAGCCCGGAAAGCGAAGCGGCCGACGGCACCGTCACGACGGCGTTCTCGACCGCGGGGCTGGCCACGAGCCAGTGGACCGTGCAGTTCCCCGAAGGCGGGACGCTCGAAGCCGACGCCGGGAGCAAAGACACCCAGAACGGCGACGCGACGTTCCCCAACGTGTCCGGTCCGTGCGGCAAAGCCGCGAGCTCCTCGGCGGTCGGCGCGTACACGAGCTACTCGACGCCGCTGGAAAGCTCGGAGCACTACATGGGAATGGGCTACGTCAGCGTGCACTACAGCGCCGGCCCGGGCCAGACGGCCGTCCTGGATGCGCGCCTGTTCGACGTGTCGCCAGAAGGCGTCGCCAGGTTCGTGACACGCGGAACCTACCGGCTGGACTTCAATGGGTACAACACGACCGAAGGAACGGTCGATGTGCCGCTGTACGGCAACGACTGGATCTTCCCGAAGGGCGACGAGCTGCGACTGGACCTGCTGCAGGCCGACGTGCCCGCCTTCCGAGCACCGACTGCCTCGGTGGACAGCACGCTGAGCTTCAGCCCGCCGCAGGTGGTGCTTCCCGTGCGAGCCGATAGCTGCAGCGTCGCGTCGGGCGCCGCGAGCGTGACCGGACCCGCGGGAGGACACCTGAAGGTCGAAGATCAGCTCAGCACGAACCTGCTCGAAAGCCAGACGCTGGTGGTCGCGTATCAAAAGCGCCAGATTCGCATCCGGCTCAGAAGTCTGGAAGAAGCCAAGTGCGAAGGCGCTGCCGGCGAACGCGTGTTCACCGGATCCGGGCAGGCGACCAATGCGCACGAAACCGGCGACACCGTCAGGTTCTCGATCGCAGAAGAAGCCGACGACTTCCGCTTGCAAGCCTCGCTGTACAACAGCAAAGGCGAAGCGGTACTCACCGAACCGATCAGCGCGACCGTGCCCGCAGGCTCGGAGAAGATCGAATAAGCCAGAGCGCCGGTGGGGCCGCGCGCACAGCCCCACCGGCGCCGGAATGCTCCAGATCAGGCCGGGTCGGCGACGCGCGCCGCGGCTGTTGACGTTCGTTTCCGTCGCAGACTACAGTTGGGCACATGGCATCGACAAGGCGAGGACGCTGGCGAGGAGAGCCGCTGCGCCCTCACATACTGGGGATCGAGGAAGTGCGCGCCCACCAACGCGACCGCATAGCGCGCGCGATCCTCGAATGCGTCGCTGTGAGCGGCTATCAAAGCACCACGGTCGCCGAGATCGCCACGACCGCACGTGTGTCGCCAAACGCATTCTACGAGTTCTTCGCCGACAGGGCAGACGGATTCCTGACCGTCGCCAGAGAGGCCGCGATCGACCTGCTCAATGAACTGCTGGCGACGCGCGAAGAGCAAAACTGGATCGGCGCGCTGAACCGCGGCTTCGACATCTATCTGCGCTCGTGGGGAGCTCGCCCGGCCTTCGGCCGAGCGTACTTCTTGGGATTGCCGGAGCTCGGTGAACCCGGTCGCGCGCTGCTCAACGAGATCAACGACGCATATGCCGCGATGTTCCGAGATCTCGGCCGCCGGGCACGCCTCGAACAGCCGCGGCTGCCGCCCCTTCCCGAGATCGTGCCCCGCGCAATCGTCTCGGTCGTTTACGATCTGGTCGTCGAGCACGTGCGAAAAGGCCAAGGCAACGCGCTCATCAAATTGCACGCTCCCCTGTTCTCGCTGAGCCTCAGACTGCTGGCCGACGACCAAACCGCAACAGCGGTCCTGGCGCAAGCCTCGCGCGTCGATCTGGCGGAGTGACTTTTTTCGCAGGCGCGACGACGCTCGAGCATCGATTACGATCAGTCCGTCAACATGTCAGCCGGTCTTCACCTGCCGCTGGCCGTGCGGCACGGAATCGCGCATGCCGTCTTGAGCTGCTGCGCGACGTGTTCTTGGTCGCCGCCCCGATCGCGCTCGCCGGCTTCCTGATCTTGCTGGCGCTGCGCGAGCAGCCGCTGCGCGGGCGCGGCGAGGCACAGTCCGTACCCGACCCGAGTTCAGCTCTCGGCGTTCCTCAGCATCGCTCCGAAGTCTCCGACCGGCCCGAGGTGCGCGAGCTTGTCGGGATTGACGATCGAGCGGATCCCCTGGATCTGACCGCCTGCGATGTCGAGCGCCCACACGCTGATCAGCCGCCCTTGGTCGTCGAGGTTCAGCGCGCCCGGTGCGCCGTTGACCTCGACGCGGTGCAAGGAAAGGCCCGGGAGGCGGGCGCGCGTGCGGGCGAACTCGACCAGCATCTGTGCGACACGGCTGCGCCCGCGCAACGTCCGTGCAAGCGCTGGGGCCCTGCCGCCGCCGTCGCCGGTCAGCGTGACGTCTGAGGCGAGCAGCGCCTCCAGCCCGGCGAGATCGCCGTGCTCGGCCGCCGCAAAGAAGCGGGCTGCCAGCTCGTCTTGCTGCTCGCGGGTTGTCTGGAAGCGAGGCCGGCGCTGCTCGAGATGCTTTCTGGCGCGTGTCGCGAGCTGGCGCACATTGACCTCGCTCTTGCCGATGATCTCGGCGATCTGGGCGTGGTCGTAGTCGAACACATCGTGCAGCAGCAGCACCGCGCGCTGCTCCGGCGAGAGGCTCTCGAGCGCCACGAGCATCGCCAGCGACAACGAGTCGGCCATCTCCGCGTGTTGGGCCGGGTCGTCGCGACTGTCCGTGATGATCGGCTCCGGCAGCCATTCGCCGACGTAGCGCTCGCGGCGCGCCCGCGCCGAGCGCAGCTCGTTGATCGAAAGCCTCGTGGTCACGGTGGACACGAACGCGCGCGGCGATTCGATCTGCTGGCCTTCCTCCATCGCCCGGTACACCCGCAGCAACGCCTCCTGCACCACATCCTCGGCTTCGGAGACGCTGCCGAGCATCCGATAGGCGATCGCGAACGCCGTCGGCCGAAGCTCGTCAAGCAGTTGCTCGCGGTCGGTCATACGGCCTCCGGGAGGCCGTGACGGGCGAGCACGCGGTCGTAGTTCAGTCGCATCAGCTCGATCACGTCGAGCACGTCAGCTTGGTTCTCGATGCGGCGGGCGCCCGGACCGACCCTGCCGGGAAACACTGGATGCTCGTCGATCCGGGCGTCCTTCCGCAGCGCGACCCAGACATGCTTGGGGAACGAGAAGTGCGCGGCATGGTCTGCGTGCAGGTGACCGATCTCGCGGCGGCCGACTCTGAACGCAAGCTCCCCCCGGCTGCCGGGCCCTGCCTCAACGCCCGGCCAAGATGTGACCTCGTCGGTGATCTGTTCGCTGGCTGTGCGGTGATTGTTCATTGCTGATCTCTCCTTAGTCTGGATCGTTGTACTCAGGAGCTTTCGACTCATCATGCTCCGCACAGGCGCCTGTTTGGCGAGGACCTGCTGCACCCGACAAGACAAGACAGCCGCCCCGGCTGTGACACCCGCGAGTGCCCGCAGGCAAAATCGGGACGCGGGGCAGGGTGCACGCGGTCGAACTGCCAGCCCGCATGGAGGTGCAGAGGAGTCCTGTCCGGCTGGCGCCCAGAAGGTCGGCTGTCACGTTTGCCTATCGGCCCTTGTCGTAGGTGTGGACCCCGCGATCAGCGCTCGGACAGACCGGCCAGACCGCAGTCCGGCATTTCGTGGGCCGATGATCAGATCGACCGATAGGAGAGCACCATGCAACCACGTATCGAGAACCCCGCGCTAACCGTTCCCGGCGCCTTGGCGGCGTTTCAGAAGCTCGGGGCGGCGACCAAGCACTCCGGCGTGCCCGAGACCACACTACAACTGGTCGACGCGCGCGCCAGCCAGATCAACGGGTGCAGCGTGTGCCTGGACATGCACTCACGCGAGCTCAAGGCGTCCGGCGAGCCCGACGAGCGCATCTTCATGGTGGGCGCTTGGCGGGAGGCCCCGTACTTCAGCGACGCCGAGCGTGCCGCGCTCGCCCTGGCCGAGGCGGTCACGCGCCTTGCCGACCGCTCCGACCCGGTGCCCGATGAGGTCTGGGAGGAGGCCGCGCGCCATTACGACGAGCCGGAGCTCGCCGCGCTGGTCATCAAGATCGCGGTGATCAACGCCTTCAACCGCGTGAACGCCGCGACCAGGCAGATCACCGGCAACTGGCTCGCCCAGTACATCCGGCCGGCCGAGCCCGCCTTTGAGGCGGTCTGACAGGAAATTCCGTTGGCGGGCCTTACGATCGAAGCGCGGGCGGGCGGGCGGTGAGCAGCTCGCCGCGCGCCGCTACGGACGGGCGTCGGATTGGCCGACCCGAATCGCTCGAGTCGGGCGCGATCGAATTTTCGGCCCGCACACGCGCGCAACCTCGAAGCCCTCAGCTGACGTGCCGACACGCGGACCAAGAGCGAGCTCACCCGCGATAATCAGTGATCATCGATGCACTCAGCGATGTGACCGAGGCGAAGAATGGCTGACACGTCCAGGCCGCGAGGGTAGCCGCCCGTGTCCTGTTGTCCGACCACTCCCGGACAGTGGTGGCTGCGCGCCGCACCACCGGCCGTCGGCGCCCCGCAAGGTGGCCAACCGCTTCGCCCGGCGCGCTCTCGAGGGGCTCCCGCGATCCCGCCCCAGCTGCTTGGCTGGTTGAGAGTCATTCACGAGAAGGCGTCGCTGCGCGACGATTGGTCGCGCGCCGGGACGCCCGACGAGCGCTGGGACAGCTACTCGACCGTTCCGCTGCTCTCCTGGCCTCGGTTCGACCTGATCGACACGAGCTATGCGATCGCTGTGCTGTCCGATTTGACGCCGGCCTGGCGCGAGCTGTACGTCGCGATCCTCGATCGCCTGCTGGCTCGGTATGTGACCTGGTGGGGCGCGATCGACTGGATGACCCTGGAGGGTGCCGATCCGGAACGCGCGGCCTATCCGCAGGAGTGGAACGGGACGCTGATCCCCGCCGAGCTGTTCGGCGACTACAACGCACCAGGCTGGACCGGCAACGGCCTTTCCCCCTGGGGTCACCAGCCGGACCCGATCGGCGCCGAGGGCAATCTGTTCTACAAGGGGTTCCTCTCGTTGCTGCTGGGGCTCCGAAGTCGCATCAGCGGCGAGGACCGCTGGCACGAGCCGTTCGCGGTGGTGCCCGACGCCGACGGCGGCTGGATCTACTCTCATCGCGCGGTCAACGAGACGCTCGAGGCGCAGTGGGCGGCACGACCTGAGGGCTGCCACTGTGAGAACACGAAGATCTGGCCGTACTGCCTGAGTGCCGCAGGCCTCGGCCTGCAGTTGCGCGACGCGACAGCCGCGAGCGCGAGTCACTGGGTGTTCGACCAGTGGTTCGAGGTCGCGGAGAAGAGCTACCTGACACGGGACGCCGACGGCCGCGTTGTCGACTCGATCTTCTATCGCGACCCGATCCTCGGCATCTCGATGCCAGGCAATCCCGGAGCCAACCTCGGGCTCGCGCTGTATCTGTCCGCCCAGCGCGGCGATGTGGCCCGGGATCTGTTCAACTCGGTGAGCGGCCTGGTCGGCTGGTCAACCGACGGTGCGGATGTGGCCCACGTGCCGGACGAACCCAGGTTCGTTGCGATTGGACGCGTGCTCGCTCGCGAGTTCGACGACCAGACCGCGGCGGCACGGCTTGACGCGTTCGCAACGACCCTCGAGCCCACGTGGACCGCCGACGGCGCATTCTATTATCGGTTCGGCCTCGGCGAGGCTCATCCGCGCGGGCAACCAAACGCAACCATGCTGCTCGCCGAGGCGATCGACCGTCCCGGCCGGTGGGCAGAGGCGCTCGGTCCGGTCTTCGACGATCGCTTCCGGCAGCCGACGGTGTGCGGCGTGGACTTCCCAACGCTTGGAGTCAGCCAGGCGATCTATCTCTCATCCTCGTCCACCCTCCTGCTCAGCACGTACGCGGCCACGCCCACCGACGGAGCGACCACGAGCTTTGCCATCACCGGCCTGAATGATGCGGCAGAGTGGTCTGTGACATGCGACGGCGCAAGCCATCCACGATCTCGTGTCGTCGACCCTGAAACCCTCTCCGTGACCTGCAGCGTGGCAGACCATCGATTCGCGATCTCACGCAGGGCGTCCTAGCAAGCCGAGTGTGACACGCGGAGCTGCAGCACTTGGGCTTGCGCCTTTGCGTGGATGCAAGCGCCTCAGTGGACGCCGCGTGCTCCTGCCTTGGACGAGGTCCACGAGCCGCAGGCTGTTGGTCGATCAGCTGTGGCAGCGGTCAGAGGGCAGCGTTCCGTGCGAGGATCTGGCGCAGCCGGGACGGTACATGTCCGGTCTCCTCGCGCAGGACACGGCAGAGGTGGCTCTGGTCGGCGAAGCCGAGGTCGGCGGCCAGACGTGCAAGGTTCTGCTCGCCCTCAGCAAGTTGCTCCAGGGCGCTGCGAGCGCGCAGGCGCATGCGGTGACGAGAGATGGTACGACCCGTCGCTGCGCGGAAGATGCGGCTGAGGTGGTGGGGTGAGACCGCGAGCTCGCGTGCGAGGTCCGGCAGGGAGCGCTCCGGGTTTGCCGCCAGGATCTCGCGCGCGCCGTCGGCTACCGCGCGGCGAGCACGCGTGGCGTTGGGCCGGCCGGCGGCGAGGCGGCGAGGATCGGCCTGTTCGAGCACCTGCGCGGTAAGCAGGATCGCCCGTTCCAGGATCTCGTGCTGGTCGCCGGCGCGATGCCCTGCGCTCAGCAGCAGCCGGTGCTCGAGGTCGATCTGCGGCGAGGTTCCCAGCGCCACCGAGGGCAGGGTCTGCTCGCCGCCCCACAGCGACGCGACGAGCTCAGGGGCGAGGATGAGCAAGGTGCAGTCGTCGCCGTGGTCGTACGGGTGGTCGTAGCGCTGCTCTTCGCCCGGGTTCATGCAGTAGGCGAGCGTCGGGTCGAGCAAGGTCTCGACTCCGTCGGCGCTGCGCAGAAAACACCCGCGACGAACGAACACGACCGCATGACCGCCGGCCTGCTCGCGGGCGTCGCCGCGCCCGCGTGTATGCCGGCAGGCGACGTCGGCTATCTCGACACCGTCGTGACGCAAGAGGGTGCGTGCGCTCAGCATGCGCCACCCAGTCTCACAGACGCGCACGAATATCCAAGACTTCGCACACGGCTGCTGTGATGCTGGCTGGAAATGCGCATCTACTGGTTCTGCCAACCGGAGAACCCAGAACGGACGGGAGAGGTATAGATGGCTTCCATCCGCAAGGAGATCCTGATCGACGCGAGCCCCGAGGATGTGTGGGCCGCCGTGCGCGATTGGGGGGCTCTGCACGAGCGCCTCGTGCCCGGCTTCGTCCGCGACACGCGCCTCGACGGGAAGGACAGGATCGTCACGTTCGCCAACGGCACCGTACTCCGCGAGCGCCTCGTCGACCTCGACGACGAGACCCGCCGGCTCGTCTGGTCGATCGTCGACGGGCCATACACCCACCACAACGCCTCAGCGCAGGTCTTCGAAGAGGGACAGCACGGGGCCAGGTTCGTCTGGACCGCCGATCTCTTGCCCGACGAGCTGGCCGGTCCTACCGGCGAGGCGATGGGGCGAGGGACGAACGTCGTCAAGCAGACACTCGAGGCCCGGGCCGCGCGCAGCGACACGCCCGCAAGGTCGTGATCGCGTGAGCCCGATTTCCGAGCACCCACGGGCTCAGCGGCCGTGAGCACGCGCCCCGACGCTTGACATAGCAGTCACTATCTGTGATAGTACTTGCTATGGCAGGTTCGCCTCAGCGTTCGTCACTTCGTGAAGAGCAGAAGGCGCTGACTCGCGGGCGCCTGCTTGACGGCGCCGAATCGGTGTTTGCTCGAAGCGGCTTTCACGGCGCGTCGGTTGAGGAGATCGCGCGCGAGGCCGGGGCGACGACCGGGGCGCTGTACTCGAACTTCGCGGGCAAGGAGGATCTGTTTCTCGCCCTGTTCCAGGAGCGCATCGCCACCGACGTAAACGACTACTCCGAGATCGTGGCCGAGGCGGCGACAATCGAGGAGCAGGCTCGCGGCGCCGCCGACCACTGGATGGCGATACTGCGCGAGCGTCCCGACTACTTTCCCCTGTTCATCGAGTTCTGGGCCTACGCGATCCGCCAACCACGGCTCCGCGACCGCCTAGCCGGGCAGTTCGTGGCCCTTCGTTCGTCCAGTGCCCGCCTGTTCCTGGACGGGGCGGCACAGCAGGACATCTCACTGAGCGCCGAAGCGGGCGAACTCGTGGGAATCCTCATCAACGCCCTCGCCAACGGCCTGGCACTCGAGAAGCTCGCCGATCCCAAGGCCGTACCCGATGCGCTTTACGGGGACATGCTCGTGCTGATCTTCCAGGCCCTGCAGGCACTCGCCCGCGAGAACCCGAGCATCACCGACCCGCAGACAACGACCTCCGAACGAACCCCACAAACCAAAAGGCTAGGAGTCAAGAATGCCTGAGACAGCATCAACGGTTGAACGTGACGCAGCGCCCAGCCGACTAACCAATCCCGCGCTGCGCCACGCGACCGCCCAGGACATCCCACACCTCAGGGCGATGCTGGCGGAGGCGTTCTTCGATGACCCGGTGTTCAGCTGGTTGATGCCACAGGACACCAAGAGACGAGCGCGGTTGCGTCGCTACTTCGGGATCGATCTGCGCTGGTACACGCTGCCGCACGAGTGCGTGTGGACGACAGACGATCTCGCGGGCGCCATGCTGGGACTGCCGCCCGGCAAGTGGCGCGTGCCACCACACATCAGCGTGCTGCAAGGAAGCGCATTCGCAATACAGGTAACGAGGGCCGCGAGGCTGGGAGCCACGATGGAGTGGCGCCACATGCGCCTGCTACGCGAGCCGCACTACTACGTTCGTGACATCGGCGTGCACCCGGACACACAGGGACGCGGACTCGGCAGCGCGCTGATGCGTCCCCTGCTCGACCGCTGCGACCGAGACGGCCTGCCCGCGTATATCGAGGCCTCCAGCGAGCGCAGCGCCGCCCTGTACGAGCGCCTCGGATTCGAGCACATCGACGAGCTGCGAGTCGCCGGCGGCCCACCGCTGTGGCTCATGATTCGCCCGCCGCAGTCGAACGAGGCGAGCTGATGCTGCACTCTAAGCGGCGATTACGCTCGGCTCGGACGCGGCGCTGTTTACGCGGCCGAACTCGAGCGCGGGATCGTCGACGGGTGCGCCCATCACCGACTTGCGGTCCTGGTAGTAGCTCAGCGGCCTGTACCAGGGATCGCCCGACCCCTGCCTTGGGAACAGGTCGACCCCTCGGCGCACATAGCCCGCGGACAGCTCGAGGAAGGGTGTCGATCCAGCGACACCACGCGCCTTGCGCGGCGTGCAGCGGTCGTATCCGCGCTCGTCCATGTAGTTGAGCAATCGGCACACGTGCTGAGCCGTCAGGTCGGCGCCGAGCGTCCAGGATTGGTTGATGTACCCGAAGGCAAACGCCAGGTTGGGCACGTCGCTGATCATCGCTCCGCGATAGGCCAGCGTCTCGGGCAGCTCGACCTTGTGGCCGTCGACGCTCAGCTCTATCCCGCCTAACGGCTGCAGATTGATCCCGGTGGCCGTCACGACCAGATCGGCCTCGAGCTCTCGGCCCGACACGAGCGAAATGCCGCGTTCTGTGAACCTATCGATCTGGTCGGTGACCACCGAGACCCGGCCTGCGGTGATCGCGTCGAATAGATCGCCGTCGGCTGCGATGCACAACCGCTCATCCCATGGGTCGTAACGGGGATTGAAGTGCGTGTCGATGTCGTAGTCCGCCGGCAGCCGGCGCTCAGCCAGCTTGCGGATCAGGCGCCTCATCAGCCCAGGCCAGCGCCGGCTCAGGCCCCAGATTAGATTCTGGATCTTGACATTCCGCCAGCGCACGATCGGATAGGCCAGCCGCGACGGCAGCAGGCGCCCCAGCAGCCCGACCAATGGATCGGCGGCTGGAAAGGGGAACACATAGCTCGGCGAACGCTGCAGCATCGTCACATGGGCAGCCCGCTCCGCCAGCGCCGGAACCACCGTCACCGCCGTGGCGCCGCTGCCGATCACCACCACCTGCTTGCCGGCCTGATCCACGTCGTCGGTCCAGAACTGGGGATGGACGACCCGACCACCGAAGCGCTCGATGCCCGGGAATTCAGGCGTGTAGCCCTCGTCATAGCGGAAATAGCCGGTGCACGTGAACAGGAACCCGCACGTCATTTGGTCCGTCTCCCCGGTGTCACGCCGCTCGACGTCGACTCTCCAGCGCGCGTCACTCGAAGACCACTCGGCGCGTGCAACGCGCCGGTTGAAGCGGATCTTGTGTTCGATCCCAGATTCGCGCGCGGTCGCTTGGACGTACTCCCGGATCGAGGTCCCGTCGACGATCATCTGCGAGCCCGTCCAGGGACGGAACGGGTAGCACAGCGTGAACATGTCCGAGTCGGAGCGGATGCCTGGAAACCGGAACAGGTCCCAGGTGCCGCCGATCGCGCCCCGACCCTCGAGGATCGCGAACGTCTTGTCCGGACATCTCTCCCGCAGCCGATAGGCGGCACCGATTCCGGAGATCCCAGCCCCGACAATCAGAACGTCGACGTGCTCGATGGACATGACGGAAAGCCCCCTCCTGGTTGACTGCGGGTTGGCCGAGCTTACTCCTGGTTGCCGCTCAGCGAAAGACCCCGCGAGACGATCTTGACCTCGCCGCTGGACTCGAGGCACGCGGACCGACTCGCGAGACGGTCGCTTAGACCCGGCGAAAGCAGCGGTCTGAGCTCGGGCGTCCGTGCTGTCGGGCGTCGCCCCGTTCGGAGCGTCCGCGCTGTCGGCCGTCGCCCCGTTCGGAGCGTCTACGCAGGCCGGGCTTGGATGCTCGCTCAATGTCGCAAAGCGGCGGCCAGGGGGCGCGCGCGATACTTACCCGCCTGTGACGCCCGAGGAGTCCACGAGCCCCGACCTGGCTGAGCGCGTGCGCGGCGTGCATGTCAAGGTCAGACGGTCGATCGGCTCAGTCGAAGGGTCGATGATGGATGCCTGAGGGTCTGTCGCCGGGAGAGGTCGGCAAAGAGATCGGCAAGCACGGCAAGCACGAGGCCGATGGCGATCAGGACCGCCACGCTCGGCTGCTGTCGATCACGGAGGCATTGCTGCTGTCGCTGGTGGCCGTGCTCGCAGCGTATTCGGGCTATGCCGCAGCCAAGTGGAGCACTGTGTCCTCGATCTCGCTGGCCAAGGCGTCGGCGGCACGCACCAAGGCCAACCGCGCCGACCTCGAGGGTCTTCAGATTCGCACGCTCGATTCGGTTTCCTTCAACGCATGGTTCAGCGCGTTCGTGGCGGGCAACAGCAATGCGGAGCTGCTTGCCGAAAAGCAGTTTCGCGCCGGATACCGGCCCGCATTCCGCGCCTGGCTGGCTACCGATCCGGCGCACAACCCCAACGCGCCGCCGGGGCCCCTCTACATGCCGCAATACGTGATTCCCCAAGAAGCCGCGTCGAGGAGATACGACGCGCAGGCGGATGCCGAGTTCTCGAAGGGCGACGCCGCCGCAGCGACCGGCGACAAGTATGTACGCGATACCGTGTTCCTGGCGAGCGTGCTGTTCCTCGTGGGCATCAGCAGCCACTTCCCGGCTCGTGGGGGACGCTACGGCCTGATCTTCATCGGTGTCCTGATCCTCGCCTTCTCGGTGATCCAGCTCGCCGAGCTTCCGGGACTGCCCTCATAGTGGTCAGTCAAGCGCGAAACCCCCCCGAGACGCCGAGGCACCTCGAATGAAACGCCTAGCACAGGTAGGCGCGGCGGGCCTCATACTACTGACACTCGCAGGGTGCGGGGACGCGTCGTCCGCGACTCCGCGTGGCGAGAATGCGGCGATTGCCGCGCAAGTCCCCGCTGCGATCAAAGCCAAGGGCACGTTGACGGTCGCTACCGACCCAACCTACGCCCCGAACGAGTTCATCGAACCGGAAGATCACACCCTTGTCGGCATGGATCCGGAACTGATGCGTGCCATGGGGGCGTTGATGGGGTTGACGGTCAAGTTCGTCGATGTGAGCTTCGACGCGATCATTCGCGGCGTCGCGGCGGGCAAGTACGACGTCGGAGCCTCGTCGATCACCGACACCAAGAAACGCGAGCGGTCCGTCACGTTTGTGGACTACTACTCAGCCGGAACGTCGTTTTATCAGAAGTCCTACGTGTATACGAATGTGAGCGCGCTTGCCGATCTGTGCGGACACACGGTAGCGGTGAATAAAGGGACCACAGAGCAGGAGGATGCGACGGCGCAGAGCGCGACATGCACCGAGGCTGGCAAGAAGCCGGTAGTTGTACTGGCGTACGCCAACCAGAACGAGGCGACCCAGGCTGCGCTCGAAGGACGCGCTCAGGTTGCGATGGCCGACTCGCCGGTCGCCGCCTACCAGGCCGGGCAAGAGTCAGAAACGCCATTCGAAGTCGTCGGCACCTATGGCATCGCTCCATACGGGTTTGCAGTCCCGAAGAACAGCGCTATGACAACGCCCCTTCTGTCGGCCCTAAGGACGCTCATCGCGAACGGCAGGTACCGCGAGGTCCTCGAACACTGGGGTATCCAGGCGGGGGCGATCACCACCCCAAAGGTCAACGGCGCAACGAAATGACCGAGAATCTCGATCATGGCGAGCGTTACGGGGGGCGGGATTCTCCGAGTGACGGTCAGATGCCGGTGTTCGGTGCGCGAGGCCGATTGGCCGGACCGAACACCGGGGTCCGGCCAGGGGCTTCCAGCGCATCTCCTTCGAGCTCAGCAAGCTCGGCCTGTGCGTCTCGGCGAGCAGCGTTCGCTGCCTGCTCGCGCGTGACGCGCGACGCGGGCATCGCGACGGTGAAGAGATCGCACGCGCTCATGCTCGCTGCCCGCGCACGTCTGAACGTGCGCCACGATCGTCTCAGGCACGATCGAGTCTGCCTATCCACACGTTTTCCTGTCAGGATCCGCGGGAACCGGTGCCTGAAGAAGATCCGCACGAGCTCATGCTTGATTGGCTGCGATGCAGCTGCTGACCGCGGCCCTGCGCCGCGAACTTACGCGACTTCTGCCGGACCGTCCCTTCCACGTCCACTTCTGGGACGGCACGATCGTACCGGCGACCAGTGTAAATGCTCCCGTGTTCGACGTCCGTGCGCCGAGCGCGGTCGCCCATGTGCTACGGACCCCAGGCCGTCTCGGCCTCGGTCGCGCCTATGTCGAGGGCTCGCTGGACGCCGACGATCTCGACGCTGCATTCCGCGTGATCGATTCATGGACAGCGCCACGGATCGCCCTCACGGACCGTGTCCGGCTGGTAGGCGCCGCCGCAGCAGCAGGGGTATCCGCGGGAGTCTTTCATCGGCCGGCGCTCGAGCTTGTGCTGCGTGGCGGCCGCCACACTGTTGAGCGCGACGCGGCCGCCGTCCGCTACCACTACGACGCGGGCAACGACTTCTTCGCACTGTTCCTCGATCAGTCGATGACCTACAGTTGCGCCCTGTTCTCGAAGGGCGCGCGGACGCTCGAGCAAGCGCAGCAGGCCAAGCTCGAGCTCGTGGCGGCGAAGCTGGGGCTGAAAGCCGGTCAGCGCGTGCTCGACGTGGGCTGCGGTTGGGGGAGTTTCGCTGTTCACGCGGCGCGCCAGCACGGCGTGTCGGTGCTGGGCGTGACGTTGTCGGAGTCTCAGGCGGACCTCGCCCGGCGACGAGTCGCAGACGCGGGCGTCGCCGATCGGGTCGAGATCCGCGTTGCGGACTATCGAGAGGTTTGCGAGCGCCCGTTCGACGCGATTAGCAGTATCGGCATGGTCGAGCACGTCGGCGAGATCCGGATCGACGAGTACGCACGTACGCTGGCCTCGCTACTGCAACCGGGCGGTCTGCTGTTGAATCACGGCATCGCAGCCCTGCGGGCCGATGACAACGCCAGCGGCGATCCCTTCACCAACCGTTATGTGTTTCCCGACGCTGAGCCGCTGTACCTGTCGCGCGTCCAGCTCGCGTTCGAGCGAGCCGGGCTCATCACCGAGCACATCGAGGGATTTGCGAGCGACTACTCGGTGACGCTCGACCACTGGGCCCAAAGGCTCGACGAGCGGCTCGAGGACGCGAGGCGGCTTGCGGGGGCCGAACGCACGCGGGTATGGCGGCTGTACCTGCGCGCGGCAAGGCTCGGGTTCGATACCGGCTACACCGCCGTCTACCAGGTGGTTGCGCGGCGGCCGCGCTGCGCGCGTCGGGACGCTCGGCGTGTGGGTGACACACCCACGACGTCCCAGGCCAGGCCGCCCCTGACCAGCGCATCGATGACCCACCAAGATGGATCGAGCTGCCAGCGCCGCTGACCGTGCCGGGCAGATGTGGGGAAAGCGTGATGGTTGTTGTGCCACGCCTCGCCGAGCGTTGGTAGCGCGAGCCACGCCAGGTTGTGCGACTCATCCCCGGTGTCAAACGGCTGGCGACCGAAGAAGTGGCACAGGGAGTTGATCGAGAAGGTCGCGTGGTGTAGCAGGAAGATGCGCACGGCGCCGCCCCAGAGCATTGCGGTGAGGCCCCCGGCGACCGAGCCGGTCAGCGAGACGCCGAGCGCGAAGGGCAACGCAAGACCCGCGAACACCCAGACCATAAACGTGCGGTCGACCAACCGTGCGACAGGGTCGGCGAGCAGGTCCTTGGCGTAGCGCTCTGGCGTTGCTGCGGCATCGCCCCTGAGGATCCAACCAAGGTGCGCGTGAAGCAGGCCGCGCATCGCTCCGCTGAGTCCGGAGCCGCCGTGGTGCGGGCTATGGGGATCGCCAGGCTCGTCGGAGAAGCGATGGTGCTTGCGGTGGTTGGAGACCCACTCGATAAGCGGCCCCTCGATCGCGGCCGATCCAAGAACCGCCAATAGGAAGCGCAGCGTCCGTCCGGTCTTGAAGCTGCGATGGGTAAAGAGTCGGTGAAAGCCGACGGTGACACCAAGCCCCGTCAGCGAGTAGGCGATCACCAGCACAACGAGATCGGACCACCGGAGCGCTCCGCCCCAAGCGCGCCAAGCCGCGAAGCCCAGTAGCGCACACGGCGCGGTCATCGCGACGACGTTAGCAACGCGATCGAGCCGGTCTGCTTGCGGGCGCGCCTGGTCGGTGATCGCGTGTCTCTCGGGGGTGGAAGCTATGGTGGTCAGGCGCATTCGTGGGCGGCGATGCGGCCCCGCCAGGAGCAGGCGCTGGCCGTGACCTGGCTGGCGCTCCGAAAGCGAGTGTAACGCCACGCACGGGGTGTAGCCTGCTTTGCGGCTGATCATGCCCGCTCCTCGCGCTTCCGACCATCAGCTGATCGACCTGGTCCACCTGGGGCGTCCGCACGTGATCGGCGCATGGCGCATAGGCAACGTGGTCGTCGATCCCGGCCCGAGCAGCTGCCTCGCGCGTCTGCTCCCCGAGCTCGAGCGCGACCCACCGCGGGTGATCGCCCTCACCCACATCCACCTCGATCATGCCGGGGCCACCGGTTCGCTGCTGCGCCGCTTCCCCCATCTCGAGGTTTGGGTGCACGAGCGCGGCGCCCGGCACATGATCGATCCGGCGAGGCTTCTCGAGAGCGCGCGTCGCCTATATGGCTCCGACATGGAGCGGCTCTGGGGAGACGTGCTGCCGGCGCCGGCCGAGCGGATACGCGTCCTGCGTGGCGGCGAGTCACTCGACGGATTCCGGGTGGCCTACACGCCGGGCCATGCCTCCCATCACGTCTGCTACCTGCACGAGCAGAGCGGCTGGGCGTTCACAGGGGATTTGACGGGCGTGCGCATCGATACAGGCCCGGTGATCGCGCCGACGCCGCCGCCCGACATCGACCTGGGCGCCTGGCGCCAGTCGCTTCGTATTGTCGAGCGGTGGAGGCCGAGCGGCCTCGCGATCACCCACTTTGGCTCATACCGCGACGTCGATGAGCACATGGCCGCGGCGCGTGACGCGCTCGACCGCAGTGACGCGAGGGCGCGCGGGCTTGACGAGCAGTCCTTCGCCGACGAGATGCGCGCTGACGTTGCACGCTCGGGCCAGGCCGCAGCTGGGTACGAGCAGGCTGTGCCGCCGGACCAGAGTTTTCACGGCCTGCAGCGATACCTGCGCGCGCGCGAGCCGCAGCGAGCCGGGTCGGACGCCGCAGCGAGATGAGCCACAACGGCGACGAGCGTTACGAGCGGCTGCGCCGCGAGCACCGCTGGCAGGTGCCGGCGCGATACAACATCGCGGCCGACGTGTGCGATGCGCGCTCGCCGGATGCGCTCGCGATGGTGCACGAGCGCTACGACGGCGCCGTGCGCGAGCTGCACTGGGGCGAGCTGCAGACCCTCGCCAACCAGGCGGCCAACCTGCTCGCGGGCCTGGGCGTGGAGCGCGGCGACCGGGTGGCGGTTGTGCTGCCGCCGGCGCCGGAGGCCGCCGCGGTGTTCTTCGCCACGTGGAAGCTTGCGGCGATCCTCCTATCGATGTCGGTGCTGTACGGCGATGAGGGCATCGCCCACCGCCTGCGCGACTCCGAGCCGAAGGTGCTCATCACCGACGCCGTCAATGCGCCGCGCTTCGAGAGCGCGCCGGTCGCGAAGGTGCTGGTGCTCGATCCCGCAGACCTCGCGGCGCAGAGCGACACATTCCAGACGGCCGACACCGCGGCGGACGACCCGGCGCAGCTGTACTACACCTCCGGCACCACGGGCCTGGCCAAGGGCATCGTGCACGCGCACCGCTACCTGCTCGCGCATAACGAGTTCGTGCACTGCCACGACGTGCAAGCGGGCGAGCGTTTCCACGGCATGGGCGAGTGGGCGTGGGCCGCGGGCATCTGCCCGCTGCTCGGCCCCTGGCGCCGAGACGCGGTGCAGCTGGTCCTCCAGCGCGAGGGCGGCTTCGACCCGCACCGCCAGCTCGACTTCCTCTCCCGGCATGGGGCGAGCAACGTGTTCGCGACGCCCACGGCGATCCGCTCGATGATGGCGATCGCCGATGCGGGCGAGCGCTATCCGCAGCGCTTTCGCATCGTGTGCTCCGCCGGCGAGCCGCTCAACCCCGAGGCGATCCGCTGGTTTCGCAGCCAGTACGGGGTCACGGTGCTCGACTACTACGGCCTCACGGAGTCTTATCCGCTGTGCGGCAACTTCCCCTGGATGGAGGTTCGCGAGGGCTCGATGGGGCGGCCGATGCCGGGCTGGGACGTGCACGTCCTCGACGACGATGAGCAGCCGCTGCCCGCGGGAGAGCGCGGGGAGATCTGCCTGCGGGCGCGCTCGAACCCGCACTACCCGCTGGGCTACTGGCGCCTGCCGCAGGCCAGCGAGGAGGTGTTCGGCGGCGACTGGTTCCACACAGGCGACGCGGCGCGCACCGACGAGGACGGCTACATCTGGTACGAGGGCCGGGCCGATGACGTGATCATCTCCGCGGGCTACCGCATCGGCCCCTTCGAGGTCGAGTCGGTGTGCCTCGAGCACCCCGCCGTCGCCGAGGCGGCCGCTGTCGCCGCCCCCGACGAGCGCCGCGGCGCGGTCGTGAAGGCCTTCATCGTGCTCGCCTCAGGCCACGACGGCTCCGACGCACTCGCTTCGGAAATCCAGACCTTCGTGCGCGAGCGCCTGTCGGCCTACGCCTACCCGCGCCTAGTCGAGTTTGTGCCGGAGCTGCCGAAGACGCTCACCGGCAAGATCCGCCGCATCGAGCTGCGCGAGCGTTGAGCGCCACGCCAGGGCGCACTGAAGTAGGGGCTCAATTCTCAACCGGCGCTGGGTGGCCCAATTTCAACTGGCGAAAGTGGCCCACCGTTCAACCGGCTTGACTCGTCCCGTATGTCCGCAGCGAGGATCATCGAGTCGGGCGCGATCGCAATTTTCGGCACGCACACCCTGGACAGGAGCACAAGCCCATCAGGGCCGCGACCTGACCGCACTGCACACCAGCTCTCATAATCCTTATACGCGTCCCCTCATCTCCGCCGCATAGCGCTCCTACGCGCGCGCCGTTCACAACGGGCACGCTTAGACCGCGAGCGCCGGTGCAACGAGCGGCACACCCGAAGCGCACCGACCACCCGTTGCGCACGAGTCGGCTTCTTCCCGGCATTTGTCTTGACAGTTCTCGCACAATTTTGGACCGAGACGTTGACTGCCTCATTGATGGTCGTTGCGTTCTGTCCGGTGAGAGCGGTCGGGATCGTGAGGTGCTGACCGCACAGGCTGTAGTGATCCTTGAGCGGCAGGTTCGTTGTGAGCGCGGAGTGCGGCCCCTCGGGCAGAGTCGCTTGCACGCTTTCAAACGGCGCGTCCGGAACCGACAAGAAGCTACTCGTGGTAACACCTTTCTTGATCGCGGTCTGGCCATCGAGGATCACTATGACGCCTTCGCCCTGCAGCACCAGCTCAGCATCCGGCCACGCCGCGTTCCCATGCGAAACCAGATAGATCGGCCCCATCAACGGGCCCTTCAACACCGGCGTATGCACGACCGCCGTGCCGATATCCGAACCTTCCGGACACGCCGCCGGGTTCGCTTCAAAAACGCTCGCGACGCACGCTTTCTGGATCGTCGTCAGCCGAGCGGGCAGCGTCGCCGGGATCGTCAAGATCGTCTTCGCCACACGCGCTTCGCCGCCCTTCGACCTGAATGTCAGCCCCAGACTCGCCCCATCAGCTTTGCTCGTCCTCCCCAACGTGCTCGCGCTGACCCCCGGCTTGAACGGCAAACCCTCACACCCTGTGACCTGCATGGAGGACGACAGGTTGGCATTACCTCCCTGTGTTCCGGTGGCTTCGCCGGCGATAGTCATTGGATCACAGCTCGTCGGGTTGAACTCAAAGTCCGGCCGATCGACCGTCACGTGGACCTGTCTCAGCTCTAGCGGAACACCCGACGCCGGCATACCCACACCCTGCACAAACGCAGGCAGGCTGCTGTCAATCGTGACCTGCGCCGTGTGCGGATTCACACTGATGGTCGAACGCACCACCACATCGCCGAGGTCGAACGGACCCGCCACAGCCGGCGTCACGATCGACAGACCAAACGGAGCACCGTCATAAGGACCCGTGATATACACCCGGCCGCCGCCGACGGTATAGGGATCGGGGCCGAGGCCGGACACCGCCGTCGCCTCCCCGATCAAACTTTCCGCACCACAGGCCCCCTGCCCGGCCTGCGGTTCCGGACAGGGCGTCACGCTCGAGAGCAGCGCCGCGACCCCCGGCGGCAATGTGACCGACAGGCTCTTCAGCGGCTGGTCTGCTTCAGGACGCGTGAGCGTCAGTTCGAAGCTGGTGAACGCTCCGGCCTGCAGGCTCTGTGCGCCCGCATTCAGGCTGGGCGCGAACGGCAGCGTGCTCGCGCAGCCGTTGCCTTCCGCGCCGGAGTTGATCTGCAGTTCGCCCGGTTCCGTGCGCGTGTTGACGGCGGGTGTACCGGACCACGGCAGGAATGACGCTTCGGTCTGGTAGGCGCCGCAGAGCGCGGGTGTCGCAAGCGATGCGCGCGGGCCGGAGAAGAATTCCAGCTCGAAATCTTCGAAGGGAACCTGCGGCGAGGTTGCGAACACCGTCGTCACCTGGCCGGTCTGCCCGTCCAGTTTGGCTTCACCGGCCAGCTTTACCCGAATCCCCGAATAAGGATCTTCAGCCACAACATACAACGCGATCAGACTGTTGGACGGATTCTTACCCATTTCGCCCTGCGGCGCCGGTTCGGCCAAATACACCGCACCGGACAGTTCGTGTTCGAGCAGCGGCGTCCTGACACGCACACTGCCAACCTTCGACGCATCCGGGCACTGCGCTGGCGCGCTCGAGAAACGCAACGGCTGCGACGCGCCCGGTGCAAACGGATCGGTACCGGCAAGGCCTTCATACCCGACCTGCGCCTCCGTGCACGCCTGCAACCCGTTCGCCGCTGAGGGGTTCAGCTGCATGCCCTCCGGCAGCGTGACCCGCGTTTCCCGCAAATCCGACTCCGCCAGACCACCGCTTTCCAGACTGTGCTGCTGGGGCAGGTGCAGATCCGCTTTCAGTCCGGTCGGGGTGCTCGCGGCGTGCTGTTCGGCTTGGAGTGTGAACGTCGGACTAAACGGCAGCGCTTCACATCCTCGCAATGCCGCAAGCAACGTTTCGGTGCTCGAGCCCTCCAGACTGAACGTCTGGCCCGGTTCGCCGCCCAGCGTCTCCTGCGGCCACGATTCACCCTGAACGTCGCTCATGCTCGCGCCGGTGCACGATCCCGGTAGCGTCAGAAACGGCTGTTCGGGCCGGGGACTCGGCGGCTCACATGGCACTTCGTGACTGAAATAGTACGCGCCACCAAGCACGCATGCCCAGCCGCGCGCGTTGTCATGCCGCGGATCGCCCGGTTCACCCCAGATCGTCACTTCGCTCGAGAGGATCTGTGCCGCCTCCGGGGCATCCCTGACACTCACCGTTACACCGTAGTCCCCGCCGGTGCGCACAGACGTATCCAACACCACCGGCACGGTAATCGCCTCGAACCCCAACCTCGCCGGCTCACCATGCGCCGGTTCAAGATTGAACAACGGCACAACGCGCGTGAGATTATGGAGCTTGCTCGGTTCGTTCAGCCTGACCACCACGACGCCGATCGCCGATTGGGACGGGCAGGCATTGATCGCGGCGCTGCCGATCGCGAGGAAGTCGACCATCGGGCATCGCGGCGTCGCGAGCGGGTCACCGATCAGTCCCGGCGGCAGATTGAAGCTCAAGTTCTTCGGCAACGCGGGGGCTGATGCGACCAGACCATGTTCGGGCGCCGCTTCCACCGTCTGGTCGAGATCCAGCGTGGTCGTCAGCTGGAAGGGATGAGAGCCCGCCCGCGTGTCCAGTTCGCCGCCTTCTTCTTCCGGAGTGAGCTGATAGCCGTTTTCTTCGACACCGAACGGTGTCGATTGGCCGTTCACAGTGATCGTCCTCGTCACCGACGCATCGGGCACTTCAGACCCCGGCTGACCTTCCTGTTCGCCGCCCCTGACGCTCACCAAGTTCTGTTCGCCGCTGACCGCCCCCGACTTCACGTTCACCTGAATCTCAACATAGAGCGCCTGGAATGCGGGGAGTACTTCAGGCGCCGAGCTGCACGTCAGCGTCGCCAGTTCGCAGCTCATCCGATGGGTTTCTTCTTCCTGCTCGAACGCGGGAGCGCCTTTGATCGCTGTCGCTTCCAATCCCGGCGGCAGCATGTCGGTGATGGTCACTGGCTTGGCGGCCGCTGTTACCCCACCATCGCCGACGTTGGTAGCCGTCAAGATGATCGTCGCCTGCCCACCAGGCGTCAGATATGTCGGCGCCGCACGCGAGGACACGTGCCACCATGCGCCGGCAAACGCCGGCGCCGCGCCCGCCAAGGACAGCACTGTGGTCGCGAGCACGATGCCGACAGCTGCGCGCGCACATCTCATCGCGATCCCTTTCGTGGCCGGGAACCCGTTCGAGCGCCGCTTTGCTTCGTGGTTCGGTGATTTTTTGGTTTGACCTTGGCGACATACGTCTTACGCGCTTTGCGTTCGCAGACCTGGCGGCGGGCCTTGAGCTTGAGCTTGCGGCAAGCCTTCAGCGCAGCCGCAAGCTTCTCGGCGCGAGTGAGGAGCTTTGGTTTGCCGGTGGTGGTTTTGGAGGAGCTGACCTGTTGTTTGGCCTGGTCGATCGGTCCCGCGTACGTCGAGGTCGGGGCCGGCACGAAGGCCGGTTGCTGTGGCGCGGAGGGACGGCATTCTTCGCCATTGCACGGCGGTGACGGCGGTGCTTTGACGGACAAGCACGGCCCGGTTTCTGCTGTGCCGCAAATGCGTGCGTCGTAGATGTCGAGGCTGTTGTCGGTGTCCTGCTCCGCCAGCTGTGCAGCAGTCAAAAAGAACGCGTCGGTGCCTTCTTGGCTCGCGTCCAGGAACGCCGATTCCTGTGGGGATGTACCGGAGGAGATCGGCGACACGCAGCCGGGCTGGCTCGTGCACGTACCGAGCCCGCCGGGCTCATACTCGTAGACGTTCTCGACGCCGACTTCGGTGCTGTGGCCGTCGATCGTCTCCTGTCTCGTGGGAGTCGTGACCTGCGAGCTGAGCGCGTCGGCGCTGTTGAAGAACAGCCGACCGTCATTCGAGAGATATCTGGATTGGTGCTCGCTGCGGGGTGTGTTCAGCTCGTACAACGTCCAGCCGGGCAGCGAGCCCGCAAGCCAGTGATCGCTCCACGTTCCGGGCCGGTCGACCACCAGGCCGAGACCTTCGCCGGCCTGTTGGGTATCGAACACGCCCTGCGGTGGCGTGCCGCTCGGGTTGCAGGAGGCGCACGCCAGCCGTCCGCCTTGGGCGTCGTACAAGAAGACCTCCTCGTCGCGAGCGCCGCCGGCTGCCGGGTTGGCATCGACGTTGTCGTATCCGGTCAACGGTTCCTGGGACATGAACGCCAGATACCGGCCGTTGGCGGAGACCTGCGCGGTCAGCCCACCGAGCGATCCCGGAGGAGTGTCCCCGAGCTCCCAGTCGGCGGCATCTTCCTCTGAAAGGCGTGCGATCAGCCTGGTCCGGCGCGCTCCGGGGTGTTCGGGGTCGGGTTCTGCGACATACAGGTTGCAGTGATCCTCGGGATCAGACAGGAACGGCCTGGTGCGCGGGCAGTCGCCACGTTCCGCGCCGGGAGTCAGCGCGCCGTTGGCGATGAAGTACACGTACTGACCGTTTTCGCTGCTCCCCGGAATCGTGCCGAGCACTTCGGCCTGTTCACCGGCGTTGCGATCGACGGTCAGATCCGTGAGTTTGCCTGTTTCGACGTCGTATTCGTAGAGGTCGACTGGGCGACCGACGCCACGCTGCTTGCCAGGCAGTTCTTCGACGACTTCTTCAGACGCCAAGGGTTCGAGCGAGGATTCGCTGGTCAATGGCCACGTGTCGGTGAAGAGGACTCTCGATCCGTCGCTCGCTGCAGCCTGGAAGTAGACTTCGTCGAGGCCTTCTTCGATTTCATCTTCGCTCGCTTCGCTCGTCCCTTCGCCCTGCGCTGCGTTGATCTGCACCGTTTCTTCGGTGGCTGTGTCGCGCATATACAGGGGACCGAGTTCACCGGCGTTGGTCCAGAACACTCGTGAGCCGTCGCTGGAGATCGCGCCGCGCACGTCGCTGCCGGCGAAACCAAGATCGGGTTCGCTTGCTGGCACCTTTCCCGCCCCGGGCAGCACGCTGACGAGCGCGAGCGCGCTGCCGCCAGCCGTGCCGTTCGGCGCTTTCCACTCGTATAGGCCGCGTTCGCCACCGCCCGCCAGGAGCGGCACTTCTGAGCCGAACACGACGGTGTTCATTTCGGGATTGGCGCCCTGAAATTCGAGCTTGCCGCCGAATGCGCTGTGCGCGGTGTCCTCATCGGCGCTCACCAGCGGTGTGTATTGGCCGGTCTGATCGTCACGCCGATAGAGCGTTTTTTCGCTGGCTTCCGGGGCCAATGGCGGGTTTTCCTCGGGTTCGGTCGGGATCAGCGGTTGCACGATCGCCTGGGAGAGGTCGGGGGTGAAGTCGCGGTACTCGGTGGCTTCGCCTGTGTTGATCCCTTCGCCGCGGTTGTGTGGTGTCGTGATGTCTTGTGAGCTCCATTCTTCGTGGCCGCGTGTGGAGATGACTTGCTCTGGTTCGGGTCGGCGGTTGCCCTGGGCGTCTTCGCTGACCGGGCCGCTGGCGGTCCAAGCGATCTGATCGCCGTTCGCCGAGGCTTGGATCAGCGCGCCTTCGCGGCTGATCGGTTCGACCAGCGCACCATGCTTTTCCACCGGCGAGACCAGCTCCCACTCACGGTCGTCGGCAAGCTCCGCCTGCGCACTTGGCAGGGTTGTGAAGAACGCCTGTGCGCCCTGTCCGCTCTGCGCCTGACCGTCGGCATTGCGCGCGAGCACGCGGTAGTAGTAGGTCGTGTTGGCCACCAGGCCCGTCAGTTCGGCCTTGACCAGCGAGTCGCCGTAGCCGGAAGCGATTCTGCCCACCACATGTTCGCTGCAGGGAGATGGTTCGCCGGTGCAGCTGCTGCGCCCGTACTGGAATTCGTATTCGCTCTGCAACCCGTGCGGATCGATCTGCGCGAATAGATCTGCGCTCGTCGGCGTCAGATCCTGCGCATAGGCAGAGTCGACCCGCGGCCCGCCCGCAGCTTCACCGGAGAAGATCTGCACCTTGCCGCTTCCCGGCTCCGCGGCAAACACCTGGCCGGTGGCGCCGTCCGCCGCCAGCGCCCCCGCGCCGCTCAGGTCTTCTTCACCGAAATGCTCAATAAAGGTCCCGTTTGCGGCGAATGCGGCGATGCTGGCCCCATTGTCAGCGTAGGCCTCGCCGCTCGTACCTTCCGTGGCGATCCCACTCGTCGCCTGATCGTCCAGCCCGCGGGCGAGCAGCTGTCCTGTGCCGCTGAACTTCGCGACCAGCGAGGGACTGGATTCTTCATCCGAGCATTCTTCGAAACTGTTCTCGCGTTCATGCGCGACATAGAACGCTTCGTCGGTCGGGGCGACAGCGAACCCGGGGCGGGCACGGCATTCAAACCGGTGTTCGATTTCGAGTTCTTTGGTTAGAGACGGCTCCCAGCGGTTGCTTTCCGCGCCGGTGAACGCGCTGAGCACGCCTTCTTCGCCCCAATAGACCCACAGCGTCCCGTTCGCATCGACTGCGACCCCGTCGATCTCTTCCAGTTCCAGTTCTTCCCCGCCTGCGTGGAAGATCGTCTTTTTGAACAAGACTTTGTTTGTCTGGGGTTCGTACTTGTAGAGGATGTCGTGTTCTTCGGCTTCGGCGCCTTCTTCTTCTGCCCCCACTACATACACGTCACCGTGCGATTCGCCGGCCGAGTTGTCGACAGCGATGTCTTCCGGCGACTTCACGCCAAACGACGACACGAATTCATAGCCGCCGCTGCCGTTTGGCTTGAAACGCTCCACCCGTTCATGCGGCGTCGTCCGATCCACCACGAACACTTCGCCACTGGCTTCATCGACCGCCACCCCGGTCGGGTCGACCAGCGCCGCTTCACCCGACCCTTCGAGCGTACCCGCGAACACGTGCCCACGACTCACCAGCGCTGACGCTGTTGCACAGCACAGCACCATCATCGCCACGGCAGCCGGTACGAACACAACCAAGCTCGCGAGCACCGCCCAACGCGGTGTGACTGTCCTCGCCGACCAGCGGCTGCACGCTGCGCAGTCGGCACTCTGTCGCCCAAGTCTCTCCACGATCCTCACCATTCCGGCACGTACATCTGTGAGACCGCCGGCCCCGGCCCCACAGATGTGCCAATGACTGACGCCGACATCGCTGTCAGACGACCGCGTTCAGCTCCAGCTCTTCTTCACCTTTGAGCGTGGTGGTGATCGTCTGGCCGGCTTGTTCCCACCCGTTGTCGGCGAAGTGCGCTTCGAGGATCGCATGTTCGGGTGTGCCTTCCCAGTTTTCGGGTTTTTGCTTGCCTTTCGTGGCCTTGAACTTCAGAGTTTCAGTGCTCGTCATCTTGTCATTTTTGATGGGCACCAGCACGTGTCCCCGAACTTTGATGACTATGCCCGTGCAAGAGAATTCGGTAAACAGTCCCGATGCGACGCTTTTGGCGGGATATAGCATTACGTCAGTTTTTTTTGCCGCCTTCTTTTCCCACCCGACGGTTGCTTCCAGTTCGTTTGTGACGATTTCCCCGGCCGCGGCGCCTGGCGTGGAGCAGGGCTCGTCCAACGTGATGCATTCTTTGAACTTGACGATGATGTTCTTCTCTTCTTTGTTGTTGCCCGGCGCAAATTCGCCCGTGCTCGTCTCACTCTTGCATTCCGTTCCCGATCCGCCGACCGTCTCGAGAACGCCAATCCCGCCGGAGCTCGTGAATTTCTTGTTTTCAGCTCCTGGCAGCCACTTGTACTTGCCCTTTTTAGCGCGTTCACCCACGGGTACTTCCTTGGTGCACTTCGAGTCGCTGAACGCCCCATTGTATTCTTTTTTTGCGTTTTTTTCAGCCTTCAGGCACCGTCCATATTCCGGCGCTTCCGCCCATGCGCTCGACGCGCCCAGTGCCGTGACCACGAATATCGCCACCAGGCACAGCCCTATGATCTTCAACCGGCTCATATCGCCAAACTCTCCTGTTATCTATTGAACGCTCAAGATCTCTGATCGCACACCCGCAGGCCTCGGCGTGACCCCGCCCGTCGCGGGTGGGGTCACGCCGTAGCGAACATCCTCAGGCTGTGAGTTGAGCCTCACAGTCCGTTTTCAGCGACCTACATCCTTTCGAGCAGTACGGTCGTCGAGTTCCACAGGGCCCCTTTGAGGATCGTCGTGCTGGCCCCAGCGGGCTGCGGGATGTCGAACTCCCTGTCGATGGTCGCCTCGATTTCACCAGAGTACGGGCCGGTGCAGCTGGCACCCGGAACCGCATACGTATTATCTACTAGTTCGTTGTTGGTGACAACAATCAATTCGAATTCATAGTAGAAATGGATTTCGCCTACTTTGCCCGTAATTAGTTCGTGGGTGAGCGGCGATTCACTCTGTCCGGACTTCAGATGCTGAACGATCGGTTCGGCGTCCGAGCCGATGAAACAAACGTCACCCAGCTGCTGCATCCACTTGTTTTCGCCTTTGATCTTGACGGGCGCTTCCACGGCCGTGCCTTCTTTGGATTCAAGATTAGGTCGGCTCGTTACTGGATCGCCCGCCTGTTCGATGGTCTCGTACACGTTCTTTAGCGCACCTTTTTTGGCATGCGCATAGCTGTACTTCAATCCTTCGGACCAGCCCAGTTCATTCTGTTCTTCCGGCGTGATGTGAGCGATCGGTTCACCCGGCACCTTCTCGGGTGTTGGTGTGATCGCCGGCGCGCCGTGAGCGGGCGGTACATAGAATTCTTCAAAGTTTTCTTCGTTGAGGGCGATGCCGTACTGCAAGGTAATCGACTTCGTCAGCGGGACGGAGATCGGACCCACCGTGAACTGGCCACCTTCCTTCGGCGTCGTCGCACCGTAGACGCAGAGGTTCGCCGGCAACCCATTTTCCGCATGGCCACCGACCGGGCAGTTAGCCAGCACCTTCAGGCTTGGCCCCGCTTTAGCTAGCGCGCTCGCGGAGGTCAGTCCGCACAGCGCCAACATTGCCACCAAGCACCAGCCCAGTATCCGTACATGTCTCACTTTTCCACTACTCCTTTTCCTCTCGGTGATAATCGGCCGGCGTGTCGGGCCCCCTATCGGTGACCCGCCACCGGTCGTCTGCAACCGCGAGCCCCGACACCAGCCGACTCGATATCGCGCGTCGTGCATGGTCGTTCGCTCGCTCTCAACGACGCCCGCAGCGCATAGCGCGCCACGCGGCGTCGAAAAGCTCTTTTTTCATCGTGCGCCTCCGAGCCGCGCGCTGCTCGCGTTGGGTGAGCTCGAGACGGTGCTCTGGCCAATTACCTCAACGGTGTGCCGTCCTGCAGCCGTCAGCAGCCAGGCATTCGGCTCGCCCCGCGCGGGTCCCGCGCCGACGTTCTCGATCACGCCGCGCCGCTCGAGGCGAGCCAGGAGCTTGGAGGCCTGCCCCTCGTCGGCGATCCCGGCCGCGTGGGCGATCTCGCGGTTGTTCGAGTACGGCGTCCGCGCGATCGCGCGCAACACCTGGGTCGTGCGATGCGTGGCGCGGACCGGGAGGGCGGCGGCCCTGGATATCGCCTGTGCGCGCGCCAGCCCGGGATCGATTGCCGACACGTGCGATGGCCTCCCTTCCAGCTCCGCCTGTGCGACGGCCTGTCCCAGGTACGGCGCGACGATGAACGCCATCAGCGACGGCGCCAGCTCCACCAGCCTGCGTGCGTCGTGTTCGAGCACGCTCGTTCGGATGAGGGAGAAGACGCCACCGACGATCAGCTCGCATTGCAGGCTCGCCGGGAAGACCGGCGACCCAGCCGCACGACCACCGCCGTGACCCGGGCTGACGTCGCCTTCGCGTTCAAGCAATACACCCAGCAGATCGTGCAGCTGCTGCCGGTATCCGACCGTCACCGTTACGCTCAGCGACGTCTCGAGCAGCAACAGGCGAGCCCAGTCTGGCTCGTCATCAAAGAATCCCAGCATCGCGACTAAACCGGAGCGGACTCGTTCGAGCCAAGCCACCTCTCGCGCCGTGGCCCCAGCTAGCGTGCGTGACAGCCGGTCGACGCCCTGTGCAAACGCTGCGCGATAACACTCCTCGACGGTCGAGAAAGTCTCGAAGAACACGCTCTCCGAAACCCCTGCACGCGTGGCCACCGCATATGCGAGACGGGGGTCACTGGTCCCTCAGGCCCTTATTTTTCAGGACCCCTTGACAAATCTGGCCCTATCTGTTCTCCTTTTCCCACACATCGCCCACGGGCCAAAGGGCTCGGGTCGGACGGGGCGAGAGGGACGATGGAGGGAAAACGACGGCGCATCATGGGGGACGGGATCCAGATCAACCGCGTGGCTGAGCGCTTTTCCAGCCACACGCAGATGCGCTCGCGCCCCCGTCGTCAAAGGGCTTCGCCAGACACGGACGCGCTGCGCGAGAAGCTGATCGCGGCGCTCGTTGAGGTGGTCGCCGAGGGCGGCGACCCCCGTCTCGCATAGTCGCGGGCCCACCCGCAAACCCGCATGGATACTGAGGTTTTGGACCCACGTCCCACAAGCGTCCCACACGCTCGTTGGCCTTCAGAAGCGGTCGGACCCGAAGGACGGCGCAGCCTCGCCAACCTGGATGGGCTCGGTGCGTGGCGCCACGGCGAAGAACCAAGGAAGGTACGGCTCGATCGCCTGACGGTGCCAGCCGAGGGCCAAAGCGACGGCGCACTTGAAGCTCGAGGCCGAGGAGCGAGCCCGCTTGTTTGACTGATAGCTGTTTAGCCAAACCTAAGCAGTTGACTGAGTTTACGTACGCCTTCGGGGCACGTGAACTTCAGCTGCTTCGCGCTCTTATGTCTCACCGGAGCGAACGCGAGTCGCGACGGGCGCGGCGATTTTCCAGCACCCGCGCAGAGCGCTTCTCGACTGTCTCGATGATGCGCCACAGGACGGGCGCATCCCAACCGTCCTCGGCGAGTGCCATGCGAGCTTGGCTCGCAGCCGCGGGCGCGCGTCGGTGCCGGAAACCCGATCACGCGGCAATCTCATACTCGTGGATGAGCCCGCCGAGCACATCACGGCGCCTGACCGACGGAGGATCCTTGCCGACCACGCGAAGGCGCGGCCTCGGTACCGGCGCCTCCGTTGCAAGCGCCCGATGCGGGCGGTGACTGTTGAAGTGCTCCGTGTGCTCGCAAAGCGTCGCTTCGGCATGCCGCCTTGAGAGGATGAGCATCCGGTCAAGGCACTCGCGACGAGCGCTCCCCACCCAGCGCTCGGCGATGGCATTCGCATTTGGCACCAGCGTGCGGACCACCTCTATGCCCTCGGCCTCAACGACCGCGTCGAATGCGCCGCTGAACTTTCCGTCTCGATCGTGAATGACGAAACCCAACGGCGTCCCGGTGTCCTGCCACCTGATGACAACGTTTCGCGCTTGCTGTGCTGCCGAGGCTCCATTCGGGTTTGCGGTGACACCAGCGAAGTGCACGCGCCTTGACGCCAGCTCGACGAAGAACAACACGTAGAGTCGCTTCAGCAGCGCGGTCTCCACGATGAAGAAGTCACAGCTGAGCATGCTCTGGGCATGGGCACGTAGGAACGCACCCCAGCTCATGCCGGCCCGACGCGGTGCCGCTCGATGCCGGCATCCTTGAGAATCGTCCACACGGTGGACGCGGCGACGTCTATACCGAGGCAGTGGAGCTCGCCGGCGATGCGCCTGTAACCCCAGGTCGGGTTCTCGGAGGCCAAGCGGATGATGAGCTCACGGGTCTCCTTGCACTTGCGCGGCCGGCCCGGTCCACGGCTATAGCTCCAGCGACGAGCAACCGAGCGCCGATGCCAGTCCAGCAGCGTCTCCGGGCGCACGAAGAACGCCCGCCAGCGGTTGCGAGGCAAGACGCGCGAGAACGCGGCCAGCACCGCCCGATCGGCCGGCCCCAACTCGGGTCTACTGGCTTAGCGCCGCAGGACAGCCACCTGATGGCACAAAGCGAGAATCTCGAGCTCCTTCGCCCCGTCACCACGGCAGATCAACACGATCAGCTCCAACACCCGCCGTAGCGCCACGTAGATCAGGGCGAAGCTGACGGGCTTTGCGCGATCGGCGGGCATAGGCCGCGAGACGCTACTCGGCAAAGGTCGTCGCGCGCTTGAGCCAGGCGTGACCGAATATTCGGCACCCACGCGTTTACGCGCAGCTGCAGCAGCACGCCAAGCGCGACCACGGCGCCCAGTTCGATGAGCTCGTGCGCCAGGCCCGCGCGCAGTTGCGCAAGGTCGATCGGAGGCCGTCCGACGGGTCGATTGGGACGGCGATTGGGACGGAAGGCCCTGAAGCGTCCATTTCTGAGGGTGATTCGGCTGCGCCGAACGAGCCAAAACATGCCCCTGAGCAGGGAAAAGAGGGTATGGCGAGACTCGGAATCGAACCGAGGACACCACGATTTTCAGTCGTGTGCTCTACCAACTGAGCTATCTCGCCGCACCGTCCACGTGCCCGGGCGCTTCGTCTCGTCCGGGCGGCGGACCGACGAATCTTAACGGCTGCCGAGCCCACTGGGCCGGATCGCTCATGACACCCCACCCAGGCCGCGTGACCTAAACCCGGGCGAACTCCTGAACCAAAGCCTCGTAGGTCCTGCGCAGGCCCTCCGCGATCGATACCTGCGGCCGCCAGCCCAGCTCGCGTTCGGCCTTGCTCGCATCGAGGCAGCTGCGCCTTAGCTCACCCGGGCGCAGGTCGGCCAGGCGCGGCTCGATCTCGACGCCGGCGATCTTCTGCAGCTCGTTCCAGATCGTGAGCACGTCGGTCTGCGCGCCCGTGGCCACGTTGTAGGTGCCGCGCCTGCCCGCCGCGGCCCGCAGCGCGCTCACCACGTCGCCGACGTAGATGTAGTCGCGCGTTGGCCTGCCGTGTCCGTACAGCGTCGGTTGCTCGCCGCTGTAGAGCTTGTGCGCGAAGATCGCCACCACGCCCGCCTCGCCGTGCGGGTTCTGCCGCGGCCCGTACACGTTGCCGAGCCTCGCCACCGTGTTCGCCACGCCCGCCGCCAGCCCCCACGTCTTCACGTACGCCTCGCCCGCCCACTTCGAGGCCCCATACGGCGCCAGCGGCGCCGGTTCGCGCTCCTCGCTCGTCGGCATCGGCGCCTCGTCCCCGTACAGCGCCCCGCCGGTCGACGTGAACACCACCGGCACGCCCAGCTCGTTGGCGGCCACCAGCACGTTCAGCGTTCCCTTGACGTTGACGTCGCAGTCGCGCAGCGGGTTCTCGACCGACGCCGTCACGCTGGCCTGCGCCGCCAGATGAAACACCGCCTCGGGCCCCGCCTCCTGGATGACGGTCCTGACCGCCGGTCCGTCCACCACGTCCAGCTCGGCCAGCCGTGCCTCCGCAGCTACGTTCTCGATGCTCCCCGATGACAGGTCGTCGATCACCGTAACGCCGTACCCGTCGGCGAGCAGCGAATCGACCACGTGCGAGCCGATGAACCCCGCCCCGCCCGTCACGATTGCCTGTTTGGCCGTCACTGTGGCGAAATCTATCCGATGGGCTTTACCTGGCGGGCTCGATCCGATGGGACCTGTCGCACGGCCTCGATCCGATGGGCCTATCGGTGGATCCCAACCCGGCGGGGCCCTGCATGGGCGCCGCTACCCGACAGCCGCGGAGCGCAGCGCCTCTTCGACCTGCTCGACCGAGCGCTCGATCCGCGCGAGCACGTCCTCGTCCTCGCGCCCGCTCAGCAGGTACCTGCGCAGCGTCGCCAGCACCCGGCGGACGATCGTCATCGCCAGCTGTTCGTGCTCGGAGTCGAGCTGCCCGCGCTCGCGCAGCTCCGCCAGGCGGCGCAGCGTCGGTTCGATCACCTCGCCCTGCACGTCGCCCGCGCCCAACCCGTCCTCCATCGCCTGCGCGATCGCGCTCTCGGCCGGCTCGGCTTCGCCGCGCTCGAGCGCCGTCGCGAACGTCTCCAGCGCGCTCTCCGCGACCGCCGCCGGATCGGCCCTGACCTGTTCGCGCGCATCCGGGCCCGACTGCTCGAGCACCTCCATGAACGCGTCCAGCAGCACCGGGTCGAAATGCTTGCCTCGTTCCTCGCGCATCATCTGCACAGCCTCCTGGACCGAGAATGCCTTGCGATAGACCCGGTCGCTGGTCAGCGCGTCGAACACGTCCGCGATCGCCACCACACGGCCCTCGATCGGAATCGACTCGCCCGCTACCCCGCGCGGGTAGCCGCTGCCGTCCCACTTCTCGTGGTGGCTCAGGGCAATCGTCGCCGCCATGTCGAGAATCGCCGAGCTCGAGCCTTTCAGCAGCCGGTGTCCCTCCTCGGCGTGCGTCTCGACGATCGCTCGCTCCTCTGCCGTCAGCTTGCCCGGCTTCAGCAGGATCGCGTCCGGGATCGCCACCTTGCCGACGTCGTGCAGCGGCGCCGCATGGCTCATCCGTTCGCACAGCTCCTGCTCGAGGCCGATCTGTTCGGCCAGCAGCGTCGAGAACCTGCCGATCCGCTCGATGTGCGCTCCGGTGTCCTCGTCCCTGAACTCGACCGCCATCGACAGCCTGCGCACGGTCTCGGCCTGCGCCACCTCGAGCTCGGTCATCGTCTTGCGCAGCTGCAGCGAGCGAGCTTCGATCTCGCGCTGGAGCTTGGTCCGGTGTTGCTCGCCGGCAAGCCAGCCGACGGCCGCGGCCGCGATCGCCAGCACCACGAGGCAGGCGACCGTGACGGCCGCGCTCGGCGCCAGCACCACGCCGGCGCCCGCCGCCAGGGCCACCGCGATCGTCGCGCCCAGCGCCCAGCTCACGCGCGCACCGCTCCGGTCGTGACCTTCGACGCCGGCCTTCGCGCCCGCCTGCGACGATGCGCCCGCGCGTACCCAAGCGTGAGCTTGGTCTTCGCCACGCCGCAGCCTCGAGCCGAGCTGGATCACTCCCGTCATATCGGCAAACGCTCTTTCGCGCACTGGTCCGTTCTCGCAGTCGGCATCCGTACCGTCCGGCTTTAGCCGTGCGTTTGCGCTCTCGTCACAAAGAGAAACGCTTCTCGAGCTCCCACTTTTTGCGGACTTTGCGAACTTTGCCGCAGGATTCTTTTACCCGGAACAACGCGGCGGCAAACGGCCCGATTCGCCGGGCTCTCGCTCCGAGATCGAGGCTCGCTGCGCATCCGGGATCCGGGCTCCGTCCTCGACCGCCTGCTCGGGTACGCTGGCGTCATGCTGGTGTCGGCCGTAAGCGCACGCGCGCGCATCGGGCTGCTCGCGCGCACGCGCCGCGGGCTCCTCGGCGCCGCGCTCGCGCTGGCGTTCGCGTTCGCCGCCCTGCTCGCCGGCTGCGGGGGCTCCTCCTCGGGCAACGGCGTCGCCTCCAAATCGCCGGCCGAGATCCTCGCCGCCACCAAGGCCGCCGCCGACGGCGCCAGCAGCGTCCACATCGCAGGCCGACTCTCCAGCGGCGGCTCGCCGATCGCGCTCGACATGTACCTCGCCTCGGGCCAAGGCGGTCGCGGCAAGCTCGCCGAGAACGGCCTGTCGTTCGAACTGATCGTCGTCGACAACAGCATCTACATCAAAGGCAGCCCCGCCTTCTACAGCCATTTCGGCGGCTCGGCCGCCGCGCAGCTGTTCCGCGGCAAGTGGCTCAAGGCTCCCGCCAGCAGTGGCGAACTTGCCTCCCTGGCCAGTCTGACCGACCTCAGCAAGCTGATCGACCAGGCGCTCACCAACACCTCCTCGCTCGTCAAGGGCGCCACCACGAAGGTCAACGGCCAACCCGTGGTCGAGCTCACCGACGCCGCCAAGGACGGCTCGATCTATGTGGCCACCACCGGCAAGCCGTTCCCGGTCCAGCTCGTCAAGCACGGCTCTGAAAGCGGCAAGGTCACGTTCTCGGGCTGGAACCAGCCGATCACGCTCACTCCCCCTCCCAACGCGATCAACCTCGGCGCCTTCGCCAAAGAAGCCCACTGACCGTGTCGAGCCGACCTCAGATGCTCGAACCGCGCCGCCGCCGCCTCACCCAGCCGAGGCCTCACCGACCCGAGATGACCGCGGATCGCGCAGCCCTCCGTGCTCGATGACCGCCACGGCCGCGTATGAGATCGGGGCGCAGGTCAGCTGCAGTGACGGCGCCTGCGGAAAGCTCGACCGCGTCGTGCTCGACCCGATCTCGCGTGTGCTCACACATCTCGTCGTCCAGCCGCACGGCGCGCTCGAGCGCGGTCGCCTGGTGCCGATCGACCTGGTCGCCGGCGCCACCAAGGACGAGATCCATTTGAGCTGCTCGCTCGCCGCCTTCGGCGCGCTCGAAGAAGCCGAAGAGACCCACTTCCTCACCGACGCCGACCCCGAGCTCGGCTACGGCGCCGACGAGGTGCTCGCCTGGCCCTACTACGGGCTCGGTATGACCGGTATGGGAGGTCTCGGCGTCGCGGGCACCGGGATGGTGGGCATGCCCCCATCGGTCACCACCGACCGAATCCCTGTCGGCGAGCTCGATGTGCGCCGCGGCGAACCGGTGCATGCCAGCGACGGCCACGTCGGCAGCCTGCAGGGTCTGGTGATCGACCCGCGCGACCATCACGTGACGCACCTGCTGCTGCAGGAGGGCCACCTGTGGGGCAAGAAGCAGGTCGCGATCCCGATCGGCGCCGTCGCGCAGGTCGATGTCGATGACATCCGTGTCAACCTGACACGCGATCAGATCCGCGACCTGCCCGCGGTCGACCTTGATCCCTAGCTCCGCGCTCGAGCCTCGGCTCGAGCCAGCTGTCGAGGGGCGGCGTTAGCTCGCGCCGGCAGCCGAGAAGCGCCGGTTCACCAGATCGGTGATCCGCTTGCCGAGCATGGCCTCGCGTGTGCTCGCCTGCGCCTGGCTGAACACGCCTGCGGTGACAGCCGCCGCCAGCCGTTCCTTGCGGGCCGCCACGAGCGCTTCGATCAGGCCGGCTTCGGACTTGCCGCTCGTTTGCTCGGCCACCTGCGCCAGCGTCTTTCCCGACTGCAGATCGCTCTGCAGCTGCGCCGCGGTCACGCCGAGATACTCGGCCGCCGGCAGCCCCAGGTAGCTGCGAGCGGCGAACTCACCGTGTGCGCTCGCGCTGGCAGCCTTCGACCCGCCGGCCCCAGGGCCGAGCACGCCCAGACCGCCGACGCGGTTGATCCTGGCTCGCACCCGCTTCTCCAGCCCGGCGCTGTTCGCGGCCGCCCGCGCCTTGCGGGCCGCGACGATCGCTTCGATCAGGCCGGCTTCGGACTTGCCGCTTGTCTCCTTGGCCACCTGCGCGAGCGTCTTGCCTTCACGCAGGTCCTTGCGCAGCTCCGTCTTCGACACGCCGAGATAGGTCGAGGCCACCGCCAGCGTGCCGCCGTGGTCGCGCACTCTCTGATGAGCCGTCTGGCGCCGGTGAGCGTTGCGATGGCCCGAGTCCGGGCCGGTCGCCGCCACAGCCGCAACCGCGCCGCACGCCAGCACCACTCCCACGATCGCCCCGACCGTGATCTTGTACCTCAAGCCGCGATCCATCCTCACGATTGTGGCGCAACGCCCTAAAGCCCGCGCCGCCATGCGCTAAATCCCGCTTAAAACGGCTGTCAAGCCGCCGCGTGCCCGTCACGCCTGTCGCGCTCCGGGCGCACGAGCTCGAGCAGGAAACCTCGTCCGAGCACGCTCAGCGTGAGCAGCGACCCGAACAGCACGACCGCGTCGATGCTCTCCCGGCCCTGCCTGGTCCAGTAGTCGTCTTCGAGGTTCAGCCACAGCGCGAACTCGTCGAGCGTGAGCGCTGCGCCGCTGCCGTACACGAGCGAGGTAACGCGCGAGGAGCGGCGCTGTTCGTTGATCCCGATCTCCAGCAGCCACAGGTAGCCGACCGTCAACAGCCCGGTGATCCCGAACGTCATGTGGTGGATGTGGCGCCCGCCCGGCGTGATGTTGCGAAACGGCCCTCGTTCCGCCCGGATCGCGTGGGTGATCGCGCGCACCGCCGCAAACGTCACGAAGAAGGCGCTGCTCGAGAGCAGCTGACGCTCCTTGCGGCGATCGCAGAAGTGCTTGTGGTAGAGCGAGCGCAGATCCCGCCGCGGAGACTCCCATGCGGGCCGCGCCGGCGGGCCTTCGGACGATGGGGACGGCCGGCCGATCGCGGTCATTTCGCCGCATACACTAGCCCGCCGCCTGTTAGCTTGTGCCCATGACCGACGAGCCTGTCGTGGCCGACGATGGTGCGGCTGTCGGTCTGCTCGGTCCGCGCACGCGCCACATCCTCGCGCTCGAGTTCGGCTCTGCCGCCGAGTTCGGGGATCCGAGCCGCGAGTGGCGCCGCATGTTCGCCGAGCTGTTCGGAACCTTTCTGCTCGTGCTCGCCGCCGCCGGCGGCGCGATCCTCCACGACAAGGGCCAGATCAGCCTCGCCGCGGCGGTCGTCGCCCCGGGGCTGACGGTGATGGCGATCATCCTGTTCATGGGCGCTGTCTCCGGCGCCCATCTGAACCCCGTCGTCTCGCTGGCGTTCGCGCTGCGCCGCGACTTCCCCTGGAGGCGCGTTCCCGGGTACCTGGTCAACCAACTCGTCGGGGCGGCCCTCGCGTGCCTCTTCCTGCGCGCCGTATTCGGCAACATCGACCATCTCGGCGCCACCCTGCCGGGGGCCGGCTATCAAAACTGGCAGGCGCTGTTGATGGAGATCGTGCTCACCGTCGGGCTCGTCAGCGTGATCCTCGGCACCGCCTCGGCCGCTCAGAACGTCGGCGCGATCGCCGCGCTCGGCGTCGGCGGCTACATCGCGCTCGCCGGCCTGTGGGCGGCGCCCGTGAGCGGCGCTTCGATGAACCCGGCGCGCTCGTTCGGGCCCGCCCTCGTCAGCGGCGACTTCACGAGCTACTGGGTGTACCTGCTCGGGCCGATCGCCGGCGCGCTGATCGCCGTAGGCTTCGCCTACATCCTGCGCGGCCGCGGCGGCGATCCGATCTCGATCGCCGCCGGCTCGGGCACGCTCGATCCGGCAACCCTGCGTGCGCGCCACCACCTGGCCCAACAGATCGAACGCGGCGAAGTCACGCTCCCGGACATCTTCGCGCCCGAGCGCTCGGGCGAGGCGGGCTCCACCGGCGGGAGCGCCTCGGGGCAGCCCACCGAGCCGCCCTCCCCCAACAGAGCTTCGCCCGGGCAACCCACCCAGCCGCCCTCGTAGCTCATGTGCGATGTCCGGTCGGCAAGCTCCGGCGTGCGGAATCGGTGAGCCCCGTTCGGGGGCGCCTCAGAGCCCCCGCTCGGCCTTGATTCGACCGGACTGCACCGCGTCCGAGAGCGCTTTGTAGTCGAGCTCGTTCTGGTCGGCGTAGTCCCGGGAGAACTGCAGGATCGCGCGATCGAACACCGAGCCTTTGCCGAGATAGGCGGCGATCGCGATGCGATCGCCGCTGCGCGCGTGCGCCCGCGCGAGCGTCCAGCCGCACAGCCGGCCGTACTGGGCCAGGCCCGACGACGTCATCTGCTCGATCACGGCCGAGCCCTTCCAGTCGCGCAGCTGGCGGCCGTAGAAGTCGCGCGCCTGGCCGTCCAGCCCGGCATCGACATGCACCCAGCCGAGGAAGATATCGCTGCTGGCCTGCATCAACCGCTGCCCGGTCACCACGCGCCGGCCGTGGTTGCGAAACGAGCTCGCGCTCAAAAACTCCTCGAGCACCGACGCCTGCGCCTCCTTCATCTGCAGGAACAGCGGATCCTGGCCGTCGCGCCCCAGCATCAGCGCGATCCACGCCCGCGTCCCGACGCTCCCCACGCCGACCACTTTGCGCGCGAAGTCGGTCAGGCGAAACTGCTCGAGCAGCGTCTGGCGGTCGCGATCGAGCGTGCCCCGGTAGGCCCGCAGCAACTGGTGCAGCCAGTCGAACAGCTCGTCGCGCTCGGTCCCGGTCACGAGGTCGTCAACCGGCATGATCAGCGGCGGGTCGGCGACGATCCGCGCCTCGCCGTCCACCAGCCGGGTGAGTTTGGAGAACGCCGACATGCTGTCGCGCGTGCGCGCCTTCGCGAGTGTCTTCTCGGTCCGCTTCACCGACTTTGCCCCGAGCTGCGGCCCCAGCTCCTCCAGCGCCGCCTCGACGTCCAGGTGCGCGTACCAGACATCGAGGTTCTTCAGCGTCGCGAAGCTCGCCATCGCCGTGCGGTACTCCTCCACGGTGTCGAGCACGACCCGATCCTGATCCTTGACCGCAAAGCCGTTGTCGCGCGCCCCGATCAGCATGCTCGCCGCCAGCCGCTTGAGGTCCCACTCCCACGGGCCTGGCAGCGTCTCGTCGAAGTCGTTCAGGTCGAACACCAGCCGGCGCTCGGGCGAGGCGAACACGCCGAAGTTCGACAGGTGCGCGTCGCCGCAGCACTGGACCGTCAGGCCCGAGCGCGGCGTCGCCGCGAGGTCGCTCGCCATGATCAGCGCGCCACCCCGGTAGAACGTGAACGGAGACACGAGCATGCGCCCGTAGCGGATCGGCACCAGCTCGGGCACGCGCGAGGCGGCCTGACGTTCGAGCAGCTCGACCGGATCGGGGCGATGGGGCGGCGGCTCGAAGCCGGCATGGCTCGACCGTGGCACCTCTGCCCGTGCCGCCTTGCCCCGCGCCACCCGCTCGGCGACGCTCAGGTGCGGCACCGCCCCGCGCGTGTCGGTCAGCGTCGCCATGGGCGGACGATACTCCTCGGCCCGAGTCGGCTCGTGCGAAGCGCACGTGCGCGTGCGCGCGCGCGTGCGCTCTCGACGTGGGGTAGCTTCCCGGCACCATGAGCAACCGGCAGCCCGGCCCGCCGAGTCCGGACGCTCAGCTCGGGAGCCTCGACGAGCGCCAGCTCGGCATCCTGCGCGACGTCGGGCAGGAGTGGGGCAGGGTCTGCGGCGACCCCTCGGCCTGGCGCGAAGCGCTGCCGATGGACCCGACCCCCGACGGCTTCCCCGATCTCGCCGAGATTCGCCCGAGCCGCTTCGGGCGCTTCGTGCCGGTCCAGAGCGCGGCGCAGCCGGCCGTCGAAGCGACCGGCCGCGCCGAGCTGCCGCCCTCACGTCAGGGACGCGCGGCCTACGAGCTGCGGCGCGTGCTGTTCGGGCCGCCGCTGCGCAGCACCGCGATCGCGCGCGAGCGCATGCGCAAGCTGATCGCGCTGCCGGTGCTCTCGGCCGACGCCCTCTCATCCGTTGCCTACGGCCCGGAAGCGATGCTTGCGATCCTCGTGCTCGGCGGCAGCGCCGGCCTCAGCCACTCGCTGCCGATCGCCGCGACGATCGCGTTCTTGATGCTGGCCGTCGGCGCCTCCTACCGGCAGACGATCCGCGCCTACCCCCACGGCGGCGGCTCCTACATCGTGGCCAGCGACAACCTCGGCCCGCTCGTCGGGCTGATCGCGGCGGCCGGCCTGCTGACCGACTACATCCTGACGGTCGCCGTGTCGGTCGCCTCGGGCATCGCTGCGGTCAGCTCGGCGATCCCCTCGCTGGCCCCCGATGCCGTCCCGATCGGCGTCGGCGTGATCGCGCTCTTGCTCGCCGGCAACATGCGCGGAGTCCGCCAGGCGGGCGCCCTGTTCGCCGCGCCGACCTACGCTTTCATCTTCGCGATCTTCGTGCTCGTGATCGTCGGCCTGATCGACGCCGGCGGGCGCAACTTCCACGCCACGCCGAGACCGGCGGTGACTGCGACCGAGGCGGTCAGCCTGCTGCTGATCCTGCGCGCGTTCGCTTCGGGCTCGACGGCGATGACCGGGATCGAGGCCATCTCCAATGCCGTCCCGGTGTTCAAGCCGGTCGAGTGGCGCAACGCGCGCGTCACGCTGACGTGGATGGTCGGCCTGCTGATCGCGCTGTTCGCGGGGACGATCGCGATCGTCGAGCTCGACGGCGTAATCCCGAGCAGCCGCGAAACGGTGCTCTCGCAGCTCGCACACCGCAGCTTCGGCAGCACCTTCATGTACCCGGTCACGCAGGCCGCGACCGCCGCGATCCTGCTGCTCGCGGCCAACACCGCCTACAACGACTTCCCGCGCGTGCTGTTCCTGCTCGCGCGCGACCGCTTCGCGCCGCGGCTGTTCCTGCGTATGGGCGACCGGCTGGCGTTCAACAACGGCATCATCGTGCTGTCGGTCGCGGCCGCGGCGATCTACGTCGGCTTCGGCGGCAAGACCGACCCGCTGATCCCGCTGTTCGCGGTTGGCGTGTTCCTCGCCTTCACGCTCTCGCAGGCCGGCATGGTCGTCCACTGGCGGCGCCTGCGCGACGCCCACTGGCGCCGCAGCCTCGCCTTCAACGCCACCGGCGGGTTCCTGTCGGCGATCGTGTTCGTCACCGCCGCGATCACCAAGTTCACCGCGGGCGCCTGGGTGGCGCTGCTCGCGGTCGCCCTGTTCACCGTGCTCGCGCTGCGGATCAGGCGCCATTACGACTACGTCGCCGACGCGACCGCGCTGCGCCCCCAGGCGCTCGAGGTGCCCGGCCAACGGATTGCCCCGCGGCCCGCCGCGAACGGGCGCGCGGACTCAGGCGAGGACCGCGACGGCGACCAGGACGCCGCAGGCGCGCGCGCAGGCGCCCTCGAAAGCGACGAGACCGAGGAGAGCCCGGAGGAAATCCACCACCTCACGATCGTGCCCGTGGCCACGCTCGACCTGCCGAGCATGCGCGCCCTCGCTTACGCCGCGTCGCTGCAGCAGCCGGTGTTGACGCTGCACGTCAGCCCGACCGAGGCGGAGGGCGAGCGCTTTCGCGGCTACTGGCAGACCTGGGGGGATCACCTGCCGCTCGAGGTCGTCGTGTCCCCGTACCGCGCGATCGTGGCGCCGATGGTCAACTACATCGAGTCGCTGCACCAGCTGCGCGACGATCTCACCTTGACCGTGATCCTGCCGGAAATCGTCGTGCCGCACTGGCGCCAGCGGCTCCTGCACAACCGCACCGCCGCGCGCCTGCGCCGTGCCCTGCGCCCGCTCTCGAAGGTCGTCGTCACGACCGTGCCCTTCCACGTACCGGCGCGTGGGCAGCATGCCATCAGTCGCGTCGCGAGTTGAGAGGCGCAGCGGGCCGTCAGTTGAACAGGCGCGTCGGTGTCGGGCTGCCGGGGAAGTCGGTGTGGAACAGATCCTCGACCGTGTCCAGCGGCGTCGGGGCGCCGAGGAAGAACCCCTGCGCGAGCTGGCAGCCGAGCGCCTGCAGGGTGGCCATCTGCTCGTAGCTCTCGATGCCCTTGGCGATCACCGTCAGCGCCAGGTCGCGCCCGACGCCGAGACTGGCCTCGAGCAGCGCGCTGCGGTAGTCCTCGGCGTCGGTCGCCGCCAGCGAGGCGCGGTCGATCTTCAGGAAGTCCAACGGCAGCCGTTGCAGATGGGCCTGGTAGGCGTAGCCGCTGCCGAAGTCGTCGATCGCGATGCGCACGCCGAGCTTCTTCAGGCGCTGCAGGCGCTCGGCGGCCGCGACGATGTCGCGCATCACCGCGGTCTCGGCGATCTCGAGGGTCAGCAACGAGGGATCCAGCCCCGACTGCTGCAGCGCGCGGCGCACGTCGGTGACGAAGCCATCGCGGATCAGCTGGTAGGGCGAGACCTTGACGGCGATGCCGACCTGATGCCCCGACACGTTCCAGGCGGCTGCGCGGCTGCAGGCCTCTTCGAGCACCCAGCGCCCGATCGGCATGATCAGCCCCGTTTCCTCGGCCAGCGGAACGAAGTCGGCGGGCATCAGCACTCCCTGAGCGGGGTGCTGCCAGCGGATCAGCGCCTCCAGGCCGACGATCTGCTGGCTCGCCAGGTCGAACACGGGCTGGTAGAGCAGGAAGAACTGTTTTTCCACCAGCGCCGTGTTCATCTCGACCTCGAGCACGGCGCGACCCTCGATCACCGAGCGCATGTTGGCGTTGAACAGCGTGTAGCGATCCTTGCCCGCCGCCTTGGCCGCGTACAGCGCCAGGTGCGCGTCGCGCAGCAGATCCTCGGGGGTCACGTAGCGGCCGAACGCCACGCCGATGCTGGCGGTCAAGAAGAACCTCGGCTCGACCTCGCGCAGCTGAACCGGCTGGTGCAGCGCCTCGATCACGCGCCGCGCGAGGGAGTCGAGGCGCGCGCCGCGAGCGGTCGCCTCGACCAGGATCACGAACTCGTCTCCGCCGAGCCGTCCGACCGTGTCCTGCGTACGGGCCACGTTCTGCAGGCGCTGCGAGACGATCATCAGCAGCTGATCGCCGGCCGCCTCGCCGAGCTTGTCGTTGACTTCCTTGAAGCCGTCGATGTCGATGAACAGCGCCCCCGCGAGCAGGCCGGGCTGGCGGCCCGCGCGCGCGAGCATGCGCTCGGCGCGGTCGAGCATGAGCGCGCGATTGGGCAGCTTGGTGAGCGGGTCATACAGGTCCTCGCGCGGCTGTTTGCGCAGCTGGGCCGCCAGCGCCAGCGCGCGCTCGCGACCGGTGCCGAGCACGAAGATCACCAGACCGAGCAGCACGCTCAGGACCGTGCCGCCGATCGCCACCGCCAGGGCGTCGGCGTGCGCCAGGATGCTGGCATTGACCGGGGGCCCGAACGTCCGCAGGCTCCAGCCGCCGCGCAGGCTCATCGCCGTCGTCTGGGCGCCGGGCTTCGGAGCGCCGCTCGTGAACACCACGTGCGAGGAGCCGCTGCGGTAGCGCAAGCGCACCGCCTCTTCGCCGTGCCCGCTCAGCGCCCGTTGCAGGACCACGCTCGGCACCAGCACCTCGCGCAGCCAGCCCACGAACGCCCCGATCCGCGCCGCGACCGCCGCGGGCGGCGCTTCGCCCGCAAAGACCGGCGTCACGACGTCGAGCACCTTGTTCGACCCGCCGGCCGTGTAGCTGGTCTGGCCCGTGGCGTGGGCCAGCGCCAGCCTGCGCGACAGCGCGCAGTAGTCCAAGCCCCGCGGCGAAGCCGCGCCGGGGTTGCGCTCCAGGCCGGCGACCGACAGGCAGTAGTAGGGGCGAGCCCCGCCCGGGATCAGCGGAAATGTGGCGTGAGCGGCGGCCGCCGAGCTCGACGTGCCGGCTCTGGCGGCGTGTCCACTGACACGCGCCTCGAAGGCAGCGAGGTCCTGCGCGGGCACCAGCGCCACGAGGTTGAGCTTCGCGAGCTCCGGATAGCGCTGCAGCGCGTGCACCGACCGCGCCCACGCTGCGAACTGGGCGGGCGTCGCGTCGGGGTTGCCGGCGAAGAAGGCGGCTGCGCTGACGGCGAAGTCTTCCTCGTGGACGATCGCCAGCCTGATCGTCGACGCAATCCCGGCTGAGTTCAGGTGAAAGTCGAGCCTGGCCTTCGAGGCGTCGTTGCGCGCGAGCGCGCGCGCCCCAAGCAGCGCGCCGACCGTCCCGGCAAGGACACACAGCACCGCCACGAGCGCCCACACCGTCGTGCGCCCGCCAGGCACTCGCCGCACCGGCGCGAGCCACCCGCCGCCTCCGGCCCCTGCGGATCCCGCGTCGGCATCGGCGTCCCCGCCTGCACCTGAGCCTGCACCTGCGGGGCCCGCGCCCGCCGCCGTGGACGAGACGGCTCCGGCCGGCCCGTTCGACCCGGCAGCCAGGTGGTCAGCGGGCATGGCGTCGGGCTCGATTGCCTGGACCACCTCGCCGGTCAAATGTTCTTCGGTTGGTGGATCCCACTGCTCGGGCGCAACCGCGCCGCTCGACGTCATCGGTGCGCTCATCGGGTCGGGCGCGTGGCCCCACGGCGCCCCCGGCTGAGCCGGCGGTGGGACAGCGCCGTGCGCCGAAGTTGGGGTCGCTGCCCCCGGCGGCGGCGGCATCGCGCCAGGCGCCGGAGGTGGCATCGCTGCCTCCGGCGGCGGCATCACGCCAGGCGCCGGAGGTGGGATCGCTGGCCCCGGCGGGGGCGTCACACCGGCGGGCCGGGGGGGCGACGGCACCGCTTCGCCGGGCACTGGGGGCACTGGCGCAGCCGAGCGATCCAGTCCTGCCGCGGGAGCTGGCGCCGGCACAGGGATCGGCGGCACACCCGGACCCGGCGCCGTCGAAGGAGTCGGTTCCAGCGAAGGAGATGAAGACGATCCGGCAGCCCCCTGTCCGTCCCAGGGCGCGTGTCCGGCCGCCGCACCCAGCCCTGCCGCAGGGTCCTCAGAGCCTGCCTGCCGGGGATCGGGTTGGGGGTTTTCGCTGTTTGCCATGACGGTGTCGTCTGTCTCCCCACGCGCGCTGACGCGCTCCCCATGCCACGATCGAGCGCGACCCGACATCTCTATCCGCGCCGCATACGCATCTGGACGAATAGCCGAGGGATGAGTAGCCCAGACGAGCCTTCGCTCGTGCCACACGAGCGTTCGCTTGTGCCAGACCCCGCGTTCGCCGGTGCGGGCGCGCGGGGCGCGGCGCTCGACCCGATAAGAGAGTGAGCGAGCTAGGGTCTGCGCGAGCGGATCAGCGATGCGACGGGAGGTTCGTGATGGGAAATCTGGGCGGCAGCGCGAGCGTCGAGATCGACGCCCCGTTGGAGGAGGTCTGGGAGGTCGTCGAGGACGTCATGACGGCGCCGGAATGGCAGGGCGGACTGGACAAGATGACCGTGCTGGAGCACGACGCGAGCGGACGTCCGACGCTGGTCGAGACCGAGAACGACATCAAGGTCAGGCGCATCAAGGCGCACGTTCGCTTCAGCTACGACGGCCCGACGCGACTGTCCTGGACGCAGGAGAAGGGCGACATGAAGTCCGTGCAGGGCGCCTGGGAGCTCGAGGATCTCGGCGCGGGACGCACGCATGCGACCTACCGGCTCGACGTCGATCCCGGACGCGTGCTCGGCCTGGTGATTCGCGGACCGGTCGAGGCGGCGACCCGCGCGGTGTTCGTCAACGGGCGCCCGGGCGAGCTCAAGCGCCGGCTCGAGGACGGCTGAGCGGGCCAGGGCTTCACCGCCGCGCGCACGAGACGCCGTCGCTCAGCTTCGCCACCGGACCGGCTACCGGAGGCGCTGGCCGCGAGTCAGCGGCTATCCCAGCCGCTGCACCGGACCCAGCGAGCGCAGTCGCGGCGGGTGAACACCGATGTGACGACCGGATACTTCGCCGGTACGCGGGTCGAGTACCAGGGACAGAACCGTCCCTGACGGCGCCTGCTTGCCTGCCGGGACTCGAGCCCTGGTTCGAAAGTGACCGCTCACGTCGACGACCAGAGCTTCTTGCGCGAGCCAGCCGGTCGTTGCCGTGCTCGCGGCCGGCGGCAGTCCGGTGCCGGGCAACGCCAGCTCGAGCGCCTTGCCACGCGGCGCGCGCGCGATCGCGATGCCCGACGGACGCGGGTCGCCTTCGCGCCGGCTCCACTGCAGGGCGAGCTTCCTGATCTGAGCGACGGTGAGCTTTGAGACGTCCGCCTTCGTGGCCGCCTTGGTTCTGGGTGGTTCGGTGGCTGCGTTCTTGCCACACGGCTGGGCGCCGAAATAGATGCTGCCGTGGCGAGTGCCCGGGAGCGCATAGATGCAGTTGGGCGCCGCGCCTCCTCCGGGACCTTCACTTTCGGGTTCGGCATAGCTGGCGCCTCCCGACCATCCGTTCGACCAGGCGCCGTGAGTGCTATAGCTTCTGGCGTTCGCCGTCTCACCGCTGTTCTTGATATTGGTGTTGGTCATCACGAGACCGGCCTGCAGGTTGTTCGAGGTTGTGCCGAGGCCGGTTGCTGAGGCGACGTTCGCACTGTTGATGAAGATGTTCCACGTACCTGGTTTGTTTGCGTACTGCAGGGTATACGTGTTCCACGTGTTCGGTTCGGGGCCGCCGGCAAACTCCTCTTCGTTATAACCTTCCGAGTTCTGGAACGCCCAGAAGTAGTGAAGTGAACTTTCGTCCCAGTAGCCGCCGGCGTACTGACCGACCGCGACCCAGTGCTGGCCTTCGTCGAACGTGGCCCAGCTCTCGTTCGCCACGAAATCCCCCGATGCCCAGCCGGGCACGCTCGCCGCGAAGCTGTTTATCTGAATCGAGGAGCCGGCGACCGCTTCATGGCCCGCCATCAGCCAGTCATCGATCCCATAGCACTGTTCGTCGTGCGGAGCGGATTCCTTGCCGCAGCGCGAATATGCTGCTGCTGTGCTCGCGGCCGTCCAGCTCGAAAGCAGGGCCGCGAAGACTACGAGCACGCGCGCTGTCCGATTCATCACGCGCTAACTCGCCGACGTTCCCGCGGCCGCGACGATCAGCTGGGCGGTGCTCTGCGGCGAGAGCTTGTCGGTGTTGATGACGATGTCGTAGTGCGTCGGCTGCTCGGAGTCCACCCCGTAAAAGCGTTTGATGTAGTCGGCGCGCCCTGCGTCCGAGCGCTTGAGCACACGTGCCGCCTCATCCTCGTCGATACTCAGTGACGCGGCCAGACGTGCCCGGCGAATCGGGGTTGAGGCGGTGACGAGCACCCTCAGCACATCCTCGTTACCGGCCAGCGCGAGCGATGCCGCATGCGAGACGATCATCACGTCTCCGGCGGCGGCGGTCTCCTCGATCACCGACTTGATCAGACCGCGCAGATCGTCGCTCGGCGGCTGTTCGGGTACCAGGGTCTCAGCCGTGACGTAACCCGCCCCCGCACCGGCCGATCCGAGCCCTTCGAGCAGCCGCACCAGTTTCGATTTGCGCTGCTCGACGTCGGCCACGAGCTCCCGGTCGACGCCGGCCTCGACCGCCGCGCGCGTCACGATGTCCTCGTCGATCAGGCGCAAGCCGAGCTCGTTTGCGGCCAGCTCGGCCGCCTGATGGGCGGCACAGCCGTCCTCGCTGGAGATGCAAATGGTCGCAAACGCCACGCGGTGAATAATGGCGCATCGGAGACCTGTAAGACGGCAGCAGAGCCTCGATCGTCCGAATAAATACGTATATTTCGCATAAGATTCGCTCGATGTCGGGGTCCGGCGCGCCGAAGACGTCCGGCGCCACGACGCAAGACCGGCGCCCTACGCGGGCACCCCGAGGTCACGCGACAGCTCGCCGGTGAGGACCGCCTGCGCGCCCGACCGGTCGGCTCGTCCGGAGCTGGCGCCGCGCGCGGGATCGACGACGCAAATCAGGGCATCGACAACGCGCGGATCGAATTGCGATCCCGAGCACGACAGCAGCTCCGCGATCGCCACCTCGGGCGCCAGCGCGCGCCGGTATGAGCGGTCGGTGCGCATCGCGTTCCACGTGTCGCAGCACGCGATCACCCGGGCCTCGAGTGGAATCTGCTCGCCCGTGAGCCCGTCGGGGTAGCCGCCGCCGTCCCAGCGCTCGTGATGCGAGCGAACCACGAGACCGACCTCGCGCATGAACCCGCCGACGCGCTCGAGCATGCGCTGGCCCTCCAGCGTGTGGGTCCGGATGATCGTCCACTCCGCCGGGCTCAACTTGCCCGGCTTGTTGATGATCTCCTTGGGTACGGCGATCTTGCCGACGTCGTGCAGCAGCGCGCCGAACTCGAGGTTGCGCCGCTGCTCGGCGGTCAGCCCGAGCTGATCGGCGACCGCGAGCGCAAGCCCGACCACGCTCTTGCAATGCTCGCCGGTGTAGCCGTCGTCGGCCTCGACCACGTCTCCGAGCACGAGCGCGGTGCCGCGGTATGCGCTGTTGAGCTCCGCCAGGCTCTCGACCCGGTAGTGGCGCTCGTGAGCGAACACGGCGAGCAGTCCGAGCAGCGGCAGCAGGCTGAGGATCGCGGCGGCACTGCTGTGCGTCTGCTCTGCCACGACCAGCCCCAGCGGCGAGAGCGCCGCGTCCACCAGATACACCGAGGTGTCACGCAGCTGCGAGCCGAGCGTCGCTCCGCAGGCAACTGAGCAGCGAAACGCCGATGCCGCGAAATCGAGCGCGAACTGCGCCGCGAGGGCGACCATCAGCAATGCTGCCCCGGCCTGCCAAGGCTGCTTCCCAGAGAGGGCAAACACCGCAGCGGGTCCGAGCGCAAACCACGAGTTGCCGAGGCTCAGCAGCATGCGTGACGGCGAGGCGTTGGCCGTGAACACATCAGGTAGGCGCGCGAGCGCGAGCGCGAGCGCGACGATCACCGGCGCAAGCGAGGGCGGCAACACGAACAGGAGCGGCACGAACGCGAGCTGTGTCGGGACGGTGAAGCCGAACGGCGTGTCGATCCGCACGCGGGTGGCGAGCATCAGCACGACCGTGCAGACGACCGCGGGACCGAGCGCAAACGCCCCTGGCGGACGCGCCCACAGCAGGGCTGCGGCGGCGATCGCGAAGCCTCCTCCGACCAGCATCTCCGCCACGCGCTCGCGCTCGCTCATCGGAGCGCCATCGCGGGCAAGCGTCTCGGCGAGCAGCTCCTGCTCCTCGAAGTTCGGCTTCAAGAGCATCTCCCTGCGGATATCGACGGCCCCGGCGCGCCCCGTTAGTGAGCCTCGCGGCGATCGACACCGATCGCCGCGCGACGGGCCCGGCGCGCCCCGTTGGTGACGCTCGCGGCCATCGACGCCGGTCGCCGCCTCGGTTTACGCAAGTTTCCTTTCAGATGCAGGAAAACGGTTGCCGGCTCAGAGCGCCTGGCGTAGGCTTGCCGGCGCCGCCGGCCTGCAGGTGCAGCGCACGCGGCACCGGCTCGAACCGATGCGAAATCGCCGCCACCCCAGTAACAACGTCGAGCGTCTGCGTTTGGCGATCGACTGCATGCCGGTCGGCACCCGTGAGGCGATGCTCGCGGGCGTGGGTGCCAGCGAGCGGATCATCGCCGGGGCGTACGTGGACCGCGACGGTGGGGTGTGCCCCATGCTGGCGGCGCACCGCGAGGGCGCGCGCACCGAAGGGCTCGCGTTCGCGCGCTCGTGGGACCGCTTCACGAGAGCGGCCGGCAAGCCGCGCATCGCGAGCGATCGCGAGGTGCAGATCCTCGTGCGACAGCTGCAAAGCAGCTTGGAGAGCCCGAGCAGCGTGGATCTGGGGGCAGCGATCACCGATCACCGCAAGCTGGTGCTGCGCGGACGGCGCGCGCGCCGCGCCCTCGTGCAGGCTCTGGACCCAACGGGCGAGATCGTCGCGCGGCGCCTGTCGGAGCGCCGCGCCCGTCGAGCGGGCCTGCGCGCGGCGCGCCGGTGCAGCAGCTACGACGGCCCGCCCGTCCGCCGCGGGCTCAGCCTGCCCAGATGACGAGCACCACGGTGGCCACGCCCAGCACCGAACCGGTCGCCGCGAGCACGAGCACCATGCGAGGGTCCGGCTCGACGAACTCACCGCGCGCAAGCGCTGCGTCGACCTCGCGCTGGCGCACGTAGCCGTAGACCATCAACACAACGCCCATCAGGGCGAAACCGGCGCCGACGATCGCATACGGCCAGCGGGGCTGTTTGGTCAGCGCCGGCACCACCCTGCCCGCGCCGAGACCGACGGCGAATGCGGCCAGCGCCGTGCGCCACCATGCCAGATACGTTCGCTCGCTGGCGAGCCGCGTTCGCCGGGTGGCGTCGCTCATGCAGCGGTCACAGGGGTGGCAGAGTCATCGGTCATGTCGCTCCTTGCGGCGTCGTGCCGTCGCGCGCGGTGGCGCGGGCGGGGCGGCCGCTCGATGCCGGGGCGTTCCGACGCTCGGCGGCCCTCCCACGCGATGCGACAAAACTACAGGCAAGGCCCCATACCGGCTGTGGATGAGCCCGCATCGGCTCGCGCGGACGAGCTAAGGTGAGCGTGGCGATGCCTCTCTATATGGACCGCCACGATCTGCCGAACGCGACGGCTGCCGATCTGGCAGCCGCTCACCTGCGTGATCTCGAGATCCAGGATCAGTTCGGCGTGCGCTTCGTGACCTACTGGTTCGAAGAGGAGGCCGGCAGCGGCTTCTGTCTGATCGAGGGGCCCGACGCGCAGTCGGTCGCGGCGGCCCACAGGGCTTCGCATGGGCTGATTCCGTCGCACGTGATCGAGGTCGATGCGACGATCGTGCGCGGGTTCTTCGGGCGGCTCAACACCCACCCTCCCGGTGAACCGTATGTCGACAGCGCGTTTCGCGCGATCCTGTTCACCGACATGGTCGATTCGACGCGACTCACCCAACAACTGGGGGATCGGGTCGCGATGCTGCTGGTGCGCGAGCACGACTCGATCGTGCGCGGCGCGCTCGCACAGTTCGGCGGCAGCGAGGTCAAGCACACCGGCGACGGCATCATGGGCGCGTTCGGCTCGGCCTTCCAGGCCGTGGGGGCGGCGATCGACATCCAGCGGACGCTTCAGCGGCGGAGCACGGGCGAGCGGCCTGCGGACGGGCGCGCGCAACTCGCGGATGGACGCGAGCAACCACCGGACGGGCGCGAGCAGCCCGCGGACGGACGCGAGCAGCCCGAGCTACGCGTGCGAATCGGTGTGGCGGCCGGCGAGCCGGTGACCGAGCAGGACGATCTGTTCGGCGCCGCGGTGCAGCAGGCCGCGCGATTGTGCGCGCACGCGCAGCCGGATTGCATCGTCGTCTCCTCCGGCGTGCAGGACCTCTGCCGCGGTAAGGGCATCCGCTTCTGCGACGAAGGCACGATCGCGCTCAAGGGCTTCGACGAGCCGATCGGGCATTTTTGCGTCGAGTGGCGTGATTGAAAGCGCCCGCGCCGAGCTGAGGCGCTTACTGCTCGCGCAATGCGAACGCGCCGAGGGCGACGGCTGAGAGCGCGGTCCCGGTTACAAGCGCGCTCGTCGGCTTCGGCAAATACCCTCCGCGCCCGCCCGCGAGGCCGGCGAGAGCGTCCGCAACATCGCACGCAAGCCCTGCTTGCAGCCATTGACGGCGAGCGTCGCCCTCGCTCGAGAAGGCGCCCACGGCCAGCGCCACGTCGCGCGCTCCGAATAGGCGCGCCAGATAAGGCGCCTGCGGGTTGGCTGGCACGTCGAGTCCAAACAGCTTGCCCGCGGGCCGCGGAGTCAACCACGACGCAAGACCAACAGCGAGCCTCAGTCCCACCAGTGCGCTGATTGCGCTCCTCTCGCTCACGCGCTGGAACTCTAGCGTACGAGTGGCTCGCTGCTGATCACTTACTGTTAAGACGCTTCGTGTCGGTCCGTCGAACAGGCAGCTGCACGCAGGCGCAGCAGCTCGCGCTCGCGTTGGTTCTCGCACAGGTCGGCCGCGCGCTCGAACTCCACACGGGCCTCCGCCGGCCGGCCCAAGCGCATGAGGATGTCGCCGCGTACGCTGGGCAACAGGTGGTAGCCGCGCAACGCGGGCTCGTCGGCAAGCGAATCGACGAGTTCGAGCCCCGCCTCGGGACCGAAGGCCATCATCACAGCCACAGCGCGGTTGAGCTCCACGACAGGGGAACCGGTGAGGGCCGCCAGAGCGTCGTAGAGCGCGACGATCCGCGGCCAGTCGGTCTCCCGTACGCTGCGAGCCCGCGCGTGGCAGGCCGCGATCGCGGCCTGCAGCGTGTACGGTCCCAGTGCCCCGCCGAGCTGCTCGGCGCGCCGCAGCCCTGCGAGGCCACGCTGCACGAGCAGATGGTCCCAGCGCGCTCGGTTCTGATCGGCGAGCAGCACCGGCTCGCCGTGCGGCCCGACCCGGGCTCGCAGCCGCGAGGCCTGCAGCTCCATCAGGGCCAGCAGCCCGTGGGCCTCGGGCTCGCCGGGCATCAACGCCGCAAGGATCCTGCCGAGGCGCAAAGCGTCCCCGCACAGCGCCGGACGGATCCAGTGCTCGCCGGCGGTTGCCGCGTAGCCCTCGTTGAAGACCAGGTAGATCACCTCGAGCACCGCCGACAGACGCTCGGCCAGCTCGTCGCGACCGGGAAGCTCAAATGGCACGCGCGCCTCAGCGAGCGTGCGCTTGGCGCGAACGATGCGCTGCGCGACCGTACCCTCGGAGACGAGAAACGCGCGCGCGATCTCTGGCGTCGACAGGCCGCCGAGCAGACGCAGCGTCAGCGCGACGCGCGCCTGTCCCGACAGCACCGGATGGCAGGTCATGAAGATCAGGCGCAGGACATCGTCCGGAACGTCCTGCGCCTGCGCGGCCAGGTCGGGTCGGTCCAGCCGCTGCAGGATTTCGAGCTCGCGTGCGATCAGCTCGTGCTTGCGCTCGAGCGTGACGCGCCGGCGCAGCTCATCGATGCCCCGACGCTTGGCGGTCGCCATCAGCCATGCGCCCGGCCTGTCCGGGATCCCCGACCCAGGCCACTGCTCGAGCGCCGCGACCAGCGCGTCCTGGGCCAGGTCTTCGGCCGCCGCCACGTCACGCACGACGCGAGTCAGCCCGGCTATCAACCGGGCCGACTCGATCCGCCACACGGCGTCGATCGCACGATCGGTGGCCGACGGGCTCACGTGCTCAATTGCGGGCGACCCGCCCGCGCAGCCGCTCGTTGGCCTCGCGCAACTCCGGCGTGAGCCGCTCGCCGAAGTCATCGGTCTCGAAGATCTCGCGCAACTCGATCTCGACACCACCGTCGAACGGCGCTCGCTTGAGCCACTCGATCGCCTCCTCGCGCGAAGAGCACTCCCAGACCCAGTAACCCGCGACAATCTCCTTGGCCTCGGTGAACGGACCATCGATCACGGTGCGCTCGCTGCCGTCGAAGCGGACCTTCGCGCCCCTCGAGGTGGGATGCAGGCCCTCGCCGGCCAGCATCACGCCTGACTTGACGAGCTCTTCGTTGTACTTCGTCATTGCCCCGAGAATCTCTGTGCCGGGCATCTCGCCAGCCTCGCTCTCGGGACTCCCGGGCACCAGAACCATGAAACGCATTTGTCTCTCCTTGAGTGTGGATGGGGTGGTCTCTACCAGCACGTCGAACGAGGTTGGCCGAAATCGACACGGCCTCAGATTTTTTTCTTGCTGACGTCCGCCGCGCGGGGCCACGCGGGCGCGCGTGCGCCTGAGCTCCGACTGCGCCGAGTGGGCGCGACTCAACGGGGTCGCCGACGGGCAACTCGCTTCTGCTTGCACCTGGCAGCGAGCATCCGAGCGGGCGCTCGCTCAGACCCAGACGGCAGGCGTCCGAGATTGATCCGCTGCACAACTGCGAGATGATCGCGGCCTGGACATGTGCGAGGTGCGGAGCCCTCGTCTCCACACCCGAGATCGTCCACGCGGGCTCAGGAGATCAGTTCGGCTCCGAAGATGTCGTTGTCGACGCCGCTCTCGACGCCCCTGAATTCGATTGAGCGGGTGCTCGAGCAGCCGGGGCCGCTCAGCCTCTTCTTCAGCTTGCCCGTGCCGGTCCCTTCGATTTCGACCTCGATCGCGGCGGGGAATTCGCCGCTCAGTCGCGCGAACTGGTAGACGCAGGGCCCAGGTTCGGTGATGGTCAGCTTGGGGCTGTAGTCCAGCGTGGCGGCCCCGGAGCTGCGCAACAGCACCTGTTTGACCGCGCCTGAAATCGAGTAGCCTTCTTCGAGGCATTCCGATTCTTCGGGCGCGCCAAAGGCCAGCTTGTCTGTTGGCCTGTCGTTGCTCACGACTTCGCCTCTGGAGGCCTGTAGGCAGCCGCCATAGCCACCATCGAAGATGATGTGGTAATCGAGGGCATCGGCCCCGGGGGAGACGCGAGAGCCGTTCTCGGTCAGCACGAGCCGAGTCGCTGCCGATGCCCCGCTCCCCGACGCCGCCATCAGCGCGCCTGTCGCGAGAACAACGCCGGTAAGAGTCCTGAGCCTCGTCGCGTGTCTGAGCCTCGTCATGTATGCCCCCTCTGACTCATAGATCCGCCCCTTTGGCAGCAACTTTATCCGATTGCAGACTACGCGGTGAGCCCAGCCGGTCGCTGGTGGCGGTATGCTCTCGGCAGACGCTGGCAACCGCAGCGACTTGACAAAGCACGCTCTGCGAGTCGCGAACGCGACAAGATCGCACAGCGGTTCCAGATAGCTGCGCTCCATCTTGACAAGGGTCATTGGCTGTTGGAGGAGGAGATGCGCGGCGGCGAACGCCTCTTGTGCTCGCGCACGCGCGAGACGCTCCGCTCCTCGGACACCGCAAGCGCAAGCGTGGCGCAGTCATCGAGCTCGAACTCCAGCCGCTCGCCCTCCCCGTGCTCGCCGGCGCGCGGGGTTCAGCAGGCCGCCGTCTACGCTGCCGCCGCTCAACATCTCGCGCAGATCGTGCAGACGGGCCGTGAAGCCGTACCCCGTGAGCTCCGCGGGCGTCGCTGGCCAGCCCCCGGCGATCAGCGTCTGCGGAAACCCGTCGAGCGTGTTGCTACCCCCAGCGCCCGCGACAGCCGCGCCGAGGCACAAAAGCCGTAGATGCGCATGCGGGGGATCAGTTGCCACGCGAAAACGACGAAGCGGAGAGCACACCAGCCTGAGCCAGTGTTCGTGAATGTCCCTCGGGTCTATGGGTGTTGTTCAGCTATGCCCGCGCATGGCCCCGGGGTGCTTTCATTGGCGAATGGACGGCGCGGAGCACCTGAGCGACCTCGAGCGCGAGCTACTGGAACGGGTAAGCATCGGCGGTCCGCGCTTCGGCGTGTCGCCGGTATGCCTCGACGAGGAACTGCTGGAATCCTCGCCAGGGCGCGCGGCTGTCGAGGCAACCTTGCGGAGTCTCCGCGCCCGCGGGTGGGTGCGAAGCGAATGGGCGGCTGGCGGGCTTACGCTGCGCCCCCGAGACGGCATCCACCCGCTCTCGGAAGTCGCCGAGCGCAAGACTGTGCATCGTGAGTACGAGGGCGACTGGTGGATCCTCACGGAACCGGGGCGCGCGGCAATCGGCCTGCCACGGTCAAGCGTTCACGAATCCTGGATCAATCCTTCTTCGGGTCCATATCGTGTGCCGCCCCTCATCGCTCCGTGGTGTGCCTGGCGCGCGCGACAGGGCAAGCGGCCACTTCCAAGCTGGTACACGCGGCTCACTGGAAGGACTACCGGAGGGGATCCCCTGAATTGGAGCTGAGCTAGCCACTAACCACGACGTACCGCGAAATGTCATCCAGTCCACAAGACTTGACGCCGAGCGCCTTGAGTGCGTGATACGCCTGAAGTTCTTGCGGGTGATCCGGCTTGGGTTCTTCTCCCACCTTCCGCAGAGTGTCTGGAACCATCAGTGCTCCCTCCGCTTCGCCGAATGCTTTGCCTGCAGGGAGATATTCGGCTGCCAAGAGTAGTTCGCGCTCGGTGTTTACTAGGTCATGCCTGAGTTCTTCCCTGAAGCGCACCGAGGTTGAGCGCTCCGCCATCTGTTGGCACGTCCCATTCGCCTGGCTGACGAGCTCCTTCACAGCGGCGTCAGGCCTTGGCGTCGACGATCCGCAGCCGCCGAGGACGACGAGCGTTGCGAGCCCAGCGAGTACCAGCGTTCCGCGCAAGATTGTCGAGGCCATCGCCGCCGAACGGTAGCCGACCTACAGACCCGCCAAGTTCTGTGCTCGATAATGCATGCGGGGCGTCCAGCGACGGTCCTGGCCTGCGCAGCGTTCTGTGCCTTGAAGCCGCTACATGCAACCCCGGAACGTTCGCCGAGACATCCTCCCCGTCCTCCGCTAGCTGCGATCACCGCCCTGACTGACGCCACCACCCTGTCCCACCGCCTCTCCCACCACTACGCCAGCCTGATGCGCCCAGGCAAGCGCACGCCGCACCCGCGCCACTGGCCGGCGCTGCGGGAGCTGGGATCGAGCTACAAGCCGTAGGGCTGGCCGTCGGTCAGCTCACGGCTGAGCTGCAAGCCGGGGACAGCGCACGGCGCTGACGCTAGCTGCCTGAACATAACGCACGCGGCGCTGGTGTCGTCTGCCTGGGGGCCGGGTCAGACGTGGCCACCCGTATAGATGACGGTCCAGTCCGGATGGTCCCGGTCCGATCTATTAACGATTGTGGCGGCTTGCGCAGGTTTTCGACGATTCAGATAGCCCGAATGGTGTGTAGCGGTTTGGGCTCGTTTCAGCCCCCTACAAAGCCACGGGATAGGCGGTAAGGGGTTGGCTAACCGAACACGGTGCCTGCTTTTCGTCCAGCCAGTCACGCGGTCGGCGTCCGGTAAGACGCCCGCTTGGACCAACGAAGCATCAGCGCACCGATGGGTGCGTGGCGCGCGACGGTCTTGTACGCGAGCAAGCGGCCGACACCCATGTACGCCGTTGACGTATGATTCCCGCCACAAGCGCGGTGCCGGCTCGCCGCGACCTGGCAGGCCTGCGATGCCGACTTACGCCGCGACGGAACGCGACAGCGGAGGACCGACCGATGACCATGATGGGGGATAGGACATGAGACGTATCTTCTTGGTGTTGGCGGCATGTGCGATGACGACCTTTGCGCTCGTCGCTCCGGCGCTCGCGAGCAACATGTCGAAGAGCGGACACGTAGGCGTCGGCGCGTCAGGACCCAGGGCAAAAAAGCCGCCGAAGGGAACCAAATACCATTTTATCCGCTATTCCACAGCTCACGAAGTGGAAAGTGAAGGGGAACAGCTTCTCTACAAAAAGACCCACACTTGGGACGCCATTGAATTCTGTGGCAGTGGGACCTACACGAAGGCAGGAAAGAAACTCATCCTCGTCGACGCTGAAGCTTGTGAAGCTGTCACCTCCGAACTCGAAAAGGTGAAGGGCAAGGCCGGTGCGTATTATGGCCCGGTCTACGAAACCGAAACCCGCGCATTGTTCGGGTACGAAGAATTAATAAAGGAATAAGAGCGCAAAGAATCGGATCTTCCTGCCGCATCGAGCAGGCCTGCTCGATGGCGTGAGATAGCTGGGTGGTGGCCTGTGCCAATGGGCACGCGCCATCACTCGGCGCTGCTCGTGCTTACGGGCGAATCGAGCGTCTGACCACCGACCGGGCTTACGATCGAATTGGACGACAAGCAGGTGCCGTGTCCGGTTTGCCAGCCCCTTACCGCCTATCCCTACAAAGCCACAGCCACGTACTTGGTCTCGAGGTACTCCCCAATCCCCTCGAACCCCCCCTCGCGCCCGAACCCCGACTGCTTCACACCACCAAACGGCGCAGCCGGATTCGACACGAGCCCCTGGTTGAGCCCAATCATGCCGGTCTCGAGGCCCTCGCAGACGCGCAGCGCCCGCGACAGATCACGCGTATAGACGTAAGCCACCAGGCCGTACTCGGTGCGGTTGGCAGCGACCAGCGCCTCCTCGTCGCTCGCGAACGTCGCGATCGGGGCGACCGGGCCGAAGATCTCATCCTCCAGAACCCGCGCGTCGGCCGGGACGTCCGTCAGCACGGTCGGCTCGTAGAAGTAGCCGGGCCCGTCGAGGGCCCTGCCACCGAGCGCCAGCTTCGCGCCCCGCCGGGTGGCATCGACCACCAGCTCGCTCACCTTGGCGCGCTGGGCGTCGTCGATCAGCGGGCCGACGTCGGTCGCCGGATCGGTGCCGCGCCCGACCCTGAGCGCGCCCATGCGCTCTGACAGGCGGCGGGCGAACTCCTGCGCGAGCGACTCGTGCACGTGAAAGCGGTTGGCGGCCGTGCAGGCCTCGCCGACGTTTCGCATCTTCGCCACCAGGGCCCCCTCGACGGCGGCGTCGAGGTCGGCGTCCTCGAACACGAGAAACGGCGCGTTGCCGCCCAGCTCCATCGAGACGCGCAGCACCTGGTGGGCGGACTGTTCGATCAACGTCCGTCCCACCTCGGTCGATCCCGTGAACGACAGCTTGCGCGTGCGCGGGTCGCGCAGGAGCGGCTCGATCACGGCTCCCGAGCGCGAAGCGGTGATCAGGTTGAGCACCCCCGGGGGCAGGCCGGCACGCTCGAGGATCTGCGCCAGCGCCAGCATCGACAGCGGGGTCTGTTTGGCGGGCTTGACGACCATCGTGCAGCCCGCGGCGACCGCCGGGGCGATCTTGCGCGTGCCCATCGCGGTCGGGAAGTTCCAGGGTGTCACGAACACGCAGGGGCCGACCGGCTGGCGCATCGTCAGGATGCGTCCGCTGCCGGTCGTGTTGACCATGTAGCGACCGTGGACCCTGACCGCCTCCTCTGAGAACCAACGGAAGAACTCGGCCGCGTAGGCGATCTCGGCGCGCGACTCGGCCAGCGCCTTGCCCATCTCGAGCGTCATCAGCAGCGCGAGCTCGTCGGTGCGCTCGACGATCTCCTCGTATGCGCGCCGCAGCACCTCGCCGCGCTCGCGCGGCGCCGTGTCCGCCCACCGCGGCTGCGCCTCCGCGGCCGCGCCGAGCGCCGCGAATGCGTCCTCCACCGTGGCGTCCGCGACCTCGATCAGCGTCCGGCCGGTCGCCGGGTCCTCGACCGGCAACGTGCCGCCCTCGCTCGCGGCGCGCCACTCGCCGGCGATCAGCAGCGACGTCGGGACGGCCTGCAGCACAGCCTCCTGCTCGGCGACGCTCGCCATGTCCGAGCTCATAACCCCGAAACGGGAGCCCACGCGCGCGCACACGCGCGCGCGCGTGCGCCGCCTGCAATCGCGATGGTCGTGGCCGGCTCCGACCCGGGCGCGACCGAACGATCGGCCGCCCTGGCGATGTGAAGCTCAGGTGGGCGGGGCGGGCTTCCGATCCAAGCAGCGGGCACAAGCCCGCGCATGGGTGTCCTTGCGCCGCTTGCGCTGCGAGTTGAGCCGTCCTGAACAGGGATGTTCACGATCAGACCAACCTACCATCGCCTCTGCACCGGCCTGGCGCGCGGCGCCGCAAGCGGACTTGCGAGCCTCAGCACGGCTCTCGCGATCGCAGGCACGAGCGTCGCTGTCCTCCCCACCAGCGCCGGCGCCGCGCAAGCGCAGGAGCTCGTGATCACCGGCGCCGGCGACGGACACGGTGTCGGGATGAGCCAGGACGGCGCCCTCGGCTACGCCGAGCACGGCTGGTCGTACAAGGCGATCCTCGCCCACTACTACACGGGCACGGCGATCGGCCAGGCGCCGTCGGGCACGATAGTGCGGGTGCTGGTCGGCTCGAAGGTGCAGGACGTGCCGCTCGAACGCTATGTGCGTGGCGTCGTCTCGGCGGAGATGCCCGCCGGATGGCCGCTCGCGGCGCTGGAGGCGCAGGCGATCGCCAGCCGCACGTACGCGCTGACCTCCGACGCGGGCGGCTCGCGCTTTGACGTCTACTCGGACACTCGCTCACAGGTCTATCGCGGCCCGGCCGCCGAAACCGCCCAGACGAACGCCGCGGTCGCGGACACCGCCGGCCAGATCGTCACCTACGGCGGGCACCCGGCGGTCACCTACTTCTTCGCCAGCTCGGGCGGCATGACCGAGAGTGTCCAGAACGGCTTCCCGGGCGCCACCCCCGAGCCATGGCTGCGGGGGGTGCAGGACTCCTACGAAGCCGCGAGCCGATCGGACTGGAAGGTCACGCTCAGCTTCGCAACGGTCGCGAAGCGTCTACAGGGGCTCGTGAACGGACAGTTTCGCGGCATCGAAGTGCTCACGCGCGGCTACTCGCCGCGGATCGTGACCGCCGCCGTGCTGGGCTCGGCGGGCAAGACCGACGTGAGCGGGCCCGAGCTGGAGTCGCGGCTGGGGCTGCAGAGCACCTGGGCGTATTTTGCGGTGCTCGGCGCCAGCGGCCAGACGCAGGCCGAGCCGGATCGCAGTGGCTGGAAAGACACCGGCGAGACGAGTGGTCCGGCGCCCGAAGAAAAGACGAGCGCCCCAGCGCCAGGCGAACCGTCCAAAGCGCCGGCCCCGAGTCAACCGGTCTCGGTCGAAGGCGCAGCCGGCGCGCCGGCCCAATCGGGGACCAGCCCCGCGGGCGGCTCCTGGGCCGAATAGCCTGGTCGGATGCCCGAGCGAGCGCCGCTGCTGGTCGCCGACATACCCTGGCTGCTGTATCGCTCGTACTTCGCGCTTCCCAGCTCGATCACCGACGGCGAGGGTCGGCCCGTCAACGCGTTGCTGGGCACGGTCAACGCGTTGCTGGCCGTCCTGGTCGAGCGCCCGGCGCGTGCGGTCGTTGCGTGCTTCGGCGCCGAGCAGGCCAGCTATCGCGTCGAGCTGTACCCGCCCTACCACGCCCACCGCGACCCGATGCCGCCCGAGCTGGCGGCGCAGTGGACACGCGCTGCGGCGCTGCTCGCGAGCCTCGCCTGGGTCGTCTGCGACGCGGGCGAGCTGGAGGCCGATGACGCGATCTACTCGCACGCGCGCGCCGAGGCCGAGCGCGGAGGACGGGCTCTGCTGTTGACGGGCGACCGCGACCTGTTCGCCGCCGTCGATGACCGGGTCGCGATCGTGGAGCTGGCCAAGGGCGGCGTTGCCGGTGAAGTTGGTCCGGCCCAGGTGCGCGAGCGCTACGGGGTCGATCCCGCTCAGGTGGCCGACTTCATCGCGCTGCGCGGCGACCCCTCCGACGGCCTGCCCGGCGCGCCCGGCGTCGGCGCGAAGACCGCCGCCGAGCTGCTCTCGCGCTACGGCTCGCTCGAGGGCGTGCTGGTCGCCGCGGGCGCGTCCGGGGTGAACAGCGATCGGGGAGCCGACGGCGCCGGGTCCGCGGCCCGAGCTGTGCGCGCCGCGCATGAGATGCGGCCGCGGATCGCCGCGGCCCTGCGTGACCACGCCGATCAGCTCCGAGCCTTCCAGGAGATCGCGACGTTGCAACGGATCTCGGTGGATCCGGTGCCCGATCGGCCCACCGACTTCGCGGCCGGCGCAAGCGCGGCGCGCTCAATGGGGATGAACCGTCTCGCGGCACGCCTGACGCAGCTCGAGAGCTCGAGATGACCTCCTGGCGCCGTTCGCGCGGCTCGCGCGCGGGCGGGCCTACGGCGAGAACTTCACCGTGATCACCTCGCCGTCGGCGATCACATAGTCGCGGCCCTCGAGTCGCAGCGTGCCCCGCTCGCGGGCGCCCGCGTAGCCGCCGGCGTCGATCAGCTCGCGCCAGCCGATCACCTCGGCGCGCACGAAGCCCTTCTGGATGTCGGTGTGGATCTCGCCCGCTGCGTGCCAGGCGCTGAGTCCGCGGCGCAGATGCCAGGACTGTGCCGGCTTGGCCTCGCCGGCGGTGAAGAACGCGATCAGCTCGAGCAGCGCGAACGCCTCGCCGACGACGCGTTCGATCGGCGCCTGCGAGTCCTCTCCGCCGGCGCCGAGCTCGGCCCGCATCGCGCGCGCCTCCTGCTCGTCTAGCTCGGCGAGCTCGGACTCGATCCGCGCGCTCACGGCCACCGCGCGCGCGCCCTGCGCGGCGGCATGGGCCGCGATCGCCTCGGGCAGCTGGTCGCCGGCGCCCTCGTCGATGTTCGCCACGAACAGGACCGGCTTCGCGGTCAACGATCCGAGGTCGCGCGCGGCGTGCGGCGCCTGCTCGGGCACCGGCACCGTGCGGACCGCCCTGCCCGCCTGCAGCGCGGCGATCACCTCGGTCAGCCACGCTTCTTCGGCCTTCGCCACCCTGTCGCCGCCGCGCGCCTGTTTTGCCACGCGCTCGACTCGTCGCTCGGCCTGCTCGAGGTCTGCCAGCTGGAGCTCGGTCTCGATCGTGCCGATGTCGGCCAGCGGATCGACGCGGCCCTCAGGGTGAACGACACCCTCATCGCCGTGCGCGCGCACCACGTGCACGATCGCGTCGGTCTCCCTGATGTTGGCGAGGAAGCGGTTGCCGAGGCCCTCGCCCTGGTGCGCGCCGGCCACCAGTCCGGCGATGTCGTGGAAGTCGATCGTGTCCCACACGATCTCCGACGCGCCGACCACCTCGGCCACCTGCTCCAGGCGTGCGTCGCGTACCGGGACCACCGCGACGTTCGGCTCGATCGTCGTGAACGGGTAGTTGGCGGCCTCGGCGCCGGCTTTGGTGAGCGCGTTGAACAGCGAGGACTTGCCGGCGTTGGGCATTCCGACGATGCCGATGCGCGTGCTCACGCTTCCCCCTCACGGGCCGTCCGGCTCGCCGGCCGGCAAAGTCCAGCCGTGGCGAGCCCCAGGACGGCCCCCGCGAGCACGTCCGATGGATAGTGCACGCCGAGGTAGAGCCGCGAGAGCGACATCGCCGTTGCCATCCCATACAGAGCCGGCGCCGACAGGCCCATGCGCGCGTATGCGCGTGCGCCGGCGAACGAGGTGCTGGCGTGGGCGCTGGGAAAGCTGAAGCGCGTCGGGGTCGCGGTCAGCGCCGGCAGGCCGGGCAGCTCTGGGCGCGCACGGCGGATGACCAGCTTGAGCGCTGTGTTGAGCGCGTAGGTGGCGGTGACCGCAGCGGTTGCGCGGCGCCAGCCGGCGGCGCGAGGACGGTCCGTCGCCCAGCCGACGACGCCGATCGCAAGCCAGATCGCGGCGTGCTCGCCGAGAGCCGAGAAGCGCGCGATCGCTCGCTCGGCGCTCGGGGTGTGCGCGCGCGTGCGCGCGGCGCGCGCCAGCCGCGTGTCGAGGTCCAGGCCCATCGAGCTGTCGCGCGGCTAGAGGCCGAAGCCGACGTGCGAATCCTGGTCCTCGGCGCGCACGTAGACGACCTGGCCGAGATACAGCCGCACCGGGCCCTCGTCGCTCTCGAGCTCGTGCCAGCCGCCGTCGCCGAGCGCCTTGGACAGGTCCTTGAGCTGTGCCTCGGTGACTCGCAGGGCCAGCACCTGGCCTCCCTGAAAGCCGATGCTGATACGGCGGTGGCTGGTCTTTGAGGTCTCCGGCATCAGTGCCCGGGTGCCGGCTGGACGATCTCGGTGAGCACGCCGCCGGTAGCGCGCGGATGCAGGAAGGCGACGCGCGAGGCGCGGATGCCGGTGCGCGGACGCTGGTCGATCAGCTCGGTGCCGGCGTCCTTCAGCCTGCTCAGCACAGCGTCGATGTCGGACACCTGGTAGGCGACGTGGTGCAGGCCCGGACCGTTCCTGGCCAGGAACTTGCCGACGGGAGTGTCGGGGCCGAGCGGGGCGAGCAGCTCGACGTGGTTCTCGCCGACGTCCAGCAGCGCCGCCTCGACCCCCTGCTCGCCGACCACCTCGCGGTGGGCGAGGTCGAGCTCGAACAGGTCGCGGTACAGGGCGAGCGATGCGTCGATCTCCTCGACGGCCACGCCGATGTGGTCGATGCGGTCGAACACAAGGGCGCAGTCTATAGCCGCGCTGGCGCCTCGCCGTCCGGGACGGGATGCTCCGGGATCTGGCTTCCCGGAACAGGTGTGTACGTCGTGGACGGCGTGCTCGTCTGGCCGGCGGGTGCCGGCGCGGCGGCCGCGACCACGCGCAGCCCAACCCCGGGGGCGCGCTCCAGGCGCGGAACGCCGGCCATGATGCGGTCGATCGCCTCGCGGTCGAGGACCTCGTGCTCGAGCAGCTGAGCGGCGAGCGCGTCGAGCTCGAGGCGATGGGAGACGATCAGCTTCTGTGCGGCGCGGCGGGCCTCCTCGAGCAGATCCTGGCGCTCCTCGTCGCGGACCCGCAGCGTGGTCTCGGACAGGCGCACGTCGCCATCGGGGGTGCGGCCCAGGCCGGCGTTGCCCATCGCGAAGTCGTGGACCATCGAGTGCGCGATGCTGGCCACGCGCCTGAGGTCGTCCGATGCGCCCGTGGTGACCTGTCCGAACACGACCTGCTCGGCGACACGTCCGCCGAGCAGGACGGTCATGTAGTCGAGCAGCTCCTCGCGGGTCTTGAGGTAGCGATCCTCCGCGGGCAGGTTGAGCGTGTAGCCGAGCGCGCGCCCGCGCGGGACGATCGAGATGCGATGGACGCGGTCGACCGACGGCAGCAGCTCGCCGCACAGCGCATGGCCGGCCTCGTGGTAGGCGACGACGCGCTTCTCGTGCGTATTGAGCACGCGGCGCGACTGCACGCCCGCGATCACGCGCTCGATCGCCGAGTCGAAGTCGCGGTCCACGATGGTTTTGCCGCGCCGGCGCGCCGCGAAGATCGCGGCCTCGTTGCAGATGTTCGCCAGGTCGGCGCCGGTCAGGCCACTGGTCTGTTGGGCGACGAGGCCGAGGTCTACGTCCTGCAGCGGCTTGTCGCGCGTGTGGACCCCGAGCACGCCTTCGCGGCCCTTGACGTCGGGCGGAGCGACGAACACCTGCCGGTCGAAGCGGCCCGGGCGCAGCAGCGCGGGGTCGAGCTTCTCCAGCAGGTTCGATGCGGCGATCACGACAAGGCGGCCGCTGCCGCCGGAGAAGCCGTCCATCTCGACGAGCAGCTGGTTCAGCGTCTGGTCCTTCTCGCCGGAGATGTCGGCGCCGCGGCGTCCGCCGACGGCGTCGAGCTCGTCGATGAAGATGATCGCGGGTTCGTGCTTGCGCGCGATCGCGAACAGGCGCCGGATGCGCGCGGCCCCGAGGCCGGCGAACATCTCGACGAACGCCGCCGCGGACTGCGCGAAGAACTGTGCGCCCGATTCGTGCGCGACGGCCTTGGCGAGCAGCGTCTTGCCGGTACCGGGCGGACCGTGGAGCAGGATCCCCTTCGGCACCTTCGCGCCGAGCGCTTGGAACTGGCGTGGGTCGCGCAGGAACTCGACGATCTCCTGCAGCTCGCCCTTGGCATCGTCGACGCCGGCGACGTCCGCGAACGAGACCGACTGTTCGGACGCCGGCTTGATCTGCTGCGGCTTGACTTTCGGCATCACCTTCAAAGTGCGCCACAGCAGGAAGACGAGCGCCGAGAAGAACAGGATCGCAAAGACCGGCTCCCAGTTGACGGCCCAGTTCTGGATCTCCTGCGTGAAAGACGTGGCGATCATGCCGAGCGCACCTGTTTGCCTTCCTGTGCCATCCCTAGCTCGTGCTCAAAGATCCTGCTTGTCATCCTCGGCCACCCTTGGCTCTTGGAGATCGTCGCCGGTCGGGCTCGTCCGGCTAGCGCCATTATGCGTGCTGATCGATCATTAGTCCAATAATCCGCACATATAGGAGAGGTCCGCGCAGCGATGAGCGGCGTTGCTCAGGCGAGCGCGCGCCTCAGCCCAAAAGCCGCGGGGCGAGGTCGCGGAAGAACTCGGTCGCGAAGCCGAGGTCGCGCACGTCGATGCGCTCGTCGGCGCCGTGGACCAGCGGCGCGGACTCGAGCAGCGACTGGTGGCGCTGAGGGAAGAAGCCGTAGGCGACGCAGTCGGGGAAGGCGGCGCGAAAGTGGCGCGAGTCGGTGAACCCGGGCAGGATCGTCGGCGCGGTGCGAGCGCCGGGGTCGCGCTCGCTGACCCATTGGCTGATCGCGTCCATCAGCCGTGAGTCGACCGGCGAGCTGTTGCCGGCGATGCGCTCGGTGAAGTCGATCCGAAACGGTGGCCGGGAGTCGGCTTCCGAGCCGAGCACCTCGGCGATCGCGTGCCGCACCTCGGGCTCGCCGAGACCGGGGGGGACGCGGCAGTCGACTTTCACGACGGCACGGCTGGGGATCACGTTGATCTTCTCCGATGCGCTGATGCGCGTCGGCGCGAACGTGACCCCGAGCATCGGCTCGAACATCGTGGCCAGGAGCGGATCGGTCGCGCGCAGCCGCGCGACGGCGCCGGCGAGGTCGTCGGGGTCCTGGCCGATCGCCTGCAGGAAGGCGCGCGGCACGTCGGTGAGCTCGTATGAGGGCTGTCGTTCGCCGAGTCGCTGCAGCAGCGGCGCGAGCTTCAGGAGCGCGTTTTCGCCCATGCTCGGCATCGAGGCGTGGCCGGCGACGCCGTCGGTCGTGACGGTGAAGCGGAACACGCCCTTCTCGGCGCAGCAGACGCCGTAGATGCGCTCGCCGCCAAGCTCGAACACCGATCCGGCGCCCTCGTTGACGAGCAGGTCGCAGCGGACCTTCTCGGGATGGGTGCTGGTGATCCACTCGGCGCCGAGGCTGCCACCGGTCTCCTCGTCGACGAGTGCCACGAGCACGAGCTCGCCGCGGGCCGGTCGCCAGCCCGAGCGCGCGAGCGAAGCCGCGGCGACCGCCTCGGCCGCGACCTGCGACTTCATGTCGAGCGAGCCGCGTCCCCACAGAAAGCCGTCGGCAACCTCGCCCGACCAGGGGTCGTGCGTCCACTCCTTGCGGTCGGCGAGCACGGTGTCGACGTGACCGAGGTAGCACAGCGTCGGACCGTCCTCGGAGCCGCGCAGGCGCGCGATCAGATTGGGCCGCTGGGGCTCGGCGCCGAGCAGCTCGCAGTGAAAGCCGGCGGCGCTGAGGTAGGCGGCCAGGTGTTCCTGCAGCGGGCGCTCGTTGCCGGGCGGGTTGACGGTGTCGAAGCGAACCAGCTGCGCGAGCAGGGCCTGCGTGTCGCCCTGCAGCGACGCGACATCGCCCGCAGACGCACGGCCGCCCGCTTGGCCCGCGGACGCGGCGCCGCTCACCGACGCCCCACCGCCCGCAGAGCACCGTCGCCCACTTGGCCCGCAGGCGTGGCGCCGCTCACCGACGCGACACCGCCCACAGGCGCACCGCCGCCCGCTTGGCCCGCGGACGCGGCGGTCCCCGCTCCCACCTCGCTCATGCGCTGATCGTACGCCGTTTGCGCCGGCGGGCGCCGGGCACCGCGGCGAGCAGCTCGCGCGTGTAGGGGTCGCGCGGCGAGCTGTAGAGGACCTCGTTGGGAGCCTGCTCGACGATCTTGCCGGCGCGCATGACGGCGATCCGGTCGCACATGTGGCGCACGACCGAGAGGTCGTGGGAGATGAACACGAGCGTGAGCCCGAAGCGGCGCTGCAGGCTGCGCAGCAGGTTCAGAACCTGCGCCTGAATCGAGACGTCGAGCGCCGAGACCGGCTCGTCGGCGATCAGCAGCCGCGGGCGCAGTGCGAGCGCGCGCGCGATCCCCACGCGCTGGCGCTGACCGCCGGAGAACTCGTGGGGATAGCGGTTATAGTGCTCGGGGTTCAGGCCGACGGTCTCGAGCAGCTCCTGCACCCGGCGGGCGCGCGCGCTGCGGTCGGCCGGCTCGCGGTGGATCGCCAGCGGCTCGGCCACGATCGAGCCGATCGTCTTGCGCGGGTTCAACGACGAGTACGGGTCCTGGAAGACCAGCTGCAGATCGTGGCGCAGCGGCTTCAGGTCGGCGCCGCGCAGCGCGGTGATGTTCTGCCCCTGAAAGCGCACTTCGCCGGCGCTCGGCGCGAGCAGCCGCGCGATCAGGCGCGCAGCTGTGCTCTTGCCCGAGCCCGACTCGCCGACGATCCCGAAGGTCTCGCCCGGCATCACCTCGAAGCTGATGCCGTCGACGGCTCGAACCTCGCCGGTCTGGCGCCGAAACACGACTCCGCGTGTGATCGGGAAGTGCTTGACGAGCTCGCGCACCTCGAGCAGCGGCTCGCCCGGCCGGGAGCGCGGGCGCTCGCGTCCGACCGAGTCAGCCGGGCGACGGTCGGCCGCCTCGGTCTTGGCCGCGTCGGTCTTGTCCGCGTCGGCCAGCGCCGGCAGGGGCTCGAGCATGGTCATTGCGATCGGTCGGTCCATAGCTGACGGCGGACGTCGGGCTCGAGCAGGCATGCGACCAAATGCCGCGGATCCCCGGGGGTCGGCTCGAGCGGCGGCTCGAGCAGCGCGTGGTCGGGCTGGGCGTAGGGGCAGCGAGGGTGAAAGCGACAGCCCGAGGGCGGCGCGAGCGGGCTGGGCGGGCTGCCGGGGATCGGAGCGAGCAGTTCCTCGCGGGGGCCGTCGAGCGTTGGGATCGACTGGAGCAGGCCCCACGTGTACGGGTGCTCGGGGGCGTCGAAGATCTGCTCGGCGCTCGCGGTCTCGACGATCTGCCCGGCGTACATGACGGCGATCTGATCGGCCATGTCGGCGACGACGCCGAGATCGTGGGTGACGAGCACGAGCGCCATCGCGAGCTCGTCCTGCAGGCGGCGGAGCAGCGCGAGGATCTGCGCCTGCACGGTCACGTCGAGCGCGGTGGTGGGCTCGTCGGCGATCAGCAGCCGGGGCTCGTTGCTGAGCGCCATCGCGATCATCACACGCTGGCGCATCCCGCCCGAGAGCTCATGCGGATAGGCGTCCACACGCCGGCCGGGGTCGGGGATTCCGACCATGTCGAGCAGCTCGATCGCACGCGCGCGGGCCGCCGCCTTGGACACGGGCCGGTGGGCGCGGATCGCCTCGACGATCTGGGCGCCGACGCGGTAGAGCGGGTGCAGCGAGGAGAGCGGGTCCTGGAAGACCATCGCGATCTCGTTGCCGCGCACCTGGCGCAGGGCCTGCTCGTCGAGCGCGAGCAGGTCGCGCCCGCCGAACAGGATCCGCCCGCTCACGTGCGCCCCCTGGGCGCGGGTCAGGCCGAGGATGCTGAGTCCGGCGACGGTCTTGCCCGAGCCCGACTCGCCGACGATCCCGAGCGTGCCGCCGGGCTCGAGCTGCAGCGAGATCCCGTCGACGGCGCGCACGAGGCCGTCTTCGGTGCGAAAGCAGACGCGCAGGTCCTCTACGGCGAGCAACGGCGCATGCGCGCGCGCGCGCGCGTGGGTCGGCGCCTCGAGCACCTGGTACGAGGCGCTCGCGTCGAGCGGCTGGCGCTCCACGCCGATCAGGCGGTTCGGGCTCACGAGCCGATCAGGCGGTGCGGGCTCACGAGTAGCGCACGCGCGGGTCGAGGTAGGCGTAGGCGATGTCCACCAGGATGTTCGCGACGACGATGAACAGCGCCGCGAACAGCACGGTGCCCTGGATGATCGGGAAGTCGGCGTGGATGATGGCGTCGTAGTTGAGGCGACCGATGCCGGGGATGTCGAACACGGTCTCGACCAGCACGGCACCGCCCATCAGGACGCCGACGTCGAGGGCGAAGATCGTCAGCATCGGCGTGATCGCGGGGCGCAGTCCGTGGCGGAGCACGACGCGGCGCTCGGACAGGCCCTTGGCGCGGGCGGTGCGGATGTAGTCCTCGTCCATCGTCTCGATCAGGCTGCCGCGGAGCACGCGCGCGTAGATGGCGGCAAAGCCCGAGGCGAGCACGAGCCACGGCAGGATCATCGAGGTGAGCCACTTCCACGGGTCGGCCGTGAGCCCGACGTAGGAGCCGGCGCCGGGGAAGACCTTGACCTGGCCGATGTCGGCGGCGAACAGGTAGAGCACGATCAGGCCGAGCCAGTATTCCGGCGCGGAGACGAGCAGCAGCGCAGCGCCCATCGACGCGCGGTCCAGGCGCGAGCGCCGACGGAGCGCCGAGATGATGCCGACGGGCAGCGCGATCGCCATCCACAGCAGGGCGGCGCCGATCGTCAGCGACAGGGTGGCGGGCAGCCGATTGACCAGCAGGCTGCGGACCGACGCGCCGGTGTAGTAGCTGTAGCCCAGGTCGAAGTGCAGGAAGAGTCCCTTCATGTACAGCCAGAACTGTGTGAACAACGGCTTGTTCAACCCCAGATTCGCGGTGATCTCAGCGATCACCCGCGGGCTGGCGTTGCGGCCGGCCCGCAGGCGCGCGGGATTCGCGGTGGGCAGGACGCGAAACAGCACGAACGTGAGCGCCGAGACGAGCACGAGCAGCAGCACGCCCCAGAGCGCACGCCGCAGTATGTAGCCCCTCATCGACTCACCTCAGCGTTCATGCCCAGCCCAGCCGTCACTGCTCCTTCGGTCCATCGACTCACCTCAACCTCCATCGAGTCACTTGAGCGAGGTGAAGCTGTAGTCCCAGGCGCCGAGGTTCCACTCGTCGCCGACGCCGGCGACGTTCTTGGACTCGACGTTCGGCTGCTTGTCCCAGGCGAACGGAATCGCGACGGCCTGGGCGACGAGTTCGCGATCGATTTTCGCCCACGCGGCAGCGCGCGCAGGCATGCCGACGAGCAGTTCGGCGGAGGCCATCTTGGCGTCGATCTGCGGCTGGTCGACCTGTCCGTAGTTGGGGTTGCCGCTGGGTTCGATGTGTTCGCCGTTGAAGGGAACATCGAGCACGGCCTGCGGGTCGCCGAAGTCGGCGACCCAGCCGACGCTGGGACAGACGTCGATCTGTTCGGCGGGGACGCCGCAGAACTTCGAGTACATGGTGGCGGTTTCGACCAGGCTGAAGTGGGTTTTGAAGCCGAGGTTTTTCAGCGTCTGGTTGACCAGTTCGGCGTCGGTCGAGTTTGGGCTGCCGGTGGCGCCGACGATCTGAATGGTCTTGGCGCCGGTGTAGCGGCCGCCCGGGTAGCCGGCAAGACGCAGGTACTTGGCGGCGACGGCCATGTTGCCGGTCGGGTAGTCGTTGTAGTCGACGCCCGGGCCCTTCAGGCCGCCGGCCTGTGCGAAGCCGGGGATCTCGGGGTAGATGTAGTGCGTGGCGACGTTGGTGACGAGTTCGCCGCCGCGGGCCTTGTTCAAGGCGACGCGATCGAGCGCCGCCCAGAACGCCTTGCGGACGTCGACGTTCGCAAACGGGCCCTGCTTGTTGTCGACGGCGATGTAGTTGATGCCGGCGCCCGGTGAGATCTCGAGCTGGGGGCGGAAGTGTTCGTAGGCGAGCTGGACGATCGGCTGGGCGGCTTCTTCGTTCTCGACCATGTCGGAGCCTTCGAGGACCTGCCTGCCGATGACCTCGGGGTCGCCGCCGATCTGGATGTTGATCTGATTGAGGTAGGCCGGCCGGAAGTCGGTGGAGGGGTTCCAGTTCGGGTTGCGCACGAGCACGGCCGACTTGCCGGGCTGATAGCCGATGCCGAGCACCTTGCCTTGGGCGTTTGACTTGAACATGTACGGGCCGGTGGCGACGAGGTAGTTGCCGTATTCGGAGGGCTTGTGTTCATCCAGGGGCTTGGCGAATTCCTCGGGCACGGGCGCGGTCAGCGGCAGCACGAGCGCGTCGGCGACGATCTGGCCCTTGGGTTCTGTGAGGTGAAAGACGATCGTGCGCGAGTTCGGCGTGGTGATCCCGGGAAACGGGCCGCCGTTGGCCGTGCTGGCCCCCTGCAGCGAACCGAAGTAGGCTGAGAAATAGGGGTTGGCGACGTTCGGATTGGCGCCGCGCTCGATCGCATAGGCGACGTCGGCCGAAGTGACTTCACGGTTGACGGGCGGGCTGAAGTGAACGCCCGGGCGGATGTGCACGGTGACGGTCTTGCGGTCGGAGGAGATCTGCGGCGGACCGGATGCCATGTCCGGCATGACTTCGCCGAGCTGGTTGGGCTTGTGCGAGTAGAGCGGACGCTGGGTTGCGTAGATGACCTCGTAGTCGATCGAGGAGTAGGCCTCGCCCGGATCGAGGTGTTCGAATTCTTCGTGATTGAGCACGGTGAGCGTTCCCCCGTGTCTGCCTCCCGCGGCGGTCTCGTTGGCGGGCGTCTGGATGCCGGGCGGAGCGGTGATGGCGCTGGCGCCGGCAACCGATTCACCACCCGATCCGCATGCGGAGAGGCCGAGCGCAAGCGAGACGAGCGCAGCCCCCGCGACCGCAATCGGTGCAAAGCGCTTGACCAAGCGGATCATCATCATCCTCCTGAGCTGGATCGGACTGGGTTGGTTGAGCCTGTCCCGTCGGGGTTCATCAGGCGTCCGTCTGGTCGACCGTGTGACGAAAAGGCTCGCCAACGTGAGTTGCGTGCCCCGGGCCTCGAGCCCGCGAGCCGGTTTGACGAAAACGCTCATCGCACGGTCCTCGGGTTGAGCGCGTCCTGAAGGCCGTCGCCGAGCAGGTTGAAGGCGAGCACGGTCAGGAGCAGGGCGATCCCCGGGAAGGCCATGTACCACCAGGCGGTGTTGAAGATCGGTGTGGCGGCGGCGATCATCTGACCCCAGCTGGCGGTGGGCGGCCGGACGCCGACGCCGAGAAACGACAGGGCTGCCTCGAGCAGGATGTTCTGTGGGATCAGGAGCGTCGCGTAGACGACGACGGGGGCGATCAGGTTCGGCAGGATCTCGCGCAGCATGATGCGAGCGTTCGACGCGCCCATCGAGCGCGAGGCTTCGATGAACTCGCGCTGGCGCAACGACAGGACCTGACCGCGGACGATCCGCGCGATGTAGGTCCAGGTGACGAGCACGATCAGGAACACGATTACGCCGAGGCCCGACTGGACGTGGCCGCTGAAGCAACCGCGGACCTGACAGGCGTCGCCGAGACCGAGGCCGAGCAACAGGATCGGGATTGCCAGCACGACGTCGATCAATCGCGAGAGGACGGTGTCGGTGAAGCCGCGATAGAAGCCGGCGAGCATCCCGACCAGGACGCCGAGGATGGTCGCCAGACCGGTGCCGACGATTCCGACGACGAGCGCGACGCGTGTGCCATAGATGACACGCGAGGCGACGTCCTCACCGAGCGGGTCGACTCCGAACGGATGCGCGAGGCTGGGGCCGAGCGGACTGCCGAAGGCGTTTGTGAGATTGGGGTTCTGCACGTTCGGCCCGGGCAGGCCCAGAATTTTCACGACGAGCGGCGCCGCGACCGCCACGAGGATCAGCAGGACGACGAATCCGAGCGAGACGAGCGCGAGACGGTCCTGGCGAAAGCGTCGCCAGAACAGCTGGAACGGCGAGCGGGCGATGACCGACGCGGAGCCGTCGAGGGACTCGAGCTCGCGGCCGCCGGCGTGCCAGGAAAGCTCGCCCGCCGCGCCCGGAACCTGGCCCGCCGTGCTCTGAAGCTTGCCCGCCGCGCCCGCAAGCTCGCCCGCCGCGCCCGGAAGCTCGCCCGCCGCGCCCGCAAGCTCGCCCGCCGCGCCCGCAACCTGGCCGGCCGCGCCCGGGAGCTCGCCCGCGTCGATGCTCATCGCGGGCGTCGCGATCGGTCTGCCAGCGCGCTGGGCACCGCGTACAAGGTTCGACATCCAGTTATGAGCGCCCTGCCGGGTCACTTGAACAACGTCGGCGGGGGCTGCGTACTTTTGCGATCCTGGGCGCCCGCTTGCAACGTTGTGGGCACGTTTGAAGGGGGGCGTGCCGGTTTTGTGGCGACGATGCCGGGCGCGCCGCAAGACGGAGCGGGCTCGTCGGGGTCGGCGCGCGGAATACTCGGAGGCGTGCAGAGGCTGTTCGAGGATGACGCTTCAGCCGCAAGACAGGCTGAGGACGGCGACGTGGCGGATCGCACCGGGACATCGGGGCACGGGCGTGCGGAGCCGCCCGGCCACGGGAGCCGTCCCCTGGCGGTGCGGGCGCGTCCGACGAGCTTGCAGGAGTTCGTCGGCCAGGATCACCTGCTGGGCCCCGGCTCGGCCCTGCGGCGTGCGATCGAACAGGGGCGGCCGCACTCGATGGTGCTGTACGGGCCACCCGGATCGGGGAAGACGACGCTGGCGCGCATGCTCGGCCAGGGACCGGGGATCGCCTTCGAGGAGCTGAGCGCGGTGCAGGCCGGGCGCGCGGAGGTGCGCGCGGTGATCGAGCGGGCGCAGCACCGGCGCACGGCCACGAACGTCCAGACGGTGCTGTTCCTGGACGAGATCCACCGCTTCAACAAGGCCCAGCAGGACGCGCTGCTGCCGGCGGTGGAGGAGGGCGTGATCACGCTGATCGGCGCGACCACCGAGAACCCGGCGTTTGAGGTGAACGGCGCGCTGCTGTCGCGCGTGCGGGTGTACGCGCTCGGCGCGCTCACGGCCGAGCAGATCGCGACGATCTTGCGACGCACGCTCGAGCCGCAGAGTGGGGGGAGCGACGCGAGCCCAGGGCGAGCGATTGCGGTCGACGAGCGGGCGCTCGAGTTCCTGGCGGGGCGCAGCGAAGGCGATGCGCGCACCGCGCTGAACGCCCTCGAGCTGGCGCTTGGGACGGCGCGCGAGCTCGGAGAGGAGCGTGTGGGCGTCGAGCGCGCGCAGGATGCGCTGCAGCGCCGGGCGGTCGTCTACGACAAGGGCGGCGACCACCACTACGACTACATCTCCGCCTGGATCAAGGCGACGCGCGGCTCGGATGTGGACGCTTCGCTGTACTACCTGGCAGTGATGCTCGAGGGCGGCGAGGATCCGCGCTTCGTCGTGCGCAGGATGGTGATCTTCGCGTCCGAGGACATCGGCAACGCCGACCCGGGGGCGCTGTCAGTGGCCGTGGCGGCGGCCCAGGCGGTCGATCGCGTAGGCCTGCCCGAGGCGCGCTTTGCGCTGGCGCAGGCGGCCATCTATCTGGCGCTGGCGCCGAAGTCGAACGCGGCCGGACGCGCGCTCGGGGCGGCGGAGCGGCACGTGCGCCGCCACGGCGCGGCGCCGGTGCCGGCCTGGCTTCGCTCCGGTCCCCTCGCCGACGAGCGGGCCGTCGGCCAGGAGAGCGGGGATTACGAGTACCCGCACGACCGACCGGGCGGGGTCTCGCCACAGGAGCTGATGCCCGAGGGAGTGGTCGGGGAGCGCTTCTACGAGCCGCGCGAGGCCGAACAGGCGCTCGCCGCGCGCCTGCGCGAAGTGCGCAAGCTGCGCGGCCGTTAGCCCTGCAGGCCCGCGGTTGACCTTCAACCCGCCGCGCAGCTGGGCGATAATCGGGGCATGAGCACCGCAGAACGGGGCGTGCAGTCCCCGCAGGTGCGCGATCAGGGCGTGTTGGTCGCGCGCGATCCCGCGACCGGCGCGATCCTGGGCGAGGTGGGCGCGACGGCGCCCGAGCAGGTCGAGGACGTGGTGGCGGGGGTGGCACGGGTTCAACCGTTGTGGGCGCTGCTGCGGGTGCGCGATCGCTCGCGCTACATGAGCCGCATGGCGCAGGCGATCATCGACGAGCTCGACACGCTGCTCGAGCGGATCGCGCGTGAGCAGGGCCGACCGCGCGCGGAGGTGGCCGCGCTCGAGCTGCTGGCAGCGATCGAAGCGCTCAGCTGGGTGGCGCAGGAGGGAGCGAGCGTGCTGGGCACCAGGCGGGTGCGCAGCGAGCGCTCGTTGCTGGGGGCGGCCAGCGCGCGGATCGCGTACGAGCCCTACGGTGTGGTGGCGGTGATCGGCGCCGGCAGCGCACCGTTCGCCCAGCCGCTGGCACAGATCGCCGGGGCGTTGCTCGCGGGCAACGGCGTGGTTTTCAAGCCGGCGCGGCGCGCGGCGCTGGCAGGCGAGGCGATCACGGCGGTGCTGGCCAGAGCCGGGCTGCCCGAGGGACTTGTGGCGGTCGTGCACGGCGGCTCGCAGGTCGGCGTCGCGCTCGCGCGCGCGCAGGGGGTCGACAAGGTCCTGTTCACGGGCTCGGCGCCGGTTGGTCGCGCGATCGCCCGCGAGGCCGCGTCACGCGAGCGTGAGGTCACGGTCGAGCTCGGCGGCAAGGATGCGATGCTGGTGCTGGGCGACGCCGATCTGCGCAAGGCGGCCGAGTGCGCGATCTGGGCCGGCTGCGCAGGCGCGGGACAGGCGCGCGGGGCGCTCGAGCGCGTGTACGTGGTGAGCGAGGTGGCCGAGCAGTTCGCGCAGCTGCTGGTGGAGCGGGCGCGCGAGCTGCGCGTCGGCGACCCTGCCGATCCGCGCACGCAGCTCGGCCCGCTGTCCTCGACCCGGCGGCTCGAGCACGTGCTCGAGCTGACCGACGACGCGCGCGGACACGGGGCGCAGCTTCGCTGTGGCGGGCCGATCGACGCGCCCGCGGGCTGCACGGGCGCGTTCTACGCGCCCGCCGTCGTGACCGGCGCGGGCCAGCAGATGCGCTTGATGCGCGAGCCGATCGACGGGCCGGTGCTGGCGCTGGCGACGGTCGGATCGGCCGACGAGGGCATCGCGCTGGTCAACGACTGCGAGTACGCCCTCGGCGCCTCGGTGTGGACCACGGACCGCTACCGCGGCGCACGGATCGCGCGCGATCTGCAGGTCGGGATGGTCTGGCTCAACGACCACCTGCCGGCGCCGATGCTCGCGCGCGGACCGTGGGGAGCGGCCGCCGGTGCCGGCATCGGCAAGACGCTCGGCGAGACCGGTCTGCGCGCTTGCGCGCAGGAAAAGCTGATCGTCTGGAAAGCTCATTCGCTGCGCAGCCCCTGGTGGGGTCCGTATGACGAGGCGACGGCGCGAGCGGCGCGAGCGGTCGCGAAGCTGCGCTCGCTGCGTGAGAGCGACCGCCATCGCGCGCTGCGTGAAGGTGCGCCGGCGATCGCGCGGGTCGGGGCGCGGGTGCTCGGGCGCGACATCCCACGCTAGAAGCGCCTTTTACCGGCGCGAGGGCGCCGCTGTGACCGGTAGGCTGGCCCGGCTGACGGCGAGGGCTGCGACTGTCGCCGGTGCTCGTCTTGGCTTTGATCTGACCTCCTGTTCAGGTATGCGCGCGATCACGCATGCGCGCGTGCGCAGGTCAGGCTGCAGACCCGGGCGCCGCTCCCGAGCGGCGCCCGGGCCAAACTCGAGGCCGCATCCAAAACTCCGGGCCCCATCCGCGATCAGGACCGCCCGCTGCCTCCCACCGCGCGCTCGGCCCCGCAGATCCCGGGCGGCTACCCTTTCAGGCATGCCCGCCCAGGCCTACGCCGGCAAGGAGTGCGTGTGCCAGCTGCGCAGGGGTATCTGCGACCAGAGCTGCGTGCAGGGGATGCTCGACACGCCGTTCTATATCGCCTGTCTGAAGCTGAGCGGGCGCCGCTGCGTGGTGGTCGGCGGCGGCGAGGTCGGGCTCGAGAAGGTCGAGGGGATGCTCGCCTGCGACGGCGCGGTGACGCTGATCGCGCCGAGTGCGAACGCTGAGCTGGAGCGACTCGCGCGCGAGGGGTCGATCGCATGGGAGCAGCGCGAGTATGCCGGGCCGAGCGACCTCGAGCGGGCCTTCATGGTGATCGCCGCGACGAGCGACACCGACGTCAACATCGCCGTGTTCGAGGATGCCGAGCGGCGCGCGATGCTCGTCAATGTGGTCGATGTGCCGCCGCTGTGCAACTTCATCCTGCCGGCGATCGTGCGCAGCGGACCGCTCGCGATCGCGATCTCCACCGCCGGCGCCTCGCCGGCGCTGGCCAAGCGCATGAAGCGCGAAATCGAAGACCAGTTCGGGCAGGAGTACGCGCGGCTGGCGCTGCTCCTGAACGAGGTGCGCGGCTGGGCGAAGGCCACGCTGCCCACCTATCAGGACCGCAAGCGCTTCTTCGAGTCGATCGTCGAGGGCTCGCCCGACCCGATCGCGCTGTTGCGCGAGCGCGACGCTCAGGCCGGCGAGCGGGCGGTGCGCGAGCTGATCGGGCGCGCCCAGCAGGTGCACGTGCCCGGTGCCGATTCCACGGCTGAAGCCGCCGCCGTCGGCGCCTGAGCTCCACGCAATGCCGCCGCCGCCGGCGCGTGCCCTCCACCCCGATGCCGCCGCCGCCGGCGCCTGAGCCCCACCCAATGCCTGCGCCGTGGTCGCGTGAGCTCGACCCAGTGCCACCGCCGCCGGCGCCTGAGCCCCACCCAATGCCTGCGCCGTTGTCGCGTGAGCTCCACCCAATGCCTGCAGCAGCGCTGTGCATCGAAGGACTGACGCGCCGCTTTGGCGAACGCGACGCGCTCAGCGACATCTCGCTGACGCTCGCGCAGGGCAGCACGCTGGTCGTGTTCGGGGCCAACGGAGCCGGCAAGACCACCCTGCTGCGGGTGCTCGCCACGCTCTTGCGCCCGCACGTGGGGCAGGTCAGGGTGCTCGGCCGCAGCCTGCCGGACGAAGCGTGGGCGGCGCGCGGACAGATCGGGCTGCTGGCGCACGAGCCGCTGCTGTATCGCGAGCTGAGCGCGCGCGAGAACCTGCGCTTTCATGCCCGCCTGCACGCAGTCCAGGAAACGCGCGTGGACGAGCTGCTGGACGCGCTCGGGCTGGCCGGGCGCGCCGAGGAGCCGCTGCGCACGCTCTCGCGCGGCCTGGTTCAGCGCGTCGCGGTGGCACGCGCCGTGCTGCACGATCCCCAGCTGCTGCTGCTCGACGAGCCCGACGCGAGCCTCGACCCCGCGGCGCTGTCGCTCGTGCAGCCGTTGATCGGCGCCGGCACCGATCCCGCCCGCCCACGCACGCGCGTGGTCTGCAGCCACGACCCCGAGCGCGGCCTGGCCGAAGCCGACCAGGTGCTCGGCCTGCGGGCCGGCAGGATCGCGCTGCTGGCCGACGCGCGCCAGACCGATCGCGGAGAGGTCGAGCAGCTGTACGCATGAGCGCCACGAGCATCGAGCCGGCACACGAGCATCTGGCCCGCGAAGCGGGCCCGCCCGCGCGCGCGCCTGCACGCACGGGCGCGGTGGTGCGGGCGCTGCTCGCCAAGGAGCTGCTGGTGGAGCTGCGCAGGCTCGAGTCCGTGCCCGGCATGTCGCTGTTCGCGGTCAGCACGTTCGTCGTGTTTCACTTCGCCCTGAACCGTGCCTCGCTCGAGGGCGACCTCGCGGCCGGTGTCCTTTGGGTGACGCTGCTGTTCGCGGCGATGCTGGCGATCAACCGTCTGTTCGTCGCCGACGCCGAACAGGGCGGGATCGACGGCTTTCTGCTTGCTCCGGTCGATCGCAGCGCGCTGCTGCTCGCCAAGATGCTGACGCTGCTGTGCTACCTGCTCGTGCTCGAGCTGATCGCCGTGCCGGCGTTCGCGCTGCTGCTGCTCGGGCCGTCGCTCGCCCACGCGCTGCCCGGGCTGCTCGTGGTGCTCGCGCTGGCCGATCTCGGTATTGCCGCGATCGGCACGTTGATCGCGGCGCTCGCGGTGCGCACACGCGCGCGCGACCTGATCGGACCGCTGCTGGCGCTGCCGCTGCTCGTGCCGATCGCGATCGGCGCCGCGCGCGCGAGCTCGCCGTTGCTGTCGGCCGGCCACGCCGGCGAGCCCGCTGCGCGCTGGCTGTTGCTGCTCGGGCTCTATGATCTGGTGTTCGGGCTGATCGCCTACGCCGTATTCGACTTCCTGCTCGAGGATTAGAGACACATGGAACACGACCATCGCCCTGCCGACGATGGTGAACGGGCCGACCGGCCCTCGACCCCGCTTTATGGACGCGGCCTGGGCCGGCTGAGCATCGCGACCGTGCTGGCGATGGGGCTGTCGCTGGGACTGGTGTTCTTCTACGCGCCGCTCGAAGCCGAACAGGGCTTCTTGCAGAAGATCTTCTACGTGCACGTGCCGCTCGCCTGCGTGGCGCTGGTCGGCTTCGTCGTGGGCGGGCTGCTGGCGATCCAGTACCTGCGCACCGGCGACCAGCGCTGGGACATGCGCTCATACGTGACGATCCACATGAGCCTGATCTTCGCGCTCGGCACGCTGATCACCGGCTCGATCTGGGCGAAGGGCTCGTGGGGGCACTGGTGGGTGTGGAGCGAGCCGACGCTCGTGTCGTTCTTGATCATCTTCCTGCTCTATGCCACTTATCAGCCGCTGCGCTTCGCGATCGAGGATCCCGAGCGCCAGGCGCGGTATGCGTCGGTGTTCGCGATCACCGCGGGGGCGTTCGTGCCGCTCAACTACATCGCCGTGAACATGTCGACCGCGTACGTGCACCCGCGCGTGTTCAGCAACACATCGAACCTGCCTGCGCCAATGGCGTTCACGTTCTTGGTCGCGCTGCTGGCGATGGCGCTGCTGTTCGTGACGCTGTGCAAGTACGAGCTGACCGCCAAGCACGCGCGTGCCCAGCTGCGCGCGCTGCGGCGGAGCCTGCCGGAGCATGGCTCGCAGCCCGGTCACGCCGGCAGCCACGCCAGGCGCAGCGCCGCGCCGAGCCCGCGTGCGAGCGTCGCCAGCGGGAGGTCGGCGGGCTGATGGGCGCGCTGCTCGCCGAGCTGCCGGCGCTGCCGCTGCACGAGGCAGGCAAGTATGTCGCCGGCGCGTACGTGGTGCTGTTCGTGATGGTGCTGGTCTACGTCGCGATCATGGCGATCCGCATGAGCCGCATCGAGCGCGACCTCGGCGAGACCCTGGCGCGCGTGCAGCAGAACGAAGCGGAGGCGCACGACTCGGCCGGACAGGAGGCCGAAGCGCTGTGATGGCCGAGGCAGCAGTCGGCCCACGCCGGGCACGGCGAGGTCTGCCCACGTCTCGGCCCGAGGTCCTGGCATGAGCGAGTTGCTGGCGCTCGGCATCTCGCACAAGACCGCACCGGTCGCGCTGCGCGAGCGTCTCGCCTTCAGCTCGGTGCAGGCGCGCGAATTCGCCGAGCAGGCGATCGAGACCGCCGAGGTGCGCGAGGCGGTCGTGATCTCGACCTGCAACCGCACCGAGGTTTATGTGGTCGTGGGCGACTCGGTGCGCGCCGAGGGCGACATCCTCGGGCTGTTGGCCCAGCGCGCCGACATCCGCCCGACCGAGCTGGCCGAGGCGATCTACTCGCCGCGCAACTGCGACGCGGCGCGTCATCTGTACCGCGTGACCGCGGGCCTCGAGGCGATGATCGTCGGCGAGGCCGAGATCCAGGGCCAGGTCAGGCGCGCCCACGAGACCGCGCTGCAGGCCGGCTGCACCGGGCCGCTGTCGAACCGTCTGTTCGCAGCGGCGCTGAGCACCGGCAAGCGCGTGCGTTCGGAGACGGCGATCGGCACCGGGCGCGCGAGCGTTCCATCGGTCGCGGTCGAGCTGGCGCAGAGTGTGCTCGCCACGCCGGCAGAGGACGACGGGCCGCGCGGGCTGGCCGACCGGCACGTCGTGATTCTCGGGGCCGGCGAAACCAGTGAGCTGACCGCGCGCGCCCTGTCCGAGCAGGGCGCCGGCACGATCTTCGTCGCCAACCGCCACGCTGACCGCGCGCTGCACCTGGCTCAGCGCTTTGGCGGCGCGGTGGTCGGGCTCGATGGCCTGCCCGATCAGCTCGCGCGGGCGGACATCGTGCTCTGCTCGACGGCCTCTCCGCACCCGATCGTCGGGCGCGAGGAGCTCGCGCAGGTGATGCGCGAGCGCGACCACCGGCCGCTGCTGCTGATCGACATCGCGGTGCCGCGCGACATCGACCCGGCGTGCGCCGAGCTCGATGGCGTGAGCCTGTACGACATCGACGACCTGCAGGCTGTGATCGCGCGCAACCTCGACACGCGCGCCAGTGAGATCCCCCGCGCGCAGGAGATCATCGAGCAGGAGATCCAACGCTTCGCGCGCTGGCTCGGGCAGCTGGACGTGCTGCCGACTGTGAGCGCCCTGCGCGAGCACGGCGCCGCGATCGTCGAGCAGGTGCTCGCCGAGAACGACGGGCATTGGGAGTCGGCCTCGCCGCGCGACCTCGCACGCGTCGAGGCGGTCGCGCGGGCGGTGATGAGCCGCCTGTTGCACGAGCCGACGATCAGGCTGCGCAGCCACGGCGATCGCGGTCACGCCAGCATCGAGCTGGTGCGCGAGCTGTTCGGGCTGCGCGAGGACGACGCGCAGCAGCAGCCTCGCGCCGACCTCGCCGAGGTCCACTCGCTCCAGAGCCGACGCCGGCGCTGATGCGCCTCGGCACGCGCGCCAGCCCACTCGCGCTCGCCCAAGCCAAGCTGGTGGCCGACCTCCTCGGCGGCGCCGAGATCGTGCCGATCACAACCAGCGGCGACCGCGGCCCGGAGGCCGACGGGAGCTTGGACCGACTGAAGACGCCAGAAAGCGGCACGAACACACTCGGTGGCACGGGCACAGTCGGTGGCACCGGCACAGACAGCGGCACGAGCACAGTCGTCCGCGCGAGCGCGGACGGCGACAAGAGCCGCTGGATCGACACGCTCGAGCAGGCGTTGCTGGCGGGAGAGATCGATATCGCCGTGCACTCGGCCAAGGATCTGCCGGGCGAGCTGAGCGCCGGTCTCGAGCTGCTCGGCGGGCCCGCGCGCGCGCCGGCCGAGGACGTGCTGTGCGGAGCGTCAAGCCTCGACGCGTTGCGAGCCGGCGCCAGGATCGGCACGAGCAGCCTGCGCCGCGCCGCCCAGCTGCGGGCCGCACGCGAGGACGTCGAGATCGTGGCGCTCGCGGGCAACGTCGATACGCGCCTGCGCAAGCTCGCCGAGGATGGGCTCGACGCGATCGTGCTGGCCCGCGCCGGCCTGCAGCGACTCGGACGCGAGCAGGAGATCGGGGCCGTGCTCGACCCCATGCGGTTCGTGCCCGCGCCGGGTCAGGGCATGCTCGCGTTGCAGGCGCGCGCGTTCGACGGGCGCGTGCGTGACGCCACCGCAGGGCTGATCGATCGCGAGGCCTCCGAGTGCCTGCGCGCCGAGCGCGCGCTCGCGGGCGCGCTCGGGGCGAGCTGCGACACCCCGCTCGGCGCGTATGCGGCGCCCGCCGGCTGCGGCTGCCTGCTGCTGCGGGCCTGGATCGGACTGCCCGACGGCTCGGCCTGGATCGCGGACGAGTTGCTCGGCGGCTTCTACGACGCGCAGGCTCTCGGGGCGCGCGTGGCCGAGCGGATGCGCGCGGCCGGGGCGGACGAGCTGCTCGCGGACCTTGGGAGAGCGCCGTCCCAGCCGGCGAGGGCATAGCCGGGTGCCGCGAAGATAGCCGCGACTGCTTCTTCCTCGCGGAACCAAGCCCGATTCATGCCGAGCATCACGGGAGCCGAACAGCCACGTCAAGCGTTCTGTAGGCGAAATCGACTTGACAGTGGGCGATACCACGGCTACTATGCAAAGCGAGGTCGATACTTGGCGGACGATAGGGCGAAGATCGCGCGACGGATCGCAGTGGCCCAGGCGTTCACGCCGAGTGCCCCGATCGATGATCTCGCCTTGTTCGCGGGACGATCCGACCAGATCGGCGACGTGATCAGTGGCGTGGTGCAGAAGGGTCAGCACGTTGCCATCTACGGTGAGCGGGGCGTTGGGAAGACCTCGTTGGGGAACATCCTCGCTGATCTGTTCGCCGCACCCGATTTGCCTGAGCTGATCGCAGTAAAGGTCAACTGCGGCACCGAGGACAACTTCGAGACGCTCTGGCATGGGATTTTTCGCGAGCTTCATATTCCATCGCCGCAATCCCCCGGTCCCGAAGATATCCGGTATGCGCTCGCTGGGCTCGAGCGAGCGGCGATCGTGATCATCGACGAGCTCGACCGACTCGAGGACCCCGTGGCGCTTACGCTCGTCGCCGACACGATCAAGGCGATGTCAGATCACGCCGCCCCCTCGACGCTAGTTCTGGTGGGCGTAGCCGACTCGATTGGGGATCTGATTGGCGAGCACGAATCGGTTGCACGGGCGCTGGTCAAGGTACATATGCCGAGAATGTCGCGTGCCGAGCTGCGAGAAATCCTCAATCGCGGCTGCGGGCACGCCCACATCACGATCACCGACGAGGCAGCCGATCGGATCACGGTGCTGTCCCGCGGCCTGCCCCACTTCACACACCTGCTCGCCGTCCACGGAGGCCAGCGGGCGGTCGCCGAAGATCGCAGCACAATCACCCTGAGCGACGTGCTTAGCTCACTCAAAACCGCTGTGGCGCAGCACGTGATCGAGGGCGACTACATGTTCGCGATTCATAGCGCCCATCAGGACAACCTCTACGGGCCCGTACTGCTCGCGTGCGCGCTTGCCCCTCAAGATCAGTTCGGCTACTTCACTCCTGGAGCCATTCGTGGGCCGCTAGAGGTGATCGCGGGACGCTATATCGATATCCCGCAGTTCGCCCGACACTTGAATGAGTTCCTCAAGCCGGAGCGCGGCTCGGTCCTTCAACGAACTGGCTCGCCGCGCAAATATCTCTACCGCTTCCGCGATCCGATCATGCAGACCTACGTGATCCTCAACGCCCTAGCACGTGGCCAGATTCCCGCGGGCGAGTTGCTGGCTCAGGTGACAAAGGGCGAACCTACGCCCGATGAGCCCATCGCCCCACAGCCGCTCTTCTAGCCTGCTCTGCCAACGCTGCTTAGTGGTACTCGTGGACCTTCCAGCCGACCATCGAAGACATCGAGGCGGGTCTTGACGCGTTTGCACATAGTCGGCACGTGTGGGGCGAAGATCCCGACGGATGGGTCACCGCGCAGCGACGCGGCGATCCGACCCGTGTCGGCTAGCCGCACTGCGGCTGCGACTGGTCGAACGTGAGATCGGTGGGCATGATTGGCCGCGTCTACCTCGTCGGCGCCGGCCCGGGCGATCCGGGCCTGCTGACGGCGCGCGCGCTCGAGCTGATCGCGGCGGCCGATGTGATCCTGCACGACCGCCTGATCCCCGCCGGCGCGCTCGGCGGCGCGCGCTCTGACGCCGAGCTGCTTTACGTGGGCAAGCAGGGCGGCGGCGCGTCGGTCCCGCAGGAGCAGACGGAGGAGCTGATGATCGCGCGGGCCCAAGCCGGCAAGAGCGTGGTGCGCCTGAAGGGCGGCGACCCGTTCGTGTTCGGTCGCGGCGGGGAGGAGGCGCTGGCGCTGCGAGCGGCCGGCATCCCCTTCGAGGTGGTGCCCGGCATAACGGCCGGCATCGCCGCGAGCGCGTACGCCGGCATCCCGGTCACCTTCCGCGGGCTCGCGAGCGCCGTGGCACTGGTCACCGGACACGAGGACCCGGGTAAGCCGGACACTGCGATCGACTGGACGGCGCTGGCGGGGTTCCCCGGAACGCTCGTGTTCTACATGGGTGTGCGGCGCCTGCCCGAGATCGCGGACTCGCTGCTGTCGGCCGGACGCTCCGACCAAGAGCCGGCGGCGGTGCTCGAACGGGGAACGCTGCCGGGCCAGCGCCGGATCGCCGGGACGCTCGCCACGATCGCCGAGCTGGCACATGACGCGCAGGTGCGTGCGCCGTCGATCACGGTGGTCGGGCCCGTCGCGCAGCTGGCCACAGAGCTCGACTGGATCGCGCCCGGCCCGCTCAGCGGGCTGACCGTCGCGGTCACGCGCGCGCGCGCGCGGTCGAGCGAGCTGGCGAAGCGGCTGGAGTCGCTCGGCGCCCATGTCGTGCAGATCCCCACGATCCAAACACGCCCGCTGCCCGGGCCACCTCCCGACGTGACGACCTACGACCTCCTGTGCCTGACCAGCCCGACCGGCGTGCAGGCTCTGTTCGAGCGCCTCGCGGCGGCCGGTCTGGATGCCCGCGCCCTCACCGGGCCGCGCATCGCGGCGATCGGCCCCGGCACAGCCGCCGCGCTGGCCGAGCACGGGATCATCGCCGACGTGGTCGCCCGGCGGGCAGTCGCAGAGGGTCTGCTCGAGGCGCTCGACGAGCTCGATCCTCCCGTTCGCCGTGCGCTGATCGCGCGGGCGCTGCAAGGGCGCGAGCTGCTGCCCGAACAGCTATGCGCGCGCGGCGCCGAAGTCGAGGTGCTTGCGCTCTACGAGACCATCCCCGAGCCCGTACCGGCCGACGTCCTACGCGAGGCGCTGCAGGCCGACTACATCACCTTCACCTCGGCCTCGACCGTACGTTTCTTTCTGCAGGCGCTCGGCGGTGCGGCGGGCGAGCGGGACGGGACGGGCCTGGGTGGGGAGGGCGTCGGACTCGCGGCGCATGCGCGCATCGTCTCGATCGGCCCGATCACGAGCGAGGCGCTGCGCGACCGCGGGCTCGAGTCACACGTCGAGGCGGCCTCGCATGACGTCGACGGGCTCGTCCAGGCGTTGCTGGCGGACGCAGCGCTGCGTTGACTCCACGGCACGATGCCCTCGACCCCCTTCCGCGACCAACGTCCAGACGCCGCGAGCCAACGCTTGACGCGACCCAACGCTTGACATCTCCCACCTCATCAGCTTCGACTCTCGGCCACCCGCGTCTTCACCTACGGCTGACGGATTCGACCAACGAGCGCGCACGTGCGCTGGCGATCGCCGGGGCGCCGCACGGAACGCTGGTCAGCGCCGCGGCCCAGACCGCCGGGCGCGGGCGTCAGGGCCGGCGTTGGTCGGCCCCGCCGGGCAGCGCGCTGCTGGCTTCGCTGGTGCTGCGCGAGCCGCCGCGGCTGTTGGCGCTGATCGCGGCGCTGGCGGTGTCCGACGTGGCCGGCGACGAGGCTCAGATCAAGTGGCCGAACGACGTGGTCCTGGCCGACCGCGGGCGGCTGCGCAAGCTGGCGGGCATCCTCGCAGAGGGCCGTCCCCAGGACGGCTGGGCCGTGCTGGGCATCGGCCTCAACGTGGCCGTCCAGCTGCAGGAGCTTCCCCCCGAGCTGCAGGACAGCGCCGCGACGCTCGGCGCCGAGCCCGCGGCGATTGAGCCGACGCTCGCGAGGTTGCTGCGCGCGCTCGAACGCCGGCTCGAGGAGACGCCTGAGGTGACACTCAGCGCTTACCGCACCCGCGACGCACTGCGCGGGCGGGAGGTGGCCTGGGGGGCGGGACGCGGGCGCGCCGCTGGGATCGACGGCGAAGGGCGGCTCGTGGTGGCCATGACCGGCGGCGGGCACGTCGCGCTGGACGCGGGCGAGGTGCACCTCGCCTCACAGGTCTGATCGACGCTCACCGCTCGTCGCCGAGCGCCTGGGCGCGCCGCTTGTCCGGCCCCCCCTCGGCCGCCGGCAGGCCTATCCGGCTCTCACCGCTCGTCGCCGAGCGCCTGCTCGCCGCCGTTGTCCGGCGCGGCTTCAGCGGCGGCCTTGGCCGAGGGGCGCGAGCGGGCTCGCGCCCGTCTTGGCGGCTTTGCGCGGCGTTTTGCGTCACCGGCGGAATCGAGCTCGGCCTGGTCGCGCTGCCCGGCTGCGGACGCGCCGTTCGTGTCTGGCTTTGCCTTGCTCTCGACCTCGCGCTCGCCGAGGTCCGCCTCGTGCGGCTCTGCCGGCCGGGACACCACCCCGTTCGGCGTGGCCTCCTCGCGCGAGGCACCCTCCTGGCGGGCGCGATTCTGGACGGCGCCGTTCTGCGCCGCCCGTGCGGCACCCTCGGGTCCGGTGCTCGCGGACTTGCGTCGGCGCCGGTTGTTGCGGGCGCGGCGCTTGGGGAAGTTGCGCAGCAGCTCTCGGGCCAAGGCCGGGGGCTTGCGCGCCATGCGCGTGCGCGCGCCGCGCAGCGCCTCCTCGGCCTCGGGCGTGTGCGCGAGCGCCGCCGCCAACAGCGCCGCGGCCAGACGGCGGTCCTGCTTGCGCGCGGCGTGGATCAGACGCCGGGCGTTGCGCGCGTGGGCGCCGCCGGAGGAGTTCACGAGCAGGCCGAGCAGCCGCTTGGTCTCGGGCCAGCGCTGCACGGCGTACTCCTCGTGGATCTCGCGTGTGTATCCGGCCAGCCGCCAGATCCAGGCGTTGGCCTGGTCGCGCCGCCCGATGCGCCGCTCGACGAGGGCGCGCAGCATGATCTTCGACGCCTCGCGGCGCTCGTCGCGGGGCCAGCCGCCGATGATGTCGATCGCGGTGTCGAACGTGTCGGGATCGCGCAGTGCGGCCACGTCGCCGAGCGCGCGCAGGCGCAGCTGCGGGTTCTTGTTGCGCTGCACGGCCGTGATCAAGAAGCGACTCTTGAGCTCGCCGCTGCGGTCGAAGTGGAGCATCGCCCGCGCGCGCCGCCAACCGGCAGTGGTGACACGGGCGCCGGCGAGCGCGGCCCACACGTGCTGCTCGCCGTAGTCGAGGTTCTCGACGGCGATCCGCCACAGCTCGCGCTCGAATACCTGAAAGCGCCGCTCCTCCTCGGCGCACACGGGCAGCACCCGTCGCTCCACGCGCATGCGCCGCCCGCGCCCGCGACGCACCGGCCCGACCACGATCGCGCCGCCGCGGTAGACGTCGCGATCGAGCAGCGAGTGCAGCGTCACGACCGGGTCGTCGTTCTTGGTCGCGGGGTGCACGAAGTCGACGACCAGGCCGGCCTCCTTGCCGGGGTGCCGGCGCGTGACGCGCCCCACGCGCTGCTGGTAGATGCGTTTGGAGGCGGTGGGCGCGAGGTGCACGCAGACCGTGGCGCGTGGGCTGTTCCAGCCCTCGGCGAGCAGCTGGGCGTTGATCAGCACGTCGATCGCGCCGCGCTCGTAGCGCGCAAGGATTTCGGCGAGCTGGCGCTTGGGCGTCTCGCCCGAGACGGCCTGCGCTTTCAGGCCTTCGGCCCGAAACGCCTCCGCGAGGTTGTAGGCGTGGCGGACCCCGGCGGCGTAGACGACGCCGGGGACGCCGTTGAAGCGGGTCTTGTAGAGGTTGGCGGCGGCCATGTTGAACGGCTGCTGATCGAGCAGCTCGGCCAGCTCCTCCTGGTCGAACTCGGTGTCGACCTCGCCGCGGCGCAGCGGCACCTTGGCGATCGTGCGCACGCCGACGCCCGGTGAGATGCGCACGCAGCGCAGTGGCGCGATCACTCCCCGCCGGGCCGCCTGCGCGAGATCGAAGCGCGAGGTCTGCGTCGGGAACAGGTCGGTGACGTGGCGCGCGATCAGCGCGCCGGTGGCGGTCATGCCGATGAAGATCGGGCCGGTCCACTCCCTGATCGCCGCGCTCGTCTTCTCGCCGAGCGCGGTGTGGGCCTCGTCGCAGATGACGATCGTGTAGGCGCTTGAGATCTTGCCGGCGTTGCGCACGAACCACTGGTAGGTCTCGACCGTCACCGGCCCCTTGACGGAGTCCTCGCCTTTGAGCAACGGCCGCGAGATGCGGGTCGAGTATCCGCGCTGGCGCAGCTCGTCGTGGAACTGGTCGACGAGGTTGCGGCGGTGCGTGAGGATCAGGATGCCGCCCGTGCGCGAGCCCTCGACGAAGCCGAGCGCGGCGACGGTCTTGCCGGCGCCGGTGGCGTGCTCGAACCAGAAGCGCTTGGCGGCATTCGGGTCCTCCGGCTGGTCGGCCAGCGACTCCGTGTCCGCGTCCTCGTCCTGATCCTCGTCTTCGACCCAGTCGGCGGGCTCGTCTTCGCCGTCGGCCTGCAGCGCAAGCTCACCCGCGTCGTCCTCGTCGTCCGGGTCGGCGTCGGGCTCATCGGCGAGCAGGTCCTCATCGAGGTCCTCGTCGTCGTCGTCCTCGTCGGGCGCGGCCCGCTCGACCGGACCGAGGTCCTCGTCCTCGTCGTCGTCCTCGAAGTCGTCGGACTCGTCGTCCTCGTAGTCCTCGGCGCGTGCCGACCTGGAGGGCGAATCGAGCGCAGTGGCGGCCCGCCCGCGCGCGCGCGTGGGGCCGGGCTCTTCCCGCGCAGCGACCTCGTCCTCGACGTCTCCATCGTCCGCGTCCCGATCATCGTCGGCGTCGGTGCCGCCCCGTGGCGCGCCGTCCACATCCTGTCGGGCGTCGTCGTCGTCGGGGCCGAAGATCGCGGCCGAGGCCAGCAGCTCGGGCGAGGCGACGCTGCGGCCGTTGCCGTTTTCGCTGGCTCGCTGGGCCTCGGCGAGGAGGGCGGTCAACGTGCCCGACAGCGCATCGACCTGATGGGCCGAGAGCACGGTGCCGTCCGCAAGCTTGGGCTCGTCCTCGGACAGCAGCCGCTCCAAGCCGAGCAGCAGCGAGAACTCTCGGCGCCAGGCGGTCGAAGGGTGCTTGGCGCCCGCATCGATCTCGACGAGCGCGCGGTCGAGAGCGCGCCGGCGCGGCGACCCGGGCGCGAGCGCCACCGCCGGGTCCTCGCCCGGCTGCAGGAATCGATCGCGCGCGAACTTTTCCGCGCGCTTGATCTCGGCGGATGTGGGAATCGGCGCGGCCGCAAGGGCCACTGAAGTGGACTCGGCCATCAAAGGCTCTGGGACTTCGAGACAGGCCGCCGCAGAGAACTAGGCGGGCTCAGAACTGCCGGCACCTGGCCGGCGACGTTGCCGGATGCGCAGAGCGGTCCGGCTCTGACGTGATCTCAGCATATAGCACCAGGCGGCACGATAAAAGGCCGCCGGCCCGGTGGAGGCCGCCGGCTCTCGATCCTGGTGGCCGGCGACGCGAGCAGTTCTGCGACCCTTAGCGCGATGACCGGCTCGCCGCCCAGCGATCATCCCGAGCGGCACGCCCCGGCGCTCGGGATCGGCCCCGGCCGCCTGCTGGCGGCGCTCGCCGGGCTGGCGGTCGTGGTGCTGCTGGTCGTCGGGCTGATCCAGCTGGCCGGTTCCTCCTCGTCGTCTTCGAGCTCGTCGGTGCCGCGACTCACGCTGGCTCAGGTGAAGGCGAAGCTCGCCGGCTCGCCCGCGCCGCTGGCGGCCCTGCACGCGCAGGCCAACGAGATCCTGCCGGCCGACCGGCAGGCGCTGGACGCGCGCATCGCCTCACTGCACGGCTATCCGCTGGTGATCAACAAGTGGGCCTCGTGGTGCATCCCCTGTCAGGACGAGCGGGCATCCTTCCAACACGTGTCCGCCGCATACGGGCGCACCGTGGCCTTTCTCGGAGTCGACTCCGCCGATACGAGCCGAGCCGAAGCGCGAACCTTCCTGGCGGCGTATCCGGAGGGCTTCCCCAGCTACTTCGACAAGAGCGGCCAGCTCGGCGTGGCCGTGACCGGCTCGCAGTTCACGCCGGTCACCGTCTTCTACGACAGAGCCGGTCACGAGTACATCCACCAGGGTCCGTATCCCGACGTGGCCAAGCTCGAACGCGACGTGCGCCGCTACGCGCTGGACCGGTGAGCGGTGCCTGAGATCAGGATCGACCCGCTCAGCGGGCATCGCACGATCATCGCCGGGGACCGCTCGCTGCGCCCGGGCGGTGAGCCGCGCTGCGACCCGCCCGCGCCGATCGAGCGCGAGCGCGACCCGTTCGCGGAGGGTCACGAGGGGCAGACGCCGCCCGAGCTGTACGCGCTGCGTCCCGGCGGCGGGCCGCCGAACTCGCCCGGCTGGACGGTGCGGGTGGTGCCGAACCTGTACCCGGCGCTGGCCGCGCCCAACGGCGATCGCCCGGCGCGCGAGGCCAACCCCGACCTGTTCACGGCGCTGCCCGCGGTCGGGGCACACGAGGTGATCGTCAACGGTCCACAGCCGGTGCTGTCGCTGGCGGAGCTGCCGGCCGAGCAGGTGGCGGCCGCGGTCGGCGTGTGGCGCGCGCGCATGAGCGCGCACGCGGACAGCGCCTACGTGCAGCTGATCGTCAACGAGCGGCGCGAGGCGGGGGCGTCGTTGCCGCACACGCACGCGCAGCTGTATGCGCTTGACTTCGTGCCCGCCGACGTGGCGCGCGAGCGCGAGCGCGCCGGCGCTTACGCCACCCGCACGATGGGCCAGAACCTGCTCGAGGACATGATCGCCGAAGAGGTGCGGCGCGGCGAGCGGATCGTGGCGATCGACGACGAGGCGGTGCTGTTGGCGCCCTACGCGTCGCGACTGCCGTTGCAGCTGATGCTCGCGCCGCGCCGGCCGCAGCCCCGTTTCGAGCAGGACGGCGCGGGGGCGGCGCTGCTGTACGACGGCCTGCGGCGGCTTGCGCGCGTGCTGGGCTCGAGCCCGCCGCTGAACCTGTGGGTGCGCACCGCTCCGCGGGGCGTCGAGCGGTTCTGCTGGCGCATCGAGGTGACGCCCCGGCTGACGCATCTGGCGGGGCTCGAGCTGTCGACCGGGCTGAACCTGAACATCGTGGCGCCTGAGCACGCGGCGGCGTTGCTGCGCGAGGCCTGAGCCGCGCAGTACGCTGACCGGACCGTGCCGCCCGAGCAACGTTTCGTTCCCCGCTTCGCCGCCGAGCCGCCGCAGGAGGGGCTGCCCTACGGGCGCTGGGCGGAGCGCTTGACCGGCGAGTTCCTGGCCGGCTGCCTGGGACTGGACAGCGAGGGCGAGGAGCTCGGCGAGCCGGGCGAGATCGCCTGGTATCCGGACCGCGGCTGGAACGGGCGCACATATGTGCCGGCGAGCGTGATCACCTCGAACGGGTATGAACTCTTTGGCTATGTGTCGTTCGTCGTACCCGCCGACGGGGGTGACCCTGACGACTTCTACACGCATGCCGACTTCACCGACGAAACCGCCGAGCGCAACCCGGATTGGAAGCTCGACCTGTGCGAGGAGCCGATCGGCTCCTGGCGCGGGCACGCGGGCAAGGTCGCGGCGATGACGCTCGTGTGGGGCCGTCCGCTGCTGGGCGGCGGGCGGATCGCGACGGCCGAGCTGGCAGACCTGGCGGTCGACCAATGCGAGCTGATCGAGGAGCGCTTCACGCTGATCGCGCCCGACGACTACCGCGGCGACCTGCTCGAGATCAAGCTGTTCGACGGCAAGGGTCAGCTGCTCGCACAGGAGTCGCTGTACGCGGGCGACGAGGACGACGTCGGAGTATGATCGGAGCCTGATCGCCCGGCGATGGGGATGTCGGTGGCGGCGGCGATCGCAGCGGGGAACGCCACTGCTCCCGACGGGCCGAGCCGTCTGGATGCCGGCAGCCGCAGCTCGTCTGCACACGCGCGTCGCGGCCGCCGGACGAACACGAAGCACAATGGGAGCCAGCTGCAGGAGGGAGCGAGGGATGAGCACAGCACGCGGAACGATCCGACGGTTGATGGCGGCGGTGATCGCGCTGGGTCTGGTGTTTGCGGTATCGGCGTCGAGCGCCGAGGCCCACGCGCGCAAGGTCCATGTGAAGCGGGTCTGGATGGCGGCGCCGCCGGCTCCGGGAACGCCGGAAGACTTCCAGGTCAATGGCAGCCACCTGCCCCGGCACATCGATCTCAACCGAGTCGGGGTGATCGAGGTTGGGCCGACGACGGCGACGAACGTGCTGGTGCTCGAGCCGGGAACCTCGGCGGCCGCCGCCTACTTCGTGCCGTTCGCAAAGTGGTTGGTCGAAAACGTGCCGGGCTGGCAGGTCTGGTCGGTGGAACGTCGCGAGAACCTGCTCGAGGATCAGTCGAGGCTCAACCGGGCGAAGGCCGGCAAGGCGAACGCGGAAGAAGTGTTCAACTACTACCTCGGTTGGATCCTCGATCCGGCGGTCAAACGCCACTTCAACGCGATCCCCGAAGCTCGTGTCGGGTTTGCGCGCGAATGGGGCATGAACGTGGCGGTCGAAGACCTGCACGTCGTGATCGAAGCGGCCAAAGCGTTGGGTGGCAAGGTCGTGCTGGGCGGTCACTCGCTCGGAGGCTCGGTCGTGACGGCGTATGCCACCTGGGACTTCGGGGGCGCGCCCGGCGCCGACGGGCTCTCCGGGCTCGTCTATGACGACGGCGGCAGCAGCCCGGTGCCGGTGAGCAAAGAAGAAGCGGAACACGAGCTGAGCGCGCTGTCGGAAAAGTCGCCGTGGCTGGCGTTCGGCGGCATCCCCTCGCCGTATCTCGGGCTGTTCTCGGCGCTGGGGGCGAGCGCGGCGGTCGAGTTTCCCGAAGAAGCGTCGCTCGCCGAGAGCTTCCCGCTGCTGCCATCGGATCTCGAGCCGAAAGGGCCCGAAGGCGAACTGCTGCCGGTGACCAACGAAGCGGAGTTCGGTTACGGCGTCAACTACAACACCTCGCCCGAATCGCTGATCGCGGCGCAGGTGCATGCCGGCAAGGGACTCGAAGAAGCGCCCAAAGAAGACGGACTGTACGGCTGGAACGGAGAAGGGGCGTTGACGCCGCTGAAGCGCTACGCGGAAATGCTGGCGGGCACCGGCATCCACAGCGCGAACGGAACCGAGTGGTACTTCCCGGAAAGGCTCACGATCGACACCGGCGCCGTCGCGGAGGGCAACGCGAACCCCGCCCAGGAAGTCCTCGACGAGCACGCTATCTTCGGGCACGAGCTGCCGAAATCGCTGAAGATGCTGGCGATCGACACTGAACTGGACAAATACCTCGGCGGCGGCAACACGCTCGAGGCGGCCGAAATCCTTGCCGAACAGTCGGGCATCCCCAAGGAAAACCTGACGCTGATCGACGAGGAAGAAACCTACTCGCACAACGACCCGGCGGGCGCCTATCCGAACAACGAGTTCTTCAACCAGCTGGTGCCATTCTTGAAGGGTCTTTGAGCGGCCGACGCGGCCCGGTGTCCGGGCCGCGTCCAAAGCCACGATTGCGGTGCTCAGCCCGGCGGGGCGTGCGCCGATAAATATCGGATGAGGCGAGTGGAGCAGCGGATCCTCGACACCTCGGCGCTGCGCCTGCGCGAGGCGACGTTCACGGCCGGCGTGTACCTGACGTACGCGGTGTCTTGTGCCGGGATCCTGTATGCCGCGCTGACGTGGTCGCAGCCTCACCGCTCGGCGCTGCTCGGGCTGTTCCTGGTCGCGATCGCCACGGCGGCGGTGGTCGCGCGGCTGCCGCGCGAGCGGATCGTGCGCAGCCGCTGGCGCGAGGCGTTCTTTCTCGGCTGGAGCGTGCTCGACCTGGCCTTGATCGTGCTGGTGACGCTCGCCGACGGCGGCACCGGAAGCCCGCTGGCGCTGATCTTCTTCCTGCCGGTGGTGTTCGCGGCGATGTCCTATCCGCTGATGTCGGTCGCCGCGGTCGGCGGCCTGACGGTGGCGGCTTACTTCACGCTGACGCTGACCGCGGGCGGCTCGAGCTGGAGCTACCAGGCCTGGTTCACGGTGGTGCTGATCTGTCAGGGCGCGCTCAGCGCGTGGCAGGCTCGCAACCACGACCGCCAGCGCGCGCAGCTCGCGGAGATCTCGCGTGCCGATCCCCTCACTGGCTGCCTGAACCGGCGCGGATTCGAGGAGCGCGCGCTCGCCGAGATCAGCGCGTGTGGGCGGCGCGCCGCGCCCGGTGCGGTGCTGCTGCTCGACCTCGACCACTTCAAGCCGGTGAACGACCGGCACGGACACGCCGCCGGCGACGAGCTGCTGTGCTGGGTCGTGCAGACGCTCGAACGGGGCGTGCGCTCCTCGGACGCGATCGGGCGGCTCGGCGGCGACGAGTTCGCGGTGCTGTTCCCCGCGATCGAGCCGTTGGACGCGCTCGACACGGCCCGCCGGCTGACGCGCGCCCTGAGCGAGCGGGCGCCCTGCTCGATCGGCGTGGCGACGTTCCCGCTGGATGGCACCGAGCTCGACGAGATCCTGAGGCACGCTGACAATCGTCTGTATGAGTCGCGCGACGGACGCCCGCACGTGGACGGAGGCTCACCGCGTGAGCGCCTGAGCTGGGCGGCGGCGCTGGCGCAGGCGGTCGATATGCGCATGGATGGCCAGCACGAGCACTCGCGCGCCGTGGCCGAGCACGCCGTGGCGATCGCCTCGCGCCTGGGATACGAGGCCGACGTGATCGGCATGCTGCGGATCGCGGCGATGCTGCACGACGTCGGCAAGGTGACGGTGCCCGACCGGATCCTGTGCAAGCCCGGCTCGCTCAGCGCGGAGGAGCTCGAGGAGATCAAGCGCCACCCGTGCACCGGCGCCGAGCTGGTGGCGCGGGTGGAGGGTCTGGAGCAGATCGTGCCGTGGATCCGCCACTCGCATGAGCATTTCGACGGTTCCGGCTACCCGGACGGGCTCGCCGGCGAGGATATCCCGCGGGCGTCGCGGATATTGCTGGTCGCGGATGCGTTCGATGCGATGACCGGCGCGCGGCCCTATCGCCAGCCGTTGTCGCTGACCGAGGCCTGCGCTGAGCTGGCGCGCAATGCGGGGCGCCAGTTCGACCCGGCGTGCGTGGAGGCGATGCTCGCGCATCTCGGCGTGGACGCCGCCCCTCTCGGCCAGCGAGCGAGCCTGAAACCCGTCGGTTCAGTCGCGGCGCCCCGGCCAGCGAGCGAGTCTGAAACCCGTCGGTTCAGTCGCGGCGCCCCGGCCAGCGAGCGAGCCTGAAACCCGTCGGTTCAGTCGCAGCGCCCCGGCCAGCGAGCGAGTCTGAAACCCGTCGGTTCAGTCGCGGCGCCCCGGCCAGCGAGCGAGCCTGAAGGCCCGCTCATTCGCCCCCGGCGCCGCTGCGCAGGGCTTCACGCCCGTCTTTTCTGGCCTGCTTGTTTTCTTTCGCTTGGGCCCGCTTGGTTTCGGTTTCGCTGCGACGGCTTTCGGTTTCGGCCTTTTTGCCTTCGGCGTTGGTGCGCTGGGCTTCGGCGCGTTCGCGCTTGACCCGAGCCGCTTGTTCGGCTTCCGCCTGCTTGCGGGCGCGCGCTTCGGCTGCGAGTTCCTTCTTTTTCGCTTCCGCTTCGGCGACCTGTTCTTTGCGCTTCGCGCGAGCGGTCGCGAGCTGTTCGGCTTTCTTGGCTCTGGCTTCCACGCTCCTGGCCTTGGCTTCCGCGCTCTTGGTCTCTGCTTCAGCGGCTTCTTCTCGTTTCTTGGCTTCTATCTCGAGCAACAGTTCTCGGGTTTTCGCCGTTTCGGCGGCTTCTTCTTTTTTCTGTGCGGCTGCTTCTTCGCCGGCTTCGTTGCGTTCGCTCGTCACGACGTTCGATTCCGGCAGGGTGTCGCTCGGGCTTCGGCGATGGGAGAACACGCCGGCACAGCCGGCGAAGGTGAAGACGCCGGCGACGGTGATCAGGCAGGCGAGCAAAGTCGCCGCTAGACGTCCATTTTTCACCGGATCACCTGGCCAACCAAGCTACCAGCCGCGGTGATCGTGCTCAAGCAGCGACAGGGAGGGGACGCGCGAGGCAGGTGATCGTGCTCCGACGACGCCACCGCGGGCACCGGGGAGCCGAGGGATCGCGCTCAAACAGCGACACAGAGCGGATGGGCGCAATTCACGGGCCGTCGCGAGCGAGCTTCTTGCCGGGGTTGAGCAGGCCCTTGGGGTCGAATGCGCGCTTGATCTGCTCGTGCAGGCGCAGCGCGGGCGCATCCCATTGCAAGGCGAGACGGCCCCGCTTGAGCCACCCGACGCCGTGCTCGGCGGCGATCGAGCCGCCGAACGAGGTCACGAGCTCGAAAAGCTCCTCGCCGGCGGCCTCGGCCGCATCGAGCTCGCGCGGACGGGCGGGGTCGACGAGGAGGGTGGCGTGCACGTTGCCGTCGCCGCCATGACCCCACGCGCATGAGGCCAGGCCGTGACCGGCGGCGATCTGCTCGAAGCGCTCGAGGCCCTCGCGCAGGCGCTCGATCGGCAGGGCGACGTCCTCGGAGACCTTGGCGCCGCGCGCGGCGGTCACGACGCCGTTGATGGCGTCGCGCCAGCGCCACAGCGCGGCGGTGTCGGCGGGCTCGTGGATCGCGAGCGCGTCGGGCGCGAGCAGCTGGATCAGCTCGCCGCGGTCGGACTCGACCTGGGCGCGGCTGCCGTCGAGCTCGATCAGCAGCGCGAACCCGGCATCGGCGGGCACGTCCCCGGGGTAGCCGCGGGCGATGATGCGCAGGGTGGCGCCGTCGATGAAGTCGAGCGCCGAGGGCTGCAGTCCCGCCGCCAGGATTGCCAGGATCGCGGCGCAGCCCTGCGCGCGTGTGGTCAGGAACACGACGAGGGTGCGGGCGAGCTCGGGGGCGGGGAGCAGCAGCAGGCGCACGGCGGTGATCACGCCGAGCGTGCCCTCGGAGCCGACGAGCAGGCTCTTGAGGTCGTAGCCGGCGACGTCCTTGCGCACCCAGCCGCCAAGCCCTACAAGCTCGCCCGGGGCGAGCACGACCTCCAGGCCCGCCACCCAGGCGCCGGTGACGCCGTACTTGAGGGCGTGCGGGCCGCCGGCGTTGGTGGCGACGTTGCCGCCGATCTGGGACTGCTCGGCGGCGCCGGGGTCGGGAGCGAACATCAGCCCGTTCTCGCGCGCGAGCCGCTGGACGTGACGCGTGCTGACGCCCGCCTCGATGTCGATGCGCCACAGCGCGGGCTCGAGCTCGCGGACCGTGCGCAGGCGCTCGAGCGAGAGCACGACGCCACCTTCCGTCGGGACCGCGCCGCCGGTCAGGCCGGTGCCGCCGCCGCGCGCGACGATCGGGACATCGTGGGCGTAGCACCAGCGCACCGTCGCGGCGACCTGGTCGGGGCTGCCGGGCAGCACGACGGCGGCGGCGCGGCCTTCGACCCCGCGCCGGCGCGCGGCGTCGCGGTTGTAGGGGGAGTCGGGCGGCGCGTCGAGGACGTGCTCGGTGCCGACGATCCGGCCGAGCTCACCGGCGAGCGCGCGGGCGGTGTCCAAGCTCATGGCTCACATGCTGGCGCAATTGCCCGGCGGCGCAGGGTTGAGCGAGCAGGCCCACGGGTATTGTGCGCGCCGATGGAGCTTCTGATCACTCGCCACTCGGCCAACGCGCCCCCGCGCGACGCGCTCGAGCTGCTGTGGCCACGCCTCGAGGGCGAGCGCCACCGCGAACTGCGCTTTAGCAAGGCGCGCGACGAGATCCGGGTGGTGGCCCCGGACGAGCCGCGCGTGCCGATGGCCGACGACGAATGGGTCGAGGACTGCCGGCGGACCGTGATGGGCATCTTGCGTTCGGTGTGCGAGCGCAACGACGAGCTCGACTTCAAGTGGTACGCCGTCTGGAGCCGGTAGGGCCGATCGTCTGACGGTTGGCCGGTCGCCGATAACGAGGCCTGGCACGCGACGGATCAGGTAGGCCGATGAGCGCGGGGTCGGGCCGGGCAAGTGAACGCGGGATCAGGCGGGCCGATGAGCGCGGGATCAGGCGGGCCGATGAGCGCGGGGTCGGGCCGGGCGAGTGACCGCGGGGCAGGCGCGGGCGTACGCTTGGAGGCGATGCCGGGGTACGTGCTCGACCACCACAATCGGGGCGAGCGGGCGCGGCTGGAGTTGATGTCGAGCCTGCTCGACCCGATGCACCGGCGCCACATCGAGGAGCTGGGGATCGGGCCTGGCGCCAACACGCTCGAGGTCGGAGCGGGCAATGGCACGATCTCGGCCTGGCTGGCGCAGCGGGTGGGCCCAGACGGCAGGGCCGTGGCGGTCGATCTCGATCTGTCGCTGATCGACCAGAGCGCTCCCAACCTCGAAGTCCGCCAGGCCGACATCTGCCGGGCGCCGGTCGAGCCGCGGCGCTTCGATCTGGTGACGGCGCGGGCTGTGCTGCACCACGTGAGCGACCTCGACGCAGCTCTGCGAAACCTCGTGGCAAGCGCGCGCCCTGCCGGAGCGGTGCTGTTGATAGAGCCGGACTTCCTGCCGGTCAGCATCGCCGAACCGGCCAACGTGCGCGCCTTCTGGGAGGGATGGCTGGCCTGGTCGCGGGCGCGCGGGATCGACTACATGGTCGGGCGCAAGCTGCCCGGCAAGCTGGCGGCGCTCGGCGTGGAGCAGCTGCACGGCGTCGCCGACACGGAGCTGTATCGCGGGGGCTCGCCGTGGGCGCGCTACTGGGAGGAGACGATCGCCGAGCTGCGCGGATCGCTGATCGAGTCCGGAGCGCTCGAAGCGGCCTCGATCGACGCCTTTCTGGCGCGCTGCGGCGACCCGAGCTGGTGGACCCAGACGATCGCGTTTACGGCCGTTCAGGGCTTCGCGCCGGCGTAGCGGCGAGCCGAGCGGGTGGACGCGGACGAGTGCCTCTACGGCCGTGCAGAGGCTTGCCCGGGCGTAGCGCCGGGCGAGCCGGCGAGCGTCGTGGCAAGCCAACCTGCGGCGGCGGGGAGGTGCGCAGGGTCGATCGTGTGCCCGACGTCGGACTCGTGGTACTCGACGGCGAGGCCGGCGCCCTCGAGCAGATCGCGGGCCTCGCGAGCATGCTCGACGGCGATGATCGGGTCGTGGCGACCGTGCGCGATGAACGCCCGCAGGCCCGTACGGTCGGCAAGGCTCGGGCTCCAGCCCTCGACCTCCGGGACGAACCCGGAGAAGGCGAGGATCCCGGCGGGAGCGGGCCGGTCGGCGCCGAGCCCGAGCGAGTAGCTCATCACGGTGCCCATCGAGAAGCCGCCGAGCACGGTCTGCGCGGGACCCAGGCCGGTGCGCTCCCATAGTTCATCGTGCAGCGCCGCGAGCTGACCATAGGCAGCGTGGAACGTCTCGGGGTCCGGGTAGCCGACGCGAGGGACGAGATACCAGTGAAAGCCGGGCGACCCCTGCAGGCTCAGCGGAGCGCGTGGCGAGACGGCGTGAAGGCGCCTGTCCGGATCGAGCGCGTCTGCCAGCGGCAGCAGGTCGGTCTCGTCGGTGCCACGGCCGTGATGGAGCACGAGCAGACCAGCGGCCGCGCCGGCGGCGGGTCGCTCTCGATACGTCAGGGGCATCCGCGGGGCTCCATGCGCCGGTCACGATATGACTACCGTGCCAGCGGCGCCGCTCCATGCGCCGGTCACGATATGACTACCGTGCCAGCGGCGCCGCTCCATGCGCCGGTCACAACAGGAACCAGCGCGTCGCAGCCGCGCCTAGCGTCGATTGTGGCCTGATTTGGCAGCCTGACGATGAGCCTCCCCCGACCGGCCGCGACTCGCCCGCTTTGCCGCGGAGCGCCTGCGGGCGGCTGCTTCGCAGCTGGTGCGCCTGGCATGCGAGCGTTTGTGCTGGCGGCGGCAGGCTGCGAGGGCTCGTGCAAGCTGCTGCTTGCGGGTGAGCTTGCGTGTTTTGCCGGCTTTGACGGCGCGACAGCCTTGCACGGCGAGCTTGACGGTCTCGTTGACCGTGGCGCCGTTCTGGCCGGCGAGCGCGGTCGGGATCGCGAGCGATTGGCCGCAGAGGCTGTAGTGGTCCTTGGCCGGCAGGTTTGTGGTGAGCGCGGAGTGGGGTCCCTCTGGGAGGATGGCTTCGACGCTTTCGAACGGCGCGTCGGGGACAGAGAGGAAGCTCGAGGTGGTGACGCCTTTCTTGATGGCGGTCTGGCCGTCGAGGATGACCTCGACGCCTTCGCCCTGCAGCACGAGCTCGGCGTCAGGCCACGCGGCGTTGCCGTGCGAGACCAGATAGATCGGCCCGGTCAGCGGGTTTTTCAACACCGGGGTGTGGACGGTGGCGGTGCCGATCACGGATCCTTCAGGGCAGGCCGCCGGGTTGGCTTCGAAGGTCGCGGCGAGGCACGCTTTCTGGATGGTGGTGAGCCGCGCCGGGAGCGTGGCGGGGATCGTGAGGATCGTCTTGGCGACGTGGTCTTCGCCGGTTTTCGACTTGAACGTCAATCCGAGGCTGGCGCCGTTGGCTTTGCTGGTTTTGCCTTGGGTGGTGGCTTTCACGCCCGGGTTGAAGGGCAGGTTCTGGCAGCCTTCGACCTGGAAGTGACTGGAGGCCTGTGCGGTTGCGCCGTGCGAGCCGGTGAGCTGCGCGGTGATGCTGGCCGGGTTGCAGTTGGTGGGGTTGTACTCGAAGTTGGGCCGGTCGACGTTGACATAGACGTCTCTGAGGTCGAGTGGGACGCCGGAGGCCGGGCGGCCGACGCCCTGCACGATCGTGGGCAGGCTGCTCGAGATCGTGACCTGGGCGGTGTGCGGGTCGACTTCGATCTTCGAGCGCACGACCACATCGCCGAGATTGAACGGGCCGGCCACGGCGGGGGTCACGATCGACAGGCCGTATGGAGCGCCCTGGTAGGGGCCGGTGATGTACACGCGGCCGCCGGTGACGATGTAGGGGTCGGGGCCGACACCGCTGGTCGCGATCGCTTCTCCGATCTGCGATTCCGGGCCGCACGTGCCCTGCGAGGCTTGTGGTTCGCCGCAGGGCGTGACCGATGCCAGGATCGCCGCGTTCCCCGGCGGCAGCTGCACCGTGAGCCCGGTGATCTGCTGGTCTGCGTCGGGACGGGCGACCTGCACGCTGAAGTTCGTGTAGCCGCCGGCTTTCAGGTTGCTGGCGCCGGCTGTCAAGGTCGGCGCAAACGGTCGCGAGCCTTGGCAACCGCTGCCTTCGGGACCGGTGTCGATGTCGAACGCACTGGCTTCCGAGAACGCCGCCACCGGCGCGGTCCCCGACCATGGTGTGAAGATTGCTTCGGCGGAGTAGCTGCCACACGCGGTTGGGGTGGCGAGTGACGCGCGCGCGCCGGCGAACAGTTCCAGCCGCAGTTCTTCGAAGGGCACCTGGGGAGTGTTCGCGAAGGTGCTCGTGATCTGGCCGGTCTGTTCCTGCAGGCGGGTTTCGCCTGCGAGCTTGACGAGGATGCCGGCGGCCGGGTCTTCGGCGACGATATACAGCGCGAGCAGCGAGTTGAACGGATTCTGCCCCGGTTCCCCGAGCGGAGCAGGGCTGGCGAGATAGACCGCGCCCGTCAGTTCGTGTTCCAGCAGCGGCGTCTTGATGTGCACGAGCCCGACCTTCGAGGCTTGCGGACATTCGGCGGGACCGTTGGAGAAGCGCAACGGTTGCGCCGCGCCGGGCGAATACGCGTCTGTGCTCGCCGGGCCTTGATAGCCGATCTGCTGCTCCGAGCAGGCCTGCAGCCCGTCCGCCGCCGACGGATTCAACTGCACTCCTTCGGGCAGCGCCACCGTCGTGCTCTGCACATCAGCCTCGGCAAGTGCTCCCGGTTCCACCGTGCTCTGTTGAGGAGCCTTGACGTCGACGTCGAGCCCGGCGGGACTGCTCGCCGAATGCGCCGCGACCGTGGTCCCCGTGGTCCCGGCTTGTTCTTCCACGGGTTCGGCGCTGATCGTCGGCGTGAATGGCAGCCGTTCACAGTGTTCGAAGCCGGCGAGCTGGTCTTCGGTGCTGGGGCCCTTTAGCGTGAAGATCTGCCCGGGTTCGCTGGCGAGCGTCTGCAGCGGCCAGGATTGGCCTTCGACGGTGCTGACCAGCGTGCCCGTGCAGGAGGTCGGCATCGTCAGGAACGCTCCGTTCGATCGTTTGCCGGGGGGTTCGCAGGGGAGTTCGTTGTTGACGTAGCCCCCGCCGAGCAGGCACGCCCAACCGCGTGACTGATCGTGGACGGCTTCGCCGGGAACGCCCCAGATCGTGACTTCGCTTCCGAGGATCTGGGCGGCCTCGGGCGCGTTCTTGACGCTCACGCTCACGCCATAGTCGCCATTGCTGCGCAGGGAGGTGTCGAGCACCACCGGCACCGTCAAGACCTCGAAGCCGAACCGTGCCGGCTCTCCACGCGCGGGTTCGAGATTCCACAGCGGCACGGCGCGCGTGATGTCATTGAAGTGATTGGGTTCATCGAGCGTCACGACCGCGACACCGATCGCCGATTCCGGCTTGCACGCGTTGGTCGCCGTTTCGCCGATCGCCAAGAAATCAACCGTCGGACACGCCGGCACCGCAAGCGGGTCACCGATCAGACCCGGCGGCAGATTGAAGTTCAGTTCCTTCGGCAAGGCCGGGGCCGACTGCTGTTCGTTCGGCAGTTCGAGAGTTTGATTGAGGTTGAGCGTGGTGGTCATCTGGAACGGATGCGACCCCGCCTGCGTATCGACCAGACCGCCTTCCTGTTCGGGCGTTATCGCATAACCGTCCGCTTCCACGCCGAACGCGGTCGGTTCGTTCTCGATCGCGAATGGCTCTTCAAGCAAAGCGCCCGGCATCGCCGCACCGGGAGCACCTTCCTGTTCCCCGCCCTGCACTGTCGCTTTGTTCTCTTCGCCACCGGTTGCGCCCGGCTTCACGTTGACCGTGATGATGACTTCCAGCCGTTCAAACGCGGGAAACGCTTCCGCCTTGGAGGTGCAACTGAGCTCACTCAAGCTGCACGTCATCAGATGCGCCGCTATTTTGTGAAACGCGGGCGCGCCTTCGATCGCCGTCGCTTCCAGCGTCGACGGCAGCGTGTCCTTGATTGTGACGGGCGTAGCGGTCGCGTTCACACCCGTGTCACCCACGTTCGTCGCCGCCACCACGATCGTCGCTTTCTGGCCCGGCACCAGCAGTGTCGGCGCCGCCCGCGATGACATCCGCCACCACGCCCCAGCATACGCAGCACTCGCACCCGCCATCAACAGCAGCCACACGCCAAGCAACGCCAAGCTCGAGCCCACAAACAGCGCCAGCCGCCCGCGAAGGAACGGTCGCAGTCGGCTTGAGCTCACCAGGGGCACAAACCGACCGCGAGCGCCCAGTCGCCGTCGCCTACGAGGTGCCGGACCCAGCCGCCGCACCATTTAGTGTCCCCTCCCCCGCCCGACAGACCGCTTGGTCTTGCTGTTCGCTTTGCCCGGCTTGGCCTTCGCGCCATAGGCCTTGCGTGCCCGCCGTTCGCAGGTTCGACGCTTCCGCTTGTTCTTCTGTTTGTGACATGCCTTCAGCGCACTCGCGAGCTTTTGGGCGCGAGTGAGCGCCTTGGGCTTGGCGATGGTGGTTTTCGACGAGCTGACCTGCTGTTTGGGCTCGTTCCCCGGACCCGAGAACGTCGAGCTGGCCGGAACCTGCAGGCTCGGCTGCGAGGCCTGCGCGGGACGGCAGCCTTCGCCGGTCGCACAAGACGGCGCCGGCGGTTCCACCACCGGTAGGCACGGTTCGGTTTGACCCGTTCCGCAGACGCGCGCGTCGTAGACGTCGAGACTGCTGTCGCTGTCTTGCGCGACGAGCTCCGCAGCAGTGACGAAAAACGCGTCATCGCCGCTCTCGCTCGCGTCCAGGAACGCCGATTCGTGCTGCGAGGTACCCGAGGAGACCAGGCTCACACACCCCGGCTCGCTCCCGCAGCTGCCTTCGCCGGCAGGCTCGTACTCGTACACGTTCTCGACACCCACCTGCAGGGTCTTGCCGTCGACGGTCTCTTCTCTGGTGCGATCCCGGACAGCGGGCAGCAGCGCGTCGGCGCTGTCGAAGAACAGGCGCCCGGTGTTCGAGAGATACCGCGACTGGTGCTCGGCTATCGGGTTGATCAACTCGAACAGCGTCCAGCCCGGAAGCGACCCTGCCAGCCAGTGGCCCGACCACGTTTCCGGGCGGTCAACGACAAGGCCGAGGCCTTCGCCGGCCTTTTCGGTATCGAAGACCCCGACGGGCGGTTCGCCGTCCGGGTTGCACGATGCGCACACGAGCCGTCCGCTGGGAGCGTCATACAGGTAGACCTCCTCATCGCGCGCACCGTGCGCTTCGGGATCGGCATCGACGTTGTCATAACCGGTCAACGCCTGATTCGACATGAAGGCCAGGTACTGCCCGTTGGCGGACACCTGGCTGGTGACGCCACCGAGATCGCCGGGCAGTGGCGAATTGGCCCCGCCCCAGTCTCCGGCGTCTTCATAGGACAGTCGCGCAACCAGCACCGTCTGGCGCTGGCCGGGGTGTTCGGGCGCGGGCTCTGACAGGTACAGGTTGCATGCGGCTTCAGGGTGCGGCTGCAGCGGTTTCGTGCGGGGGCAGTTCCCGGGCTCGGCGCCCGGCGCCAATACGCCGTTGGCCACGAAGTAGACGTATGAGCCGTCTTCGCTGACACCGGGGATCGTGCCCAGCACGTCCGCCGTTTCGCCCACCCGGTCGTCAGGCGTCAGATCGCTGAGGACGCCTGTTTCGACGTTGTATTCGTAGAGGTCTGCCGGACGGCCGCCCGCGCGAGCGCTTTCGCCTTCGACGACTTCTTCTTCTTCGCCGGCTTCGAGTGCGGATTCACTGGTGAGCGGCCAGGTGTCTGTGAAGAACACGCGCGAACCATTGCTGGAGGCGTCCTGAAAATGCACTTCGTCCATTTCGGCTTCGATTTCGGGCTGGCCGGCTTCGCTGACTCCCTGCGCCGCATTCACCTGGGCCGTTTCGTCGGTGACCGTGTCGCGCATGTACAGCGGGCCTTCGTCGCCCAGCCCCTCGGTCCAGAACACTCGCGACCCGTCCGTGGAGATCGCGTTCCGCACGTCACGACCCTGGTCACCCAGGAACGGTTCGCTCGCGGCGACCTGTCCCGCTCCCGGCAGCACGCTCACGAGTTTCAGCGCAGTGCCTTCTTCCCAGTCGTAAAGGCCGGCCTGCCCGGCTTCGGCGAGCAACGGGACTTCCGAGCTGAACACGACCTGCCTCAGATCCGGTGACGCCCCGGCGAATTCCAGCCGACCGCCGAATGCGCTGCCTGCGGTATCGTCGCCGGCGGTCACGAGCGGCGTGTATGCACCGGTCGCGTTTTCACGGCGATAGATGGTCTTTTCCCGTGCTTCGGCCGCCAACGGCGGATTTTCGAGCGGATCGGAGGGAACCTGCGGCTGCACCAGCGCGAATGAGAGTTCAGGGGAGAAGTAGCGATACTCGGTCGCTTCCCCGGGATTGATGCCTTCTCCACGGTCGTGCGGACTGGTGACGTCCTGGGAAGCCCATTCACGACTCGTGCGCTTGGAGATCACCTGCACCGGTTCGGGACGACGATTACCCTGAGCTTCTCCGGTAACCGGTCCGCTCGCCGTCCAGGTGATCGAATCCCCATCCGTCGCGGCCTGGATCAGCGCACCTTCGCGGCTGATCGGTTCGACCGCGGCGCCGTGCTTTTCAGGCGGCGAGACCAGCTCCCACTCACGGTCATCGGCCAGCAACCCAGCCGCGCTCGGCAGTGTGGTGAAGAACGTCTGCGCGCTCTGCGCGCTTTCCGTCATCCCGTCGGCGTTCTCGGCGAGCACTCGGTAGTAGTAGGTGGTGTCGGGCGACAGGCCTTCGAGCGTCACGTTGACCTGGACATCCCCGAATCCTTCTCCAAACTCCTGGCCTGGCGGTCCGATCGGCGCATCCGCGCAGCTCGAGGGGCTCTGCACGCAGTCGCTGGTCCCATATTGCACGTAGGAGGTGCTCCGCAGGCCGTGAGGGTCGATCAGCGCAGTCACCCGCTCACTGGCCGGCGTGAGACTCTGCGCGACCACGCTGTCGACCGCCGGAGCCCCAGCAGCTTCGCCGCCGAACACCGCGATCTTGGCTTCGTCGGGCTCGGCCACGAACACGTCGTCGTCGGCCGCGTCCACCGCGATCGCTCCTCCGCCGGTCAGCTGTCCCGAGCCGAAACGCTGGATCAGCGACCCGTCCCCGCTGAACGCCGCGACGCTGCCGACGTTGTCCGCATATACATCCCCGTCGGCGGAGTCGACCGCCACACCGGTCGTGTCCTGAGTGTCGAGGCTCCGCGCCAGCGCCGTGCCCGTGCCGCTCAGCTTCGAGACCAGCGTCGGTTTCGGCTGGCCTTCTTCGGGACAGTCCCCCAACGCGTTGGCGCGTTCATGGGCCACATAGAACGCTTCATCCCCGGGAGCTACAGCGAATCCCGGCTGCGCGAAGCACGCTTCTTCGAGCAGCTTCTGGTCGAGCGTTTCTTCGTGTCCCAGCGATCCGATGAGCCTGTTCTTTTCTTCGTCATCGAAGCCGTTGAGGTTCCCTTCTTCGTCCCAGTAGACCCACAGCCTCCCCGCACCATCGACCGCCAGGCCCGCGATGTCTTCCAGTTCGACTTCGAATTCTTCTTTGCTTTCCTTTACCTTGAACAGGCCTTTCTTGTAGATTTTTTCGCCGCTGGCAGTGAACTTGTATACGAAGTCCCGTTCGCTTGGTGACGCTTCCGCTTCTTCGGCGCCCGCTACGTAGACATCGCCGCGCGAGGGATCCGATCCACCTGCGTTGTCGACCGCGATCGCTCCGGGCGACGGAACTTTGAATTCACCCGCGAACACATAACTGTTGCCCGCTGGCCTGAAGCGCTCGACCCGTTCGTGGCCGGCATCCACGACGTACACTTCGCCGCTTTCTTCGTCCACGGCCACGCCAGAGGGACCGATGAAGCTCTCTGCGCCCGAGCCTTCCAGCGAACCGGCGAACACATGTCCGCGGCTCGAGAGCGCCGAGGCCGAGGCACAACACGCCAAACACAACGCACCGCAGACCAGACACAGCGACAGCAGCAAGCGAAGGTCCACGCGGACGCGAGCGGCACGCCGCCCGCTTGCTTCGGTCGCGCCGGTGTCGCTCCCACCGGCGCTCCGAAGACCTCTCTCCATGTCCTGCACAGGAGCCTTACTCGTCGGTCTAGATGACCGCGTTGAGCTCCAGCTTTTCTTCGCCCGTGACCGTCGAGGTGATGTCCTGTCCGGCCTGTTCGAAGACCCCTCCCTTGAAGTTGCTGAACGACGCTTCAAGGACGGCCTTTTCGGGACTTTCTTCCCATTTTTCCGGTTTCTGTTTCCCTTTGGTGGCCTTGAACTTCAAGGTTTCCGTCTGGGTCATCTTGTCGTTTTTGATTGGCACGAGCACCTTGCCGGAGACTTTGACGGCGAGCCCCGAGCATTCAAATTCGATGAACTGACCCGATTTCACGCTTTTCGCCGGATAGAGCTCGAGATCCGTCTTTTTCGCTGCTTTGCTTTCCCAGCCGACGATGCCTTCGAGCTGGTTGGTTGTCAGTTCGCCGGCTTTGGCTCCCGGACTGGTGCACGGCAATGACAGCGATTTGCAGCCCGTGAACGTAACGACGATCCCGGCCTCTTCTTTGTCGTTGCCCGGCACGAATTCGCCGGTGCTCGACTCAGCTTTGCATTCCACCGACGAGCCGCCCACCGTCGTCAGCACGCCGGCTCCACCGGTGCTGGTGAACTTGGCTTTGCCGGCGCCGGGGTCCCACAGGTACTTGCCCTTTTTTGCCCTTTCGCCAGCCGGGACTTCTTTGGTGCACTTGGAGTCGCTGAAGCTGCCGTTGTATTCTTTTTTGGCGTTTTTTTCGGCTTTCAGGCATCTCCCGTATTCCGGGGCCGTGGCCGACGCCGTCGCGGCTGCCGCCGCGCTCATCGCGAGCGCCGCGACGATGCACAGCCCCGCGATCATGATTCGTTTCGCGCTCATGCTCTCACACTTTCGTTATTGGTCTCGATCCCCGCGGCCGGCCTGTCTCGCGCGGCCCCGACAAAGGGTGTGTGGGGAAGGACCCCGCCATGAGCGAGGCCCTTCCCCGTTGTGTCGCCGGCGATTCGACTATCGCCTGCGTCTACCTCTCAGCTTTCGGCGAATTTGGCCGTCGCGTTGTAGAGGCTGCCTTTCAGTTCGGTGATGCTGGCCCCGGCCACGGCCGGGACTCCGAACACTTTGTCGATCGTCGCCGCGACATACCCGGAGAACGGCCCGGTGCACGAGGCGCCGGGAACCGGATACGTGTTGTCGACGAGCTTGCTCACGATCACGAGGCCCCCCAGTTCTTCGGATTTCTTTTCCTGGAGGAATTCGCCGAGCAGCAGTTCGCCTTCGATCGTTTCGTGCGTAAGCGGCGATTCGCTGACACCCGAGGTCAGGTGCTGCACGATCGGTTCGGCTTCCGAACCTATGTAGCAGACGTCGCCGAGCATGCTCAGCCACTTGTTTTCACCTTTGATCTTCACGGGCGCTTCCACCGCCGTGCCGTTTCGTTCGACGAGATTTTTCCTGCTCGTCTGCGGCCTGCCCGCCACTTCGATGGTCTCATAGACCTTCTTTACGAGGCCCTTTTTCTGACCTTCTTTGTACTTGTTCTTCAGCGTCGCCGGCCAGCCCATTTCTTCCTGTTCGACTTCGCTGATGTTGGCGATCGGTTCGCCGGGCACCCGCTCGGGGGTCGGTGTGATCGCTTCGACTCCGTTCAGCGGTGATAGGTACTTTTCTTCTTCGGCTTCGTTCTCATAGAGTCCGTACTGAAGCACGATCGACTTTTCCAGCGGAACCGTGATCCCGCTGACCGTGAACTGCCCGCCATCGCCCTTTTCGGTGTTGCCGTAGACGCACAGGATCCCGAAGGCGTTCGGTTCGGTGCCTATCGGTTCGCCTTCGTCGGTTTCCGTCGCGTGCACGGGACAGTTTTTGAACGTACTCGGCGATTTTTTGATCCTTTCGGCCGAGGCGCTCGTGGCGATGACCGCCGCCATCATGAGCGCGGCCAGCAGAAAGGCGCCCAGCATCCTTACGTGTCTCACTGTTCCACTACTCCTTTTCCTCTCGGTGATGATTTGCCGGCCTCGGAGCCGCGTGCTGCGGAACTCCGTGGGACCGGTCGCTTGCAGCCGCGGGTGGACGACCGGCTCGCGCGCGCTCGCGCACGGTCGAAACGGGACGTCCTCCCGCCCTCTCAACGGCGTCGTCGCACAGCACGCGCGACGATGCGTCGAAAAGCTTGTGTTGCGCTGCGGGCGGCTCATGCCACGCCGCCGATCCGCCCGCCGGCGCGCCTTGGAGCGTGCTCCGTGCGCCGCGGCGCGCGCCCCTCGAAGCTCTCGCCGAGCAGCTCGAGCGCGCGTTGGCCTTCGCCGGTCAGCAGCCAGGCGTTCGGTTCACCGCGGGCGGCGCCGATGCCCACGTTCTCGATCAGACCGTGGCGCTGGAGCCGCGCCAGCAGCTTCGACGCCTGGCCGTCGTCGATCAGACCGGCGGCATCGGCGACCTGGCGGTTGGTCGAGCCGGGCGCGGCGCCGATCGCGCGCAGCACGAGCGTTGTGCGATGCGTGGCCCGAATCGGCAGCGCGACGCTACGCGCAGGCTCGACCGGCGCGCGCGCTCCGGTGAGCTCGGCCCTGGCGACGGCCTCGCCCAGATACGGCCTGACCATGAACGACATCAGCGACGGCGCCAGCTCCACCAGGCTCGCGCCGCCGCGTGCCCGCACGCGCGCGCGGATCACGGCAAACGCGCCGCCGGCGACGAGCTCGGCGGTCAGCTCGGGCGACGGCGCCGGCTCGCCGGAAGTCTGCGGGCTGCCCTCGTCGAGCAGTTGCGTCAGGACACCCTGCACGCGCTGCTCGCAACCGAACGCGGCGCCGCCAGTTGCCGACGCGTCGAGCAGCAGCAGGCGTGCCCAGCCCGGTTCGTCGTCGAGGAACCCAAGCAGCGCGACGAGTCCGCTGCGCAACCTGCCGAGCCATGCCTGCTCGCGCCGTGAGGCTTCGGCGACCGCGTGTGAGAGGCGCGCGAGACCCTCCTCGAAGGCCGCGAGATAGCAATCCTCGGCGGTCTCGAACAGCTCGTGGAACGCACGCGCCGACAGGCCCGCGCGCGTAGCCACTGTCTGTGCTAGACGGGGGTCACTGCCTTTCCCGCACTCCGCTCACGGTTCGCGATGCCCAGTAATCACGGGCCCCTTGACCGAATAGAGGCCCATTTTTGGGGACCCCTTGACAAAGCTTGACCGATGTGTTCTCATCTTTTCCCACAAAGCGACCACGTAGTCGCCGGGGAGCAGTGAGGGTGTTTGGAGAGGGACGATGGAGGGGAGCAGCGAGGGAACCATGCAGGGAATTGGGCATAGCAACCGTGATTACGGCAACGATGAGCTGCGTTCCAAGCTCATCGCGGCGACCGTCGCGGTGATCGCCGAGGGCAGCGACCCCCGTCTAGCACAGACGCGGACCAGCCCGATACCCGCCTAACGGCGGGCGATCGCGGAGCCCTTCCCACGGCTTTCCCACGTAAGTGGGTCCAATGGCTTCCGAGCCACCGTTCGAGGCGGTATGCGGGCGTCACACCCGGCCGTCCGCCGGTGCGCTCGAGGGCACGTCAACAGCTACGAGACAGGGGGCTTCGGCAAGCCGGCCGGCCGCGCCAAGTCCGAGGAGTGCGACACAGCCGAAGGGGGCGTAGACTCAGGGTCATGTCTGCAATTGGGGATTCGATGCAGGCGCTAACGGGTCGATTCGTAGATGCGTTCAACCGTCGCGATGCCGAGGGCATGATCGCCTTGAGCGATCCCGAGATCACCTTCTATCCGACGGTCCTGATTGGGACGGTCCGTGAGTATCGAGGTCACGAGGGCATGCGACGCTGGCTCGCGGACCTCGCCAAGATCGACGCCAAGCACCTCGTTCACGTGCGCGACGTCAGACCGCTCGACGACAGGCATTTCATCGTCCGCTCCGACGTCCTGCTCGACGGCGAGACCGTGGGCGATTCGGCGATGATGATCCGGCTAACCCCTGCGGGCATGATCGCCGAGGGGCACACCTACCTGCTCGATGAGTCGCACTCGCTGCTCGACGGCGCCGCTCCTCCCCGCCGCGGGCGCGCGAAGGGCGACGGAAAAAAGTCGGGCGCCCGCTGAGCGCGAGCGCCCGGACGGCGCGGGCCGGCGGGTGACGCCGAGCCTCCCCAGCTCGTGCGGTCAGCCCGCCAGCCCCTGTAGGCCGCGGCGTTCCCCAGGCCGCGGTCAGCCTTTCCGACTCCCTCGGTAAGCCTTTGTCCAGCTACTGGTTCTGCGCGAGGATGCTGCCCCACGCCGCGCAAAGCAGGTCGGACAGCAGCTCATCGCGTTCGTCTTCGCCGCTTGCGTCGATGTCGTCGATTGCCCGCACCACTACCGCCGCGACCGATATCGGGTCCAGCGGAGGCCAATTGTTTGGTTCCATCACTGCACGCCCCTTACTACACCTGGCCGATTTGTATAACGCATACATAAAGCGATTCTGCCCGTCTCATGGTTCCCTACTTCGCTTGCGTTGCTGCCCGATCGCGCCTGGTTCCTTGCATTGAGAACCCCGCAGGGGCAATTGCAGTTGCGCTCCCGCACCGCTTCGGGAGTCCAAACTCGCGAGCCGGCTTTGGCCATCCTGGCCTAAACATTTGCGCCAGTCTGGCTAAGCGGCCTGGATGGCGGAACGAGCGCCTGTACGCCCTGGCGAACCCGCGCGGCCTGTACGCCGGCCGGCGCAGCCGCCCGGCGCCGGCTCCGCCGAGCGCTCAGACAGCCCTTCGCGCATCCGCGCGAAAGGTCGCGCCCGTCAGCGGGCGCGCGACTGCCTGCGCGCGCCCCGTTCGCAGGCGGCGCGTCGCGCGGGCGAGCGGCGCCTGGGCTTGCGACAAGCCTTCAACGCTCGCGCGAGCTTCTGCCTGCGGGTGAGCCTTCTCGCCTTCATGCCTCTCACGGCGGCGCAGCCCTGAACCGACACCTTCACGCTCGCTGTGATGGCCGTGCCGTTCTGCCCGGTGAGGGCGGTCGGGATGGCGAGGTGCTGGCCGCAGAGGCTGTAGTGGTCCTTCAGCGGCAGGTTCGTCGTCAGCGCCGAATGGGGTCCCTCGGGGAGCGTCGCTTCGACGCTTTCGAAGGGTGCGTCCGGGACCGAAAGGAACGAGCTCGTGGTGACACCCTTCTTGATCGCCGTCTGGCCGTCGAGGATCACCGTCACGCCTTCGCCCTGCAACACGAGCTCGGCGTCGGGCCAGGCGGCGTTGCCATGACTGACGAGATAGATCGGGCCACTCAGCGGGTTCTTCAGCACTGGCGTGTGGACCACGGCGGTACCGATGTCAGAGCCTTCGCCGCAGGCCGCAGGGTTCGCTTCAAACGTGGCGGCGACACACGCTTTTTGGATCGTCGTCAGACGCGCCGGCAGCGTCGAGGGGATCGTCAGGACCGTCCTGGCGACATGCGCTTCACCGACCCGGGACTTGAACGTCAGACCGAGGCTCGCGCCATCGGCTTTGCTCGTCTTGCCCCTTGTGACGGCCGACACGCCGGGTTTGAAAGGGAGGCCCTGGCAGCCGGCGACCTGAAATGGGATCGAGACCTGCTCGACGCCGTTGCCCGCGCCGTCGAGCGTTGCTTCGACGTGCTTGGGTTCGCAGCTGGTCGGGTTGTACTCGAAGTCGGGCCGGTCGACGTCGACTTGGAGCCGCTGGAGCTGGAGCGGGATGCCGGTCGAGGACCGGCCGACGCCTTGGATGAAGGTGGGGACGGGACTGGAGATCGTGACCTGGGCGGTGTGGGGATCGACTTCGATCTTCGAGCGCACCACGACGTCGCCGAGGTCGAACGGCCCGGCGACCGCGGGCGTCACGATTGACAGCCCGAACGGCGCGCCTTGATACGGGCCGGTTATAAAGACCGCGCCCTGCTCGGTGTAGGGGTCGGGGCCGACGCCGGCGCTCGCGCTGGCTTGTCCGATCTGTGATTCCGGGCCGCAGCTGCCGAGCGAAGCCTGCGGTTCCGGGCAGGGCGTGACGTGTGAGAGCATCGCGGCGGCGCCGGCGGGAAGTTTCAGTGAGATCGCCGACAGCGGCTGGTTTCCGTCGGGGCGCTCGAGCCCGAGGGTGAACTCGCTGAAGGCTCCTGCCTGCCGGTCTTCCGAGCCGGCGCTCAGCGCCGGCGCGAACGGTTCGCCACGCGGGCACGGGGTGCCGCCGGGTCCGCTGCCAACCGTGAACTCTCCCGCGCTGCTTTCCAGGCTGAGCGGCGCCTGGAAGGGATAGGACCAGGGCGTGAAGCTGGCGCTTGTCGGATACGTGCCGCACAGCGCCGGGCTTGCCAGCGAGGCTCTGGGACCCGGGAACAGGCGCAGCTCCAGTTCGCTGAACGGCACCTGCGGGGTGTCCTGGAAGGTGGTGGTGAGCTGGCCGTCGGTGGGGTCGAGGCTGCCCTCACCGGCGAGCTTGACGCGCAGGCCGAGCGCTTCGTCTTCCGCGACGATGTACAGCGCGATCAGCGAGTTGAACGGGTTCTTGCCCGGTTCACCCTGGGGCGCGGGTTCCGCGAGGTACACGGAGCCGCTCAGTTCCTGCGCCAAGAGCGGTGTCCTGATGTTGACGAGCCCGACCTTCGCGGCTTCCGGACAGCCGGCCGGCGCTTCCGAGAAGGTCAGCGGCTGTGAGGCGCCGGGGGCGAGCGGATCCGGTTCGGCGGGCTGTCCCTGATAGCCGACCTGGGCCTCCGAGCATGCCTGCAGGCCGTTTGCCGCTGAGGCGTTGAGCGTGACGCCCGCGGGCAGGGTGACACTCGTGCTCCGCACGTCGGCATCGCCCAGAGCCTGGGCGCTCAGCGTTCCTTCCTGGGAGTTCTTGACCGCGACCTGCAGCCCGACAGGCGTCGCGGCGCTGACGGACGACGGTGGTTCTTCGCCGCGTTGTTCGGACGCCGATGGCGGCAGGGGACGCACGTCGAGCTGGGGCGCGAACGGCAGCCGCCCGCAGCCCGAGAAGCCAGCGAGCGCGTTGCCTTCGCCGTCGGCGAGCGCGATGTCGGCTTCTTCGAGCGGTTCGCCGGCCCAGGAATCGCCGGTCGTCGAACTGAGCAGGTCGCCCGAGCATGTTGTGGGCATCGTCAGAAAGGGCGTAAGCGAGCGCGGGCTGGGCGCTTCGCAGGCCTGACGGCTATGGACGTAGAGCCCACCGAGCAGGCACTTCCATCCGCGCGAGGCGTCGTGACGCGGGTCGCCGGGCACGCCCCAGAAGGTCACGCGGCTGCCAAGCAGCTGCCCGACCTCCGAGGCGTTGCTGACGCTGGCCGTCACACCGTAGTCGCCCGAGCTGCGCAGCTTGGTGTCGAGCACGACCGCGACTTTGTCGATCTCGAAGCCGAAACGCGCCGGCTCCCCCGGGGCGGGCACGAGATTGAACAGCGGAACCGCGAAGTGCGCGTACCCGTAGGGCTTTGGGATATTGATGAACACAGTGGCGACGCCGATCGCGGCGCCGGCCGGACAGAAGTTCACGTT